>OBXV01000087.1_pt1 | contig 129103 bp, 117 predicted proteins | sample 1495451 | NCBI WGS metagenome assembly OBXV01 (sample SAMEA2580178, study PRJEB22360) | human gut metagenome | biome: human gut; feature: human-associated habitat; material: faeces | place: Denmark | collected 2008/2010 | reverse complement strand
GCGGTAACGTATGGAGCTGACTGCTACTAATCGGTCGAGGGCTTGACCAAAAAGCTGAGACGAGCGGGACGGACAGGAAGGGAACAGAGCGGAGTGAGTTTACTCACAGAGGGATGTTCACAGACTGGACGGAGCATTTGCGAAGCAAATGACATTGAGTGACGGAAGTCACGAGATGACCGGGCGAGTCGTAGAAAGCATAAGCAAGGTCATATGATTCCAATGTCAACATGTATGTAGTTTTGAAAGTGTAATACTTTCTATTCCTCCTTAGCTCAGTCGGTAGAGCATGCGGCTGTTAACCGCAGTGTCGTTGGTTCGAGTCCAACAGGGGGAGGTTTAAACACCCGTAAATGATAACATTTACGGGTGTTTTGCTATACATTTCTCAAATTCTGTTTAGCGATTGAAGAAGCGCCGCTCTCTCTGAGCCAGGGGCGCTTTGGAAGGAAGCTCTATTTCTTCATCTGAACAGCTGCAGGAACCGTTTGAAACGCCGTCACATTGTACTGATATTGAGCCTGTTTCTACCTGCGCGCCAAAAGTAATTGGAAGCTCAATACAAAGTTCCTGGGAAACGGTAAAGGAACAGGAGGTACGTTCTCCATAACAGGAGGTTTCTGTGCTGATCTCAGGCTTTCCGCAGCAGATCGTTCTTGCAGACCCAGGTCTGGCAAAGGGAGTCACAGTAACAGGGACACAGACGGTTTCCTTATGGTTAAATAACGATTCACATTCGTTTGTTTCACTGCATACAGGCCCGCAGATTGTCAGACCTGTTGCCGTGGTTCCTCCTCCGAACAGGCACACATCAACAGGGCCCACAGGATAAATATTTTTCAGCGAAAAACATATTTTCATATAACCAATTTCTTTATTTAAAGGAAAATCAAATTTTAATCCAATACATTCTGTTGGAGGATCTGGATTTTCTTTTGTCTTAAATTCTACATTTTCTCCCCATATAATTGTCTGAGGATCATCGTTAATGGAAACTGTAATTTCTGAAATATCCTCCCGGGTGATGGTACTGCAGATATTCAGCAGAAAATGACTTAAATCTGCATATTGGGGCAAGTCCTGTCCCACACCTGTAATAAGATAGCAGAATTTCTGGAGCTGACCTTCAGAGGGGTATAAAACAGATTCCTCTGTATTTAAGGAAACCGTAAAGGGAAGAATCTTTTCACCGGGAATTTCAGAATAATCAATTTCAAAGCTGCATCTATTTTCCGTTTTCATAAAGGCCTCATTAAATTTGATAAATTCTCTATATCATATGTTAAAACCAGGATAGGGTGAGCCCGCGTATCTGACATAATGAATGCATGCACAGATGCTATATGTGATTTGTGCAGTATGTTTAGCTGTAGCTTTCATCTGTACGTTTTTCATCTTCCAAAAGTATTTTGGCCATATATTTACAAAATAGTTACACCACAATGATAGAATGAGTGCAATAATAAGGACAGAACTATAAATGCGCAAATTTGAAAAAGCCGCACAGAATCATCACGAATTTGTTTTTGTAAAATTCACATACAGAGCTTAATATTACAGATTCTGTTGTGTAAAATTCGATATTTGCTCATTTACAGGACATAAGATATGGGGGAGGAAGAGATATGAGCGCACATATTCTGGTAATAGAAGACGAAGAGGCAATTAATGATCTGATCTGTATGAATCTGGAGGTAACCGGATATCAGGTGACTGCTTTTTTTGACGGAAACGAGGCAAGTAAAGGTCTTTCTGAAAAGGATGATTATGACTGCGCCCTTTTGGACGTAATGCTTCCGGGAAAGGACGGTTTTGCCCTGCTTCCTGAACTGAAAGCCCATGGGATTCCGGTGATCTTTCTAACTGCCAGAGGCGAGGTACAGAATAAGGTGCGGGGGCTGAAAGAGGGAGCTGAGGATTACCTTGTAAAGCCCTTTGAAATGCTGGAGCTGTTGGTGCGTATAGAAAAGGTTCTGGAGAGAAACGGAAGAGTAAACAGTCTGATCCAGATCTACGATGTAGTAATTGATACAGAAAAGCGGACAGTAACAAAGGACGGGCAGGAGGTTTACCTGAAGCCCATGGAATATGAATGCCTTTTGTTATTTGTAAGGCACAAAAACAAAGCTCTTACAAGGAAACAGATTCTCGGAACTCTGTGGGGAATGGAATTCGAGGGAGAAACCCGTACTGTAGACGCTCATGTAGGACGCATCCGAAAAAAACTGGGCTGGGGAAATATAATAAAAACAATACCTACCGTGGGATACAGACTGGAGGTGGATGAGTGAAGCTTTTTCGAAGAATTTTTCTTCAGGCGCTGTTGGCGGTCGTGATTATTTCTCAGGCTACACTGATATATTTTTTGTATGAAGCTCAGCAGCAGACAGTAAATGACTGGAGGAAAAATGAGCAGACTGAGTATACAAATAAATTAAGAGAAATGGACAGAAGGCTGGAGAGTACAGGATTGATTTTTCATACAGGGAATACAGAGACAGATGTGATACGTCTGGAATTGATCAATGTTTTCCGGGAGGTTTTTGGAAGCAACGGAGCTCTGTTTTATAAGGGGGAATGTGCTTATAATTCCAGCCCTTATGAATTTAATTATAAAGAACTGTGGGAAAATACGTACAAAAGATCAGAGGGAGACAGTATTCCTGTACAGAAAGTAGAGGATAAGAAGATTCTGATTCTTATGAGTTCAGAAATGTATATGGGAAATCCTTATACGGTTGTGTTTTATAATGATATTACGGAAATCTATGAACGTACTGCCAGACTTTTTGCAAAGGGACTGATGATGACCCTTGTTCTTTTACTTCTGGCAGGAGGCATCCTGTACAGAAGTCTTTCTTATACGATACGTCCTCTCCTTCAGCTGAAAGACGCGGCTGCAGCTATTTCTGAGGGAAATTATCAGGTACGTGTTGATGACAGCAGAAAGGATGAAATCGGACAGCTTGCAAAAAGCTTTAATCATATGGCTATGACAGTGCAGGAAAACATAGAAGCTCTTACAAGTACAAATGAAACTCAGCGAAGAATGCTGGGAAGTCTTGCCCACGAACTGAAAACACCGATGACTGCCATTATCGGATATGCGGATACGCTTCTGACAGTCCGTTTAAGCGACAGAAGAAGGGAACAGGCCCTGACTTATATAGGACGCGAATGTCGGAGACTGTCCAGGCTTTCTGTAAAAATGCTGGAGCTGACAGGTCTTTATGAAGAAAAAAAACAGGCAGTGGATTTTGAAAAATGCCAGGTAAGGGAGCTTCTGGACAATGTAAGACAGTTGATGAAGTTCAAGCTCAGTGAAAAAAACATTGATCTGGAAACGGAGTGCATTCCGGAGAATCTGTCCTGGGAAATGGATCAGGATATGATGGTCAGTTTTTTTGTGAATCTTGTGGATAACGCGTATAAAGCCTCTGAAAATGGTGGAAAAATTTTTATTCATGCAGACGAACAGGGCATTACAGTGAAAGATCAGGGGCGGGGGATTCCTGAAGAGGAACTGAACCGTGTGACGGAGGCCTTTTATATGGTGGATAAATCCAGATCCCGAAGCTCTGGAGGGGCAGGCCTGGGACTGGCCCTCTGTAAGGAGATTGCCGGGCTTCACGGAGCGCAGCTTATAATCAAAAGCAAGGAGGGTGCAGGTACTTCTGTTATTTTTCAGCGGTTACAGAATGGTTACACTTTGGAGGATATCCGGAAGAATGCTCTGTGATATTCTGATATCAGTAAAACAATAAAACCAGTGGAGACTGTGGCAGGACCGGCACAGTCAGACATAGAGAGGAGATCGTATGAAAAGAAAAACGCCGGCGCTGATTCTGGGGATGATGATAAGTACTGTATTACTGACCGGATGTGCAGAGACTCCGGAGGATTCTCTTGTAAAAATGAAAGGAAAAGAGGCAGCCGAAAAAAATTACGAAGAAGCAGCAGAGATACCTGAAGGTCAGGCAGGTGCAGAAGGAACAGAGAACACAGATAAAACTACAATTCGGGATATTGTAGGCGCTCCGGAAACTTATCAGAGTACGGTGACAGATGAGACCGGAAAGCTCACTATTGATACCAATGCAGTGGTGGAGATTCCTGAGGCAGAAAAGGCTTCTGCCATTGCAGTCAGCCAGCATCCTTTTAACCAGGAGGAAATAGACCGCATTACAGACACTTTTTTTAAGGATGCAAAGATTTATACAAGTTCCAGTTATTTTACCAGAACAAAACAGCAGGTTCTGAAAGAGCTGACTACCTGGAAGGGATATCTTGCAGAAGGAAATATGGATCCCAACGGCTGGGGAAAGGATGAAAACGGAAATTATAATCTGGATATTTATCAGGTGATTGAAAATCTGGAACAGGAATATGAAAATGCGCCGGAAGAGAAAGTACTGGAGGAGGTGAAGCCTCAGTTCGGACTTGAAGCAGATGATGGAATGGGCGGAACCTACATAATGGAGGATAATTTTATTGGAGTAGCAGTGACAGAAGACGGAACTCCATTTCGTTATATACTGAACTCCTCTGGAAGTACTCCCATGTCAGTAAAGATTGAAAATAACAAAAAATACGAACAGAATGAACAGGCAGATGCATTATTTTTCTGGAACAGTTATGACAGCTTTTCCGCAGATAATGATATTCATCTGGCGGAGCCGCTTCCTGCAGAGGAAGAAATGGAAACAGAGATTGGTATATCCTTTGAGGAGGCAAAAGCTCTGACAGACGAAAAAGTTGCGGCCCTTCAGATTCCGGGAATGGAGCTTGCAGACTGGGAATACGGACTTTGCACCTATCAGACAAACAGCCCGGAAAATCAGGATATGCATATCAGTGATACAGGTTATATAATGCATTATACAAGGAAAGTGGATGGAATTCCCATTACATATTCTTCGGAGTATGGAGGAGCGCTGGAAGATATGGACAGTGAGATGGAAACATGGAGCTATGAAAGACTTGATTTTTGTGTGACAGAAGATGGAATTGATCAGGTGGAATTTATCAATCAGTATGATATCGGACAGGTGAAAACAGAACGCGTAAACCTGAAATCCTTTGACGAGATTATGGATATTTATGAAAAAATGATGCTGATACAAAATGCAGATACCTTAAACAGTGAAGACGGCAGAGTTTACCATATTGAACGGATCACCTTTGGCTACAGCCGGATTTATGAACCTGCTACAGACAGCAAATCCGGAGTTCTGGTTCCGGTGTGGGACTTTTTTGGAAGCTTTGAGGGTTTTTATACAGAAGAACAGCAGGCGCAGGGCGCTCCGGAGACATTTGGAAATTATGATACAAACATGAGTTATCTTACCATTAATGCCATAGACGGCAGCGTAATTGACAGGGGACTTGGATATTAAACAATACAGAAGGAGACGGGCAGAGAATGAGGCAGATCAAAGCAGTGATCCAATACAATTTTATGGGATTTTATAAAAAGCCCAAGGTGATTCTGACATTTTTGCTGGGCTTTATTCTCTGTTTTCTGTTGAGCAGCCGGATTATGCCGGTGATCCAGGCATATAAGTCGCCGGTTCAGATGCTGGAACCTTTTTTGTGGACCTTTGGAGATACAACGGCAATTCTTTTAAGCTCCGTACTTCTTTTGCTTTTGTTTTCCGACCTTCCTGTATTAAGCGCTATTACCCCGTATTACCTGTGCCGCACCACAAAAAAGCGCTGGCTTTTCGGACAGCTTTTTTATGTGGCGGCCGTATCTGGGATTTACACGGTTTTTATGCTGGGAGCCACCATGATCCTTTGTGCAAAAGTGGGATATCCGGGAAATATCTGGAGCAATACAGCGGCTATGCTGGCTTATTCTAAGCTGGGAGAGGACTTAAATGTTCCTTCTACGGTAAAGGTAATGGAAAGTGTTACTCCTTACGGATGTACCGCTCAGGTTATTCTCCTGCTGTTTCTTTATATTCTCTGCCTGAGCTTTATTGTGCTGGCAGGAAATCTTCTTCCGGGGAAAAATCGTGGACTGGTGGCAGGGCTTTTGTTCTGTCTTTACGGGTTCCTTCTGGAGCCGAAGGTGCTTCGGGTGCTTCTGGGATTTGAAGAATATGAGATGTTCCGGGTAAATGTGCTGATCGGATGGATCAGTCCTTTAAGTCATGCCTCTTATGGCAGGCATAATTTTGGATATGACAGGCTTCCAACAGTATGGCAGTCCTGTGTGGTGTTTCTGATTCTGCTTGGAGTTCTGATCTGGTTTTGCGGAAGACGGATGAAATACTATCATTTTGTGTTTTTAGGAGAAAAGGATTGAGATGGGCAGTGAGATCAGAAGAATGTTTCTGGGAAAAGGCTTCTGGATGGGGCTGGCTGTGGCAATGGCAGGAATTGTTTTTGGCGCAGCTTATCCTAAAATAGAGGGCCTTCTGTATACGGGAAAATTTGTGAATATGGAAGCAGAGGCGCTGCAATCTCAGACAATGATTTTTCTGCTTCCTCTGGCTGCTGTTCTTCCCTGGAGCGATTCTTTCCTTCTGGAACGTCAGGGCGGCTTTCTGAAATCTGCGCTTCCGAGAACAGGGAGGCGGGTTTATGTGGAGAGCAAAGTGTTTACAGTAGCTCTGGGAGGATTTCTGGCAGTATTCCTGGCAGGCACGCTGATGTTTTTTATATATTTTGCAGTGTTTTTCCCTTTGGAGGAACAGGGAAGGTTTCCCTGGAATTCTGTGTGGGAGCTTACAGAGATTCTTTTACGCTGCGGGATGCTGGGAGGCATCATCAGTACTTTCGGGGGAATCTGCGGAGCCCTGACAGGCTCCGTGTATCTGGCTTTTGGCCTGCCTTTTGTGTCCTATTATTTCTGTGTGATATTAAGGGACAGATACTTTGAAAACGCACTGTGGCTGTATCCGCCCCAGTGGATTGAAGGATCTGCAAAATGGGGAGCAGACAGTATGGGGCTATGGCTGTTTCTTCTTGTTTTTCTGGGACTTGTCATGGTGGTTCATGGAGGGATTCTGTATGACAGAGTTAGTGAGATCTGAGCCGGTGATCCAGGCGGCAAAAGTGACAAAATATTTTGGAGAGGACTGTGTGCTGAAGGAGGCGGATCTTATTCTGAGAAAAGGAGAGGTCTGCGGTATTGTGGGAAATAATGGATCAGGAAAAACAGTTCTTATGAAGTGTATCTGTGGATTTTTGCCCGTGACCTCAGGAGTGATCCGGGTACAGGGAAAGGAGATCGGAAAGGATACAGACTTTCCGGAAAGTCTGGGTGTGATTATTGAAAGTCCGGGCTTTCTGACTAATATGACAGGATTTCGGAATCTGGAGATTCTGGCAGATATGAACCGCCGGATCACAGCCGCTCAGATTCGGCTTGTGCTGAAAAAGGTGGGACTGGACCCTGACCTGAAAAAAGCTGTGGCAAAATATTCCCTGGGTATGCGGCAGCGCCTGGGAATTGCTCAGGCAATCATGGAGGATCCGGATCTTCTGATTCTGGATGAGCCGTTTAACGGACTGGATAAGCATGGAGTGGAGGAGATACGTAAAATTCTTCTGGAGCTGAAAAAGGAAGGGAAAAGTATTCTTCTGGCAAGTCACAATGCAGAAGATATCAGAATCCTCTGTGACCGGGTTTTTGAGATGGACGGAGGAATTTTAAGGGAAAGAGGAACGGCACAATGAAAAGAAACATAAGAAAAACAGCGATATTGCTGTCTGCAGTAATTCTTGGTGAAATCCTGTGTCTGCAGGGGAACAGCGATATCACGGGGACGCAGACAGGCATCCTGGCCGGAACGGGCAGCCGGATTGTGCATGGAGCAGAATTGTTTGCAGACGGAACAGAAAGAACAGGAGCAGAACAAAGCGCAGACACAGACGAGCCGGAGATTACGGTAGCGCCGGTTCCCACTGATGTACCGGAGCCCGGTGTATCACCATCACCGGAACCCAGCGTAACTCCGGAGCCAAGTGTTATTCCGGATCCCACGCCTGGACCGGGAATGTCCATGAATATTGAGAATCTGAATATTTACACAAACGGTCAGGAAGATCTTTTCGGGGACGGTTCTGTGCCTGAAGACACAGGAGGGGATGTTTCCGGAGGATATTCCGGAGGGGGAGAGATGTCTGCGGAACAGAAAGAAGAACTGATCCGTCAGCCCAGACTCCTTCTGGAAAGCTTTAACCTTTCAGAGAAAGCTCTGAACGCAGGAGACCAGGCAGATATGGAGCTGGTGTTTAAGAACAGGAGCAGCAGTTAGGGTATTTATAATCTGAAAGTTTCTTTTAGTACAGAATCGCCATCCATACAGTTTGAAAAGAAGTCCTTTTATTTTTCGGGAGTAAATCCGGGGGCAGATATTACTATTAACAGTAAGGTAAGTATTACAAAGGATGCAAAAGACGGCCCTGTTCCGGTGACAGTTTCTTTTGAATATGAGGATGTGAAAGGAAAAGCTGCGACAGGAACAGAAAGTATTGAGATCCGGGTGGCACAGCCGGTGACGGCGGTTCTTGACTGTGAAGGGATTCCTGCAACAGTATATTCTACAGATACCATAGATCTGGCGGTCCGGGTGCAGAATCTCAGCAGAACAGGTATTTATAATGTGCGTGTGGACCTGGAAGGGCAGGGGATGTTTCCAAAGGAGGAAATTTTTGTTGGAAATATGGATGCCGGGACCATGTCTGAAGGAACTATGAGCATTTATGTAGGAACCCGGACTATGAAGGCAGCAGGACAGGATGAGGGAACGGATGAAAGTGAAATGTATGGAAAGGTAAGCGGAAAGCTTACTTTAAGCTATGAGGATCTGCAGGGGAATATTTATCAGGAAACATCAGAATATCAGACGCAGATTAATAAGCCGGAAATACAGAGTCTGAAAATAGAAACTCCCAAAAAGGCAAATTCCTGGTGGTATTCTGTTTTTGTTGTTGCCGGCGCAGGAATGCTGCTGATTATTATCGGACTTGTGATAAGAAACAGAAGGCAGAAAATGCTTTTGGAGGAGGCGCGAAGGGAGGCGGCCGGTGAGCATAAGTAAAAGGAAACATTTTTTGCCGCTGACAGTGACCGGTATAGCAATGGCTGCAGGCGTTTTGTATCTGGCAGTTTATCTGGCGGCAGGGATTCCGGAAGAACAAAGAGAATATCAGGAGATTGTTTCCTTTGGGAAAACAGTTTATGATCAGAAATTACTGAAGGAAGTGCAGAAGATAGACGGGCTGGTCTCTTTTACTCCGGTGCAGGAGATTCCTGTAGAACTGAGGCTGGGAGAGTATACAATGAATACTGTATTTCAGGCGGCAGATCTTGCGGAACTTCATATGAAAGGAAATGGACCGGATAAAATACAGGTTGGGAATACACCGGCTCTGCTGATTGGGAAAAATGCACTTTCTTCTATGACAGATGGAAACGGACGCAGAATTTCCAAAAAGGAACTTCAGAAATTCTGGGAAGGAAGTGAAAAACATCTGCAGTACAGAATGACAGATCAGAGCGAGTCTTCTGTAATAAGAAGTATTCCCCGGGGAGAATCTGAAGAGAAGGATAAAAACAGTACAGATATGGCAACAGATACAACATCCGGACAGAACATCACTGTGCAGAAAGAGACTGGGTGGAGGGACTGCTGTGCCGCTGCGCGGCTGACGTCACCTTCGGATGGAATTTATATGGATTATGAGCAGGGAAGGAGAATTCTGGAGGGCAGACCCGTTTCCTGTAATAAAGCGCTGCTTACTGTGCAGGGAAAAGAGAATTTTGAAAAAGCGTCAGCCTCTTTTGCAGATCTGGAAAAGAAGCAATAGAGGCCGGCGGACAGAATAACCGGAAATAAGTCTTTCATAAAGCCTTAATGAAATATAAGCTTCCGGAAGTGTGAAGAAGAACCGGAAGTTACTTTTACATTTCTCCCCGAAAATAAAAAACAAAAATTTTTGAAAAAAAGTGTTGACTTTTATAAATACCTGTAATATAATCTATCTTGCGTCAAGCGAGAAAACAAAAAATTAAATACCGTTACGGGGTGTGGCTCAGCTTGGCTAGAGCGCCTGGTTTGGGACCAGGAGGCCGCAGGTTCGAATCCTGTCACCCCGATGCTGTAAACAACTTTTACCGTTTCAGCGAATATGCGGGTGTAGTTCAATGGTAGAACACCAGCCTTCCAAGCTGGATACGTGGGTTCGATTCCCATCACCCGCTTCTCCATAAAAGGAGAAATGTGTCTGTAGCTCAGCTGGATAGAGCAACGGCCTTCTAAGCCGTGGGTCGGGGGTTCGAATCCCTTCAGGCACGCTGTGGTGGGTATAGCGCAGTTGGTTAGCGCGCCAGATTGTGGCTCTGGAGGCCCAGGGTTCGAATCCCTGTATCCACCCTTTCGCCTTTGGGCTATCGCCAAGCGGTAAGGCACAGCACTTTGACTGCTGCATTCGTTGGTTCGAATCCAACTAGCCCAGTCTGTTATGGGGTATTAGCTCAGTCGGTAGAGCACTTGACTTTTAATCAAGTTGTCCGGGGTTCGAATCCCCGATGCCTCACTTGCATCTGTAGAGATACAGATGCTTTTTTCTTATCATATAGGTTATCATCATTTTATTAAAATGAATGATATAAATATTGCGCGGGCATGGCGGAATTGGCAGACGCGCCAGATTTAGGTTCTGGTGTCTACGACGTGCAGGTTCAAGTCCTGTTGCCCGCATAAAAACGCCTGATTCCAGGCGTTTTTTGTTAATTATTTTTGGAAATAATAAAAAGTGCATAAAATTATCACGAATTTGTTTTTATTTAATGCACATATAGAGCTTAATATTTCTTTTTTGTGCGTATATTATGGATTCTATTGTGCAAAATTCGATATTTGCACATTTATAGTTATATATCAGAGATCAGGGCGGTATTCACAGGAGTACCGCCCTGTAATTTTTTCAGAAAAAGATAAAAATATATTGACTTTTTTCAGAAGAGAGAGTATATAATAAATTATAAGTAGTAAGTAATAAGAAATATGAAGTAAGAGAGGTGAAGGATATGTTTAAAAAAGCTTTTTGGATTCCTTATGAGGACAGCGCAGAATATCCTACTATGGTAAAAGCCATGCAGGCAATATCAGAGTACTGTGAAAAGAACGGAGATTCCTGTACCTTTACCGGTGATGATGAGGTAGAGATCAATGGAAAAGTTTATGAGATCTGCCGGGGCTATGAAAATGGGAGCCGGGGTAACTACGGCATCAAATGTAAGGAAAAATAAAGGAGAAAATATGGAAGATTACACACTTGTACAGCAGTTTCTTCTTATAGGACTGGATGGAACGGACAGCAGACATAAATCGGTTGCCAAAAGTGCTGTTCTTCGCGCAGCTGCCGCGGGAAAACGGGCAGAGAGACTTCTTGCCTCCGGTGACTGTCAAAGCCCGGGCTTTGCTGACAAACTGGAAAAAGAAATGAAAACCGTAAAATCCCTGAAAACAGAAGTTTTGAATAAGGAGGCCGGAGAGGATATAGGGATTCTGATATCCCGGGGAGCGCTGGATGAGGTTCCGGATCTTCTGGGCTGTGATATGTATTACGATACTGCAGGCGTGGATCTGATGGTGTACAGAAGTGATCAGGATATTTACCAAAAGGTGACAGAAGCCCTTCGGGCAGAACTTCTGGAAGAAGGAGAGCTGACCGATGATGGGATTCTGCTTCTGTGGATGATCCGTGAAAGTGGATTTATCCATGAGATTTTTTCGGCAAAAGAACAGGAAGAAATATCTCAGAAAATGGTGCGTATGGCAGCATCCGGTCAGTGGACAGGTGTGTTGTGGAAGCAGGAATTTCATAAAGCCTTTGAAAGTCTGGGGACAGCCTTTTTAAGGAAAAAGAAAAAACTTTTTCAGAATCCTTATATGCAGGGGGTAAATCTTACTTTTCCGTTTCTGGAAAGGCGTCAGGCTGTGTTTGTTGATTTTGTTATTTTTGGAACTACAGTCAGTGACCGCAGAACGGCAATGATGAGTTTTTTATGCGAACACGGGCATTTTGTGGAAGAAGTAAAGAATGGAACAGAAACTCTTTTAAAAATAGACAACATATTTTACCGCATTGTCCCCAAAACTGTTTCATGCCAGGGAATTCCTGTTCAGGGAGCGCTGCTTTCTCCTGTATACCGGTGAAGGGGGGCATATAAAATATGTCCAGACGGAGAACAATGGAAGCGATTCTTGCTTCAGACTATGTTTCCATAGGGGAGCTGGCGCGTCTGACCGGGTGTCGTTACAGTACCCTGAAGCATTATACTGAGGAGGGAATGCTGCCTTTTGAGCAGGAAGAAGAAAACCTGACAAGAAGGTACCGGAGAGAACAGAGCATACAGCTTGTGGAATGGATACGGCAGCAGAGAAAAGCCGGAAGGTCTGTTCCGGAAATCAAAGAGCTTCTTGCAGAAAATCAGCACACCTGCTCAGAGCAGGAATAAGAATATTGCGGGACAAGCAACTGCCGGACATAAAAGTATGGGGACAAAAGTAAGACTGACTTTTGTCCCGTTGTGGTATCAGAGGTAACGGATTTCGGCAGAGAGACCTCCGTCCTCGTCTGCTTCTACAACAGCATAGCTTGGTTTATGTCCGTTTTGTCTTGGAAAAGTAAGACTTCCCGGATTTAATACCATGATGCCGTCCTCTTCGTCAATAACTGGTTTATGTGTGTGACCGAAGAACACACAGTCACAGTTTCTGGATCTGGCCTCATCAATCAGACGGGAAAGATCCATAGAAACGCCGTAAAAATGTCCGTGGGTTACAAGGATCCGGTGTTTGAATACAGTAATTTCATCCTCTTTTGGAAGGTCGGAGAAGAAATCATTGTTTCCGGCAATAATTGTACAGGGACATTCGGCAAGGGCTTCAATGTAGAACTCGCGCCCTTCCACGTCTCCGCAGTGGAACAGCATATCAAAAGGCTGCTCTCTCAGAACCGCAGCTTCCAGATTGGCGTCTCTTCCATGAGTGTCACTGACAATAAGGAGTTTCATTGAAGCTCGTCCCTGATAGCCCTCAGAGCCTTCCCTCTGTGGCTGATTTTATTTTTTTCCTCCATAGAAAGCTCCGCAGAAGAACATCCGTATTCCGGAAGATAAAAAATGGGGTCATAGCCGAATCCGTTTTCGCCTTTTTCCTCGTAGCCGATCCTGCCTTCCATAGCTGCTCTGACTGTCCGAACAGTCCCGTCCGGGAAAGCGGCTGCAATGGCGCATACAAAGCGGGCAGTTCTCTTTTCATCAGGAACTCCGTTCAGGCGCTCAATAAGATTTGCATTTTTAATATGATAAGAAGTATCTTCACCCATGTAGCGGGCAGAATAGATACCCGGTTCTTTATTCAGGTAATCGATTTCCAGACCGGAGTCATCAGCAAGTACGATCTCTCCGGTAAGGTCACGGATAGCCGTTGCCTTGATGACTGCATTTTCTTCAAAAGAACTTCCGTTTTCTTCAATATCAGCTGTGATTCCGGCATCCTTCAGGGAAAGAAGCTGGATATCCAGATCACCGAGAATTTCGCGGATCTCCTTCATTTTTCCTTCATTGCCGGTGGCAAAAATTACTTTTTTCATTTGTTTGCATTCCTCCTTGGCGGTTTTGGCCCCAGAAACTGATAGTAGTAGGTTTTTAACATTCCATTGTATATTTTGCGGTTTTTGTCCGCTTTTTTCCCAATATCATTTTCAGCTCTGTCATAGGACGTGATCAGGTACATGGACCATTTATCCAGACGGTTGAAGCTTTCTCCGATTTCCCGGTAAAGCTGCGGAAGAGCTGCTTTTTCTTCCAGACGCTCTCCATATGGAGGATTCGTGATCAGGAAGCCGTATGGTTTTGGGTGGCTGAGATCCTTAACTGCTCTCTGCTGAAAATGGATCAGCCTGTCCACGCCTGCCATTTTGGCATTGGAACGGGCTGCCTTCAGCGCTTCTGCGTCAATATCATAGCCCTGGATATCCGTTTCAATATGAAGGTTGATCCGGTCGTTTGCTTCTTCTATGGCGTCATACCAGCATTTTCGAGGAACAATATGCTTCCAGTCTTCAGAAAGGAAGGAGCGGTTCATGCCGGGAGCCATATCGGCGGCGATCATGGCTGCCTCAATAGGAAAGGTTCCGCTTCCGCAGAAAGGATCTACAAGGATCCGGTCTTTATTCCATGGGGTAAGCATAATAAGGGCTGATGCCAGAGTTTCAGTGATCGGAGCTTTTACAGTCATCTGACGGTAGCCGCGTTTATGGAGGGATACTCCTGAGGTATCAATGCCCACAGTGGCCACATCCTTCATAAAAGATACACGGATGGGAAAGCTTGCTCCGTCTTCCGGAAACCAGGAAATACCGTAGACGCCTTTCAGACGTTCTACAATTGCTTTTTTCATAATGGACTGGATATCGGAAGGGCTGAAAAGTGCGCTCTTTACGGAGTTGGCCTTGGCAACCCAGAATTTTCCATCCTGAGGAATGTAGTTTTCCCAGGGAATTGCCTTTGTTTTTTCAAAAAGCTCGTCAAAGGTCACCGCCTTAAATTCGCCTGCTTTCAGAAGAATACGTTCTGTGGTGCGGAGAAATACATTTGCCTGTGCGATTCCCGCAGCGTCAGCCAGAAAAGTTACTTTTCCATCCTCCACTTTGCTGATCTCATAGCCGAGATCAAGAATTTCCCGTTTCAGGACAGCCTCCATTCCAAAATGACAGGGAGCGATCAGTTCCATATATTTCATGGCAGCCTCATTTCTCTGACAGTGTTTCCGTCAAAATCTTTAATAGTAAATATACTGTTTTCCAGAACTGCGTAGGTTGCAGGATTTCCCTCCTTGGGAATGGAAACAGAGCCTGGATTTAAAAGGATATATCCATCCATCTGCTGAGCTTTTAACACATGAGTATGTCCGTGGATCAGAATGTCTCCTTCCTGGAGAGGGGGAAGATTGTCCTGGTTATAAATATGTCCGTGAGTAGCATAAAAGGTTCTTCCGTCTACAGAAAGAATACAGTAGTCAGCCATTACCGGAAATTCCAGAACCATCTGGTCAACCTCGGCCTCACAGTTTCCGCGGACAGCGTAAATTTTGTTTTTATGTTCATTGAGAAGAGCAATGACTTCTTTGGGTGCATATTCTCTTGGAAGATCATTTCTGGGTCCGTGATAGAGCAGATCGCCCAGAAGAACCAGACGTTCTGCCTGCTCTTCACGGAACGCATCCAAAAGCTTCCGGCAGTAATATGCGGAGCCATGTATATCTGATGCAAACAAGTATTTCATTCAGGTATTCTCCTTATAATAGGTGTTTTGTATAAAATCCGTTCTGTTTTTACAGAACAGGATTTTTCTCTTTTACATTATCACGGTTATCCGGAAATTACAAGATTTCTTCCTCGATAAGCTTCAAAACCGCCGATCACAGACCGGGTTTTGTACCCTTTTTTTACAAAAAGCCTGGCGGCGGCCATACTTGAGCCGCCCCGCTGACAGTAAAAGATCAGAAGCTTTTCCCGGGGAAGCTCCCGGCACTGTTCAATCTGACTGTAAGGATAGTTTAACGCGCCGCGGATATGACTTTTCTGATAAAGGGCTGCATCGCGGACGTCTATGATGAGAGCGTCGGAACGGTCTGCATAATAATCAAGCATTTTGGCGGAAATGGTTTCAATGGGAAACATTTGAGTTTTCCTTTTTTATTTATCATATGCAGAAAAGAGGACGGAGAAACAGATCGGAAGACAGGACAGGGCGGATGCGGCATCTGCCTGCATCCGCCCTGTCCATACGGTTCTGTAAGAAGGGAGAAACGTTTGTTTTTTGCTGATTTTTTTCTTTAGTATCTGTCAGAGTAATTGTTCTGTTCTCTGTCGTAAGCGTTTGTAGTTTTGTTTTTAGAGCTGTTTCTGGAAGCGTTTTTGGAACTGTTTTTTCCGCAGTTCTGTGCGCTTTTATCAGAAGCTTTGTCTGTGTTGCTGTTCATGTTTTTGTTTTCTGTTTCATAATTTTTTGTCATTTTCATTTTCCTCCTGGTGTAATGTGTTGAATAGCTGCTGTTTACTATCCCGCAGGGTATTTTGGTATCTGTGCCAAAACCCCGAGACATACAGGGCAAAATGCTTCCTGTCACCTAAGGCGATTTGGAATGCATTTTGTCAACTTGCTTATTACACTGTCTATTATGTCAAAAAGTTGTAATAATATTCATGAAATCATATTGCTTTTTTTTCCAGTTTATATTATAATCTAATCTGTAAAAAGAATTTACCCTTCAAAAATTTTTTTTACATAACCCCTTATTTAATTATTTATACTCCCCTCGAAACACCCGGTAGCTCCCCTACCGGGTGTTTCTCTGTAAAAAAGAAAAAGAAGGCCTGGAAAGCCCGGAAAAAGCGGACTGAGGGTCTGAAAAAAGAAATTGCGCAGGACAGACATTCCGCTTAAAAATGCTGTCAAACACAAATACAACAGAAGTTATATGGGAATGTGATCAGGATTTTTGTAAAGGGTTGTAGTTTCAATAGCAGGAAGGAGACTATGTGTATGAAAAAGATGAAAAATGTAACTGCAGTAGTTTTAACCTGTGTTCTGGCACTGGGAAACGGGGAGATCCTGTGGGCGGCAGAAGACAGGGCAGAGGCTCAGCAGCAGAAGGAGGAAGACGCCGGAAGTATCGTATCCCGGCTGACCGGACTTCCCTATATTGGCGGACAGCGTCTGGAGACGCCGCTGATCATGCAGGATGAGATAATGAAACTTCAGAATGTTCAGGAGGAAGGAATTCTCGGATGTCTGAAATGGGATTTTGATAATGATAACAGTGATGAAATTCTGGCAGTTACTTATGAGCCAAGTGAAACCTTTGGGCCGGAAAATAAATGTGTCAGGATATCCATGTATGAATTAAACGTGGATACCTGGATGGTTTCCGATATGTTTGAGCTGGGAGAATATAATCTGGAAGGAAGGTTTCAGGATCTGGCGGCAATGTCTGATACGAATTCCACTGCCTATGAGGGAAATATTTTTTTGAGAAGGGTAAACGGACAGTATCAGTTCTTTTATGAGTACAGCGCATCTCCCAAATATCTGGTCACAGGGTTTGAGTGGTATTTAAGAGGATATACCTATGACGGATCAGCCTTCTCAGTTATGGAAAGTACTCAGGATATGGAATATGCGGCATCGGGAATGGAAATAGAAGCTTTATTTGCTTTAGATCCAACACCGCTGCAGGGACTGGATTACGGACAGTATACGATCGATATGATAGAGCAGTATAAAGCCTTGGGATTCCAGGCTCAACGTATAGGTATAGGTACGGAAAATTTTATTGTTTATTCAACAGTCAGCCAGGATCCCCGCTGTTATTCGATTGTGCGGTTAGTGCGCGGAGACAGTATGGAAGAGGGGCAGTCAGCAGGTCAGTTTGTATATGACAGATTAAAATCGGAAAGATATCTGGAGGGCTTCTGGATGGATATTGAAGATCATACCTCGTCCATCCGGGAGATTGTAGATCAGACACATACAGAAGAGGAAAGCGCTGGTTCAGATACGGTATCTGTGGCAGGTTCCTATGAGGAGTTTTTAAAAACAAATCATGTGGGAGATTATTATGCCATAGTGGATGCCGGAGAAAATCAGGAATCCATATTAGTGGCAGCAACAGGTTTTTCCGAAATGGATGAGGACATTTATACACCGGAGTTGGGATATGATATTGTTCTTTACGGAAACAACGGAGGAACTGTCCGTCAGATCGGGGAGCCGCTGCATCTGAGCGAGTCCGCAGGTCCATGGTATTTTTGCGAAAATAAGCTTATCTGCAATGGCAGAAGAGGCGGATATTATACGGTGGATATTGCCGGGGATTCCTACACACGAAATTTTCACCAGGAGGGAAGCAGCTCTGACTGGGTTCCCCTGTCTCTTCGAAAAAACAGAGGAGCTGCAGGCGGACAGGTGCAGCCGTCTCCGGAGAACAATGCGGCAGCCGGAGAATACATACTGCCAACCAGTAACAGCGAATATCTTACAGAAGAGACACTTATCAGCAAGGGGCTGACCAAAGAACAGCTGGGGCTGGCTAGAAATGAAATTTTTGCCAGACATGGAAGGATGTTTGATACGGCAGAAATACAGCAGTATTTTGATTCCAGATCCTGGTATGTTCCAAAGTATGCGCCGGCAGAGTTTGACGCAATGGGAGACGGTATTTTTAACGAATATGAAAAATACAATATGGAGTCCATTAAGGCTCTTGAGGACAAGCTTGGCTGACGGCTCAGCTGACGGTTCAGCCTGTGGATATGCCCGTTGTTTACAGCAATCTGGTCAAAATGCTGTGTAAACAGCAGCCAGATTGTTTCGATGAATGTCTCAGCCGGTAATTTTTGGGTGAAAAGAGTCCGGGAAGATGTTATAATGAAAAATGATTCTAACTGTTCGCAGGTTACTGGGAATGGCGTGAGAAATAATAAATGATTTCAACCCGGAATCAGTTTATTGACGAAAGGAAAAAAGGAGAACAGCAATGGATGTTCGTGAATTTCAGGAAAAACTTAAAAAAATGCAGGAACTGGCCAAAGAGCAGGGCGGAAGTCTCAGGGCAGAGCAGATCAGAGAAGAATTCTCAGGAAGTGATCTGAACAGCAGTCAGCTTGTGAACGTGCTTAAATATCTTACCGGACAGGGAATCCTGATAGAGGGAATTGAGACAGAGACAGAGGGCTCAGACGCTCAGGAGGAAGTACGCCGGGTTCCTCTGACACAGGAAGAGGAGGCTTATCTGAAAGAATATCTGGAAAGCCTTCCCGGAGAAGAGGATTTTCCGGAAAGCGGGCGGCTTTTTGAAGAACTTAGAAGCGGAAGCGCAGACGCCGTACAGAGCCTTGCTGCCTGCTATATGCGTGCGGCAGCAAGGCTTGCTGTGGAAATGAATACAGAGGATATCTTTATCGGGGATCTGATCCAGGAGGCCAATGTAAGCCTTGTACAGGCTCTTGGCGCTGCCGGAGAGATTCTGCGCAGTGAGGAATGGCTTCTGGAACAGATCCGTGAGGGAATCCGTAAGGCCTGCAAGGAGCAGAGCCAGAGAAAATTTGAGGATGACAGTCTGGTGGCCAGGGTGGAGAAGCTGGAAAGCGCTGTGAGAGAGCTTTCTGAGGATGAAGAAGACGGAGAAAGCGCATTCAGTGTGGGAGAGCTTGCAGTGATCCTGGATATGGACGTAGAGGAAATCCGAGATACGCTTCGCCTTACTGGAGACGACAAGTGATGGGCTATTATGATTTACACGGCATTATTTTGCAGGATGTTTTAGAGTAGAAGAAACATGACGGAATTTCGGAGGCTATACAACATGCTTCAGGTCACTGTCCCGTGAGGCACTTAGGCATGTATATTCCAAAATCCCGGGACATACAGGGCAAAACGCCATCACCAAAGATGGTCCGGGATGCATTTTTACCAGGCTGCTGTGAAAGGCGGCAGCTTTATATGCCTGTGGGCAGCAGGTTGTAATCAGGTGTCATTTATGGTAGAATAATCGGAACGGGAGGTGTTTTTATGCAAATCAGAGAATCGGCGGAGGATTATCTGGAAGCGATTTTAAGGCTGTCCCAAAAGGGCGGAGGAGTAAGATCTGTGGACATTGCCACAATGCTGTCAGTTTCAAAACCCAGTGTCAGCCATGCCATGAAGCTTCTCAGAGAAGACGGTTATATTGCTATGGACCGTTATGGAACCGTGACTCTTCTGGACAAAGGCGCAGAGATTGCCAACAGAATTTATGAACGTCATACAGTTCTCACAACAATGCTGGAGAGCCTGGGAGTTCCTTCAGAGATTGCCAGAGCGGATGCGTGTAAAATGGAACATGATATCAGTGATGAGAGCTTTGCAAGAATTAAAGAACGTCTGATCGAGAATGGTCAGCTGGATTAAATAAAACATCCGGAGCAGTTTCAAAAGGAACTGCCTCGGATGTTTTACTATAATAATACAGATTTTAAATATTAAAGAAAAAAGTAATCAGTATCGGCACAAAGAAGGAACAGAGAATTCCATTAAGAACAGCCAGAACCACAGTTTCCTCATTTGTGTATTTCAGAAGTACAGGAAGGGTAGTATCTTCGCTGGTGGCTGCAGCCGGCGCAATACAGGTATAATTATTGAGCCTGGAGGCAATAATGGGAATCAGGAAAAAAGAGAAAAATTCTCTCATAAGATTGCTCATAAAGGCAATACTTCCCAGTTCCGCGCCTCCCAGACGGCTGATGGTAACTCCCGCAAGACTGTACCAGCCCATTCCGCTTGCCACAGCAGCGCCCTCTGCCGGAGAAATACCCAGGATCACTGCGCAGATCAGCCCTCCGATGACAGAGCCCACTGTAATGCCAAGGGGGATAATAAGGATTTTCAGATGATACTGGCGGATTTTTTTGAGGATGCCGTTGTGCATTCCGATGCTGATTCCCACAGAAAACATCAGTATGTATAAAATCATATCTGAGTGCTGGCTTAAAAAGCTGACAGGCGTGGGATTGAAACCGGAAAGCCCGCAGAAAAGTCCCAGGACCAGGGCCAGCAGTGTAAATAAAACGATCATTTGTCTTCTCCTTCTGAATCTGAGTGCTTTTTCTCCATAAAGCGTTTTGTCAGTATGTAGACAAGAATAATGGAAACCAGAGTGGGAATCAGAAAGAACAGGAAGCTTTTCAGTCCCAGAGACGACAGTTCACTGAGAAAGTTTTCTTTCTGGCCAAGCATAACCCCCATGGAAAAAATAAGAAGGAGGGTGCACAGCATGGCAAGACGTTCGTTCCATTTTTTGATTCTTCCTGTCATGAGAAAACGTCCTATCAGGATTCCAACACCCATGACAATAAAAATTTTCATAACAGTTTCTCCTTTTAAGTCATATAAAAAATATTATATCATTTGCGGAAGCCCTTTACAATGGAGAGTTTACGCAAAAACAGCACAGGCTCTGAATATTTATCATAAGCCTGTGCTGTTTTTATCCTAATACGATATTTTGGCTGTAATCTTATATATCACAGCGTAAACATTTGCTGTCTGAAGGGCATCTGTCGTATTTTTCATGTTCTGCGCTGTACCTGATTATTTTTGTTCTTTATTTAAGAAGACCTTTTTACAAGAAGACATACTTCAGTATAAACAGTACTGCCAGAACATACATCAGTACGCTGATCTTCTTTTCCTTTGTCTTTCCGGCCACAAGATTGATCACAACATAAGAGATAACGCCCATTGCGATACCTTCGGAAATACTGTACATAAATGGCATTGCAATGATTGCGATAAAGCATGGAATTGCTTCTGTGTAATCATTGAAATCAATTTTTGTAATGGATGTGAGCATCAAAAATCCTACCACGATCAGAGCCGGAGCCGTTGCAAAGGACGGAATAGCCAGGAAGATAGGTGACAGGAACAGGGACAGTCCAAACAGTATGGCTGCTACAATGGCAGTCAGACCGGTACGTCCGCCTTCAGCTACACCGGAAGCACTTTCTACAAAAGTAGTAACAGTAGAAGTACCGCAAACTGCGCCTACAGAAGTTCCCACTGCATCAGAGAGAAGAGCACCTTTGATTTTCGGGAGCTTTCCGTCTTTGTCAAGCATATCGGCTTTGGATGCCACGCCAATAAGGGTTCCCAGAGTATCAAACATATCTACAAACAGGAATGCAAACATGATGACAACAAAGTCAAGACTGAACACAATGGAAAAGTCCATTTTCATAAAGGTTGGCGCCATGCTGGGAACGCTGATTCCGTTGGAGAAATCAGGGAGAAGGCTGAAGAAGCCAAGCTCCGGATTTGGTACATACAGTCCAACGAACTGACAGATGATTCCAAGTCCCCAGGTGATCAGAATACCCCACAGGATGCTTCCTTTAATATTTTTTACAAGAAGGACTGCCGTAACTAAAATACCGATCAGAGCCAGTAAAACAGTGATTCCCATGCTGTTGAAGGTTCCGTCTTTTACAGCGCTTTTAAAGGAAAATACACTTACCAGTGTAGAGTCATTGTTTACAACGATTTTTGCATTCTGCAGACCGATAAATGCAATAAACAAACCAATTCCCACAGAAACCGCATGTTTCAGGTTCATGGGAATGGAGTTGAAGATTGCCTCACGTACATTGGTCAGAGACAGAAGGATAAAGATCAGGCCTTCTACAAATACTGCGGCCAGAGCCTGCTGCCAGCTGTAACCCATACCAAGGACAACGGTGTACGCAAAATATGCGTTTAATCCCATGCCCGGTGCCAGAACAAACGGGTAATTGGACAACAGAGCCATAAGGCAGGTTGCAATAAACGCAGACAGCGCAGTTGCAGTAAATACAGCGCCTCTGTCCATTCCGGAGGCCTCCAGGATGTTAGGGTTTACTGCCAGGATGTACGCCATGGTCATAAATGTGGTGACGCCGGCAATAACCTCGGTCCGTACATCTGTTTTGTTTTCCTTCAGGTGAAAGATTTTTTCGAGCTTCATAATGCTACCCCCTTTTTTATTAAAATATTGCTAAAATATTTCCGTACCGGAAACATATTTGCCAGTAACACAGCGGGCGTCAGACAGATAGGTAAGACGTTCCAGACGCTCCCGCACTGTCAGCGGCTGCGGATGCGGGAAATATGTGTCGTCAAGGATAATGGCATCAAATTCATAGCCCTCAAGAAAACTTCCGGTTTTACCGAAAAATTCTCCGCCGCCCATTGTCCCGATATAAAATGCTTCTTCAAAGGTAAGAGGCTTCCTGTTGCTATCTATATACCTCCAGTGAAGTTTTGATACCTGAATGGAGTCAGAAACAGCTCTCAGCATGGAAAGAGAATGACCTCCTGCAATATCGGTACCAAGTCCGGTATGAATGCCCTGTTCAAGATAAAGCTTTACAGGGGCAATGCCTGATGAAAGGTTGGTGTTGGACTGAGGACAGTGCGCAACGTATACGCCCTGTTCTTTCATAAGCTGTATTTCCTCCTCCGGACAGTAAACACAGTGTGCCATAATGGTAGGGCAGCCTTTTCCGCCAAAGAGATCAAACTGCCGGTAAGCATCCCCGTAAAAGCTGCTTTCCGGGCAAAGCTCCTGTACCCAGGAAACCTCGCCGGGATTCTCAGACAGATGAGACTGTACAGGGAGTTTATAGTGTTTCTGGATTTCAGCCAGCTTTTTCATCAGCTCATCTGAGCAGGACGGGATAAATCGCGGTGTCAGAATGGGTTTTACATTCTGATATTTTCCTGTGCAGGAATCAAGCCAGCGGATTGTGTCGGCTGCGGAGATTTCAGCGCTTTTTTCCTGCAGTGTGTCCGGGCCGTTGCGGTCCATATTTACCTTTCCTACAAAGGTCTTCAGTCCGGTTTTTTCCAGAAGCTCCATAAGAATATCCGTTGCTTCCACGTGGAGAGTGCCGAAGATACAGGCTCTTGTGGTTTCACTTTTTTTCAGATCCTCAGCAAAAATGGAGTAGGCCTTCCGGGCATATTCCTGATCGGAATATTTGGATTCCTCAGGAAAGGTCACAGAGTTCAGCCAGTCCAGAAGCTCCAGATCCATTCCCATTCCCCGGAAGCTGTACTGGGGAGCATGAAGATGAAGGTCTGCAAATCCCGGGACGATCAGACTGTCTCCAGCATCTCTTACCGGGATTCCCTGGAATTTTTCCGGGAGAGAGGAAAATACTCCTGCGCATTTCCCGTTTTCGCAGACAACATAGGCATGTTCTCTGGAGACAAGAGTGTTTTTGTCTGTGCTGAAGCAGACGTTTCCTTTTAGTGCAAAAGAAGAATTCTGTTTCATGTGGTTTACCTTCCTTTCTTCTTTGCAGCCAGGGCGGTTTTGAGCAAAAAAATTCCAACTACCTTTTTTGGATACCCTGAATAAGACTTATAGGCAACTATTGCGGTAGTTGGTAGAAACGTCCAACCGATTATGGACTTATATAAGCTGCTGCAAATACCTTTATTTATATAATGTATATTATATATGGAAAAGAATTTTCTGTCAATTAAAAACAAATAATTTGAACTATCGGAAATGCAGAAAATCACAGATGAAATTTGTGCAAAATGTTTAAGAATAAAATTATAGAATTTCTCTGGCAAGAAAAACATATCCGTGATAGAATGTGTCGTATCGGAAATACCGACAGGTCCGGGAAATGCCCGGACAGGATACATGAGACCAGTCAGAAAAAGAACCTGGATGGAGGGATATTTTGGAATTTAAAAAAGAAAACATGAAAAACTGTATGTACCTGATTCTTTTTACAGTGCTTTTATACGTGGGTCTGCAGAATCTGGATGTTGTACTTGATTTTCTTATGAGGATCGTCGGCCTGTTCTTTCCGTTTCTTGTAGGCTGTGGAATTGCATTTGTATTAAATGTTCCTATGCAGTTTATTGAAAGAAACGTATTTGGCAGAGGAAAATGGAAGGATTCAAAGATTGTCCGTAAGATTGCCAGACCGGTAAGTCTGGTGCTTGCTATACTGGTAGCTGCTTTTGTGATCTTTATTGTTGGAAACGTAGTTGTTCCTGAGTTGGGACGGACAGTGATGGGCCTTGGAAGAAACATTGAGCGGGGAATCACAAATATTACGATATGGATTGATGAAAATTTCAAACAGGATTCTGCTATTGCCGAGTGGGCGAATTCCCTTGAGATAGAGCCGCAGAAAATGTTAGACTCTGTTATGACAGGGCTTCAGAGGGGAGTCAACAATATTCTTTCTTCTACTGTGACAGTCACTCTGGGCATTGTAAATACAGCTATGAACTTTGGTATTGGCTTTGTTTTTGCCTGCTATGTTCTGCTTCAGAAAGAGAAGCTGATGGTTCAGATAAAAAAAGCCCTTTATGCTCTGTTTCCCAAAAAAGCCGTAAAATATGTGCTTCATGTATGCTCTCTGGCAAATGATATTTTTTCCGGATTTGTTACAGGACAGTGCATTGAGGCTGTGATTCTGGGAACCATGTTCTTTGTGACAATGACCATATTCCGGTTCCCGTATGCAATGCTGGTAGGTGTTCTGATTGCATTTACAGCCTTGATTCCTGTTTTTGGTGCGTTTATCGGATGTGCAGTGAGCTTTATCCTGATTTTTCTGATAAGTCCTGTACAGGCGCTGCTGTTTCTGATTTTGTTCTTTGTGCTTCAGCAGATTGAGGGAAATCTGATCTATCCTCATGTTGTTGGAGGCTCCGTGGGACTTCCTTCTGTGTGGGTGCTGATGGCAGTTACCATAGGCGGAAGTCTTATGGGAGTTGTGGGCATGCTGATATTTATCCCGCTGGTATCAGTACTTTATGCGCTGTTCCGTGAGTGGATGTACAAAAGACTGAAAAGCAGAAATATACAGATAAAAGACTGATTTTCTGAATACAAAAAATAAGGACTGCTGTCAGCAGAAGCCTGTGGATATGTTCCGGGGCTTTGCTGTCAGCAGTCTTTTCGTTTTGATTATTTATTGTTTTTGTTCTGTTCCACTTCCAGAAGCTTCATGGCACGAACTTTCAGCGGAAGGCCAAAGAGAGTGATAAAGCCGTCTGCATCATGGTGATCGTACATATCGCCGGTTGTAAAGGAAGCAAGAGACTCATTGTAGAGGCTGTATGGAGAAGTAGTTCCTGCTTTGATGATATTTCCTTTGTAAAGCTTCAGTTTTACTTCGCCGGTTACATATTTCTGAGTGGATTCTACAAAAGCCTGGATTGCCTCACGAAGAGGTGTGAACCATTTGCCCTCATAAACAACCTGCGCAAACTGGCTGCCCAGTTTCTTTTTTGCTTCCATAGTATCACGGTCAAGAGTCAGTTCCTCAAGCTGGTCGTGAGCTGCCATAAGGATGGTTCCGCCAGGAGTTTCATAAACACCGCGGGATTTCATACCTACCACACGGTTTTCCACAATATCAACGATTCCGATTCCGTTTTCTCCGCCCAGGCGGTTCAGCTCAGTAATGATCTCAGATACTTTCATGGCTTTTCCGTTCAGAGTTTTCGGGATACCTTCTTCAAAGGTCATGGTAATCTCTGTTTCTTTGTCCGGAGCCTTCTGAGGAGTTACGCTTAATACAAGCATATCGTCATAGTTTGGAGCCTGGGAAGGATCCTCCAGCTCAAGACCTTCATGGCTGATATGCCATAAGTTACGGTCACGGCTGTAGCTGTGACGGGCGTCAAATGGAAGGTTGATTCCATGTGCCTGGCAGTAAGCCAGCTCATCCTCACGGGACTGCATGGTCCATACGTCAGTCATACGCCATGGAGCAATGATCTTGATGTCAGGAGCAAGAGCTTTGATTCCAAGCTCGAAGCGGATCTGGTCATTTCCTTTTCCGGTAGCGCCGTGGCAGATAGCAACAGCATTCTCTTTACGTGCGATCTCAACCAGTTTTTTTGCAATTGCCGGACGTGCCATAGAGGTTCCGAGAAGATACTGGTGCTCATATACAGCGCCTGCCTCTACGCATGGCATAATATATTCATCACAGAATTCATCTACAATATCTTCAATATATAATTTGGAAGCTCCGGAAAGCTTGGCTCTCTCGTCAAGTCCGTCCAGCTCGTTTCCCTGGCCGCAGTTAATGCAGCAGCAGACAACATCGTAATTAAAGGTTTCTTTCAGCCACGGAATCAGCGCTGTGGTATCAAGGCCGCCAGAGTATGCCAAAACAACTTTTTCTTTCATAATAGAGTCCCTCCTGTTTATTTATCATTTAAAATTAGTATTCGATAAGGTTTTTGTTTTAGTCCGGAATCTGTATGTTTCCGGGAACAATGGATAATATACAACAAATCTTATAAATATGCAATACCTAAAATGAAAAAACTTTAAAAAGATTTTTTGGAAATTCCATTATATTTATAAGTAATAATCAATTTATATAAAGAGAGACTGAAAAAATAAAATGTATTGTGAAAAATAATTATTGCATATTATGCATAATAGATGTATAATCTTATCATCCTGACAGAAACGGCATACACATACATAAAAAGAAGATGCCGTATGGACAAAGGAGGAGAATTTATTATGATAAAAGCAGGAATTATCGGAGCCACCGGCTATGCGGGAAACGAGCTGGCAAGACTTTTGCTGGGACATAAAGAAACAGAAGTGGTCTGGTATGGATCCAGAAGCTATATTGATAAGGAATACGCAGGAATCTATCAGAACTTTTTTAAACTGGTGGATGCAAAATGTATGGATGATAATATGGAAGCTCTGGCAGATGAAGTGGATGTGATCTTTACGGCAACACCTCAGGGGCTTTGCGCTTCTCTTGTAAATGAAGGGATTCTTTCCAGGGCAAAGGTGATCGACCTCAGCGCAGACTTTCGTATTAAAGATGTAAAAAAGTATGAAGAGTGGTACGGGATTGAGCACAAAGCTCCGCAGTTTATTGAAGAGGCCGTGTACGGGCTCTGTGAGATCAACCGGGAAAAGATCAAAGGAGCCCGGCTGATCGCCAATCCGGGATGTTATCCAACCTGCTCCACGCTTTCCATTTATCCTCTTCTTAAGGAGGGGATGATCGATCCGTCTACTATTATTATTGACGCAAAATCCGGAACCTCAGGAGCCGGAAGAGGAGCGAAGGTGGATAATCTTTTCTGTGAAGTAAATGAAAACATCAAGGCATACGGCGTCGCTTCACACAGACATACGCCGGAGATCGAAGATCAGCTTGGCTATGCCTGCGGCGAAGAGGTGGTTTTGAATTTTACTCCTCATCTGATCCCAATGAACAGGGGAATTCTGATCACTGCCTATGCTTCTCTGAAGAAAGAAGTTTCCTATGAGGAAGTAAAGGCAGCCTATGATAAATATTATGAAAAAGAACAGTTTGTCCGTGTCCTTGATAAAGACGTATGCCCTCAGACAAAGTGGGTGGAAGGGAGCAATTTTGTGGATGTAAACTTTAAGATCGATCCCCGCACCGGACGTATTATTATGATGGGAGCAATGGATAATCTTGTAAAAGGCGCAGCAGGTCAGGCGGTTCAGAATATGAACCTGATGTTCGGCTTTGATGAGGCAGAGGGACTTCGCCAGATTCCCATGGTGCCGTAAGACAAAATATAACGCTGAAGTACTGCAGGTACAGTGTGTGACAGAAAGCGGAGAAACTCTGAAACCGGAAAAACAGAGTGCATTCCGGAGCAGGAAAAAAGGAGGAGAAGATTATTATGAATATCATTACAGGCGGCGTGACAGCGGCAAAGGGATTTCAGGCAGCCTCTACAGCTGCCGGGATCAAATATCAGGGAAGAACGGATATGGCAATGGTATACAGTGAGGTTCCCTGTAAGGCAGCAGGAACCTTTACCACCAATATTGTTAAGGCGGCTCCGGTAAAATGGGACCAGGATATTGTGTACAATCAGCCGGAGGCTCAGGTGATCATCTGCAACAGTGGGATTGCCAATGCATGTACAGGCAAAGAAGGCTTTGAATGCTGCAAAGAGACAGCCCTGGCAGCAGCAAGAACCCTCAAGGTAGACCCGGACAGCGTGCTTGTGGCTTCCACTGGTGTGATCGGAATGCAGCTTCCGGTTCAGAAGCTTGCAGCAGGTGTAGAGGCTATGGCACCGGAGCTTGACGGAAGCCTGGAAGCAGGAAATCAGGCAGCGAAAGCCATTATGACAACAGATACCGTAGAAAAAGAGGCGGCAGTTCAGTTTGAGATCGGCGGAAAAACAGTGACAGTAGGCGGAATGTGCAAGGGCTCCGGAATGATCCATCCCAATATGTGTACCATGCTTGGATTTGTCACAACAGATGTGAATATTTCAAAGGAGCTTCTGCAGGAGGCTTTAAGCCAGGACGTAAAAGATACCTACAATATGGTTTCTGTAGACGGCGATACTTCAACCAACGACACGGTTCTCCTTCTGGCAAACGGTATGGCAGGGAATCCGGAGATCACAGAAAAAAATGAAGATTATCGGGCTTTCTGCCAGGCCCTTAATTATGTAAATACTCAGCTTGCCAAAAAGATCGCAGGAGACGGTGAAGGTGCCACCGCTCTTTTTGAGGTAAAGATCATCGGGGCAGAAAGTAAAGAGCAGGCAGTGACTTTAAGTAAATCAGTGGTGACTTCCTCACTTACAAAGGCGGCGATTTACGGCCATGATGCCAACTGGGGCCGTATCCTCTGCGCTATGGGATATTCCGGCGCCCAGTTTGATCCGGAAAAGGTTGATCTGTATTTTGAGAGCAGAGCCGGAAAGATTAAGATTATTGAGAACGGTGTTTCCACAGGCTACAGTGAGGATGAGGCAACTAAAATTCTTTCTGAGGATGCGGTAACAGCGATTGCAGACATTAAAATGGGAGACTGTACGGCAACCGCCTGGGGCTGTGATCTTACTTATGATTATGTGAAGATCAATGCGGATTACCGTTCCTGATTCGGAAGATAAAAGGTACAACGAATAAAGGCTCTGACGGATATTAAGATCTGTCAGAGCAGTGGCTGGTTATGGTTGGCTGTATCATAGTGGCTGAGAAACGGACTGTAAGGAAGAAGAGAGAAAAAGGAAATCGAGGAGGAAAAAAATGGTAAAACAGAAATATCTGGACAAGGCAGAGGTGCTGATCGAGGCGCTTCCTTATATTCAGAGATTTAACCGGAAAATCGTGGTGATCAAGTACGGCGGAAGCGCTATGCTTGATCAGGAGCTGAAAGCAAATGTAATTAAGGATGCAGTTCTTCTGAAGCTGGTAGGCTTTAAACCGATCATTGTTCATGGCGGCGGAAAGGAAATCAGCCGCTGGGTAAATAAAGTGGGAATGGAGCCCAGATTTGTCAACGGCCTTCGTGTCACAGACAAAGACACCATGGAAATTGCAGAAATGGTTCTTGCAAAAGTAAACAAAGAGCTGGTTACGCTTGTAGAATCTCTGGGAGTGGACGCAGTTGGAATCAGCGGCAAGGACGGCGGACTTCTGAAATGCACAAAGAAGCTGTCAAACGGAGAGGACATCGGATATGTAGGAGAGATTCAGGAGGTCAATCCGAGAATCCTTCATGAGCTTCTGGAACAGGATTTTTTGCCCATTATTTTTCCGGTAGGATATGATGAGAATTATGATTCCTATAATATTAATGCAGATGACGCTGCCTGCGCCATTGCCGAGGCTGTCCATGCGGAAAAGCTTGCTTTTCTTTCTGATATTGAAGGAGTTTACAAGGATCAGAATGATCCGGAAAGTCTGATATCCGAGCTACATATTCACGAGGCGGAAAAGCTGATCTCAGACGGCTATGTAGGCGGAGGAATGATCCCCAAGCTGAAAAACTGCATTGACGCCATTGAACACGGAGTAAGCCGGGTGCATATTCTGGACGGCAGGATTCCTCACAGCCTTCTTCTGGAGATCTTTACAAATAAAGGAATCGGAACAGCTATTTTAAGAGAGGACGGCGAAAAATATTATGATGAGCATGCATGAACAGATGGAGCAGGCAGAAAAAAGTATTCTTCATACCTATAACCGATTTCCGGTCATGTTTGACCGTGGAGAAGGCTGCCGGCTTTATGATACAGAGGGAAAAGAATATCTTGATTTTGCGGCAGGGATTGCGGTAAATGCTCTGGGATATCATTATCCCGGCTATGACGAGGCGCTGAAAGCGCAGATCGACAAACTGCTTCATATTTCAAACCTTTATTATAATGAGCCTATGAGCGAGGCAGGAGAAAAGCTTGTAAAAGCCAGCGGCATGAGCAGGGCGTTTTTTACAAACAGCGGTACAGAATCCATAGAGGGAGCGCTGAAGGCTGCCCGGAAATACTCCTGCACGAAGTATAACGGGGAGAGATATGAGATCATTGCCATGAACCATTCCTTCCACGGAAGGAGCATGGGAGCTCTTTCTGTTACCGGGACCGCTCATTACCGGGAACCCTTTGAGCCACTGATCGGCGGCGTGAAATTTGCGGATTTTAATGATCTGGAAAGTGTAAAATCCCAGATCACAGACAAAACCTGCGCCATTCTCACAGAGGTGGTTCAGGGGGAAGGCGGAATTTATCCGGCAGATCCGGGATTTTTGCAGGGGTTGAGAGCTCTTTGCGATGAAAAAGACCTGATTTTGATTTTTGACGAGATACAGTGCGGTATGGGACGTACGGGAACATATTTTGCATGGCAGGATTACGGTGTAAAGCCGGATATTATGACCTGCGCCAAGGCTCTGGGCTGCGGTGTTCCGGTAGGCGCTTTTGTTCTGGGAGAAAAAGCGGCGGCAGCGTCTCTGGAACCTGGAGATCATGGAACCACCTATGGAGGAAATCCCTTTGTGTGCGCAGCAGTGAGCAAGGTGTTTGATATTTTTGAGAAAGATCATATTCTGGAGCATGTCCGTGAGCTGACTCCGTATCTGGAGGAAAAACTGGACGCTCTTGTGGATAAATATGAAATTATCTCCCGGAGACGTGGAAAAGGATTTATGCAGGGACTTGTGATACAGGGTATTTCCGTGGGGACGATTGTAAGTAAGGCTCTGGAAAACGGACTTTTGGTGATTTCAGCAGGAAGCGATGTACTGAGACTGGTTCCGCCTCTTGTGATCACAAAAGAAGATATTGATGAAATGATTGAAAAACTGGAAAAAAGCCTGGCGTAATGCCGGGCTTTTTTCAAATGCAGTTTTAAATGCGGATGAAATATTTTTATTCATAAAGGCGCAGATCTATGATACAATGAAGGGCATGATACAGGAAATCAGAGTGTATGCAGGAATGCGCTGGAAGTAAAAGCTACTGATTACAGGTCACTATCCTGCAGGGGTCTTGGCATGTATATGCCGAAATCGCGAGACATGCAGGGAAAAATGATGAACTGACAGAATATAGGAGAAAATATGAGTATATATGAATCATTAAACAATATGCAGCAGGAGGCTGTTTACCATACCGAAGGTCCTCTTCTGATCCTGGCAGGAGCAGGTTCAGGCAAAACGAGAGTACTGACTCACAGAATCGCCTATCTGATCGCAGAAAAGGGAGTAAACCCCTGGAATATTCTTGCTATTACCTTTACAAATAAGGCTGCTCAGGAAATGAGAGAGCGTGTGGATAAGATCGTAGGTCTGGACGGGGGAAGTGTCTGGGTGTCTACCTTCCATTCTACTTGTGTGAGAATTCTTCGCAGACATGCAGACCGCATCGGATATGATAATAATTTTACCATTTATGATACAGACGATCAGAAAACTCTCATAAAAGATGTGTGCAGAAGGCTGAACGTGGATACCAAGAAATATAAAGAACGCTCTCTTCTTGCTCAGATCTCTCATGCAAAAGACGAGCTTGTTACACCGGATGAAATGCTGATGAACGCAGCTGATTTTAATGAAAAAAAGGTTGCTGAGATCTATCGGGAATACCAGATTTCATTAAGAAGAAACAATGCCTTTGATTTTGACGATCTGATCGTAAAAACAGTAGAACTGTTTCAGAACTGCGGAGAGGTTCTGGAATCTTATCAGGAACGGTTCCGTTACATTATGGTGGATGAGTATCAGGATACCAATACGGCCCAGTTTAAATTTGTAAGTATTCTTGCATCCAGATATGAAAATCTCTGTGTGGTAGGTGACGACGATCAGTCTATTTACAAATTCCGCGGAGCAAATATCGGAAACATTCTTGGATTTGAACAGGTTTTTCCGGAGGCAAAAGTCATTCGCCTGGAACAAAATTACCGTTCAACCCAGAACATCCTGAATGCGGCAAATGAAGTGATCGCAAATAATACGGAGCGAAAGCCCAAAACTCTATGGACAGAGAATCCCGAGGGAGAAAAAATCCATTTTCGCCAGTTTATGAACGGCTTTGAAGAAGCTGAGTATGTGGTGGGAGATATTGCCTCCAGGCGCAGGGAAGGCAGATGCAGCTACCGTGACTGTGCGATCCTTTACCGGACAAACGCTCAGTCCAGACTTTTTGAGGAAAAGTGTCTTCTTGCAAACATTCCGTATAAGATCGTAGGCGGGGTGAACTTTTATGCCCGAAAGGAGATTAAAGATCTTCTTTCTTACATGAAAACAATTGACAATGCTTCCGATGATCTGGCTGTGCGAAGGATTCTTAACGTGCCGAAACGGGGAATCGGAGCAACCACTGTGGGACGGGTTCAGGAGTATGCAGACCATATGCAGATCAGCTTTTATGATGCCCTGCGGGTATCTGAGGAAATTCCGTCTCTTGGAAGAGCCCAGTCAAAAATTGACGGTTTTGTGACTTTTATTCAGTCATTGAAAAGCAAGGCGGCTGCATATACAGTGGAAGAACTTCTGGAGGAGATTATTGATCTTACCGGATATGTGGATGAGTTAAAGGAAGAGGATACAGAAGAGTCCAGAGCAAGGATTGAAAATATTGACGAACTGATCTCAAAAACAGTCTCCTATCAGGAAGCCATGGCGGCAGAAGGACGAGAGGCAACCCTTTCCGGATTTCTGGAGGAAATTGCCCTGGTTGCTGACATTGACTCTGTGGATCCTGATCAGGATTATGTTCTTCTTATGACTCTGCACAGCGCCAAGGGCCTTGAATTTCCTTACGTATATCTGGCAGGGATGGAAGACGGAATGTTCCCAAGCAGTATGTGTATTTTTTCTGCAGATCTGTCGGATATGGAGGAGGAAAGAAGGCTTTGCTATGTGGGGATCACAAGAGCAATGAAGGAGCTGACCCTTACAAGCGCCCAGCAGCGAATGGTACGCGGTGAAACCCAGTACAATCGTGTTTCCAGATTTGTAAGAGAGATTCCCCGGGAGCTGGTGGAACTGGGACATACCATTCAGGAGCACAAGCCAAAGATGCCGGAAACTACTTCTGCAAAAAGCAGCTATATGCAGATGAAAATGGCTTTTCAGGCAAAGGCCTTCCAGCCCAAAAGCTTTCAGGTAAAAAAAGCAGAGAGTCTTGACTACGGAGTGGGCGATACGGTTCGCCATGTAAAATTCGGTGTGGGAATCGTAAAGGACATCGTAGAGGGTGGAAGAGATTACGAGGTTACAGTAGACTTTGACAGAGCAGGAACAAAAAAGATGTTTGCAGGTTTTGCCAAGCTGAAAAAAATCTGAGACAGGGAAAATACATTGCTTTTTATAAGCGGCAGGTATATAATAGGATTCGTTACAGAAGCCTGACCGGATGTTAAAGGACAATGGCGGTTTCTGAAATTATTACATATGGATTGTCGACAGGGGAGCTTGTGTCACAGGCTGAGAGGAAGTTGTAAACTTCGACCCGTAACCTGATTTGGGTAATGCCAACGTAGGTATGCGCTGAATGCGAGATGTAAATCTCCTTTGTCTTCAATCGAAGATGAAGGAGGTTTTTTTATGTTTCAATTTATGGTAAATGCAGACGGCGGGCTTACAACAGCCGGGTATGCTGTGTGCATTGCAGTGGGAGTGGCGCTGTTCGGTCTTGCGATCTTTTTTGCAGGAAAAAGCTCTGAAAAGAAGAAAATGTCTGCTAAACAGCTTGTATTCTGCGCCATGGCGGTGGCGCTTGCCTTTATTACGTCTTACCTGAAAATTTTTCACCTGCCCTGGGGAGGAAGTGTCACACTGTGCAGTATGCTCTTTATTGTGCTTACTGCCAACTGGTACGGCCCCAAAACCGGTGTAATGGTAGGTCTGGCTTACGGAATCCTGCAGTTTATCCAGGAACCCTATGTGCTGTCCTTTTTCCAGGTGTGCTGCGACTATGTTCTTGCTTTTGCGGCGCTGGGAGTGGCAGGCTTTTTTGCAAAAAGCAGCCATGGACTTGTGAAAGGCTATATTGCAGCAGTGATAGCGCGAGGAGTCTTTCACGCACTGGGCGGATATCTTTACTGGATGAGCTACATGCCGGAAAATTTCCCCCAGTCTCTGAAAGCAGTGTATCCGATTGTTTATAACTACAGCTTTCTGCTGGCAGAGGGAGTGATCACGGTGATCATTATTTCCATTCCTGCAGTTGCCAGAGCGCTTGCACAGGTGAAAAAAGCAGCAGTGGAGTAAAAGTATATACTTTTAAGGATGACAGACAGGTTTTTTCTCAGTGTACATTAATATTGAGAAAAGACCTGTTTTTAACAGGAGCTTATACAAAGGAGAAACTGCAGAGCCAGGAAAATACAGACGAAGGCATTTTCTGGGTACATAAGACAGCAATACGAAAAGTAGAAAGAAGAATCTTATGGACAGTATAAAACAACTGATAAGGGGGAACCGGGAATACCATCGGAGGATATTCCCGGTTCCTTTTCTGCAGTATTTAAGAAGTGTATATTCTGGGGAGATTATGACAATCTGTATAGGTTTTATTTTGGGTTGTAAAAGGAGCGAGCCTATTTATTCAGCGGCGTATGAAGTTGAACCATGCGTACTCCAAAAGCGCTTGTTCTCTGGCAGAGAGAAATTGGCTGTCCTGTCTGATACATCATATAAAGATCTTCTGTTACGCAAATCTCTGCTTCTGTAGAATCATACAGTTTGACAGTTAGATAATAGTCAGGATCGTCTTTGTCGCGGTTTTCTACAGAACTGTCAGTGATTACAGCAGTGGTATGCACGGCCTCTGAGCAGGTGGCGGCATTCAGGCTGTAAGAAAGTGAATAGGACAGAAGACACAGAAAAAGTCCCCATATAAACAGACCCTCTCCACGCAGGTGCTTTGGTGTCCGTATTACGGTAATGACGATAAGTATGGCTGCAATGACAATCCAACAGATAAGGGAACGGTCGGAATCGGCAACAGTCAGCCTTACTTTATCAAAAACGCGGATAACCTGAACCACAAAAAGGAACAGAATTCCCAGAGGAAAAACCGGCATGGTGATGTACATGGATTTCCATTCTTCAGTGGCATGACGGGGCTTACCGTCCAGAGACAGAACACTGGAAAAAATCAGGTAGTAGATCACTGGAAGGAACAAAGACAGAGTCATAGTTATTGCAGCGCAGGTTAAACTGAATTCTGTCATAAAAAGAAACGGAAGTATGGTTCCTGCAAGCGCAAGAAGAGAAACGATGATCAGCCCCGCTTTTATTGCTTTCAGGTGATCATGCATAGGCGTATGGTATTCTTCTTTCCATTCCAGAGGCTCTCTGGAAGCTCTGACTGTCCGGGACTGTTTTGTATTTTGGTCCGGTCCGGCAGCAGAAGCTGTTTCACAGTGTTCTGACAGCCAGCCTGTAAGCTGTGCTCCGCCGGGCAGAGAGGCACGGAAAGAAAAAAGAAGGTTTCCGGCTGAATCATGAATCCGGACAGAACCCATGGCACCATACTTCATTGAGGCAAATGTTTTTGTATGAAATTCTTTGTATCTTCCGTATGGTGCGGAGTATATCAGTTTACCGCTGCGGAAAAGCAGGATCTTTTTGTTCTGGTAAGCCAGAAGACACCATATTCCCCATAGAAACAATATAAATCCTGTTATGAACATAAAAAAGATGGATATATTAACAGGCTCCGCGGCGACAGTCGCTGTGGCAACAAAAAGAATCAGCCATCCCAGGGGTAACAGGAAACTGCCTGCAACCAGTCTTAGTACAGAGGTTCGTACATATAAGAAGGGTTCTTCTTCCGTGTGCCTCTCCGGAGTATGAGGCATGAAAAGAAAAACTCCGGAAGCCAGAGTAAAGGCAGTAATGAAAAAAGCGACTGCAATTGCATATCCGGGATCTTTTCCGATAGAAACAAAGCATGTGATCAGCATAAATGCAGCGCACATAAGCAGAAGAACACCGAAAACCATGGCCGGAAGCTTTCTTTTTTTATCAATCCTCTGATTTTGCTCACAGGAAGTCTGTGTAAATGACGCACTGGAGGGGATTGTTTCTTCCAGAGAATATCCGCAGCCGGGACACTGAGCGGTGTACACAGGAAGAGAAACATACTGAATATGCTGCACAGGAAGTTCCTTTCCACAGTGGGGACAGACCCACAGGCGAAGGCTGAGGTTACAGGCGATCCCAAGGCCCATAATGGGAGAAGCCGCAAGAAAAAGGCCGACAATACCTGCCAGAATGCGGTTTTCTATATTTGTGATCACAGAAACAAATATAATCAGAAGGATAATCCACACAGGAAAGAAAAAAAGCAGGTTTTTTGTATATGCTTTACGGGCATTCCGGTAAGCGGGATTGCGCCTTCTTTTTTCTGCCTCAGAAATCCGGGGCAGAAACCGGAGATTGTTAATTTTTTTCACACGGCTCTCCTTTTATCAGAATACATATCTGTCCAGACGTTCAAATGCTTCCTGCACCCGGGAAAGAGGCAGGGCAAGGTTCATACGGATATGGCAGGGGCCATGGAAGGGACGGCCATCCTGCCAGGCAACACCTACATCCCATCCGGTTTTCAGAAGCTGGTCAAGAGTTTTCTCATGGGAATGGCACCACTGGCTGCAGTCCAGAAACAGCATATAGGTTCCCTCCGGCTTTGCAACTTTTATTTCCGGAAAATGTTCCCGGATAAAATCGCAGGCAAAGCTGACAGTTCCTGAGAGAACCTGGCAAAGCTCGTCTACCCATTCATAGCCTTCCGGCTGGTAGGCGCCCAGGAGAGCATGCATGGAAAGAAGGTTCATTTCATTATAATGGGATTTGCTGCCTTTTGCCTGAATCCTGTCCCGGAGATATTTATTGTAGATGATATGATAGCTTCCCACCAGACCTGCCAGATTAAAGGTCTTGCTGGGAGCATACAGGGCAACAGTGCGGTTTCTGGCATCCTCATTCACAGACTGGGTGGGGATATGCTTATGACCATCCAGAAGGATATCCGACCAGATTTCATCAGAGATTACAATGCAGTCATTTGCCCGGTAAATTTCCATGGCTTTTTCCAGCTCCTGCCGTTCCCACACACGGCCGCAGGGATTGTGGGGGCTGCATAAGATTACTGCGTGTATATTGTTTTCACGGAGTTTTTTATCCATATCTTCATAGTCCATGCGCCAGACACCATTTTCATCCTGGATCAAAGGACTGAGAACTATGTCAAAGCCATTGTTTCTGAGGCTGTTGGTAAAGCCGATATAAGTGGGGCTGTGGAGAAGGACTTTATCTCCTGGCGACGCAAAAGAGGTAAGGGCGGAGATCACACCGCCGAGAACACTGTTTTCGTAGCCGATACATTCTTTTGTAAGACCTGTAACATGGTTGCGTGTTTCGTGCCAGCGGATGATTTTGTCAAAATATTCCTCTGAGGGTGAGAAATATCCGTAAAAAGGATGCTGTGTCCGCTTTATGATAGCTTCCGGCACAGTGGGTACAGTGGGAAAATTCATGTCCGCAACCCACATGGGAATGATGTCAAAGCCGTCCTTGGGAGGAGCAGGAGCAAAGCCTGAGCCTGTAAGTGCATCTACTGCAATGGAATCTTTTCCGTGTCTGTCTGTAATGGAAGTGAAGTCGTATTTCATGGTAAAAAACCTCCTGTTTTCAGTATAAAAAAAGTATACGGAGGTACTGGGTAAAAGTCAATGCCGGAAGAAAAATAGAGATTGTTAAAAATGAACAAAAAATAATGATAAAATAAAATTAAAGTAAAGAAATTATAAAAAGAACACCGAAAATTAGAAATACATGCCGTGGTTTTTTGTGTATAATACACATATCATATGAGAACAGATAAGGAGGAGCTATGGAAAAGAAATTACTTGATATGAAAAATATTAGTAAAACCTTTGGAAACGTTCAGGCTCTGAAGGGTGTTTCCCTGGACCTCTATGCAGGCGAGGTTCTGGCTCTGATGGGCGAGAACGGTGCAGGAAAATCTACGCTTATGAATATTTTAAGCGGTTCCCTGCAGCCAACAGAAGGAGAGATTTACTTAAATGGTGAGAAAGTCGTCGTACCGGATCCGATCACAGCGAAGAAACTGGGAATTGCCAAAATTCATCAGGAGCTTCAGATTGTGCCGGAGCTCAGTGTGGCAGAAAATATTTTTCTGGGACGATGGAAAACCTCCGCCGGACCTGCAGTAGACTTCAAGGCAATGAAGGATGAGGCTAAAGTATATCTGGACATGCTGGATGTGCATGTGGATCCTTCAAAAAAGCTGAAAGATCTCCGTATCGGAGAGCAGCAGCTTGTGGAGATTGCAAAGGCAATTTCTCTTAATTCCAAGATTATTGTCATGGATGAGCCTACATCCGCCATCAGTGAAAAAGAAGCGGAAAAGCTGTTTACCATTATCCGCAGGCTTCGCGGTGAAGGCAAAGGAATTATTTATATTACACATCGAATGGAAGAGATATTTAAGATTGCGGACAGGCTTACGGTTATGCGAGATGGCCAGTATATCGGCACAGTCAAGGCAGCGGAAACATCCAAGGATGAGATTATCAGAATGATGGTAGGCCGTGATATGAGTGAGCAGTACCCAAAAGATCCTACGGAAAAAGGTGAAGTTGCTCTGGAGGTAAAAAATCTTACATACACGCCGCCAATGGGAAGCTTCCGGCGTTCTTTAAAGAATATTTCTCTTAAGGTGCGCCACGGTGAAGTTCTGGGAATTGCAGGACTTGCAGGCGCAGGACGTTCGGAGTTTTTTGAATGTCTGGCAGGTGTGCACCATGGAGATACCAGAGGAGAAATCATCATTGAGGGACGACCGGTGACTATTAAAACTCCCGCAGATGTCATCCGTGCAGGTATTTCTTTTGCAACAGAAGACAGAAAGGGCTCCGGACTGGTGCTTCAGAGATCCATTGGGGAGAATATGTCCCTTCCATTATTAAAAAAATTCAGCTCCATGTTTTTTATGAAGCATCAGGAAGAAAAAAAGGTCTGGCAGGAACAGATGGAGGCTTTGAGAGTAAAAGCTCCCGGTTATAAAACACTGGCAAGTTCTCTTTCAGGAGGCAATCAGCAAAAAGTGGTTCTAGCACGATGGTTGATGACACATCCCAAAATCCTTCTTCTGGATGAGCCGACCAGAGGTATTGATGTAGGTGCAAAAGCCGAGATATACCAACTGATCAACAACCTGGCAAAACAGGGTATGGCGATTATTGTAGTGTCTTCAGAGCTGCCGGAGGTTATTGGCATTTCTGACAGGATCGTTACTTTCTGTGAGGGCGAGCTGACCGGCGAATTTATGCAGGAAGATGCAACTCAGGAAAAACTTCTTCAGAGTGCTACAAGATAGGGAGGGTGAACAATGGAAAACAAAGTAAAAATGAAAGCGATGCTCAAACAGATGCAAAGTGTCATCGCTCTGGTAATTATATTTGTAGTAGCGTCGGTTGTCTGTGTGAAAGACGGTAAAAACAATTTTTTAGATCTGCGCAATCTGATGAATGTTCTGAGAGCAGTATCTGAGAATGGTATTATTGCAATCGGTATGACCATGATTCTGATTCTGGGAGATATTGACCTTTCGGTTGGCTCTGTAGTGGGATTGATCTCCACTGGCTGTGCGTATCTGATGGTAAAGAGCGGACTTGGATTCGTACCGGCAGTTCTTTTGAGTCTTGTAATCGGCGGTCTGTTCGGACTTTTCAACGGTCTCTGTATTACCAAACTGAAACTGCAGGCATTTATCGTAACACTTGCTTCCATGAACATTGCCCGCGGTCTTGCAAGATTCTGGGCAAATGGAATCGGTATCCCACTGGCATACGGAGAAGGCGAGGGAATGGCTCCACCGGCATTTGAGGTTCTACAGATGAGAATCGGAGGTGTGGTTCCGGTACCTGCCATTATTTTTCTCATATTGTTGATCATTTTTCACATTGTTCTTACAAAAACAACCTTTGGCCGTCAGATTTATGCTATTGGAGGAAACCATCAGGCGGCATATCTTTCCGGTATTAAAGTAGACAGAATCAAAACATACGCATTTATGCTCTGTGCAATGCTTGCATCTGTAGCAGCTATGATCCATGCGGCACAGATCAGCCAGGGCGGACCAAACGAAGGTCAGGGATATGAGCTGAATGCAGTTGCAGCCTGTGCCATTGGCGGAACCAGTCTTGCAGGCGGAAAGGGGACACTGATCGGAACACTGGTAGGTGCGCTGATCCTCGGTATGCTTGACAACGTACTTGGTCTGAAAGGTGTAAATTCCAATCTCCAGCTGGTAGTAAAAGGTTTCCTTATTATCATTGCCGTATTTATGCAGGCAGATAAGGTAAAAGACTGACAGACAATTACATATGTGAAACAAATTCTTCTCTTCCGGTCGGCAGCGGAAGGCAGGAATGAACAATAAAAATAAATACACTGCCGGAGAAAGTAGGGTTATATGAAAAAGAGAACCATTAGTGTGTTACTGGCAGCAGCAATGATCGCATCCAGTCTTGCAGCAGGGGCAGTTACTGTTCATGCAGAAGAAGAGAAAAAAGACAAATATGTGATCGGTATGTCTCAATGTAACCTTGGCGAGCCATGGCGTGTTGCAATGAACGATCAGATCGCAATGGCAGCGGAAAAATATCCGGAGTTTGAAGTGGTTTTTGCGGACGCTGCACAGGATAACTCCAAGCAGATTGCTGACATTGAAAACTTTGTACAGATGGGTGTTGATCTGATCATTGCCTCTCCAAATGAGGCTACTCCTCTTACAAATGCGGTAAGTTCTGCTTATGATGCAGGGATTCCGGTCATCCTTCTTGACAGAAAGATTGACGGAGACAAATATACACAGTTTATCGGCGCTGATAACGTAGATATGGGACGTGTAGCAGGAGAGTATGTTGCAGATGTTCTTCTTCCGGACGGCGGAAAAGTTTGTGAGATCAAAGGCCTTGAGGGAACCTCCGGCGGTATTGACAGAGACAATGGTTTCCGTGAGGGGATCAAAAAGAACGAAAATATTGAAATTGTTGCAGCAAACAATGCAGACTGGCTTCGTGAAAAAGCAATCACCGTAGCAGAAGAAATGCTCCAGACAAACGATGAGATTGATCTTTTCCTGGCTTTGAATGACCCGATGGCAGAAGGCGCTTACATTGCAGCAAAGAATGCAGGTAGAGAAGGAGATATCCTCTTTGTTGGTTTTGACGGACTTCCCACACCTGACGGCGGTATCAGAAGTGTTATGGACGGCAGATTAAGCATGACTCAGGTTTATCCCACCGGCGGTGCTGAGGCGATTGAGAGCGCATATCAGCTTCTGGTAGAAGGTAAAGAACTGGAAAAAGAACTGACTCTGCAATCTGAGATCGTTACGCCTGACAATGCTGAAGAGCTTCTTGCAAAATACAGCGGATTCGATGACGGTGCGGCAGAAGAAACAGAAGAGACAGAAGAAGCAGAAGAGAAGACAGAAGAATAATACGATAATAATAAGCTTTTACAGGAAAGGGACTGCGCAGGCAGCCCTTTTTCTGGTATGATAGAGAGCATGTCAGGAGGAAAGGAATGTTGGAAAAAATTAAAAAAATTTTTAAACCGGAAAATATGATGTTCAGGATGGCTGCCCTGAACTGCGGTCTCCTCCTTCTTGTAACCGTAGTGATTACCGGAACAGGAAATGTAATCTATCAGAATTCCATAGAGGAAAGTTCTTATGCAAACACAATGGAAATCCAGAATCAGGTATTGAAGGCTCTGGATCTGATTTTCCAGTCTGTTTCTGATAATGTGGCAGCCCTGGGCGCTGCGCCGGAATTTCAGGAATATCTGAAAGTGGATGAACAGAAGGAGCAGGCGCGGCGTGTGATTTTGGAAAGTAAAGTCCGTGATATGCTTCTGCGCTATTCAGAGCATTATGAGGATTATTTTAATATTGTGACAGCCAGCGAAAAAGGGCATTATCTTTCAAATGATTCCTATCGCATTCAGAAAACTCCTCTTACCAGAGAAGACTGGTATCAGGAAGCGCTGAAAGCACACGGGGAGCTGGTACTGACTGGAAACTCTCTGGGAAGAAATCTGAAAAGCTGGAAAAATTACAGTACAGACAGCTATGTAACAGCGGTGCAGATGGTTCCGGATACAGAAAGCGGAAAGCCTCTGGGAGTGATTCTGGTCGATTTGGATATCCGGAGTATCCAGAATCTTGTTGAGGATATTACCATGGGACAGACTGGCTTCAGCTATATTCAGGACAGTCAGGGCAAGGTTCTCTATGCTCCGAAAAACAAGGTGGTGTACAGGATGAATCCGGAATGGTTTTCTCAAGGGGACAGCGGACAGGTGCGCTGCAATATTGAAGGGGAAATGTATAATGTAATCTACAGCCGCTCTTCTTATATTGATTTAACTGCAGTGGGAGTGTTTGACTGGGGAAAAACCATTCAGGGTGCCTCGCAGGTAAGGATGGCATCAATTCTGATCGCAGTAGTTATAGCTGTTTTTGCCATTGTGTGCTCTGTTGTATTTGCTACCTCAATTACAAAGCCCATATCTAACTTGTCCAGACTGATGAAGCGGGCGCAGACGGGAGATCTGACAGTACGTTTTGACAACCACTATAAAGGGGAGATCCATCAGCTTGGAGATGCGTTTAATTCTATGGTGGCAAAAACAGATGAGCTTTTGAAACTGGTCTATCAGGAGCAGAAACATAAACGAGAAGCAGAACTGCAGATTCTGCATGAGCAGATAAAGCCGCATTTTCTTTATAATACCCTGGACACTATTCAGTGGATGGCAAAGGGATATCATGCACAGGATATAGTGGACATTGTACTGGCATTATCTAATTTTTTCAGGATCAGTTTAAGCCAGGGAAAAGAGTTTATCAGTCTGGAGCAGGAGATTGCCATGGTAAAAAGCTATCTGGATATTCAGAAATTCCGGTATGAGGAGCTTTTTGACTATGAGGTCTGGACAGATCCTGCAATTCTTAAGTGTCAGGTTCCGCGGCTTTCTCTCCAGCCGTTGATTGAGAACGCACTTTATCATGGGATCAAGGAATCCGAGAGAGAGCATGGAACCATTTGGATTCGGGTATATCCGGAAGGGGAGGATTCTGTTGTTCTGAAAGTGGAGGATAATGGCGCAGGAATGACAGAGGAGCGCTGTCGACAGCTGAATCAGTGGTTTGCTCAGAAAGAACGGATGACAGAGGTTGATGCATTTGGAAGTCTGAATGTAAACGACAGAGTGCGGATGTTCTATGGAGAGGAATATGGACTGCATTATTATCTGAGAGAGGGCGGCGGCGTAATTGCAGAATTAAGGATAAAAAGGAGCAAATAGGAGGACATATGTGGAACGTACTGATTGCAGATGATGAACCGAAGATTCGTCAGGGACTGAAAAATACACTGGAAACCTTTGACTTGCCCCTATGTGTGTGCGCAGAGGCAAAAAACGGATTGGAGGCGCTGGAAAAAGCAAAGGAATATGAGCCGGATATTCTTCTTGTAGATATTTGCATGCCAAAGCTCAGTGGGATTAAATTTCTGGAAGAGCTGAAAAAGCTTTCTATAGAATGTAAAGTAATTATTATTTCCGGTTTTAATGAGTTTGCGTATGCACAGCAGGCTATTACCCTGGGGGTGTCTCATTATCTTTTGAAACCAATTGCAGACAGTGAGCTGAAAGAAGCTCTGGAAAGTGTGAGCCGGCAACTGTGGCAGACCCGGAAATCCAGAAAATTTATGAATCTGATGCGGCAGCAGTTTGTACAGAATAAAAATACCATAAGAGACGTGTTTTTTAATGACTGGATCAATGGAAATTTATCCGGAAAAGAATGGCAGGAACAGAGAGAATTTCTGGAAATTGAACTTCCGGATACAGTGATGCTGATTCTTGTTTCTGTGCAGAGCGGATTTACTGAAAAAATTCCGGCGGGAGCTGTTCCTGAGGAGCTTTACAAAATGACTCTGGAAAAAATTATGAGGAATCTGATCGGCGAGTACAAGCCTGTATACGTGTTCATGAACCGGTATCAGGATGCTGTGGGAATGATCGGAGGTTATAAAGGTGAAACAGAGAACCTTCAGGAAATCATATCAGAAAAAATAAATAAGACAGTAGATGGAAAATGCTGTGTCCTGATACAGACCTGTAAAAGGGATGAGATTCCGGATGTTCATGAAAAGCTGCGAACCCGTGCCAGAAAGATTCTGGAGTGCAGGCCAATTGTAATGGAAGCCAGAAAATATATTTATGCTCATTATCAGCAGAGAGAACTGGATCTTACCCAGGTGGCAGACGCTATTGGCTGCAATCCCTCTTATCTCAGCCGGATCATGAAGCAGGAGCTGGGAATCTCATTTAAAGATTTTCTGACAATGCTCCGTATCAGCCAGGCAATTTCTCTGATGCGCAATGACCGTCTTTCTCTGAATCAGATTGCAGAACAGGTGGGATACAGCAATCAGCATTATTTTTCTGCAGCATTCAAAAACTGTCAGGGATTTTCTCCTTCAGAATTTCGGAGAACTCTGACCCGGGAGGAGTGAGGTTGTGAAAAAATGGATATTGGCGCTTCTTCTGTTTGTCTGTTTATGTACCGGGGGATGCGGAACAGAGAGCGTACGGACAGACGACTATGAATATCTGATAGGAGTAAGTCTTACCAATGTAATGGAACCCTGGCTGAACAACCTGGCTCAGGTGATCGGAAGCAGGGCAGAGACAGAAAAAAATGTGAATCTGATTTTCAGGGATGCGGCAGGAAGTACGGAAAAGCAGATACAGGATATCGAATCTCTTATGAAATGCGGAATTGATCTTTTAATCGTTTCTCCGGACGGGAGCAATGCGCTGAACGGGATTATGGAGGAGGTTTTTGAGGAAATTCCTATTGTGGTTGTAGGAGTGGAGCCGCAGACAAAGGCTTATACAACGGTGATACAGGCAGATGATAACGGAATTGGCAAGATGGCGGGAGAATATATTCTGGAGAATTTTTATACAGAGGGTGATAAGATTATCGTGTTTCAGGGCGTGGAAGGCTCGCCTATATCAGAGGACAGACTTCGCGGTTTTACAGAAGCAGTGAAGAAAAAAGTCAAAGAAAAAGATATTGTGTATTATTATAGGGACTGGTTCCGGGATGTGGCAGAAGCCCGGATGAAGGATTACCTTGTTGTAAATGGCGCTCCTGATATTGTTTTCGCCTTTAATGATGAGATGGCGTATGGAGCGTATATTGCCGGAGAACAACTTCGTATGGGAAATGGAACAAAGTTTGTGGGGGTAGACGGATTTGAGGGAGAAAGCGCCGGACTGAATCTGGTGGAAAAAGAAATTCTGGATGCAACTATCCAGAGCCCGGATTTTGGATCTCATGCTTATGATACTGCCATGGATATTCTGGAAGAAAAAGAAGTACAGAGAGACATCACGGTGACTCCCAGAATGATTACAGGAGACAAAAAATAAAAGAGGAGGATAAAAATGGCAGAATTTTTAAAACAGGAACTGATATGGACAAGGAAACCTGAGAGGTTATTTATGGATGAAACAAAGGTGGAGATCATTACTGAGTGTAGCACAGACGGAGTGAATTGGAAATTACAGAATGTAAATGGGAAGCACATAAATAAAAAACGGATGCTGATTTGGAAGGAAAACTATCTGAGCCGCCTTTAAATGCTTGCCTTTTTATCAGGCAGAATGATATACTTATGACGTACAAAAGTTTCTGATAAAGAGCTGTAAAGGTGCATATTAAATGAAAAAGAATTAAGGAGAAGTATGTTTAGGAAAATTGGGGAAGAACGGGCGTTTGATGGAATATTGAAGCAGATTATTGACAATATCCAGACAGGGAAGCTGAAGGCTGGAGATGCTCTGCCGGCAGAGCGTACTATGGCGGAGACCATGGGGGTTTCAAGAGCTGCTGTAAGAGAGGTGTTAAGAGCACTGGAGCTTCTGGGAATTCTGAAGGCAGTGCCTGGAGGAGGCAATTATATAACAGAAGATCTTGATACCTGGCTGATCGGACCTCTGTCCATCCTTTTCCAGCTGAATAATGGTTATGTCCGCCAGAACCAGCAGCTTCGTGCAGCACTTGAAAGGGAAAATGCAATTCTTGCTGCAAAAAAGTGTACGCCTCTGGATGCGGCAGAGCTGTGGATGATCATTGCCAGGCTGGATGCTGCTGAAGATGAGAAGATGAGGGGTGAGCTTGATAAAGAACTTCATCAGAAGATTGCAAAAATTGCAGACAATCCCATGATCTACAGTGTTCTGGCTGCTGCGGACAAGCTGACAGAGAGTATCATTTCCGGAATCAGAGATTATATCATGCATAAAAATCAGTCTGCCGCTGTTGTGGATGAGCAGCATCACAGGCTGGTGGAAGCAATTATTAACGGAGATGTGGAAGCGGCAGAGAGGTGTATGTCGGAGCATATGGTCACTGTGGAGAAATTTATGTCGGAAATGCTTCGGGAAGAAGAATGACAACTGATATTTTGTCTATATGATACTATTTTACATAATGATCCCATTAAAATAATATGATTTTGCATAAAAATCAAAAGATTTTTCTTGTGCTCTGGTATGACCGATGCTATAATGAAACTACAAATTGGTATAACCAATAAAATGTTTGGCACTACCAGAAAACGGAGGGAACTATCATGGGATATGTAAAATGGTCATATGACACATTAAATCAGTTTTGTACCGATGTATTTAAGGCTTTTGGTTTTAATGATGAAGAGAGCGCAGAAATTAAGGATGTGCTTCTGACAGCAGATCTTTATGGTATTGAGAGCCATGGAATGCAGAGAATGGTTCGCTATCACAAGGGTATTGAAAAGGGAACGATCCATCCGGACGCCAAACCAGAGGTAGTATTTGAAACACCGATTTCTGCTGTTATTGACGGACATAACGGAATGGGACAGCTGATCAGTGTTTTTGCCATGAAAAAGGCAATTGAAAAAGCGAAAAAAACAGGTGTGGGCATTGTCAGTGTCCGTGAGTCCAATCATTTTGGCATTGCCGGATTTTATGCAAAAATGGCATGCGATCAGGGGCTGATCGGTATGGCATGCACCAACTCTGAGGCAATTATGGTTCCTACATTCGGCAAAAAGGCCATGCTGGGATCGAATCCTATTGCAGTGGCAATGCCGGCTGATCCCTATCCGTTTTTCTTTGATTGTTCAACTACAGTAGTTACCAGAGGAAAACTGGAGATGTACAATAAGATGGAAAAACCGCTGCCGGATGGCTGGGCTCTTGATAAGGACGGCCATGCAAGCACGGACGCTCCTGATGTACTTGCAAATATTGTGGCAAAAAAGGGTGGTGGAATAATGCCCCTTGGCGGAAGCGAAGAGGTGACAGGAAGTCATAAGGGATATGGCTACGGAATGCTCTGCGAGCTGTTCAGCTCCATTCTTTCCATGGGCGTGACTTCTGACAGCTGCTGTACTTTCCCGGACAAAACCGGAATCTGCCATGGCTTTATGGCTATTGATCCGGCAGCATTCGGTGATCCGGCAGCCATCAGAAAACATTTTTCCGATTATCTTGAGGCCCTGAGAGAAAGTCCCAGGGCTGAAGGCAAGGACCGCATCTATACCCATGGTGAAAAAGAAGTCTTTGCAGAAAAAGAAAGAAGAGAAAACGGTATTCCGGTCAATGACAACACTATGGTAGAGCTTGCAAACCTGTGTGGATACTTAAAGCTTGATTTCGGCAAGTATTTTAAGGACTATGAGCTTCCAAAGGACAGCAGGTTTTTTACAGGAAACTATTAAAAGAATCCCTAAGGAGGATATAAAAATGGATTACGCAAAAGAATCACTGAGATTACACGGAGAATGGAAAGGCAAAATTGAGGTTGTGACAACTGTTCCGGTAGAGACAAAGGATGATCTTTCCCTGGCTTATACTCCGGGTGTAGCGCAGCCTTGTCTGGAGATCCAGAAGGATGTGGACAAATCATACGATCTTACAAGAAGATGGAACATGTGTCTTGTTGTTACCGATGGTTCCGCAGTTCTTGGCCTGGGTGATATAGGACCGGAGGCGGGAATGCCGGTTATGGAAGGAAAATGCGTTCTTTTTAAAGCGTTTGGCGATGTGGATGCGTTTCCTCTGTGTATTAAAAGCCATGATGTAGATGAGATTGTCAATACCATTTATCTCATCTCCGGTTCTTTCGGTGGTGTAAATCTGGAGGATATTTCCGCTCCAAGATGCTTTGAAATTGAGAAAAAGCTCAAAGAAAAATGTGATATTCCGATTTTCCATGATGACCAGCACGGAACTGCCATCATTACTCTGGCAGGCCTTACCAATGCCCTTAAGGTTGTGGGCAAGAAAAAAGAGGATGTTCGCATAGTCATGAACGGAGCAGGAGCAGCAGCCATTTCCATTGCAAGACTGCTTCTGAAGGCAGGATTTAAGAATATTACTCTCTGCGACAGAAAGGGTGCCATTTACGAAGGCCGTGCAGAGGGAATGAATGCGGTTAAGGAAGAAATGAGCAAGGTAACAAACCTGGATAAAAAATCAGGTTCTCTTGCTGATATGCTTGCAGGCGCAGATGTGTTTATCGGTGTTTCCGCGCCGGGCGCTGTGACAACAGAAATGGTAAAAACAATGGCAGAGGATGCGATTATTTTTGCCTGCGCCAACCCGACACCGGAGATCTTCCCGGATGAAGCAAAAGCAGGCGGTGCAAAGGTTGTTTCCACAGGAAGAAGTGACTTCCCTAACCAGATCAATAATGTTCTGGCGTTCCCGGGCGTATTCCGCGGCGCTTTTGATGTAAGAGCAAAAGATATCAATGATGAGATGAAGATTGCAGCTTCTGAGGCGCTGGCAGCGCTGATCTCCGATGAGGAGCTTTCACCGGATTATATTATCCCCAAGGCTTTTGATAAGAGAGTGGGACCTGCGGTTGCAAAGGCAGTTGCCGATGCTGCAAGAAAAACAGGCGTGGCAAGAATCTGATATATTGTACAGAAGCAGTGCCGCCTTCCATTTTGGGCTTACCGGAATGGAAGGCGGTTTTTTATTTTTACAGCAGAGCTCCCCTCATGAAAGCTTTGACAAATGGGAAAAGAATCGGTACAATAGCAGATATGTAATGCGGAATAAAGAAAAGGAGTGGCGAAAAATATGCAGACCTGGGAAGCAAATGTCCGCAGGGTGGTTCCCTATACACCGGGAGAGCAGCCTGATCATCAGGACATGATTAAACTGAACACAAATGAAAATCCTTATCCGCCGGCGCCGGGAGTGTGCAAAGCTCTCAGTGGGATTGAACCGGAGTCATTAAGACTGTATCCGGATCCGGCAGCAGATGATCTGGTGAAAGCCATTGCAGAAGCCTGCGGAGTAAAAAAACAGCAGGTGTTTGTGGGAGTGGGTTCTGACGATGTGCTTGCTATGAGTTTTCTTACATTTTTTAACGGTAAAAAGCCGATTTTGTTTCCGGATATTACATATTCTTTTTATGATGTCTGGGCGGAGCTTTTTCGGATTCCTTATGAACGTCCGGTTCTGGATGAGCATTTCCATATCAAAAAAGAAGATTATTTCAGAGAAAACGGAGGAATTATTTTTCCCAATCCCAATGCTCCTACAGGGGTAGCCCTGTCTCTTGCGGATGTGGAAGAGATTGTGGCGCATAACAGAGAGGTCGTTGTGATCGTAGATGAGGCATATGTGGATTTTGGCGCACAGTCAGCCGTTTCTCTTGTGGATAAGTATGATAATCTCCTGGTTGTGCAGACTTTTTCAAAGTCAAGATCTATGGCAGGAATGCGGATCGGTTTTGCCATTGGCGATTCGAAGCTGATTTCTTACCTTAATGATGTAAAATATTCTTTTAATTCTTATACGATGGACACAACAGCTCTGGCAGCAGGGGTGGCGGCAGTAAAAGACAGAGAATATTTTGACGGAACCTGCCGTAAAATTATTGAGACAAGAGAATGGACAAAAAAAGAACTGAAAAAGCTGGGATTTTCTTTTGAGGATTCCATGGCAAATTTTATTTTTGCTTCTCATGAGAGCTGTCCGGCGGAGAAATTATTCCAGGCGCTTCGAGAGCATCATATTTATGTCCGGTATTTTCCGGGAAAAAGAACAGGTAATCATCTGCGTATTACAATAGGAACGCAAAAGGAAATGGAAGTTCTTACAGAATTTCTCAGAAATTATCTGAATGAGCAAAAAATTTAATCAGCAGGAGGTAATATGGAAGTATTAGTACAGTGGTTTACAGATAATCTGTCCCAGTTTATTTCGGCAGAGATGGTTATTTTTATTATTTCAATGGTTCCGATTCTGGAACTGAGAGGCGGACTTCTGGCAGCTTCGCTTTTGAAGATTCCGGCAGCGACAGCCATTCCCATATGTATAATAGGAAATATTATACCGATTCCGTTTATTCTTCTGTTTATCAGACAGATTTTTAAACTTATGAAAAAAACAAAGATTTTTCATGGTCTGATTGAAAAGCTTGAAAACAGGGCTATGGGAAAAAGCGACCAGATCAAAAAGTATGAGTTCTGGGGGCTGATGCTGTTTGTGGGAATTCCTCTTCCGGGAACAGGGGCATGGACAGGAGCGCTGATCGCTTCTCTTCTGGAAGTTGATATCAAAAAATCTTCTCTGGCTATTCTGGGAGGAATTATTATGGCAACTGTGATCATGTATGTTGTATCCTATGGACTTGTAGGAAATATCGTTCACTGATCTTTCACCAAAAAGTAAAATGAAAAATTTTATTTTTACAGATAATCGGAAATGAAGCTGTTCTGCTGCGGAAGATGGCGTATATGGGGCATTGTCCGCAGGCTGATGTTTTGCCGGGAACTCTGGCAGGCATTTTGACCGGGCTTTAGTGAACAGAATAAAGTAAGAGGTTTCATCCGGTAGACAGAAGAAATAAAATATGCTAGAATAAAATTTGAAAATCTACAGTATCAGGGACAGTGATCCCGGGAAAAAGACGGTTTATCCGGAAAACAGGACTATCTGTTTTCCGGAATTCTGATGTTCGTGTCGGTTCCGACAGAGTATCCCGTAAAATATTTATATCATAATATAGAGTTCCGGAATTAACCGGGTATTATTTTTAGAAAAGGCTGAGGGAATTTTTTATGAGAGAAAAATACGAATCCTTGTCACTTGCGACATTGAAGGAGCTGGCAAAGGCAAGAGGCCTGAAAGGAATTTCCACGTTAAGGAAGCCAGCACTGATTGAACGTATGCTTCAGGAGGATGAAAAGGAGCGGAAAGATACAGGAGCAATTTCGGAAACTGTACAGAAAGAAGAAATCCGGGAAGAAAAGAAAGACAGGCAGGAGGAACATCAGACTCCGGTGCGTCAGTACAGACAGAATGGACATGTTCAGGAATCCCGGGCATTTTATGACAACAGAAGAAAAAATAACTGGCAGGAGGGCGGAACGAGAACCTATAACAGCGCCAGTGAAGGCCGCAGATACGGCAACAGTCAGAGCGAGTTTTCAAAAAATCACGGCAGTCAGAATGAAGGCCGCAGATACGGAAATACTCAGGGAGAGAATTTCAGAATGTACGGAAGCCAAAATGAAGGCCGCAGATACGGAAATACTCAGGATGAAAATTCCAGAATTTATAATAGTCAGAACGAAGACAGAAGAAGCGGATACAGCCAGGAGGAGAATCCGAGAACATATAATAATCAGAATGAAGGCAGAAGAAGCGGATACAGCCAGGAGGAGAATCCGAGAACATATAATAATCAGAACGAAGACAGAAGAAGCGGATACAGTCAGGAGGAAAATCCGAGAGCCTTCAGCAGTCAGAATGAAAACAGAGGAAGCTATATACAGCAGGATGATGCAAAGATTCCGGCAGAAACAGCGCAGCTGGACAGCGGCCAGAAAGCCAATGGAATTCTCGAGGTCCTTCAGGACGGATATGGGTTTATCCGCTGTGAAAACTTTCTTCCGGGAGAGAATGATATTTATGTTTCTCCGGCCCAGATCCGCAGATTTAATCTGAAAACCGGAGATATCGTTCAGGGAAATATCCGCATTAAAACTCAGGGGGAAAAATTCAGCGCTCTTTTATATGTAACTTCTATTAACGGATTTCATCCCAGCGAAGGGCAGAAACGGTATAATTTTGAGGATATGACTCCCATATTTCCAAATGAAAGGCTTCAGATGGAGCGCCCGGGGGGAAGTATGGCAATGAGGATCGTGGATCTGATCAGTCCTATCGGAAAGGGACAGAGGGGGATGATCGTTTCTCCGCCAAAGGCAGGTAAGACTACCCTTCTTAAGGATGTTGCCAAGTCTATTTTAAGAAACAGTCCGGACATGCATCTGATCATTCTTCTGATCGATGAACGCCCGGAGGAAGTGACAGATATTAAGGAAGCGATCCAGGGGCCAAACGTTGAGGTGATCTATTCCACTTTTGATGAGCTTCCGGAGCATCACAAAAGAGTATCGGAAATGGTTGTGGAGAGAGCCCGCCGTCTGGTGGAACACAGAAAGGATGTGACCATTCTTCTGGATTCTATTACAAGGCTTGCCAGAGCATATAATCTCTGTGTGCAGCCAAGCGGAAGAACCCTTTCAGGAGGTCTTGATCCTGCGGCTCTTCATATGCCGAAAAGATTTTTTGGCGCAGCCCGCAATATGAGAGAGGGCGGAAGCCTTACGATCCTTGCCACAGCGCTTGTAGATACAGGAAGCAAGATGGACGATGTGATCTATGAGGAATTTAAGGGAACAGGAAATATGGAGCTGGTGCTTGACCGCAGGCTTCAGGAAAAACGTGTATTTCCTGCCATTGATATTCAGAAATCCGGAACCCGCCGCGAGGATCTTCTTCTCAGCCGTGAAGAGCAGGAGACCGTATCCTCCATGCGCAAGGCTCTGAACAGTCTGAAGGCAGATGAGGCCGTGGAGCAGATTCTGAATATGTTTTCCAGAACCAGAACAAATGCGGAATTTGTACAGACTGCAAAAAAACAGAAATTTTTATAAATATCTTGCATTTATGAAAGGAGTATGTTATACTCAGGAGGCTGTAAAATAATAAATTCGTCTACTCATACACGAATAGAAAATAATAGAAAGAAATACAGAGAGGTGAAAATCATGCGCGAAGGAATCCATCCGAATTATCATCAGGCAACTGTAACCTGCAACTGTGGAAACACATTTGTAACAGGTTCTACAAAAGAAGATATCCATGTGGAAATCTGCTCTAAATGCCATCCGTTCTACACAGGACAGCAGAAGGCTGCACAGGCTCGCGGACGTATTGATAAGTTCAACAGAAAATACGGCTTAAACAAATAATTAAACAATATGAAAACGTGAGAACAGGTTGAGGTTGGGAAATCTCAACCTGTCTTTGCTTTCAGACAAAAGAGCTTATGACAGATGGAGAATATGAAAATATGAAGTCATCAAATATTGGCGGCCAGGCAGTTATGGAAGGAATCATGATGCGGCATAAGGATAAGTATTCCATTGCTGTCCGCCGTCCTGACGGAGAAATTGAGTTAAAGGTAGAAGATTATAAATGTACGTTTGGCAATGCCGGAATCTGGCGGAAGCCTCTGATCCGGGGTGTGGTCAGCTTTGTGGACAGTCTGGTAGTGGGAACCAGATGTCTCATGTACTCTGCGGAGATTGCAGGCGATGAAGAGGATGAGAAAGAGGCTGAAAAAAATGCGGCTCTTTCAGAGGAAGAGCGCGCTGCCAAAAAAAGAAAAGAGGACAGACAGTTTAAATGGCTGCTTTACGCGACAGTAGCGTTTTCCATTGTGATATCGGTAGCCGCCTTTATGCTGCTTCCCTATGCTCTTGCCAGTCTTTTAAAGAATGTAGGCGCATCTGAGGTTGTGATAACAGTGGCGGAAGCCTTTGTGAAGCTGGCATTGTTTATGGGGTATATGCTTCTGATATCCAGAATGAAAGATATCCAGAGAACCTTTATGTATCATGGCGCAGAACACAAATGTATCAACTGTATTGAGCACGGACTGCCCCTTACCGTAGAAAATGTTATGAAAAGCTCCCGGCAGCACAAGCGCTGCGGAACCAGTTTTTTATTTCTGGTCATGCTGGTCAGCATTTTCCTGCATTTTATTTTTGTGCTGGTTCCGTTTTACTGGGTGAGACTGCTGGGAAGACTTCTGATGGTGCCGGTTGTAGCAGGAATTTCTTTTGAGATGATCCAGTGGGCAGGCAGAACTGACAATAAGCTTGCGTGTCTTTTAAGCAAACCGGGACTTGCCATGCAGAAGCTTACAACAATAGAACCTACGGAGGATATGGTTGAGGTGGCTATTGCTGCGGTAGAAGCAGTTTTTGACTGGAAAGCGTATCTGAAAGAGGAATTCGGCTGGAAGCCGGGAGAAGAAACAAATGAAAACTCTTGAAATGCTGCTGCGGGAAGGAACTGAGATCCTGGAGACAGCAGAAATAGGTGAAGCCAGGCTGGATGCCTGGCTCCTTCTGGAATATATTACTGGAAAAAACAGGGCATATTATTATGCGCATATGGATCAGGAGACAGAAGAGGGGCAGGAAAAAGCATATCTTAAGCTTTGCCGTAAAAGGGCTGAACACATTCCTCTTCAGCATCTGACCGGAACAGCCTGCTTTATGGGATATGATTTTTTTGTGGATGAGAGAGTGCTTGTGCCAAGGCAGGATACAGAGATTCTTGTGGAAGAGGCGCTGAACCTTCTGAAAAAAACAGAGAAGCCGCGTATCCTTGATATGTGTACAGGTTCCGGGTGTATCCTTCTGAGTATTCTGAAGGAAATTCCGGAGGCAGAAGGCACGGGGGCAGACCTTTCGGAGGGAGCTCTTCAGGTTGCAGAAAAAAATGTTCGGAAGCTGGGACTGGATCACAGAGCCGTTCTGGTACACAGTGATCTGTTTTCCGGGGAATATTTTTCTGAAACCAGTGGAAAAACACAGAGAGAGTATGATATGCTTGTGTCAAATCCTCCGTATATTCCAACAGGGGAGATAGAGACTCTGATGGATGAAGTACGGACTCATGACCCATATATGGCTTTGGACGGAAAAGAGGACGGACTGTATTTTTACAGAAGGATCACAGAGGAGTGCAGGAAGTACCTGAAGCCCGGCGGCTGGCTTGTCTATGAAATCGGCTGGGATCAGGGTCAGGCAGTGACCGGAATTATGGAAAATGCAGGTTTTGAACAGGTAACGGTCAAAAAAGATCTTGCGGGACTTGACAGGGTGGTTCTGGGACAGAATCCCAGAACAAAAATTTTTGCCTAAGAATAAAGTAACAGGAGGAACAGAATGTTTGATAAATTGGAGGATCTTCTGATCCGGTTTGATGAGGTTCTCAATGAGCTGGGAGAACCGGGAGTTACAGATAATCAGGAGCGGTTCCAGAAGCTTATGAAGGAACAGAGCGATCTGCAGCCGATCGTGGACGCTTATAAAGAATACAAAGAGAATAAAGAAACTATTCAGGACAGTCTTTCCATGCTGGAAGGGGAGAAAGATGAAGAAATGAGAGAGATGCTCAAGGAAGAGCTTTCCGACGCAAAAAAACGCGTGGAGGAGCTGGAGCATGAGATCAAAATCCTTCTTCTTCCCAAAGACCCCAATGACAGCAAAAACGTTATTGTGGAGATCCGCGCAGGCGCAGGCGGCGATGAGGCTGCTCTTTTTGCAGCGGAAATTTACCGTATGTATGTGAAATATGCGGAAAGCCTCAGATGGAAAACAGAGATGATGAGTCTCAATGAGAACGGAATCGGCGGCTTTAAAGAGGTCACTTTTATGATCCAGGGAAACGGCGCTTATTCCAGACTGAAATATGAAAGCGGCGTTCACCGGGTACAGCGAGTGCCGGAAACAGAGTCAGGCGGAAGAATCCATACCTCTACCTGTACGGTGGCTATCATGCCTGAGGCGGAGGAGATTGATTTCCACCTGGATATGAACGACTGTAAATTTGATGTATTCCGTGCGTCGGGAAACGGCGGTCAGTGTGTCAATACCACAGACTCTGCGGTACGTCTGACCCATATTCCAACAGGAATCGTGATCTCCTGTCAGGATGAAAAATCACAGCTGAAAAACAAAGACAAGGCTCTGAAGGTACTGCGTTCCCGTTTGTATGAAATGGAGATTGCAAAACAGCACGATGCAGAAGCCGAGGCAAGAAGAAGCCAGATCGGAACAGGAGACCGTTCCGAGAAGATCCGTACTTATAACTTCCCTCAGGGGCGTGTGACAGACCACAGGATCAAGCTTACCCTGCATCGTCTGGACAGCATTCTGGGCGGCGACCTCAGTGAGATCATTGACAGTCTGATTGCGGCTGATCAGGCGGCTAAACTGGCAAATCTCAACAATGAGGAAGCGTAAGAAATAAAAATATTACAGTACTGAAGTCTGTAAAATGTAAAATATACAGATATCAGCATAGATAATATATAATGGAGGAGAATAAAATGAAAAAAACAGCACTGGTGATCATGGCTGCCGGAATCGGAAGCCGCTTTGGAAAAGGAATCAAACAGCTTGCGCCGGTTGGCCCAAATGGCGAGATTATTATGGAGTATTCTATTTATGACGCTCTGGAGGCAGGCTTTAACAAAGTTGTTTTTATTATCAGAAAGGATCTGGAAGAGGAATTCCGCGCTGTGATCGGCAATAAAATTGAACAGATCACAGAAGTTGAGTATGCGTTTCAGTCACTGGAAGATCTTCCGGACGGCTTTGAGAAGCCGGCTGACAGAACAAAGCCATGGGGAACAGGTCAGGCAGTTCTTGCGGCAAAGAATGTTCTGTCTGAGCCGTTTATGGTAATTAATGCAGATGATTATTATGGAAAAGAAGCATATGTAAAAGTACATGACTATCTGGTGCAGGAGCAGCCGGAGGATGGACTTCTTCATATCTGTATGGCCGGATTCCGTCTTGGAAATACTCTCAGCGATAACGGAAGCGTAACCAGAGGCGTCTGCCATATTGAAAACGGAGCGCTGGTTGGCGTAACAGAGACTCATGATATTTATAAGACTGAGAACGGGGCAGAATCCAGAAACGCAGACGGAACAGCAGAAGAGCTGGATGTAAACAGCCTTGTTTCCATGAATATGTGGGGACTGACTCCTGCATTTATGGACGTGCTGGAAAAGGGCTTTGTGGAGTTTCTTCAGAATCTTAACGCAGCTGATATTAAAAAAGAATATCTTCTTCCGGAGATGATCGACCGTCTGATCAAGGAAGGAAAAGCAAAGGTTGATGTACTGGATACAAAGGATACCTGGTTTGGGGTGACCTATCAGGAAGACAAAGAAGTGGTGATCGCTGCTTTTGACAGACTTGCAAAAGAGGGCGTTTATCCGGAGACACTTTATAAATAAGCAGTTTCCCGTTGTGTCGGCACAATGGACTTCAAGGAGGAATTATTATGGGAAAATATTTTGGAACAGACGGCTTTCGCGGTGAGGCAAACGTGCAGCTTACAGTAGATCATGCTTTTAAAGTAGGACGTTATGTGGGCTGGTATTACGGGCGCGATCATAAGGCGAAGATCGTAATCGGAAAAGATACAAGAAGAAGCAGCTATATGTTTGAATACGCGCTGGTGGCAGGTCTGACAGCTTCCGGAGCAGATGCATATCTTCTTCATGTGACCACAACTCCCAGCGTTTCCTATGTGGTCCGCACAGAGGATTTTGACTGTGGAATCATGATCTCTGCAAGCCACAATCCTTTTTATGACAATGGAATCAAGCTTCTTAACGGAAACGGACAGAAGATCGAGGCTGAGGTAGAGGCAAGGATCGAGGCTTACCTGGATGGAAAGCTGGAAGAGCTTCCTCTGGCAACCGGCGAGGATATTGGAAGAACAGTAGATTTTGCTTCCGGAAGAAACCGTTATATCGGTTATCTGATCTCTATTCCATGCCGTGATTTCAAAAACATCCGTGTGGGTCTGGACTGTTCAAACGGAAGTTCCTCTGCAATTGCCAAAAGTGTGTTTGACGCTCTCCGGGCAAAAACCTATGTGATCAATAATGAGCCGGACGGAACAAACATTAATACCAACTGCGGTTCTACACACATTGAGGTGCTTCAGAGATTTGTTGTGGAAAAAGGCCTGGATGTGGGATTTGCTTATGACGGCGATGCAGACCGCTGTATTGCAGTGGATCACAGAGGAAACATTATCGACGGCGACAAGATCATGTATGTATGCGGCAAATACCTGAGAGAGCAGGGAAGGCTGAACGGAAATACAGTAGTTACCACGGTTATGTCAAATATGGGACTTTATAAGGCTCTGGAGCGCGAGGGAATCAGCTATGAGCAGACGGCAGTAGGGGATAAATATGTTGCGGAAAATATGCTGGAAAACAATTACAGTATTGGAGGAGAGCAGTCCGGACATATTATATTCAGCAAGTATTCAGCCACCGGAGACGGAATCCTTACTTCTCTGATGCTGATGGAGGCCTGCGTGGAGAAAAAGACCACTCTTTGTGATCTTGCAAAAGAGATGAAGGTTTACCCGCAGATCCTGAGAAACGTACGTGTTGCGGATAAAGTGGCGGCAAGAGAAAATCCAAAGGTAAAAGAGGCTGTAGAGACAGCTGCCAGAGCCCTTGGCACAGACGGACGCATTCTTGTAAGAGAAAGCGGAACAGAACCTTTGATCCGGGTTATGGTAGAAGCAGGAACAGAAGATATCTGTGCGGAACATGTGGACAATGTGGTAAAGGTGATCGAAGCCGAAGGGCTTATTGTAGAATAAAAAGGATATACATGAAAACAGGAAAAATCGGACGGATACTGGCAGTCTGTATAGGAGCGTCTCTCCTTACAGGCTGCGGAGGTGAAAAACAGAATACTTACAGGCAGGCAGAAGAAAATCTGGCTCAGGGAAGTTATCAGGAAGCGCTGACAGGTTATGAGACTTCTGTTTCCTACAGCTATAAGACAGTGGAATCTCTACGAGGCGCAGGAATCGCAAAACTGCGCCTGGGAGATTATCAGGGAGCTGTGGAGAGCTTTACTCAGGCGCTGTCACAGAACCGGGTAAAAAAATCCATAAGGCAGGATCTGCTTGCATACCGTGTAACTGCACAGCTGAAAGCAGGGCTTCCGGATGACGCCATGGCAGACTGTCAGACTCTGGCGTCTGATTATTCCATGAATGCAGATCTGTATTTTTTAACAGGCTGTGTGGCGCTTGCAATGGATGCCTATGATGAGGCGGCATCAAATTTTGAACAGGCATACGGAGAGAAAGCCGATTATGACATGGCTCTTCAGATTTACGAAGCCTACCAGAGCAGAGGCATGGAGGCTGACGGGACACGGTATCTGGAAGCAATTCTGAAAACTGAGCCCGGGAATGCAGAAGATTACTGCGAGCGGGGCCGTATTTATTACTATATGCAGGATTATGAAAATGCCAGGAACGAACTGACAAAGGCTTCCGAAAAGGGCAGTGTGGAGGCACTTTCTTTACTGGGAATGGTATGTCTTGCCCAGAATGATACTGCTGCAGCCAGATCCATGTATCAGGATTATCTGAATGCAGAAGAAAGCCGTAAGGCAGAGGGATACAACGGGCTGGCTCTGTGTGATATAGCAGACGGAGATTATCAGAGCGCACTGGTAAATATTGCCAGCGGACTTGAGGCTGCAGATACAGACGAGATGCAGGAGCTTTTATTTAATGAAATTGTTGCATATGAGAAACAGCTTGACTTTAACACCGCTTTTTCAAAGGCTCAGGAGTATATGAAAATGTATCCCGATGACCAGGAAGCAAAGAAGGAACTGGAATTTCTCCAGTCCAGGATCGCGCAGGAAAATGTAGAGGAACCTGCCCCGGAAGAAGGACAGGACACAGCTTCGGCAGAAGAACAGACATCCTGGGAGGGTTGATATGCAGTTGTATGATTTTAAGGAAATTCAGGAGCGGGTGATCCTTGTAGGGGTGCAGACTGATATCGGAGATGATGTGGAGACATCCCTGGACGAGCTTCAGGAGCTGGCAGAAACTGCAGGAGCAGAAACTACGGCAAAGGTCATTCAGAACAGAGAAGCAGTACATCCGGGAACCTATATCGGAAAAGGCAAAATTCAGGAAGTGAAAAATCTCCTGACTGCTCTTGATGCAAACGGAATTATCTGTGATGATGAGCTTTCACCGTCGCAGCTGAATAATCTGGAGCGGGAGCTGGAATGTAAGGTTATGGACAGAACGCTGCTGATTCTGGATATTTTTGCGGGAAGAGCAGTGACCAGCGAAGGCAAGATCCAGGTGGAGCTTGCTCAGCTCCGTTACCGGTCCGCACGTCTGGTAGGATTAAGAGATTCCCTGTCCAGACTGGGCGGAGGTATTGGAACAAGGGGACCCGGCGAGAAAAAGCTGGAGACGGACAGACGTCTTATCCGCACCAGAATCTCGGCATTGAAAGCGGAGCTGGTACAGGTGGAAAAACACCGTGAGCTGATCCGCGGCAGCAGATCAAAGGGAAGACTGAAGACCGCTGCTATTGTGGGGTATACCAATGCAGGAAAGTCTACGCTTCTGAACACTCTCACCGGAGCAGGAGTGCAGGCGGAGGATAAACTTTTTGCAACCCTTGATCCCACAACAAGAGTAATGGATCTTGATGACGGACAGCAGATCCTTCTGACAGATACCGTAGGGTTTATCAGAAAGCTTCCTCATCATCTGGTGGAAGCCTTTAAAAGCACTCTGGAGGAAGCAAAATATGCAGATTATATCATCCATGTGGTAGACGCTTCCAATCCACGGGCTGAAACGCAGATGCAGGTTGTTTATGAAACTCTGAAGGAGCTGGGTGTTTCCGGAAAAAAGATCATTACACTTCTGAATAAACAGGATCTTGTGCCTGATTCAGAGCTGCGTGATCTGCGGGCAGACTATACGGTAAAATGTTCTGCCAGAACAGGCAGGGGACTGTGTGAGTTAAGAGAGCTGCTATCCCGGCTTCTGGCAGAAAGCCAGATTTATATTGAGGAGCTGTATGCTTATAAAGAAGCCGGAAAAATCCAGATGATCCGGGAATACGGACAGCTTCTGTCTGAGGAATACAGAGAGGACGGAATTTTTGTCCAGGCAAAAATCCCTGCAGAGTTTTTTGTGAATGTTATGCCCCGGGGCTGATTGTAACAGGAGCGCTGTAATTTTGGCTGTCCTGGATAACAAGGCAGGTCACATTTGTATAAAAAAATAAATTTCCGGGTTTTGAAAAACACCGGAAAGCCTGTAAATACAGGAAAACAGAACCATCATATAGAGTGTGAAAGGAATGATCACACAATATATGGTGGTTTTTGCGGTTGACGGAACCTGTGACCTTTGCTACAATGTAATCTATCAGCAGAAAATAAGAGCGAGCAAAGCAAGGGAGGAAGAAGGACTTATGTTTCAGGTAGTAAAACGTGATGGGGAAATTGCTGAATTTCAGATGGCTAAAATTTCGTCTGCTATCAGCAGAGCATTTGATGCAAAAGAAAAGAATTACAGCAAGGATATGATCGATCTTCTGTCGCTGCGTGTGACAGCTGATTTTCAGGATAAGATTCAGGATGACAGGGTCACTGTGGAGGATATTCAGGACAGTGTGGAGAACGTTCTGATCCAGGCCGGCTACAGCGATGTGGCAAAGGCGTATATTCTTTACCGCAAGCAGAGGGAAAAAATCCGAAATATGAAATCCACGATCCTGGACTACAAAGAAATAGTAAACAGTTATGTAAAGGTGGAGGACTGGCGCGTAAAAGAGAACTCTACAGTTACTTATTCAGTAGGAGGTCTGATCCTCAGCAATTCCGGAGCTGTCACTGCCAATTACTGGCTGTCTGAGATCTATGACAATGAGATTGCAGACGCTCACAGAAATGCGGATATTCATATCCATGATCTTTCCATGCTGACAGGCTACTGTGCAGGCTGGTCCTTAAAACAGCTGATCCAGGAGGGGCTTGGAGGTATTGAAGGCAAGATTACTTCTGCTCCGGCAAAGCATTTAAGCGTACTCTGTAATCAGATGGTAAATTTCCTGGGGATCATGCAGAATGAATGGGCGGGAGCTCAGGCATTTTCTTCCTTCGATACTTATCTTGCGCCCTTTGTCAAAGCAGATAAGCTGTCTTACCGTGAGGTGAAAAAATGCATTGAATCCTTTATTTATGGCGTCAACACTCCAAGCCGCTGGGGAACACAGGCTCCGTTTTCCAATATCACTCTTGACTGGACAGTCCCGGATGATCTGGCAGAGCTGCCTGCAATTGTTGGCGGAAAGGAAATGGATTTTAAATATAAGGACTGCAAAAAAGAAATGGATATGGTAAACCGCGCCTTTATTGAAACCATGATCGAGGGAGATGCCAATGGAAGAGGTTTCCAGTATCCGATTCCCACCTATTCCATTACAAAGGATTTTGACTGGTCAGATACTCTGAATAATCAGCTTCTTTTTGAAATGACAGCAAAATACGGAACGCCGTATTTTTCCAATTATATTAACAGTGATATGAAGCCAAGTGATATCCGCAGCATGTGCTGCCGTCTCCGTCTGGATCTTCGTGAGCTTCGCAAAAAAAGCGGCGGCTTTTTCGGCTCAGGAGAAAGCACGGGGTCTGTAGGGGTGGTTACCATTAATATGCCGAGAATCGCCTATCAGTCAAGAAATCCGGAAGAGTTTTACCGCAGACTGGACCATATGATGGACATTGCGGCAAGATCTCTGCATATCAAGAGACAGGTGATCTCCAGACTTTTAAATGAGGGACTTTATCCTTACACAAAGAGGTATCTGGGAAGCTTTGACAATCACTTTTCCACGATCGGCCTTGTGGGAATGAACGAGGCTGGGCTGAATGCAAGATGGCTGGGCTGTGATATGACAGATGAGCGTACCCAGAAGTTTACAAAAGAAGTTCTGGAGCATATGAGAAACCGGCTCTCCGATTATCAGGAGCAGTATCAGGGCGAGCTGTTTAATCTGGAGGCAACACCGGCGGAGTCCACAGCATACAGGCTTGCCAAGCATGACAGAAAACGCTGGCCTGACATTAAAACAGCAGGAAAAGAGGGCGATACCCCGTATTATACAAACAGCTCTCATCTTCCGGTTGAATTCAGTTCGGATATTTTTGACGCTCTTGATATCCAGGATGAGCTTCAGACCCTTTATACATCAGGAACAGTATTCCACGGATTTCTGGGAGAAAAGCTTCCTGACTGGAAGGCCGCCGCTTCTCTTGTGCGGAAAATCGCAGAAAATTATAAGCTGCCTTATTATACGATTTCTCCTACTTACTCTGTATGCAGCGAGCACGGATATTTAAGTGGCGAGCACTTTACCTGTCCGAAATGCGGCAAAAAGGCTGAGGTATACAGCCGTATTACAGGCTATTACCGTCCGGTCCAGAACTGGAATGACGGAAAGGCTCAGGAATATAAAAACAGAACCCTTTATGACGTTGTGCATTCTTCCCTGAAAAAAGTCCATACAAGTGTAGTCACAATGACAGAGGACGACGTAAAGGTACAGCCTGTAGAAACCCATAAATACCTGTTTACCACAAGCACCTGCCCAAACTGCCGCATGGCGAAAAAAATGCTGGAGGGCGAGGAGCTGGAGATCATTGACGCAGAACAGAACCCGGATATGGCGAGACAGTTCGGCATTATGCAGGCGCCTACCCTGGTGATCACAGACGGAGAGCATCTGAAAAAATATGTAAATGCATCCAACATACAGAAGTATGTGGACGAGGAGCTTTAATGTACAGGATATTTCTCGCAGAAGATGACGAGATGCTCTGTTCTCTGATAACAAAACATCTGGAATCCTGGGGATATCAGGTAACGGCAGCGGAGGATTTCAGGGATATTATGGGAGAATTTGTGCGTTCCGAAGCCCATCTGGTGCTTCTGGATCTGAAGCTTCCGTATTTTAACGGATTTCACTGGTGTGAAGAAATCCGCCGGGTATCGCAGGTTCCTGTTATTTTTCTTTCCTCTGCGGCAGATGACATGAATATGGTTATGGCAATGACCAGAGGAGCAGACGATTTTGTTGCCAAGCCCTTTAATCTGGAGGTCCTTTCTGCAAAGGTTCAGGCGATACTGAGAAGAACATATTCCTTTGGAAACAGTGGGAACCTTCTGGAACACAGAGGCGCTGTCCTGAATCTGGGAAGCGGAAATCTGAGCTATCAGGGACAGTCTGTAGAGCTTACCAGAAATGAACTTCGGATACTGAACCTTCTTTTTTCTCAGGCAGGAAACGTAGTTTCAAGAGAAGCGATTATGCAGATGCTCTGGGAAAATGATGATTTTGTAGATGACAATACTCTGACAGTAAATGTCAACCGCCTGAGACGCAAGCTGGAAGGAATCGGCCTTGAAAATATGATTCTCACAAGAAAAGGGCTGGGCTACATAGTGCAGTAACGGAGGACAGAAATGGCAGGGTATCTGAAAAAAATATGGAAAACAGCAGCTTTGTTCCTGGCTTCAACCGGAATCATGGCAATGGTATTATGGCTGTATAACTGTCCTGATGAGCCGGTTCTTTATGGAAGCCTATTATGTATGGCTTTGTTCGCGGGAGCATTTGTGTATGGATATTTCAGGTTCCGCAGCAAAGCGCAGGTTTTGTCTCAGATTGCAAAAAGTATTCCTCTGGATCTGGAAAAGCTTCCTTTGCCCCAGGACAACAACGAGGCGGCGCTTCAGCAGATGATCCATGAACTGAACCGAATGAGGATGGAAGCAGAGGAAGCCAGGATGACCTCTTACAGAGAGATGGCGGATTATTATACCATGTGGGTGCATCAGATAAAAACACCTATTGCCGCCCTCAGGCTGCTTCTTGGAGAACAGCCTCAGGAAAATAAAACGGCTCTTGCAGAGGTTTTTCGGGTAGAAGAATATGTGGAAATGGTTCTGGGGTATCTGAGATCTGAGGATATGTCTTCGGATATGAAATTTTCAGAGTGCGATCTGGATAAGATCATTCGGGAGCAGATTCACAAATACGCGTCAGTTTTTATCGGGAAAAAGCTGCAGCTTGACTATGAGAGAACACAGGAAAAGGTTCTGACAGATCCCAAATGGCTGGGATTTGTGATCGGGCAGTGTATTTCCAATGCCTTAAAGTACACAAAGACAGGTGAGATACGGATTTATCTTTCGGAATCCCGTCCCCATACGCTGGTGATTGAGGATACGGGGGCAGGAATCAGCGCGGAAGATCTTCCGAGGATTTTTGAAAAGGGATTTACCGGATATAATGGAAGAACGGAGACCAGATCCTCAGGAATCGGCCTGTACCTTTCCAGAAAGATCATGAAAAGGCTGGATCATGGTATTTCCGTGGAATCAGAACCGGGAAAGGGAACACGAGTTTATCTGAGCCTTGGCCGCCGGAGGGCCGAGGTGTTTTAAAAGAATGAAAAAAGAGCGTATCACATGTCAGCATGTGGTGCGCTCTTTTTTTGTAAAAAATATGGAACAATGAAAATAACTGTAAATTGCTGTGAAAGTTACAGAGGGGAACGGCTGGTTGTTTCCTTTTCAATCAGGGCAGCAGGAACCATGCTTTCATATGGAATATAATTGTCCAGAGACTGGATTGCAATCTGTGCCATCAGGGATATATTCTGATCGACAGAGGTGATGGGCAGGATTGCATTGTTGGAGCCGGGAGAATTGTCATACCCGATCAGCTCAACTGTTTCCGGAATCGAGATTCCCTTTTTGATACATTGGCGTTCAAAGAGCCCTGCAATGTCATCATTGGAACAGAACACGCCCAGTTTTTTGCCGGCATATTTTGTGGTAATATGAGTAACCAGATCTTCCATTGCTTTTGTGGCAGAGGGCATATAAGGATCTGTAAGATCAGTCTGGATAAAACGCTCATAGGGAAGATTTCTGACCTCATATTCAAATCCCAGGATACGCTTAAAGGAAGGCCAGTCTTCCCTGAAATCATTATTAATATGGATAAAAACTTCACAGCCATTGCGGATCAGCAAATCGGCTGCCAGCTTTCCGCCTGTAAAATTATCATTGTTAATCTGCTTAAAGTTTCCTCCGGCTCTTTCAATTGAAATTACCGGTACAGGAAGAGCTTCGATCTCCTGGGGAGAAAGAAGATGGCTTAATAAAATAAGACTTTTGATCCGGTAGGAGATCAGGTTCTGGATCAGATGCATTTCTTCCTCTTTGGAGTTATTAGAGGTGTAGATAATAAAACTGTAGCCTTTTTCTTTACCGTATTTTACAAGCTGATTAAGAAGTTCTGTGTAAAAGCTTAAATGAAGGTGAGGAAAAATAACGCCTACCAGATTGGACTGACCGGTGACAAGAATACGGGCAAGATTATTCTGGCTGTAATTAAGATCTTTGATCGCTTCTTTAATTTTATTTTGTGTTTCCGGTGAAAGAAGCTCCGGATGGTTAAAATACCTGGAAACAGTAGTAAGGGAAACACCGCTTTTTTGTGCAATATCTGTAATTTTGACTTTATTCATAATAAAACCTCACATTATTAAAATATCGAATGTCATGAAGCTGGAAATATTTTCTTGATAGTATGATTATAACATAATTACATGAAAAATAAAAGAAAAAACGCTGATATAATATGAAAATATTTTCATAACAAAGAAGAAAAAGAATTGATATAGCTTATTAAAATGACAAATATATCGGTAAAACTATACAAAATATACAATATAATATTGTGCACACTGACATAAATGAAAATATATTATGAAAACGTTTGACATAAAAAGACAGATGAACTATAATGAGTCCATCAAAAGGAATGAAAAGTATAAGCGAAAAGGAGGAATTTTAACATGAAAAAAAGAGCTTTAAGTCTGGTGATGGCGGCAGCAGTTGCAGGAACTATGCTTACAGGATGTGGAAGCACTGAAGGAGAAAAAACAGCAGATAAAAAAGACAGTATCACTGTATTAGTAGAGAGCGGATCTCCGGCAGAGGCCCTTGCAAAGGAAACTGCAGCAGATTTTAAAGAGGAAACAGGCTGTGAGGTTATTGTAGATGCAGTTGCCTATACAGGAATGTATGATAAATTGTCTACAGAGATCAAGGCAAAACAGGCAGCCCATGATGTAGCGTGTATGGATGTAGTATGGCTGGCAGCTTTTGCAGATGCTATTGAACCGCTTAAAGATGCAGATAGCAGCGATTTCCTTCCAACTCTCGAAGAAAGCGGAACTATTGATGGAAACCTTCTTGGATATCCCATGTGGGTAAATTCTAAGATTCTGATTTACAGAAAGGATCTGATTCCAGAGGACAAAGTACCGAAAACCTGGGAAGAATATCAGTCTCTTGCAGAAGAATTAAAAACAGATGATATGTATGGAACTACAGTATTTGGAAGCGGTTCAGATGCAGTATGTTCTTTCCTGGATTTCGCATGTCAGGCCGGAGCAGAGGGGCTTGTATTTGATAAAGATGGTAATGTAAACATCACTGACCAGGCTTATGCAGATGCGCTGCAGTTTATGGTGGATACTGCAGGGGCAGATTATACTCCGTCAGATTCTCTTTCCACAGCAGCCACAGAGTCTCAGGAGCTTTTTACAAATGGAAAAACGGCAATGCAGTTAAACTGGAGCCATCAGTATCCGGCAGCTGTTGAAGCACTGGGAGCGGACAAGGTAGGATGTGCGCCGATGATAGCCGGAAAAGCAGGAATCGGAGCAACCACAGGTCCATGGTATGAGTGTGTGATGAAAAATTCTGAGAACAAGGAAATGGCACAGAAATATGTTGAATTTATGTATGATCATAATGCAGATTACATGGATCTTACCCTGAAGATTGCGGGAAGAACTTCTGTTTATGAGGAAGCCGGAAAAACAGAAGGAAATGAGCATACAACTGCAGTTCTCGAAACTCTGGGAGCAGAACAGACACAGGCAAGACCTATGGTGACAACCTGGGCCCAGATTGAGGAAGTTCTTACTGGTGTTGTAGAATCCTGTCTGGGAGGCGCAGATATACAGGAGACTCTGGAAGCTGCCAGGACAGAAATTGAAGCAATCGGAATGTAACAGGGGAGACTTTCCCTGTACGAAAAGGTGGTAAAGGGTATGAAATTAATTTCAAAGAAAACCTTATTATTATTTTTCCTGCCAGGCGCGATATTTATGGGTGCGTTTCTGATCTATCCAATTATAACCATGGTGGCAGACAGCTTTTTTGATATTGGGCTGACAGGAGACAGGACATTTGTAGGGCTTGATAATTATATCCGGGCATTTACAGCAGGAGGATTCTTAAAACAGTTAAAGAATACATTGCTGTACATTGTGATTGCAGTTGGTGTGGAGACGCTTCTGGGACTGCTGTTCGCTTTGTTTTTTGAAATGGATTATAAGGGAAGCAAGATTATTCGTTCCTTTATGATGGCTCCTCTTATGATTGCGCCTTTAGTTGCAGGACTTACCTGGAAATTAATGATGAGCTCCAGCTTTGGAATAGTAAACGAGCTTCTGGTGCGGATCGGAATTTTATCCAGCAGCAGCGACATTTTATGGCTTGCAGACGAAAAATGGTCGCTGATTGCCTGCTGTATTGCAGATATATGGCTGACAACTCCTTTTATGATGCTGATGATACTGGCTGGTCTGCAGGGACTTGATTCCAGTATGACAGAAGCAGCAAAAATTGATGGCGCAAATCTTCTGCAGCAGATTTTTTATATCAAACTCCCTGTGATTAAACCAGTTTTGCTGACTGCTTTGTCTGTAAGAATCATAGATGCTGCCAGAACCTTTGATATTATCTGGGCTATGACAGAGGGAGGTCCTAACAGTTCTTCGGAAACGATCAGTATTATGATCTATAAAACTTTGACAAGGTACAATGATATTGGCTATGCAAGCGCTATGGCAGTTGTATTCATTGTTGTTTTGGTTGTATTTACCCTGGTCTTTATGCAGAGCTTATGGAATCCAAAGAAAAAGAACAGCTAATCAGTGTAATAGGAGGCGAAAATAGTGAAGAGAAAAGGAGAAACAGGAAAAAAGCTTGGAATCGCTCTGTCAGTGATTCTTACAGTGGGCTGGCTCTTTCCATATATTTATGTGATTTGCTGTGCATTTAAGCCGGGGTCAGAGGTGATTGCAGTTCCGCCGAAATTTTTCCCCAAGGTCTTTTCAATTGAAAACTTTTCCGGACTGTTGGAAAGAATGGATGCGATGAAGTTTTTGTTCAACAGTCTGACAGTTGCTCTTATCAGCACAATCATTGCCCTGATCCTTGGTTCTCTTGCGGCTTATGCTATTCAGAGATCAGGCGCAAAGCTGTCAGTTCTGTTAATCGTTTTGGTGCTGTGTCTGAAAATGATTCCTACGTCTAGCATTGTAGTGCCGATTTATGAACTGATCTGTAATCTTGGGCTTTATGACACAAAAATTGCACTGATCATTGTATATGCAGCCATTAACATGCCATTTGTTATGTGGACTATGCTGAGCTTTTATGAAGGAGTTCCCACTACGCTGGACGAAGCAGCGTATATGGATGGCGCCAACAGTTTGCAGACTTTTTGGAGAGTGATTCTTCCAATTTGCAAGCCGGGACTGGCAACAGCATTTATTTTCACTCTGTTTCTTGCATGGAATGATTTTCTGGTTGCTCTTCTTCTGACCAGCACAAATGCCAAAACATTTACTGTAGGCCTGGCAGGATTTTTATCAGCATATAATCTTGATTTAGGACCTATGTGTGCAGGAGCATTTCTATTCAGTTTCCCGGTTATGATCATTTCGCTGGCTGCTCAGAAATATATTGTGCAGGGAATGACTGCCGGTGCAGTAAAAGGATAAGGACAGGAGCAGGTTATGGAAAGAAATTTAATGCAGTTAAATATCCAGAGAGCTCAGGAAGAAATAGACAGAAAAAAAGAGCTTGTCAGCAAAGGAAGCATGAGACAGGAGTATCATTTTATGCCTCAGGCAGGATGGATGAATGATCCGAACGGACTGATCTGTTTCAGGGGAAAGTATCATTTTTTCTATCAGTGTAATCCTTATGGTGCATTTTGGGACTGTATGTACTGGGGACATGCGGTCAGTGAAGATCTGGTTCACTGGGAATATCTTCCCCTGGCTCTTGCTCCAAGTGAGTCATATGATGATTATCCTAAGGGCGGATGCTTTTCCGGAAGCGCCATTGTCTGTGAAGATAAGCTGTTCCTGATGTATACAGGGACGGCAAATAATGGAAATGGAGTAGAACAGACTCAGTGCATTGCATACAGTACAGATGGAATCCATTTCGAAAAATATGGGGGAAATCCTGTTTTGAGAGCTCCCAAAGAGATTAAGGCAGACTGTTTCCGGGATCCAAAGGTATGGAAACACGGCGGCACGTACTATATGGTGTGCGGCGCAAGTCGGGATAACAAGGGCCTTGCCCTGCTTTACCGATCAAAAGATATGCTTCACTGGTCATTTTTTAATGTACTTGCAGAAAGTCGTGGAGAGTGGGGATTTATGTGGGAATGCCCGGACTTTTTTCAGGCAGGAGATCAGTATGTTCTGACATTCTCCCCTATGGGAGCAGGAGATCATACCTCTGTGTATATGGTTGGAGACTTTGACTATGAAACTGGAAAATTTGATTATTATATAAGTAAGGAAATTGACTGGGGTCTGGATTACTATGCTCCACAATCTTTTGAAACATTGGATGGCAGAAGAATTATGGTTGCCTGGGCGAATGAATGGGAATGGATGCCGTTATGGAAGGACTGGGGACCGTCATACAGAGAGGGATGGAGTGGATTTTTTAATCTTCCAAGGGAAGTAAGAAAGAAACCAGATGGCTTACTTCAGTTTGTTCCTGTAAAAGAGCTGGAAAATCTGCGTGTGAATCCAATAAAAAAAGAAAAATTTGTGCTTGAAGAGCAGGAAACAGAAATTAAAGCCGGTGATGGAATCTGTTATGAAATAAAGTTTAATCTGGATTTGCAGGAAACCACGGCAGATCAGGTAGAGATAAAGCTGCGCTGTGGAGACGGAAAAAATACAGTCTGCCTTTTTGACCTGAAAAAGGGGGAAATGAGTGTGGACAGAAATTTTGGAGACGGATGGAGCAAAGGGATTTCTAGAAGTATATTAAACCTGAAAGAAAAAAATGAACTGGATGTTCATGTTTTTGTGGATCGCAGTTCGGTTGAAATTTTTGCAGATCAGTACAGTAATAATCATTCCAATAATGTATTTGCATCAGATGAACAGAATCAGATCTTCATGAGTGCGTATGGTGGGAAAGCAGTGATATCCGGTCTGGAAACATATGGATTAAAATTGTCTTAGATTAGATGAGGAGTATGGAACAGGAGGTTTTAAGAATGTTCGATAAAAATTATTATGATGTGACAAATTGGGATACAGGAAATCCATATGAAGATATTGGGGAAGTTCTTAATAGTATTATAGCAGATATCAAGAGGAGACAGTCTGATTCTGATTATTGTGAAGGAGGAAAACCGGGAGCAGTAATCTTTATTCCATCAGGGGATTATCATCTTCGCACTCAGGTGGTCATTGATCTCAGCTATTTAAAGATTATGGGAACAGGCCATGGGTTTGTATCTTCCAGTATCCGTTATAATCTTCCGGAAAAGGAGTGGAAGGATCTGCATGAGATCTGGCCGGGCGGAAGCCGTATTCTCGTAGACTTAGATGTAAATCCAGAGGATGATGAGAAAGATGGAGCAGCATTTTATGTGAAGCGTGAAGGAAATCCCCGGATCAGCTCTGTGGAATTTGAAAATTTCTGTATTGACGGTCTGCATTTTGTGGATGATGGAACTGATATTGACAATGTGGAAAATACATATGTAAATGGAAAAACAGGAATTTATGTTGGAAGCGCCCAGGACTCGTTCAGGATTACCGGTATGGGATTTGTGTATCTGGAACATGGAATTACAGTTTATCATGCAGATGCATTATCCATTCATGATAATTTTATTGCGGAATGTGGCAACTGCATTGAGCTTCGAGGCTGGGGACAGGCCTCAAAGATTACGGATAATCTTATGGGAGCCGGATATAAGGGGTATTCGATATTTGCACAGAATTTTGGAGGCCTTTTGATTAATGCCAACAATATTTTTCCCCGTGGAACCAGCAGTGTCACCTTTAAAGATGTGGCGAAATCTACAATCACAGGAAACAGATTTCATGGTTTTTATCCTGGAATGCTGGTGTTTGAAGGAGCATGTTCGGAAAATATGATTTCTTCTAATCATTTTCTCCGGGATAATGAGCCGTGGACACCGCTGATCGGTGTGGATAATGGTCTGGATGATCAGTTTGGTATTCTCAGAATCAGCGGCAGTAATAATTCCATTATTGCTAATCACATTTCGGAAACAGTGTCTTTGGAGTCGATAAAACCGGCGGACAAAAGACCGGTTATCATACGGCTGATTTCCGGAAACGGTAACTACATTGCTTCTAATCATATTGTTGCAATGGCAGAATTGGATGCGGAAGCATCGGAGGCATGTTTTGCAGCACAGGTAAATGCCCTTACAGGCAGAGACAGACGCAGAAAGCTTGATGTAGTGCATGTTCTTGTGGAAGAAAAGTCAGAGGAAAATATTGTTCTTGATTCTGGAAGTGAAAAACAGGTAATTCTGGACCGAAAAAGAAATGCTTTCAGAGCTACTCCGGAATTAGAGGCTATGTAATTCCTGTCAACCTTACAAAAATGTCACATACAGAGAGAAACTGTAAGCCAAAGTTATGGCATACGGTTTCTCTTTTCTGTATACTGAGGTTACAAAATAAAACTGCGCGCTGCACACAGGAAATGTCAGATATGGAAGTGAAAGGGGCGCGTATGACGGGAGGAAACAGAATCATGGCTTTACTGGAAGTAACAAATGTAAAGAAAATATACAGTACGCGATTTGGAGGAAATCAGGTTCAGGCGCTTGCCAACGTGACTTTTTCTGTAGAAAGCGGAGAATTTGTGGCGATCATGGGAGAATCCGGATCCGGAAAAACAACGCTTCTGAATATCCTGGCGTCTCTGGATCGTCCTACAGAGGGAGAAGTGCTTCTTGATGGAAAAAGCATTGTCCATTTAACGGAAAAGGAGATTTCCGCTTTCCGGAGAAATAATCTGGGATTTGTATTCCAGGATTTTAACCTTCTGGATACGTTCAGCCTCAGAGACAATATTTATCTTCCACTGGTGCTGGCAGGGGAGGATTACCGTGAAATGGAGCAGAAGATCCGGCCTGTTGCAAAGGCTCTTCGCATTACAGAGATCCTGGAGAAATATCCCTATGAGGTTTCCGGCGGACAGAAGCAGAGGGCGGCAGTAGCGAGGGCTCTGATCACAGATCCAAGGATTATTCTGGCAGACGAACCTACAGGAGCCCTGGATTCCAGAGCAGCAGCTTCTCTTTTGTCCATGTTTGGGGAGATCAATGATGCAGGACAGACCATTCTTATGGTAACACACAGCGCCCAGGCCGCAAGTCATGCCTCCAGAGTTCTTTTTATTAAAGACGGAGAAGTGTTCCATCAGATTTACAGAGGAACGAAATCACGTCAGGAAATGTATCAGATGATCTCAGATACGCTGACAGTTCTGATGACAGGCGGTGAGGCTTATGCGTAAAGGGATGTTTCTGAGACTTGCGCTTACCAATATTAAGAAAAACAGGGGAACCTATATTCCGTATATGCTTTCCTGTATGGGATGTATTGCAGTCCTTTATATCATGATGTTTATTGTCACCAGCCCGGACACTGTAAATATGAGAGGCGGCAGGGATGTGGCAGCCATTGTGAGCATGGGAGTCTTTATTCTCGGCGTTTTTTCAGTGATCTTTCTTCTGTTCTGCAACAGCTTTCTGATGAAAAGAAGGCAGAAGGAGCTGGGACTTTACAATGTACTTGGTATGGAAAAAAGGCACATCAGTCATCTGATGCTTGTGGAAACAGTGTTCACAGGTATTGCGAGCCTGGCAGGAGGACTGGCGGCAGGAATCCTTGGAAGTAAGCTGGCGCTTTTGCTTCTTCTGAAAATCCTTCGTATTCCCGCAAAGTTTGGATTTTATATTTCCTGGAAAGGAATCAAGGTCTGTGCGGTATCCTATGGAGTGATTCTTGTACTGACACTTTTTAATAATCTGAGGCGGGTGCATTTCAGCCGGCCGGTAGAACTGCTGTCCGGAGGCAATGCAGGAGAGCGGGAACCAAAAAGCAAGCTTTTTATGGCCATTGCGGGATTTGGCTGTCTGGGAACCGGATATTATCTGGCAGTTACCACAGAATCGATTATTGATGCGCTGGGAGTCTTTTTTATAGCAGTCCTTCTTGTTATGGCAGGAACATATCTGGTATTTACTTCAGGCAGTATTGTGATTTTGAAGCTGCTGCGCAGGAGAAAAAAGTTTTATTATAAGCTTCAGAATTTTACCAGTGTCTCGGGAATGCTCTATCGGATGAAACAGAATGCGGTAGGTCTTGCAAGCATCTGTATTCTGAGTACAGGAGTGCTTCTGATGCTGTCTACTACGGTAAGCCTGAATATGGGAATCGAGGATACTATCCGTTCTCAGTACCCTTGTGACGTAAATGTGGATTTCCACGGACATTCTCCGGAAGAAGCGTATATGGCGCAGGAGTTTATAAGAACGGAACTGGAAGAAAAAAATATTCCGGTAGAAAGTGTGGAGTCTCAGATTTATCTTTCTCTCATAGGCGTTATGGAAGGAAACCGGTTAAATATGGACCCGGAAGCAGGACGGTCGCAGACACAGAACCTTGTAACTGTGGTGATTATTCCGGACAGCTTCAGTGAACAGGTGACAGGAGAAAAGCAGGATGTGCCTGAAGGCAGTCTTCTGGCTTACGGAACAGAAGAAAACAGCATTATTCTGGAGAACCAGGAATTTAAAATATCCGGCAGACTGAAAAAGCGCCCGGAGATCTCAGGTCAGCTGAGTATGGATTTTGTAAAAACTCTGTACTTTGTAGCAGATGAAAAAACCTTTGAAAAAATCAATCAGTTGCAGAATGAAGCGAAGGGCGGCGGATATTCCATTACATCCAGCATTGGAGTTCAGGTGCCGGGAGATGATGCGGCAGCCATTAAGTGCAGGCAGATGCTGAATGACAGTATTCAGAAGTTTAAAGAGCAGGGATATTTTGCTCAGGAACAGGATTATGTTTCCAGTCGTTCTTATGCAGAGGAAGGAGAAAACTTTTACGGGCTGAATGGAGGACTGCTGTTTGTGGGAATCCTTCTGGGCGGAGTGTTCCTTATGGGAACAGCGCTGATCATTTACTACAAGCAGATTTCTGAGGGGTATGAGGATAAGGCGCGTTTTGAGATCATGAGAAAAGTGGGAATGAGCCGCAGAGAAGTAAAAGCCTCGATTCACAGACAGATTCTTATGGTATTTTTCCTTCCGCTGATTACGGCATGTGTCCATATTGGAATGGCATTTCCTTTGATGAAAAGGCTGCTTCTTTTGGTGGGCATGTCAAATACCAGGCTGTTTCTTATATGTACGGCAGTAACAGTGATTATATTTGCAGCAGTCTATGGCGTGATCTATGCAGTGACAGCAAGATCCTATTACAGGATTTTGGAAAAAGCAGAGTAAAGGAAAGATGGAAAAAGCGAGCAGATATGAGAGAATTCATATCTGCTCGTTTTCATGGGCTTCCCGGTAAATAGCGCAGGCTGCATGATGACGGCAGGTTTTGTGGGCGCAGTTCATAACATCCAGTTTCCTGCCGCTTTCGGTGGGAATATATTCGCAGGTGACAGTCTGCATGCTGTTGCAGGTACGGCAAAAACCGGAGAGATTGATTTCAATGATTTCCTCTTCCATGGAAAACCTCCTTAAAGTGTATACCTGTAAAAAAGGTGAATAAAATTTCATTTATCAGTATACACGTTTCTGGCGTGTACCGCAACGGAAAAAGAACGCTTTCGGAAGGAGCGTTTTATAAAGAATATTGCATTTTTATACATTGTATAATTTTAATATAGGGCAAAATGTCATGGCGGAAGGCGATTTGGAATATATTCTGACCGGATTACCGGGAACGGAAGGAGCAGCAATATCTGACTTCTGTTATCAGGGTTATAAACAGAAGATTTGTGAAAAAATACGCAAAAACACATTATGCAGACAAAAAATTTCTGTTTACAATTCCACCGGAAAAATGTATAATCATACATAAATGAGGAGTGGAGATACAATGGAACAGAACACAAATAAACAACAGTTCATGCAGGGACTCCGGGATGGGGTTCCTGTTTCTTTGGGATATTTTGCAGTATCCTTTACCTTTGGAATGATGGCAGTTGCGGGAGGAATGTCTGTATGGCAGGCAACCCTTCTTTCTCTGACCAATATTACCTCGGCAGGCCAGTTTGCAGGTCTGGAGATTATTATTGCCTGCGGTTCTCTGTGGGAAATGGCTCTTACGCAGCTTGTGATCAATCTGAGATACAGTCTGATGTCTTTTTCTGTTTCTCAGAAGCTGCAGAAAAATATACCGTCAGGGCACAGATTTCTTGTGGCTTTTGGTATGACGGATGAGATCTTTGGACTCAGTATAAGCCGAAGTGGAAAACTGAATCCTTGGTATCACTACGGGGCAATGTGCGCAGCGATTCCGGGCTGGACACTGGGAACTTTTGTAGGGGCAATGGCAGGAAATATCATGCCGGGCTTTCTGTCCAGCGCTTTGAGCGTGGCTATTTACGGTATGTTTCTGGCGCTGATCATACCTCCGGCAAAGAAACACAGACCGGTACGGGCGGTAGTGGCAGGAGCCATGGCTATCAGCGCTGTTTTTGCAGTGGTTCCGGTGCTGAACAGGATATCATCCGGCTTTGTGATTATTTTTACAACACTGATCGTAGCCGGGGCTGCAGCTTATTTCTGTCCTATAGGGGACGGAGAGGAGGAAACTCATGAATCATAGTGTTTATGTTTATATACTGGTTATGGCGGGAGTTACTTATCTGATCCGTATGCTTCCGCTGGTGCTTTTTAAAAAGGAGATTACAAGTCCGTTTGTGAAGTCTTTTTTATTTTATGTGCCTTATGCCTGTCTGGCAGCAATGACATTTCCGGTCATACTTACCGCGCCGTCTTCCGGAATGATTGCCGGGGCAGCAGGCCTTGGCGCTGCTCTGATCGCAGCATACCGGGAAAAAAGTCTTCTTACGGTAGCTCTCTGCGCCTGCGTGGCAGTGTTTGTGGCAGAGCAGATTCTTGGATTTCTGGGATAATATAAAATAAGTGGAAAGTCTTTGTCTGAGAGTGTGTAAGCTTTTAGACAGAACCTTTTTACACTTTATATTGTTAAAGTGATACGTAAGTGTTATACTTTAAGAAAATGGTATACCTGTTTGGGCATAAGCAGGTCACAGGATACCGGGAAAATAAGGAACGGAAGGTAAAATGAATGAAAGAAAATTTGTTAAAGGAAACGCAGCAGGCTCACAATAAGCCGTTTTCCGGTAATATTGTTCTGATAGGCTTTATGGGCGCGGGAAAAAGTACGGTTTCTGAATACCTCAGCAGAAAATACAATATGGATACCGTGGAAATGGACCAGATTATTGCAGAAAGAGAAAAAATGAGCATTTCCGATATTTTTTCAGTGCATGGGGAAGAATATTTCCGGGATCTGGAAACAAATCTGCTTATTGAAATGCAGGCAAAGACCAACACAGTAATTTCCTGCGGCGGCGGTGTTCCCATGAGAGAGAGAAACGTAAAGGAAATGAAGAAAAACGGATGCGTGGTTCTTCTTACCGCTGCACCGGAAACGATTCTGGAGCGGGTAAAAGATAGCCATGACCGGCCGCTTCTGGAGGGAAATAAAACAGTTTCCTATATTTCTGAGCTGATGGAAAAACGCCGCGAAAAATATGAGGCTGCTGCTGATCTGATCATAGAGACAGACGAAAAATGCACTCAGGAAATCTGTGAAGAGCTGGTGCAGAAAATGGCAGGAGGACAGAAGATATGGAACAGAGAATAAAGGGAACAACAGGACTTATGATGCTGATCGGAAGCCCGGTAGGACATTCCGGTTCACCGGATATGTATAACTTCAGCTTTCGGTATCATAAACAGGATTATGCATATATGGCTTTTGATATTAAGGAAGACCAGGTAGGCGCAGCTTTGGATGCCATGCGGCTTTTTAAGATGAGAGGAGCCAATGTTACCATGCCCTGCAAAAATGAGGCTGCAAGACTGGTAGACGAGCTTTCACCGGCAGCACGGATTATTGGAGCAGTAAACACCATTGTAAATGAGGACGGGAAGCTTGTAGGTCATATTACAGATGGAACTGGTTTTGTACAGAACCTGAAGGAGCATGGAGTTGAGGTAAAAGGAAAGAAAATGGTGGTTCTTGGAGCAGGCGGAGCAGCTACAGCCATTCAGGTACAGTGCGCCCTTGACGGAGCTGCTTCTATTTCTGTTTTTAATCCTGATGATCCGTTTCTTGAGAGAGCTCATCAGACAGCGGAGAAGCTGAAAAAAGAGGCTCCGGAATGTAAGGTTCAGGTATTCTGCCTGGATGATGAAAACAGACTGAGAGAAGAAATTGCCCAGGCGGATATTCTGGTAAATGGCACTCTGGCAGGCATGAAACCCCATGAGGACACCACTCTCATTACAGATAAGAGTATGTTCCGCCCGGAGCTGGTTGTGGCAGATGTGGTATACAATCCTGAGGAGACAAGACTTCTCCGTGAGGCCAAGGAGGCCGGCTGCAAAACCATTGGCGGCAAGGGAATGCTTTTATGGCAGGGTGCGGCAGCCTATAAACTGTATACAGGCCTGGACATGCCCGTAGAAGAATACCGTAAATTCCAGGAACAGCAGGACTGATTACACATAAAATCTATAAGATATAAACAAGACGGACAACTCGCTGAGAGGATTTCACTTTATTCTCTCAGTCAGAGTGTGTCCGTCTTGTTATGTTTGCCGTTGCTGTACCTTTTATATAGAAGAAAGATCAATTTCGCCCTCGAACACTGTAGTTGCCGGGCCTGTCATGTAAACAAGATTTTCCTGGCGGTTCCAGAGGATCTGAAGATCTCCGCCCAGAAGTTTAACGGTAATAGGCACGTCCTCGTCAACCAGGCCGTTTAAGGTGGAGGCCACAGCTACTGCGCAGGCACCTGTTCCGCAGGCCAGTGTCTCTCCGGAGCCTCTTTCCCATACACGCATCTGGAGAGTGCGTCTGTCAATGACTTTGACAAATTCTGTGTTGATCCTGTCCGGAAAATTAATGTGGTTTTCAAACATAGGCCCTACCTTTTCAATGTCCAGACTGTTTACATCCTCCATGTAGGTAACTGCATGAGGATTGCCCATGGAAACAGCAGTGATATTCCAGATAGTTCCGTTTACGTCAAGTGGCTGGTTGATCACCTGTTCTTTGTCTGATACGACAGGGATCATTTTTGCAGTAAGAATGGGAGAACCCATATTTACTTTTACAGAGGAGACTTTTCCGTCTTTGATATCAAGATCCAGATATTTAATTCCGCTTTTTGTATTAACAGTAATATTCTTTTTATGGACGATGCCGTGATCGTAGGCGAATTTTGCCACACAGCGGATCCCGTTTCCGCACATGGCTCCCTGCGAGCCGTCCAGATTATACATATCCATTTCGCAGTCTGCCACATCGGAAGGCTTGACCAGGATCAGACCGTCAGAGCCGATACCGAAGTGCCTGTCGCTGACAAATCTTGCAACAGCCGAAGGATCGGCAATGGTTTCTTCAAAGCAGTTGACATATACATAATCATTTCCAATACCCTGCATTTTTGTAAACTTCATAGAGTTCCTCCTCATTATGTACTATTTATACTCATTCCCGGATAACGGTATCAAGTATAGAGATAAAATGTTATGGTTTTGTGAAATCAGAATAAAAATTCCAGAAATTTTATATCAGTTTATAAATATCAGGAAATGGTTCAAGGCTTCTTTTCAGGATTCCTGTGACCCGGGCGATCAGAATACCGTAATTTGTAACAGGAACGTTCTGATCCTGACAGCAGGCAATCCGGTATTTCATCTCTCTTTCATTCAGCATACAGCCGCCGCAGTGTACAACCAGTTTGTAATCCTTCAGATCATCAGGAAATTCTGTTCCGGAGGTGAAAACAAACTCCGGTTCTTTTTTTGTATAGCTTCGGATCCAGTTAGGGATTTTTACGGTTCCAATATCGTCACACTGACGGTGGTGAGTGCATCCTTCCGCGATCAGGATCTTATCGTTGTCCTGAATGTTGTCAAGAGCGGCAGCGCCCTGTACCACTGTGGCAAGATCTCCTTTATATCTGGCAAACAGAATGGAAAAGGAGGTGAGAGGAACCGTATCCGGGGTATCTTTTGACACCTTTGAGAAAACCTGACTGTCGGTGATCACAAGTTTCGGAGTGATTCCATGATTTCTGAAACTTTCCAGAGTGGATTTCAGCTCTGTATCTCTGACTACAAGAGAAAGGGCTCCTTTTTCCAGAACCGCGCGGATAGTCTGCTGCTGGGGAAGGATCAGGCGTCCCTTTGGCGCTGCCTTGTCAATGGGAACCACAAGGAGAACAAGATCTTCCGGGGCAATCAGATCCGCGATCAGTGGATATTTATGCGTTTCTTCAGGTTTCAGGGAAGCAAGCATTTCTTTCAGCTCATGGATGCCCCTGCCGGTTTTTGCGCTTACATAGATTTCATTTGTTTTTCCGGATTCCGAGGAAGCCGGAGAAGCGCTTTCGCCGGAAGCAGCAAAAGTGTCAGAATTACTTTTGATAGAATCAGCAGTGGAAAAAGCTTCCGTTTCAGAAGCAAGATCTGTCTTATTATAAACCAGTATCCAGGGGATATTTTTTTCCTGAAAACGGAGGATCAGTTCTTCCTCGCACCGGGTTTTACCTATATGAATGTCTGTTACCAGAACAGCAATATCTGTTTTATTTAAAACCTGAAAGCTTTTTTTTACACGGAGAGCTCCAAGTTCTCCTTCATCGTCAATGCCCGGGGTATCAATGATCATTACAGGTCCAAGGGGAAGAAGTTCCATGGTTTTGTAAACGGGATCCGTGGTCGTGCCTTTTACATCTGAGACAATCGCAAGATCCTGACCGGTTATTGCATTTATGATACTGGACTTTCCTGCATTTCGTTTTCCGAAAAAACTGATATGTATCCGCTCGGAAGCGGGCGTCTGATTCATTCCCATAGATATCCTCCTTATAAAAATACCGATTGTGCGTATAAAAGTGATTTTTTGTGCATATGAAAGTATTTTTATTATAGAAAATTATTTTTTATTATGCAAGTAAACTATTGCATTTTGCAAAAAACATGGTACAATAAAAATCATGATTTGAAGAAATTTTATGCAAAGAGAATGTATAAATATACTATTTTAAGGAGGAAACAAAAATGAAAAACATGAAAAAATTTGCAGCACTTGCACTTTGCGCAGCAATGACCGCATCTATGATGGGCGCAGTAACCGTATCTGCCAATGACAGCGGAGTTGAGAGCATTGATGATCTTGCAGGAAAAAAGATCGGAGTTCAGCTTGGAACCACTGGAGATACTTATGTGACAGACGAGTATGAAGGCGATGATGCCGGAACAAAAATCGAGCGTTTCAACAAAGCAAATGATACAGTAATGGCTCTGAAACAGGGCAAGATCGACTGTATTATCATCGACAGCCTTCCGGCAGAGGAGTTTGTAAAAAACAACGATGATCTGGAAATCCTGGAAGAGGATTTTGCTACAGAGGAATATGCCATTGCAGTAAAAAAAGGCAATGATGAGCTGACTGAAGCAATTAACGGAGCCCTGAAAGAGCTGAAAGAAGAAGGCATTCTTGACCAGATCAACGAAAACTATATCGGATCTGACGATGTGAAAGGTACCTGCCCGTATGAGTCACCGGAAGATGCAGACCGTTCCAACGGAACTCTGACAATGGCAACAAATGCAACTTTCCCTCCATATGAATATTATGAGGGCGACAAGATTGTAGGTATTGATGTGGAAATGGCACAGGCAGTCTGCGACAAACTCGGCTATGAGCTGAAAGTGGAGGATATGGAATTCAATGCGATCATGAATGCAGTAGCTTCCGGAAAGGCTGATATCGGTGTAGCCGGTATGACTGTTACAGAAGATCGTAAAGAGAACGCAAACTTTACTGATACTTATACAACTGCAAAACAGGTTATTATTGTTCGTAAATAATGGAACAGATCCTGCGCCTGTCATAGGTATGACAGACAACAGAGACACAGAAGTTCCGGGCACCCGGTATCGACAGCATCGACATGGGAACCCGGAATTTCTTATGAGCAGCTAAAAATGTCTGATAAAAGAGAAAGTGGTGAATGTTTTGGCGGAATTTATTGATAAGTTTCGATTGAATTTCATAGAAGACAAGCGTTATGAATTTATTTTTAATGGTTTAAAGACCACTCTGATCATTACTGCATTTGCTGTGCTGATCGGTATTGTACTTGGCTTTATTATTGCAATGATCCGTTCCACCCATGACAGGACCGGAAAAATGAAGATTCTGAATGCCATCTGTAAGGTGTATCTGACTGTGATCAGGGGAACGCCGGCAATGGTACAGCTTCTGATCATGTATTATGTTGTGTTTGCAGTTCATGATCCGGGAAAAATGATCACAGCGATCATAGCCTTTGGTCTGAACTCTGCAGCTTATGTTGCAGAAATTGTCCGTTCCGGTATCATGTCTATTGACCAGGGACAGTTTGAAGCAGGTAGAAGTCTTGGATTTAATTACCGCCAGACAATGCTGCTGATCATTCTTCCTCAGGCGTTTAAGAATGTACTTCCTGCGCTGGCAAATGAGTTTATTGTTCTTATGAAAGAAACCTCCATCAGCGGTTATATCGGTATTACCGATCTGACCCGCGGCGGTGATATTATCCGAAGCCAGACATACGAAGCGCTTCTGCCTCTTCTAGCAGTTGCGGCAATCTATCTGATTCTTGTTATGTTCCTGTCTTATCTGGTAGGAAAACTGGAAAGGAGGCTGAGAAGCAGTGAACGCTAAAGGTGAAGTATTGATTGATGTAAAAGAGCTGAAAAAATCTTTTGACGGAATGCAGGTTCTGAACGGAATTTCCACACAGATCTGCAAAGGCGAGGTAGTGGCTATTATCGGACCTTCCGGATGCGGAAAGTCTACCTTCCTCCGTTCTCTGAATCTTCTGGAGATACCAACAGGCGGACAGATTCTTTTTGAGGGTACAGATATTACGGATAAATCAGTAAACGTTGACAAAATGCGCCAGAAGATCGGTATGGTGTTCCAGCAGTTTAATCTGTTTCCTCACCTGACCATCAAAAAAAATATCATGCTGGCTCCGGAAAAGCTTGGACTGATGACTAAGGAGGAAGCTTCCAGACGTGCAGACGAGCTTCTGGAACGTGTAGGACTTCCGGACAAGGCAGATGCTTATCCAAGCCAGTTATCAGGCGGTCAGAAGCAGAGAATTGCCATTGCAAGAGCTCTGGCAATGAATCCGGATGTCATGCTGTTTGACGAGCCTACTTCCGCTCTTGACCCTGAAATGGTAGGGGAAGTCCTGGAGATCATGAAAGAGCTTGCAGAGACCGGAATGACCATGGTTGTGGTTACTCATGAAATGGGATTTGCCAGAGAGGTGGCAACCCGTGTGATGTTTATTGATGAAGGAAAGATCCAGGAGGAGAACACACCTCAGGAGTTCTTTGCTCATCCGGAAAACCAGAGACTGAAGGATTTTCTGTCAAAGGTATTATAAACAAAGATATCAGGAATAAATGAAAGCCCCCGGCATTATGCTGATGTGATATGCATAAATGCCGGGGGTTCTTTTAGTTGTTTTCTTGTGCCGGTCTGTCGGTCTGTCGGTCGGCGTAGGCTGCTTTCAGCTCTTTATAACAGTATTTGATGATTTCCTTACGGGTAATGATCCCGATAAAAAATCCCTGATCGTCAATAACCGGAACGTAATTCTGGTTAATGGCCCGGTCCAGAAGATCCTCCATATCTGCATCTGCATGAACCGGTTTGTAGGTGGCTCTTCTGGGAATAGTCATAATGGAAATATCCTCCATTTCCTTTACATCCATGGTATTCAGCCGTTTCAGCCCCCACAGAAGATCTCCCTCGGAAATGGTTCCTATGTAACGACCGTCCATACTGAGAAGGGGAATACAGGAAAATTTCCGGTGTTCCATTTTTTCCACAGTCTGGCGCAGTGTCTCATCTTCAAATATATAAGCTACTTCACTTTTGGGTGTCAGAAAAAATAAAATATTCACGTTGTGTACCTCTGTCTTTCATTTCAGTGTGAGGGCAGGTCATGAAAAAACTGCCGCTCTTTTTTGTTGCCGATTCTACTGATATGATAGTATGAAGGTACTCTGCTGTCAATAAATGAAATATTAAATTTTGGTGAAAACTACTATGAAAAAAACATGAAGATATATTTTTTACAGCAGATTTACTCCGTTTTCCCTTGCTTCCGCAAGAACTTCCTCAGGCCACAGAGAAGCATGTACCTCACCGATGTGAGCCTTTCTTAAGAAAAACATGCAGATGCGGGACTGACCGATTCCGCCTCCGATAGAGTAGGGAAGTTCTTTGTTGAGAACAGCCTTCTGGAAAGGCAGATCACGGCGGTCATTGCATCCTGCTTCTGTAAGCTGGAGATCAAGAGTTTCTTCGTCTACACGGATACCCATGGAGGAAAGCTCAAGGGCAATATCCAGAACCGGATAGTACACAAGGATATCTCCGTTCAGTTCCCAGTCATCATAGTCCGGAGCCCGCCCGTCGTGACGCTGGCCGTCTGTAAGAGTTTTTCCTACCTGCATAAGAAATACAGCGCCCTTTTCCTTTACGATTTTATATTCGCGTTCCTTGGGAGTGCAGTCGGGATACATATCTACAAGCTCCTGTGTGGATACAAAGGCGATTTCTTTGGGAAGGATTTCTTCAATGTAGTCGTACTGTACTGCCATGTATTTTTCTGTTTTGCGCAGAACACTGTAAATGGAACGAACAGTATTGATAAGGGTTTCCATGGTACGCTCTTCTTTTGTGATCACCTTTTCCCAGTCCCACTGATCCACATAAATGGAATGGATATTGTCAATATCTTCATCTCTCCGGATAGCGATCATATCAGTATAAAGTCCCTCTCCGTGGGAAAAGCCGTACTTTTTAAGCGCATAGCGTTTCCATTTGGCAAGGGAGTGGACAATCTCCGCATTTTCGTTCATTCCTTTAATATCAAAGCTGACCGGGCGCTCCACACCGTTCAGATTATCATTCAGACCGGAAGACGGCGCTACAAATACCGGAGCGGATACGCGCAGGAGATTTAGCTTCTGTGCAAGTGTCTGCTGAAAAAAATCTTTGACGGTTTTGATTGCCACCTGGGTATCGTGAAGATTAAGATCAGAATGATATCCGGCGGGAATTTTAAATTGTTCCATAATAATTCCTCCTCGTTCGAGCTGCGCTCTTATTAATAAGCCATATTATAGCAGGAAAACAGGTGCAATGCAATTTATAGTTATTGACCTCAGCTGTGAAAATGCCATTGCCGAAGGTGATCCGGAAGGTTCCTTGAACATCATCGTTTTGTGGGTCGGAACCGGCAGAAGTTATTTTTTACCTTGCGGGATCGGAGAAATTTCGGTACAATGAACTCAGATATTTTGTAGGATAAACGGAAAAAAGAATAAAAATCTGTTACGGAGACAGAGAAGAGGAGGCGGGATATGCGGTGTCAGTTATGTGATGGCCCTGTGGTGGGAGGAAGATGTAAAAGCTGTGGAATGCCGTACAAAAACGACGCGGTACTGTACCATGTAAATGAAGACAGAAAAACTCATGACAGACATGCGTCAGAAAAAGCCAGAGAGGAGCTTCGGAAAAGACTGGCTCCGTCAGAAACGGTAAAAAAGGCGCAGCAGCCTCAGCCGCAGCGTAAGACAACCGGAAACGCTGCCGGGAACCGGACGGCTTACAGAGCGCAGAAGCATAAAAAAACTGCAAAGACCGGAACAGTATCTGCTTCTGAAAAAAGGAATACTCTGTCCTCAGAACCGAAAAAAAAGAAAAAACATCAGGGGATTTTTCTGATCCTGTCGTTTCTGATCATATTTTTGCCGGTAATCCAGGGTCTGTGGGATACATGGCGGAAGAACATTCTTCAAAATGATATCTTGGAGCATTATGTGTATGAAACGGTCACGGATGAGGAAGTTCTGCCTGTTGACACAGATACAGAATACATAACAGAGCTTTCGGATGATTCCTATCTTTCCTCGTGGATAAATTCAGGAACCGGAAAGATAGAGTATGCGTTAAGCGCAGGTCATGGACAGGCATTTGTGGGGACAGAAATTGAGCCCGGAAAATATATTGTTTATACAAATAAAGAAAAAGTGAAACTGGTACGGGAAGGCGTGGGCGGAAAAGAAATTCATCTTCTGAAAACAGGGGAAGAGGTGGAATTTATCCTGAATGAAGGGGATCTGCTTTATCTGGATGAGTATGAAAATTCCTATGACAGCGTTTATCTGAGCAGAGCAGAATAGAAGCGTCTGTCATTAAAGATGATTTGGAATACATTCTGACCGGGATGCCCGGAATTGAGCTGATATCAACAGAAAGAAAAGGGGGGAAATAAAAAAATAAAATACCCCCTTTTCTTTTACATTATATTGTGCTATACTCTCTCTTGCAACACCAGATATGGGGAACGGATTCGACGGGGAGGGTACTGGTAATAAATGTGTGGTTTCCTGCGAATCTAAATAGGAGAAAAATGGTATGATTTATGTAATAAAAAAAGACGGGACAAAAGAAGAATTTAATCCGCAGAAGATTGTGGCAGCAGTAAATAAGTCAGCAGCCAGAATTCTTTATACATTCTCTCAGGAGGAAAAAGATTTTATCTGCCGTTTTGCGCAGGAACATGCGGATTCACTGGGGAAAAATGAGATTCAGATCCAGGAAATGCACAATATTGTAGAAGGCGCTCTGGAAAGAGTAAATCCGGCTGTGGCAAAAAGTTACCGCGATTACCGTAATTACAAGCTGGATTTTATTCACATGATGGATGATGTATATACAAAGAGTCAGGCGATCCGTTACATTGGAGATAAGAGCAACGCCAATACGGACAGCGCCCTTGTTGCAACAAAGAGAAGTCTGATTTTTAACGAACTGAATAAGGAACTTTACCGTAAATTTTTTATGAACCGCAACGAGCTTCAGGCATGCAAGGACGGTTATATTTATATTCACGACCAGTCTGCCAGACTGGATACCATGAACTGCTGTCTTTTTGATGTTGCTTCTGTGCTGAGCGGCGGATTTGAAATGGGAAACGTATGGTACAATGAACCGAAAACTCTGGATACAGCGTTTGACGTTATGGGAGACATTGTTCTCAGCACGGCTGCCCAGCAGTACGGCGGCTTTACTGTGCCGGAAGTAGATAAGATCCTGGCTCCGTATGCAAAGAAGAGCTATGATAAATATGTCCAGGAATTTCTGCAGTACTCAGACAAAAGCTGGACCGGAAGAGAAGAAAAAGCCATTGAGTACGCGCTGGATAAAGTGCGCAGAGACTTCGACCAGGGATGGCAGGGTATTGAATATAAGCTGAATACAGTAGGTTCATCCAGAGGAGATTATCCTTTTGTAACGGTAACTCTTGGACTTGGAACAGGCCAGTTTGAAAAAATGTGCAATATTTCTCTTCTGGAGGTCCACAAGGGCGGACAGGGCAGGGACGGACATAAAAAACCGGTTCTTTTCCCGAAAATCGTATTTCTTTATGATGAAAATATTCATGGACCGGGACAGTGCTGTGAGGATGTATTTGAGGCAGGTGTGGACTGTTCTGCAAAGACAATGTATCCGGACTGGCTTTCCATGTCAGGAAAGGGTTATATTTCCAGTATGTATAAGCAGTACGGAAAGGTGATCAGCCCTATGGGATGCCGTGCCTTTTTAAGCCCCTGGTACGAAAGAGGCGGAATGTATCCGGCAGACGAAAAGGATGTTCCGGTATTTGTAGGACGCTTTAATGTAGGTGCGGTAAGCCTTCACCTTCCTATGATCCTGGCAAAAGCCAGAGCGGAGAGCAGAGATTTTTATGAGGTTCTTGATTTTTATCTGGAAATGATCCGGAACCTGCATATCCGTACTTATGAATATCTGGGGCAGATGCGCGCTTCCACCAATCCTCTTGCTTACTGTGAAGGCGGATTCTACGGCGGACATCTGAAGCCTCACGAAAAAATCGGCAAGATCTTAAAGCCGATGACAGCCTCTTTTGGAATTACTGCGCTGAATGAGCTTCAGGAGCTTTATAACGGCAAATCCATCCGTGAGGACGGACAGTTTGCGTTGGAGGTTCTGAAATATATTAACAACAAAGTAAATCAGTTTAAAGAAGAGGACGGATATCTGTACGCCATTTACGGAACTCCGGCAGAAAGCCTCTGCGGACTTCAGGTAGAGCAGTTCCGTAAGATGTACGGCATTATTGAAGGCGTCTCTGACAGACCATACGTAAGCAACAGCTTCCACTGCCATGTAACAGAGGATGTGACTCCTATTGAGAAACAGGATCTGGAAGGCAGATTCTGGGAACTGTGCAACGGCGGAAAAATCCAGTATGTGCGCTACCCTATCGGCTATAATAAGGAGGCGATCCGTACACTGATCCGCAGAGCTATGGAGCTTGGCTATTATGAGGGTGTCAACCTTTCTCTGGCTTACTGTGACGACTGCGGCCATGAAGAACTGGAAATGGATGTGTGCCCGGTATGCGGTTCCAAAAACCTTACAAAGATCGACCGTATGAACGGTTATCTTTCCTACAGCCGTGTGCATGGAGATACACGACTGAACGAGGCAAAAATGGCGGAGATCGCAGAAAGAAAATCCATGTGAATATTTTTAAATAAAAAAGATCCCTTTCAGGAGCAGATACTTCCTGGAAGGGATTTTGTTGTTATTAAGAAAGATTTTCGATAAGATTTATAAAAATATGCAGGGATAAAAAGTGTGGCTGCCGGGAGTTTTCCTAGTGTTTAAAGGATTTCACAAAATTGAATACATTTTTTATTTCACTTCTTTTTTCGACGAAAGCTCCGGAAGCTGGCAGCAGTATGCAATTCCCAGAGGAGTGACTAGAAGCGGGTGTACAGGCCGGTAAACAGGCAGGTGCAGCCGCTTTTCAAACACCGAGGTAAATTCTGTGAACATAGAGGAACCGCCTACCACATACACAGCCGGAACCTGGTAGCCCTTCAGGAATTTTTCTGTAATAAGCGCCATTTTTTCTACAGTAGCCTTGATAACAGGAAAAATTTCCGCTTCTTTTTCCGGCTGGGTTTTCAGAACCTCAGCTTCTTCATAAGGGATCCGGTAATGGCCTGCCACAGTCATTGTCATGTGACTACCGCCGGTTGCCTCGTCATCTGTGTAAATAACCTTTCCGTCTTTTAAAATACTGATTCCGGTTGTGCCGCCGCCTACGTCCACAACGGCTCCGTCGGTGATCTTCAGAACAGCGGAAGCCGCAGTAGGCTCATCCACAATATTCGTGACCTCAAATCCGGCGCCCTCCAGCACATAACCGATACTTTTGACGCTTCCCTCAGACACGCCCGGAGGGATGGCTGCCGCTGCATAGAGCAGCTCTGTACCAAGACGTTCTTCCAGAGTTTCCTTCAGCTTTGTCACAAGCTGTACAGATTCAAAATAATTAACGATCACTCCATCCTGAATGGCGTGGGAGGGAGCGGAAATTCCGGCAATGGGACGGTTGGTGGTGTCAACCGCAGCCAGAACTGTGTTTGCAGTTCCAAGGTCAACGCCGACCTTTAATCTTCCTTTGAATTTTTTACATTCTCCTGTTTTTACAAGTTCTGCAAAATTTGACAGTGTTCTGCTTTTCAGATCCATTTGGGTACTCCGTTTCTGTTTTTGTATATGGAATATTATAGAGTAAAAGCCGACATAAAATCAATCCTTTTTGGCAGATAAAGAAAAGGCAGAACTCCGAAACGGGCTCTGCCTTGCAGCGGTATGTATTATTTAATAATTGTACCTGTTTTTTCTTTATAGCCATCCTGTGCATGAGCCATATCTGTAATAATGGCGCGTCTGTGGGCTCCTTTTTCGATAAAGGAGATGCCTGCTTCAATCTTGGGAAGCATGGAGCCTTTTTCGAACTGATCTGCTTCCATGTATTTACGGGCATCTTCTGCAGAAATTTCTCCCAGAAGCTCTTCGTGATCGGTACCTCTGTTGAGGCTTACTTTTTCCACGCCGGTAAGAATCAGAAGAGTATCTGCGTTTAATTCCTCAGCAAGAAGTCCGCTGGCGAAATCTTTTTCGATGATCGCACTGGCGCCGTGAAGGTCAACTCCCTGTTCCAGAACAGGAATACCGCCGCCTCCGGCAGCGATCACGATCTGACCTGCCTCAGCGAGAGTACGGATTGTTTCCAGTTCGATGATTTTCTGGGGCTTCGGTGCGGCAAGGATTCTGCGGTACTGACCATCGGCAGTTTCTGTAACAAAGTTTCCTTTTTCTTCCTCAGCTTCCGCCTCCTGAGCATTCAGGACACGGCCGATGATTTTTTCCGGCTCTGCAAAAGCATCGTCATAAGGATCAATGACAACCTGGGTCAGTACAGTGGCAACCGGTTTATAAATGCCGCGGGAAAGCAGTTCTGCGCGGATTGCATTCTGCAGGTCATATCCGATGTAGCCCTGACTCATGGCAGAGCAGACGGACATAGGCGCGAAGGTGTAATCCGGATGTGCTTTTCCGAATTCGTTCATTGCAGTGTGTATCATGCCTACCTGGGGGCCGTTGCTGTGGGAGATCACAACATTTGCGCCATCCTCTACCAGGTCTGCGATGGCTTTTGCCGATGCTCTGGTAGCGGTTTTCTGCTCAGGCAGAGTGGTTCCCAGCGCTTTGTGTCCCAGTGCAACTACTACAGTTTTTTCGCTCATAGGGATACCTCATTTCTTTTTCATTAATATGTTTTATTATAAAAGAACATGGCCTGAAATGCAAGAGAGGATTGCAAAAGGAAAAGCCGCCTGCAGATGCAGACGACCTGTTTCCTTAACTTTTTGAGGGGGGAGATAGAGAGTGGTTATTCATCTATCCAAAACCTATTATATCGGAGAAATGTGTGCAAAGTGTGTACTGTTTCTAAAAGAAAACGAAAAAATATAAAGAAATATTAAATTAAATTTATAATTAGAAGTCCACATTGTATATTTTAAGAAAGCATGGTACAGTAAATCTGTCATAGTCCACAGCTCTGTGGATCCTTAATCACAGACAGCTGTTTCGGGGATATTCAGCAGCTGTTACAGTTCAGAAGTACCGTTCGGTGCAAAGTTCCATAGATGAAAATACGAAAAACAGAGAACGTAACTCAGAAAGGGGAGGTGCCATTGACAGGGGAAACTTTTAACAGGTAAAAGGAAACAGGAAGCCAGTGTTGATTTTTGCTGCAGAACAGAAAGAGGGAATATTATGAAAAAAAGAATACGGCACAAAATAAAACAGATCAGTCTGGGGATTTTACTGGCTGGATTTGTAATGACATCAGGAACACAGGAAACTCTGGCACAGCTGCCGGATAGCGCACAGGAAACTTCCGTGGAAAAGTCAGTGAAATGGGGAAAGCGTTCCGGGGAATTTCGTATGCAGAGTGAACAGGAATCCGGAGAAGAGGAACTTTTCGGGGACGAAGCCGGAAATGATATTCAGGATGGAAATGGACAGGCAGAAGAGAACCTGCCCGGTCAGGAAACGGAAGAAGAGGATCCGTCCGGGGATGGCTTTGATAATGATGCGCAGTCCGAAACAGAACCGGAGGACCAGGTACCGGAAGCGCTTGACGGAGAAGAAAACGGGGAAGGCACAGCGCCGGAAGAGGGAGAGAACCCGGAAGAGAAGCCTGAGCAAGATCCGGATGAAGAAACGGAAGAAAATCCGAATACAGAGCCGGGAACAGGGGAAGACACGGAAATACCGGAAGAGGAAACAGCAGACTTTGTTTTAACCGCAGAAGTAAATCCAGAAACAGCCAGGGCAGGAGAGACGCTTGTCTGTGAAATAGCAACAGAAAATACAGGGACGCTTCCTCTGGAAAATCTCAGCTTTTTCTGTGAACAGCCGGACAGCACACTGACAGCAGTTCTGGAAAATCAGCAGGGTGAGGAAACTCCCTGGGAAAATACCGGGATGCTGTTGCCGGGAGAGAAGCAAATATTTTATATCTGTATTCCTGTTCCGGAAGACAGGACAGAAGAGGTGGGCTTTGAACTGACAGCCAAGGCGTATCCTCAGAATACAGAAAAGGAAGATCATGATCTGGGGGACTTTTCATCAGAGGAAGCTCCGCAGACAGTGCCGGATGAAATCAGTCGTACGATTACGGTAAAAACAGAAATTCAGGCGTTAAAGGCAGATTTCCAGGTGACAAAAACGGCAGACCGTACAGCAGCGGTGCCTGGTGACAGGGTACTTTTTCAGATATGTATCAGGAATACCGGGGAGAGGGTTCTTCATTCTGTGCTGACCACAGAAAAGTTCCGGACAGAGAACATTCCTGTACATTTTCTGGAAAAGGAGGGAGTGATTCTTGACAGTACAAGAACAAAGGCGCTGGTCAGTCAGCTTCCGCCCGGACAGTCAGTGAGCCTTCAGGCGGAGATTGTGATACCGGAAGATATAAAAAGCAGTAAACTGATCAATGAAGTGGAGGTAGTAACAAAAGAAACCGGGGAAAAAACAATGACCTCCAGTGCGGAAGTGCAGGTTCATAAGGCTGTTCAGCCTGAGCAGAAAGAGGAAGTGCAGAACCCTGAACCACCCTCAGAAAAAAGTTATCCTGCCTCCACAAGGCCGGAGACAGGCGATGAAACAAGATTGACATTATGGTGTGTGCTTCTCCTGGGTGCATTTGGATGGGCATCCCTGAGTCTGTGTATAAAAGATAAGAAAAGGAAACATTGAAAAGCCCCCCTGTGTGTGCTATTCTATAAAAGAGTATATTCAACGGCAGAATGCTGCCGGATGCTTCTTGGAGGAAGAAAAATGAAACTATCAGCATTATTGGAACGTTTAGAATACACCTGCTGTCAGGGAACTGTTGAGCAGGAAGTAAGCACAGTTGTCTATGATTCCCGTAAAGTACAGGAAAACTCTCTTTTTATCTGTATCCGCGGTGCAGTTGTGGATGGACATAAATTTGTTTCCGATGTTATTGAAAAGGGCGCGAAGGTTCTTGTGGTGGAAGAAAACGTGCAGGCACCTGAGAATGTGACGGTGATCCTTGTAAAAGATACCCGGTATGCAATGGCCTTTATTTCTGCTGCTTATTTCGGTTATCCGGCAGAGCAGCTGAAAACCATTGGAATCACAGGGACAAAGGGAAAGACCACCACTACTTATATGGTAAAGTCCATTCTGGAAAACGCAGGATATAAGGTGGGACTGATCGGAACCATTGAGGCGATCATAGGAGAAGAAGTCATTCCTGCAGCAAATACCACCCCGGAATCCTATGTGGTTCAGGAATACTTCCGCAAAATGGTGGACGCAGGCTGTGACTGTGTGGTAATGGAGGTTTCTTCTCAGGGACTTATGCTTCACAGAACCCAGGGCTTTGTGTTTGATTACGGTATTTTTACCAATATAGAGCCTGACCATATCGGACCAAATGAGCACAGGGACTTTGAGCATTATCTTTCCTGTAAATCCATGCTTCTGAAACAGTGCAGGGTTGGAATTGTGAACAGAGATGACGAGCATTTCCGGAAGATCATTCAGGATCATACCTGCGCGCTTGAAACTTATGGATTTTCGCCGGAGGCAGACTTAAGGGCAGAGGATGCGCATATGACAGGCGGAAAAGGCAGCCTGGGCATTTCCTATCACGTAAAGGGACTTATGGATTTCCCTGTAGAGATTGATATTCCGGGAAAATTCAGTATTTACAATTCCCTTACGGCTATTGCCATCTGCCGTCATTTTAAGGTTTCCGAAGAAAACATCATCCGCGCTCTGAAGGCGGCAAAGGTAAAGGGCAGGATTGAAATGGTAAAGGTATCGGACGATTTTACGCTGATGATCGACTACGCTCATAATGCCATGGCTCTGGAAAGTCTTCTGACAACCCTAAGAGAATATCATCCACACAGACTTGTGTGTCTGTTTGGCTGCGGAGGAAACCGGGCGAAATCACGCCGCTATGAGATGGGAGAGGTATCCGGACGTCTTGCGGATCTGACAGTCATTACTTCAGATAACCCCAGATTTGAGGATCCTCAGGAGATCATAGACGATATTAAGACCGGAATTGCAAAAACCAGTGGAAAATATGTGGAGATCTGCGACCGTAAGGAAGCAATTGCCTATGCCATCCACCATGGAGAACCGGGAGACATTATTGTACTGGCCGGAAAAGGCCATGAAGATTACCAGGAGATCAAAGGGAAAAAATATCCCATGGATGAGCGCGTTCTGATCGCGGAGATCCTGGAAGAAGACAGAAAATAACTGTCTGGCAGCAAGAAAGAGAGATTGCATGATTTATGCAGATATTATCATAGACATATCCCATGAAAAGCTGGACAGAAGCTTTCAGTATATAGTTCCTGAGGAACTGGAATCAGAGATACGTGTCGGTATGGTTGCCGCAGTTCCCTTTGGAAACTGTCAGCGAAAGGGATATGTGATCGGACTTTCCCGGGAACCGAAAATATCACCGGAAAAGCTGAAGCCGGTTGGGAAGCTTCTCAGCAGTCAGGAAACAACAGAAGCCAGGCTGGTTTCCCTGGCTGCCTGGATGAGGGAGCGTTATGGCTCCACAATGGCTCAGGCTCTGAAAACCGTGCTTCCTGTAAGAGAAAAGATCCGGGCAAAGGAAAAGCGGATGATCTGTCTGAATGTGGAAAGGAAAGAGGCGGAAAAGCTTGCCCAAACCCTTGAATCCGGCAGGTGTAAGGCCAGAGCAAGACTGGTCAGGGCTTTGCTGGAAGAGGGAAGCCTGGATTATACAGAAGCTGCGGCAAGGCTCAGGATCAATGCTTCTGTTCTGAAGCCTCTGGCAGAAAAAGGAATTGTCCGTATAGAGCAGGATGAAGTATACCGTATGTCTGTGGACGGGGATGTGATTCCGAGAGAAGAGCTGTCCGTTCTGACACCGGTACAGCAGAGAGCCTTCGAAGAAATAAAAAGGGAGTGGGACAGAGCTGCTCCCCGTCCGGTTCTGATCCATGGAATTACAGGAAGCGGAAAAACTCAGGTGTATATGAAGCTGATACAGACGGTGGCGGAAAAAGGACAGCAGGTGATCGTTCTGATTCCGGAGATTGCTCTTACTTATCAGACAGTAAGAAGATTTTACGGATGGTTTGGAGAAAAAGTCTCTGTACTGAATTCCAGGCTTTCGCCCGGAGAGAGGTATGATCAGTTTAAAAGAGCCAGACGCGGGGAAATACAGATTATGGTAGGTCCCCGCTCGGCTCTTTTTACCCCGTTTTCAAATCTTGGACTTATCATCATTGATGAGGAGCATGAGCAGACCTACAAAAGTGAAAGCAGCCCGAGATATCATGCCAGAGAAACGGCAGTCCGGAGAGCTTTGATGGAAGGAGCCAGGGTTGTGCTTGGCTCAGCGACTCCTTCTCTTGAAGCATATACAAAGGCTGTTTCCGGGGAGTATGCGCTGGTAAAAATGACAGACCGGTATGAAAAACGTCCTCTTCCTGAAGTATCAATTGTAGATTTAAGGGAAGAATTAAAAGCAGGGAACCGGTCGATTTTAAGCAGAAAGCTAAAAGCTGCCATTGAGCAGAGGCTCAATGCAGGAGAACAGACCATGCTGTTTTTAAACAGGCGCGGTTATGCGGGATTTGTATCCTGCCGTTCCTGCGGGGAGGTGCTGAAATGTCCTCACTGCGACGTCGCTCTGGCTGAACATAACAATGGAAAAATGATCTGTCATTACTGCGGCTATCAGAGGCCAAAAGCAGAGGTATGTCCCTCCTGCGGTTCGCCGTATATCGGAGGATTTAAGGCGGGAACTCAGCAGATAGAGGCTGTTCTTCATAAATGTTTTCCAAAAGCCGGTATTCTGCGCATGGATTACGATACCACCAGAACAAAAGGAAGCTATGAACAGATTCTTTCTTCCTTTGCAGCCCATGAGGCGGACATTCTGGTGGGAACTCAGATGATCGTCAAGGGACATGATTTTCCGGATGTGACACTGGTAGGTGCCATAGCGGCAGACCTTTCTCTGAATGCTTCTGATTATCAGTGCGCAGAAAGAACCTTTCAGCTTCTCACTCAGGCGGTGGGAAGATCCGGAAGGGGAAAAAAGCCGGGAGAGGCTGTGATACAGACCTATCATCCGGATCATTACAGCATCCAGGCTGCAGCAGAGCAGGACTATGAAAAATTTTATGAAGAGGAAATGAGCTACCGCACTCTTCTGGACTATCCTCCTGCTGCGCACATGCTGTCTGTTCTCGGATCAGGAGAGGATGAAGAGCTTCTGGAAAAAGGAATGGACTTTCTGAGAAAGTTTGCGGAGAGAGTCAGTCCGGGGAAAGAGCTTCATATTATCGGACCTGCCTGGGCTTCCGTAGGAAAGGTAAACGATGTGTACAGAAAGGTCCTGTATCTGAAGCACAGCCAGGAAAGTGTTCTTCTGGACATAAAAAATAAATTTGAAAAATACATAGAGATCAATTCCGGTTTTCGGAAATTACATATACAGTATGATTACATCTGATGCACAAAGAGAAGTCTTACGGCAGAGATACGACGATACAGAAAACTGCCGGAAGATACTCCGTGCAGGAATGATGATCTGCAAAAGTACACAAGAGAATCACCATAGAAGGGAGAATGAATTATGGCACTTAGAAAAATAAGAACTGAAGGGGATCCGGTATTAACAAAGGTAAGCAGACCTGTAACAGAAATGACGCCCAAGCTCCGCACACTGATTTTTGACATGCTGGATACCATGTATGAGGAAATGGGCGTGGGACTTGCTGCTCCTCAGGTAGGTATTCTGAAGCGCGTGGTTACTATTGACGTAGGAGACGGTCCGATGGTTCTTATTAATCCGGAGATTCTGGAAACCTCCGGAGAGCAGACCGGAGACGAAGGCTGTCTCAGTGTTCCGGGAATGGCGGGACAGGTTACACGTCCCAATTATGTAAAAGTAAAGGCTCTTGATGAAAATATGGAAGAGGTGGTCTATGAGGGAACCGAGCTTCTTGCAAGAGCGTTCTGTCACGAGATCGACCACCTGGATGGAAAAATGTACACAGAGCTTGTGGAGGGAGAACTTCACAGAACGGTTTATGATGATGACGAGGTGTAAAATATGAAAATTGTTTATATGGGAACTCCGGATTTTGCAGTGCCGCCTCTTGCCGCTCTTGTAAAAAACGGATACGAGGTTACGGCAGTTGCAACGCAGCCGGATAAGCCAAAGGGCAGAGGAAAAACTCTTCTTCCCACCCCGGTAAAGGAGGAAGCGCTGAAACACGGGATTCCGGTATATCAGCCGAAAAAAGTCAGAGATCCGGAATTTATGGAAGTTTTAAAAGAACTGAACCCGGATATTATTGTTGTGGCAGCTTTTGGTCAGATCATTCCCAAGGCGATTCTGGAGCTTCCGGAATTTGGATGCATTAATATCCATGCCTCTCTTCTTCCAAAGTACAGAGGCGCCGCGCCTATCCAGCAGGCGGTTATTGACGGGGAAAAGGAATCAGGCGTAACCATTATGCAGATGGGAACAGGACTGGATACCGGAGATATGATATCTCAGACAGCTGTCACTCTGGATGAAAAGGAAACAGGAGGCAGCCTTTTTGACAAGCTGGCAGATCTGGGAGCAGACCTTCTGGTAAAAACCCTTCCTTCTGTTTTTGACAGAACAGCAGTGATGGAAAAACAGCCGGAGGAAAGTCCTACGCCATATGCTTCTATGATCACCAAGCAGATGGGACTTATGGACTTTCGTAAAAGCGCTCAGGAGCTTGAACGTCTTGTCAGGGGCATGAACCCATGGCCGAGCGCTTATACCTTTCTGAATGGGAAAACCTTTAAAATCTGGGAGGCTTCTGTAGTATCTGTGCTGAACGGAGACGGAAAACCTTCAGCAGCACCGGGAACTGTGATCGCGGCAGATTCGGACAGAGAAGGGATTCATGTTGCCTGCGGAAAAGACATTCTGGTACTGACAGAGGTCCAGCTGGAGGGAAAGAAACGTATGGACGCAGCGTCTTTCCTCAGAGGATATCAGGTGGAGCCGGGAACAGTGCTGAGAGATCATAAGGAGTGATAAGACATGTACGGATATGGTTTTTATTATGACAGAACATATATACTTCTGATAATAGGAATGCTTCTTTCTGTGGCAGCCTCTGCAAAGCTGAAAAGTACTTTTGCAAAGTACAGAGGTGTCAGAAGCGCTTCCGGGCTCACCGGAGAGCAGGCTGCAAGAAGAATCCTTCAGGCGGCAGGCATTACAGACGTACAGGTGCGCGCTGTGTCGGGAAGTCTTACAGACCATTATGATCCCAGAACAAAAACAGTAAATCTTTCTCAGGATATCTTTGGCCAGTCCTCTCTGGCTGCAGTGGGAGTGGCGGCTCATGAGTGCGGACACGCTATTCAGCATGCCATTCATTATGCGCCTCTGGAGATCCGAAGCGCCATTGTTCCTCTTGCAAACTTTGGAAGTACATTGTCTTGGCCGCTGTTTTTCCTGGGGCTTATTATGAGTATCCGCCCTCTGATCACAGCGGGAATCATTCTGTTTTCTCTGGCAGTTCTGTTTCAGCTTGTGACTCTTCCGGTGGAGATCAATGCCTCTTCACGGGCTCTGCGTATGCTGGAAACTACGGGGATTCTGGGAAGAGAGGAAAATTCAGGAGCGAGAAAGGTTTTGACAGCAGCGGCTCTTACTTATGTAGCGGCGCTGGTATCATCAATTCTTCAGCTTTTGAGGCTGATTATTCTTGCAGGAGGACGTAGAAACGATGACTAACGGCATCAATACAAGAGAAATGATCCTGGAGATCCTTCTTCAGATCGACGAGGAGGGGGAACACAGTCATATTGCCATCCGTAATGCGTTGTCAAAATACCAGTTCCTTCCCAAGCAGGAGCGCGCCTTCGTAACAAGAGTGTGCGAGGGAACTCTGGAATACAGGATTTATATTGACTATATTATTAATTCTTTTTCAAAGATAACAGTAGATAAAATGAAACCGCCTATCCGAGAGATCCTGAGAAGCGCTGTATATCAGCTGAAATTTATGGACAGGGTGCCGGACAGCGCTGTGTGCAACGAGGCAGTAAAGCTTGCACAGAAAAAAGGCTTTTATAATCTGAAGCCTTTTGTAAACGGAGTTCTCCGTACCGTGGCAAGACAGATGGACGAGCTTGAGTATCCTTCCAGAGAAAAGAATCTGGTAAAGTATCTTTCTGTAAAATATTCCATGCCGGAGCCGCTGGTGCTCCGGTGGCTGAATGTGTATGGTGAGGAAACTACAGAAAAAATGCTGGCGGATTTTCTGGAAGAAAAATCACTGACTGTACGCTGCCGTACATATCTGAATTCTGTGGAGGAAACCTGTGACAGCCTTCGGGCGCAGGGAGTGACTGTGGAGGATGCTCCGTATCTTCCCTATGCAAAAAAAATCTCGGATTTTAATCATATTCTTGCTCTGGATGCTTTTATCCAGGGAAAGATCATGGTTCAGGATGTAAGCTCCATGCTTGTTGCGGAAATTGCCAATCCTTCAAAGGGAGATTATGTGATCGACCTCTGTGCGGCGCCGGGAGGAAAAAGTCTTCATATGGGTGATAAGATGGAAGGCTTTGGAACCGTGGATGCCCGGGATGTGAGCCAGTATAAGGTGGATCTCATCGAAGAAAACATACATCGCGCCGGAGCAATCAACGTTCAGGCAAAGGTAAAGGATGCGACTGTATTCGATGTGGATTCGGAATGTCAGGCAGATATTGTACTGGCAGATGTGCCGTGCTCCGGCTATGGAGTCATTGGCAAGAAGCCAGAGATCAAATATCGTTCTACTGCGCAGAAACAGGAAGAGCTGGTAATCCTCCAGCGGAATATCCTAGACAAAGCTGCTGAATATGTCAAGCCCAGAGGCGTGCTTATTTTCAGTACCTGTACCATTGCAAAAGAGGAAAATGAAGAAAATATGATGTGGTTCATGAACAATCATCCTTTTAAGCTGGAAAGCATTGATGAGTATATTCCAGACGAACTGAAATCTGAGACAACTGCTCTGGGATATCTGCAGCTGCTTCCGGGCGTTCATGGAACAGACGGATTTTTTATTGCAAGATTCAGAAGGAAATAGATCAATGACAGATATTAAATCAATGACACTGACAGAACTGAAGGAGCTGATGACAGAGCTGGGGGAAAAGCCTTTCCGGGCAAAACAGATTTACAGCTGGCTTCATGAGCATCTGGCAGCTTCCTGGGAAGAAATGACAAACCTTCCCAAAAGTCTGAAACAGAAACTGGAAGCTTATCCTATCACGGCTCTGGAAACAGTGGACGTACAGATTTCAAAAACTGACGGTACACGGAAGTATCTGTTCCGGCTCAGCGACGGAAATATGATCGAAAGTGTGCTTATGAAATATAAATATGGAAACTCTGTGTGCATTTCCTCACAGGCAGGCTGCAGAATGGGCTGCAGATTCTGCGCATCCACCATCGGAGGGCTTGCCAGAAATCTTCTGCCTTCTGAAATGCTGGATCAGATCTACCGGATACAGGCATCCATAGGGGAAAGAGTTTCCAATGTTGTAGTCATGGGATCCGGAGAACCTCTGGATAATTATGATAATCTTCTGAGATTTATCCATATTCTTACAGAGGAAGGCGGACTTCATCTCAGTCAGAGGAATCTGACTGTGTCCACCTGCGGACTTGTACCGAAAATGTATGAGCTGGCAGAGGAGAAGCTTCAGATGACTCTTGCGGTATCTCTCCATGCTCCAAATGATGAAAAGAGGCAGGAGCTGATGCCGATTGCCCAAAAATACAGTATGGATGAGCTTCTGGAGGCATGCAGGAATTATTTTGATAAAACAGGACGGAGAATTACATTTGAATACAGCCTGGTAGCAGGGGTAAACGACAGCGAGGAAAATGCTAGGGAGCTGGCAGGCCGTCTGAAGGGACTGAACTGCCATGTGAACCTGATTCCTGTGAATCCTGTCAGAGAGCGTTCTTTTGTACGTTCTACACGCCAGGCAGTGGAGAATTTCAAAATAAATCTTGAAAAATGTGGAATTAATGGTACTATTAGAAGGGAAATGGGCAGCGACATAGACGGTGCCTGTGGGCAACTAAGAAAAAGGTATATGGAAAAAACAGAAAGCGAGAAGTGACATGAGGGTATATTCAGCTACAGATGTGGGGCAGAAGCGGAAAATGAACCAGGATTATGTGTTCGTGTCCAAAGACCCGGTAGGAAATCTTCCCAATCTGTTTGTCGTTGCTGATGGAATGGGCGGTCATAACGCGGGAGATTTTGCATCTTCCCACGCAGTTCAGATATTAGTGGACGAGATTCGGAAAGACGCGGATTTTAACCCGGTCAAGGTGATCCGTCATGCCATTGAAACTGCCAACGCGGAAATTCTGACCCGCGCGCAGGAAGAGGAAGACCTCAGAGGAATGGGGACTACAATTGTGGTGGCAACAATTGTGGGACATTATGCATATGTGGCAAATGTGGGGGACAGCCGCCTGTATCTGATCCAGGGGCAGATTCACCAGGTTACCAAAGATCACTCTCTGGTGCAGGAAATGGTGAGAATGGGAGAGATCAAGCCGGAAGAGGCAAGAAATCACCCGGACAAAAATATCATTACAAGAGCGCTGGGAGCGGAAAGAACTGTTGATATTGATTTTTTTGATCTTCAGCTGGAGCCGGGAAGCACGATCCTGATGTGTTCCGACGGACTGAGCAACATGGTAGAGGACGCTAAGATTGAAGAAATCATACAGAATGAGACAGACCAGCTGCCGGAAAAAGGAGAAAAACTCTTAAGAGAAGCAAACCAGAACGGCGGTAAGGACAACATTGCAGTGGTTTTAGTAGAACCATTCACAAATGAGGTGGACAAATGTTAAAAGCAGGAATGATCATAGCGGAGCGTTATGAGGTTTTAGGGAAAATAGGCACAGGCGGCATGGCCGATGTGTATAAAGCAAAGGATCATAAGCTGAACCGTTTTGTTGCGGTTAAGGTGCTGAAGCCGGAATTTCGGGAGGACAAAACCTTTATCCGGAAATTCAGAAGCGAGGCTCAGGCAGCAGCCGGACTGACACATCCGAATATTGTTAATGTATTTGACGTAGGCGATGATGAAGGCGTTTATTACATTGTCATGGAACTGATAGAGGGAATCACCCTGAAGGAATATATTGCAAAAAAAGGAAAGCTTTCTATTAAAGAGGCGACCAGTATTGCAATCCAGGTTTCCATGGGACTGGAGGCAGCCCACAATCATGGAATTGTTCACCGTGATGTGAAGCCTCAGAATATTATCATTTCCACAGACGGAAAGGTGAAGGTAACAGATTTTGGCATTGCCAGAGCAGCTTCCTCCAATACGATCAGTTCCAATGTTATGGGATCTGTTCATTACAGTTCACCGGAGCAGGTGCGCGGCGGCTACAGTGATGAGAAATCTGATATCTATTCACTTGGCATCACTTTGTACGAGATGGTTACCGGACGCGTTCCCTTTGACGGAGATACTACAGTAGCCATTGCTATCAAGCATCTGCAGGAGGAAATGGTTCCTCCAAGCGTTTACACAGAAAATCTTCCTTACAGTCTGGAGCAGATTATTTTTAAATGCACACAGAAAAGCGTAGGACGTCGTTACGAAAAAATGGAGGATGTGATCGCAGATCTGAAGCATTCTCTCATCGATCCTCAGGGAAATTTTGTAAAGCTGAACGACGTAGTGGACACAGATGCCAAGACCGTTGTGATCTCAGACGAGGAGCTGGGCGAGATCAAACACACTCAGAAAAACAGAGCGGCTCAGAGAAAACCTGAAGTAGAGATGCTTGAGGAAGAAGAATACGAGACCGACTATGACGACGGTGATGATGACAGAGAGTATGAGCGCAGACGCGCTGCAGAAAGAAGAAAGAAGAAAAAGAAAAAACGCAGAACTACAAGCAGAGCAGTAACAATTGTCGCACTTCTTGCAGGAGCGGCGGTTCTTGCAGGCGGCGTATTTTTTATTGTGAAAAATACGGGCGTTTTTGACAAGACAGAAGAGCCGGGACAGGTGCAGCAGGCTGATAATAAAGATGAAGGCATGGTTGAGGTCCCGGATCTGGTAGGAAAGACCGAGGAAGAGGCAAAGGCTCTTGTGGAGGCTGTCAACCTTGGCAAGCAGATGGTTGGCGAGGAAGCGTCTGATCAGGAAAAAGGAAGAATCTCTTCCCAGGATATTCCGGCAGGAACAAAGGTTGAGGCATATACAACTCTGAAGTATTATATCAGTAAGGGGCAGGAAGAGCTGACTATTCCGGAGTATGATGAGACAGTAACTGCATATGCTTATCAGAAATCTCTGGAGGATATGGGACTTACGGTAAACGTTCAGAAAGAATACAGTGCGGATACAGATGATACAGATGGAATGGAATGGCCGGATGTGGAACCGGGATATGTGATCGCAGTTTCTCCGGAAGCAGGTTCTGTTGCAAAATCAGGAGACACTGTAACTCTTACTGTCAGCAGAGGACTTGACTGGGGAGAGGGCGCTCTGGTTCCCAGTGTTGTAGGAAAGACAGAGGAAGAGGCCGTAACAGAGTTTGGTAAGTGGCTGGAGATTAATATCACGAAGCAGCAGAGTGCGGATGTACCGGCAGGTCAGGTTATTTCTCAGTCACCGGAAGCAGAAGAAACTGCGGATCCGGATGAGCCGGCCAGTCTTGTGGTAAGCTCCGGAGATCAGCCGCCTGAAGCAGAACCGGCGGCAGACAGTTCTGGAGCACAGACAAGCGCAGACACATCTGCTCAGCAGCAGGCAGCGGCAAACGGAGAAGTATGGAAATGTACACAGAGTCTGAATACGCCTCAGGACTACAAGGGAGGCGCACTGCGTCTGGAACTGATCCAGGAAGTAAACGGAGAATCCGAGGCAACTACAGTTGTAGACGGAGAGACTCTTACCTTCCCTTACAAACTGGATATTACAGGAAGCCCGGGGGTAAGCGAGGGAACTCTTTCTGTATCCGAAATGATCAATGGCGAATATCAGCAGCTTGGAACTTATCCTCTTACTTTTGAGAAAGCAGAGTAATGCATGGAAGGTAAGATCATAAAAGGAATTGCCGGTTTTTATTATGTACATGCGAAAGACGGCAATATTTATGAATGCAGGGCAAGGGGAATCTTCCGAAAGGATAATCAGAAGCCTCTTGTAGGTGACAATGTGGAAATTACTGTGCTGGATCAGGAAAAAGCAGAGGGGAATCTGGTAAAGATCCTCCCCCGCCAAAATTCTCTGATCCGTCCCGCAGTGGCAAATGTGGATCAGGCATTTGTGATTTTTGCCATGGATGATCCAAAACCGAATTTTATGCTTCTTGACAGATTCCTGATTATGATGGAGCAGGCCGGTGTTCCGGCAGTGGTCTGCTTCAACAAAAAAGACCTGGCAGAGGAAACAGAGATCCGAAAGCTTTATGATACCTATACCGGCTGCGGATATCAGGTTCTTTTATCCAGTGCTCTTAAGGAAGAAGGGCTTGAGGAAATATATAAAATCCTGAAAGGAAAGACCACAGTTGTGGCAGGCCCCTCGGGAGTAGGAAAATCTTCTCTGACAAATCTTCTTCAGAAGGAAGTTCAGATGGAGACAGGAGAAATCAGCAGGAAGCTGAAGAGGGGCAAACATACTACCCGTCATTCCCAGGTGATTCCTGCAGGAGAAAACACCTATCTTATGGATACGCCGGGATTCTCGTCCCTGTATCTTACAGATATGGAAGAACAGGAACTGAAGGATTATTTTCCTGAGTTCCGAAAATACGATGATCAGTGTCGCTTTCTGGGATGCAGACATATCCATGAGCCGGGCTGCCGTGTAAAGGAAGCCCTTGAGGCAGGAGAGATCAGCCATCTCAGATATGAGGACTATTTAGCATTATATGAAGAATTAAAAGAGAAAAGGAGATATTGATTACATGGACTATCATTTGTGTCCCTCAATTTTATCAGCAGATTTTAACCGTCTGGGTCAGCAGATACAGACTCTGGAAGAGGAAGGAGTAAAATGGCTTCACATTGATGTTATGGATGGAGATTTTGTTCCAAGCATCTCTTTTGGTATGCCGGTGATCCGTTCTATCCGAAAAGAGTCAAAGATGTTTTTTGACGTACATCTGATGGTATCTGCTCCGGAACGTTACATTCAGGACTTTGTAGACTGTGGAGCAGATTCGATCACCGTACATGCAGAGGCATGTGAAGATCTGGAACGTGCCATTGAGCTGATCCGCGATGCAGGAGTAAAGGTTGGCGTTTCCATCAAGCCGGCAACTCCGGTAAATGATATCAGCCATCTGCTTGATGATGTGGATATGGTTCTTGTCATGACAGTACAGCCGGGCTTTGGCGGACAGAAATATCTGAACGAGTGCACAGAAAAGATTGAAGAGCTTCGTGAACTGATTGACAGAGAGCATGCGGATGTTGATATTCAGGTTGACGGCGGAATCAATGATGAAACCATGGAAACAGTTATGAAGGCCGGTGCCAATCTCCTTGTGGCAGGATCTTATGTATTTAACGGAGATCTTGCTTCCAATATAAAACATATTACAAAAAGAATGCAGCATATTAAAGAAGAGATTGAATGAGACATATCATGAAACATGCAGTCATTGTAAGCGGGGGCAATATCAATACAGATTTTGCCCTCGATTTTTTAAAAAAAAATACAGATGAGAATACGTTGCTGATCGCAGCGGACAGAGGCCTGGAATTTTTTGAAAGAACAGGGCTTGTTCCTGACATTGCGGTAGGAGATTTTGACAGCCTTTCTGAAAGCGGAAAAAAATTTCTGGAAACACTCAGCAATACGGAGATCATCAGGCTTCGCCCGGAAAAGGACGATTCGGATACGCAGTCGGCAGCCTGTCTTGCCATGGACAGAGGTATGAAACGAATTATGATCCTGGGTGCCACAGGAAACAGAGTGGATCATCTTATGGCAAATTTCGGGCTTCTTGTTCTGGGAAGGGAGAGGGGCTGTGAGATCATCCTTGCGGATCCCTGGAATTATATGAAACTTATTGAAAGCGGAACTGTGCTGAAACGGTCGGAACAGTTCGGAAAATATGTGTCCTTTTTTTCCATTGGAGGAGACGTACCCGGACTTACTCTTAAAGGCTTTAAATATCCTCTGAACCGTCATTATCTGACAGCATCTGACAGCGGCCTTACGGTCAGCAATGAGATTGTGGCAGAGGAGGCTGTGGTAGAGTTTGAAAAAGGAACCCTTCTTATGCTGATGACAGGGGATTGAATGTAACAATATAAAATTTTAAAAGTTTATAAAAAAGTAGTGTTTCTGACAAACTCTTGATATACTATACTTAAGTATAGGTGGAAGGAGGAGGTATTATGCCAACAGTAAATGTGAATGTACAGCCGGCGATCATTAGCTGGGCACTTAGTCAAACTAGCGAAGAAAAGTTGGGTACAAAGCTTATGGAAAATATTAAGCAATGGCTTGATGGCACAAAACGTCCGACTTTTAATCAGATAGAAGATTTCAGTAAAAAATCTCACATTCCGCTAGGATATTTCTTTTTGCAGACACCGCCAGTTGAACAGATTAGTTTATTAGAATATAGAACGCTTGATAGTATAGAACTAACAAATCCAAGTCGGAATTTAATTGACACTATTCGTGAGATGGAAGCAGTTCAGGAATGGATGACTGATTATCGAAAAGAATGGAATTATGATGTAATTAATGTTGTTGGAAGCTTAAAAGATTTCACAGACATAAAGATAATCGCAGATACAATTCGTAACGATTTAGGACTTACTGTTGAATGGTATGGGACATGCACTGATTCTTCTGAAGCATTCAATAAGGTAAGAAAGCTTTTGGAAGATTGTGGAATTGTTGTGATGATGAATGGTATTGTTGGTAAAAATACCCATCGAGTATTAGATGTAAATGAATTTAGAGCGTTTGCAATGGTAAATGAATGGGCACCGTTGATTTTTATAAATGGTGCAGATTCTGCAGGTGGAAAATTATTTTCCTTGTTTCATGAGACGGTACATCTTTGGATTGGAGAAAACGATTTATATAATGACAGAAGATATTCTATAAATGAAACAAAGCCGATTGAGTTTATTTGCAATGCGGTAGCGGGAGAGTTAATGGTACCGGAAAATGTGTTTCTTCAAAAATGGAATAGTAATACAAATGACGATATACATGAAAGGATTAAGGTACTTGCCAGAATGTTCCGTTGTAGTGGCAGTGTCATTGCTCGTAGAGCTTTAGATAATAAGAAGATTGATAAGAGCGTATATGATCGGGTGATAGCAGATGCTATCGAAGCGTACATTCAAGCAAAAAAGAGGGAAGTTCCGGTGGTGATTATTACAGAGTTGCTCGTAGCAAATTAGATAGTGTTTTTGTACGTGCATTATGTGAAAGTGTAAATAGTGGTAGAACTTCTTTTACGGAAGCTTACCGATTAACGAATACTACTAGCAAAACATTTTCTGAAGTTGCAAGTGGACTTGGAGGTGTTTTATGGTAAATTCATCAGAAAAATTTTTGATTGATTCAAATACATTGATGACAGCGTCAAGGTCCTTTTATGCTTATGATTTGATTCCTTCATTTTGGGGATTTTTTGAAGAAAAGATAAAAGTAGGTAACATAGTTCTGCTTGATATGGTAAAAGCTGAAATTGATAAGGGGCAGGATGAGTTAAAACAGTGAGTATCTGAAAGAAAAGATGAATTTCAGGTTTGTAATCATGTTGATTCAGAAATAATCCCTAAATATGCAGAAGTAATGCAATATATTCAAGAATGTGGTTTTTACAATGAAAAGGGTTTGAATGATTGGGCTAGAAATGAGGTTGCCGATCCATGGTTGATTGCAGCAGCTACTGCGAAAGGATATAAATTGATTACCTTTGAACAGTCCGCAGGACCATTAAATGTTAAGAATAAATGTGGACGTGTGAAGATATCGGATGTTGCGAAACACTTTAATGTAGAAGTGCATACTTTATATCATATGATGCGCCAACTCAAGATGAAAATTTAATAAAAAGTGAATTGCACCCAGGTAGTTGAAAATTGCTGCTTGGGTGTATTTTGATATAATCAAATATAAGAGAGATAAGAAATGTGGCGGAATTTTAAACTGAATATTCACAAAGATATTATGGTATGGTAAAATATAAGGCAATGTATTAAGGCTTCCTGAAAAGAAAGCGGTTATTATGCTGAAAAACAGTCAAAAGATTTGTAGGAGGAAATATAAAACATGAAGCTTGGTATCGTCGGCCTTCCTAACGTAGGCAAAAGTACACTTTTTAATTCTTTAACAAAAGCAGGAGCGGAGTCAGCCAACTATCCCTTCTGCACCATTGATCCCAATGTAGGCGTGGTTACAGTTCCGGATGAGAGACTGAAGCTTCTGGGAGATTTTTACCATTCCAAAAAAGTAACCCCGGCTGTGATCGAATTTGTGGATATTGCAGGACTTGTAAAAGGAGCGTCCAAGGGCGAGGGTCTGGGAAATCAGTTTCTGGCAAACATCCGTGAAGTAGACGCCATTGTCCATGTAGTGCGCTGCTTTGAGGATCCGAATGTGATCCATGTAGATGGAAGTATTGATCCGATCCGTGATATTGAGACTATTAATCTGGAGCTTGTATTCTCTGACCTTGAAATTCTGGAAAGAAGAATCGCAAAGGTTACAAAAACAGCTAGAATGGATAAGGAAGCAGCCAAAGAGCTTGACTTTCTTCAGAAAATAAAGGCTCATCTGGAAGACGGAAAACTGGCAATCACTATGGAACTGGAAACAGAAGATGAGGAAGCCTGGATGGGAACTTATAATCTTCTGACCTGGAAGCCGGTGATCTATGCGGCAAATGTGGCTGAGGACGAGCTGGCAGACGATGGAGCGTCCAATCCTCATGTAAAGGCAGTGAAGGATTATGCGGTTCAGCAGAACAGCGAAGTTTTTGTGATCTGTGCAGGAATTGAGGAAGAAATTTCCGAGCTGGATGATGATGAGAGAAAAATGTTCCTGGAGGATCTCGGGCTGACAGAGTCCGGTCTTGAAAAGCTGGTTCGCGCAAGCTATCGCCTTCTGGGTCTGATGAGCTTCCTGACCTCAGGAGAGGATGAAACAAGAGCATGGACCATTAAGATCGGAACAAAAGCGCCTCAGGCAGCAGGAAAGATCCACACAGATTTTGAGCGTGGATTTATCAAGGCAGAGGTTGTAAATTATCAGGATCTTCTGGACTGCGGCTCTTATGCAGGAGCCAGAGAAAAAGGCCTGGTTCGTATGGAAGGAAAGGAATATGTGGTTCAGGACGGAGATGTGATCCTGTTCCGTTTCAATGTATAAGCAGGTGCGTGTATGAATACATCAGTACGATTCCCAAATCTGGATATTGATTTTAGCTTTGTGGGAAGATCGGTTTCTGTTTTCGGATTTGAGCTTACTTTTTTCGGGCTTCTGACAGCAGCAGGCATGCTTCTTGGACTTGCCGTAATGATTTTTGTTGCAAAAAAACAAAAAGAGGATCCAAACCTTAGCCTGGAAGCAATGATTCCGGCTTTTGCAGGCGGTGTGTTGGGGGCGCGGCTAATGTACGTGGCTCTGAACCGGGAGATGTTTGCGGGAAAATCAATAATAGAGATTGCGGATATCAGGAATGGCGGAATGTCTATATACGGCGGTGTTTTAGGCGGAATCCTGATTGGAGCAATTTACTGTAAAATCCGGAAAATCTCCTTTGCACAGGTGGCAGATACTGCCAGTATGGGATTTCTGACAGCGCAGATAATAGCAGTGTGGGGAAACTTTTTTAACCGGGAAGGCTTCGGAGAATATACGGACAGCCTTCTGGCTATGCAGATTCCTGCAGATGCAGTAAATAAGGCTCAGATTTCCCGGCTGATGGCCGGTCATCTGACAGAAGCAGACGGTATTTCCTGGATACAGGTACATCCTCTGTTTCTGTACGAGAGTATCTGGTGCCTGGCGCTTTTTCTGATCCTTCTGCTGTACACAAAACACAGAAAATATCCGGGAGAGATTTTTTTAAGATATCTGGCAGGATACAGTCTTGGACGGGCAGGGATAGAATTTCTTCTGCCGGAGCCCGTGACTGTTCCGGGAACAGAGATTCCGGTGTTCTCGTGTGTTCTGCTTGTTCTGGCTGTTATGTTTGGAATTACGGCTTCTGTTCGCAGAAGTCTGACAAAAAAACGGGAAAGGCACAGAGCCCGCAGGAGAGAGGAAAAAAGAGCTGTTCTGAATTATGATGATATTCAGACTTACGAGGACGTATCTCATGAATTTATGGGAACAGATATCACAGACGAAATTAAAGAGACTGAAGAAAAAGAGGTTCCTGAAGATGCAGAAGCAGATGAAAAATCAGAGCAGGGAGTCTCTGCCGGATCAGGCAGCAGAACTGAAGAAGTTGAATCAGAAAAAACTGAAACGGAAGATACAGAACTGCCGCAGAAAGCTGAACGGGATGATCCGGAACAGGGAAGACCTTCCCAAATGTCTGAGGGAAAGCCGGAAGCTTGACAGGCTGATTGAGAAATTTCAAAGCATATAATAGAAAAAAAGGCTTCTGTGGCAGGCTTGTCAGAGAATCCTTTTCAGAAGAGAAAAAGCTGGAAAAATCCGGCTTTTTTTAATTCAAAAAAATAAAAAACCTGAGATTCCCACTTGTAATTTCAAAGTAAATGGGGTAGAATGAATTTATAAGTGGTAGAAAGTGGTGAATAGTGGTAGTGAATGGAGGGAATATGGCAGACCCATCCGTTTCTGCTGGAAAGTACGAAGGGGAGAATCGTACTTTGCGAGAGTAGGTGAGTTACATGTTCATGGGAGAATACAACCATACAATAGACGCGAAGGGGCGTCTGATCATCCCGGCGAAGTTCAGAGGACTTTTGGGAGAAGAGTTCATTCTGACCAGGGGACTGGATGGTTGCCTTTCAATTTATCCTATGGATGAATGGAAAACCTTTGAAGAAAAACTCAGAGCCTTACCACTTACAAATAAGAATGCAAGAACCTTCTCACGATTCTTTGTTGCAGGTGCCACAATGTGTGAGCTGGACAAGCAGGGGAGAATTCTCGTGCCTCAGACGCTTCGGGAGTTTGCTGGTCTGGAAAAGGACGTGGTCTTAACGGGAAATCTGAACAGGATTGAAGTCTGGAGCAGAGAAAAGTGGAGCGAGAACTGTAATTATGATGATATGGACAGTATTGCAGAGGGTATGCAGGACATGGGTATCATCATTTAAGTATTACGCCGGAAGTAAATCCAACACAGGAGACGTATATGGAATTCAGACACAAATCTGTATTACTGGAAGAAACCATTGAAGGTTTGAATGTAAAGCCTGACGGAATCTACGTGGATGGAACTCTGGGAGGTGCAGGGCATGCCGTAGAGGTGTGCAGCAGACTTTCTGCCAAGGGGAGATTTATTGGAATAGATCAGGACCAGGATGCAATAATTGCTGCGAGTGAAAGGCTGGCTGCCTATGAAGACAGAGTGACAATCATTCGCAGCAATTATTGTTACATGGTAAACGAGCTTAGAAACCTTGGTATTCATCAGGTAGACGGAATATTGCTGGATCTGGGAGTATCTTCCTACCAGCTTGACAATGAGGAGCGCGGATTCACTTACAGGGTAGACGCGCCTCTTGACATGCGTATGGATCAGAGACAGACCCGTACAGCAGCTGATATTATCAATGGTTACGAAGAAAAAGAGTTGTACCGGATCATTCGTGATTACGGTGAAGATAAATTTGCGAAGAATATTGCAAAACATATTGTGGCTGCCAGACAGGAAAAGCCAATACAGACTACGGGAGAACTGACGGAAATTATCCGCCGTGCGATTCCCATGAAGATTCGGGCAGCGGGAGGACATCCTGCAAAGAGAACCTTTCAGGCTGTCCGTATCGAGCTGAACAGAGAACTGGATGTACTCAGGGAGTCTTTGGACGGAATGATCGGGATGCTGGGAGATGGAGGAAGGATCTGTATTATTACATTCCATTCTCTTGAAGACAGGATCGTCAAGACTATTTTCCGCAAAAATGAAAATCCCTGTACCTGCCCTCCGGATTTTCCGGTATGTGTGTGTGGCAGGAAGTCCATGGGAAAAGTGATCACCAGGAAACCGATCTTGCCCGGAGCAGCGGAACTGGAGGATAATTCCCGGTCAAAGAGCGCCAAGCTGCGTATATTTGAACGCAGAGTGGAGCAGCAGGAAGATTTAGTGAATGTTAAGGAAAGTTAGTGATAGAAAATGGACAGGACAAACAGAGCGGTGACAGCCAGAAGAAGCAGAGAAAATGTCAGAAACGCCCGGGGAATGTATGTGGATGGAAATACAGTAAGACGTCTGCAGGAAGTACCTGAAAGAAACATACCGGCTGTACGGGGAACACAGGACAGACGGCAGAGGAAGACTACAAAAGCTTCTTCGGCAAAAACGGCGCGCCGTGCACATGCAGTCAGCAGAGAAACAATGAGAAACCGTCAGAAAGCCATGAGCATGGGGCGGGGATTTGTTTTTTTTCTGGCAGTGATCTCTGTGGCAGTTCTGTTCTGCTGTGTGAATTATCTGCAGCTCAGAGCGGATATTACAGGCCGTATCAAAAATGTGGCAGTGCTGGAATCGGAACTCAGTGAACTGAGGGAAGAAAACAATGCCTATGAAAGTCAGGTGAATTCCAGCGTGGATCTGAACAGGATCAAAAAAATAGCCATTGGACGGCTGGGAATGAACTATCCCGGAGAGGAACAGAAAAAGACATACAGCATGTCAAATAACAGTTATGTGAGACAGTATCAGGATGTACCTGACAAATAAGAGGTGAGAATTTGGGAAACGACAGGAGGACCAGAAGAAGGAAACCCCGGAAAAAAATAAATCATCAGATGAAAGGAAAGCTGGCAGGACTGTTTGGAGCAGTGCTGCTGGCTTTAGTTTGTTTGTTGGGAAGAATTACCTATATTAATGCAACAAATGGCGACAAATACAAAAAACAGGTTCTGACCCAGGCGCAGCAGAAGTTTGAGAATGATGTGCTTCCTGCAAAAAGGGGAAATATCTATGACAGAAATGGAAATATTCTGGCTACCAGCAACAAGGTTTACAATGTAATCCTTGACTGTAAGACGGTAAATTCAGATCCAGATTATGTGGAGCCTACTATTCGCGCTCTGAAGGAAATACTGGGAATTGACGAAGAAAAAGTCCGTTCTCTTCTTTCAGACAGCCGTACAAGTCAAAGCCAGTATCAGATTCTTCTGAAACAGCTTTCCATGGATAAGAAAAAGGAATTTGAAGCATATACCACTGTGGAGGAGGACAGCCCTCTGTCTGATACAGAAAAAAAAGAGCGCGGAAACGTCAAAGGTGTATGGTTTGAGGAGGATTATCTGAGAAGTTATCCCTTTAAGAGTCTGGCCTGTGATACCATTGGCTTTACTCTTGCCAGGGATGTGGCGGATGTGGGAATTGAGAGCTACTACAACAGTACCCTGATGGGCGCTGACGGCAGACAGTACGGATATTTTAACAGTCAGTCTGATGTGGAACAGACGATCATTGAGCCTGTGGACGGAAAAAATATTGTTACCACTCTGGATGTAGGCATACAGCAGATCGTAGAAAAATATGTAAACGGCTTTAAGAAAAAAATGGGAGCCAAGAACATAGGCGTTGTAGTCCAGGATCCCAATACAGGAGAAATTCTTGCCATGGATGCCGGGGACCGCTATGATCTCAATGATCCCAGAGATCTTTCCAGCCTTTATTCTGAGGAAGAGATCAAGGCCATGAATGATGAGGAAACCGTAACTGCACTGAATGCCATGTGGAATAATTTCTGTGTGACAGATGCCTTTGAGCCCGGATCTGTTGTAAAGCCTATTGTTATGGCAGGCGCTTTGGAAAAAGGCAGCATAGCAGAGGGAGATAATTTTGTCTGTGATGGTGGACAGGCGTTTGGAGCCAATAACAACACATTTATTAAATGTGCGGTTTATCCGGATTCCCATGGAACAGAGGATCTGATGCATGTGATCGCCAATTCCTGCAATGACGGAATGATGCAGATTGCGGAAAAAATGGGAGCAGAACAGTTTATTAAAGCGCAGAGTCTTTTTAATTTCGGAAGCAGAACCGGAATCGATCTTCCGAATGAGGGATCGGGAATTATCCATACCATGGATACCATGGGAGAGACAGAGCTTGCCTGCTCTGCTTTTGGACAGGGATATACCTGTACCATGCTCCAGGAGATCAATGCCATGAGTTCTGTTATTAACGGAGGCTACTATTATCAGCCTCATCTTGTAAAAGAAATACAGGACAGCAATGGAAGCACTGTAAAAACAGTGGAACCTGTTCTTTTGAAACAGACTATTTCCTCTGAAATTTCCGCAGCTATCCGTTCTTATATGGAAGACAGTGTCATTGAGGGAACCAGCCGCCATTCCAAGGTACAGGGATATAGTTCAGGCGGTAAGACCGGTACAGCGGAAAAATTCCCCCGTGGAAACAAAAAGTATCTGGTTTCCTTTATTACCTTTGCCCCGGTAGAAGAACCGCAGGTGATCGTATATGTGGTTGTTGACGAGCCAAACGCAGAGGAGCAGGCTGACAGTAAATATCCCCAGTACATTGCCCAGGGAATTCTTTCTGAGCTTCTTCCGTATCTGAATGTTGAGCCGGATGAGGCGGAGGAAGGCGTAGTTCCTGAAACAGAGCTCTGGGAAGGCTTTGACGGTGTGCTGGAAGATGTTTCCGGCAGCGATGTGGATGAAGAAGGAAATATGGTAGATGCAGAGGGAAATCTGATTGATATGGAAGGAAACCGGGTAGACGAGCAGGGCTATCTTCTTAATGAAAACGGAGGGAGAAAGCTGAACGAAAACGGAGAGTATATCAAATCAGAAAACTTGGAAAGCTTTTCCGGAGAAACGCTTCCGGCTTCAGAAAGCGGAGAAGCAGTGGGAGATGCAGTTTCCAACCCGGCAGCGCCGGCACCGCCGGAAAATCAGGAAGATCCCATTGTGGGAAATGATATGGAAAGTGACGGTCTGACAAACGAAGAAGCCGGACTGGATTAAAAGAAAGATAAAAACATACCCCGCAGAGAGAAATCATATATTTTTGTGATGATCTCTGTGGGGCATTTTTATGAAAAAAAACAGAACCTTTCATAAGAAAAAGGTATGGGTTGTTTTTTTGTGCTGCGGAGCAATGATGCTGGGGCTTCTGGGAAGGCTTGTGTGGCTGATGGGCTTCCGGTCTGATTATTATTATGAAAAGGCGGAAGAGCTTCATGAAAGGGAAAGGGATATCAAAGCAGCCAGGGGCGAAATACTGGATGCAAAAGGAAAGGTTCTTGCAGCAAATAAAACCGTGTGCACGGTTTCTGTGATTCACAGCCAGATTAAAGACCCGGAAAAGGTGATTCGTCTTCTGGTGTCGGAGCTTGGTCTGTCAGAAGAAACAGTGAGAAAAAAGGTGGAAAAAAATTCATCCATAGAACGGATCCGCACCAATGTGGAAAAAGAAACAGGAGATGCCATTCGAAAGGCAGGACTGGACGGGGTAAAGGTGGATGAGGATTATAAAAGATACTATCCCTATGACTCTCTGGCATCCAAAGTCCTTGGCTTTACAGGGGGAGATAATCAGGGGATCATTGGACTGGAAGTAGAATACGAAGAGGTTCTGAAAGGGATTCCGGGAAAGATCCTGACCACTACAGATGCCAGAGGTGTGGAGATCGACGGTCTTGGAGAACGGAGAGCAGAGCCTGTTAAGGGAAATACGCTGAGACTGAGTCTTGATATCAGTATCCAGGAGTTCGTGCAGCAGGCTGCTCTGAAGGTTATGGAAGAGAAGCAGGCCGAAAGGGTGTCCATTCTTCTGATGAATCCCCAAAACGGAGAAATTTATGCCTGTGTCAATGTTCCGGAATTTAATCTGAATGAACCCTTTGTTCTGAATATCGGACAGGATACAGCATCCATGGATCAGAAGAAGATTCAGGATCTTCTGAATCAGATGTGGAGGAATCCTTGTTTGAATGATACCTATGAACCGGGCTCTACATTTAAGATCATTACCATGGCGGCGGGGCTTCAGGAAGGGGTGGTGTCATTAAATGACAGATTCTACTGCCCGGGATATAAGCTGGTGGACGACAGAAGGATCCACTGTGCAAACAGAAGAGGACACGGATCTCAGAATTTTGTGGAGGGAGCCCAGAATTCCTGCAACCCTGTATTTATTGAAGTGGGGCTGCGCCTTGGCGTGGAAAATTATTATAAATATTTTAGGCGGTTTGGGCTTATGAAACAGACCGGGATCGATCTTCCGGGAGAGGCAGGAACCATTATGCACAAAATGGAAAACATGGGAAATGTAGAACTGGCTACAGTTTCCTTTGGACAGTCTTTCCAGATCACGCCGGTACAGCTTGCCACTACTGTAAGCTCACTTATCAATGGCGGAAACAGGATCACTCCCCATTTCGGAGTGGCGGTTCAGAGCGCAGACGGAACTCAGGTAAAAGAACTGGAATACCCGGTGGAAACCGGGATCGTTTCTTCTGAGACTTCAGAAACAGTGAGAAAAATCCTGGAAACGGTAGTGTCTGAAGGCTCCGGAAAGAATGCCGCCATTGAAGGCTATTCCATTGGCGGAAAAACAGCCACATCCCAGACTCTTCCCAGAAGTGCAAACCGTTATATTTCTTCTTTTCTGGGATTTGCTCCGGCAGAGGAACCGAAGGTACTGGCTCTTTGTATTATCCATGATCCTCAGGGGATTTATTACGGAGGAACCATTGCGGCTCCTGTAGTGCGCAGCATTTTTGACAATGTGCTTCCGTATCTGGGAATTGAAAAAACAAAGTCAGAAAAATCAGAGGAGGATGAGCGGAGCCTGTCCGGACAAGAGGAGCAGTAAAAAAACGCGTCATTATTAACTGACAGTAACAGTGCCATTACTGAGGGTTGATAATTTCCCGGAAAAGCCTTATACTGGTTATGATATAAAAACAAAAGAATGATAAGAGGTGTGAGGATGAATTATCAAGTTGTAATACCGGTTCTGGTTTCTTTTGCAATCAGCCTGATTCTGGGACCTGTGATTATCCCGTTTCTCAGAAAACTGAAAATGGGCCAGACAGAACGGGTGGAGGGCGTGCAGTCCCATCTGAAAAAAGCAGGAACTCCTACCATGGGAGGCATTATATTTCTGATTGCGGCAGTTGTAACGTCTCTGTTTTATGTAAAGGATTATCCGGCTATCATTCCGATCCTGTTTCTGACACTGGGATTTGGAATCATCGGATTTCTTGACGACTACCTGAAGGTTGTGCTGAAGCGTTCCGACGGTCTTCTTGCATGGCAGAAATTTCTGCTTCAGGTGGTAGTTACTGGTATTTTTGCCTTTTATATCCTTAACTATACAGATATTTCTCTGACCATGAAAATTCCGTTCTGGCCGGAACACTATCTGAATCTTGGTGTGCTGGCAGTTCCTCTTCTGTTTATCGCTGTGATCGGTACGGTAAACGGCGTCAACTTTACAGACGGTCTTGACGGTCTTGCATCCAGCGTGACGCTGATCGTTGCAGTTTTCTTTACTGTGATGTCCATCGGAACAAAAAGCGGGATTGAGCCTGTTACCTGCGCAGTTGTAGGCGGCCTCATGGGCTTCCTTCTTTTTAATGTATACCCTGCCAGAATTTTTATGGGAGATACAGGATCTCTGGCTCTGGGCGGCTTTGTGGCCGGAACAGCCTATGTGCTTCAGATGCCTTTGTTCCTTCTCCTGGTGGGACTGATCTATTTTGTTGAGGTTCTTTCTGTTATGATCCAGGTAACATACTTTAAAGCTACTCACGGAAAACGAATCTTCAAAATGGCCCCTATCCATCATCATTTTGAGCTTTGCGGCTGGTCAGAGACAAGGATCGTGGCAGTGTTCTCAGTGGTAACTGCTGTGATGTGCCTGATCGCATTTCTGGCGCTTTAATTGAAGGAGGAAAACAGTGATGGACTTAAAAGGAAAACGGGTTCTGGTATTTGGTTCCGGAAAAAGCGGAATCGGAGCAGCAGAGCTTCTGGGACAGGTTGGAGCCTGCCCGGTTCTGTATGACGGAAACCCGGATCTGGACAAAGAAGCAGTATTACATAAGACTGCCAGCATAAAAGAAACGGATATCTACGCAGGCGGGCTTCCGGAAGAGGTGCAGAAAAGCCTTGATCTGGCAGTGTTAAGCCCCGGGGTACCGACGGACCTTCCTCTGGTAAAAAGCTTTTATGAGCAGGGCCTTCCGGTATGGGGAGAGGTTGAACTTGCTTTCCGTACAGGGAAAGGGCGAGTTCTTGCAATTACCGGAACAAACGGAAAAACAACAACAACAGCCCTTCTTGGAAAGATCATGGAGGATGCCGAGGATTCTGTATTTGTAGTTGGAAATATCGGAACTCCTTATACTTCCAAAGCTCTGGAAATGACCGAGGATTCTGTGACAGTGGCTGAGATCTCCAGCTTTCAGCTTGAAACCATTGAAAAGTTCGCTCCTTGTGTCAGCGCGATTCTGAATATAACAGAGGATCATCTGAACCGTCATCATACTATGGAAGAATATATCCGTGTGAAGGAACTGATCGTAAAGAATCAGAAGCCGGAGGATGTGTGTGTTCTGAACTATGAGGATCCGGTTCTTAGAGAATTCGGAAAAAATATTGTGCCGCAGACCGTATATTTTTCCAGTGAAAGAAGACTGGAAAAAGGAATTTTCCTGGAGGACGGACAGATCATTCTGAAAACAGAGGATCAGGAGATTTCTCTTGTAAAAACAGACGATCTGAAGCTGTTGGGCAAACATAACTTTGAAAATGTAATGGCTGCAGCGGCTATGGCTTATTATGCAGGCGTATCTGTTGAAAGTATCCGAAAAAGTATCTGTGAATTTACAGCAGTAGAGCACAGGATCGAGTATGTGACTGAAAAGAACGGAGTTGTCTATTACAATGATTCCAAAGGAACTAATCCGGATGCGGCAATCAAGGGAATCCAGGCAATGAACCGTCCTACCTGGCTGATCGGAGGCGGTTACGACAAAGGCTCCAGCTATGATGAATGGCTGAACAGCTTTGACGGCAAGGTAAGAAGTCTGGTTCTCATCGGACAGACAAAAGAAAAAATCAGAGAGGCTGCAGAGCGGCTGGGTGTTTGTTCCTGCATTCTCTGTGAAGATCTTCAGGAAGCAGTAAAGATCTGCGCAGAAAAGGCTCAGCCGGGTGAGGCGGTTCTTCTTTCTCCTGCCTGCGCAAGCTGGGGACAGTTTGACAATTATGAGCAGCGCGGAGACTGTTTTAAGGAATATGTAAAAAATCTCTGATGGATATGAGGGTAAAAATGACCGGAAGTACGCAAATGTACGAACCGGTCATTTTTTATGAAAAACTTCATATTTATTAATAACGCGGCAGCAGGGAGGCTCTTATGTCACAGCAGCCACAGAGAAAAAAGGGAAGACCCGATGCCCTTCTGTTGATCCTTGTGATTTTTCTTGCAGTATTCGGTCTGGTGTTTCTGTACAGCTCCAGTTCTTACAATGGGAGAGTGAGATTTCATGATTCCTTTTATTATTTCAAAAAACAGCTGTTTGCAACAGCCCTGGGACTGGCAGCCATGTATGTGGTATCGGAAACGGATTATCATTTCTGGGTTTCGCTTGCTCCGGTTGTTTATTTGATGTCTGTTGTTCTGTCTACGGCTGTTCTTCTGGTGGGACAGGAGATCAATGGATCCAAAAGATGGCTGAGCCTGGGACCTCTGTCTTTTCAGCCTTCAGAATTTGCAAAAGTGGCAGTAATTCTTTTTCTTGCATGGCAGATTGACAGAAGCCGCAAAAAAACATCCGGCATATGGTTTATGTGCCGTACTATGGCAACACTTCTTCCTATTGTGGGACTGGTGGGTTCCAACAATCTCAGTACGGCTATCATTATTCTGGGAATCGGAGTGATCCTTATTTTTGTGTCAAGTCCGGGATATGTGCAGTTCGTCGGTATGGGAAGTGCGGGAGTTGCATTTATTACAGTGTTTCTTGCTGCAGAAAGCTATCGTCTGGAACGTCTGGCTATCTGGAGAAATCCGGAAAAATATGAAAAAGGCTTTCAGACCATTCAGGGACTGTACGCCATAGGAAGCGGCGGGCTGTTCGGGCGGGGGCTGGGCAGCAGTCTCCAGAAGCTGGGCTTTGTTCCGGAAGCTCAGAATGACATGATCTTTTCTATTATATGTGAAGAGCTGGGGCTTGTGGGAGCCGGGATTCTGATCATAATATTTGCCCTTCTTTTATGGCGGCTCTGCGTGACAGCCATGCACAGCAGAGATCTTCAGGGAACTCTGATCAGCGCCGGTATTATGGGGCATATGGCAATTCAGGTGATTCTTAATATTTCTGTTGTTACCAACACGATCCCTAATACGGGAATCACCCTTCCTTTTATCAGCTACGGAGGAACCTCCGTGGTATTTCTTCTGGCAGAGATGGGGCTGGCGCTCAGTGTGAGCAGTCACAGAAAAGAAAAAACAGCATAGGATAAAAGGAAGAGGGCTTTTGGGGAGTGACGGTTTGGATAAAATTCGCATTACAGGAGGAAAGCCGCTTCAGGGTACCATATCCATACAGGGCTCCAAAAATTCTGCGCTGCCCATGATGGCAGCTTCTTTGCTTCACAGAGGAGTCAGCGTGCTGAAGGGATGTCCTGCCATAGCTGATGTGTATTGTATGGAGGACATTCTCAGATCCCTGGGTGCTCTTACCTGGTGGGAAAAAAATACCCTTTATCTTGACTGCAGCAGAGCGGACGGAACAGAAGTTTCCGGAGACAGTACCGGAAAAATGCGATCATCGGTAATTCTTCTGGGTGCGCTTCTGGCAAGGAACAAAAAAGGCTCCATGGGATATCCCGGAGGCTGCGTAATAGGAAAACGTCCGGTTGATCAGCATTTGTATGTGCTGCGCTGTCTGGGAGCCTGGGTGGAAGAAAAAGAAAACAGTCTGGAAGCTGAGGCCGGATGTCTGAAAGGGGCAGAGATTGTTTTTGGAAAAATCAGCGTAGGCGCTACAGAGCAGGGGGTTCTGGCCGCTGTCCTGGCAGAGGGGCATACGGTTCTCAGAAACTGTGCCAGAGAGCCGGAAATCGTGTGGCTGTGCAGATATCTTCGCAGCATGGGAGCTGAAATTCAGGGAGAAGGAACTCACTGTATCAGAATCACAGGCGTAAAAGAATTAAAAGCCGGAAATATGCAGATTCCTCCTGATCGTATTGTGGCGGGAACATATTTATGTGCTGCAGCGGCAACAAGAGGGAAGATCACGATCTCCAATCCGCCTGAGGGAGAGATGGATGCATTTCTTGAAGTGTATGGGAAAATGGGTGGACAATATAACCGCAGGAGTGGTAAACTAATAGCTGACGGAAGCGGAACGGCATTTCCGGTACCGTTTCTGGAAACGGATACGTATCCGGGTTTTCCCACAGATCTTCAGTCTCCTCTCATGGCAGTACTGACAACCATTCCGGGGAAAAGCCGCATACGGGAAAATATCTTTGAAAACCGGTTCAGGATTGCAGAGGAACTGAATAAAATGGGTGCCTCTGTTGCTGTTTCCGGCAGAGAGGCCAGTATACAGGGAGGAACCTGTCTCAGGGGATGTACAGTGAGAGCCAGAGAACTGCGAGGGGGAGCGGCGTTGCTTGTGGCAGCTCTTGCGGCGCAGGGGGAGACTGTCATCGAAGGATGTTCCTTTATTTACCGGGGATATGAGCATATATGTGAGGATCTGGCGTCTTTGGGCGCGCAGATAGAAGAGGATACAGGAACTGCATTTTTATGAGAACATCAAAATACAGAAAAAAACTGAACATATCGGATAAGCAGAAAAAAATAGTACTTGGGGGAATAGGAGCCTGTCTTCTGGCAGGTGTGCTTTTTTTCTTTCTTTATTTTAAGGTAGAAAATGTGGAGATTATGGGAAGCGGTCATTATACGGAAAAAGAGATAAAGGCCATGGTCCTTCGGGGACCAATGGCAGAAAACTCTGTTCTTGCCCCCATCCTTTATACCACAGACGACACAGGGGATATTCCCTTTGTGGAAGGCTTTAAGGTGACACGGTCAAACAGAAACACCATCGTGGTCAGTGTAAAGGAAAAGAAGGCTGTGGGCTGTATTCCCTATCTGGACAGCTATATTTATTTTGACCGGAACGGCATGTTTATTGAAAGCGAAAAAACACAGGATAAAAAAGTTCCTTTTTTTGACGGGATAGCTGTGAAACGGGTAGTAAAAGGAGAGAAGCTACCCATAAAAGAAACCGTTCTGAATACCGCGGTTGCTCTTTCTACTATCTTTGCCAAAAATGACAGTCTGCCGGATCATATTCAATTTGACGAAAGCTACGAGATCAGTCTTCTTTACGGAGATATTACAGTCAGTCTGGGCAAAGATGTGAACCTTGAAGATAAAATGACCAGGGTGATCGCGATTCTTCCCCAGCTTGCAGGTCAGAAAGGCATCCTGCATGCGGAAAATGTAACGGATTCTGTAAAGACCATTACCTTTGAGGCGGAAATAGAGGAAGTGACAGCAGAAAACTGGACCGGCGGATACGATGAAAACGGTGAATATACCGGAGACGGCGAGTATGATGAAAGCGGAAAATATGTGGGAGCGAAGCCTATGACAGCTCTTGACTATGCTCTTGAAAAATGGGTTGGCGGCTATGATGAGGAAGGCGATTACACCGGAGAGGGCGAGTATGATGCCAACTGGAATTATGTAGGTCCTGCTCCTACACAGGAAACCATTGACGCAATGGGAGACTGGACAGGAGGATATAATGAAGAGGGCGGATTCACCGGAACCGGAGAGTACGACAGAGAGGGAAATTATGTAGGCCCAATGCCGGAAAATACGGAAGAAGCTGACGGAAACAGTGAGGACGGAAGCTCTGAAGACAGCTCTTACGGGTCAGAAGGAGAGTATTCTGGTTCGGGATATGAGGACGGTTACAGCGAGGAATCCAGTGAGTATTCGGATGGTTCAGAGGAAACAGGAGCCTATGATGAAAGCGGGGAAGACGCTTATTACGGCGATGGATATTAAGCTGGAAATGACGAAAATACATGAAAAAAGTATAAAAAAACAAAAATAGTAGTTGATTAATTTTAGAAAAAAATATATGATATACTATATGCAGGTAGATTACGATAAATATCGGGGAAATAAAAGGAGGAAGTACATTGTTAGAGATTATGTCAAATGAAGCTGAGTCCTCTGCCAAGATTATAGTCATTGGTGTGGGCGGAGCTGGAAATAATGCTGTAAACAGAATGGTGGAAGAGACCATCGGAGGAGTTGAGTTTGTAGGTGTCAACACTGACAAACAGGCCTTAACCCTCTGTAAAGCTCCAACAGTACTTCAGATTGGTGAAAAGATAACGAAAGGTCTTGGTGCTGGAGCACAGCCGGAAGTTGGTCAGAAGGCCGCTGAGGAAAGTATAGAAGAAGTAAAACAGTTAATAGAAGGCGCTGATATGGTATTTGTTACCTGTGGTATGGGCGGCGGCACCGGAACAGGTGCGGCACCGGTAATCGCAGCAGCAGCAAAGGAAATGGGAATCCTTACTGTTGGTGTGGTAACAAAACCTTTCCGTTTTGAAGCAAAGACACGTATGAACAATGCTCTTGCAGGAATCGAGAATCTGAAAAAGGCAGTGGATACACTGATCGTTATTCCGAATGACAAGCTTCTCGAGATCGTTGACCGCCGGACAACCATGCCGGAGGCACTCCGCAAGGCTGACGAAGTTCTTCAGCAGGCGGTTCAGGGAATCACCGATTTGATCAATCTGCCGGCACTGATCAACCTTGACTTTGCAGATGTTCAGACTGTTATGACAGACAAGGGCATCGCTCATATCGGTATTGGAGAGGCAAGAGGAGACGACAAGGCTATGGAAGCTGTTCAGCAGGCAGTATCCTCCCCGCTTCTTGAGACGACCATTAAAGGCGCAACTCATGTAATCATTAATATTTCAGGTGATATTTCTCTTATGGATGCAAATGATGCGGCAAGCTATGTACAGGAGCTGACAGGAGAGGAAGCAAATATCATCTTTGGTGCGATGTATGATGATTCTGTTGCTGATTATGCAAGAATCACAGTTATCGCTACAGGGCTTACCGATGCAGCTCCGAAAGCAGGTTCTTCCTTTGGCGGAAGAAGCAATGCATCTTCACCGTTTTCTGTAAGAAAACCGGCTGCACAGACAGGAGCGGCAAAGCAGGCTGGCGGTATCAATATGCCGAGCTTTTCTCTTCCGAACATGAATTCATCTTATGGTACAAAGATGCCTACAAGTACAGTTCAGAAAAAGGATATCCAGATTCCGGATTTCCTGAAAAACAGATAAAACTGAAACCAATGCAAAAAGGACATTGCCTGCGGGCAATGTCCTTTTTTAAACAGCTTTATACTGACATATGAAACAGCATATACAGACCGGACTGTATATGTTTGCTTCCGGCAAAAGGTGTCAGCATTTACATGCAAAAGTTTTGCACTTTGTTTCTTTGCTTGTGCTGGCATTCTGACCGTTGATGTCAATGGCAGAGGCCGTACATTTACAGTGCTCGTTGTAAGTGCACTCATGAGCTTTGCAGTCAATACGGATTTTTTCGCAGCCGCAGGATTCTTTTTCACTGTTTGTTACTGAGGCGCTGTTCCGGTCACGGAAACTTCCGCAGCTGGTTTCATCAGAAACCCGGGCATCATGCCCCATTACTTCGATCTCTCCGCGGGAGCACAGCTGATCTTTGTTATAAATACAGGTTACTGCACTGCAGTTGAGTATTGTCATGGTTGTGTCCTCCTTAAATAAATCATTGCCTTATGTAATATTTCCGTATTTTCGGATTTTATTCTGCAGATTAACAGGGTAAAGATTATCACAGCAAAATTATCACAGAAAAATGTAGTATACAGTAAAAAAGAGGGCAGTGGTTGTGGTCAAAAAATTTTAAATTTATTGAAATAACGCAATATTTTTATTGTGTATCATTACAGAATATGTTATATTAGTTACATACAGGGAGCAATCGCCCACAAAGGGGTGAGCTCGCAAAAATAAGTGTAAAATGCCGCTTTTCAGCGAACAAGATCTGTAAGCGACATTTCTGTAAGCAAGTTATCAGTGAAAGGATAAATATTTTTAAGACAGCCTTTTAAAATGTTTATCGCCACCATCTCCATCCTATGTAAGATTGAGGTCATTACTCTTTAATACAATTGCTCCCGTATAAAATAAAAACTGCAGTACCGATAACGGCAGGTTGTCGTAACGGAATAAACACGGAGAACTGATGATGACAGGGTTTCTGTCGGAAAGAGTTCTTTTTTTATTTATCAGGAAAGCAGGACAATTTATACCACCCGTCCCGGCAGACAAAAACGTTCCGTTTTGCTGTTTGCCGGAAAAGCAGTAATTCTGTACGGATCTTCACAGGAAATAAAATACGGAATTCCGGCAGAACAGGAAAAGGTACCGGACAGGAGACTGTCATTGAAAATGATTAAAAAAAACACATAAAAGTTCTTGACTTTACATGAAAGTCATGATATCCTGTTACAGTACGTGAAGAAAACAAAGCAGAGTTCACTCTCACCTTAGCGCACAGGATGCGTCTCGGGTTTATATGTCTCAGCATTTGTAAGAAGGGATGTTCCTTTCAGATAAATGCATAGTACAGAAGCTGTCTGTGGATATCAGAGAGCTGTACTGTGGGAATATGAGCAGAGTGTGGATTCGTCCATGCTTTTTTTGTTTCACAGAAACGTGCAAAAGTCAGGGTATATCATTTACAGGTATGGAGGTGTACAACAATTAGCAATTTAATGATTAACGAACAAATCAGAGACAAAGAAGTACGTCTGATCGGAGCAGACGGAGCCCAGCTTGGTATCATGTCTGCAAAAGAGGCCATGTTTAAGGCGCAGGAGGCAGGACTTGACCTTGTAAAGATCGCACCGCAGGCAAAGCCGCCGGTATGTAAGATCATTGATTACGGAAAATACCGTTACGAACTTTCCCGTAAGGAAAAAGAAGCCAAAAAGAAACAGAAAACGATTGACATTAAAGAGGTACGTCTCTCTCCTAATATTGATACGAATGACTTAAAGACAAAGGTAAACGCTGCAAGGAAATTCCTTACAAAAGGTGACCGCGTAAAAGTCACTCTGCGTTTCCGTGGAAGAGAAATGGCTCATATGGCAAGCAGCAGACATGTGCTGGATGATTTTGCGGAGCTTCTGAAAGACATCGCTGTAGTGGAAAAAGCTCCCAAGATCGAGGGAAGAAGCATGACAATGTTTCTCAGCGAAAAACGTTAAGCAATTACTGTTTCCGTGTCCGGTTACGGACACAGCAGTAATGTGAAATATAAAACAGAACCACGAATCAAGGAGGAAATAAAAATGCCTAAGATTAAAACATGTAGAGCAGCAGCAAAACGCTTCAAAAAAACTGGTACCGGAAAGATCATGAGAAACAAAGCTTATAAGAGCCATATCTTAACAAAGAAATCTCAGAAAAGAAAGAGAAATCTCAGAAAGGCCACTGTTGTTGATTCCACAAACCTGAAGAATATCAAGAAAGCACTGCCTTATTTATAAGAAGTAAGAAGAGAAGACGAACAGGAGGAAATTAAGAAATGGCAAGAATTAAAGGCGGATTAAACGCAAAGAAAAAACATAATCGTACATTAAAGCTGGCAAAGGGTTACAGAGGAGCCCGTTCCAAACAGTATAGAATTGCAAAACAGTCTGTAATGAGAGCTCTTGCAAGCTCCTACGCAGGAAGAAAGCAGAAAAAACGTCAGTTCAGACAGCTCTGGATCGCACGTATCAACGCTGCTGCAAGAATGAACGGACTTTCCTACAGCAAGATGATGCACGGCCTGAAAGTCGCAAACATCGACATCAACAGAAAGATGCTTGCTGAGCTTGCAGTAAATGATGCAGAAGGATTCAAAGCACTTGCAGAGATTGCTAAAAAAGCGATCGCATAAGTAAATAATGAATTACAGGAGAGACATCTCCTTCCGGAACCGGTATTCTGTATAGGATACCGGTTTTTTAAATATAAATATTTTATAAATTTATACTTGAAATCAAATATATCAGATGCTATAATCAAAACATTAAAGTATTAGCGAACGAAAGTCAGGGGGAAAGCCCAAGCCGGCTGGTGGTCCAGTGGGCTTTTTTAACATCATCTGTATGCAGAAGAACAGGATGCTGATAATCGTTACAAATTTAAGGAGGAGATTTGTTATGAGAAACTGGAAAAAGGTATTAAGTGTAACTGCGGCAGCAGCTGTGGCAGGGAACACGGCCACTGCCACCACAACGCTCCGCAAA
>OBXV01000086.1_pt1 | contig 132913 bp, 139 predicted proteins | sample 1495451 | NCBI WGS metagenome assembly OBXV01 (sample SAMEA2580178, study PRJEB22360) | human gut metagenome | biome: human gut; feature: human-associated habitat; material: faeces | place: Denmark | collected 2008/2010 | reverse complement strand
TATTTATAAAAATCGATCGAAATAAGACAGGGCCCTTGCCAAGGAAGCAAAAGCGACCATGTTCATTTTTGGAATATATGAGCTGTATCATTCAGAAGCAATTGTAAATACTTTTTATACGGTTGCCCTGTGATATTGACCGATTGGTCTTGACAAGAACCTGTGATAGGTTATAATAAACTGTATAAAAATTGAATAGGATCTTCAGGGCAGGGTGAAATTCCCTACCGGTGGTACAGCCCACGAGCCGCAAGGCATGATTCGGTGAAACTCCGAAGCCGACAGTACAGTCTGGATGAAAGAAGATAGTGATAAAAGAACTCTGGGATTTACGCACAGCGTAGGTCAGATGCATTTGGTGTATTTGGCGTGCTGTTATAAGTCCTGGTTTTTTATTTTATAAGAAAGTTCTACGACCTTCCTTGTGAAATAAATACGTTCCGCTTATTTATGAGTGAACTTTAGCTTGTTAAAGCCCTGAAGTCCTGTGTTACAGGATTTTGGGGATTTTTTTATTTCACAGGAAAGTTCTGCGACCTTTCCTATGAAATAAAAAACGCTCCGCGGGCTGTACACAGATGCGTAAGGAAATTATTTGACTGCGTCAAATCGCATCTGGTACGCAAAGTTGTCAAGCTTGAAAGGAGGTTTGTCCAATTGCAGGAACAATATATGAGAAGGGCCATTGAACTGGCCAAAAAAGGAACAGGATATACGAATCCCAACCCATTGGTGGGGGCTGTCATCGTAAAGGACGGAGAGGTGATTGGAGAGGGATTCCATGAGGCATACGGGGGTCTGCATGCGGAGAGGAATGCACTTAAGAGCTGTACCAAAGACCCAAACGGCGCAGAACTTTATGTGACTCTGGAACCATGCTGCCATTACGGAAGGACGCCGCCCTGTACGGAAGCCGTCATAAAAAGCGGAATTCGAAAAGTTTATGTTGGGAATGTTGATCCGAATCCAAAAGTGGCAGGGATGGGAATCAAAATTTTAAGAGAACATGGTATCGAAGCGGAAACAGGTATTCTCGACGAGGAATGCAGGGGGTTAAACGACATCTTTTTTTATTATATTACCCACGATACGCCTTATGTGGTGCTGAAATATGCTATGACACTGGATGGGAAGATTGCAGTCAGGACAGGTGAGTCTAAATGGATCACCGGCGGGGAGGCGAGGGAACATGTTCAGTTTCTCAGGCATCGGTATGCGGCGATCCTGACAGGGATTCATACGGTTATAAGCGATGATCCGATGCTCAATGCCCGCATAGAAGGAGGGAATAATCCGGTGCGTGTAATCTGCGACAGCAGATTAAGGATTCCGATAAGTTCAAAAATTGTCCAGAGTGCTAAAGTTATCCCGACCATCATTGCGGCATGTGAAAGAAACGAGAAGGCGCAGAGGCTTGAGGCTTTGGGGTGCCGGGTACTGATCTGCCCCGGAAAGGATGGAAAGACAGATCTTCTGGAACTTATGCGGATTCTCAGAAAAGAAAAAATCGACAGTGTCCTCGTGGAAGGCGGAGCAGATATCAACGATTCGGTTATTCAGGCCGGAGCGGTAAACAAAGTGTATGCCTTTATCGCACCGAAAATTTTCGGCGGAAGACAGGCCAGATCTCCGGTGGAAGGAGAAGGGGTCGATAAGATAAGCGATGCGCTGCTTCTCAATGGGCCTGAGATTACCAGGTTCGGCGAAGACCTTCTGCTGGAATATAAAGTGAGGTGAGAAAGTGTTTACAGGAATTATTGAAGAATTGGGGACGGTCTTTTCGGTTAAAAGAGGAGGACAGTCTTCGGCTGTCAGGATAGGGGCATCCAGGGTCCTCGAAGATATACATACAGGAGACAGCATTGCAGTCAACGGGGTATGCCTGACGGCAGTTACCTTTGATGGACAGGGATTTCTTGCGGATGTGATGAACGAGACATTTGAGAAAAGCAGCCTGGAAAATTTAAAGCCGGGAGATCCGGTAAATTTAGAACGGGCCATGAGGGCAGGCGGCCGGTTTGGCGGACATATCGTTGCCGGACATGTAGATGGTACGGGAACGGTCACTTCGGTGAAGCAGGATGCCAATGCAGTATGGTTTACAGTGAAGGCACCGCCGGGAATCATGCGGTACTGTATTAAAAAAGGTTCTATAGCCGTGGACGGCATCAGTCTTACCATTGCGGATACCGGGGATCAATGGTTTCAGGTTTCGGTCATCCCCCACACCTTAAAGGAAACGGTGCTGGGATATAAAAAGCCCGGAGATCCGGTGAATCTGGAAAACGATATGATCGGAAAATATGTAGAAAAACTGATGCAGCCCGAACATGGAGAAAAGACCAGTGCCATAACCGAGGAAATGTTAATAAGAGCAGGATTTTAGGAGGAAAGAACATGAAGTTCAGCACGATTGAAGAAGCGTTGGAAGACCTGAGACAGGGAAAGATCATCATTGTCACGGACGATGAGGACAGGGAAAATGAGGGGGATTTCATCTGTGCCTCAGAATTTGCAGATACGGAGAACATTAATTTCATGGCGGTCCATGGAAAGGGTTTGATCTGTATGCCTATGAGCGCAGCTATGGGAGAAAAACTCGGATTGTCTCCGATGGTAACCAAGAATACGGATAACCATGAGACTGCATTTACAGAAAGTATTGATCATGTGGAAACCACCACGGGAATTTCTGCGGTGGAACGCTCTGTCACAGCATTGAAGTGTATGGAGGACAGCATCAGGCCGGAGGATTTAAGGCGCCCCGGGCATATGTTTCCGCTGATCGCAAAGCCGGGCGGTGTCATGGAGCGGAACGGACACACAGAGGCGACGGTGGACCTTGTGAAGCTTGCAGGTTTAAAAGAAAGCGGTTTGTGCTGTGAGATCATGAGGGAAGACGGTACTATGATGCGTACCACAGAACTCATGGGACTGGCAGAGAAGTTTGGCCTTAAGATGATCACTATAAAGGCACTGCAGGATTACCGGAAGAAACATGAAGTGTTCGTGAGCAGGGAGGCGGAGACACCGATGCCCACTAAGTATGGGGAATTCCGGGCTTACGGTTATGTAAATAAACTAAACGGTGAACATCATGTCGCTTTAGTAAAAGGAAAAGTAGATGACGGGGAGCCGGTGCTGTGCCGTGTACACTCCGAGTGTCTGACAGGAGACACCTTTGGTTCATTAAGATGCGACTGCGGTGATCAGCTGACCACCGCCATGAGGCAGATCGAAGCGGAGGGCAGGGGGATTTTACTCTACCTGAGACAGGAAGGGCGGGGCATTGGCCTGATCAACAAATTGAAAGCATATGCCCTGCAGGATGAGGGAATGGACACGGTAGAGGCAAATCTGGCCCTCGGATTTGAAGAAGACCAACGGGAATATTACATAGGTGCACAGATTCTGAGAGACCTGGGTGCGTCTGAACTGAGACTTTTGACAAATAATCCGACGAAAATCGAAGGTCTGGGTGATTTTGGCCTGGAGATCGTGGAGAGGGTGCCGATCCAGATCAAACTCACAGATTATGATGGATTCTATATGAAGACCAAACAGGAAAAAATGGGGCACTATTTAACATATTAAGCTGAAAAATATGAAGAAGAAGGAGATATAAGATGAAGGTATTAGAAGGAAAATTAGTCGCAAAAGGGATGAAAGTCGGCATTGTCGTCGCCAGATTCAATGAGTTTATCGTATCCAAGCTGCTTTCAGGAGCGCTGGACGGCCTGCGCCGCCATGACGTGAAGGAAGACGATATTTCTGTAGCCTGGGTTCCAGGAGCATTTGAGATTCCGATTGCCGCACAGAAGATGGCGGGCTCAGGGAAATATGATGCTGTCATCTGTCTGGGGACCGTGATCCGGGGCTCTACCAGCCACTATGACTATGTGTGCAATGAGGTATCCAAGGGGATTGCTCACGTGTCTATGGAAAGTCAAATTCCTGTACTGTTCGGTGTACTGACCACGGAAAATATCGAGCAGGCCATCGAGCGCGCCGGTACGAAAGCCGGAAACAAGGGTTATGACTGTGCGCTGTCAGCGATTGAAATGGTAAATTTATTGAAAGAGATTGGTTAAACTGGACGGAGCCGCTTATTTCCTGTAAAATAGAACAGAAAATAAGCGGCTTTTCTAAGCATTAAAAAAGTTCTGCTCGCGTTATGCACACAAATACATAAGGGAGGTATCTTACTATGGATCAGATTCAACAACTTCAGAGAATGATTGACGAAAGCAGCAGGATCGTCTTTTTCGGCGGTGCGGGAGTTTCCACAGAGAGCAGTATTCCGGACTTTCGGAGTACGGATGGACTCTACCATCAGACGTATCAATATCCTCCTGAGGTGATTGTCAGCCATACGTTTTTTGTTCAGAAGACAGAAGAATTTTATGATTTTTATAAGAAGAAAATGATATTTCCGGATGCCAAACCGAATCCTGCCCATTTAAAGCTCGCAGAGCTTGAGAAGACCGGAAAGCTCACGGCAGTTGTCACTCAGAACATCGACGGTCTGCACCAGAAGGCCGGAAGTCAGAAGGTATTTGAGCTGCACGGAAGTGTTCACAGAAATTACTGTCAGAAATGCCATAAGTTTTTTGATGTAAACTACGTAGCCGGAGCAGAGGGAGTACCGCGCTGCGACGAATGCGGGGGACTGGTGAAACCGGATGTTGTACTATATGAAGAGGGACTGGATGCATCCGTGATGAGGGGAGCCGTCGATGCGATTTCTGAGGCGGATATGCTGATCATCGGGGGGACTTCTCTCGTAGTGTATCCGGCAGCAGGCATGATTGACTATTTTCATGGGAAACATCTTGTGCTGATTAATAAAGATGCCACATCCAGAGACCGGCAGGCAGAGCTCTGCATTACAGATCCGATCGGTAAGGTCCTTGGACAGATCAGGGTGAATCCATGAAAAAGAGAGATCTTGTGTTGATCGGAGCAGTCCTTCTTGTAGCAGCGGCAGGATTTTTATTTCTGTCTCTTGTGAAAAAGGACGGGGAAAGGGTAGTGGTGACGGTAGATGGAAAAGAAGTCTGGAGCCACAGCCTTTCTGAGGATGCGGTCTATACGGTAAAGAGCCCGAACGGGTCCAATGTAGTCCGAATCCAAGATCAGAAAGCATCAGTCACAGAGGCCGACTGCCCTGATCAGATATGCAGAAAGCATAAAGCTATCGATAAAACCGGGGAAACCATTGTCTGCCTGCCGCATAAAGTCGTGGTGGAAATTAAAGACGGAACCAGGGAGAAAGAATATGACGGAATTACAAATTAAGGAGAAAAACCAATGACCAGACGAACTGCTGTGGATGGCATGTTTCTGACGCTGGCCATCGTTGTTTCTTATATAGAGGTACTCCTTCCGATTCCGGTAGGGATTCCGGGAGTGAAGATCGGCCTTGCCAATGGAGTCATCATGGTTCTTCTCTTTTTTACCGGTTGGAAGAGGGCGCTGTTTATCTCCGTTTTGAGAATTCTTCTGGCAGGAATACTTTTTGGGAATCCAATGACGATTGTTTACAGTCTGGCGGGCGGAATTTTGAGTATTTTTTTCATGGCGATTTTGAAAAAAGCAGGGGGATTTTCGGCAGTGGGACTCAGTGTTGCCGGGGGAGTGGCACACAACCTGGGACAGCTCAGTGTTGCCGTGTGTCTGATGGAAAATGCAAGAATTTATTATTATGCGCCGGTGCTGCTTATCACCGGAACCATTGCCGGCACTGCCATCGGAGTGCTGGCGGCAGGACTGATAAAAAAGATCCCGGCAAACCTATTTCAGTAAGGAAAGAATTTGAATTGGAGGAAAGACGTGAAAAAGAAAGTATGTGCGGCCATGGTATTTGTTTTTACAGCGGTCATGGCATCTGGCTGTGTGAAGAAAGAAGAGATACAGAAATATTCCCACGTAGACTATGCCATGGGGACTGTGACCAATACGACATTATATGGGAGAAGCCCGGATCTTTCTGAGACTGAACAAGCGATAATGGAGAAGATGAAGAAGCTGGAGACTGAGCAGCTTTCCTGGAGGAAGGACAGTTCCGCTGTGGCAAAGCTCAATCGAGGGAAACAAAGAGCGGCGGATGTCCAGGAGCCGCTGTTTACCTGGCTTGAAAAGTCTCTTCAGATTGCAAAAGACAGCAAAGGGGCTGCGGATCCGGCCATCGGCAGCCTCACTCAAATGTGGGATTTTGAATCCAAGAATCCAAAGGCACCCAATGCGGATAAGATCGAAGCACTGATTAAAGATGGTATCGTCAGTAGTGCATATGCGCACGTAAAACTGAATGAACAGCAGAAAACTGTGAGAAAAGAGAGGGAGATCAAAATTGATCTGGGAGCTTTCGGCAAGGGGATCGGAACCGACGAAGCCATGAAATTCCTCAAAAAAGATGAGAGAATCACCGGAGCCATGGTGGCTCTTGGGGGAAGCATCGCTGTTTATGGGGAAAAGCCCGGCGGGGAGGACTGGAAAGTTGGGATACAGAACCCTGACGGAAAACAGGGGGAGACTATTGGAGGGCTTAGCGTAAAAGGCGGGACCTTTATCTCTACCTCCGGTGATTATGAAAAATATTTTATTGACAAAAAGACAGGAAAACGGTATTTTCACATCTTAGATGAGAATACCGGATATCCGGTACAGACAGAGATCACATCCTGTACCATTGTGTGCAGTTCAGGCATCGTCAGTGACGGACTGTCCACCGCATGTTTTGTGCTGGGGCCGGAAAAAAGCGGTTCACTGTTGAAAAAGTACGGAGCAAAAGCAATTTTTGTGGATAAACAAAAAAATGTTTATGTCAGTGACGGATTGGATTTTGAACTCACAGACGATGCATATAAAATAGTTAAAAAAGATATTGGCGGATGAAAAAATTTATTTGCCAATATCTTTTTTTATGATTGAAATAAATTCTTTATTTTTCTCCGCGGGGTTTTCCGCAGGTCTGCCGTTTAATCAGTGTACACGGCAGTGTTAGGCGCACCGGTGTCTTGTATTCACTTGGCACTTCATTATAGAGTTTGGCCACAAAGTTTGCCGCATATTCCCCCATATACTCCGAAGGGGCATGGACCGTAGTCAGAGGAGGATTGGAAAATTCGGCCACGCTGATATCATCAAAGCCAATGATCGAAATATCTTCGGGAATTTTATAGCCATGTTCATAGAGGGAGCGCATGGCGCCGATAGCGATCGGGTCGCTGGCGGCAAAAACCGCGGTGGGCAGATGTCCGGACTCTATGAGTCTGTTCATCATCTGATATCCGGATTCTGCGCTGAATTCTTCCTCCAGAACAAAAGGTTCATAACAGAGTCCAAGATTCCGGCAGTAATTGATAAACGTTTCTTTCCGCTGTTCAAAATAGACGGTATCCTCGCCGATGTCTTCCTTTCCGCCCAGATAACCAATCTTTGTGTGTCCGAGTTCCACAAAGTAATCGATCACATCTATGACCGACTGGTGGAAATCCAGAACAATGTTATTGAAGGAAATTCTGGAAGTCCGCATATCGATAAAAATAATATTGTCCGTAAGCTGCTCAAAGGCTTTGATATCCTTTTGCGCAAACTTTCCGATACAGATCAGGCCGTCCACTCCGCTTAAAGTCTTTAAATAGTCCGGATCACTCTGAAATGCGCGAATGACTTCAATGTTCTGGTCTGCGCAGTATTTTTCAATCCCCACGCGAATGTTCTGGTAGTAGGGGTCTTCTAATTCCTGAAACAGGGAGTACCACTGGAACACTCCAATGGTAGTTCTTTTCGTTGTTCCTTTCCCCTTTTTTCTGTAGTTTAGACCGTCTGCAATCTTTAAAACTCTGGCCCTTGTCTCCTCTGTGACGCTCAGGGTGTCATCCTGATTTAAAATACGGGAGACTGTGGCGGATGATACACCTGCTTTTTCAGCGATATCTTTAATGGTAGCCATATGAATTCTCCTTTAGCATCTAATTCCAACTCTTTTCTTATTCCAAGTATATCATATCTGTAAACGAAAATAAAATCTTTTCATTAAATTTACTAAAATACAATAAATATATTTAGTAAATATTTAAGTAAAATATAGTTGAAATATTTACTAAACAGTATTACTATATAGACACAGGAACGAAACTAAGATATGAAATAGGAGGCTTTATGTATGGAAACGAATAACAGCAGGGAGAAGGTACCGGGCAGAGTGAAGTATACGTTTGCTTTCGGGGCACTGGGGAAAGACTTAATCTACGGAATGATCGCAACATTCTCGATGATTTACTTTACTGATATCCTCAAAGTATCGCCGGCATTTATCGGTATCGTATTTTTTGCGGCAAAATTGTGGGACGCGTTCAATGACTTGTTTATGGGCATGATCGTAGACAATACGAGATCCAGATGGGGAAAATTTGTTCCCTGGCTGGTAATCGGAACACTGATCAATTCTGTAGTGTTCGTTATACTGTTTACAGACTTTCATTTATCAGGAAATGCACTCTGTGTGTTTGTCGCAGTCATCTATGTGGCCTGGGGAATGACCTACACGATCATGGATATCCCGTATTGGTCCATCATTCCAAACCTGACATCCGATCCGAGGGAGAGGGAAGTGGTTTCCGTCCTGCCGCGTATTTTTGCCAGTCTGGGACAATCTCTGATCATTGCCGGTTTCGGGGTGCAGATCATCGGAGCTCTGGGAGGAGGCTATATCGGTTATCACAGATTTGCCATGTTCATAGCCGGAATGTTTATCTTTACAATCGGAGTCGCCGTATTTAACTTAAAACTAAAAGATGACGGGAATGTGCCGTCAGAAAAAATTTCTTTTAAAGGTGTATTCTCCATTATTAGACAGAATGACCAGCTGCAGTCGGCAGTGGGGCTGATCCTGCTGTACAATGTAGGCATTCAGTTTATTATGGGAGTGGCAGTTTACTATTTTACTTATGTATGCGGCAACGCAGGGATGCTTTCTGCATTTATGATCAGCGCATCCATTGCGGAAGTGGTGGGACTCATCATCTTTCCGAAAGTAGCGGCAAGGCTGTCCAGAAAGGTATCTTTCCTGCTGGCCTGTACTCTTCCGTTTGTGGGATTGGCTCTTCTCCTTGCGGTGGGATTTGTTTGTCCCGAAAATATCGTGCTCACAGCCATATCAGGAATCATTGTAAAGACAGGAACCGGCCTGGAACTTGGCTGTGCCACTGTATTTTTATCCGACGTAGTGGACTACGGAGAATATAAGCTGGGTACAAGAAATGAGTCGGTAGTCTTCTCTTTACAGACACTGATCGTGAAATTTACAGCTGCACTGACCTCGTTGTTTATAGGATTTGCACTGCAGCAGACGGGATACATACCAAACAGCCCGGACCAGAGTATGCTGACCATGAATTCCATACGGGTGCTGATGTGTGCCGTGCCTGCACTTTCTATGCTCACTGCATATGTCATTTATAAAAAAGCATATAAGCTCAGCGACAGTTTTATGAAACAAGTGATTGAAACAATACAGGAAAGGAGATTTAACGCAGAAGCCTGACATTCTGCGGAGGTGGAAAGATGAAAGATACAAGTGTGCTGATGAACGAATTTAAAGAAGGAATTTATGAGAGTCTGTTAAAAGATATTTATGTAGATGACAGTGTGCTGGAATATCAGAAAGAAAGATATATAAAATCACTGAATCAGTATGAAGAAATATTCGGGAAAGAAGAAGTGGAGATCTATTCCGCACCGGGACGGAGTGAAGTGGGAGGCAATCACACGGACCATCAATATGGCAAGGTTCTTGCAACATCTATTAATCTGGATGCCATTGCAGTGACTGCCAGGACAGGAGATGAGAAGATCACGGTAGTTTCTGACGGATATGAGCGCATGGAAATAGGTTTGAATGACCTGCTTGCCAGAGAGGATGAAAGAGAAACCTCGCTGGCACTGATCAGAGGTGTTGCCGCCAGACTGAAACAGAAAGGATATAAGATCGGGGGCTTCCGGGCATATATTACCAGTGACGTACTCATCGGCGCAGGGATGTCATCATCCGCCGCCTATGAAACTCTGATCGGCACCATTTTATCCGGACTGTACAATGAGATGAAACTGGATCCGGTATTTTTAGCCCAGGCAGGCCAGTATGCGGAAAATGAATATTTTGGAAAGCCGTGCGGTCTGATGGATCAGATGGCGTCCTCTGTGGGAGGAATGATCTATATTGATTTTGAAAATCCGGAGGAGCCGGAAGTAAGGCAGGTAAACGTTGACTTTGAAGGCTTCGGACACAGTCTCTGCATTGTGGACACGAGAGGGTCCCACGCGGATCTGACAGAGGACTATGCCATGATTCCGTCTGAAATGAAGCAGGTAGCCCATTATTTTGAAGAAGATGTGCTGCGGAAAGTAGACAAGACCGACTTTTATCTGAACATACCCGCTATCCGTGAAATTCTTGGAGACCGTGCAGTGCTCCGAGCCATGCACTTGTTTGAGGAAAACAAGAGGGTGGAAGAAGAGGTGGAGGCTCTGGAACAGGGGAAATTCGAGGTCTTCAAAAAGCTGGTGAAGGATTCCGGAGATTCCTCTTTTAAGTATTTGCAAAACGTCTATTCCAATCACCAGGTAAACAACCAGAGCGTTTCCATCGGCCTTGCGGTCAGTGATGTGATACTGAAAGACCGGGGCGTGAGCCGTGTCCACGGGGGAGGTTTTGCGGGAACCATTCAGGCCTTTGTACCGGATGAGATCGTTCCGCTTTATCAGAAAACCATGGACAGTGTATTTGGAGAAGAAGCGTGCCATATTTTGAAAGTCCGCAAATACGGCGGAATGAAAGTTTTATAGGGAGACAGGAAGATGGCAGAAGTGAAAGTGATCGAACAAAGACAAGACGGAATTGACATCATAGAGATGAGGAATCCTGGGACGGGCAGCGAACCGGATCAAAGACGGAAAGTTTACCCTTGGGGGACAGGAGTATCATCTGGCGGTAAACAACGGGCCGAACCACCTCCACGGAGGTACGGAAGGATTTGATAAGAAGGTTTGGGACTATGAGATTAGGGATGACAAAGTAATCTTCTGCTATCTGTCTCAAGATATGGAAGAAGGGTATCCGGGGAACCTGAGGATCCATGTCTCCTATGAACTGACAGGAAATACACTGACTATGATATATTACGGGACAACCGACAAAGATACAATTGTGAATTTGGCTAACCATACATATTTCAATCTGTCCGGCAGGAGAGAAAAGATTTATGATCATAAACTCAGGATAAAGGCATCCCGGATTGCCTGTGTTGATAAGGACGGCTGTGCCACTGGTGAAAAACTCAATGTGGCCGGTACTCCGTTTGACTTCAGAAAGTTCCGCAGAATCGGAGAACGTATTAATGATGAGCATGAACAGCTTGCATTTGCGGGAGGATACGATCACCCTTATATTTTAAGCGATCAGACAGAACAGATTACGCTGCTTCATGAAGAGACAGGAAGAAAACTGACAGTTTCCACAAATCTTCCGACGGTACAGCTTTACACGTCGAACTTTCTGGAAGGAGGATTTCCCGGAAAAGGAGGGAGAGCAAATGAAAACAGAGACGGTGTCTGTCTTGAAACCCAGTTTATGCCGAATGCTGTCAACCTTGAGGAGAAGCAGTAGGTGATTCTAAGAAAAGAAGACAGATATGCAGTGTTTACCGCTTTTAAATTCGAGGTGCAGGAAAATGATTGATGTATATATTGCAAAATTAGTACAGTACGGGCTCAATAAACATCTGATCGAACCGGAGGACAAGATTTACACGGTCAATCAGTATCTGGAAATCTTTAAGCTGGATGATTATGAGGAACCCAAAGTCCCGGCAGGGGAGATTGATCTGGAAGAGATCTTGACAAAACTTACGGATGAGGCATATGACCGTTATATTATAAAGAGCAATGATGTCGTGACAAGAGATCTGTTTGACACAAAGCTCATGGGTGTTTTGGTGCCGAGGCCCAGCCGGGTGATACAGGATTTCCGGGAGAAGTATGAGAAGAGTCCGGAAGCAGCGACCGAATTTTTCTATAAGTTCAGTCAGGATACAGACTATATCCGCAGATACCGTGTGAAGAAGGACTGGAAGTGGACCGCAGACAGCCCGTACGGAACCATTGATATTACCGTGAATCTTTCAAAGCCGGAAAAGGACCCGAAGGCCATTGCCGCGGCAAAGAACGCGGCGCAGAGCTGTTATCCAAAGTGCCAGCTGTGCATGGAAAACGAAGGGTATGCAGGGCGCATGAATCACCCGGCGAGACAGAATCACAGAGTCATTCCGGTTACGGTCAACGGCAGCAGATGGGGGTTCCAGTATTCACCGTATGTTTATTACAACGAGCACTGTATCGTATTTAACGGAGAGCATGTGCCTATGAAGATTGACCGGACGGCGTTTGTGAAACTGTTTGATTTTGTCAGACAGTTTCCTCACTACTTCCTCGGCTCCAATGCAGACCTTCCGATCGTGGGAGGGTCCATTCTGTCACACGACCATTTCCAGGGCGGACATTATCAGTTTGCCATGGCAGATGCGAAGATCGAAAAACACTATACAGTGAAGGGATTTGAGGATGTGGAGACGGGAATCTTGAACTGGCCGCTGTCAGTGCTCCGAATCCGGTCAAAGGACGAGAACCGGCTGATTGATATGGCGGATCATATCCTTAATGTTTGGAGAAACTACAGTGACGAGAATGCCCATATTTATGCACAGACCGGCGGGGAACCGCACAATACGATCACTCCGATCGCCAGGAAGACCGGGGAGACCTATGAGCTGGATCTTACTCTGAGAAATAATATAACGACTGCAGAACATCCTCTGGGGCTGTTTCATCCCCACGAGCAATATCACCATATTAAGAAAGAAAATATCGGACTGATCGAAGTCATGGGTCTTGCGGTGCTGCCTTCCAGATTAAAAAATGAAATGGAACTTCTTGCGGACTGCCTTGTAAAAGGGACTCCGATTGAAGAAGAGGAATCTTTGAGAAAGCATGTTGACTGGGTGGAACAGTTTGTGCCAAAATATAAGGAGATCAACAAAGAGAATGTCATGGATATCCTGAAAGAAGAGATCGGACAGGTATTTGTAAAAGTCCTTGAGGACGCAGGTGTTTATAAATGTACCGAAAAGGGCAGGAAACAGTTTGAGAGATTCATTTCTACATTGGATCAGCAGTAAGAAAGGCGGAATGAAATATGAAGATTTTAGTATTAGGCGGAGCAGGCTACATTGGGTCCCATACGGTTTATGAATTGATTGATGCCGGAGAAGACGTTGTGATCATTGACAATCTGGAGACCGGATACAAGGAAGCGGTTCACCCGAAGGCCAAATTCTATCAGGGGGATCTGAGAGACAGAGCATTTGTGGACAGCGTTCTGGACCAGGAGACCGGCATCGATGCAGTCATCCACTTTGCGGCAAACTCACTCGTAGGTGAGAGTATGACGGATCCGCTGAAATATTATGATAACAATCTGTGCGGTACAAAGACCATGCTGGAATCTATGGTGGCACACGGCATCGACAAGATTGTCTTTTCTTCTACGGCGGCGACCTATGGAGAACCGGAGAAGACTCCGATTCTCGAAACGGACCGGACAGAGCCGACCAATACTTACGGCGAGACAAAGCTCTCTATGGAAAAGATGTTCAAATGGGTGGGCAGAGCACACGGACTCCGGTTTGTATCACTTCGCTATTTTAATGCATGCGGAGCCCATAAAAGCGGAGAGATCGGCGAGGCGCACAATCCGGAGACTCATCTGATCCCGCTGATCCTTCAGGTTCCAAACGGAAAAAGAGAAGCAATCAGTATTTTCGGAACCGATTATCCGACCAAAGACGGGACCTGTGTCAGAGATTATATTCATGTGACCGATCTTGCACAGGCTCATATCCTCGCGGTAAAATATCTGATGGAAGGAAATGAAAGTGATATCTTCAATCTCGGAAATGGAATTGGCTTTACGGTCAAAGAGGTGATCGAGACCGCAAAAGAGGTAACGCAAAAACCGATCAAAGCAGTGGAAGAGGGCCGGAGGGCCGGGGACCCTGCAGTGCTGATCGCATCCAGCGAGAAGGCAAAAAAAGTCCTTGGATGGAAGCCGGAGCATGCAGATCTCCATGAGATCATTGAGAGTGCATGGAGGTGGCACAGCACACATCCCGAAGGATATCAGAGCAAATAATACGAGTAATATAATGTAAAAAATGGAACGGTCATCAGGAAATTAGAACGTATATCTGAATTTCCATAAATATGCTTGACGATGAAGCTGTATCGTTCTATACTGACCACAAGCTCAGCAGAGACAACATCCTTAGAGAATGTAATCTCAGAATCTGCCGGAGCACAGACATATATTTTATAATGAAAAAGGAACAGCCATGATGCATTTTTTATTGCACATGTCTGTTCTTTTTTGCATTTGGAGCGGGAAAGGGGTAAAATATGATTATGTTTTACGTTTTATAAATTAGAAAGGATTGAGGATGGAGAGAACGTTAAAAATAGCAATCTGTGACGATGAACAGACTTACTTGGATATCTTGGAAGATGAATGTCTCCGGTTCCTGGAGGGCAGAAATCAAAAGGCACAAATCTTCTGTTTTCAAAGGGGAGAAGATCTGCTTTCTTCGGAGGATGAGTTTGATATCATCCTGCTCGACGTGGAACTGCAGCATATGGATGGATTTTCTGTTGCGGAAGAGTGGAAGAACCGGCAGAGGCCCGGAAAAATCATTTTTATTACGAGCCATGATGAATGGGTCCAGAGAGCTTTTAAGGTTCAGGCATTCAGGTATCTGTATAAAAGTGGAAGCGGACAGGATCTTTTGGAGGCGCTGGAAGACGCGCTCAAAGATATGAACGACAATGAAGGGATTGTACTGGAGGGAAAGGAGGAGAGCAGATTCGTTTACTTCCGGGAGATTCGATGGATCGAAGCTCTGGGCGATGAAATAGCGGTGTTTCTTGTGGGAGGGCATCTGATCGTGAGATTGTCTCTGAAAAAAATTGAGGGGTGTTTGGATGAGAGGTTTCAGCGGATCCACAAGGGATACATAATTAATTTCCAATTCGTAGAGCATTATTACAAAGAACGGCTTGTGCTGTTCTGCGGAAAGGAATTTCAGATTTCCAAGAGGAAACAGAAGGAGGTCAAAAAACACTATTTTGAGTATATAACCAAATATGCAAAAGTGATTTAATGAACCCATATGGGAAATGGGCAGTGAGGGTGAAAAGTGAAAGGATTATATTGGGTGTATGTGTACGCCATTGAACTTTGGAAGATGATCTTGATCATGAGGGGGATTTTAGGGATCGAACCGGTGCGGAAACGGCAGGTGCTGATGTTTCAGATTCCGGCAGTTTTGGGAGTGCTGGCAAGCTTTAAGTACCAGCTTCCCGTGAATATAGTTATTGTCCTGTTTATTATGTTGTCGGCATGGATTTATTTTAATAAGTTTTTTCTGTCAGTGTTTACCTGGCTCGGAATTTCGATCATGGATTTTCTGATCGGACTGTTTATTATTTTTTTCGCACAGATGGATTTTCAGACAGCTTATAACAGCAATCATTTCGCTGATGTGGAGGAGGTCTTCAGTTTTCTTCTGCTGATCGTTATCATTGCGGTACGGAAGAGGTTTGAAGTCAAGAAGATCCAGTATACATACAGTGATGTGGCACTGGGAGCCATGGTACTGGTTGGGGTGATCGCCTGTATCGGTCCCTTTCTGTCGGAAGGATTTCAGAACTGGACATCCATCGGTAAGAGGCTGGAGATCCTTCTTGGATTTCTTTTGATGCTGTTTGGAATCAGCAGTATTATATACCGGATCTGCAGAGTCAGGCAGGAGCAGGAACAGTTTGAACAGCAGATGCTGTGGAATGAACGTCTGTTAAACGAACAGAAAAAGTATTATGAACTGCTGCTTCAGAAGGAGGAGATGACCAAAAAGATCAGACATGATATGAAAAGCCAGCTGGCATGTCTGAGCAGATTTCTGGAAAAAGAAGAGTATGACAATGCAAGGGAATATCTGGGCGAGCTGACCGGAGATATAAAGCGTTTGAATATTCTCATTTCTACCGGAAATGATGTGGTTGATATAGTGGTAAATGATATTGTCCAGAGCGAAAAGATTAAGATCAACTGGAAAGGAAAAATTCCGAGCAGGCTTAACATGACCAATGCAGAGATCTGTATTTTGTTTTCCAATCTTCTCAAAAATGCTGCGGAAGCCGTCAGAGATATGGAAGACAAGACAGTCAGCGTCACGGTCAAGCTCACCGGGCATCATTTGATTTTGGAGGAGAGCAACCGGACCATGAAGCCGGTGATCATAGAAGACGGCCGTCTCAAAACTACGAAGCATGACAAAGAAAAACACGGCATTGGAAGCCGCAATATGATCGAAATCGCCGAAAAGTATAACGGGGATGTTTCCTTCCGGTGTGAGAATGGGATATTCTATGTAAAAATTATCCTTCTGGATACTATTTAATGGAAAAAAAGATGACGGTTATTCAAATATCAAGTCGTTCCCCGCGGGTATATTGAAACAAGGAATAGGACCTTTTATAGTGTGTATTGTTACCGAGATAATTGTCGAAAGCAAAGCAGTATAAAGGGGGATAAAACAATGACATGCATGAGATGGCCTTGGCCTTTCTAATCGTCATCTAGTCCGTTTGGAGGACTAATTACAAAGGATAAAGAATTAATTATGAGGGTAGCCTTAAATTAAGAGACATAAAACAAGAGGCATTTCTGAGAAGATCAGAGATGCCTCTTTTATTATGTCTGATTTTATGCTTTCCACAGTCCGTGGAGATTGCAGTATTCATATGCGGCAATCAATTCCTCACCGTCTGCCAGAAGGAATTCTGCCTCCGGTTTTTCACCCGGATTCAGATATTTTATCTGATGGCCGCGGCTGGTTTCAATGCAGATGAACATAATGTAGTGAGCCTCCATCATAGGATGTTCGGCTTCTCCGACCTTCACGCTGATCCTGCGGTCATCCGCTGAAATGACCGGGACGTGTTTTTCTGCTGCCCCGTCGGTAGTGCCTGGAACAAGCTCCGTCATTTTCTGGCCGCAGCACATGACCGGTACCCCGCTGTCATTCAGCAAAGTCATGATGTTTTTGCAGTGTTCACAGATAAAAAATTTCATTTTAAGAACTCCCTTCTTTAAAACAACAACCCTGGTTACTGATTCTAATATATCAGATTATGCGTCATTTGTCTGTAGAATTTGGAAAAAATGAAGCAACTCTGTGACAAATTTCATATACTATCATTAGATGGCAGCAGAAAGGAGCGGTAAAATGTATGATTTTGCAGTGCTTGGCGGTGATTTAAGACAGTTTTATATGGCAAAACAGCTTGCTTTTAAAGGCTATTCTGTGATTACCTATGGGATCGCATCCGGGGAGGTGCAGGCTTCTTCTATGAAAGAAGCCGTGGAAAATGCAGAAATCCTGATCGGCCCGATCCCTTTTTCCAAAGACCGTGAAAACCTGGTTTCCATGGAATGCTGTGCTGACTTCGGAATAGAGGATGTAAAACAGCATCTGAGGAAAGGGCAGAAGATCTTTGCGGGATGTATTCCGGATGACTTCTGCCGCTATTGCATGAATGCGGGGGTTGCTGTCCATGACTTTATGAAATTGGACTCAGTGGCGTTAAAAAATGCCGTGCCCACTGCCGAGGGAGCTGTGGCAGAAGCCGTTTTTGATTCTCCTGTACAGATACAGGGAAGCCGATGTCTGGTGACAGGCTTCGGACGATGCGGCAGCGTCCTGGCAGAAAAGCTGAAGCTTTGGTCGGCCAAAGTAACGGCAGCCGCAAGAAATAAGGAGCAGCGTGCCCTGGCGGAGTCCTTTGGAATAAAAGCAGTCTCTCTCGATGAGCTGAAAGAAGAACTTTCTCAGGCTGATTTTATTTTTAACACGATTCCGGCCATGATTTTAGACAGAGAACGTCTGGAACAGGTAAAAAAAGAGGCGTTAATCGTGGATATTGCATCTGCGCCGGGAGGCGTAGATTTCATGGCGGCAGACGAATTGGGGATCAAGGCAAAACAATGTCTTGGAATTCCCGGCAAGTATGCAGCGTGTTCGGCAGCTGCCATTCTGACAGAAACAATGATTACGGAATGGGATGTATGATGAGTGTAAAAGGAAAGAAAATAGGAATTGCCGTAACTGGCTCATTCTGCACATATGAAAAAATTTTTATCCAGCTTGAGAAGCTGGCAGAAGAAGGAGCACAGGTGCAGACCATTTTTTCCGGGGCCGCACAGAGCATAGACAGCCGATTTGGAAAGGCAGAAGATTTCTTGGATAGGGCAGAGAAGATCACTGGGATTACCCCGATGAAAACGATCGCCCAGGCTGAACCGATCGGTCCAAAGAGTCTATTGGATATTCTGGTGATCTTCCCGTGTACAGGAAACACGCTTGCAAAGCTGTGCAGCGGGATCACAGATTCACCGGTCCTGATGGCGGCAAAAGCCCATTTAAGGAACGATAAACCTTTGGTGATTTCTGTATCAACCAATGACGCTCTGGGAATAAATATGAAGAACATCGGAGCTCTGATGAATATGAAAAATATTTATTTTGTACCGTTTGGGCAGGATGATCCGGTGAAAAAACCGAACTCCATGATCGCCGATACCAGCCTTTTGATCCCGACTGTGGAAAAAGCGCTGGAAGGCAGACAATATCAGCCGGTTATCCGGGGATAGAACGTAAGGCTCCCGGTGATGCTTCACCGCGGGGCCTGTATGAAAAAAAGTTGAAGAGGTGGCACATATGTGTGGTATTGCGGGATTTTGTAATCCTCATAACAGGTATCTGGAAAAGAAAGGACAGTGGGAAGATGTTCTGGACCGTATGAATCAAGTTCAGAAGCACCGGGGCCCGGATGATCAGGGAACGTTTTTGGAAAATGGGTGCGGCCTGGCCCATGTCCGTCTCTCGATCATTGACTTATACACCGGTCATCAGCCCATGGTAAGAGAGGAATCCGGACGTAAGTTTGTCATTGTGTATAACGGTGAAATTTATAACATGAAGGAATTGAAACAGGAGCTGAAAAAGGAAGGGGCGATCTTCAGGACAGCGAGCGATACGGAAGTGATCCTGGCGGGGTACATCCTTCACGGACCGGCCTTTGTGGAGAAACTGAACGGTATTTTTGCGGTCAGTATTTGGGATTCTGCGGAAAAGAAGCTGTTTTTGTTCAGAGACCGGCTTGGGGTCAAACCGTTGTTTTATTCTTTTTCCGGCCAGACCCTTGTATTTTCATCCGAGATCAAGGGTATCTTTCAGTATCCGGGGATAGAACCGGTCATCGACCGGGACGGACTCGGTGAGATTTTTGGACTGGGACCGGCAAAATCCTATGGAAAAGGAGTATTCAAAGGCGTTTCAGAAGTACTGCCGGGTCATTTTCTGGAGTACAGCACGGAGGGGCTTAATGATCACACTTACTGGAAGCTTGAGAGCCGGCCTCATGAAGAATCTTATGATCAGACGGTAGAGAAACTGTCTTATCTGGTCCACGATGCGGTAAAGATGCAGATGCTCTCTGATATTCCGATTTGTACGTTTTTATCCGGAGGGGTGGACAGCAGTCTTGTGACAGCCATCTGTGCCAAAGAGCTTGGCAGACAGGGGAAACAGCTGAATACCTTTTCTTTTGATTTTGTAAACAATGACCGGTATTTTAAGGCCAATTCTTTTCAGCCGTCTCAGGACCGTCCATGGGTAGACCGTATGGTAGAGGCATCGGGAACCAATCACACGTACCTGGAGTGTAATAACGAGCAGCAGATTGAGAACCTGTACAGGGCTGTGGATGCAAGAGACCTTCCCTGCATGGCTGATGTGGAGTCTTCCCTTCTCTACTTCTGTTCAAAAGTTGCCGAGACAAAGAAGGTTACTCTGACCGGAGAATGTGCGGATGAGATTTTCGGAGGATATCCGTGGTTTCATAAAAAAGAATGTTTTGAAGCCCATGCATTTCCGTGGTCTATGGATATGGAGCCCAGGGAGGCCCTGTTAAGCGGCGATGTGCTTCAGGCGGTAGATCTGAAAGCCCATGCACGGCGGGCATACGAAAAGACGATCCGGGAAACCCCAAGACTTCTTGGAGAAGATCCGACAGAAAGCCGGAGGAGAGAGATCTCCTATCTGAATCTTAAATGGTTTATGGTCACACTTCTGGACCGGATGGACCGCACCAGCATGTATTCCGGCCTGGAAGCCAGAGTACCGTTTGCCGACCACAGGATCGTGGAATATATGTGGAATGTGCCGTGGGAAATGAAATGTCCGGACGGTGTGGTCAAAGGACTGTTAAGGGCCGCAGGTGAAGGAGATCTTCCGAATGAAGTATTGTACAGGAGGAAGAGTCCGTATCCGAAAACGTATCATCCTGAATATGAAAAAATGCTGGGAGACCGGCTGCGGGAAGTGATCGCAGATCCCAATGCTCCGATTCGGAATTTGATCGATAAAAAGAAAACGGAAGAATTTTTAGAGAGTCCGTCGGACTACGGAAAACCTTGGTATGGACAGCTGATGGCAGGACCGCAGATGGTGGCGTTTATGCTCCAGGTCAACTACTGGCTGGAAACGTATCATATCGCTGTCATATAAGAAGAGAACAGAAGGGATTGTTTTCATAAAAGAACAATTCCTTCTGTTTTTTATGTTTTTTCCACTCTGTCATGGTATAATGAAGATAAGATATTGATCTTAGCAATCACTGTTTATGAGCAAAGGAGTGATGTTTATGAAAGAGAACAGAATCATATGTATTTCCAGAGAATTCGGAAGCGGCGGCCATGAATTGGGAGAACACCTGTCAGAGAAGCTGGGGATCAAGCTGTTCGACAGCGAGATCATAACAAAGGTAGCCGAGCTTGGCAATGTGCCTGAAGACTTTGTGGAAGAACAGGGGGAGGTCAGAGACTTCCGGGGCTTCCTGGGAGTGATGCCGTCCGGACATGCTGCAGCGGACATTACAAGAGACTTTGTAGTTACTTCGGAGAAACTGTTTGCCCTTCAGTCCATTGCCATCCGGCAGATGGCTAAAGACGAAGGTTCCTGTATTTTTGTGGGACGGTGTGCGGATGTTATTCTGCAGAATCAGGCAGAGTGCATCTCAGTTTTTGTCCACAGCCCGCTGGAAGACAGGATTCAGAGAATTATGGATCTGCGGCAGATTACAGAAAAGGAAGCAAGGAAACTGATTAAGAGGACTGACCGGGAAAGAGCCTCTTACCACAACTATTACACGAAGATCAAGTGGGGACATCCGAGCAACTATCACCTGGTTCTTAACATGGGAAAACTGGGCATGGAAAATGCGGTGGATCTGATTTCTTACTATGTAGAACGCTGAATATGATACAGAGAGGAGAGATGATATGAGGCCGAATACGATTATATGCATATCCAGAGAGTACGGAAGCGGAGGCCATGAAATTGCGGAGAAGCTTTCAGAGGATTTAGGGATCAAGCTATTTGACAAAGAACTGATCGCCAGAGTGGCAAAGATGGCGGACGTGTCTGAAGAGTATATAAGCCAAAGGGAAGAGACCGGTGATTATGCCTATATCTTCGGAGTTCCCATCGGACATCCGGCCACGACTCCTATGGATGAATGTATCCTGACACCTGAGAAGCTTTTTGTCATTCAGTCCATTGCCATACGCCAGATCGCAGAGCAGGAGAAGTCCTGCATCTTTGTGGGGCGGTGTGCAGATGTTATCCTTCAGAAACTTCCCGGCTGCCACTCTTTCTTTATCCACAGCTCTGAGGCAGTGCGGATTCAGAGGATCATGGACACGGAGGACGTCTCTGAGCGGGAGGCGAAACGTCTCATGAAAAAGGTGGATAAGGAGAGGGCTTCTTACCACAATTACTACACAAAAATCAAGTGGGGACATCCGAGCAATTATGAACTGGTCATCAACACCGGCCGGACAGGTATAGATAAAGCGGTAAAAGTCATAGAATCTTACTTGGAAGAATAGATATAAAGGGCAGATGGGAAATCCACCTGTCCTTTTTGTATATCCGAAGGGCACACCGTAATTCATTCCCTTTGGGTGGACGTACTTTATACGATAATGTATACCCACAGGGCATCACGTATTTTATACCCTTCGGGTGGACGCGCTTTGCGCGATAAGGTATAATATAACAAGTAGCAGGAAGATATTTTTACTGGATAAGGGAGGTTGTATGACTATGGAATATAAAGATTTGATTGAAAGCAAGAACTCCGTCAGGGATTATAAAGAGAAGGAAGTCGATGCCGCTACCGTTAAGAAAATCCGGGATTTTGCCCAGTCCTGTGAGCGCCTGGATGACAGTATCGGGATCGATATCCGCTTTATGGATAATGATACCGTTTACCGCCAGCTGGACGGGTATGCAGGATATAAAGGGATTTTGATCAATGCGCCGCACTATATGATCGTTTTGTCAGAGAAAAAGGATCATTATATTGAAAATGGCGGATATGTGGGTGAATCTATCTCTGTTAAAGCTCATTCTCTGGGAGTGGATTCCTGCTGGATTACCTTCAAAGACAGCCGTACAGTCATTGAAAAGCTGAACATTGTCACGGATAAAGAAGTGGTGGCGATTATGGCATTGGGATACGGAAAGAAGCGGTTTAAAAAGGTTACAGGGAATGTCACATTGGGAAAAGGATATGCCAATGCGGATTTTCAGGTGAAAGACAGCGTTATATCTCCAAGGATGCCTTTAGAAGAGATTGTTTTTCTTGATACATGGGGCAATAAAGCAACGGTGGATGAGCTTGTGAACCGGGCTGTATACGAACCGTTAAACTATGCAAGGATGGCGCCTTCTACTTTAAATCGCCAGCCGTGGAGATTTATCATTGACGGAGGACTGCTGATTCTTACAGTCAGGGACGACGAGGATACGAATCTCTACGAGGAACAGATCGACGCGGGCATCGTCATGCTTTACTGCAAGAAGGTGATGAGGGAGACCTTATGTGAGATCAACTGGAATCTCGAACCTGTGGAAAATAAATACAATATACCGGATAACTATAAGATTGTGGCATCCTGCAGTATGTAATACCCCTAAGGATTTCCGTAATATTATAAAAATGACCAAATACAGTTAAACGAGTTTTCTTCGTTTAACTGTATTTTTTTCCGACTGAAAAACAACAAATAACAACATAGATTCAATCTCATTATTATTTCAGCTTCTTATGATAAAATGTTTTACAGAATAAGGAGGAATGATTATGAGGAAGATGAGCAGTTCATTATGGAAAAAGGGAATGGCTGCGGCTTTATCTGCAGTAATGATGTTTGGTGTTTTTGGGGGAACGAAGACTTCTGTATCCGGGGCTTCCGGCAAAAAAGTCGATGCCAATATGGATGGCAGAGCGAATGAGACGGTTACAGTAAACAATGCAAAAGGCGCAAGGATGATCAAAGTAGGCTCCTATGTAAAATCAGGAGGAGAGCTTAAGACGGGAAAGACATATTATGCACTGCGTCTCGCAGACGGTTATGGGGAACAGCGGCCGGATTATAAAAGGGTGCTGAAACAGAATACATGGGTAACGGTAAGCGCAAGTCTGCTTCCTGTAAAACTTGGCCGAAAGGTTTCCAGCCCTACCTGGTATAATTCACCCGATCAAAGCTACAATAAGGTACAGAAAGGCGATACTTATTTTGCTTTAAACAGTAAAGACAATACAGAATTTGTAAATCTGTTTGACAGCTGTAATGGAACCATTGCATTTAACGAGACTTTTAAGGGAAGCAATATTAATACCACGGACGGGAAGTATTCCCGCTATGGATGTGACAACGGCGGAGTAGCCGGCCAGCCAATTCTTTTATATCATGGTTCATCTGCCAGCGAGTATGTTTTAAGCGGGATTTATGTAAAGAATACAAAGACTTATAAGAAGAACCAAGTGATCAAAAAGTCGGATTTTACGGTCTATGCAAAATATGTGAATAAGAAAAACAGTAAAGATGTAAAATGGGGGAAAGCAGATACAAATTATATCGCTTTATCTCAGACTAGTGCGCAGAACAGAAAATTTAAAGTAAAGGTGCAGTATCCTACAACAGGTGCAGATATGCCAAGTCTGGCAGCAGGTGCCAAAACTAAGGAGCTCACTCTCAATACAGCAGCCAGTACCGCAAAGAAGGTCATTGTAGCAACTGGTACGGCCAAGACTTCCAGGAAGGTTCAGCTGTCATGGACAAAGACGAAGGGTGCGGACGGATACCGGATTTACGGTAATCAATGTGGAAAGAAATCTACACCAAAATATTTAAAGACAGTAAAGAAGGGAACGAAGACTACCATCACAAAGATTGGAAAGCGAAAACTGAAATCCAAAGGTTCCTATAAGTTTTATGTAAGACCATATCAAAATGTGAACAAACAGAAAAAGAACATTGGAAAATCTAATACGGCACATGTATTGATGAGAGCCGGTTCACGGTATGCAAATGCATCTTCCGTCTCTGTAAAGAAGAAATCAATTACGCTGAAAAAGGGCAGGACAGCTGTCATTAAAGCAAAGGTAAAGGTCCCGTCCGGCAAGAAACAGCCGAAAAATCACGGTGCAAAGATTCGTTACATGACTTCAAAAAGTTCTGTAGTATCCGTGAACAGCAAAGGAAAGATCAAAGCAAAGAAAGCCGGCAAGGCAGCTATTTATGTGATCAGTGAGAATGGAAAGTATAAAAAGGTCAGCGTAACGGTAAAATAAAAAATGCTGAAAGAAAATGTTGTAAAACTAAATAGGACAGTTTTACAACATTTTTTATTCGGCATATGAGAACAAAAGAAATTAAAAAAAATATAAAAAACCATTGCGCTTGTCGAAATTCCGTGGTATATTAATAAAGCTGTTGGGCTATCGCCAAGTGGTAAGGCACAGGATTCTGACTCCTGCATCCGCTGGTTCGAATCCAGCTAGCCCAGTTTCATCAGAATTAAAATAGAATAATCAGGGTGTGTAGCTCAGGTGGTAGAGCACTTGACTTTTAATCAAGTTGTCCGGGGTTCGAATCCCCGCACGCTCAGTTTCCTATAAGGAAATCACAGACGAAGATCTGTATCATATTTTTTGGAAAATCAGTAAAAAAGTAGTTGACATAAGATTTTTGCTGTGATATATTGATAAAGCTGTTGGGCTATCGCCAAGTGGTAAGGCACAGGATTCTGACTCCTGCATCCGCTGGTTCGAATCCAGCTAGCCCAGTTTCATCAGAATTAAAATAGAATAATCAGGGTGTGTAGCTCAGGTGGTAGAGCACTTGACTTTTAATCAAGTTGTCCGGGGTTCGAATCCCCGCACGCTCATAGGACTCCGTTTCAGATGAAACGGAGTTTTTTCATTTACATAGATGAGGGGTGGGGAGATGAGGTGGGCTTGCCACTTTATCCTTTTATATGAAATCATTTGTTATCTTGCAGGAGGCATCTCAATGAAAATAGACCGTTTAATCGGAATTATCACACTTTTGCTCAGAAACGACAAAGTCACGGCACCTGAACTGGCCGAGAGATTCGAAGTGTCCAGAAGGACCATCAGCCGGGACATTGACGTGATCTGCCGTGCGGGGATCCCTCTGATCACGGAACAGGGATACGGCGGCGGAATCCGTCTCGCAGAAGGCTATAAGCTTGACAAAACTGTTTTTACGAAAGAAGAGCTGAGAGCAGTTTTTGAAGGGCTGAAAGGAATTGACAGCGTATCGGGGACTTCCGCTGCGTTAAGTCTCATGGAAAAGCTCTCTTTAGAACCGGAAGATTCGGTCCTGTCAGAAGGAATGATCCTGATCGATCTGGCTTCTCACTATGAAGAATCACTGAAAGAGAAGATCGGGATCATAAAACATGCGGTTTCCAGCCGGCATACGGTGAACTTTTTGTATTATTACAGCAAGGGAGAAGAATACCGGGAGATTGAGCCGTATCTTCTGGTATTCCGGTGGTCATCCTGGTACGTCTATGGCTTCTGTAGAAAGAGAAAGGATTTCCGTATGTTTAAACTTAACAGGCTGTGGGAGCTCAAAGAGACAGGAAACAGTTTCCTGATGAGAAATGCAGGTAAAACGGAGGCAAATTTTCAGGACTATTTCAGACAGGATGCAGTCAAACTTAGAGCGGTCTTTGAAAAAGAAGCAAAATACAGGCTTGTGGAAGAATACGGGGCCGGCTGTTATACCGAAGATGAGCAGGGCCGGCTGATCTTTGAATGGGATTTCGTGAATTATGATAACATGAAGCAGTGGATTTTGAGTTTTGGAAGCCAGGCAATGGTCATAGAACCCAGGTGCCTTGCGGATGATCTTGTGTCGGAATTGAAAAAGAATTTAAACAGATATACAGGAACATGACATAAAGCTGTCTGGTTCCTCCTGATATACTGAATGTATTCAAAGAAGGAGGAAGTGCTATGTTAAAAATGACAGCAGCAGGATTATTTGTTACTGATATGGAGAAAATGGTCGCGTTTTACAGGGATGTGATGGGTATGAAGACCGATTGGGAAGGAACTCCCAACGCTGAACTCTATTCCGGCGACATGTGTCTGATTATGTTTGGGAGAAAAGATTTTGAAGAAATGACCGGCAGAAACTTTGGCTATCCGGACAAAATAAACGGGACGGTGGAACTCGCCTTTGATCTGCCTTCCTATGAAGACGTGGACCGGGAGTATCAGAGAGTACTGGAAGCAGGAGCCGAACCGGTTCTCGCACCGGTAACGGAACCATGGGGACAGAGAACAAGCTATGTTGCAGATCCTGACGGGAATCTGATAGAGATCGGATCTTTTGGAAAAGAGTGATGAAATCAAAAAAAACTATTGACAAATAGAAAGAAACCGTGTAAGATTCCAAATAACCTATAGGCAAGATAGGAAATCAGCAAGAAGGAGATACCGCAATGAATTTTATCAAGGCATATAAGAATTTCATGATGGATATGATGGGTATGGAAATGCAGATGCAGAGCATGTGCAGTTCTTTTGCGTACAATCAAATACCGGAACATCATATTTGTATGGAGATATCTTAAAAGCTGAGAGAAAGTACATAGCGGTTAAGTATTGGGAGGCCATGCATGGCCTCCTTTTTTTATTTCATAAAAAAGTTTACGACCTTTTCTGTGAAATAAAAAACGCTCCATGTCTGAACGGCCGCAGACAGAGCTGAAGCTTGAAATTATTAATTCCATACTAAAAAAATAGGATTTGTATAAAAATGGAGGAACGTATTATGAAAAAATCGTTGAAAAAGCTGACAGGAATCGTTATGATTGGAGTATTGGCACTGGGTGCTTTGACCGGATGCGGGAGCCAAAAAGCCAGTGCTGCAAAAGACATTACCATCGGTGTCTGTGCGGGACCATACGGAGACATGGTGAAAAAAGCGATCGCGCCTTCTTTGGAGAAAAAGGGATACAAAGTATCGGTGAGAGAGTTCAGTGATTATGTACTGCCGGATCAGGCCCTGGCAAACGGTGAGATCGATGCAAATTTAATGCAGCACACGGCATATTTAGAAAAGTTTGCGGCAGATAATGATCTGAATATAAGCAAAGTCATTGCGGTGCCGACTGCGGGAGCAGGAATTTTTTCTGACAGCATAAAATCTTTGAAAGAACTGAAGAAGGGTGACAAGATCGGGATACCGAATGATCCTTCCAATCTTGCAAGGGCCCTCAGTATTCTTGGCAAAGAAAAGGTCATTGTCCTTAAGAAAGGAATCGACCAGACGAAGGCAACGGAGAAGGACATTGCCCATAATCCTAAGAATTTAAAATTTGTAACATTGGATGCGGCCCAGATATCAAGGAGTTTGGACAGTGTTGCGGCGGGGGTAGTTCCAGGAAATTATGCATATGCGGCAAAACTGGACTTTTCCAGAGCATTGGCGGTCGAGACTCTGGCAGAAGAATATAAAAATGTCATTGCTGTAAAAACTGATGACGTGAAAGGGCAGCTGGGGAAAGACCTCAAAGAGGCTGTGGAGTCAGAAGATTTTTATAAAGCGGTGTCAGACAAAAAGAGCAGCTTTCAGTCCTTCCAGAAACCAGACTGGTGGACAGAAAAATATAAAGAAAAATAAACATAAGAGAGAAAGGTGAGAAACTGTGATTGAATTAAAGAATATTGGAGTGACATTTCAGCAGAATAAACAGGATTTTCAGGCGGTTAAGAACGTAAATCTGACCATTGAGGAAGGAGAAATCTTTGGCATTGTAGGACCCAGCGGAGCCGGAAAGAGTACGCTTGTCAGAGTGATCAATCTGCTTCAGCCGCCTACTGCCGGACAGGTGCTGATCGAAGGGAATGAGATCACTTCCCTGAAAAGAAAAGAGCTGTGTAAGGTCCGTCTGGACATCGGAATGATCTTCCAGCACTTTAATTTGATCAGCGGTTCCACGATCGCGGAAAATGTGGCGTTTGCCCTTCATGCAAACCATTATCCGAAAGAGAAAATACAGGGAAGAGTGAAAGAACTCCTCGAAATGGTACATCTCCCGGAAAAAGCGGATTCCTATCCGGCCAACTTAAGCGGCGGGCAGAAACAGAGAGTGGCAATCGCTAGAGCGCTGGCCAACGATCCGAAAATCCTGCTCTGTGATGAGGCGACATCCGCATTGGATTTGGAGAATACAGAAGAAATTGTGTCTCTGTTAAAAGAGATCAATGAAAAATATCATATTACCATAGTTTTCATCACCCATGAGATGGAAGTTGCAAAAAAATTATTTGACAGGATCGCCTTCATGGAAAACGGTGAAATCAAGGAAGTACGGGATATATATTCTGCATTTGCAGAGCCGAGAGAAGAGATTACCAAAAGTCTTGTGGAGCGTGTGCTCAATGTGGGCGTTCCCGATGAGGTGAAGCTTTCGGAGGAAGAAGAACTCGTGAAACTCTGTTATACCGGGGAAAAGGCTTATGCATCTGTGATCAGCCAGGTTTCCAAACAATTCGACGTGGTGATCGATATCATCAACGGAAAGATCGACTATATTCATGGGAAACCATTGGGTGTGCTGATCGTGATTGTAAGAGGCAGAAATGAAGAACGGGAAAAAGCCCTTCGTTATATGAAAGAAAATGTGTACCGTGTAGAAGAATTAGAGGGAGGACGATAAGATGAAGGAAACGATGGAGATTATAAAATTAGAATTTGGAAATGCGACGATAGAGACCATACAGATGGTGCTGATTGCCATGGCTGCGGCCGTTGTATTCGGAATGCTCATTGGCCTAGTGCTGCACTTGACAGCTAATCCCTTATTTTTTAAGAACCGGGCGGTCAATGCGGTGGCAGGTACCATTATAAATATTATCCGTTCCATGCCGTTTATTATTCTGCTCGTAGTACTCCTTCCGCTGACAAGGATCTTAGTAGGCACCAGCATCGGTGCGGCAGCGGCGGCGGTTCCTCTTTCCATCGCATCTGTGGCTTTTTATGCGAGACTGGTGGAAGGATCCTTCAGTGAAGTGGACAAAGGAGTCGTGGAGGCAGCGGTGGCTACGGGTGCAAGTGTTTCCCTGATCATCCGCAAGGTTTTATTTGTGGAAGCTCTTCCGAGTCTGATCCGCGGACTTACGGTGACATTTGTAAGCATCATCGGATACTCTGCCATGGCAGGAAGTGTCGGAGGAGGCGGAATCGGAGATCTGGCGATCCGGTACGGATATAACCGGTACGAGACCGGTGTTCTGACATTTACAGTGATTGTATTGATTATCATTGTCCAGCTCGGACAGTGGCTCGGAGATAAGGTGGCATTAAAATTTACGAAACGGTAGGTGATGGCTTTGACAGGACTTGAATGTTTGATTCCCGACAGCAGTCGGGTGATCTTTGACTCTAATATAGAAGAAAAATATTTATCGGACACTCTGGGAAGACTCAGGGGACGGGCAAAAGCCCTGGTATTCCCTGAGTCCACAAAAGAGGTCAGCGATATTATGAAATATGCATATGAACATAAGATTCCGGTTACACCGAGAGGAGCAGGGACCAATTTAGTAGGTTCTACGGTACCGGCGGACGGAGGGATCGTTTTGGATCTGTCCCGCATGAACCGGGTGCTGGAGATCGATAAGGATACTTTTACGGCAACAGTGGAATCCGGTGTCGTGCTGAAAGATTTTCAGGAGCTGGTGGAGCAGGAAGGCTTATTTTATCCTCCGGACCCGGGCGAGAAGACAGCGACCATCGGCGGAAATATCAGCACCAATGCAGGAGGAATGCGCGCCGTAAAATATGGTGTCACCAGAGATTATATCCGTGGGCTGGAAGTAGTGCTGGCCGACGGCAGTGTGGCAGAGCTTGGCGGGAAAGTTGTAAAAGACAGTTCCGGTCTTTCATTAAAACATCTGATGATCGGCTCAGAGGGAACCCTCGGAGTGATCACAAAGGCCATTGTGAAGCTTACATCAAAACCTCAGAAGACATTGAGCGTTCTTTTGCCTTTTGATGATCTTCATACGGGGATACGGGCAGTCTTAAACGTAATTCGGGGCAGTCTTGACCCGACGGCCATTGAATTTGTGGAGAAGAAGGTAGTCGCTCTCGGAGAAGAATATGTTGGTCTTGCTTTTCCTTATCAAGATGCAGCGGCATATATTCTTTTGACTTTTGACGGAGATGACTCGGAGGAAATTTATAAACGGGTCGAAAAACTCAAAACAATCGCCGAGGAAAGCGGAGCTAAGGATGCGCTCGTGCTGGAAGACGAAGAGACGATTGATGCGGTGTGGAAGATCCGGGGAGCCCTTGTAAAAGCTGTTGAGGCAAAATCGGAACAGGAGCCGGTGGACATTGTGGTTCCCATCAATAAATCTGCCGAATTCATAGAATATATCAATGATTTAGAACAGAAGACCGGAGTTCAAATGGTAAGTTTCGGACATGCGGGAGACGGGAATGTACACCTTTGTGTTGTCCGGGGCGGCAGGACACAGGAGCAGTGGGAAAAAGACCGGAGAGAAGTGCTGGCTTCTGCCTACGATAAAAGCAGTGAGCTTGGCGGCCTGACATCAGGAGAACACGGGATCGGGCTGAGCAAGAAAACATATTTAAAGAAAGCATCAGATCCTTTAATTCTTCAAATGATGAAGCAGGTGAAGCTTTCCCTGGACCCGAAAAATATTTTAAATCCAAATAAAATTTTTGATTAAAAATTATCGCAGAATTTGTTAAGGTATATTTTCCTTTTCATTGGAAACAATAGTGGTATCAAATAATTATTCCAAAGGAAAAGGAGAATTCATAATGAAAAAGAAATGTTGGATGCTTACAATGGTTGCAGTCCTCACATTAAGTGTCGCTGCGATGTTTACAGGATGTTCAAACAAAAATGATGCCACAACAACAGAAAAAACCACAGAAGGCGGTTCATCCACTACAGCAACAAACAATGATTTGGGTGACGACGTGGAAGATGCGGCTGACGATGTGGCAGACGGAGCAAAAGATCTGGCGGACGATGTAGCCAATGGGTTTGATGATTATGATGATGCCCATGACTATCTGATTAATAAACTTGGTTCTGACGGAAACGGTCAGTATGAAGTGAGAAATAAAGACCAAGATGTCACAGAGTACAGAGATGGAGCAAAAGGATATCACTTTGAAATTTATGACACATCCAAAGACTCCGGTAAAAAATACGGTGATTTCTACGTTGACAAAGACAACGGAAAAATCTATAAGAAAAATACAGATACAAAAAAAGTAGAAGAATACAAAGCAAAGAAATAATTCACATGAAAAATCCTTGTGTGCAGGGCTGTATAGATCAGATCCTGTGTTCAGGGATTTTTTCGGTTTAGAGGCCTTGTTGCAATTCTTTCGGCGGGGTGATAGACTGATATTTCAAACTTTGACAGATCAGGGAAGGAGTTATGATGAAGTACAGTAAACTGAAAGCAGATCTCATGGATATGTTTGACGAAAAGAAGCTGCATATGCTCCCAGAGGAATGGGGGTTTTTTAATGAATTTGACAGAGAAATTAATATCATCGGGTATGCAGTAAATCTGACAGAAGAAATTATAGAAAAAGTCCGCCAGCAACAGATAGAATTTCTTGTGACCCATCATGATTCGTGGGAGTTTATTTTTGGACTGAAAGAAAGCTGCAGTAAGATGTTAGAAGAAAGCGGAATCACCCATGCTTATTTTCATGCACCGTTAGATGACGCGGAGTTTGGGACCAGTGCGTCACTGGGAAAGAAACTTGGAATGGGAGGTCTTGAGAAGGTGATGCCGTATGCGGAAATCTATTATGGCGGGGTCATAGGTGAGATCGAGCCCGTTGATTTCAATGTGTTCAGAGAAAGGCTGACCGATATCCTTGCAGAGCAAGTGCGCTGTTATCAAAATAATGAAAATCCGGTAAGAAAAGTGGCTGTGGCCGCAGGAGGGGGAAACATGACCACAGAGATGAGGATTGCCGCAGAGGCTGGATGTGATACATATGTCACAGGGGAATACGTACTTTATTCACAACAGTATGCACAGCATGTGGGAATGAATCTGTTTGTGGGAAGTCATACGAATACGGAAATTCTGGGAGTGGAATCGTTGGTTCAAAAATTATCCGGGGATAAAGAAATCCGGATTATAAAAATTGATGAGCCGAATTATTAAAAAGGGGGTCTTCTCAAAATCGGTCAATGGATTTATGCTGTCTATATTAGACGAATCGGTCAGGGGAGGACAGCATGAACGAGAAATTTTATCAGCTGCCATGCGGCAGACGGGAAAAGATCATAAGATCTGCTTATCAGGTGTTTTCAAGAAATGAATATAAGAGAGCTTCTATGTCGGCGATAGCCGATGCGGCAGGAATTTCAAAGTCGCTTTTATTTTATTACTTTAAGAACAAGAAGGAGCTGTATTTATATCTTGTCTGTCACGCTGAAAACCTTACACGCAGTGCGGTGCAGGATTATGGCGTATGGGAGACTGAAGATCTTTTTGAAATGTTACGTCGGAATGTCCGGGCAAAATGTTCTCTTTCGGTGAAGTATCCGGAGATCTGTATGTTTTCAGTGAAAGCCTACTATGAGCAGCATCCGGAAGTGAAAAAGGATGTGCACAAATTGATCGCCAAGACAAATCAGAACGCTGAGCAGAAATTTTTCCGGACATTCGGCAACAGTATGTTTCGGGAGGATATAGAGACAGAGACCATGTATTATGAAATTGCGCTTGCCTGTGAAGGTTATTTATACCGATGTTTTCAGAAAGGACAGGTCGATATTGGCCGGATGGAAGAAGAATTTGATGTTCTGATTAAACATTGGAAAAAGGTATATTTGAGGAGGTGGAAGTGATGAAGTTTCATGAGTTTGGGGACCGGAAACTGCCGCATGTACTGCTCATACACGGAGGAGGACAGGCTTGGTGGGACTATTTAAGACAGGCCCGTATGCTGTCTTTAAATTATCATGTGATCCTGCCCACGCTGGATGGACATGGAGAAGAATACATGACGGAGTATGTGTCCACAGAAGATAGTGCCGGGAAAATCATTAAATATATCAATGAAAGCTGCGGCGGTTCTGTTTTTGCCATCGGCGGTGTCTCTTTGGGAGGGCAGATTGTGATAGAAATACTTTCCCAAAGGCCGGATATTGCACAAAAAGCGATCATTGACGGGAGCCTTTGTTATCCTCAGCCCAAGCTTGCGAAATGCTGCACTGCTTTTGTGCGCTGCTTCTGGCCGCTGCTGTTTAGCAGGTCAGCAAGCAGACTGGAATTGGCAGTGCTGAATAAATATATGCCCGCCATGCGGCTTCCGGAGGAAATCATAGATTATTATATGAAAGATATGCCTAATTTCAGAAAAGAAACCATGTGTACCATTTACCGGACTTATATGGGAGACTACCAACTGGACGACAGGATCAAACATGTGACAGCGCAGGTGATGTATTGGTACGGATCGAAGGAGATGAAATGTGTAAAGAATTCCGCTGCCCTTTTTAAATCATTGGTTCCTTCCTGCGAGATCTATGAGGCAGAGGGATATGGTCATGGATATCTGGCTGTTTACCTGCCGGATGAATGGATGAAGGCTGCAGGGCCGTTTTTGGCCCGGAAATGACATGTCAAATCTATTTTACATGCTGAAAAAACGGGGATGTCAAACATTTTTGATAGAAGATCTGCATCTCAATCGGTATAATGTCGATACAACATAAAACACAAGCAGGAGGAATCAGAATATGGAGTTCAGCAAACAAATAAAGAAATACAGGCTTGATTCAAAGCTCTCACAGGATGAATTGGCAGAGAAGGTATACGTCACACGGCAGACAATTTCAAATTGGGAAAACGGTAAGAACTATCCCGATGTAAAAAGTCTGCTCCTGCTGAGCACTCTTTTTCATATTTCTCTTGATACCTTAGTGAAAGGAGATTTAGAAGAGATGAGAGAACAGATTAAAGCAGAGGATATTAAAAAATGGAATCGCGACAGCCTCATCTTCGGTTTGCTTCTCGTAGCAACAGCAGTGCTGGCAGTACCGCTTTCATTGTATGGAGACGTGGTTGGAATCGTGATCTGGCTCATGATTTTCGGATGTGCAATTTATTATGCAGGCCGCGTTGAGAAACAGAAAAAGACACATGATATTCAGACGTATAAAGAGATCATGGCTTTTACGGAAGGAAAAAAACTCGATGAAATAGAGAAATACCGGGAATCTGGAAAACGTCCGTATCAGAAATTGCTGCTGGCAGTCTGCGCAGGGCTTCTGACATTGGCAGTTTCAGCAGTAATGATCTTTTTACTCCGATAGGGAAGTTTCATGTTTTTTTCAAAAAGAATTGTTCGATTTTCCAACCGGTAAATTTAGCGGGTACGAAGAAACCGCATAAAACTGCGGGTTAGAGATTGTTTTTAAAGAAAATTAAAAAAACTGCTGTCGGTTGGGAAAAAATAAGGGAAACGTTGATTTTATCAGGGAAAATGACTATAATGAGAATAAAGAATGGCGGAAATACGTTGGATAAACAATAACAAGAGTTGTATTAATATTCGTTATGCGACCGGTGCTGCTCCCGGAACTCCGCGATAAACAATAACAAGAGTTGTATTAATATTTTCTATTTCATTAATTCTAAATGGGCTTGTTCCAGATAAACAATAACAAGAGTTGTATTAATATTGCTGGTAGCCTGCCTGATCGTAGGGTATGTAATGATAAACAATAACAAGAGTTGTATTAATATATCCATTTACGAATATTTCTCTATTTTTACACTGCGATAAACAATAACAAGAGTTGTATTAATATTCAAAGCCGTGGAGGCGAAAATAGAATTCACCTATATATTAATTAAAGTTAAAATATTCTCACAGATCACACGATAGTACATATCATTCGGGATATATGCTTTGCATTATAAGGTTTGCAGAAGAGGAGTGCGTAACAATGCTTGTTTTCTTAATATGGCTGTTTATAAGCTGTTCCTTCATTATTCTTGGGATATATGCCTTTAACTCAAAGAAGGAAGCTGCCTTTGGTTTCTGGGCAAATGCAGAGGTTTTCCCGGTAAATAATATAAAGTCATACAATCGCGCCATGGGAAAACTATGGTGTACCTTTGGGGCCATTCTGGCTGTTTTAGGTCTGCCGCTTCTGAAAGAACAAAACTCACCATATATTTTGCTTTCAATTTTAGGAGTTATGGCAGAATCCATTGTGGCTATGGCCGTCTATGTGACAGTGATAGAGAAAAAATATCGAAAGAAGCCCTAAATATTTTTTAGTAAATAGTACAGCTCTGTTAAATCCGGGAATCCCGGATTTTTTTATGTCATAGGAAAGTTCTACGACCTTCCCTATGACATAAAAAACGCTCCGCGGGCTGTACACAGATGCGTAAGGAAATCATTTGACTACGTCAAACCGCATCTGGTACGCAAAGCTGTCAAGCCCCTGTTACGTCTATGAGTGAGGGAATTCTTGAGAAACTTTTTCATTCGAAGACGTCAGCATCGAAACAAAACGTATTTCTCACAGAGTACATTCATTTCACCCCAAAATAAGGCTGTTTTCTTTTTTTTCTTATGTAGTATAATAGGACTGTAATTATCAGACAAATTTGCGGAAAGGATGGGACATGCAATGGGGCTTACCCTTCATTACCGGAAAGAAAAGAGAGGGCTTAGGCTGGTCCGCTGTTATGGAAATGACAGTGTTGTTTCGCTGCCGGATACTGTGGACGGACAGCCTTTCAAAATATTAGGAGACTATGCATTTTCCCAGTGGAAGAAACAGGAAGAGGAAGATGTAGAAATATATGATGTAACAAATAATATATTGCAGGACGATGAAAAGGAACTGCTCTGTGGGAATCTGATTGAAGCAGTGCATCTTCCTGATAAAACAGAGGAATTGGGCAAATATGCATTCTACGGATGCAGCAATCTCAAAAAACTGACGTTTTCAGATGCACTGAAAGGCACCGGAACCGGAGTGTTTAACGGATGCAGGCTCCGTTACGTGGAGATTTTCTGCAATAACGGGAAAAGCACGTGCCTGAAAGATATCGTCGGAGAAATCCGATATGAGCTGTATGCCGACCTGCATTACCGCACAGAAGATGGGCATCAAAAGACAGCAAAGCTGCTTTTTCCCGAATTTTATGAAGAGGCGGTAGAAAATACTCCGGCAAGGATCATTGAGAAATATTTTAACGGGTCGGGCTATAAGTATCGTCAGTGTTTTCAGAAAAGGGAAGTGGACTATCAGGCCTATGACAGGCTGTTTTCTGTGGCAGAGATAGAAGAACGGCCGGAACTGGTATCGGAAATTGCCGTCCGGCGGCTCAGATATCCATATGAACTGAGTGAAAAAGCAAGAAAAGAGTATACAGCATATGTAAAAGACCATGCAAAGAATATAGCAGAAGGATTTGCCCAACAGCGTGATATGGAAGCACTGCGGTTCTTATCGAAAGAGGGTCTTTGGAATGAGAATGCCATGGAAGCGGCCATTGAGCAGGCATCCTCGCAGAAAGACGGAGAAACTATGAGTTTTTTGATGAATGAAAAGCAGCGCCTGTTTCCTCCGAAAAAGAAAATTTTTGAGTTATAGTTAGGAGAAATATGCAGAAAGAAACAGAAAAAGCAGAAAGGCTTGCCGAAGCCGGAAGGCAGATCCTTATGGCTTCAAGAGATGAACTTTATCTGCACATGAGGTTCATGGATCTGGCGTTGAGCAGCTTTTTTTATACAAGCCATGCAGACGCAGAGAGAATCGCCTCTGACGGCAGGGTGATATACTTTCATCCGGGGTATCTGGCGAAGCTGTATGCACAGGACAGAAGAATGGTGAACCGGATGTATCTCCATTTGGTACTGCACTGTCTTTTTCACCATCTGACCGGGCAGAAAAACAGGGAAAAAGAATTGTGGGATATCAGCTGTGATATTGCTGTAGAATCCGTGATCGACCAGTGGAAGACCGGAGCGGTTTCTTTATATGGCACTGCGTTCCGCAAAGATATTTATAAACGCCTCAGAAAAGACCTGAAGGTGCTGACGGCGGAAGGCATCTATAAAAGGATCCGGGAATGGGAACTCACAGAAGAGGAAATAAAGCGCATTGGGGAAGAGTTTGTCATGGACAGCCACAGCTTCTGGCCGGCGAAAGACCAGCCGAAGATGCAGCAGGAGATTCAGAACCAGTGGCAGGACATCAGTGAAAAGATGGAACTGGATATGGAGACATTTTCCCAGGAGATGTCTGCGGACGCGGGAGATATGGTACGGCAGATGCAGATCGAAAACAGGGAGAGGTATGATTACCGGGAATTTCTGAAAAAATTTGCGGTGCTTAAAGAGGAAATCGGTGTGGATGAGGATTCTTTTGACTATGTGTTTTACACCTACGGGCTTCGTATGTACGGAAATATGCCCCTGGTGGAGCCGCAGGAGTGGAAAGAAGTAAAAAAAGTAGAAGAATTTGCGATCATCATTGATACGTCCATGTCTTGTTCCGGTGAACTGGTGAAGAAGTTTTTGGAAGAGACCTATGGAATTTTAAAGGAAGAAGAGACATTTCTTCATAAGGTCAACATCCATATCATTCAGTGTGATGAAAAAATCCAGGAAGATAAAAAGATCCGGGATGAAAAAGAACTGAAAGAATATATGGAACATCTGGAGCTCAAAGGGGAAGGCGGTACAGACTTCCGCCCGGCATTTGAGTATATAGCAAGACTCATGGAAGAAGGAGAGTTTTACAGCCTCAAGGGAGTTTTGTATTTCACAGACGGCCAGGGCATTTATCCGAAGAAAAAGCCGCCGTTTGAGACTGCCTTTATTTTCATGGAAGAAGAATACGAGGATGCCCAGGTGCCGCCATGGGCGATGAAACTGATTGTTTGCGAAGAAGAACTTGAAGGAGAAGATTATGGACATTAAACGTGCGAAACAGGAAATCAAAGATTCTGTGGAAGCGTATTTAAATAAAAATGAGTACGGGGAATACCGGATACCGGCGCTCAGACAGAGGCCGGTCCTTTTGATGGGGCCTCCGGGAATCGGAAAGACACAGATCATGGAACAGATTGCAAAGGAATGCGGCATTGGACTGGTGGCTTATACGATCACCCATCACACAAGACAGAGTGCCGTAGGGCTTCCGTTCATCAAAGAAAAAACTTACGGCGGTGTCAGCTACTCTGTGACAGAGTATACGATGAGCGAGATTATCGCTTCGGTATATGAAAAAATGGAACAGACCGGCCTTCGGGAGGGTATCCTATTCATCGATGAGATCAACTGTGTCTCTGAGACACTTGCGCCGACGATGCTGCAGTTTCTACAGTGCAAGACTTTTGGGAATCAGAAGGTGCCGGAGGGATGGGTCATCGTGGCAGCCGGCAATCCTCCGGAGTACAATAAGTCTGTCCGGGAGTTTGATGTGGTGACGTTAGACCGGATCAAACTGATCGATGTGGAGGCTGACTATGAGGTCTGGAAAGAATATGCATACAAAGCCGGAATCCATCCGGCCATTATGGCTTATCTTGAAATTCGTAAACATCATTTTTACAGGATGGAGACGACGGTGGACGGAAAAGCCTTTGTGACTGCCAGAGGATGGGAGGATTTGTCCGACTTTATGAAGGCATACGAAGGACTTGGAAAGACGGTTGACCGGGATGTAATCTATCAGTATATCCGGCATTTAGGGATTGCCAAAGAGTTTGCAAATTATTTGGAGCTTTACAGAAAATACAGAAAGGACTATAAGATTGACGAGATCCTTGAGGGTTCTTTCACAGGAGATATGCTGGAGAAACTGAAATTCGCTCCGTTTGACGAGCGGCTCAGCATTGTCCATCTGCTGAACGGAAAATTAAATGAGTTTTTCATGGAATATGCGAAAACAGATGTCTATGTAAGCGAACTGTTTTCATGGCTGAAAGACTACATGGAGCATGGGTCCATGGAGGAAACGCTGAAAAAAGCCGAGGCAGAATTCCGGGAGAGAAAGAAAGCAGAGCAGATATCAAAGGAAGAGGAACATATTTGGAAGAAGGTCATCGGGAGGCTGGAAAATTATCTTGAAGATTTGAAGAGAGAGAAACCGCAGGATGAACCGAAAGCGGTTCGGAGCTGGTTTAAAGCAGAGACAGAAAGCAGGGAACAGCTGGTGGAGAAGATTTCAGATGCTCTTCTTTATGCCTTTGATTTTATGGAGGCAGCCTTTGGGGACGGACAGGAAATGGTAGTCTTTATCACGGAGCTGAATGTGAATTATTACAGCGTCCGATTTATCAAAGAAAACGGCTGTGATCCTTATTATAAATATAATAAAGGCCTGCTTTTTGATGAAAGACAGGAAGGGATTCTTGAGCAGATCAAAGACGCGGTGAGATAAGGATTTTAGATTTACAAAGAGCTGAAAGCAAGTTAAACTAGAGATATAAAGAGATGGAAGACCAACCGGGAAAGCGCAGGACAGATCAGCAGTTATGCAGAGGAAAGGAGCCTTTTATGAACAAAGATCTAAAGTATGAGAATTATCTGACACAGCCGAATCCACTTCCTTTTGAGGAAGCTATGGAGATTTATGAGGCGATCCTTCAGAATTCGCCGGAGGATGACGAAGAGTTTGAAGAATTTTGGGAACTGGCTCTGAGTGCAATGACGGTCTATGCGGATCTCAGGGCAAATTGGAAGCAGATCAGGAAAGGCCAGCGGGATAATGACGGAAGGACGAGAAAGCATGACAATGTCATACACACGCTGAATCTGTTAAGCGGTATGATGGAGCAGAGAGGGCTGGACGTTTCATGGAGGAAGCAGCTCGGTGACCAGAGAAAACGGATTGGCGATTTTGCCTGCTATATAGCGATGCTTTACGGCTTATCTGCGCGCTAGAAAGGAAATGTAACATGGAAATAAAGATAACCCTGGGTGATATCACAAAGGTTCCGGCAGATGCAATCGTCAATGCCGCCAATCCGACGCTTTTGGGCGGAGGGGGTGTGGACGGTGCCATCCATGCGGCGGCCGGACCCGAACTTTTAGCGGAGTGCCGCACCTTGGGCGGATGTGATACCGGAGATGCGAAGATTACGAAAGCGTACAGACTTCCTGCACAATATGTGATTCACACGCCCGGACCGGTGTGGAGAGACGGGGATGACTGTGAGGAAGAACTTTTAGCTGACTGCTACAAAAGCTGTCTTAAGCTGGCCGCAGAGCATGGATGCAGGCATGTGACCTTTCCGTCCATCAGCACGGGCCTGTTCCGGTTTCCGCTCTCAAAGGCTGCGCCGATTGCGGTGAGGACCATAAAAGAATTCTGCAAAAACAAAGATATTTTTGACTGCATTGAATTCGTCTGTTTCGACGAAAAGACAAAAAAAGCATATGAAACTGCGCTGGAGGATTAAACACCGGCAGTATGTTCCGGGAGAAGGCGGACCATTCTCTTTTCAGAAGAAAGGATGCCGTCTTCTTTCATTTTTTTCAGCTCCCGCATCATTGCGCTCCGGTCTACGGACAGGTAATCCGCCAAATCCGACATGGTAAACGGGATATGAAAGGAATTGGATTTCTGCCGCAGGGATTCCTGCATGAAATAACAATATAACTTTTCGCGGATGGTGCGCTTGCTTAAAACCTCGACTCTCTGGCTGAGACTCATCGTTTTTTTCGATATCAGCCAGGTGACATTCTGGATCAGCCGTGTATGGCAGGCACAGGCATTGGTGCATGGCTTCATAAGAGACTCATAGTCGATCATGAGCACCCTGCATGCTGTATCACATTTCAGGTGAATGTCCTCATACTCTTCAGAATGAAAAGCCAGAATTTCGCCAAAGACACTATTTGGTTCCAGCTTCTCTAAAATGGTCCGGCTTCCGTTGAATTCATAGCGCAGCACGGAAGCAGTGCCGGAGAGAAGAATGCCCATGACAGGTTTTTGGGAAGAAAAATGATGGATCATTTCACCGGAAGAAAACAGTTTTTCCTCTGAGTGAAAACAGTTCAGCATTTTCAGGCAGTCCTTGGATGTGATATCTGTGAACAGCGGATTTTCATTGTACTGCATAAAAAAACCTCCTTTTTTTAAATATGGCATATAAATGTTGCAAATGCAACAGAAAAAATCATGGGCAGCATGGTATACTTACGTCACAGATGAAAGATAATATGATACCAGGGTCAAAAGGGCATGCGTTTCATGCTTGTATGAAAAAGCAGGGCTTTGGGACCCATAAAACATGAGAAAGCAGCCCGATTAGGGCGGATTTCAAATGTTTTTAGGATTGTGGGAGCACAAAGTGCGGAACAATCCGCTGGTATCTGGGGGTCAAAATACCTTTTGACCCTTACATCACAATATGAATAAGTTAATAGATGGAGGTAACAACAATGAAAAAATATCTTTGCGAACCATGCGGCTATGAATACGATCCGGCAGAAGGTGATCCGAGTCAGGGAATCGAACCGGGAACAGCTTTTGAGGATCTTCCGGAAGATTGGGTCTGCCCGATCTGCGGCCTTGGAAAAGACGTGTTTGTAGAAGCTTAAATTTTTCTTTTGCATAGTATTCATTATAACCGGAGTTGAAAACGTCCCGCTGATTTTTGCGGGACGTTTTTCCGTTCAGAAGCTTTCTTCTGCTTTTCAGGCCCCTATTGTCCTGCTGAAAAAATATGATATAATAGACAGCAACATACATTCTATGAATGTTGGGAGGAAGGAACATGGCAAAAAAAGAGCCGAAGACCAATGCGATGAGGATTTTGGAGAAAGAAAAAATCAGGTTTGAGATCCACCGCTATGAATGTGAAGAATTTACTGACGGAGTGGCCATTGCGGATATGCTTGGACAGCCCTACGATAAGGTGTTTAAGACACTGGTTACGGAAGGAAAGAGCAGCCAGTATTTTGTGTTTGTCATTCCGATTGCCGAGGAGCTGGATTTGAAAAAGGCAGCCAAAGCCGTGGGCGAAAAATCAGTGGAAATGATTCATGTAAAGGATATAAACAAAGTCACAGGCTACATAAGAGGCGGCTGCACCGCCATAGGAATGAAAAAGGACTACCGCACTGTGGTGGATGAGAGTGTGAAGAATCTGGAGACACTCATCGTCAGCGGCGGAAAGCGGGGAACACAGGTAGAACTTAATCCCGCGGATTATTTGAGAGCCTGTAAGGGAAGCACGGCGGATCTGGTAAAAGATAAGAGAGGATAAAAAAATGATTGAAGATATTTTGGAATATAACAAGGTGTTTGTGAAAAATAAGATGTATGAACAGTACAAGACAAGCAAATATCCGGACAAGAAGATTGCGATCTTAACCTGTATGGATACCAGGCTTACGGAACTGCTTCCGGCAGCCCTTGGCTTAAAAAACGGGGACGTAAAAATCATTAAAAATGCGGGAGGAGTTACCAGTCATCTGTTTGGAAGTGTGGTGAGAAGTCTTTTGATCGCAATATATGAACTTGGCATTGAAGAGATCATGGTCATCGGTCATACGGACTGCGGTGTCGGCCACATGGACAGCGACAGCATGATCCGGCACATGATCGACCGGGGGATAGAAGAAGACAAGATTAATTTCATCCGGCACTGTGGGATTGACTTTGATTCCTGGCTGGCAGGATTTGACTGTGTCTCTGACTCTGTCAATGAAACTGTGGAACTTTTAAGCACCCATCCGCTGATTCCGGATGACATTAAGATATTCGGGTATGTGATGAATACAGATACCGGAGAGCTTATGACAACAGAAGAATTCAAAGGAGAATAATACATGATTCAGTGTGTATTTGTAGGGCTGGGAGGATTTCTCGGCGCAGTCTTCCGCTATCTTCTCGGACTGATCCCGCTTTCAGCGCAGTTAAGGATTCCAGTGATCACTTTGGGGATCAATGTGCTGGGAGCCTTTGTGATCGGCATGATCGCCGGGTGGACCGGCAGGATACCGGCCCAAAATCCTAATCTGATCCTGTTTTTAAAGACGGGATTATGCGGAGGATTCACTACATTTTCTACGTTTGCTCTTGAGACAGGGACCCTTGTCTCAGAGGGAAGAGTGAGTGAAGGTATTTTATATGTAGTGCTGAGTGTACTGTTTTCCGTTCTTGCAGTTTTTGCAGGACGGGCCATAACAGGATGAGAACCTAAAATTTGCGTATACTATCCCAAAGGAGGGATGGTTATGTCCAGAAATAAAAAGTTTATTCTTGGAGGCATTCTGTTTACGGCTGTGGTGGGCAGCCTTTGGCATTTTATCTATGACTGGATTGGAAGACCGGAGTTTTTCTGGTGGCTGTTTCCGGTCAGTGAGAAGGTAGAAGAGCATTATAAGCTTTTGATTTATCCGAATCTGATATACGGCATTCTGATGTTTCGGTTTATGTACAGGCATATCAGATATTACTGGCTCCGCCTGGCCGTGGGGATCGGTCTGGGCTGCGTGGCAATCAGAGGATTGTTTGACGCATATACCGCTGTGTTAAAGAATGATATGCTGATCATGGATTTAGTCGTATTTGCCGTCAGTATATTGGTATCCTATGCATTCTTCTTAAAAAGGAGTTAAAGGAGGTGCCTGCTTATGAAGCTGTATTATTGTGACCGTGAGCGGGGAACAGAGACATTCATTGCCGAAGCGCAGGAAGATAAAGAAATATGGAGAGCCATGGAACGCTGGCTTACGGAACATGGCTTTGGGCTGATTTATGTGATTCATCACATTGAAAAACAAAAGATTTATTATGAATTTGGAAAAGAACACTGCTTTTTTGTGGTTGTGACATAAGTGAGGAGGAAAAAGAAATGCTGCCGAATGATCCGGTGATACTGTTAAGCTACATCAATACACAGCTGAGGGACTATTATGACAGTTTCGAGGAACTTTGCAAGAGTCTGTGTGTAGACTCAGGAGAGATCAGTACAAAACTTTCGGGTATCGGTTATGAATATCATCCTGAGACAAATCAATTCAGATAGTGGAAAATAAGGGCTGCCGGATGGTCGGCTTATATTGTGTTTCCCAACCTCAAAAAGAGACGAAATGCCGGGAGACCGCTTAAAATGGCGGTTGGCAGCCGATTCGAAAGAAAATGCCGGAAGAACAGAAACGGTTGGGAAAAATTCAGAGAAACGTTGAATTTATCAGGGAAAATGACTATAATAAAAATAAGGAATGGCAGAAATACGTTGGATAAATAAAAACAAGAGTTGTATATTTACTCAGTAGTCGCAGTAAATTTAGAAATCTGTATACGATAAATAAAAACAAGAGTTGTATATTTACTTTGCAAGTCTTCTTGTGCCTTCATCCCGAGATAATGATAAATAAAAACAAGAGTTGTATATTTACAACAAATGTAAAATACGAAAAGGCATTGAGCTTCTTTAATTTCACAAGAAACTCAATGCCTAAATTTTTACTTTTTCATATCCTATTGATTCGATACATTTATAAAAACTGCTCAACAAACTCAACCGGAAGCATCGTTCGCTCCGCAGTTTCTTCTGCGGAGAGCCCCTGTGACAAGAAACGTTTTGCAACACTTTCCATGCTCTCTGCCACTTCTACGATATATTTGTCATAATCATAAAACCGCATAACACGCTGGCCCCATGGATATTCTTTGATTCCATGGAGAAATTCAATCCCTTCCAGAGCTTTCAGCTTATCTTCCCAGGCGTCCAAATCTTCCACTTCAAAATAAAGCTGAAAATTATCAGGTTTCTCCTGAGGCTCCAGTTTCACTCCGACCAATTCTTCGTAGTTAGACTGCAGAGACAGGCCATTTTGAAAAGAAACATGAACCCCCAGATCCATCTCTACCGTTTGTTCCATTACCTTCTCATAAAAATTTTTGGACCTTTCCATATCAGATACCGAAATCAACGTACCTCCGTATATCATATTTTCTGCTCCTTTCTGCTTTGTACCTACATTATAGATCAGAATTTAGCAATCTCGCTGTAAAAATCGGACATCTCACGGCGGTATTCCTGTGGAGAAATTCCGCATACAGATTTAAAATCGTGGATACAGTGAGGCAGATCATAATATCCGGATAAATTGCAGGCATTGGTGATGCTGTTTTGAGGATTTTGAAGGAGGTGGATTGCCGAATTGATGCGGACCAGGCGGGAAAAAGTCTTTGCGTTCATTCCGATACACCGAGAAAATATCCGGTTTAAATGCCGCTGGCTGTAATAGACAGTATCCGACAACTCTTTTACAGAGAGACTGCCCATGTTCTGAATAATGTTCTGAACAGAAAAATGCAGTTCGGGGGACAGAGAAGCTTTTATGTTTGTCAGCAGCAGGCTGTCGATGTCCCTGATCATTTCATATGCACTGCGGGCTTTTTCGATGTTTTCAATGATCCGTTTATCTAACCCGAAACTTAGGTCAGAAGGAGAGAAAGCACGATCAGAAAGCTCCTTTTGCGGAACAGCTGTAAATGCGTATAAACCGGCCGGCTGGAACTCAATAATAAATAACATTTCTGCCTGATTTGCCTGCTCACCGACGCTGCAGGCCGCCGTGGCCGGGCCAAACAAGCGGCTGCTCATCCCGGTTTCATCACATGAACATACCAGAGTTGCGCACCCGTGGGGGATGACGGTGTAATGATTTGAGATCATGTCACTGCCGGGGAAGGTGACAGTGTAATTAGAAATCCAATCCCGCAGTGCCGGATGAGGAAGGAGATACATATAATCCTCTCCTTTTTCCAGAACACGATGGGGTTCGCGGTAAAATCTCAGGTCATCTTTCGTGATCATAAGCTGCCAGTCCTTTCAAAATTTATATACCAGACATTCGTTTTATAACCTTATCATAACATATCAAATGATGAAATCTAATGGAAATCATTTTTGTCTGACCACGGCAGAGCATATAGGTATTATTTTTTGCGAAAATATGTTAAAATTTATGTATCTCGGATAGCGGAGGGAACTGCATATGGATGATTTTATTCGGTTGGAAGAAGTGAGGAAAATATATCAGACGGGACAGGTCGTTACCAAGGCCGTAGATGGGATTAATTTTACCATCAGTGAGGGAGAATTTGTCGTCATCATAGGAGCCAGCGGCGCCGGAAAGACCACGATTCTGAACATTCTGGGTGGGATGGACACCGTAACTTCCGGTTCTGTTTTTGTAGATGGAAATGATATCGCAAAGTATTCAAGAAGACAGCTGACCCAGTACCGGAGAAATGACATCGGATTTGTATTTCAGTTTTACAATCTGGTGCCTAATCTGACGGCGCTGGAAAATGTGGAGCTGGCCCTTCAGATCAGTAAAAATCCGCTGGATGCGGAACAGATTCTTTCGGATGTGGGGCTCTCTGAGCGCCTCTCTAATTTCCCTGCCCAGCTTTCCGGAGGAGAACAGCAGCGGGTTTCCATTGCCAGGGCCCTTGCCAAGAATCCAAAGCTTCTGCTCTGCGATGAGCCGACCGGGGCTCTGGACTATAAGACAGGAAAATCGATTCTAAAACTTTTGCAGGATACTTGCCGTGAGAGAAATAAAACTGTGATTGTTATCACTCACAATCTTGCGATCGCCCCGATTGCAGACCGTGTGATCGAGATCAAGAGCGGAAAAGTACATGATATGCGGATCAATCAGGAGCCTAAATCAGTAGAGACGATAGAATGGTAGGTGGACCATATGAAGAAAGCGCTTCATAAAGACAATTTCATGATGGTCCGAAAGACACTGCCGAGATTTTTGTCGATCTTTTTTATTGTTGCATTGGGAGTAGCGTTTTTTTCCGGAGTCCGGGTTACAGAACCCGATATGAAGTTAACCGCAGATGCCCAGTTTGACGAGAGCAGGCTTATGGATTTAAGAGTCCTTGGCACCATGGGTATCACAGAGAAAGATGTAAAAGCGGTCAGAGAAATTTCCGGGATTTCCGTGGCGGAACCAAGCTACTCTGTGGACACGATCTGTAAATTGAATGACACAGAAAAGGTCTTAAAAGTCATGGCGGCGACCGGCCGGCTTAACCAGATCAAAGTCACAGAGGGCAGGATGCCGAAGACGAACGGCGAGTGCCTGGTGGATTCTTATCTGATGGACCATTCGGATATCAAAGTCGGCGATACGATTACAGTATCATCGGGGACGGATGATGATATTGGGGAGACATTAAAAGAATCCTCACTGAAAGTAGTCGGAGTGGGAAGTTCCTCCTATTATCTTTCCAGAGACAGGGGAACGGCCACTATAGGAAATGGGCAGATCAGCGGTTTTGCTGTGGTGCCGAAAGAAAATTTTAAATTGGATGTCTGCACGGATTTGTATATCACTGTGAAAGGGGCGGCAGGGAAGACTGCATATACAGATGACTATGACGATATCGTAGAAAAAGCAGAAAAAAAGATTAAGAATATTTCAGACAGCCGCTGTGAGATTAGACAAAGGGAAATAAAGGACGAGGCTGAAAAGGAAGTAAAAAAGGCTGAGAATCAATATAAAAAAGAAAAGAAAAAAGCGGATAAAAAACTCGCAGAAGCAGAGCAGAAACTCAAAGATGCAAAAAAGGAAATAAACGCCGGACAAAAAGAGATTGCTTCCCAGAAATATAAGATATCCCAAGGCGAGAAGGAGATACAAAAGGGATGGCAGAGTTACAGAGACGGCAGGAAGCAGCTTTCTAAGGCAGAGAAAGACATTAAAAGCAATGAGAAAAAGCTTGTGAAAGCAGAAAAAGAGCTTGCCAAAGCGAAAGAACAGTTAAAACAGCAGATGCAGCAGGCAGGAGCTATGGGACAGATTCCACCGGAGATGCAGCAGAAATTTGAACAGGCAGAGAAGGAACTATTAAGACAGGAGGCAGTTTTAAAAGCCTCTAAAAAGGATCTGGCCAAAGGAAAAAATGAACTTCAGGCAAGCAAAAAAAAGTTAAACAGTTCTGCCTCTCTGCTGAGGAAGAAGGAAAAAGAACTTAAGAACGGAGAACTTAAAATTTACGAGGCTGAGAAAAAGCTTTCAGATGCCCGAAAGGAGCTCAAAAAGGGAGAAAAAGAATATAGATCTTCTAAGAAGAAGGCTGACCGTAAGTTTGCCAAGGCAAAGAAGAAGATCGATGATGCCCGGAAAGAGATAGATGATATAAAGATGCCCAAATGGTATGTGCTGGACCGGAACAAGATCCAGTCTTACGTGGAATACGGAGGGGACACCGAAAGAATCGGGGCGATCGGAGAAGTATTTCCGGTGATTTTCTTCCTGGTAGCCGCACTGGTAAGTCTGACGACCATGACCAGGATGGTGGAGGAACAGAGAACCCAGATCGGAATTTTAAAGGCTTTGGGGTACACAGGCTTCGATGTGGCAAAGAAGTATGGACTGTACGCCCTGCTCGCCACAGCAGGGGGAAGTATCGCAGGCGTGCTTGTGGGAGAGACAATCCTTCCTAAGATCATCATCGAGGCGTATTCTATGATGTATACGGGGATCGGTCCGGTAAAACATCCGTTTGAGACCAGGTTTGCACTGACAGCCTCCGCGGCCTCTGTGTGTATCACGCTTGGAGCCACCATGTTTGCCTGTTATAAAGAACTGAGGGAAAAACCGGCGCAGCTGATGCGTCCTGAGGCACCGAAGGAGGGCAAACGGATCTGGCTTGAGCGGATCGGAATTCTGTGGAGGCATTTAAACTTTACGTGGAAGTCCACCCTGAGAAACCTGTTCCGGTATAAAAAGCGGTTTTTTATGACCATATTCGGAATCGGCGGGTGTATGGCGCTGCTGCTCGTCGGTTTTGGGTTGAAAGATTCTATTTTTGCCATATCAAAAAATCAGTATCAAAACATTATGACTTATGATGCATCGGTCACACTGGAAGACGATCTGTCTGCAAAAAAGGAGCAGGAAATTGCATCTTGGATACAAAAACAGCATACAATACCAAGCAGCACCAAAATCCGCAGCGTCTCAGTAGATGTGGAGTTTGACGGGGACAGCAAGTCGGCTTCTCTGTTTGTGCCAGAAGATGCGAAAGAACTTTCATCTTATATCCGGTTTAAGGACCGGATATCCGGGGAGAAATACCGGCTCTCTGACAACGGCATTATTCTCACGGAAAAAGTATGCAGCCTGCTGGGCATCAAAATCGGAGATACCGTCATTATTAAAGAAGGAGAGACAAAGACTGTCCGGGCGAAAGTGGAGCATATTACAGAAAATTATATGCATCACAATATCTATATGTCCAAAGATCTATACCAAAAGCTTTATGGAGAGGAGCCGGAGTACAATCAAATTCTTTTAAAAGACAAAGACAGATCCGAAAAAACAGAGACAGATCTTGGAAAAGGTCTGCTGAAGCAGGAGGGGGTGGCATCTGTTTCCTTTATCTCTGATTTTGAGAAAGAGATGAACGATATGCTGAACAATCTGAATATTGTTGTGTTTGTCTTAATTGTATCTGCCGGACTCCTGGCTTTTGTAGTATTATATAATCTGAACAACATTAATATCGCTGAGAGGAAGGCGGAACTCGCAACCCTTAAAGTTTTGGGTTTTTATGACCTGGAGACCGCGGCCTATGTCTACCGGGAAAATATCCTGCTCACCGTCATAGGCACAGCCGTGGGAGCGGGTTTGGGCATCCTCCTCCACCGATATGTGATTTTAACTGCGGAGGTAGATCTGATCATGTTTGGAAGACAGATCCTGCCGGCCAGTTATCTATACAGTGTTCTGCTCACCATAGGGTTTGCGGCGCTGATTAATTTCATGATGTTTTTCCAGCTTCGGAAAATCAGCATGGTGGAATCTTTAAAGAGCACAGAGTGACACCCCAAAGGTAGGAAGGGAGATTGACTATGAAAGGATTAACAATGAAGGACTTGATTTTTTATCACATTTTTCCGCTGGGAGCTTTTGTGGATGATGAGACAGAACATGGGATACTGGAAGTAAAGGAATGGATACCTCATATCAAAGGGCTGGGAGCCAATTCCATTTATTTTTCTCCGGTTTTTGAGTCCAGCAGCCACGGATACGATACGAAAGATTATAAAGTGATCGACCAAAGGCTTGGAACGAACGAAGATTTTAAAGAAGTATGCGATGCACTGCATGAAGAAGGAATCAAAGTTATTTTAGACGGTGTATTCAATCATGTGGGCCGAGAATTCTGGGCATTTCAGGACGTTTTGGAAAAGAGGCAGGATTCTGAATATAAGGATTGGTTCTATATCAATTTTGACGGAAACAGCAACTATGGTGACGGATTCTGGTATGAGGGCTGGGAAGGCCATTTTGAACTGGTAAAATTAAATCTGGATAACCCCGCAGTCAGAGACCACCTTCTGGATGCAGTGGGTATGTGGATGGATGAGTTCGGGATTGACGGTATCCGTCTGGATGTAGCCTATATGCTGAACCGGACATTTATGAAGAATCTTGTGGATTTTGCCAGAGACAGAAATCCGGAGATGGTCTTTATAGGAGAAATGCTGCATGGGGATTACAGCACTCTGGTCAATCACCATATGCTTGATTCTGCCACAAATTATGAATGTTATAAGGGTCTGTACTCCAGTTTTAATACCCACAACATGCACGAGATCGGTTATTCTCTGAACCGGCAGTTTGGCCCGGAACCATGGACACTTTATCAGGGACTCCCTCTGTACAGTTTTGTGGATAACCACGATGTGATGAGGATTGCCACCCAGCTTACGGATGAAAAACATCTGCCTCTGATCAATGCACTCATGTTTGCCATGCCGGGGGTACCGTCCGTCTACTACGGAAGTGAGTGGGGAATCGAGGGATTTAAAGAACCCGGCAGTGACGACGCACTTCGTCCGAGAGTAAAACCTGAGGATCTTAAGCAGGGAGAACTCTATCAATACATCGCAAAGCTTTCAGAAGTGAGGAAACACAGTCAGGCGCTGAAAGACGGCGGTTACAGAGAAATACGTACGGAACAGGATATCATCGCCTTTGAGAGAGAAGCGGGAGAAGAGAGAATGATTTTTGCCTTAAATGCGGGATCGGAGGAATATACCCTGCATTTTGACGCCAGAGCGGGAAAAGGCACGGATCTTCTGACCGGAGAAGAGAAAGATTTTGGGGGAGGGCTTTTGATTCCTCCGTATCAGGCCATGATTATTCAACCTGAGCGTTAGGCTTTCTTGACTTTTTGTGCAAAAACATATAAAATTATAGAAGTGTTTTATGCACAAAAAATTGAATAAGGAGGAGGCCTGTGGTATATATAATTATTGCCATTATCGCAACTCTGGTCATTGTTGCGCCAATTTCCGCCTATGTTGCCAATCAAAGAAGCAAGAAGGCTATGGAAGTAACCATTGGAAACGCAGAGAGCAAAGCCAGAGATATTATAGATGAAGCCATAAAAGCAGCGGATGCGAAGAAACGCGAAGCTTCACTTGAGATCAAGGAAGAAACTATAAAAGCGAGACATGACTTTGAAAAGGAAACAAAGGAACGCAGGGGTGAACTGCAGAAGTACGAAAAGCGCGTACTCAACAAGGAAGAAACTGTTGACAAGAAAGCAGAGATGCTGGAGCGCAGGGAACAGTCTCTGACTGCCAAAGAAAAGAATTTTGAGGCAGACAAGGCAAAAGTGCAGGAGCTCAAGTCCAAACACTTACAGGAATTAGAAAGAATTTCTGGGCTGACCTCTGATCAGGCAAAAGAACAACTATTATCAGCAGTGAAGGAAGACGTAAAGCACGAGACAGCGATGCTCGTAAAAGAGATGGAATCCAGAGCAAAGGAAGATGCGAGAAAGAGAGCCAAGGAGTATGTGGTTACAGCCATTCAGAAGTGTGCCGTAGACCATGTGGCCGAGACGACGATCTCTCTTGTACAGCTTCCAAACGACGAGATGAAAGGACGCATCATCGGCCGGGAGGGCAGGAATATCCGTGCCCTTGAGAATATGACAGGAGTAGAATTGATCATCGATGATACCCCGGAAGCAGTCGTATTGTCAAGTTTTAATCCGGTCAGGAGAGAGATTGCAAGGATTGCTCTTGAAAAGCTGATCGTGGACGGAAGAATTCATCCGGCCAGGATCGAAGAGATGGTGGAAAAAGCCACAAAAGAAGTGGAGACGAAGATGCGGGAAGACGGGGAGGCTGCAACTCTGGAACTTGGAGTTCACGGCATCCATCCGGAACTGGTCCGTCTGCTGGGCAAGATGAAATACCGCACCAGCTATGGACAGAACGCACTGAAGCACTCTATGGAGGTGGCACAGCTTTCAGGGCTGCTGGCATCTGAGATCGGAGTCGATGTCAGGATGGCAAAACGCGCTGGGCTGCTCCATGACATTGGAAAAGCTATCGACCACGAAGTGGAAGGTTCCCACGTAGAACTTGGAGTGAACTTGTGCAAGAAGTACAAGGAACATCCAATTGTAATCAATGCAGTGGAATCCCATCATGGGGATGCAGAACCAGATACATTAATCGCTTGTCTTGTTCAGGCGGCAGATGCGATTTCCGCAGCGAGACCGGGAGCGAGAAGCGAAACACTGGAAAGCTATACGACGAGACTGAAACAGCTGGAAGAGATCGCAGATTCCTTCCAGGGTGTTGATAAAACTTTTGCGATACAGGCAGGTCGGGAGATTCGTGTAATGGTAGTTCCAGAACAAATCAGTGACGACGACATGATTTTACTGGCCAGGGATATTTCAAAACAGGTGGAAGATAACCTGGATTACCCGGGACAGATTAAAGTCAATATTATCCGTGAGTCACGGGTTGTGGACTACGCGAAATAATCAATGGAAAGTGAGACAGCAGATGAATTCGTTCATCTGCTGTCTTTTTCTGATGAGAAAAATCCTTCACACATATTTAAAACGCAAAAAACATGCAGATAACCGCATTTTCGTACGAAAAATGCGGTTAATTTATTATAAAAACGCATATAACTGCAATAAATAGCCTTGACAATGCAAAAATATGCTGGTATTATAAAGGTACAGCAAACAAAACAGGCAAACAGATGCATAAAATGCAGATGAAAGCGCAAAAAAATGCAGAAAGAAAGGAAAACAAGTATGGAAAAGTGGATGGACTTAAGCGGGAAAGTCATGATCGTCACAGGAGGAAGCCAGGGGATCGGTGAACATGTAGTAAAAACACTGAGAAATAACGGTGCCGCAGTTGTGGTTGCGGACTTGAGAAACAATGAGACGTTTGAAAAGGATGAGAACATCTTTTTTGTTGAGTGCAACGTTGCCGACAAGAAAAGCGTGGATTCGATGATGGAACAGGTAATAAAGAAATATGGAAAAATAGATGGCCTTCTGAACAATGCAGGAGTCAGCCGTCCGAGACTGCTGGTTGATTTTTACGGAAAACGGCCGGAATATGAACTTTCAGAAGAAGACTTTGATTTTATGGTCAATGTCAATCAAAAAGGAGTATTCCTGTGCTCACAGGCTGCTGCACGTTACATGATAAAACAGAAATCCGGAGTGATCGTGAATATGTCATCTGAGGCGGGGATGCAGGGCTCCAAAGGCCAGAGCTGCTATTCAGGCACAAAAGGAGCAGTCCTTTCTTACACAATGTCATGGGCGAAGGAGCTGGGCCCCTATAATATCCGCGTTGTCGGTGTGGCACCGTCAATCAATGAGAGAACTCCTATGAATAACGACGCAGCATTTGAAGCGCTTGCGTATACAAGAGGACAGGATAAGAATAATGTTTCATCCGATTATGAAAAAGTTATTCCTATGGGAAGACCGGGGAAATTAGATGAAGTTGCCGACTTGATCTGCTACCTGATGTCCGACCGCGCAAGCTACATATCCGGAACTACTGTAAATATCAGCGGGGCAAAGTCTACACGTTAAAAAGTATTTCAATAGTAAAAAGTCAAAGTATGAGAACCGGAGGTGTAAGATATGGAAACAAAAGCAGGGGCACTGGACAGAATCCGTAAATTTGGCGGGCATATGAGCGGGATGGTTATGCCGAATCTGGGTGCATTTGTGGGCTGGGGACTGCTGGCAGCATTGTTCATACCGACAGGGTGGATTCCCAATGAAAAATTAAATGAGATGGTAGGACCCATATTAAATTATCTGCTGCCGCTTCTGATTGGCTATACGGCAGGCTATAATATCCATGGACAGCGGGGAGGTGTTATCGGTGCATTTACTACCATGGGAGTGATTGTAGGTTCTGATATCACTATGTTCAGCGGAGCCATGATCATGGGCCCGTTTTCTTCATGGCTTCTAAAGAAGTTTGACCATGCCGTGGAGGGGAAAATCAAACCCGGATTTGAAATGCTCATCAATAATTTCAGCCTTGGAATCCTTGGATTTGCTTTGGCTATCCTCGGTTATCTGATCATCGGGCCGGTGGTAAATGCGATTATCGCTTTTTTGACGGCAGGAATCAACTTCCTGATCGCGAAGAAACTGATTCCGCTTTTGGCTGTATTTATGTGCCCGGCCCAGGTGTTGTTTTTGAACAATGCAGTAAACCATGGAATTATCTCACCGATTGCATTCGCTCAGGCTCAGGAGGCCGGTAAATCCCTGATGTTCCTGCTCGATTCTAACTGTGGTCCGCTGCTTGGCACCTTATGCTCTATTGCTGTTTTTGGAAAGGGAAAAGCAAAAGAGACAGCTCCCATGGCGATGTTTATTGCGGGAATCGCCGGTATCGGGGAAGTGTATTTTCCTTTTATTCTGGCAAATCCGATCATGATTTTTGCTACAATGGGCGGTCTTGCAACCTCCCTTCTGCTCCTGGTCGTGCTGGGCGGCGGTCTGGTCGGCATGCCGTCTCCAGGCAGTCTGATCAATATAGCCCTTATGACACCAAAGGATGCTGCGGTGGCAAATGTTCTGGCAATCGGAGCGGGATTTGCGGTGGCGCTGCTGATCGGTTCTTTTATTCTGAAGACCATAGGCTCTCCGGAGGAAGAGGCAGATCTTGCCGTAGCCGGTATCGATATGGGAACAAAGACGGCAAAACCGGAAGCGGCCTTAAAGAAACATAAGCCTTCCTCAGGAGGTGCCATCCGTTATATCATCGTGGCCTGTGATTCAGGAATGGGCTCCAGCGCCATGGGAGCATCGGTTTTAAAGAACCGTCTCCAGAAAGAAGGATATAAAGATATTAAGGTAAAGAATTCATCGGCCAGCCGGATTGATCCTGATGCGGACATGATTATCACGCTGGAAGGGCTGATTGAGAGGGCAAAACTGAGTGTAGACAATACAGGCAGGGAATTTCTGGCGATCAACAACTTTCTGAAAGAAGCTGATTACGACCGGGCTTTGGAAGTGATTGAAGACAGAAACGGCAAAGAAAAAGCAAAACCTATTTTATCAGAAGAAAACATTGCGTTAAATGTGAAGGTAAAGGATAAAGAAGAGGCCATTCGGTATGCCGGAAAAATTTTGGTGGAAAACGCGTATACGACTCCGAAGTATATTGAACATATGATGGAGAGGGAGAGGAGATTCTCTGTGTATATCGGAAACCATCTGGCGATTCCTCATGGGATAGAGTCATCAGATTCGGAAATATATACTTCAGGCCTGTCTGTAGTACAGATTCCGGAAGGCGTTGACTTTGGTGATGGAAATATTGCATACGTTGTCATAGGTATCGCCGGGAAAGACGGCACTCATCTGAACATGCTCAGCAACATAGCGCTGATCTGTGCTGAGGAAGAGAATATTGAAAAGATGAGGCATGCTGAAAATAAACAAGAGATTATGGAACTATTAAAGAATATTTAATGGCCGCTTTTGCTTTCCCTTTTCCAGCGGATTCGTTATAATAATATTAATCTAATCAACAGAATGTATGTGTAGGAGAAGGTAAAGCGATGAAGATGTTAAAAGCAGAGAGGCAGGATAAGATCCTGGAGATTCTGTCCCTCGAAAATAAAATTATTGCCAGCGAATTAAGTGTGAGGCTTGAAGTTTCTGAGGATACGATCCGCAGAGATATTAAAGAATTAGACCAGAGAGGTCTTTTGAAAAAGGTGCACAGCGGAGCCGTAAAAAACGGACCTTTGAAGGAAGATTTTGATGCAAGGATTGATCTGAATCTGGAAGAAAAGATTCGTCTGGCCAAAAAGGGCGCAGAATTGATCAAACCCGGATCTGTGATTTTGATCGATGACGGAACAACTAACTATCAGGTGATCAAGCAGCTGGATAAACACATGCGCTGTACGGTTATTACGAACAGTATTCCGATTATCCTTCTTTTAAGAGATTATCCAAACATCGATGTGATCACGCTGGGCGGGAATCTGTATAAATCTTCCATGGCTACCTATGGCTATGAGGTCATCAAACAGCTGGAGCTGCTTCATCCGGATTTGTATTTTATGGGGATTTACTGTATGAGCAGTGAAGTGGGCATCAGTCATTCATCCATGGAAGAATGCCAGCTGAAACAGAAGATGCTCTCTGTCTCTTATCAGACTGCGGCACTTGTGACCAAGGAAAAGATCGGATCTGTGTCAAATTATGTCATATGCAAGACAGGTGACATTACATATTTGATCACAGATTCTGATCAGTAAATATAGAGCTGTTTTTCAGACAAAACACAGATCAGGAGGGAAAAATGAAGAATGTATTGATTGTGGGAGCAGGACGGTTAGGAAAAGGGTTTGTAGGCGAAACTTTTGACAATGCGGGATGGAATCTTACATTCCTGGATAAGGACCCGAGAGTTACAGAAGAATTACGAAAAGACGGTTGTTATTATGTGAAGGTACACCGGGTGGATGAAATACAAAACCGTACGGTCAAAAATTTTAAAGCATATACTTGTGATGAAGAATACTCATGCATGGAGGCTTTCTTGGAGACGGATGTGATCGTACTTCCGCTTTATCCGGAAGACTTTGAAGAGGCGGCAGGTTATCTGACGAAGTGCTTTGAAGAATTTTACAGGGTGCATCCGGACCGCAGACTGACTATGATCTGTATTACAAATAAAAATTATCTGATCCCTGGAATTACGGAGGCATTCAGAAAAGACTTGTCCGAAGAAGCAAAGGAGTGGTTCGATCAGAATGTAGTGATCCGGGACTCTATTATCCGCAGGAGTACAGATGCCAAGAGTAATTATGATGTCCATATTGATACGGTTGCAGTAAATTCACTTTTGATCCAGCAGCCGGTCAATAACGATTTCAGTGATGTGGAATGGATGGAACTTACGGACAAGATTGAGATGCTCAAAGACATTAAAGTCACCGCAGTCAATGGTCCCCATGCAACACTGGCCTATATGGGATATTTAAAGGGGTACAGTACGATTCCGGAATCTGAGGCTGATCCTGAGATCGCGGAAGTTGTGGAAGGAGTAGTAGAGGAGATTACGGCAGCCGTCATGAAGGAATATCCGATTACACCGGAGGAGCTGCACAACCTCGTTTATTTTGCACCGGCCAAGGGCGTGCTTCCAGATTCTATCTACCGGGTAGGATACGATCCGATCCGTAAATTATCAAAAGGAGACCGTCTGACAGGAGCCGCCGAGCTGTGCCTGAAACACGGCGTCAGTTTTGATTCGATCGCCAAAGCCATGGCGGCCGGATTCCAATATGCGGAGCCCAGGGACGCAAACGCACAGAAACTTCAGCAGGAGATTAAAAACATTGGAATTGAACAGGCCGTATCTGAATATACTGGTCTGGACGCAGACAGCCCGATTGCAAAACGTGTCATCGAATATTATCATCAGTCTGCAAGATAGAAGGCGGAGGAGCATATGGACGGATATAAAAAGATCAGACAGAATCTCGTACATCAGGGAAAAGTAGTGGGGTTTTATGAAGATGTCATTACACTGCCCAATGGCAATACTGTCACCTGGGACCTGGTAAAGCATCCGGGAGCCGCAGCAATTATTCCGGTCACGGAGGAAGGGAATATCCTGCTGGTCCGTCAATATAGAAATGCCCTGGACGCAATGACTTATGAGATACCGGCCGGAGGTATTGAGCGGGGGGAGAGCGGATACGACTGTGTAAAAAGGGAGATCGAGGAAGAGACAGGGTGCAGGGCAGAAAAGATTGAACCTCTGATCACGATTGTAACCGCCATTGGCTTCTGCGATGAAAAAATTCCAATCTTTGTAGGGACAGGACTTCATAAGACAGAGCAGAATCTGGACGAAGACGAGTTTATCGATGTATATGAATTTTCGCCTGAGAAAGTGAAGGACATGATCTTAAAAGGAGAGATTGTGGATGCCAAGACGATTTCCGGAATCATGACATATTTGAGTACGCTGTGAGGATGAAATACCGGGTGTCATAAAGAAAAAAGGTAGCACATATAATTTTATGTGCTACCTTTTTATATCCGCGGAGCAAATGATATCTGGGAGGGAATTTAGATGGAGCGGAAAAAATTTTTCATCGGTGTGTTCGTGCTGACCGGCCTTGTGCTGGGAAGCCTTTTTACAAATGCAGTGTATAAGGATTATCTGGAGTATGGGGGACAGATGGATTCCCTTGTCCTCAGCGGGAAAGGACTTTACATATCAGGCAGCAGCCTTCTGCCCTATATTTTATTTAAGAGGGGAAAGCAGTACGGCATTTTATTTCTGATCGGTTTTATTTTGAAGCCGGTGGTGCTTTTATACGGCGGACTTTTCTGTCTTTCTTTTTTTCTGGGTTCGATCCTGTCTCTGCAGGTAATGAATTTAGGGATCGCAGGTCTGCTGATTGTGATACTGAGCCTGTTTCCGCACTATATCTGTTACGGCGGTTCCATGTATCTTCTGTATCAGCGAAATGTAAGAGATGAAAAAAAAGAAGAAATAACCTTTGATACAGGTCATTCCTTCTTAAAAAAGTTTTCCATTCATCTGGAACTGATATTGCTGGTGCTGGGATGCTTTTTAGAGAGCTATGTCAATCCCGGAATCTTAAACATGTTCAGCCATCTTATAAAGTAATTCCTCTGTCTTTTCCCATCCAAGGCAGGGGTCTGTGATGGATTGGCCGTACACGCCGTTTCCGATCGGCTGGCTGCCGTCTTCGATATAGCTTTCGATCATGATGCCTTTGACGAGAGAATTGATCTCGGGGAGAAAGCTTCGGCTGTGGAGGACTTCCTGGACAATCCTTGGCTGCTGATCCCACTGTTTTCCTGAGTTGGAGTGGTTGGCATCCACAATGACGGCCGGGTTCGCAAGGCCGAATTTTTCATACATGTAAGCAACTCTTGCCAGATCTTCATAGTGGTAATTCGGTACATTGTTGCCGTGTTTGTTGACGGAGCCGCGGAGAATCGCATGGGTCAGAGGATTTCCGTCTGTATTTACTTCATAGCCGTTGGCGATGAAATTGTGGGAACTTTGTCCGGCGACGATAGAATTCATCATCACGGTGAGATCGCCTCCGGTTGGGTTTTTCATTCCTGCGGGAATGTCGAAACCGCTGACGGTCAGACGGTGCTGCTGATTTTCCACGGAACGGGCGCCTACGGCTACATAGGACAAAATGTCTTCCATGTAGGGCCAGTTTCCGGGATAAAGCATCTCATCAGCCGCAGGCATATGGAATGCTTCCAGAGCGTCGATGTGGAGTTTTCTCACGGAACGGAGACCTGCGGCCATATCCGGAGCTTTCTCAGGGTCCGGCTGGTGGACCATTCCCTTGTATCCGGCGCCGTTTGTTCTCGGTTTATTTGTATAGATCCTTGGGATCATCAGGAGCTTGTCGGAAACCTTTTCCTGAACGCCGGCCAGGCGTCCCAGATAGTCCATCACCGCTGTTTCGTTGTCGGCAGAGCAGGGACCAATGATTACGATGAATTTTTCCGATTCCCCGGTGAAGACCTTTTTGATTTCTTCATCTCTTGCCTTTTTTATCTGCCGTGCCTCTCCGCTCAAAGGAAATTCCTGCTGGAGTTCCTCAGGAGACGGCATTTTATTGATTCTATGCATACCCATAATCTTATCTCTCCTTTATTTCTCAATCTGTATGTAGACGGCTCATAAAGCCGATTGTTATAAGTTTACCAAATGTTCACAGTGCTGTAAAGAAGGAAAGGCAAAACGGTGTGTACCCGAAAAAATCCTGAAGATGCCTTTACAAACGGGAAAAATTTGTCTATAATAAACATAGTATAAAATTGCATATCGAAGTAGAGAATAATGATTCTCCAACTTCAGGGCAGAGTGAGACGTTTTAAAGCGTCAATTCTCGACTGGCGGTGATCCTTTTTTATAGAGCAGAAGGCAAGTCCGCGAACCGAAAGGCCGATTGAGTGTGAATCTCAAACCAACAGTATAGTCTGGATGAAAGAAGTAACCATGGACGGTATTTTTGTATCGTTCAGCACAGCCCTGTCTTTGGTGACAAGGGCATTTTTTATTTTGCAGGGTTGGATCAGACATCCCCCTCAGAATAAAAGAATTGTTAAATGGAGGAGAAAGAAAATGATGAATGAAACAGCAGCAGTGAGTAAAGTAAATGTAAGAAAGATCACGGTGACCGCCATGCTTGGAGCGCTGGCCGCAATTCTGATGTTTTTTGAATTCAGCGTGCCGTTTATCATGCCGGGATTCATTAAGATGGACTTTTCAGAACTTCCCGCTCTGATCGCCGCATTTTCCATGGGGCCGGTATCAGGCATCGCAGTGTGCTTCATTAAAAATATTGTAAATCTTCTGCACACTACGTCCGGCGGAGTAGGGGAGATTTCCAACTTCATTCTTGGAGTCTGCTTTGTACTTCCGGCAGGTCTGATCTACAAGAGAAACAAATCACAGAAAGGAGCACTGATCGGTGCCCTGACAGGTGCTGTCATAATGGCAGTGGTGAGTGTGTTTTCCAACTATTTTGTCGTCTATCCGGTCTATGAAAACTTCATGCCGATGGAAGCAATTATCGGAGCTTACCAGGCGATCAACCACAATGTCAGAAACTTATGGGATGCATTGATCTGGTTTAACATGCCGTTTACCTTCGTAAAAGGAATGTTCAGCGTTGTAATTACATTTTTGGTATATAAGAGGATATCTCCGATCTTAAAAGGAAAACATTAAGATTTAAGACAATTATCACAGAATATAATAAAACGTCAATCCGAACTTAAGGATTGACGTTTTTTGATGAATGTTTAATTTAATTTTTGTTTTGCATTATCTAAAAATGAATCTGCGGCCACGATATAGCGCTCGTGTGTGCCGATGCCGATCCGGCCTTTATTGTCCATAATTTCCGCCTGAAACTCTAATTTCTTCCGGTTGATCTCTGTCAGGTGACACTGGCAGGTGACTTGGCACCCTACGGGAGTGGCAGACACATGGGAAATGTTTAAATTGGTGCCGACTGTGGTCATGCCCTCATCCAGCTTTCCCTCTAATAATTTTACGGCAGCTCTTTCTACCAGGAGTGTCATGGCAGGTGTGGCATACACAGGAAGGCTTCCGCTCCCCCAGTGGGCGGCAGTCAGTTCGTCAGTAACCTCTTCTGACAGGGTGATCTTGTCTCCAATTTCAATCTTCATAAGTTGTCCTCTCTTGATTTATTCCGTATCGTTTTAGGATAGGTAACATTTCATACACTTAGTATAGCAAAATAAGATAAAAATGCTATAGTTTTTTAAGAATTTATTGTAATCTGTGTATGTCTGAAGACGGTTCATACAGTGTGAGGCTGTAAAAGTCCAGAAAAGGCTATGGTGTAAAGCCGGTAAATACGTTAAAATAGTTTTTGACGGATATAATATTAAAATTAAGGTGAGGAGGAATCTTATTGAAATTATACATGATGAGGCATGGAGAAACTTCATGGAATAAAATACGCAGAATTCAGGGACAGTCGGACATTGATTTGAATGAGGCAGGCAGAGAGGCGGCCAGGCTCACGAGTGAGGCTCTGAAAGATTTCAGATTCGACGCAGCCTATACGAGTCCGCTCAGCAGGGCCAGGGAGACAGGAGAGATCGTACTTGCGGGAAGAGATATCCCGCTCATCGAGGACGAACGCCTGAAAGAGGCCAATTTTGGACCGTATGAAGGGGCCGATCTGAATGAATTATACGAAAAAAAAGAACCCATTCTGGACTTTTTTGACCGTCCGCATAAGATGACGCTGATCGAGGGTGCGGAAACCCCGGCACAGGTCGTAGAGCGGTCGAAAATATTTCTGGAGGAATTTATTCTCCCGATGGAAAAAGAAGCAGAGAGTGTGATCTTATTTACACATGGGGCGTTTATTCACGGAATGCTGACAAACATGTATAAGAGAGATGTGAGAGATTTTTGGAAGGGGCCCAAGCTGAAGAATTGTTCCATTAGTACGGCAGAAGTAAAAGACGGCTGTTTCTGTGTGCTCAGTGAGGCAGAGGTCCTGTATTAAAATTCAGAAAGAGAAAGAAGCTAAAGGAGACATACAATGACGAAATATGAGTTTTTAAAGGAACTCCGGGAAGCGCTGGAGGGACAGGTGCCGATGAGTGAAATTGAGGATTCCATTTCCTATTACAGAGATTACTTCAGCCGCCAGGAGGCAGATGGAAGAAGCGAGCAGGAGATCTTGGAAGAACTCGGCAGCCCAAGGCTGATTGCAAAATCCATTATCGAGACAAAGGGCGGGGAGCAGATCTATTATGAAGATACCTATGAAGAGCAGGTGAATGAAGAGGAAGGTTCTCCGAAAGTTTTTGTGTTTGATTCTTTTCTGACGAAGATTGGATGTCTGGCAGCAGTGATCATTGTCATCATACTGATTGGAAGTATGTTCGCCGTAGCGCTGCGGTTTATCGGACCGATCATTATGATCCTCCTTCTTATTTATCTGATCAAAAATGTTTTCGGAAAGAGGTAAGGGCAGAAAATGAATATCATTCAGGAAGTAAACCAGGCCAGAGAGCAGATCGTAAAGTACAGGCAGGATCTTCACCGATGTCCGGAGATGGCTTTTGAAGAATATGAGACTACAGCCTATATCAAGCGGCAGCTGGATGCCATGGGGATATCCTATAAGCCGCTGTATCCCACCGGCATTGTGGCGGAGATCGGGAAGGGCAGGGAAGCTGCTGCACTAAGGGCCGATATTGATGCATTAAAAGTAGAAGAGGAGACAGGATGTTCTTTTGGGTCAGAACATCAGGGATATATGCATGCCTGCGGACATGACGGGCATGCAGCCATTCTTTTGGGCACAGCCGGTATTCTGAAAAAGCATGAAAAGGAATTATCAAAAAAAGTATTTCTTGTTTTCCAGCCAGCGGAGGAGACTGCCCAGGGAGCAAAACTGGTTCTGGAGTCAGGGCTTTTAGAAGACGTAAAAGAAATATTCGGACTCCATATTTTTTCCGGAATCGAAGCTGGGAAGATTTCTCTGGAGGCGGGGCCGAGAATGGCTGCCACGGACTGGTTTTCTATAGACATCAGAGGAAAATCCGGTCATGCCGGAAAACCGCATCTTTGTACAGATGCATCGGTAATCGCTGCGGCCACAGTCATGAACCTTCAGACGATCGTGAGCAGAAATACCGATCCTCTGGACTCGGCTGTAGTTACCGTGGGAAAGATGATCTCAGGTACAGCCAGGAATGTCATATCCGGCTCTGCCAGAATCGAGGGAACAGTCCGGACATTTTCGGAAGAGACTGAAAAAATGGTGAAGGAACGGGTCATCGAAATCGCCGTGGGAACAGCCGGTCAGCTGGGAGGAGAAGCGGCCGTAGATTATCCGCCGTCCAGCCATCCGCCTCTGGTCAACGGGAAACCGACGGTGGAGAGAGCCATGCGGGGAGCAGGAAAGATTTTTTCCGAGAAAGATTTTGTGCATGTGCCTCCGATGATGCTCGGAGAAGATTATTCCAACTATTTAAAGACGATTCCGGGAGCGTTTGCATTTGTGGGCGGGGGTAAAGATCAGTTTCCCAATCACCACAGCAGATTTGATATGGATGAAAAGGCACTGGAAAGCGGAGTGAAACTGATGCTTGCTTATGTCATGGAAGAGTAGGCGGTTTGCAGGGATGAGCGGTACAAAAAACGGCAGAATGTACAGTATTTCGTGCTAGACCGCAATTCACAAGTATGCTATAATCATAGCCAAAGAAAAAATAGGCCTCATTTACGGCCTTGCAGATTATAAACCAGGGAAAAGGCGGGTAATTATGAATTTAGTTTATCGTAGTACAAGAAACAGGGAAGAGACAGCATCTGCTTCTGAAGCGATCCTTAAGGGACTGACGAATGACGGAGGACTTTTTGTGCCGGATTCTATTCCAAAGCTTCAGGTTTCGGTAGAAGATTTGAAAGAAATGACTTATCAGGACATTGCGTATGCGGTTATGAAGGAATTTCTCACAGATTTTACAGAGGAAGAGTTAAAAACCTGTATTGCCAATGCTTATGATAGTAAGTTTGACACAGAGGAGATCGCCCCGATCGTAAAAGCAGGGGACGTATACTATCTTGAGCTGTTCCACGGCTCCACCATCGCATTCAAGGATATGGCTCTCTCCATTCTCCCGTATCTTTTAGTTACTTCCGCAAAGAAGAATCATGTGGAAAATGAAATTGTGATCCTGACAGCCACTTCCGGAGATACGGGCAAAGCTGCTCTGGCCGGTTTTGCAGACGTGCCGGGAACGAAAATCATTGTCTTTTACCCGAAATCCGGGGTCAGCCCGATTCAGGAAAAGCAAATGCTGACTCAGAAGGGTGAAAACACTTACGTTATCGGCATCAAAGGTAATTTTGACGATGCCCAGACCGGAGTGAAAAAGATGTTCTCCAACAGGGAACTGGCCGCAGTGATGGATGGGAACGGATATCAGTTTTCATCTGCAAACTCAATCAACATCGGACGTCTGGTTCCTCAGATCGTATATTACGTAAAAGCCTACGTGGATCTGGTGAAAAAGGGTGCAGTAAAGGCAGGAGATCCGATGAATGTCGTAGTGCCTACCGGAAACTTTGGAAATATTCTGGCAGCGTTTTATGCAAAACAGATGGGAATTCCGATCGGAAAGTTTGTCTGTGCGTCCAATGAAAATAAAGTTTTGTTTGATTTCTTCCAGACCGGAGAATATGACAGAAAGCGTGAGTTTGTTGTGACATCATCTCCTTCTATGGACATTTTGATTTCCAGCAATCTGGAGCGTTTGATTTACAGAATTACAGGAAATGATGCCGAACAGTGTGCGAAGTTTATGAATGCCCTGACAGAAGACGGTGCATATGAGATCACACAGGAGATGAGAGACCAGCTCACAGAGTTCTTCGGGGCCTATGCCACAGAAGAAGAGACTATGGAGAAGATCAGACAGGTCTATGAGTCAGAACATTATGTACTGGATACCCATACGGCAGTGGCATCCGTGGCATATGACAAATATGTGAAAGACAGCGGTGATAAGACACCGGCAGTCATAGCCTCCACCGCAAGCCCGTATAAGTTTACCAGAAGCGTAATGAATGCCATCGATCCAAAATATGATGTAAAGTCTGATTTTGAACTAGTGGATGAGTTACATAGAATTTCCGGTGTGGCTGTTCCGAATGCCATCGAGGAGATCAGGACGGCTCCGATCCTCCACGACACAGTCTGTGAGACGGCGGCTATGGAAGAAGAAGTGAAAAAAATCCTGAATATTTAAGATAAAGATGATTAAAATACGGCAGAGTTAAATTCTCTGCCGTATTTTTTGTCACAAAAAAGTATTTTTGTAGTCTAATACAGCAGGAGGTAAAATTTATGGATAAGATAACAAATCAACAACTTGAACTGCTTATCGGCAGAGCCGTAGACGGAGACAAAAAATCTCTGGAAACAGTGATCATGAGCGTACAGGACCTGATCTTCAATCTTTCTCTCAGGATGCTTGGGACTTTCGCGGATGCAGAGGATGCGTCACAGGACATCATAGTGAAAGTCATCACCCACTTGTCATCGTTCAGAAAAGAGAGTGCTTTTTCTACATGGGTCTACAGGATAGCGGTAAATCATTTGAAAGATTACAAAAAACATATGTTTGCCAACAGTCCTCTGAGCCTGGAGTTTTACGGGGATGATATTGAAAATGCTCAGATCCGCGATATTCCTGATCTGACACAGAATGTGGAGAAATCTATTTTAGAAGAGGAACTGAAAATGTCATGTACCAATGTGCTGCTGCAGTGTCTGGACAGCGAGAGCAGATGTATTTTTATTCTGAGGACAATGTTTAAACTGGACAGCCGTATCGCAGGTGATATCCTTGGCCTGACACCGGAAGCATACCGAAAGAGACTTTCCAGGATACGCAGCAAAGTGGCAGATTTCCTCGATCACTACTGCGGCGAATTTGGACGGGGGACATGCAGGTGCAGAGACAGGCTCAACTATGCCATAAAGAATCACCGTCTGGACCCGGGCAGGCTTCAATATACGGCGGCAAATGAAATTTCAGAGCAGACAATGTTTCATGTAAAGGATGCTATGGAAGATATTGACGACTTGTCAATGAAGTTTTCTTTCTGCAAATCCTATGGATCACCGGAGAAAATGAAACAGTTTATCAGGGAGTTTCTGGATTCTGCTTCGTTTTCTGTCGTGAAAGAATCGTGAGGAGGTATTAGATATGAATATGGAACTGATTTTAAATTATTTATCGGAACTCAGCCGGAATAATAACCGGGAGTGGTATCATGAGCATAAAGAAGAGTACCGAGAGGCCAATGCTGAATTTGAGTCGCTTATTCAGGAGCTGATTTTGAGAATCGGGGAAAATGACAGCAGCATCCTTGGGAATATTCCTAAAAAACTCACATTCAAACTGGTCAGGGACACTAGGTTCAGCCGTGATAAGTCTCCGTATAATCCCTGTTTCCGCGCTCACATTTCATCAAGAGGCAAACTGCCGGTTCCCGTCGGATATTATATTATGATCCGGCCGGGGGATCAGTCTTTTTTAGGCGGAGGTTTATTTGCGGATATGTTTAAAGACGCTACAAGGATGGTGAGGGATTATCTCTCAAAACATCCTGAGGAGTGGGAACAAATCATCGGGTCTGATGAGTTTCAGAGCTGTTTTGCTGTAAAGGGCACGGCGCTGAAAAATGTGCCTGCAGGCTATGATAAGGATCATCCGCAGGCCGAATATCTGAAGAATAAAAGCTGGTATCTGGAATATTTCATAAAAGACGAGGAACTCCTGAATGAGGAACAATTTTTGGACAGAGCAGTGGACGTTTTTCGTAAGATGAAACCGTTTAATGATTATCTGAACAAAGCTTTGGAAGGCTTTGAAATGCCCCAGAGATAAAATTACAATGGGTGGACACGCTTCGCGTGTTAAGGTATAATTTAAGAAAAAGTATGTGAGGAGACGGTGAATTATGCCAAAGGATTTATTTGATAAGATCGAGCAGACCATAACGACTACTGGGAAAGCAGCGGCGAAAAAAGCAAGGGAAGTAGCGGATACGGCAAAGATTAAAAATGACATCCGAGTTGCAAAGCGTGAATTAAATGATTTGTATGAGCAGGTTGGACGGCAGTATTTTGAGTCTCATATGGATTATCCGGAAGCGGAATATATTGATCTGTTTAATCTGATCGAAAAGATCCGGGGAGATATCAAAGTCATGGAAGCAGACCTTGAGATGGTCAGAGAAGAAGAATCGTAAGAGTGTGATTAGTAAAATATAAAAGCCGGCAGGATTAAACTTCCTGCCGGCTTTTTAGTATAGTGTGATCAGAGATTTGTTTTTCTTTCCATGAGATATCTTGTCAGGAAGAAGCAGACGAAAATCTCTATGATGCTGCCGATGATCATCATAGGCATCAGATAGTAGCAGAATTCCTCAAGTCCGGTAAAATTCATGAAGTTCGGGAAGATGGACGAGAAGATGTTGGTCACAAGTGAAAGCGCCGCAGTTGCAAGGAAATAAGTTCCTATGGATGCTCCCAGACGATGATTCGGCAAAAGACCTCCGATAGTAATACAAAGGTAAATAAACAATGGTGATGATATGGCATTCAATATCAATGCAGACAAAGTCTCGGTGATAAATAAAAATCTGATTCCCGGGTCAATCTTGTTAAATTCCTGGAATGAAAGGGACAGCACCTGACAGAAATCAGTCCAGTATGGCGTACCTGCCAGGAAAATAAAAATAGAGAACATGAAGGCGACGGAGGAGATTACAACCCAGAAGATACTGATCAGAAGTTTGCTCAGGATCTGGAGGTTGACGGAAACAGGAAGCGTAAAGCTTAAGTATCCCTCATCGGTATAAAAGTTCTTATAAAACCGGTAAAAAGATATAATAAAGCACATGAGGAACAGAGCGATCACGGCCACCACATAAATGGTTACAATAAAAATGCTGAAAGTCATGCGCAGCGGATCATTGCCGAACCCGATCATCATCATAAACAGTTTAAATAACAGTGTGATCCCGCCGAATGTTGCGAGCAGAGGCACAAAATACCGGGCGGTGGCTTTCAATTCATATTTCAGTAGTTTTCCTAGCATTTGAATACCTCCCTGAATAACTGGTCCACAGATTTTTGTTTCTCTTCCCGGATCTGGTCGACGGTTGCAGACAGAGTGATCTTTCCGTTCTGCAAAAACAGGACGTCGTCCAGGACGGTTTCGATGTCACTGATCAGATGGGTGGAAATGATCAGGCTGGCATCCGGATTGTAGTTTGAAATAATCGTTTTCAAAATATAATCACGGGCAGCAGGATCTACACCGGCAATCGGCTCATCCAGAAGATATAATTTTGCATTCCGGCTCATGACTAAGATGAGCTGTACTTTTTCTTTTGTTCCCTTAGACAATGTTTTCAGGCGCTTATTTTCGTCAATACCAAGATCCTTCAGCATATAGAGCGCCTTTTCTTTGTTGAAGTCTTTATAAAAATCATCAAAGTAGGTAAATACTTCATGGATTTTCATCCACTCCGGAAGATACATCCGGTCCGGGAGATAGGAAATGTGTTCCCGGGAATGGATGCCCAGGGGCTGACTGTCAAACAGGATCTCTCCTTCGGTTGCTGTCAGCAGGCCGTTGATCAGCTTGATCAGTGTGCTCTTGCCGCTTCCGTTGGGGCCTAAAAGACCAATAATACGTCCGGAGGGAATTTTTAAGTTGAGTCTGTCTAAGGCTAAAAAACCTGAGTAGACCTTAGAAAGATTATTACATTCAAGAATATAATTCATATACATACCTCTCATTGCTATCTTATTAGTTTGATAATGTCTTCTTTTTTCAGACCATATCGTTCCATCTTCTTCAGGAACTCCGCAATTTCCTTTTCGGCAATCGAAGCCTGCAGTGACTGGATCAGCTGCTCATCTTCGGTGACAAAGCGTCCGCTGGTCCTCTGGGAATAGAGCAGGCCGCTGCGCTCCAGTTCGGACAGTGCTTTCTGCATTGTATTCGGATTCACAGAAGCACAGGCCGCCAGATCCCGGACGGAAGGCAGCTTTCCTCCGAGAGGATAGACACCGGAAAGGATGTCGCCTTGAATATGTTCCATCAGCTGAAGATAAATCGGCCGGTCATCAGATAATTCCCATGCCATAATAAACCTCGCTTTCTTGTATTAAGTATCTAGTACAATGGTATAATAAACCGGAAAAAAAGTCAATTAGTTTTTAAAAATAAATTGACTGGTGCTGGAAAAATATGTATAATGAGATTAATAAATGGAAATAAAAGGAGGATTTACATTATGTTTCAAATTGTAGATATGACAGATATGGGCAATGGCCGGGATTCCAATCAAGATTCTTATCTCTTGAAAGAAGAGGAGATCTGCGGACAGCAGATACTGATGGCGGCTATGTGCGACGGTATGGGAGGACTCAGCAGAGGAGAGATCGCAAGCGGTTATATTGTAGGTTCGCTGGACCGATGGTTTACCCACACACTCCCGGTCCTCCTCAAACAAAAGATGAAGATTATGAGGATTCAAAAGGAACTGGTGGCTGCCATCAAGAAGATCAATCACCGGCTGATCCTTTTGAGCCGGGAATACGGGGACACCATGGGGAGTACTCTGACGCTTCTTTTTGCGGCAGACCGCCGTTTTTTTGTTCTGAACATCGGTGACTCCAGAGCCTACTGGTTTGACCGGGAACAGAAGTATGTCACCAGGGATCATACCCTGGTCCAGGAAGAAGTCAGCCGCGGACTGCTGACCATAGAGGAAGCGAGGACAGATGCCAGAAAACATATTCTGATGCAGTGTATTGGCGTTACAAAGGAGATCACCATTGACTGTTACAACGGGAAAATTAAGCCGGGGATGGAATTTCTGCTCTGTACAGACGGGTTCTACGGCATGCTTAGGGAGGAGGAGATTTACGAAGTGGAAGCATCCAAAGATGAGATGAAACGATGGGTGAGAGAGTGCTTTGACAAAGTAAAAGAAAGAGGGGAACTGGACAACTTATCATGCATTGTCGTAAAAGTTTCCTGACATGGACAGAGATTGTGCAGGAAACTGTATACTTTTAAAGCAGTTGGGGAGGGGAGGACAGGGAGAGATCTATTTAGCCTGGGATGAAGAAAAATCAAGCTACACAGCGGTTAAAAGGTTTGAAAGCCGGCTCTTGGAAGGGATCAGGGAAGCGCGTATACTGGAGTCATTATGTCATCCGGGGATACCGAAGTATCTTGGACGGAGATTGGAAGACGGACACTTAGATCTTTTTATGGAATATATTCCGGGCATCTCAGTAAAAGAGTATATCAGGCTTCATGAGAAGATCCCCGAACGCCGGACAGCTGTATGGGGCATACAGCTGCTGGATATTTTAGACTATCTTCATAGGAGATCTCCGCCGGTGATCCACTGCGATATTAAACCATCCAATCTGATAATCACAAGGAGAGGCAGGCTCTTTCTGATCGACTATGGCACGGCAGTTCTGGGGAAGGACGGGAATCAAAAGCTGGGGACCTGCGGATATGCTGCACCGGAGCAGATGGACGGACTCGGATATGCAGATGAACAGAGTGATATTTACAGTTTTGGCATGACCCTATATCACATGGTTACAGGGCATCACCCTGGTAAAAAACCATGGGAAGATGATAAAAACTATGGGTTTTCCAGGGGATTTGCGAGAGTATTGAAAAAGTGTATACGAACGGACAAGGAAGACCGTTATCAGACAGTATCAGAAGTGAGACGCGGGCTTAAGAGAGTTTTAAGAAAGCGGGCCGCTGTCTGGGCTGGGGCAGCAGTTTCTTTGATTCTTGCGGCAGGCGTTTGCTGGAAGTCCGGATACAAAAAAGAGCAGCCTGCATATGCTGTGCTGCTAGCTAAAGCCGAAGAAGAACGGTCAAAGGCGGGGAGCAGATTTTCGATGAAAGCAGTTCGATATTATGAGCTGGCGGCGGATCGGGAACCGGATCAGGCAGCCGCATATGAGCGGCTGCTGAGATACTATCAGTCTGCAGGGAGAGAAAAAGAAGGCCTTACAGTTCTGGCAGAGTATGTGGAGTCTAAAGATTTTGACGCTGTGGGGAAGGACAAACTTTTATTCAGAATGGGTCTTTTATATCTCCAGGGAAAAGAGGGAAAGGGAGGATTCCCGCCGGACCCGGTTTTGGCATACCGGTATCTGGCGATGCAGGAGCATCCCACAGACACCCAAAAAGATTATACAGAACTTGCGGGGATTTTATCAGGAAAGAGCTGTCAGGGAGACAGGCTGTGGAGAATTTTGGACCGGTGCGGGCAAAAAACAGAAGATTTTCAGCAGGCTTACCTTTTATTTCAGATTTGCCGGCAAAAGGAGCAGGAATTAAAGAAGTACGGAGATGCTGAGAAAAAGCAGGAGGAACTGGCGGATCTCATGGAAAAACTGTCTGAGAACAATGATGAAAAGAGGACTGCACTGTACGAAAAAGCGGCATTTTATGAGCGTATGATAGACAGCCGCGGTCTTGAGCCATGGATAGAGGCCGCGGATCGGTACACAGATATGCTGGACCGGGAGAAGGAAAAGGCAGAGCTGCAGCTGAAAAAGGCCGGACTGCTCGCTGTATATGGCAGAAAAAAGAGTGCGGAGGAAGTGCACCGGGCAGTGATCAGACAGTATTCAGGATGGCCTGAGGGATATATAGCATATGGTTTTTATCTTGCAAAAGCAGGAAAGAGGGATATGGCACAGGATATGTACCGCAGGGCAAAGGGGCTCGGTGCAGGAGAGGGTACGGAACTTCAGAAACTAGGGGCTGTTTTGGGGGAGGGAAATGATTAGATGCTGAATCGAAAAAAGATAGCAGGACTGTTTATGATCGTGTTTGCTGCGGCGGGATACACGGTTTTTGGCGGAGAAAAAGAGGAATCTTTTTTGAGGGCGGAGTTCGCGGATGGAGAGCAGGAAACTTATACAGCAAAGGAGCGGGAACTAAAAATTACTCTGCTGAAGGAAGGAGCAGACAGGGACAAAGTAATCTGCCGCGCCGAAGGGAACGATGGTAAAGAAAAGTGGGATACAGGAAATATAACTTGGCTGTCAGAAAAAGAGGGCAGGGTTATCTTTCGGAGGGAGGGCTGGTACAGAGTCAGTGTGGAATATGATGGTGAATCCAGTATGCTTCAGGAATTTTGTCTGGAAACAACAAAACCGGAGGAGCCGGAGGCGGATACGGGTTCCTATATGCAGGGCAAATGGACAAACCGCCCTGTGCATATAAATTTGTCTCAGGGAAGCTCTTTTTCAGGACGATCCGGCTTTGAATACCTGGAATCAGAACAGGGAGAGTGGAAAGCAGCTGAGGGAGACAGTATTACAGTTAAGACAAACGGGATGCACAGATACAAAGTGCGCGCGGTTTCCAAGGCAGGGAACCGGAGTGCCGCTGCCAATGTCTTTGTGAAGTTCTGGGATAAACAGCCCGGGAAACCAAAGGTAAACTGCCCCGGCTCCGCGGATGGAGAGTGGCACAAAAAAGAGGTGAGGATCTGTGCAGAGAAAAGGAAGAAAAAGGGTCCCAGACTAAAAACCTTTATCACAGCAAAGGATTTGGATACGGGGAGGAAAAAAACTATTGAAGAAAACAGTCTTTTGCTTTCTGAAGAAGGGAAATACCAGATCCGAGTGGTTCAGAAGGATGAGGCAGGAAATATCTCAAAGCAAGAATGGAAAAAGAATATTTATATAGACGGCAGTAAGCCCCTGATCAGCCTGGAAGGAAAAACGGTGAATCGATATGAGAAGGATGGCTGCAAACTCAAGGTGACCATAAAAGATTCCTATCTGGATGCAGAGAGCATACGGTGGCAGACTACGGGGAAAGTTGTGAATCAAACAGTAAAAGAAGGAGTGCTGAAAGCAGATATATATTTTGAAAAAGAAGGGGAGCAAAAGCTGTCAGTCTCATGCCGGGATCAGGCCGGAAATTCCGCAGAGGCTTCTGTTGGGCATTTTTTCATAGATAAAACGAAACCAAAACTTAAAGTCACAGGGATCAGTTCTCTCGGAATCTATAACTCTGCGCCGGAGGCCAAAGTGATCTGTACGGATGATACTCCCACGGAAGTTTCCCTGTATTTAAACGGAAAATTATTAAAGAGAGAGAATGTAAAGCCGGGAGATAACAAGAAATCAGCATACCCGGTGCTGTCAGAAGACGGATACTATTGTGCTGAAATCCGGGCCAGAGACAGTGCCGGAAATAAGGCATCAGAAAAAGTTTTCTTTACGGTCAGCTGCAAGGGGACACAGATTGCACCGGCCGGAAATACCGTGTATAAAAGTGGTTCAAAGAAGGATCAGGGATCATTTGGATTCCGGATGAAAAATGTAGTGCCTTCTTATGTGACAGAATTTATTGTGAATGGCCGGACCGTACCTTATGAGAGAGAGGGAGATTATATCTATGTGAGTAATAAATATTTAAAGAACGGTTCAAACAAGGTGAAAGTGAAGACAAAGGATATGACCGGCCATGTCAGTACACTGGAGAAGCCGCTGGATTTTTACTATGATGCGGAACCTCCCGTGATCCTCATATCCGGGGTCAGAAACGGAAATACTTATCGGGAGAAAAAACTGATCCAGGTAAAAGTTCAGGATGACCTGGACCGGATAACCGGTTTATGGATGGACGGCAGGAAGATAAGGTTTTCAGACGGACAAATGGTGATCCGGTGCGGCACTGACGGAAAACACAGGCTAAAGGCTGAGGCTGTGGGAAAGTCGGGGCTTAAGTCCGACCGAACAGTGGAGTTTCAGATCAGTACGAAACAGAGAGGACAATCAAAACGTCCATTTGGGTTTGTGATTTCCGGGATCTATTACTTCACTGCGGTTTATCTCATATTTTTCTTTTTCCGAAGCCGAAAATCATAAGAAACAAGTTAAAATCTTCTTTATTCTGTGTTATAATTAGGCTTAATGCAGAGGTTTCGTGAAAGGAGATTTAAAAATGGCAGAAGAAATGAAAGAAACAATGGAACAGTATGAGAATGAATTGGAAGCATCCTTCCGTAAGATGGATGAGGGAGATATAGTTGAGGGTGATGTCCTGAGCGTCAGCGACGAAGAGGCAGTCATCGATTTAAAATATTATGCTCAGGGTATCCTGAAAGCTTCTGAATACAGTGATGATCCAAATGTTACTTTGACAGAAGCTCTTAATGAGGGAGACCGGGTAAAGGCCAAGGTTATTTCTGTAGATGACGGTGAGGGGAATATTATGTTGTCTAAAAGGGAAGCCAATCAGGTTCTGGCCTGGGACCGCCTCCAGAAGCTTATGGAAGAGGAGACGGTTCTCAGTCTCACTGTTGGCGGAGTTGTCAACGGAGGAGTGATTGTATATGTAGAAGGAATCCGTGGGTTTATCCCGGCTTCCCAGCTTTCCTTAAACTATGTGGAAGACCTGAACACATGGCTCAAAAAAGAAGTGGAGGCCAAGATCATTACCGTAGATGAGAGCAGGAATAAACTTGTACTCTCAGCCAAAGAAGTGGAAAAGGCAAAAGCTCAGGAAGAGCTGAACCACAAGATGGCGATGATGCGTCCCGGCATGGTACTGGAAGGCACTGTCGAAAATATCATGCCGTATGGTGCGTTTGTGGATCTTGGCGATGGACTCAGCGGCTTGATCCATATATCACAGTTCAGCGAAAAAAGAATAAAAAGCCCGAAAGAAATGGTAGAAGAAGGACAGAAGGTCAAAGTAAAAGTTTTAAAAATTGCCGACAACAAGATCAGTCTCAGCATGAAGGCACTGGAGGAATCCAGAGAAGCTGAAAAAGTCGAGACCGGGATCGAATATAAAGAAGAGGAAAAGGCACAGACCAGCCTTGGAGACTTACTGGCAAATCTTAAGTTATAATCAGAGAGGAATCAAAAGATGGCAGGTTCAAGCATTGGCACATTATTCAGAATTACAACGTGGGGGGAGACCCATGGAGAGGGGCTTGGAGTCGTCGTAGATGGATGCCCGGCCGGACTTCCTATTTCAAAAGAGGATATTCAGCAGTATTTAAACCGCAGAAAACCGGGACAGTCAAAATATACGACACCCCGGAAAGAGGATGATCAGGCAGAGATCCTGTCCGGAGTTTTTGAAGGAAAAACAACCGGAACTCCCATTTCTATGGCAGTCTATAACAAGAACCAGAGATCCAGAGATTACAGCCAGATCAGAGATGTTTACCGGCCCGGACATGCGGATTATACTTATGATGCCAAATACGGAATCAGGGATTACAGAGGCGGGGGAAGGTCTTCCGGCAGAGAGACCATCGGCCGTGTGGCTGCCGGAGCAGTGGCTGTCAAGCTGTTAAAGGAACTTGGAATTACGGTAACGGCATATGCAAAAGAGATTGGCGGCATTACGGCAGACGAGAAGCGATTTGATCTGGAAGAGATTTTTCGGAATCCGTTTTACATGCCCGACAGAGAAGCAGCACTGAAAGTGCAGGAATATGCGGACCGCATGATGAGAGAACAGGATTCTATGGGCGGGATTATCGAGTGCACCGTACAAGGGTTAAAGCCTGGCATTGGTGATCCGGTGTTTGAAAAGCTGGATGCCAATCTGGCCAAGGCGGTGCTTTCGATCGGTGCCGTAAAGGGATTTGAGATTGGTGATGGTTTTGCGGCTGCTTCCTCCTGCGGATCACAGAATAATGACGCTTATGAATATCGGGAAGGCGGATTTGTAAAAAAGACAAATCACTCAGGAGGAGTTCTGGGAGGCATCAGTGACGGCAGCCCTCTCGTGTTCCGGGCAGCAGTCAAGCCGACTCCGTCTATCGCCAAGGTTCAGTCCACAGCAGGAAAAGACGGGAAAGATTTCGACCTTTCCATCGGGGGAAGACATGATCCGATGATTGTTCCGAGAGCTGTGGTAGTGGTTGAATCCATGGCGGCGGTCACGATTGCAGACGGGCTGCTTATGAATCTGAGTGCCAGTATGGACTCTGTAAAAAAAATATACGGGTAATGGTGAATATATGTATCAGTTAATAAAAAAAGACGGTAAAGCAAAAAGAGGGCGGTTTACAACTGTCCATGGGACGATAGAGACCCCGGTTTTTATGAATGTGGGTACAGTGGCTGCGATTAAGGGTGCGGTGAGCACAGATGACTTAAAAGAGATCAGAACCCAGGTGGAGCTTTCCAACACCTATCATCTCCATGTGAGGCCGGGGGACCGGCTGATCAAGGAATTCGGGGGCCTTCATAAGTTTATGAACTGGGACCGCCCGATCCTTACAGATTCGGGGGGATTTCAGGTCTTTTCCCTGGCCAAGCTGCGTAAGATAAAGGAGGAAGGTGTTTCTTTTTCTTCTCATATCGACGGGCGAAAGATTTTTATGGGACCTGAGGAGAGTATGCAGATCCAGTCTAATCTGGGATCTACTATTGCTATGGCTTTCGACGAGTGTCCGCCCCATCCTGCGGAGAGAAAGTACATGCAGGATTCTGTGGACCGTACGACCAGATGGCTGTACCGCTGTAAAAAAGAGATGGACCGTCTGAACCGTCTGCCGGATACGGTGAATCCGCATCAGATGCTGTTTGGAATCAATCAGGGGGGAACTTATGAGGACATCCGTATCTCTCATGCAAAAGAGATTTCCAGGCTTGACCTTGACGGCTATGCACTGGGAGGTCTGGCGGTAGGGGAATCCCACGAAGAGATGTACCGTATTCTGGATGAAACCGTCCCGTATCTTCCGGAAGCAAAACCTACTTATCTGATGGGAGTAGGCACTCCCGCCAATATTTTGGAAGCGGTGGACCGGGGAGTAGACTTTTTTGACTGTGTTTACCCGACAAGAAACGGCAGGCATGGACATGTCTATACCAACCACGGCAAGATGAACTTGTTCAATAAAAAGTATGAGCTGGATCACAGGCCTATAGAAGAAGGCTGCCAGTGTCCGGCGTGCAGAAGTTACAGCAGGGCTTATATCAGACATCTGCTCAAGGCAAAAGAAATGCTGGGTATGAGACTGTGTGTCTTGCATAACTTATATTTTTATAATACAATGATGGAAGAGATCCGGGATGCTATTGAACAGGGGCAGTACAGAGAGTACAAAGAGAGAAAGCTTTCCGGTATGGAAAATAAGTGATCAGGATTCAAGAAATTGAATTTGATATATTATTATTTTAAATGGAGGAAAAGAACAAATGCAATCACAATTTAGTATGATTCTGTGGCTCATTATTGTGTTCGGAGGTATGTATTTCTTACTGATCCGTCCGCAGAAGAAAAAAGACCAGCAGATGAAGGAATTAGCGGCTTCTCTGGAAGTTGGGGACAGTGTACTTACCATCAGTGGTTTCTATGGTGTGGTCGTGGATGCCGTAGATGACAAAACGATCGTTGTAGAATTCGGAAATGACAAACATTGCCGTATTCCTATGGAACGTGCTGCTATTTCTCAGGTTGAGAAACCGAATCAGGGAACAAAAGAAGATTAATATTGGGGGACGGCGCTTTTTTGCGCCGTCTTTTCTGTACCAAAGAGGACGGCTTTAAGAAGGAATGACTCAAAAGACATTGGTTATGAAATGCATCCAGGAGGATTGATCATGGACAGGACATCGTTTCCCTACTATTATGATATCGTTGGCAGCTTTTTGCGCACAGAGACATTGAAAGCTGCTAAAAGACAGTACAAACAAGGTGATATGAGTGCCGTAAGATTAAAGAGAATTGAAAATCAGGCGGTCAGGGAACTGGTCAGAAAACAGAAGGAAGCGGGGCTTAAGGCGGTTACCGACGGAGAACTGCGCAGAAGATGGTGGCATCTGGATTTTCTCTGGTATTTGAACGGAATCGAGAGAAAGAAATATAAACGGAGACCGGACATTTTCAGGGAAGAAGAGACGGAGCCGGAGACGCTCGCAGTCTGCGGCAGGATCAGCTTCGGCAATCATCCGTTTTTAAACCATTTCCGGTTTCTAAAGTCAATTTCCGGGGATGCGGCGGCTAAGATGACGATTCCGTCACCGGCGATGCTCCATTTAAGCTGCTGTGTACATCCTGAGTCATACCAGCCAATTCCAATTTACAGGAATGAGAAAGTTTTGTTTGAAGATATCATCAGGAGTTACCAGAAAGCTCTGAGGGCTTTTTACAATGCAGGCTGCAGATACCTTCAGTTTGACGATGTCTCATGGGGAGAATTTTGTTCCTGGGAACGGAGGGAGGTTTACCGAAGCAGGGGGATTGACACAGAGAAACTGTCAGAGCGTTATGTCTGGCTGATCAATCAGGTGCTGAGGGTAAAACCGGAGGATATGACGGTGACGCTTCATGTCTGCCGGGGAAATTTTTATTCTGCCCGTATGATATCAGGAAGCTATGAGGCAGTGGCAGAGCAGTTATTCGGTCATTGTCTTGTGGACGGATTTTTTCTGGAATATAATGACAGCGGACAGTCAGGGGATTTCAGGCCTCTCAGATACATAAAGAATCAAAAGGTTGCACTTGGATTAATATCTGTCAGGTCTCCTGTGATGGAGAAGGATGATGTAATTCAAAAGAAAATTCTGCAGGCATCGTCTTATGTTCCGCTGACTCAGCTTTGCTTAAGTCCGCAGTGCGGGTTTGCATCAGAAGAACAGCAGAGGTTTTTGACAGATGAACAGCAGTGGGAAAAGATCAGGAATATGAAGAGAATTGCGGAGGAAGTATGGAAGATACCGGCAGGGGCTTAAAGCCCGCTGCCGGCGGTAAAAGATTATGCCAGGGCTCCGCCCAGGGTTCCTCCGGCTGCGCACAGAAGCATTGCGGTGATGCGCTCTCCGCTCATCAGTGCCTGGTTTTGATCCAGGAGAAGGGAGATCAGAAAGAGTACGGCAAAGTACAGAAGGCCCACGGCCAGGCCCCAGAGAAATTTTCTCTTTCCCATTCGTTTGCCGATGATAAACCCTGCAAATACAGACGCAGCCACATAGGTAAAGGTTACGCCAAGGTTTGCGACTTTTGTGCTGACTTCGGTCTGATACATAATAAAAGCCAGAATACATAGAATAATTCCTGTCAATATGTAGGAGAAGATTAAGCTTTTTAAGATTGAAATACCGATATTTTTATTTTCCATGGGATGCCTCCTTTTAGTAAGATTTTATGCAGGAGAGGGTCATTCTATGACACATAGGGAGAAAGGACAGACGATGATTGACTTACATTTGCACTCGGATGCCTCGGACGGTACACTGAAACCGGCAGAGGTGCTGCGTGCAGCAAAAGAAAAGGGACTTTATGCGTTCGCACTCACTGATCACGATACAGTCGCAGGGATTCCGCCGATCCTTCATTCGGGAGAACTTACAGGCATTCATTTTATGCCGGGAATTGAGCTTTCATGTGAGGCGGAAAAACACGAGATTCACATACTGGGCTATCATATTGATATCTGTAATCAGAACTTACTAAACACACTGGAGGGTCTGCGGAGAGGAAGAAGGCAGAGAAATCTTTCTATGATTGAAAAGTTTCGTGAGGACGGGATACCAATGACGCTTGAAAAACTTCTGCACGGCAACGAACAGACCGTGATCACCAGGGCACATTTTGCAAGAGTGCTGATCGAGGAAGGATACTGTGCCAATAAGGAGCAGGCATTTAAAAAGTATGTAGGAGACGGATGCAGATATTATATTCCGAAGCCTTATTTTGCGCCCGCGGATGCGGTCAGGCTGATCAAAGATGCAGGAGGTACTGCGGTACTGGCGCATCCGTTCCAATATCATCTTTCCAACGCGGAGTTAGAGGAGCTGATCAGGGAGCTGATCTCTTTCGGGCTGGGGGGAATTGAAGTCTATCACTCATCCCATCATCACGGACAGACGGTGAAACTCAGGCAGTGGTGCAGGAAATATGGGATGCTGGCCACAGGAGGCTCGGACTTTCACGGCAGCAATAAACCGGACATTGAGATCGGGACGGGACGAGGCAGTTTAAAGGTCCCGGATCACCTCTACGATGAACTGAAGAACTTATTGTAATTCCGAAATGAATATGATATAATGGGCAAGTTAAAAAGGGAATAAGAGAGATTCATATTGAAGGAGGAACTTGGCATGAAGCACATTAAGACTCTAACGAATAAAACATTGCAGAACACAGTAAAGAAAGGCGGATGCGGTGAGTGCCAGACATCCTGTCAGTCAGCATGCAAGACATCCTGCACCGTAGGAAACCAGAGCTGCGAACACAGCAAATAACCCACGGCGGGAAAGAGCAGAAGAATGAGAGGCGGTTCCTTTTTGAACCGTCTCTTTTCGTTAAGGACAGATAAAGGAGAAGAAGCAGCGTGGTTTATCAATACAAAAATAACGGATATAATATGGTGCTGGATGTGGAAAGCGGATCAGTCCACGTCGTGGATGATCTGAGCTATGACGTCATCGGACTTTACGGCACCCGCACTTTAAAGGAAATACAAGAAGAGCTTTCCGGATACGAAGCCGGGGAGATCGAGGAAGTCTATGAGGAAATCAGGCGTCTGGAGAGCGAAGGAGCACTCTTTACAAAGGACGAGTATGAGGATTACATAACGGAGTTCAAAAGGCGTCCAACCGTGGTCAAAGCACTCTGCCTGCATATCGCTCATGACTGTAACTTAGCGTGCAGATACTGTTTTGCTGAAGAAGGAGAATATCACGGAGATCGTTCGATGATGAGTTTTGAAGTAGGAAAACAGGCATTGGATTTCCTCGTTGAAAACTCAGGCAGCAGGAGAAACCTGGAAGTGGATTTCTTTGGAGGAGAGCCGCTGATGAACTTTGAGGTCGTAAAGCAGCTGGTGGCTTACGGCAGGTCTCTGGAGGAGAAGCACAGTAAAAAGTTCAGGTTTACTCTGACGACCAACGGCGTCCTTCTGGATGACGAAGTGATGGAGTTTGCAAACCGTGAGATGGCCAACGTGGTCCTTAGTATTGACGGGCGGAGAGAGGTCCATGATAAGATGAGGCCTACAAGAAACGGCAAGGGCAGCTACGATCTGATCATTGATAAATTTAAAAAATTTGCAGAGATGCGAAACGGAAAAAGTTATTATGTGAGAGGCACTTTCACCCATGACAACCTGGATTTTTCAAAAGATGTACTGCATCTGGCAGACGAAGGATTTGACCAGATTTCCGTGGAACCTGTGGTAGGACCCGAAGAGGAGCGGTACACGATCAAAGAAGCCGATCTTCCGAAGATCATGGAAGAATATGATCTTCTGGCAAAAGAAATCATCCGGAGGGAGAAGGAAGGAAAGAGCTTTACGTTCTTCCACTTTATGATCGATCTGACCGGAGGTCCCTGTGTGGCAAAACGCCTTTCAGGGTGCGGTTCGGGAACCGAATATCTCGCGGTGACGCCATGGGGAGATCTGTATCCGTGTCATCAGTTCGTGGGGGAAGATGAGTTCTGTGTAGGAAATGTGTTTGACGGAGTCACCCGCGGTGATATTGTCTCTGAGTTTAAGAAGACCAGTGTTTACTCGAAAGAAGACTGCCGGGAGTGCTTCGCCAGATTTTACTGCAGCGGGGGATGCAGTGCGAACTCTCATAAACTGAATGGTACGATCAACGGTACCTATGAAGTGGGCTGTCAGCTGGAGAGAAAGCGAGTGGAGTGTGCACTGATGATAAAGGCTGCATTGGCTGATCAGAGTGAAGAATAAAGGAGCAGAAAACTTATGAAGACGAACAAAAATAAGAAGGGAAGATACGCTGCCGGGATAATCCTGCTGGCCGCATTGTGTGCGTTTGGAATTTTTATCACCGCAAAAGGGCTTGGGAAAAATAAGATCGGCCGTGCAGAAAACATCGAACTGGGTCTGGATCTGGCCGGAGGAGTCAGCATTACCTATGAAGTGGACGGCAAAAATGTATCTGATAAAAACATTGACGATACGGTATATAAGCTTCAGAAACGTGTGGAAGGGTACAGTACAGAATCTGAAGTCTACCGCCAGGGTAAAAACAGAATCAACATCGAGATCCCGGGTGTGACAGACGCCAATAAGATCCTGGATGAACTGGGACAGCCGGGAACTCTGGCATTCATGGTCCAGGACGGCAAATCCATGAAGACGGTCCTGACCGGAAATAACGTCAAATCCGCAAAAGCTCAGACAACTGAGGGAGACAATGGGGCCAAGGACTATGTCGTAGCCCTGGAGTTTGACAAAAAAGGAACTAAGGCATTTGCAGATGCCACAAAGAAGAATGTGGGCAAACCCATCTATATTATATATGACAACCAGATCATCAGCGCACCGAATGTGCAGACCGTCATTACCAAAGGGGAATGCAGCATAACAGGAATGGAGAGTTATGAAGCGGCCGAAAATCTGGCATCTTCTATCCGTATTGGATCACTTCCGGTAAAATTAAAGGAACTGCGCTCCAATGTGGTTTCCGCCAAATTAGGAGTGGATGCTATTCAGACAAGTGTCAAAGCCGGCGCCATCGGATTTGCACTCGTCTGTATCCTGATGATCGCCCTGTATTATCTTCCGGGAGTGATCGCATGTCTTGCGCTGGCCATTTATGTGCTTATGACGCTGCTGGCGCTGAATGGATTCAATGTGACGCTGACCCTTCCGGGATTAGCCGGTATCATACTTGGTATCGGTATGGCTGTGGATGCCAATGTCATCATTTATTCCAGAATTAAGGAAGAAGTTGCGATGGGCAAAAATGTGGGAACTGCGATTAAGGCAGGATTCCACAAGGCCGCTTCAGCGATTATCGACGGAAATGTGACCACACTGATCGCCGTGGCAGTCCTCTGGTTTAAGGGCACTGGAACGGTCAAGGGATTTGCTCAGACACTGGGTATGAGTGTACTGATTTCCATGTTTACAGCCCTGGTTATCAGCAGATTTTTGGTTACCGCCGCATACAAGTTTGGCCTGAGGAGCCCGAAACTCTATGGAAAAGCGAGAGCTTTAAAAGAACGGGATTTCATCGGAGTCAGCAGACGGTGCATGGCGGCAGCGCTGCTTGTGATCGTTGTAGGTCTGGCGTTCCTTCCGATCAACAAGTCAAAGATCGGAGCACCGCTTAATTTTGATCTGGAATTTTCCGGAGGAACCTCTTCTACGATCACATTTGATAAGAGTGTGAAAGTAGATGACAGTCTCGAGAAGAAGGTCGTATCCGCTTACGAAAAAGTAAGCAAATCCACTTCAGTCCAGGGACAGAAAGTAAAAGCAAATAATCAGATGGTGATCAAGACTGTGGAGCTGAACTTAAGCCAGCGGAAGCAGATCGAGAGCACCATGAAAAAAGATTTTAAGGCGAAATCCGTTGCCACTGAAAATATAAGTTCTACTATCAGCAATGAAATGCAGAGGGATGCGATCGTCTCCGTGGTGATTGCAAGTATCTGTATGCTGATCTATATCGCCATCCGGTTTAAGGATGTGAAATTTGGAGCCAGTGCCATTATTGCACTGCTGAATGACGTGCTTATCGTATTTGCAGCATACTCAATCGGAAGGCTCTACGTCGGAGGAACCTTTATCGCGTGTATGCTTACGATCATCGGATACTCTATCAACTCTACCATCGTCATATTTGACCGTATCCGGGAGAATATGCAGGAGGCGGATAATACACAGCTGAAAGGCATTGTAAATAAGAGTATCATTCAGACGCTGACCAGATCCATCAACACGTCGCTCACTACGTTTATCATGGTGTTTGTGCTGTTTATTATGGGAGTGTCATCCATCCGCCAGTTTGCCCTGACCCTGATGGTCGGCGTTGTGTGCGGTGCATTTTCTTCTGTGTGTATTACCGGACCGCTCTGGTACTTTATGAAGACGGGATTTAAGAAACAGCCGGCGAAAGCCCTGGAAGATAAAACGGAAGTACACAACGTACAGGAGACGGCAGGATCAAAGGCCAAGAAAAAGAAGAAGAAAAAGAAAAAAGGAATCCGATAAAACATTTGAAAACTGTAATCAGACAATAGGTTTGATTACAGTTTTCTTACATCACGGGAAGGGGACAAAAAGTTACTTATGGAAAAATGGTTTATCAGCAAAAAGAAAGCAGATTTTGTCCGGATCGGAGAAACGTTCGGCATTGATCCGGTCATAGCCAGGCTGATCCGGAACCGGGATATCACGGGAGAGGAAGACATACGCAGGTATTTATCAGGGACTCTTTCGGACATTTCAGATCCGTTCATGATGAAGGATGCAGAAGAAGCATGCAGACTGCTCCGTCAGGCGGTCCGCCGAGGCACAAAAATCAGGATTATTTCTGACTATGATGTGGACGGGGTAATATCCAATTATATCTTGTGGAAAAGTCTCAGCGATCTCGGAGGAACTGTGGATTTTGTCATTCCCGACCGCATCCAGGACGGCTACGGAATGAATTCAGAGATGGCGGTAAACGCCAAGAAGGAGGGTATCGGACTGATGATCACCTGCGACAATGGAATCGCCGCTTTTGATCCGGTAAAAAAAGCAAAAGATTTGGGCATGGAAGTCATTGTCACAGACCATCATGAAGTTCCGTATCAAATGGAGGAAGGAAGAAAGAGAGAGATGCTGCCGCCGGCAGATGCGGTCGTGAATCCAAAACAGGAAACGTGCGCATATCCCTATAAACAACTCTGCGGAGCCGGAGTGGCGTTTCAGCTCATGAGAGCACTTTACCGGGCGGAGGGCAGGGAGGATAAGGAGCTGGAACCGCTGCTCTGTTTTTTGGCCATAGCCACAGTTTGTGATGTGGTGGACCTCACAGAGGAAAACCGAATTTTCGTGAGAGAAGGACTGAACCGCATCGGTCTTACGCAAAATACTGGTCTGAGGGCGCTTTTAAGGGTTCACAATCTGGAAGAGACAACTGTCAATTCTTATCATTTAGGTTTTGTCATCGGCCCGTGCATCAACGCCAGCGGAAGGCTGGAATCGGCGGAAAAGGTTTTAAGACTGTTCCTGGAAAAGGATATGGCCGCCGCAGAAGAGACGGCTCAGGAATTGAAAGATCTCAATGACCAGAGAAAGGGAATGACCAACGAGGGAGTCAAAGAAGCGCTGGATCAGATAGAACAAAATGGATACGGGAAGGACAAGGTCCTCGTGATTTATCTTCCGGACTGCCATGAGAGCATCGCGGGAATCATTGCCGGTCGGGTGAAAGACAAAGTGCACAGGCCGGTTTTTGTACTGACCAAAGGGAAAGAGGGAATCAAAGGTTCCGGGCGTTCCATTGAGAACTATCACATGTTTGAAGCCATGAATGAAGTAAAGGATGTATTTGCCAGATTCGGGGGACACGCCATGGCCGCGGGGTGTTCTCTGTCAGACGAATCGAAAGTGGAGGAATTCCGCAGACGGATCAATGGCTACTGTGAGCTTAAGGAAAATGATTTCATAAAAAAAGTTTCGATTGATGTGGATATGCCGATTGACTATATTTCAGCAGAACTGGTGCGCCAGATGGCAGTGCTGGAGCCGTTTGGGAAGGAAAATAAAAGGCCTTTGTTCGCCCACAGAAAACTTTTCATTGAAAGAATCCAGGTATTCGGCGATAATAGAAATGTAATCCGGCTGTCGCTTTTAAGTGACAGGGGAACAAGAATGACGGGCATGATCTTTGAAGAGGAAGATATATTCCGTGAAAAGATGGGAGAGGGAAAGCAGTACATCACTTGCACCTACTATCCGGATATTAACGTATACAGGGGAAATGAGAGCCTGCAGATACGGATACAGCATTACTTTTTTACATAGGGAGGACAGTTATGAGCCAGATTAAGTTGGTAACCATGGATTTAGACGGAACTTTGCTGAATGACCAGAAGCAGATTTCGGAGCATACGAGGGAAGTGCTCGAAGAAGCAGCCAGAAGAGGCGTACATATTGTGCCGGCCACAGGACGGATCTATAAAGCAATCCCTGATTTTATCAGAAATTTAGAGGGAGTCCGGTATGCCGTCTGCTGCAATGGGGCGACGATCTATGACGCTCTGGAAGATAAGATCATATACAAGAACCACATTCCGAAGGAGACAGCCTTGTCTCTGCTCAGGAAACTCACAGAATATAATTGTACCAGAGATATTTACAGAAATGGCCAGGGCTATATGGAAGGGAAATTTTATAACCATTTAGAAGATTTTGATATTAAGGGCCAGCAGAAAGACCTTATTTTAAGGACCAGACAGGAGGTCGGTGATCTGGAGGCCTATGTGGAAGAAAACAGTGACGGCATTGAAAAGATCAGTGCCTTCTTCGGTGACCTTGAGGAGAGAAAACGTGTCATGAAGGAACTGAGCGATCTGGAAATTGCCAGCGTTTCAACTGCATTGTTTAACAATGTAGAGATCACCCAGCTGGGATGTGACAAAGGAGACGGGATCACACAGTTAGCCAAACATCTCTCCATACCGATCGAGGAGACGATGGCGTGCGGAGATGCGGCCAATGACACATTTATGATCCGGGCAGCGGGATTCGGTGTAGTGATGGAAAATGGAATGGACGAACTGAAAGATATCGCAGATTTTGTTACAAAATCCAATGAGGAAGACGGAGTCGCCTATGCCATCGAGCGGTTCGTGCTGAACTAGAGGGGAACGGAAAATCATGAAGCTTTTGCATATGGCTGACCTGCATTTGGGCAAGACGGTCAATGGAATGAATTTCATAGAAGATCAGAGACATGTGCTGGCACAGGTGCTGGGACTGATGGAGAAGGAGCCCGTTGACGGGCTCCTTTTGGCAGGAGATATTTATGATCGGAGCATCCCTCCGGCAGAGGCTGTGACCTTGTTTGACTGGTTTCTGACAGGTACGGCAGAGCTTATGGTGCCTGTTTTTTTAGCGGCGGGAAATCACGATTCGGGCGAGAGGCTGGAGTTTGGACAGAAACTTTTCGGGCAGCAGAATATTTACGTGGAAGGGACATTAAGAGAAGAATTCCCTGCCATCAGGCTGGAAGATGAATACGGGCCGGTCTGCCTGCATCTGCTTCCGTATTTTAAGCCTGCTGAGGCAAGGGCATTATTTCCTGAAGACGAGATCCGCACGCATGAAGATGCCATGCGCTCTGTCCTCGCCCGTCATCCTGTGGACAGAACAGAGCGGAATGTGCTGGTCACCCATCAGTTTGTCACTGGGACAGAACCCGTCACACAGTCCGACTCGGAACTGTTGCTGAGTGTGGGAGGGACAGAACAGATTTCTTATACTGTCTTTGAAGACTATGACTATACTGCGCTTGGGCACATTCACGGCCCTCAAAAAGCGGGAAGAGAGACTGTAAGATACAGCGGTTCCCTTCTTAAGTACTCTTTTTCTGAAGAATTTCACAAGAAATCTGTGACACTGGTTGAGCTGAAAGAAAAAGGCAGCATAACAGTTACGGTTTACCCGCTTAAGCCCAGACATGATATGCGCCGGATCAAAGGAAAACTTGAAGATCTTTTAGATCCGCAGGTGGTTGAAGCTGCAGACTGTGAAGACTATATCAGCGCCGTGCTGACGGACGAGGAGGAACTTGCAGATCCTATGGAGAAGCTCCGTGCCTCTTATCCGAATATTATGGAACTGAACCTGGAAAAGAGACAGAGGTCCGGCGGTGATGAGGTGTACGCCGACGTCCGTGAAAAGACACCGCTGGAACTGGGGGAATCGTTTCTTGAGCTGACCTGCGGTGAGGCAGAAGAAAAGAGGATGGAATTTCTTAAAAAACTTCTGGAGGAAGGAGGCTTGAATATATGAAGCCATTATTTCTTGAGATCAGCGCATGGGGCCCCTATGCGGGCAAAAATCAGATTGATTTTTCCAAATTCCAGGGTGGACTGTTTTTGATCACCGGGCCTACGGGCTCCGGGAAAACTACGATATTTGACGCGCTGACCTATGCTCTCTACGGGGAAGTCAGCGGAAGCGTCCGCACGAAGGAAAGCCTCAGGAGCGATTTCGCTTCACAGAAGGAAGATACCTATGTGATTCTTGAATTTACACACAGGAATGAAAAGTACCGGGTAGAGCGCCATCCGAAATACAGGAGAGCCAAAAGAAAAGGTTCGGGAACGACGGTAAAAAAAGAGGATGCCGTGCTGACTCTGCCCGATGGAACTGTAAAAGCCGGAACGTCCAAAGTCAACGAGGAGCTGTCCCGTATTCTCTCCATCGACTATGACCAGTTCCGCCAGATCTCCATGCTGGCACAGGGGGAATTTCAAAGGCTGCTCACAGCAAAGTCCAGTGACCGGGCGGAAGTATTCCGCTCTATTTTTCATACGCAGATCTATAAAAAAATCCAAGGTCTTGCAGGCGAGAAGGCGAGAGCCCTGCTTGGCGAAATACGTGAGATCACAAATCAGATGGAAGAGGCAGCTAAACTGTCGGGAGAAGATCCGGCATATGAAGAAATGAGAGAAAAGAAAGATTTTTCGGCGGTGATCACTTTTCTTGAGGACGATTATAAGGAAAAGAAACAGCTGGCATCCGAGGCTTTCTTAAACAGCAGGAATAAGAGAGAAGAGTTTGATTCGAAGAAACAGATTTTTGAACAGGCAAAGAAATTATCCGCAGAGACAGAAACTTTGGCTTCAAAGATCTGCAGTCTGGAAGAGGAATTAGGAGAGCTTAAACAAAAACGAGAGAATATCCGAAAGAAGAAGCAGGATCTTTACAGTCTAAGAGATGTGATGGATCATAAAAAGGAACGTCTCGGCGTTTTAAAGGAGATCAATGAACAGCTGGAACGATTGGGACAGCTGGAAACCGAATATGAAGAAGCCAGCCAGGAAGAATCACGGCAAATCAGGAGAACCCGAATGGCAGTTTACCAGGAATGGCTGGAAGCAGAGGGGGAGGCAAAGGCTTCCTCTGAGAAATTTAAGCGTTTCTCAGAAGAATTTGAGCAGGCTGAATGTGAGTACCGAAGGGCAGATGACTTAAGAAAAGAGGAACAGGACATCTATATGGAGATGCAGTCCGCTTATTATGCGTGCAGCATTGGCATTTTGGCAAAAGATCTAAGGGAAGGAAAACCATGTCCTGTCTGCGGTTCCACGAAACACCCAAAGCCCGCCGGGATTCCTTCAGAAGCTCCGGACAGGGAGCAGCTGGAGGCACAGAAAGACCGGGCAGAAAAGGCAGAAGAGCTTTTCCGCAAATGGTATGAAAAAATGCTGAAATTGAAAGAACAGAAGAATACGGCACAGACCGAATGGAAAAGAAAACAGGAAGAGCTCGGAGAAGAACCTGAATATGAGGGGATTACGAGAGAGGAAGCCTGTTCAGCGGAGAAATTCTCCAGACAGAAGGAAGAAAACTGTCTGGCGGATATCAGAGAACAGCGGATGAAGGCAGAAGGCCGGATGAGAGCGTTTAGAGAACAGCTGGAATCGTGGGGCAGAGCGGAGGAACTAAAGGAGGAGCATCTCGCTCTTTCAAAAGAACTGGAAGAATATGATTCAGAGAATGACCGGCTGACGGCGGAGAATATCGAGTTGGAAACGGCTCTTTCCAAGACGCGGACTCTTCTGGAGGAACGCCGTGGAGAGTTTGAGGAAAGGAAGAAACAACGCGCTGAACTTGAACAGGAGAAGGTTTCAAGCGGTGATCTGGAAAATTTGGAAGGAGAGATCAAAAAAACAGAGGAGGAAAGAGAACAGCTCGCTGTGCTTGTGCATCAGAGACAGAGGGCACTTTGCTCTTTAAAAGAGAAGCAGAAAAAGAAAGAAAAGCTTGAAGAGAGCTACGGTATTGTTGGAGATATGGACCGGCTTCTGAGCGGAAATAATGCGCTTCGTCTGACCTTTGAGCAGTTTATTCTCATTACATATTTCCGGGATATTTTAAAGGCCGCAAATATCAGGTTTGTGAAAATGACCGGAGGCCGGTATGAGATGTTTCGGAGTGAGACAGTCACGGATGCCAGAAAAAAAGATAACCTGGAAATAGAAGTGATGGATTATTATACCGGAAAGCGCAGGTCTGTAAAAACTCTCTCGGGAGGCGAGTCCTTTAAGGCGGCACTGTGCCTGGCGTTAGGACTTTCGGATATTGTCAGGAACAGCGCCGGAGGCATTCAGATCGAAGTTTTGTTTGTAGATGAGGGATTCGGTTCCCTGGACAGTGAATCCTTAGAACAAGCGGTTTCCTGTCTCCAGGAGCTTTCCGGAAAAAACAGGATGATCGGCATTATTTCCCATGTTCCGGAGCTGTCTGAGCGGATTGAAGAAAAAATCACGGTTCGTAAGAAAAATATGGGGAGTAGCATTGAGAAATTGTGAGAAAAGGATTATAATGAACTTTGGGGGATGGAGAATAAATGAGTGAGCTAAGGAGTGAATACAGAATGAACAGGCACATGAAATCCATCTGCTCTGCTGTACTATGCGGCTGCCTTGTAGTGGGCAGCAGCACGTTTGCATACGGTGAAGAAGCGGCAGCAACGGCAAAGACAACAGAACAGAGCTCAGCAACAGAGCAGACAACAGCGTCGGAGAGTACATCGACAACGGCTGCACAGACCGAAGCCACGACCACGGCACAGCCGCAGGAGACGACGAAACAGGAGTCGACAACGGCGCATAAGGACCAGAAAACGACAGAAAAAAAGGACCAGACATCCAAGGCTTCAAAGAAAAAAGCAAAAAAGATCAAACAGAAAAACAAAGTCAAGAAGCTGAAAAAGAACAAAAATCTTAAGGAAGAAAAGGTAGTTTCCAACATTATCCCTAAGATCTATAATGACACGCGTCTCAGCATGAAGGATCAGAAGGAAACCATCGCAGGTTTTACCTATTTTAATCAGGGAGATTCCGCCTGGAACCAGAATGGCTACTGCATCAAGAGCAGCGGCTGCGGACCTACTGCCATGGCAGTCTGTATTACCTCGCTGACCGGCAAATGGGTAACCCCGCTTGATACGACCATCTGGGCATACGAGCATGGTTATTACAGCAATGCAGGTTCCGCCCATGAAGTCGTGCCGGCACTGGCAAAAAATTATCAGCTGGGATGCAGTGGACTCGGGACAGATTATAAGAAGATCAGGGATGCGCTTAAAAAGAAGCATCCGGTAGTCGGCCTCATGGGACCCGGTTATTTTACCAAAGGAGGACATTTTATAGCTTTGGTGGCGATCGATGACAAAGATCAGGTGACAGTTGCAGACGTGGGAAGCAGACAGCGCAGTACATACAAGTACCATTTAAAAGATGTGATCGAGCAGTCTAAATCCGCATCCGCAGGCGGCCCGTTCTGGGAGATTTATAAACCCGGAGAGAAAGAAAAAGCTGCAATGAAGGTAAAGAAAGCCAAAGCAGATGCAGCTAAGCTGAAGGCACAGCTGCAGAAACAGCACCGCTATAATGACTTAAAGGCAGTCCTGTCTCAGAATCAGAGCGTTGTTGTTCCGCTGAAAAAAGGAACCATTGTGACGGAAGAAAGCTTTGTAACTCTGCTGGATATTGATTCTAAAGATCATGTGTCTGTAGAATTAAAAGAACAGGAGATCAAAGATTATTCTTTAAAGACGGTTGTGGATGAGCTGCAGACAAAGGCAATCAGCCAGACCTTCTGGGAGATGACCCATCCGATGGAAAAGAGCCAGAGACCTACGCTCTCTGATTTCTTGAAAAATTAAACAGAACAGTCAGCAAAACAGTCTGAACCGCTGAAAGACGCGGTCAGGCTGTTTTTTGTTTTTGAAAGAAATCGTGAATTTGGAAACTTTTTTAAAAACTTTTCAAAAAGTTGTTGACATTTTTCGCATTATTTTATATACTAATTTTTGTCGCGAGACAAGGGATCATAGCTCAGCTGGGAGAGCATCTGCCTTACAAGCAGAGGGTCATAGGTTCGAGCCCTATTGGTCCCATTCTTTATGCGGAATGCATAAAGATATGGCGATGTAGCTCAGTTGGCTAGAGCATACGGTTCATACCCGTAGTGTCAGCAGTTCGAATCTGCTCATCGCTATGAAAAGGCATGTTTTTTAGGGACATGCCTTTTTTTTGTATCTTGCAGAGAATTATATTATAATAAAGAAAATGAGATATTCTATATAGACGACAGAAAAATAGGAAAGTGAGGTATGGGATATGAGAGTAGGAATGGGATATGATGTGCATAAGCTGGCAGAAGGACGCCCTTTGATTTTAGGAGGTGTGCATGTTCCGTACGAAAAAGGACTATTAGGCCATTCTGATGCAGATGTGCTTCTGCATGCCATCTGTGATGCACTGCTCGGAGCCGCGGCTCTGGGAGATATCGGCCGGCATTTTCCGGATACAGACTCCAAATATAAAGGCGCAGACAGCATGGAACTGTTAAAGCAGGTCAGGGGACTGGTCGAGAAAGAGTGTTATCTCATTGAAAATGTAGATGCCACTGTGATTGCACAGAGGCCAAAGCTGGCACCCTATATCGAAGAGATGAGAGAGAAGATCGCAGAGACACTCGGAGTCGGAAGAAAACAGGTCAACGTAAAGGCAACCACGGAAGAACATCTGGGATTTACCGGGGAAGGACTTGGGATCAGCGCCCAGGCAGTCTGCATGCTGACCACCGTAGATAATTATATCTATGAAGACGTCTTAAGGCCCGGCGCACAGACCGGATGTCAGGGATGCCAGGGATGCCGGAAAGGGGAATAGATGGAACTTGTTTATGACGACAAAAGCCACAGAGATCTGATTTTTCAGATGTATCAGGATGTTTTTAAGGACCCTGAAAAGTTTGCGGAATATTATTTTGATGTAATCTATCCTAAAAATCAGGTGCTCATGGCATGGGACGGCAGCCGGCCGAAAGGGATGATCCATCTGAATCCGTACCGCATGAAAATTTCAGATAAGGAGTTTGACGCCCATTATATCGTAGCTGTGGCCACAAGGAAAGAAATGCGGAGAAAAGGAGTCATGCGAAAAATGCTTTGCAGAGTTCTCAATGATATGGCAGAGCGCAATGAGCCGTTCACATATCTGATTCCTGCCGATAAGGCTTACTATGAACCCTTTGACTTTGTATTTGTGATGGACTGGACAGAGACAGAGATCACAGGGGAAGAGGGTGCGGTTACAGGCTCCCTGGAACCATTTCGGGAAGATGATACACAGGAAGTTCTCCGGTTCTTAAACCGGCAGATCCGGTCATATGATATTTATACGGTGATAAACCCGGATTATTTAAAACAGGCGGCAAAGGAAGCAAAAAGCCAGGACGGAGACCTGATGGTGTTTAGAGAACACGGTGAGATAGCCGGAGTCTTTGCATACGGGAAAGAAAAAGATACCATATATGTACGGCTGGGATTCGGAACAGAGGAAAAAAGGTTTTTAGAGATGATCAGCCGCACGTTTCCCGGCAGTAAAATCGAGATATCGGCGGGCTGTGTGAAACGGGGGAGTAAGGTGCCGAAGATCATGTTCAGGATTACATCTCTTGAGGCGCTGTGCCGCTGCCTGAGAAGCAGAAAAAAAATAGAATTTGTTCTTACCGTGACGGACCCTGTGATCGGGAAGAATAACGGAACTTTCCTGTTTTCTGCCTCAAAAGACGGGACAGAAATCTGTCCTTCATCCAAAAAAGCCGAGGGTGAACTGTCGATCGGAGATTTTTCGAAAGCAGTATTTGGATACAGCGGGGAGGATGTATTGGAGAGGCATCCGTTTCTGAGAGAACTGATACCATTGGACGCCGTATATATTACCGAGGAGGTATGACTATGAAATTAATGTTTATCGGAGCAGACCATGAAGTAACGGGCAGCTGTCATTACGTGGAGGCGTGCGGGAAACGTTTTTTGGTCGACTATGGAATGGAGCAGGGAAAGAATGTTTATGAGAATGCAGAACTTCCGGTGAATCCGTCAGAAATTGACTTTGTGCTGCTGACTCATGCCCATATTGATCATTCGGGGCTGCTTCCGCTTTTATATGCCAATGGTTTCAGGGGCAGTGTTATTGCGACGAAGGCCACCAAAGATCTCTGTGATATCATGCTCCGTGACAGCGCCCACATTCAGGAGTTTGAGGCGGAGTGGAAGAACCGGAAGGCCAGACGGTCAGGGAAGCCGGAAGAGCCTCCTCTGTATACGATGGATGACGCGGTAAGTGTTATGGAGCAGTTCAAGGGCTGTCAGTATAACGAGAAATTAGAAGTGAGCCGGGGTATCAGCGTACGTTTTACAGATATAGGACATCTGCTCGGTTCAGCCAGCATTGAGGTATGGCTCACTGAGGCGGACACCCAGAAAAAGATTGTCTTCTCCGGTGATATCGGAAATAATAATCAGCCTCTGATCAAAGACCCCCATTATACGGAGAGTGCAGATTATGTGGTGATGGAATCTACCTACGGAGACCGTTTTCATGAAAGTCATCCCGATTATGTCGGAGAACTTGCCGGTTTGATTCAAAAGACCTTTGACCGGGGCGGAAATGTGGTGATCCCGTCATTTGCGGTGGGAAGGACCCAGGAGCTTCTGTACTATATCCGCCAGATCAAAGAGGAGCGCAGGGTGAAGAACCATGGGGATTTTGCCGTGTATGTAGACAGTCCTCTTGCAGTGGAGGCCACCAACGTTTTTCAGGAAAACATACATGACACATTTGATGAGGATGCCATGGCGCTGATCAATCAGGGCATCAATCCGATCACTTTCTCCAATCTGAAATTATCCATCACAAGCAATGATTCCAAGGCGATCAATTTTGATGAAGAACGGAAGGTGATCATCTCCGCTTCCGGAATGTGTGAGGCGGGAAGGATACGGCATCATTTAAAGCATAATCTGTGGAAGCCTGAAAATACGATTGTGTTTGTCGGATACCAGGCTTACGGCACGTTGGGCCGTGCTCTTGTGGAAGGGGCAAAAGAAGTCCGGCTGTTCAGTGAGACCATCAAAGTGGAAGCCGATGTGGTGCGCCTGGAAGGAATGAGCGGACATGCGGACAAAAAAGGACTCTCTGTGTGGGCGGAGGCTTTTAAAGACCAGCCTGAAAAATTTTTCATCGTTCACGGAGAGGATGAGACCTGTGACAACTTTGCCCAATACCTGGAAAGTGAATGCGGCAGGAAGGCAGAAGCACCGTACAGCGGGGATATTTTTGATCTGGCTGCAGGAGAGTGGGAGCTCAGGGTTGCGCCGAAGAAAGTGCCGGAAAGCAGGAAGGGCACGAGAAGAGCCAATGCTGTATTTGCAAGGCTGCTGGCTGCAGGCGAGCGCTTGATGTCTGTTATACGGAAAAGTGAGGGCGGGGCCAACAAGGATCTGGCCAGATTTGCGGATCAGATCAATGCTCTCTGTGACAAATGGGAGCGATGAAAGTATAAGAGCATTAGAAGATGTGATCATGAAGGAGGAAACAGATGAAGGTTTTAAAGTCCGAGGAGATGCTGTGCGACCACTGTGTGGACCGGATCAAGATCGGCCTTATGGACGCGGGCATTGAAGCGGAAGTTGAACTGAGTGATAAAAGCATCATCCTTCCGGAAGATGATGATACACTGATCGAAAAAGCAAAAGAAGTTTTGGGGGATCTGGGATATTTTGCACAGGAAATGTAAAATACCCGGATGATCCGGGAACTGTCCATAGAGACGTGCAATTTTCAGGCAATCGTGATACAATCATTGAGTATGACATTTTCCACATGATTTCCGTCCGGCTCTTAGAATGCCTCACTCCAATCATGTGGAAAATGGACGTGATATCTACTGGATAAGTATCCATCAAACAAATGGAATTGTCCAACGATAGTTTTTTAGCACTATTGGAGGAATGCATTTCAAAGCGTGACGGAAATAGTGCTAAAAAATTCATGACATTTTCCACAGAGCATACCGTATTTTATACCCTTCGGGTGTGCACGCTTTGTGTGATAAGGTATTACATTTTTAAAAACATAGGAGTAACGATGAAGAATGAGAGAGACTATAAACTCCGCCGTGAGGATTAATAAATTTTTAAGTCAGGCAGGCCTGTGTTCCAGAAGGCAGGCTGATTTTTATGTAGAGCAGGGCAAAGTGACGGTTGACGGAAAAACAGCCGAGCCGGGGACAAAGGTTTGTGAGGGGCAGGAAGTCTGTTTTAATGGAAAGCCGGTCCGGATGGATACTCAGACAGTATATCTTGCATACAATAAACCGAAAGGTATCGTTTGTACATCAAGCAAAGAGGAAGCCAACAATATTATTGACGCTGTCGGTTATCCCTCTAGAATCTATCCTGTGGGCCGCTTGGACAAAGATTCCCAGGGACTGATCCTGCTGACCAATGACGGGGAAGCCGCCAATGAGATCATGAAAGCCAGGAACTATCATGAAAAGGAATATGAGGTAACGGTCAATAAAAGGATCACCAACGATTTTATCCAGGGGATGAGAAACGGAGTGCCCCTTTCAGAGCTTGACACAGTGACGAGAAAATGTACTGTGAAGAAAGAGGGGCCCGATAGTTTCCGAATTATTCTCACTCAGGGGTTAAACCGGCAGATCCGCAGAATGTGTGAATATTTTGGATACAGGGTTACCAAACTAAGAAGAGTCCGGGTCATGAATATCAGGCTCGGCAATTTGAAAGAAGGATCCTACCGGAAGCTTACGCCGGAGGAAATAAAAATGTTAAAAGAGGAACTGATCCGTGAAAGATAAGTTTGACCGAATGAAAGAGCTGATCCATATCCTGAGCGAGGCATCCAAAGCCTATTATCAGGAAAACAGAGAGCTCATGAGTAATTTTGAATATGACAAGCTTTATGATGAACTTTTGGAGCTGGAGAAAGAGACAGATACGGTGCTGGCCGACAGCCCTTCGATTCATGTGGGATATGAACTTCTAACTTCTCTGGAAAAAGAATCCCACTCCTCCCCGATGCTTTCCCTGGACAAGACAAAAGAGGTGGGACAGCTGGAAGAATGGCTGGGAGACCAAAAGGGCCTTTTGTCATGGAAACTGGACGGGCTTACCATTGTTCTTACGTACCAGGAAGGCGTTCTTTTAAAAGCCGTGACCCGGGGGAACGGGGAAGTGGGCGAAGTCGTCACGAACAATGCAAAGGTATTTGTAAATCTGCCCAAAAAGATCGCGTATAAAGGAACCCTTGTAATCCGGGGAGAAGCCGTGATTCATTATTCTGATTTTCGGCGGATGAACGAAGATATGGAAGACCTGGACAGCAGATATAAAAACCCGAGGAATCTTTGCAGCGGTTCTGTCAGGCAGCTGAACAATGAAGTGACGGCCAAACGAAACGTCCGCTTTTATGGTTTTTCCGTGGCAGATGTTCCGGATGTGGATTTTCATAATTCTGTAGAGGAGAAATTCATCTGGGCAAGATCTCTTGGCTTTGATATCGTGGATTACGTGGCGGTGACGAAAGATACGGTGGCAGAGGAAGTGGAGCGCTTCTCACAGGCCATCGAGAACAATGATCAGCCTTCCGACGGCCTGGTGCTGATCTATGATGATATTGCATACGGCAGGAGTCTTGGAACGACAGCCAAATTTCCGAGGGATTCCATCGCTTTTAAGTGGGCGGATGAGATCGCGGAGACGACACTGAAAGAGATCGAATGGAGTCCCTCAAGGACAGGGCTGATCAACCCTGTGGCGATCTTTGATCCTGTGGAATTAGAGGGATCTACGGTCAGCAGGGCCAGTCTCCACAACATCAGCGTGATGGAAGAGCTGGAACTTGGCGTAGGAGATCAGATTTCTGTATATAAGGCCAATATGATCATTCCGCAGCTTGCAGAAAATCAGACAAGGAGCGGCGATGCACCGATTCCGGATACCTGTCCGGCCTGCGGAGGAAAGACGGAGATCGAAGAAGAAAACGGAATCCGTACCCTGGTCTGCCCGAATCAATTCTGCAGTGCCAAAAAGATTAAGCTGTTTTCGCACTTTGTATCCAGGGATGCCATGAACGTAGACGGACTTTCAGAGGCATCTCTGCATAAGATGATGGACAAGGGGCTTTTAAACGAACTGTACGATTTATTTACCCTGAAAGAACACAAGGAAGAAATTATAGAGATGGAAGGCTTCGGGGAGAAGTCCTTTCATAATCTGGCGGATGCCATTGAGAGGGCAAAAAAAGTGACACTTCCTAAGTTCTTATACAGCCTCGGCATTGCCAATGTAGGTCTGTCTAATGCAAAACTGATCTGCCGGTATTTTGAGGATGATTTGGATGCTATCAGAAATGCGGAAGCCGAAGACTTCACAGCGATCGACGGCATTGGACCGATCATCGGTGAGGCGGTCAGCGGATATTTCCGGCTGGAAAACAATAAACAGACGGTGGACAGACTGCTTCAGTATGTAGAGATTGAGAAAAGACAGACGGAAGAGACAGAGAAATTGCTGGACGGCAAGACCTTTGTCATCACAGGTTCTCTAGAACACTATGAAAACCGCAAGCAGCTCCAGGAACAGATTGAAATTCTGGGAGGAAAAGCGACCGGCTCCGTGACGAAAAAAACAGACTATCTGATCAACAACAATAAAAATTCCGCTTCTTCTAAAAATAAAAAAGCCATGGAACTCTCCATACCGATCATAACAGAAGAGGAATTTATGGACATGATAAAGTAAGGAATGAAGAATATGAAACGAAGGATAATTTCATGGATGCTGGCGGCAGTGATGGTCATGACATCTGCGGCAGTATGGATGGGAAATGAGAAACAGGCAGAAGCAGCTGCTTCATTTAAAGTGCATTTCATCGAGGTAGGCACCGGAGACGGTGCCCTGCTTCAGTATGGATCAGGGAAAAGTGCAAAATATGCGCTGATCGATGCAGGACCTCAGACAACACAGCTTCTGGGAGGAAAAACCATTGATGTCAGCCGCAGAGTGCATAACTATTTAAAGAAATATAAGATCCGCAGGCTGGAATTTATCATCATGACGCATCCTCATAAGGACCACATCGGGGGATTTATTTCTATACTGGAGGACAGATCCATTTCTGTGGGAAAGGTCTATGCGACTCAGCAGCCGGTTTACAATCATTATTCGGGAGATGATGATTTTTACAGTACAAAAACGTACCGCACCGTAAATGAATTGATCGCGGAGCGGGGGATACCGGTTGTTGTACCGCGGATGAAGTCATCCGTATATCTTGGAAAAGCAAAGCTAACATTTTACTCACCGGGACGGACCAATTTTAAATATGGGCGGGAAGTTGACTTTAATTCCCGGCAGGTCAACAAATTTTCTCTTGTATGCAGAATTACTTACGGAAAAAATTCATTTCTGATGACCGGGGATACTCAGCAGGAGTCTGAGTACGATATGATAAGCCAGAGGCTGAAACTCAAATCCCAGGTTCTGAAGGTCCCGCACCACGGATATGAGGATGTGCGCAATAAGGATGCGAAAGGAAAGTTTTCGTCCAATCACAAGAAGTTTTTTGACAAAGTGCAGCCTGCCATATCGATTATCAGCAATGGATACCGGAATAAGGACAGAGTTCCGTCCGGTCTGATCACGAGGGAACTTGCCAAGTCGAATATTTATACGACAGGTGACAATGGCAATATTATCGTTACTTCCAATGGAAGCAGGCTGAGTGTCAGCACATCCAGAAATAAAAATGAGCCGGCCAAGGCCAGCACTTATGTTTCTTCCAAGAAGTCATCACTGCTTCTGAAAAAGATGTCGGTGAAGTCCAACGGGAAGAAAAAACTGTCTATCGTGTCAGTCAATGCGAAAAACAAGTATAAGATCAAAGAGAAGGAACCTTTGAAAATCTCAATCAAGGCCACGCCCCAGTCATTTACTAGGATTAAGAATGTCCAGTATAAGCTGGTGAAAAAGGGGAAGAGCAGTGCCAAATACCGATGGAAGACCGGAAAGAAGGTCAAGGTTAAAAAAGGATTTAAAGGACGTCTTTACATAAAATACAATACGACTTCCGGAAGCACGATTGTGAAGACAAAAGGTTTTGTAATTAAAAAGAAAAAAAAGTAGAGAACAAAGGAGCGTGTGAATATGCCGATTAGAATTGATACAGACCTGCCGGCCAGGGCCATCCTGGAGGAGGAAAATGTCTTTGTGATGGATATAGACCGGGCGGTGACGCAGGATATCCGGCCGCTTAGGATTGCAATCCTGAATTTGATGCCGAATAAACTGGACACAGAGCTGCATCTGCTCCGGAGTCTCTCCAACACCCCGCTGCAGATCGACATCACATTTTTAAAGACTGCCTCTTATGAGCCCACACATGTGCCGGAATCCCACATGGAGAAATTTTATGTGTATTTTGATGAGGTGCGGGACAAAAAATTTGACGGAATGATCATAACCGGTGCTCCCGTGGAGCTGAAAGAATTTGAAGAAGTGGATTACTGGGAGGAAGTGGCGGAGATCATGGAATGGACGAAGAAAAATGTCACTTCCACTTTACATATCTGCTGGGCTGCCCAGGCAGGGCTTTACTATCACTATGGGGTTAAGAAAAACGTTCTGGACCAAAAGATATCCGGTGTGTACCGGCACTATCCGCTTCACAAAAAGACTCTGCTGGTAAGAGGGTTTGACGACTACTTTTTTGTTCCTCATTCCAGAAACACCGGTGTCGACGGCGAGGCTATCAAACAGTGCAAAGAATTAACTGTAGTGGCAGAGTCAGAGGAAACAGGACCATACCTGATCTTAAATGAGACTGGAAGCCAGATATTCGTCACGGGGCATCCCGAGTATGATGTCATGTCCCTCCATCAGGAATATATTAGGGATATGAACCGCGGGTTAAATCCGGAGATTCCAAAGAATTATTATCTGGATGACGATCCGAAAAAGGGACCGGTAAAGTCATGGAGATGCCATGCCAATGCGATGTATTATAATTGGCTGAACTACTATGTTTATCAGGCAACCCCTTACGATTTGTAGGAAAACAGTGAATTTAAGAGAGAATAATAGATTTGTAGGATTTTAAGAAAAAGCCAAATATCACATAATTTCACGTAAATTCTTATAAGTTTTTACGAAAATGGTGTGAAATTGGTGTCAACGAAAGTTTAACATGGTGTCAATAAAAGGACTTTAATATAATGGAAATTTAAAGAATCATTGAAAAAATCAATGGTTCTTTTTTTATATACAAAATTTTTAACCTCTGCTATGAAAGGAGTCAAAACATGAATAATTATAATGATGAAAAAAAGACAGAAATAAAGGAGGCAATCTTGGATCTGCAGGAGCTTTATGAAAACTATACAGATGAAAGTTACTCATTTGATTATGAAAAAATTCTAGGTTCGATAAAAGAGGCAACAACAGCGTTAGAAAAATCAGTGAGGTGTAAAAGACCTGAGCAACTGACGGAAGGAGTAGCTTGGAGCGAGAATCTTTATGATGCAGAAGAAGATTTTAATCCTTTTGTATATCAAGGGGATATGTCTTTACAAGAGTTTAGGCAGGTTCAAAATAAGAATTTCGACAATGATATGGAGATTTGAAAGGAAAGGACATCTAATATGAAAAATAACTATCATGGCAGAAAGTTAACGTTTGAAGAGATACTGGAGATTGAGGAATTATCAAGAGCATTAAACAATCCACTATTCAGAAATGAAGAGCACTATGCATGGAGAAAAATACAGGAGATAGAAACCTCTGATAAACTAGATGATAAAATGAAGAAATTATTTGATGCAGAGAGAGCTAAAAGTATTTAGTAATACAGGGTTGGGCTATCGACCCTTAAAAAACGGGCTTCTCTTTTATAATGGGGGACAGCTGCAGCTGTCCTCTTTTCATTATATAAGAGAGAAAATACGGTAACAGAAAAAGAAAAGGAGAAGCATTATGAAAGAGAAAACGATTGCTATTGTAAACCAGAAAGGGGGAGTGGGAAAAACCACCACGACCTTAAATCTCGGTAAAGAGATGGAGCAGGAAGGAAAAAAAGTCCTGCTAATTGATTTTGATCCACAGGGGAGTCTTTCGCTGGCATTGGGTATTGACTCAGAAGAAATTTTAACAATTTCAGAGTTAATGAGCCTGGAGATGCAGGATCAGGCGTTGCCGGCAAAAGAAAAAATCATACAAAGAATAAAAGGAATAGATCTAATTCCTTCCAATATTGTACTTTCTGCGGCTGAGGTGAGCTTGGTAAACACCACCTGCAGAGAAATGGTATTAAAAAGTATTTTGGAACAATATAAATCAGGATATGATTATATTCTAATAGATTGTGGACCAAGTCTGGGCATGTTGACAATCAATGCCTTGACCGCTGCTGATAGCGTTTTAATTCCGGCCTCCCCGGAATATCTCAGTGCAAAGGGATTGGAACTTTTGCTTCAATCAATCGCAAAGATTAAGAGAAAGTTAAATCCTGCATTAAAAATTGAAGGAATCTTACTGACTATGGTCCAGGAAAGAACCAACCTCAGCCGGGAAGTAACGGCTATGATCGAAGAGGCTTACGGTAAGCTGTATATATACAATAGCAAAATTCCACGAAGTGTTGCAGTTGGATCAGCTGTTTTAAAAAATATTACTATTATGGAATACCAAAAGAATAATAAAGCAGCAAAGGCATACCATGCTTTTGCACAGGAGGTGATGAAACATGAATAATGGATTAAAAGGCATTGACGATATATTTGGATTAACTCAAGAAGAGCCTGCGCAAACACCAGCAAATAAAATTGTTGATTTACCAATCGATTCCCTAGTGAATTATCATAAAAATACAAAATCTGAGCGATATACAAATCAGGATATGGAGGATTTGGTAGAATCCATTAAGGCCAATGGCATTTTACAGCCATTGCTAGTTCGGCCCCTAGAAAATGACCATTATGAAATTATCGCTGGTCAGCATCGCAGGGACGCTGGTATTTTGGCAGATTTGCAGGTAGTGCCGGCAGTAATAAAGGAATGTGATGATGTAACGGCAGAGCTATTATTTTTAGAATCAAATCTTCAAAAGGGGTTTGAAAATCTACCTGAATCTGAGAAAGCAGATTTAATTTATCGGCATCAAGAAGCAGTAAAAGCACAAGGAAAGCGAACTGATCTAATACAGGAGGTCCATGATACTCTGGAGGAAACATCCGTGGAAGGAGTATTTAATCTGAGTCGATCCACAATCACACGATATCTAAGAATTTATCAGCTGACAGATCAGTTAAAAGAATTATTAGATCAGAAAGAAATTGCATTAAGATCTGCAGTTGAACTCTCTTATTTGACTGCAGAAATGCAGAATAAGCTTTTTGAATATCTAATTCAAGGTAAGAAGTTGGACATGAAAAAGGCAGAGGATCTCCGGACCTATGCAGAAAAAGGAAAATTAAATGAAGAAACGCTGGTACAGATTTTAGAGGGAGACTTAAAACCAAAAAAAAGGAAAAGTCCCAGTTATAAAATGAAACCTAAAGTCTATCAAAAATATTTTCAAAATCAGAATCCAAAGGAAGTTGAAGAAATTGTAGAGAAAGCTTTAGAATTATATTTCAACCAACGATAGAGGAGAATAGATTATGATAAAATATAGAAGAAAATGTACTGTTATTCTTTGTATAGCAATTCTTACGCTGGGACTTACAGGTTGCGAAGAGCAGGAGTTTGTTGAGAAAGAGGAAAGTATAAATAAGATAGAAACTAACAATAAGAAATCAAATACTGGACTGGAATTGCCAAATTTACATCAAAAATTATCTGTTCCAGAAGAAAAATTTAAGTTATCATGTACTTATGATACTGGCAGATATCAGCTGTCTAAATGGAGAATTACAGACAGCAAAACTTTAAATATGAAAGTCCATACAATAAATGTGCCAAAAGGGACAGAGGTCCTAATTGAACATATGCATGCTGATATTAGCATTAAATCTACCTTGGCTGCAGTTGATGGACTTGTCCAAGATAATATGGACGATACTTTTCATGGAAGTAGTCAAGATGGATTTTATATCAACAATCATACAAAGTATATTAATACTTTTGCGATTGAAGGATATTCTAAAACTCTTTTTGAAGGATGGGGACATATTACTGGAACTTATGGTAGTATGTCCTTGAAAGAGAAACGCTTAACTGAAAAAAGTTTAATTGTAGACGGATATGCATATGCACAAAAAGTAACAATCATTTACGATTTGGCAATAAAAAATAAGAAAGACCAGAAATATCGCTGTACTTCTGTAACAAGCGAGTTTTTGGTTCCACTAAACACTAAAAAATATGCAGAAGAAACTGAAAAAAAGAAATAAGATGGATGATAATGATTTTTTTAATTATTGTTCAGATGTTATATTTTTTGTATATCTATGTACAGGAAGGAGAAAAAAATGAAAAGCACAGGAATAGTGAGGAAGCTCGATGAGCTGGGACGTATTACTTTACCAATCGAGTTAAGACGTAATCTGGATGTGAATGAGAGGGATCCCCTTGAGATCTTCGTTGACGAAGATACAATCATATTGAAGAAGTATAATCCAGCGGACATCTTCACGGGCGAAATGGATGATCTCGTTGAGTACAAAGGCAAGAAAGTTTCAAAAAGTTCAATCATTGATTTGGCGAAACTTGCTGGGCTAAAAATTGTATAACCATAAGATTAAGGGATCCGATCTAAGATCGGATCCCTTTTTTAGAGAGTATAAAGTAGACCAAAGTGGATTCGGGCTGCCTAGAGATATTGATAGAATACCCCTAAGATTTCCTCTATCTCCTTATAGTATTTCTAGGTAGCCCAAATTTTCTTTTTAGAACCAAGGAGGAAAAGTGTGAAAAGAAGAAAAAAATTTACAGATCAATGTATTAAAGAATTGGAAGAGATTCCGATCTTACAAATTGCAAAAGACCTTGGATTGAGTTCAAAAAGAGCAGGAAGAGATTATAAAATTCCTGGTTTCGGCGGCCTAACAATAAATCCGATAAAAAATTGTTGGCACTGTTTCACATTGAATGAGAAAATCCCAAGGGGGCCAATCGGATTTATTGAATTTATGACTGGCACAGGTTTTATAGAGTCAGTAAAAATTCTAGCTGATATGTATAATATCACGCTAGAAACACAATACGAAGATAACATACAAACTACACAAAAAGTACAGAATAAAGTGAGCAAAATTCCAAAATTTAAAATTGAACCAGAGAAAAAGGAATTAGTCTTACCTAATAAATCAGCAACTTTTCGTCATGTATTTGCGTATTTATGTAAAACCCGAAAAATTGACAGAAGAGTAATAGAATATTTCATAAAGACAAATCGGCTTTACGAAAATGATATGCATAGCTGTGTTTTTGTAGGGATGGATCCGGAAGGAAATCCAAAACATTGTGCAATTCGAGGGACCTTAACATATAGAGTATTTAAAGGAGAGGCAGAAGGCAGCAATAAAATGTATTCATTTTCTAAACCAGGAGATTCAAAAACTTTGCATGTTTTTGAATCTCCTATTGATTTAATGAGCTATTTGTCTCTCCATTCAAAAGAATGGGAAGATCATCACCTTGCATTATGTTGTTTGGCTGATGTTGCACTTGTAGAGTATCTAAAGAATTATCAAATAAATTCTATTTTTTTACATTTTGATAATGATAAATGGGGGGAGAAGAATACTCAAGAATACATAGAGAAATATAGAGAAAATTATCGGGTATGGGATCATCGACCCCCTAAAGAATATAAAGATTGGAATGAATATCTAGTGGAAATTAAAAAATGATGGATGAAAGGAGATTTTAAATGAATTACTACTTTTTAGTTGTATTTACAATATCATCAATCAGTACACTTTTTATAATTTATATCATTCGTATAGGGCTTTATAAAAGAAAATTAAGAGACCAGTACAAAACTGATTTGCCAGACGAGTATAAAAAGTATCTAACAAATTTACTAGAGCTGGTTGAAAAGAAAGGAATCTGTATACAAAAAATGAAAAAAGGTGATCGCCTATATACTAAACCACTGCATAATTCCCGTCTATTAGGATTTACTTATAAGAAAAGTAAAGGAAAAATTACTTCTGTATATGAGGTATATCAGGATAATTCTGATAACACCATAAAATATTATGATTATCCGCAATAGATCTGAAGTTTGGAAGAGGTTTGGGAGGAAAAGGATAAAATATGAGTTATTTAGGAGAATTATATTTTTCACAAGATCTATACAAAAAATTAATAGAAATATTAAAATTTAGTAAGGTGATTTTTTTAGTCATTCTACTAAGTTTAATGATAAGATTCTTGTTTATTGCAGCGAAAAAAAGAAAATTGAAATTTTGTATGGTATGTAAAATTGGTTTCTGCATCTCGCAATTATGGAATTTACAATTTTTTGAAAATAGTATTTATAAAGAATATACACCAGTTTTTTTTCAAGGTGAAAAATTTCTGTATCATATGAATAGAATTCACGCAAGTGGATTGTTTTTAACGTTTTGCTTTTATGCTTTTTTTATAACTTATTTTTTAATTAATAAAATATTAGAGATAAAAGAGAAATTTAAGAGTTAGGGGGAATGGGAGTTAATTAAGAAAAAGGCGAAAAAATTTTCTATTGGGATTTAACAGAGCGGTTGATGACTATATAGCAGAAAATTACCGGTTCTAAAATCTATAATGAGAGATCTTTGTTTGAATCTGGAAAATATAAAGCAAATTCCTGATTTTATTTTCAACGGAGATCAGTTTCAATGTCTATTGAAGCAGATAAAAGAACTAAATGAACTTTTATACAGTTTATCAGACGAAAGTTTATGAAATCTAAGAGGGTGATAAGTGTTATGATCAAATTTTTAATTTTGGGTTTTATTATTTTTATTTTGGAGTACAAAATCTGGAGAAAATTTTTCTACAAAAATCCCTTTTCTGATGCAGAAATGAAAAAATTCTGTAAGGAACAAGGGCTTCCAGAGTGGAAGAAGGAAACAGGGGTTACAGATAAAGAAAGTAAAGAAAGTGGGGAGAAAGAATGATTTTGAAATGGCTGGAGGAACGTAATGAATACCAAAGACATCGTTAAAACAGTCCGGTTTTCACAGGAAGAATATAGAGAAATAAAGAAAAAAGCTAATCAAATGGGAGATAAGTTTTCGGTATATGTCCGGGAAGCTGCATTAGATCATGAAATTGTTGTCATTGAAGACCTAAAGGAGTTTCAACGGCAGCTTTATAAGGTCGGAAATAATCTAAATCAGCTGACAAAATTATGTCACGAGGGAAGAATCATAAATCCGGATATAGATGAAACAACCAAATTAGTCAAAGATATATTTGATTTATTGCTGCAGATTAAGGGAGGGTAGCAAAAATGGCAACATTGAAGTTTGCAACGGAACGGCCAATGAAGGGGAAAAATGGAAAAGCAAAAGAAGGTCCTCCAATTAAATATAATACCACAGGGAAAATGCAAAAAGTCTTAGAATATATCAATAATCTAAAAAAGACTGAGCAAAATCTCAGAGGAGGAACATACTTACTAGATCCTGACAATGCATTTAAGGAATTCATGCTCACAAAAGAAGCCTGGGGAAAAACGAATGGAAGAATGTGCATCCATTTAATTCAGTCTTTTGATCCAGAAGAAAAGATTACTCCGCAGGAAGCTTTTCAAATTGCAGAAGAGTTTGTACAAAAAGCTAAATTTGTAGGGTTTCAGATTTCCTATGCAACACACACGGATCGGCCGCACATTCATACGCATTTTGTCATTAATACTGTGAACTTTGAGACGGGTTATAAATGGCAGTGCAGCACAGAGGAACTGTACGAACTCCGGGGCATTTCTGATCAGATCTGCAGGGAACACGGTTTTTCTGTGCTACCGGAAAAACGAAGCAGGGATAGCCCTCAAACCTTTACAAATGCAAAAGAAAACGGTACTAGCTGGAAAGTGGAGACTCAGCTGGCTGTTGACGCAGCGTTAGATATATCGGTTTCAAAGGCTCAGTTTCTTCATAATATGCAACTGCAGGGATACAAAGTTTTATGGAATCAAAGAAAATATCTTTTGTTTACTAACCCGGAAGGGAGAAAAATCCGGAATAACAAGCTTGAACAGCCAGAAAAATATACAAAACTGGCTTTAGAAAAACGATTGAGGGAAAATCAAAAAAAAGTGCTAGCAGGTCAAAAAAAAGAGCAGGAGCCGAGAAAGCAGCCGTCCTACCGGACGACTGTTTTTTATGCGGTACGGGATGCAGCCAACGTGGCCACAAGCAAACAAGATTTCCTTTCAATTTTAGAAAGCCAAGGATATCAAGTTGACTGGAGAGAGGACCGGACATACATAACATTTCAGAGGGAGGGACACCAAACCGTCAGGAATCGAAACTTTCATCCACCAGAGGAGTATACAAAAGAGGCTCTTTTATTAAAATTTGAGAAAAACAAAGTAAAAGAGCATCGACTGGAAAATCAAGATAAAACGCCAACAGGTTCCCTAGAACAATTCCGGTGGAGTTTTCTGAAATTTTTAAAAGCTGTTTCCCAGGGAGGAAATCAGGAGTATCCGCATCAAGATTTACAAAAAGGAGCTAAGAGTAAAGCGGCTATGAAAGAATATCAAAAACAAAGAGAGAAAGGAGAAGGACTTGACTGGGAAAGGTAAAAACAAAGAAAAAGTCTGGATCGGTTACATTTCACTAGCTGTTCTATGTTTTTATGGAACCTGTGTGGCGGGGATTTTTATATGTTATTCCATGCTACATCCTGGAGAAAAAACTTTTTTAATAATCACAAACCCTATACAGATGATTTCATATTATCAGGAACATATAATAGAGTTTGTCATTACCTGTGGGTTTTATGTCATGATTATCATTAGCCTACAGGTTTTTATTTTAGATAACAAGAAATCTTATGCCAGTGAGGTCATGGAAATTACTCCAGATATCCATACACCAGTGCCGGCTGGTCAAGGCCAGCATGGAACGGCCAGATGGCTAAAGAAGGATGAATTTGATCAGACATTTGATCATTATACGCTAAAACCGGGAGATTTAAAGAAAGTAGGGAAACAACGGATACCTGCAGGCGGCCTGGTACTGGGAAAAGAGGACAAAAAAAATGGAGAGAAGATCTATCATGAGACTAGGGATCGTCATTCCATTACTGTAGGAGCTACCAGATCCGGTAAAACGAGAACAAGTGTTTTGGAAACAATCGCAGATCTGATTATGGCGAGAGAAAATATTTTTGCTGTAGATATGAAGCGTGAAGTCAAAGATTATACGGAAGATAGGGCAAAAAAAGAAGGTTACCGATGTGTTTCGATTAACTTCATGAATCCCTATAGTTCTGATGAGCATAATTATTTGGAATCTATTATAGATGCAGTCAATGATAACGACATAGATCTTGCGATTAATGAAACATGGGCTTTCGTATCTCAAATGGTAGGAGAGCCGCCAGAAAACGGTGAAAAACTTTGGAACAATGGAGAGGCAGCAACCATGGCAGCCTCGGTTATGGCTGTTGTTTACGATAATCGGGAACGACCAGAGTACCAAAATGTTACAAACGTTTTTTTCTTTATTGTGGAGATGTGCCAAGAGTATCGAGGTGGCTTGCCATTACAATTTTATATAGACTCTTTACCAGAGGACCATCCATCAAGGATCTTGTTAGCAGCTACCAAATTGGCAGCATATAAAACTAGGTCCTCTTTTTATGTTTCAGCCGTTATGACATTGAAATTATTTACAATGCCATCTGTTAATAGCATGACCTCTAGATCCAGCTTTTCGATCAAGGAGCTGTGTGAAAGTGATCAGCCTACCATCATTTACTTATCACTGCCGCCGAGGGATAGGACATTTTTTCCGCTGGCTTCATTAACAATTCGGCAGATCAACGATGAGATTGATAAGGCTGCCGATCGACAGGGAGGACGTGTCAAACGACGCTGGAATTTTATCGATGATGAAATTGGGAACTTTACAAAGATTCCAACAATGACTAATATGCTGAGTTTCGGTACAGGAAAAGGGATTCGACATAATCTTTACGTGCAATCTTTTGCCCAATTAGAAGAAATTTATGGGAAAGAACAGGCACAAATCATCCGGGATAATTGTGATATTCTGTCCTATTTAAGAAGCCCGAATCCGGAAACACTCAGTGAAATTTCAAAGAAGTTAGGCGTTTATACGGTATCCTCTTATTCTTTGTCAACAAATCAACAAGAACGGATGCATTCAAGTATGAGCCGTGGAGAAAGCATTAGCTTACAGAAGCGAGAACTTTTAACACCGGATGAAGTAGAACGGATCAAACGACCGAATACACTAGTCTGCAGTGATAACTATCCAGCGATCACTTATGCACCGGACCTAAGCCAATGGCAGTTTAATGAATTCTTCGGCCTGGGAGATGAAGAATTTAACCGTAAGCTTAGAATGAAAAAGGAAGAAGAATTAAAGAAAACAGAGCGAGAGAAAAACGTAAAAATGCAGCTTTGGGGTGTCTGGGATACCTGGAAGCGGCATATCGACCGGCTGATTGAAGAAGAACAACAAAAACGAATGAAGGAGTGAAAGGAATGAAAACAAAAATGAAACTTTGGAAAAAAGCAGCGACTGCATTACTATTTCAATTTTGGTTATTCGGAACTATTTTTATACAAAACGTTTATGCAGCAAGCATTGTGAATTCAAAACTATTTACTGGAGGGAAAAAACTTATATCAGATCTCACAAAAGGATTAACCGGCCTGATTGCTGGTACAGCGATTCTGTTTTTCATATACAACGGGATCAAAATGCAGGCAGCTGATGATGAAATGGAAGAGAAACAATATAAGAAAAAAATGAAAAAAAATGTTGTATATGCGGTTATCGCAGTCCTTGGAGGAGTATTAATTAATATAATTCTCTCTTACTTCAAATAAAGGAGGTCTATATGGGAGGTATTATTTCCGATGCGATCAGCGGATTTTTCACAGATCTTGGAGAATCTTTACTTAAAATGATTAACAAGCTATTAGTCAGTCTATTGGACATTTGCTTTAACTCAGAACACTATATGACATCAACATTAGGTATGAAAAGCTTTTCTCTGGATAAAATCAGCGGAGTAATTCTAAAGTTTGCGCTGGTGGTCATCGTTATCAAGTTTCTGCAGAAAGCTTTTTTTATTTATATCGTTCAATCTGATGGAGACCCGGATGCTGATCCGGCTCAGCTGCTCATTGGCTTTTTTCAATCCATTGCAATCTCAGTTACCTTTATGAGCCTCTATACACCATTGATTGGCTCTCTGAAAAGCTTCGCAAATGAATTGTTAAAAGCCATGTCCGGAAAAACAGAGGCAGAAATGATGGGGAAGCTGGTCTTTTCGAGTATTGTAGGATCAGGAATTGGAAACTTATTGTTGGTGATTGTGTATCTTGTGCTGGTACTCTTCCTCTATGTGAAGTTTATACAGAACGGGCTGGAGCTTATGATCTTAAAATTGTCTATCCCATTTTTGTCCGTAGGCCTGATGGACAGCGACGGCGGTGTCTTTAAAATAGGCATTAAGAAATTTTTTCAGATTGGTTTTACTTGCCTGATTCAGATTGTATTGCTTCGGATGTCCATTGCGCTGCTGGTGGCCATGCATCCGATCTGGAGCGTAGCGGCCGCTGTTACCGCTTTGAGCACACCTAAGCTGATGCAAGAGTTACTCTTTGTACGTCAGGGAGGCGGAGCTATGGGCAAACTTTATGGAGTCAACATGGTTCGGACCATGTTTGCCCGCTAGAAAGAGGGAGATATGAAAACATTAAATTCATTGGTCAATCTTATGCTTGGTTTAATCAATGTTGGCGGCATAGCCAGAATTATCTATTTATTAATACAGGCCCAAGTGGATTCTGATAGTTCAGACGGAATCAATAAAAGGATCCGTTTTATACTAAAAATCATGATCATCGCGACCTGTATCCTGCCGTTAAAAAAGGTGGCATTATCTTATTTTCAATGAGAAAGGAGAACTTGTGGAGGGAAAAAGTGAGGACCGGCTGTATGTGCCGGTAGGAGTCAAGACACAAAAGGAAATAATTCCTGGATTTCAAGTGAAAGATCTAATTTCAGCAGTGATACTTGGACTAATCTTCATAGTTATTGGAGTCTTGATTTATTTTTTATTTCATCATTTTGTAATTGCAGCCTTAACAGCACTTGGAGGGGCTTTTTTTAGTTTTGTAATCTTTGCAAAAACGGATAACATCAGTGTTGTAAATTATTTACTGTTTGCAATCGATTATTATAAAAGCCAAAACCGGTTTTATTATCGGTATATGAATGAATGGGAAAAGAAATAAGAAGGGAGGGAGAATTTTGATTGTCTTTATTCACACAACACAGTCTCAGGACATATTAAATGGCCTGGAACAGGAACGGATCTGGAAATACTGTCTTAGGAGGGAGCCATTACAGAAATTTATCAAAGAACAGTATGGTAAACTGGCAACATTAAAGCCAGATACCTTTATCATCGATCTAAAAGCATTTGATTCTCCCGATGATCTTCCAGTGCTCATTCAGAATTTCCCGGCGGCACAATATCTAATCCTTGTGCCGGCCGGACAGAAGTTCCGGATGCAACGTTGTATTTCATTTACGGAGAGCGAGGGATTAGTACAATATTTAAAAGAAGGGCCAAAACATCAAAAAATTGGAATCATAGCGAATGAAACAACAGATGCTACGGCCATCATTGCTTTTCAGATGATCTCCTGTTTAGCAAAGGAGCAAGACAATCTTTGTTACATCGAAGTAGAAAAAGAAGCCAAGCTTCCGGAATGGGCAGAGAAATATCATTTGGTGAAAACAGACCATGGATATGAGTATCGAGGCATTCCTTTTTATAGTAACCTGGCTAAAGATACGGAAATAGCGATTTTTGATTTCGGCTGCAGGGATGCAGCCAAAGAAAATATGATAAAGAAATGTGATATTGCCCTTATTGTTAAATCAGAGAAAAAAAATAAAATCCGTATTCATCGGGGAGATATAGATATCGCTATAAAGGTTCCGAAAGATCCCTTCCGGCCGATCCATTCAGAAACATTTCAAGATTTGATACCAGAGATCGACTTCGGGGTAACAGAAAAAAAACCTAAGAAGATTAAAAGAGAAAAACCCCAAAAACAAAAAAAGCAGAAAAAAGAGAAAGTTAAAAAAGAAAAGACTATAAACAAGATGCCGGTATTCCGGAAGAAAAAAGTTAAGACGCAAAAGGCAGAAAAGAGCAAAAAGAAACTAGAGTTGAAGCTATCAAGAATTCCTAGACTAAATTTGGAATTCAAAGGTTGGTTGACGAAAAGACGTCTCCTATTCATAATTCTATTTTTCGCAGTGCTTAGCGTATCAGCCGCCAGCATAAGAATCTATTCTGCACAAAAGAAAGAAGAGAAAGTTAAAGAAGCGGTACAGAAAAAGCAGCAAGAGCAGGATCCAGATTCAACCGTACAATTTTCATCAGAAAAGTCTGCAGAAAAGAGTACAAAAGAGAAGAAAGATAGTGAACGGCCAAAGGAAAAGACAGAAACGTCTGTATCCAAGTCTTCCAGTTCCTACCAAACAAATTATGAAAGCACCAGAAAAACGACCAGACAAACAGACAGTAGAAGAACAAATAAAAAGCCGGTGACAACAACCAGGAAGAAAAAGCCTGCAGCTACCACCAGGAAGAAAAAACCAGCAACGACAGCTAGGAAACCAAAGCCGACAACGACTAGGAAACCGAAACCGACAACCACGGAACGGTTTGACATCAACTATGGTCCTGAATAGGAGAGGAATGATGGAGAAAATTATAAAATATATAAACTATGCAAGCAATCTTATTGCGAACTATCTAAAAGGAGTATTAATTGTCAATGGAATTACATTTCTTTTCATATATCAAAAGCTTAATATACAGGAAAAACTTTTAATAATATCTTTGGTAAATACTATTATGATGCTTTCATATGGCATAGATATATTACTTTATAATCGGCGCAAAAAAATGATAGCAAATATCATTTTTATATTTATTTTTAGCGTGATATTGAGGCAGGGTATTGAATATCAAAAATTTGATATATTCAATCCAAATATTTTTTTCATCATATTTCTATGTAATATAGTTGTAAAAATGGCATCAAATTTTTTGTTAAATACATTTACGGATCAAATGACATGCCAGAATTGTAACCAGAGTCAAGGTGATGAACAAAAAAGAAAATCTGATTCAAGAACAGAAGAGGAGCTTGCGATTGCAGCCGTTCATGAGGCAGGACACTTTATAGTGGCCAAATTGCTTGGATTCAGAGTTGACAGATTAACGATTGATCCTCTGAATAATGGCAATGGTGGTTGTATAAGTTTCATTTCTCCTCGTATGGTGGAAGAGGGATATTACAAAAATCTAATTATGATAACCTATGCAGGGACTATTGCAGAGAAACTTGTATTTAAAACTTCATTTCCTTATGGCAGAGTCTCTGATCTGGAGCAGGCAACAGAAATAATAAAGAAGTATTATAGTTCGGGAGAAACAAAATATGGACTTTTAAATCTAAATCAACTCATAACAGATAATACCGAACAACAATTAAAACTTTATGCTGAAATCAGCCATGATCTCGAAGAAGAAACCAGAAACATTTTAAAAGAGTACAAAAGAATGATATATTATACGAAAGATGAATTAATACAGAATAGGGATTTTAGTGGGGAAGATAAAATCGACGAATTATGGGATAGATTAATGACAAAGTTTACCGAATCATCAGCCAAACAGCCATTCTTAGGATTGGCTTGGAAATAACGAATAAAAGGAGAAAGTAAGATGGATCTGTTTATTAATGTTGTCGGCAGTTTTATAGACTGGTTTAAAAATCGAAAGAGCAGGAAAAAAGAGGCAGATAGAATTATTAAAAAAGATTCAGTTTGTTTATATAGATAATGCAAAATTGTATACACGAGAAACTATTCAAAAACATGGATACCAACCGTTCTATTTGCTGGAGGTAAACAATCCCCAAATTTTGATGTTCACATATAATGAGGAACACCAAAGCTTTAAATTTTGGGATAAGTACCTTTACAATGAAGAATTGCAGCACTATCCCGAAGTTTGGACCGAGGTAAAATTGAAAAATGTAACATTGGAACAACTCAAAGCAATTATGAATTTAAAATAAAAAAGAGGGAGAATGATGGAAAAATATATGGTAAAATAGAAGAAAGAAGGTGAACTATGGAAAGTAGATTTATTGGAACTGCAAGAATAGGAAAAGGGCTTTTATCCTTTGGACTTGGGGGCATTGCAGCTTTTTATATGATACAATTTAGTGTCATCAAATTACTTCCTTTATCTAAAGAAATGAAAGAAATCATGCAAAATGGAGCTTCGCAGGACTTTGGCATTGGAGTATTTGTAGCCGTTATACTTTTGGTGAGCCTGTTTGCGCTACTGGCAGCCCCACTTTTTTTTCAATGGGATGAAAATGCAGGAATAAAGATTTTAATTCTTTTATTGGCATTCTGCTCAGATGCTGTTGGTATGCTTACAGTCATTGTGAGGGGAGAAATTTTTCTGTCTTATATGGTTGTGATTTGGATCTCATCTATTTACATCGCATGGTTTTTTCTTGGAATAATAAATATTGTGTATCAGTGGGTGAAGTCAGGAACAGAAAATGAACAACTTAACATGGTGAAACTGACATTTTTATGGACGATCATCGCTTTTATCATAGGGAAAGTGTGGTAGAAAAATTTGTATGGTAATATTAGAAAAATCATAATTGGTATAAATTTAGGCATTGATATAGCAGCGATCATTTTTATCTTCCTCTTGCGGAGATATAACCAGGTTCTCTGTGCAATCCAATCTAAATACACAAATAAATTGATGCAGTCATTTTATATAGTAGGCGAGCATGATTTTTTCAAGTATTTTGTAGGAGGACTGATCTTTGCTGCATTACTAATTATTCTATCTGTGAAGGACTACAAGTCTCGTGATGAGATAGGAAGTGGGCTTGCACTGATTCTGATATTCATCAACGCTTTTTTACTGATAACTTTAATTATTGTTTATGCAAATCCTATATTTACTTCAATGGTTGTAGTTTTTACATGTGTAGGAGTCGGATCCTCTGGGAAGCAATGATACATGTGCGTGCTGCAGCAACAAGAAGTTAGAGTATAATAAAAGTAGGAGTATAAGAAGAAATAAGGAGGAAATTATTATGAATAAATTTGTAAAGAAAGCAGTCGTTACAGTTGTGAGTGCTGCATTGGCAGTTTCTCTGTTGCCAGCAGTTCCAGCTCAGGCAGCCAAGAAGAAACTGACAGTGAATAAAGTATATAATACAACCACTAAGGTGAAAGGGAAAACCAAAGGAAAATATGTTGTAAAGATCAAGATTGGAAAAAAGACTTACAAAGCAAAAGCCAGTAAGAAAGGGAATTACAGCGTAAAAATTCCAAAACAAGCAGCTGGCAAAGCCTTGTATGTCAGAGCCTATAAAAAAGACGGCAAAAAATACTATACAAAAAAGAAGTTCTATGTTTTAGCAAAGACGATCTCAGTCAGCAAATTTTCAAGGACATCTAAGGTGATCAAGGGATATGCCCGTCCAAAATACACCGTAAAAGTCACAATCAACGGAAAAATATATAAAAAGAAAGCAAGTAAAACGAAAGGTTCTTTTTCTATCAAGATGAAAAAGGCCGCCGGTAATGCAACAGCTACGATCCGATTGTATAATACCAAAGGTAAAAGAGTAAAGACTTACAGCAAAAAGGCGTATAATGCTGTAAATTCTAAACCATCTACAAATACAAAATTGCCAAGTAAAGAGGACCCGATCAATGAAACTCAAGTTCAGAAGGACATTGACCAGGTGAATCTGACAGGCAAAGAGATCATAGGAGGAGATGATAGGGCAGGTTATATGTATTATGTTGGTACTGAAGAATGGATTTCCGTAGGATATGTATTTAACTATCTCTATACGGAAGCCGATGGTGCACACGTTCAATTTGGAGCAAGAAACGGAATTACACTATACTTTACAGTAAGTCCGAATCGTTTGACTAAATTTGACTGGCCCACCAAGGAAAATTTTGACTTTAAATTGGAGTCAGGACAAAACCGGCGATTTCAGGGAACAGAATTTAAAGAATTACCAGATACCAACCTATATTATAAGGTAAAGGGCTATAAGAACGGAAAGCTAGTCATAATGAGAGCCAGTTCAGAATATTTAATTGCTGGGTACAATGATAGTATGTTCCAATAGAAAGAAAATAAAAAATAATTCAAGGATTACAGGAAACAATTTCTGTGGTCCTTTTTTTGTGCCTCAAGTGAAGGAGTTGATGCTATGTATACAAGAAATCGAAGTCCTACCTAGAAAAGAAAAAACATCGTGAAGCTAGCGATGTTTTTTTCTTTTAAAAGTACATTTGACTTACATGTAAGTAAAAGGAGACGACAAAGAATGAAGAAAAAAAGAAGCTTGCTGCAAACGATCGCAGTGATCGCCATGGCGGTTTTGATGATGCCGACCATAGTATCTGCCCAGATTGATACTGCCGGCACTGTGGGAATAAAAAAAGGTACTGGAGGTGGAGAAGCATGGAAAAGAAATAATCCAGAAGGAGGATGGTCTTCCTTTGATGATGCTAAAAACAAGGCATTGAAGGTAGATCAATCTTACGGCTTCCGTCTGCAAGCAACCAATAAGACAAAATTTTCTGTAAGTGAAGGTAATAAATCCAATGCTCCTGCAACTTTCCAAGGAACAGATCTGAATCTTCCCTCTTTCTTAAAGAACGATTACTTCTGGTTTAAAACAGAGAACAACACCGCCAATAATATCCAGGTTAAACGTACAAATCTAAAGATATATCAGGATGGAAAATGGATCGATGTTGATTTAGTCCGAACCATTACTGGATTTGAAAAATATAAGAGCGAAGAAGGGTGGATTGCACTCGGAAAGGGCATTTCATCAACCGCATATGTAGGCTTAGAAGAAGTGAAGACCCATAATGCATTTTATAAGGCAGGGACCACGACACCAGTTAAAATAAAAAGTAATGTAACCTTAAAAGATATTGATGATGGTCAGTACATTGGAATCAAAGCTGATAGAGTGGTTGGCCAGTATGTATCTTCCAATACCAATCTTTGCTTTGCCGAAGATAACGGAACCTTGATCTATGCGGATCAGACTGGAAAAAACTATGACTCTGAGGCGTTTACTTGCGTAGCCTTTACATTCGAGTCTACGAGTTTTGACTATACGTTCGGAAGGACTAGGGATGAGCCGTCAAACCAGGAACAGTATGTAGGTAGCGGGCAGAACATGTTTGAAGTGCCGCCGGTCAAACCGAAAAAGACAATTACTGACAGTGATGAGACAAATGTAACACAAAATTATATCCGGCACCTGGCAGAATCATGGACCTATTCTGTAACACAGCCTATCGCTCAGGGCATACCCGAAAATTTTTACTTCGATAATTTCATTTTCGAGGATGCCATTGATGACTGTTTAAAAGTGGAAAATGTAACGATCATGGCGGAGGACGCAAATGCAAACGTTTCTGATGTAACCTCTATGTTTACGGTTGCTACTGATCAAAACAATAAAGTCACTGCTACATTAAAAAATCCAAAAAATCCGGATTTTTATAGTAATACGATCTACACCATGAAGATCAAGGTTAAAATCAATATTCCGGAAAACTGGACGGCAGATCAGAAGAAAGCACTGGAAAAGAAATGGGAAGACCACGGCCATTATGCTTCTGCGAATAGCTCACTTATGTATACAAATAAAGCAAAGACGATCATTGACGGATCGAATTTGGAAACAGATCAAGTTGTTACGATTGCTGAATTACCAGGAAGGAGCGATTCATGGACCGGTTTTGATGTTACAAAAACTGTAGACAAATATGAACATCAAGTTGGAGACACGATTGTCTATACGGCAACAGTAAAAAACAACAATGCAAATGCGGATTCCGCATACTTTCAAGTTTCAGACCTGACGATACCGGAATGTATCAAGCTGGACTTTAGCTCAGTCAAAGTCACGGGAATCGACGCAGCAAACTATACACTATCTCAATCCGGTAATGGCTGGATTTTACGGAGTAAAGGAGGTTATGCACTTCCATATGGTAGCACGATCACCATTTCCTTCAATGCAACAGCAGGAGAAACTTCCAATGGTGTAGAAATGATAAACCGGGTAAGGGCAACAGCCGTAGGTGTCCCTGAAAAAGAAGCAGATGCAAAAATCTGGATCAATAGTCCGGAACTCAAGGTGGATAAAAAAGCGGATAAGCAGAAATATAAGGTAGGTGACATTGTAACCTATTCTGCAGATGTCAGCATGGACTCCATTGGTTGTGTTGCTAGGAATATCGTGATTAAAGATGCCATTGCCACAGAAGGAGTTAAACTGCAGAAAAACTCTATCGTTTTAATGGATGGGGCTGGGAATATCATTAAGGATGCAGATATAAAAGTTAAGGATAATGATTTTGAGATTACCACAAAGAAAAATCTAATCTGCACAAAAGATAACTACTATTTATTTGACGTCGGTCAAAAAATAGGGAAAACCCAAGATAAGTACAATCCCCTGGGAATTGAGAAAGAAACAGCTTTTAAGCTGGAGTATCAGATGGCCATCACAGATGAAGACTTGGCGGGACAAGATGTAAAAAATGTCCTCACGGCGACCAGCGATGAAAAGCTTCCTAAGGAAGACGAAGAGACCGTAGTGGTCCAGGGGCCAAACTTAGATATTGAAAAGTCCTCCAATGCAGGAGTATACCAGGTCGGTGAGACTGGAAAATATAAGATTATAGGCCGTCAGACAAGGGATGGAGAAACCGCAAAAAACGTTGTGATCAAAGATCAATTCGGCATTGAGGGGAGTGTAATCGACAAAGAGTCGATCAAATTATTCATTAATGGTGAGGAAATTACTCCAAAATCTTTGGAGGTAACTGACACAGGATTTGTTATGGAGACAGGCAAAGATATCACCGATGCAGATAAAGTAGAGGTTACTTACAATGTTTTATTTAAAGAGGCCTCGCTGGATGGAAAAACTGTACCGAATACTGCTTCGATCTCTGCAGATAATACCGCAGAAAAGAAAACAAATCATGAAGTACAGATTAAAAACGGAGCAGGACCGGTTGTAAAGATCGTAAAGAAAACAGATAAGGATCTTTATTATATCGGGGAGAGTGCAAAGTACACTCTTACAGTTTCACAGGAACGTCTGGATGCCACTGCAGAAAATATAGTAATTACTGATCTGATCAAAGAAAAGGGTGCTGAATTAGATCCTGAGACTGTAAAGGTAACAGTGGCAGGCCAAGACATTACTAAAGACTGCAAACTTACATTGAAGGATGATGGACAGTATGAGCTGCAGACAAATACAAATCTTTCTACTGAGGTAATGACAGTTACCTATGATGTATGGTTTAAAGATGCTTCTTTACGAAATAAAGAAGTAAAAAACATCGCAACGGCAAAAGCAGACAATGCCGATGAGGTGGAAACGGATCACACGGTGCAGATTGGAAAGAAGGATGCCGAAGTGGCCGTTAAAAAGGATGCAGCCGAAAAAGATTACAAAGTTGGTGATCTGATTCCGTACAGCATTAAAGTTGCTTTGACCAAAGAAGGCGATACAGCCAAAAACGTAAAAATTGTTGACCCGATTCCGGAAGAATTAGAATTGCAAAAAGATTCCATCAAAGTGACTGGTGTCAAAGACTATGAAGTAAAAGTCGAAGGAAAGACTCTGACCATAGCAATTAATCAGATGTCCTATGGAGAAACAGCGGTTATCAAATACCAGGTCAAAGTTTTAGATTCTGCCGTAGGAAAGGATATCACAAATAAAGTGGAGGTTACAGGAGAAGATGTTGTTCCAAATAATGCCTCCAATACGATCCATATACCGAAACCAAAAAAGAAACCAGGAGTAAAGGAAACCATTTCTGAAATTGCAAAAACCATGGATGCTTCAAAACCGTGGTTGTTTGGAGGAATACTGATTGCAGCCGCCGGCACCGGCGTTGTAATTTGGAGAAGAAAAAAGAACAGTTAATTATTAATTAAGGGACATCAAATTGATGTCCCTTTTTATGTAAAGAAGGTGAAAGAGCCTATGAAAGAAGTTGCTGAACAAGTAAGAGCAATAAGAAAAGTGAGAAATCAGCAGGGAGAAGAAATTTTCCAGATGGTCATGGTTGAGCCAGAGACAGGAAGAATTATTCCGGATCCACGGCCATGGTATGATGCCGTAAGTGCAGGACAAACGTATGTTACTTTAGAAGAATTAGAGGCAATCAGTAAAGAGCTACAGGAACCGAAGAAGCTTAGTAACGGTGCGGAAGAGCTTCTTGGAATTGATGAGACTCCGAGATTGAGAGAAGAACAGAAATTGAGAAAAGAGGCAGCATATAAAGAACCGTCTCTGCAGGAAGGAATGGAGGAAGAAGTGGTCCTGGAACTGGTCCAAGAAGGAGGATATTATGAATAAAGTTATTTTAATGGGACGATTAACAAGAGATCCGGATGTTAGGTATAGCCAAGGAGAAAAACAAATGGCTGTGGCCAGATACACTTTGGCAGTGAATCGAAGATTTAAGAAAGATGGAAATCCAGATGCAGATTTTATCAACTGTGTGGCATTTGGACGTGCCGGCGAGTTTGCTGAAAAATATTTTCACCAGGGATTAAAGATCGTCATCAGCGGTCGGATCCAAACTGGAAGCTATACAAACAAAGACGGTCAAAAAGTTTATACAACAGATGTGATCATAGAAGAACAGGACTTTGCAGAAAGCAAAGCTTCTGCTCAGCGACAGCAGCAAGCACCTGCAGGTAAAACAGACGAAGACGGATTTATGAACATTCCAGATGGATTGGAGGAATTGCCATTTTCCTAAGGAAAATGGAAAGGAGAATACACATGAGAGTAAAAATACCAAAAAGGGTTTTAATTGAAATGGGGTTTGAGTATGTGGAAGTAGAGGGGAAAATTATGGTCGATGTCACACCGTTGTGGATCGACCTTGGGTATAAATCACAAGAGCTGCAGCAAAAAGTTGACCAATATTTAAATCAAAAAGCAAAAGAGGCAAAGGAGAGAAAAAATGAGAAAGAAGGGAAAAGCAAAGCAAAGCCAAAAACAACTGTCGGCTCAGGAGTTCACCAACGTAAAGGATATTAGAGGGGAATTCCTTTATACTCGTGATGGCTTTGTTTTTTGCTACTTAAAGATCTTTCCGATCTCTATGGATTTGTTATCCAGAAGAGAACGGAAAAACTTTACAAAATCGTTAACGGCAGAAATATCATCAGAAAAAGAACCACTAAAATTTTTGGCTGTCAGTCGGCCGACCGATATTACACCGCTTCTTGACCAATATCAGGAGTTACTCTCTAAGACAGAAAATACAGTTCAGCGGGATTTACTGAGAAAAGAAACAAAAGAAATATCTCGTTTAACTTATTATAATGAAGAAGTAGAACGACAGTTTTATTTCTGTCTTTATGAAAAATATGAGGAGAACCGTGATAAAGATTTACAAAAACGAATAGAAGAATTTCAAGCAAAGTTTGAAATAAACGAGGTAAAAACAAAGATTTTGGAAGAAGCAGAAATCATTCAGCTCTGTAACCTGGTTAATAATCCGGCAGTTGTCCTTTTGGAAGATGAGGATGTAGAGCCAGCTCTTCCATTGTTACAGGAGGTGCGCTAAATGGCCAAGAAGAAAGAAGAAGAAGTAAATGCAGCTCTGTTAAATGTCATTGCACCTGTGGGACTGGAGTGTAAGACAAATCAAATCATTCTGGGTGAAAATATGGGGAAAGCCTTTGGCGTCATTAAGTACCCTCCATCTCCAGAATATGGCTGGCTTGGCCGGATTACAAATATTCCATCCAGCATTGTAGCGATGACTTATACACCAAATAATGACGGTGAGATCATTGATGCAATCAACCACAATATTAAGGTGGATCGACAAAATTTAGATTCTATGGATCCTCTCACACAAAAGCGCAGTCAGAGAGCCGTAGATAACGGAGAAAAATTACTCGAACGAATTGACCAAGATGGAGAATCCATTGGAGAACTTAGCACCCTGATTCTTCCTTTAGCCGAAAATAAAGAAATTTATCAAAAGGTTGAGAAGAAAATGAGGGGGACCTGTTCTATCTCCCGTTGCAAAGTCCGGCGTTTAAATATGCTGCAGAGACAGGCGTTACAGCAAATTTCACCGTTCTATACACAGGATCAAAGAATTCAAGATATCGTTAACCGGGTAATGCCCCTTCGAACATTTATCGGAGGATTCCCTTTTTCCAGCTCTGGATTTAATGATAATCAAGGATTCTTTTTTGGCAAAGATGCCGATGGAGGGCTGATTGTCATCGATCATTGGTTAAGAAAAAACGACCGGACCAATTCCAATTTTGTTATTATGGGAGTCCCAGGAATAGGAAAATCAGCAACCGTTAAACATCTGGTCCTATCAGATTACATGATGGGAACAAAGCTGATTTTTATTGATCCTGAACGAGAATACCGGGATCTTTGTAATAACCTTAATGGAGATTGGATTGATGCTGGCGGATCTCCGAAAGGTCGAGTTAATCCTTTGCAAGTTTTTCCGCTTCCTAGAGATGAGGAGGACAAAGACAATTACTATAACCAGGATGACGGTCAAGGCTTAGGAGACCTGGCCTTATGGATCAAGCATCTGGAAGTATTTTTTAGTCTATATCTTCCATCTTTGGATGACATGAAAAAGGCTTATTTAAAAAAAGCCTTAATTAAATTATATAAACAATATGGAATTGATTGGGATACCGATGTGACAAAACTTTCTGCAGAAGACTTTCCGATTATGGAAAACCTGTACTACTTAGTCCAGGCACACGCAGATCAGCTGGATAAGACAAGAAAAGATGCCGATGTGAACATTTGGAGGGAGTTAGAGATGCTGCTTGCAGACGCAGCCATCGGAGCAGACAGCCGGCTTTGGAACGGACACACAACTTTAAAGTCTGACAGCCGCTGCATTGTAATTGATACGTTTAATCTGCAGAACAGCGGAGATAACATCATTCGTGCGCAATACTTTCTCCTAGAGACCTGGGCATGGAACATCATGTCTGCAGACCGGACCGAAAAAGTTATGTTAATCTGTGATGAAGCATATCTAATGATCGATCCGCAGGTACCGCAGAACCTGGTGTTCTTACGCAACGTGGCAAAGAGAGACCGAAAGTATGAAGCGGGCTTGATGATTATCTCCCACTTTATTGTCGATTTCTTGGATGAACGCATTAAAATGTATGGCCAGGCTCTTCTGGACACACCGTGTTACAAAATACTGTTCGGTACAGATGGAAAAAACTTGGAAGAAACCAATGACCTTTATCATCTGACCGAGGCAGAACGAGAATTACTAGAAAGTAAACGCCGGGGCCATGCTCTTTTTATGGCTGGATCCAAACGATTTCACATCAATTTTACCATCCCGGATTATAAATGGGCATATTTCGGAAAGGCAGGAGGCAGATAAATGGATCCAAAATTACTGCTATTATTAAAACGCCAGTTGGAAGATCAGGAATCAAGAAAACGTCTCTTGACAATTCTCTTGATTCCTATTTTTTTGTTTATTTTAATCTTAGCCGGAGTAGCTTCTATGTTTTCTTCCTCCGGAGGTACTGCAGGAGAACCCCTGAGTAAAGAAGTAGAAGCATACCGGCCGATGGTAACAAAGTATTGTGCCAAGTATGAAATTACCGGATATGAAGATCTGGCATTAGCCCTTATGATGGTTGAATCGGGGGGCCACGAGCCGGATCCAATGCAGGCTGCAGAGGGAGCCTTCGGCAAATACTGTCTGATTACAAAAAATAAGCAGGGTGGGCATGTGCAGGGACCAAATGGAATCCCGGTCGGCCATGCCGAATGCAGTATTAACGCTGGTATTCAAGAGCTTAAAGGGGCTTTGAAGAAAGCAGATGTGGAAAGCCCCTACGATATTGATCACATCAAAGTCGCTGTGCAAGGTTACAATTATGGCATGGACCGCTGGATCAGCTGGATCAAAAAACATGGTGGAAAGTATACCTTAGCACTAAGCCAGGAATACAGTGCCACAATGATGCCGGCGGGAGCAAAAGGTACTCCGGATCATGCCGAAAAAGTCATGAAGTATTATTCGATTGCAACGGGAGATAGTTCTGCAGAAGTATTATTGTTGGAGGGCAACTGTGGACTTAAAGTGGTCTATTATAATCAGGGGGATGCGGCTTGGAAGACCCTTCCGTATGGCTCCAGTACTATAGGAAAGAGCGGATGCGGGCCGACATCAGCCGCTATCTGTATTTCTACGTTATCCAGAAAGAGAGTAACACCACGCCAGACTTGCACATGGGCGGCCGCTCGTGGATATTATGTGGCCGGATCAGGTTCTAAACACGATGTGATTCCAGCCTTAACCCGGAACTATGGTCTTAAATGTAAGGGAGTAGGAAAAAACAAAAGTCAAATTGTCAAAGCCTTAAAATCCGGGAAATTGGTTATTGCGATCATGGCTCCAGGGCACTTTACGAAAGGTGGTCATTTCATTGTTCTATCCGGAATCAAAGATGGAAAAATAACGGTCGCAGATTGCGGATCCCGACAAAGAACTGGCCAAACTTGGAGCCTGGACTTGATTATTTCAGAAGCACGTTCCGGAGCATCCGCCGGCGGACCTTTTTGGATTATCTCAAAGTAAAGAAGGAGGAGATTAAAACATATGAGAGAGAAAAAATTAATAGGAATCTTGGGATCTTTTCTGCTCGTTCTTGTGATCATTGCCTGCGCTGTTTTTCTGCAGCAAAAAGAAAAGAAAGAAGTGCCAGGAACTTCCACAACCACAGTACAGCAAAGAGAAAAAACTACAACAACAGAAGAAAAAATGACAGAGGCTCCCAAAGATACATCTGACTGGGAGATAGAAAAACCGCTAGAAGAAGGGGAGACAACAGAAAATCAAAATCCGAATCCCGGCGTACAATAAAAAAAGAGGCCTAGTTGCAATAGGCCCCTTTTTGTGACACATAAGAACAATACATTGGCATTGCTTACAGTCGTTAAAAGTAATTATATTTTAATTCCTTTCGTAAGTAATGTCAATGGTGTTTTGAAAATTTTATGAAAGGAATTGACATGAAATATCAAATAACAAACATGATCTTGGAAGATCCAAGAGTAACCGCTGCTGGAAAATCGGTTGCTCTTTTTTTATGTCAGCTCTCGGATCAGAAAGGATATTCCTATCCGGCCATTGAGACGATAGCATTTAAAACCGGCCTGGCCAAACGAACCGTACAAAGACAGATCAAATCATTAGAGGAAAAAGGATATCTTGCAGTAATTCCGCAATTTATTTTTGGAGAACAGGCGACAAATAAATATTATTTAACTTTTCCAGAACACTCATTTTGTTCCGGTAAGAACGAAGGAATTTGGAAAACATGGATTCTAAAAGATCCAGATTTTTTAGATTGGATTGATCAACAGGAACTTAAACCAGAAACTCAATATAAATGTCGCTGTATCCGTCAGGTTTTCACACTAGAGAAGAGTTCAGCAAGGGAACGGCTGGTTCTTGCGTATTTCCTTTTTGCGGCCGATCAAGAGGCTATGGCATACTTTTCTACCCATGAGCTTTCTGAACGCTTAAATATCCCTTACAGTGCTTTTGAGAGCATCCTTACTGGACTGGAAACCCTGGGATATATCAAACGACTCCAGAAAAATATTAGAGGAGAACAAATCAATATTATTCAATTATGTTTAGAACAGTTTGAGGAAAAGTCCGAAGTAAAAATAGAAAGAGAAATAAATTGCATACAAAGAACATGTCTTGTTTTAGCTCTTATAAATTACAGACAGTACAATGCCTGGGTCGATCAAAGAAAGGCTGTTAAAAGGCAAGGAATTGACCGTCAGGCAGTCTTCTAATACGATAAATAACCGATCAAAGAAGGGAGGTGAACGGAATGGATAAGAAAAAAGCAAAGCAGACTTATCTGACGGATCAGGAAGTAGAAAAACGTCTGGCATTAATCTTTGCAAGAAGAAATATGACCGTAGAAGAACGGTTAAATGCTTGTCTGGAAGCTATCAATGAAGATGACATGGAAATAACTGCCAAAACCTGATTTCTTTTTGACAAGCAATGTCACCCTATCGAAACGATGGGTAACAAAAGAAAAAGGGTAACAGAAAAAAAACTAATAAACCTTAGTTATCTAAAGTTTATAAAAGGGGGTGTAGTCTGTGCAGGAAATGCAAGAACAGCTGTTAGGAGCTGCCGAAGACGAAATGGATATTCCGGAAGAGGAGCTGACAGGAGAAGAGATTATTGACTTCCGAACATTCTTAGAGAAGGAGGGATAAGGGTGGCAAGTGCAATAGAATTAGTCAAAAGTTCCAGAAAAGAGTTGGTTCAAAAAATAATCTCCAACATGGAGCAAGGTTACCTGTTTTCTAAGGAAAAATGGAATTCAAAAGCATTGCGGCCACAGAATCCATTGAGCGGTGTAAACTACCAGGGAGGTAACCGGCTGCGGCTTTCTATGGCTGCGGTAGAAAAAGGCTATCAGGATCCCAGGTGGATGACCTTCAAACAGGCATCCGATCAGGGATACCACATCCGCAAAGGAGAAAAAAGTGTTCTACTGGAAAAGTGGATCTTCACAAAGGAGATCAAAGAAAAGGATGAGCAGGGACAGGAAGTCAAAAAAACAGTGTGTCTGGAGCATCCAGTGTGCAATTACTTCCGGGTGTTTAACGCAGAACAAATGGACGGGGTGGAGCCACTGCCGAAACAGGCGGCGTTACAGGAAGATGCGATATTAAAATTAGCTGAACACTTCTTTTCGTCTTCTGAGTGTGAAATTGTAGAGGCAGCGCAGGAAAAGGCCTATTATTCTCCAGAAAATGACCGAATTGTCCTCCCACCACGTGGTTTTTTTAAATCTCCAGAGGCTTTTCTTTCTGTCGGTTTACATGAAATGGCACATAGTACGGGTCATACGTCTCGTTTAAACCGACCGCTGAAGAACCAATTTGGGACACAAGGCTATGCCAGGGAAGAACTAAATGCAGAGATCTCATCTGCATTTTTAGAATCAGACCTGGGACTTGAGGCGGATCATGATGGCCTTCGGGATCATTCCAATTATCTTAAGTCATGGATCCGGATCTTACAAGAAGATCCAAACGAACTATTTCGGGCTTGTCAAAGTGCCGAAAAAATTAGTGAGTATTTAATATCGAATTATCAAGAGTATATCGAAAATGAGCCATTTAAGAATCTTACGAACAATATGGAAGTGTCAGTGGTAAAAAGGGCCATGAAACTGAGTTTAAAAAATCAAGATCCTGAAATCGGATTACAGCACATTAAAGACTGGAGAAACAAATATCCAAAGTTGGATGGGAAAGAGGTGGAAAAGATATTTAGAACTTGGGTTGAGGAAAATTTTCCGGATCAAGAACCAGAGTTAGCAGAGAAACGACCAATCATGGAGCATGTACCCGGCAGTCAGGCAGCCATAGAAACAGTTTCAGAAAAAGAAATCTTGAAGGATGAAGCGGCAGAATATGATTTGACTCCAGAGGAATTTTTGAATAAAAGACAAATTGGTTTACCTAAGAAACAACCATTACATTCGGATACTATTCAAGATTTGGCACGAGGTGTTATTTCTACCTTAAATCAAACATTGGTAGATTTTAAATTTAAGACAATGGAAGAATCTCAGGACTTGGATTTGGGAGAGGAACTAGAACCATAGGAAAGGAGCATAATTATGGCAGATACAAAAAAACAGCAATTCAACAATCTTCAAATGGTGGAAATCAAACTGGGAGTTCGGCATCATATAGATACAACCATTTATCAAAGCCCAATTTTTCAACCAAATCAAATGCGAGAAATTCGACTTGGCCTTGAAAATGGTATAGAAGTCGAAAAGTATGCACACACAAGATTTTCAGCTCTACAAATGGAGCAGATCCGATTAGGGATGGAACAAAATCTAGATGTGGATATGTATGTTCATCCGGATTTAAATGCAAAGCAGATGGAGCAGATTCGGTTAGGTAAAGAACAAGACCTGGATGTCAGCAAATTTGTTAGCTTAAATTATTCTGCTCAACAAATGGAACAAGTACGACTTGGAATGAAACTCGGTTTAGATATCAAGGCTTTTGAAAGTCCAGCTATGACGGCAGACCAGATGAAGGATATCCGCTTGACTATGACGACACAGAAAGTCTTAGACAAAATCAAAGATCAACTTAAAGAAATCTTAGAAAGTTTGCTGCGTGCTACAAAGTTATATGTACATTTTCCAAGCAGAGAAACAGAAACATCTATAAGTCCTAAAATTTCAGAGATGTTGGCGCAGCGTTCCGAAGAAGTTATCAAGGAACAGATTTCTGAGCAAGAGGCACAAAAAGAACCGGAAAGCTTAGAGGAAGTGGTAGAAGAAGTCAGCGAGGCAATCAAACAGCCAGAGATTCAAGAGGAGATTATATCTGATCAGACTATAGATCAGGCTCAAGAACTTGTGGATGAACAGACACCAGAAAAACAGGAAGAGGAACCGCAGCAAGAAGGAGAACCAGAGAAGAAAGAGGAACCGCAGCAAGAGCAGGAGAAAGAGGATCAGCAGCAAGAGCCACTGAAGGATGAAGAACCTCAATACCATGAGGATCCTGAACTCAATGAAGCTATGAAAAATTATGTACTTTATAGAGAAGAAAGTGGACATCCACTTATGAAATCTCAGATTGGTGCAACACTAGCTCATGTTGCTTTCCTTGAACCAAATATTCATCGTCAAGCAGAAATGTTAAATCAAACGGTCGTCAATGGATGGAAGAGTATTTATCCGGTTAAAGAACAGAGCCAAAAGAAAGAAGTTCCCCAAAGAAAAAGTTATCAAAGATCTAATCCAAATAATAATTCAAATTATCAGAAAGGAAATCCCAAGCCGAATCAGTTTCATAATTTTCAAGAGAGAAATTATGACTTTGATAAACTGGAACAAAAACTGTTGAATAAACAGTATGAAGGGCTACAACAAGAAACACTTTCTGGGGCGCAAAAAGAACCTGCATTAGATTTGGAACCATAGAAATTACAAATACAAAAGATAAGGTATCCTAACTTGCAAAATAAAAGATAAATAACTTATGTTCCAGTGGAACATAAGTTGAAGAATTATAGCATTTATTCAGATTTGGATGTTAAATAGGTGACATATAATATTTGTTAGTTGGGTAGGAACAATAAACTAATATATAAATAGAGCTATTGACAGCAATAAAAAATGTGTTAGAATAAAGGTATAGAAAGATTATCTCATTATTAGTATGAAATATTCTAAAAAGTGGTGTACCCTACCAGTAAGTGGGAATGAAAAAAGCGGTGTACCCTACCAGTAAGTGGGGATGAAAAAAGCGGTGTACCCTACCAGTAAGTGGGAATGAAAAAAGTAGGACTGGTAAGTTATCCAGTCCTATTTTTATGGAGGAAATGAATGAAACGATTAAAGCTGTATCGAATGAATCCTATTTATAACGAATATCTAAGAGAAACTGATAAAAAAGTTCCTTACATAAAGGATGAAAAAGAAAATCGCCCATTTATTGGGGTAGTTTTCTCAATAAAAGAATTAAATTATTTTGCTCCTTTAACATCACCAAAATTAAAACATCAAAAAATGAAAAATCAAATTGACTTTATTAAAATTAAGCAGGGAGAATTAGGTGCAATTAATTTGAATAATATGGTTCCGGCAGACCTAGGAACTTTATATGAAATAAATATTGAAAACTTACCAGAAGAGAGCGTAGCTGAAAAAAATTATAAAAATCTATTAAAAAACCAGATTAGTTGGTGTAATGCGAATCGGGATAAAATTTATAATAAAGCATTTAAACTATACAATAAAATGACTCAAAATAATGTATCCGAAGCGTTACAGAAACGGTGTTGTAACTTCAAAGAGCTTGAGACTGCTTATATAGGGTTTATAAACTCTCCAGAAATAGATGTTGCGGTAACACTTGAAACTGATGTTAGTTTAGAGAATTTAAAAGAAACAGATAGAAAATTAGAAACGTTGAATATAAGATCAGAAGAGGAGAAGAATCAAGTAAGGGCGGAGGATCTTCCAATACAAGCGAAAGAAGTTACGCTGGAACAGCCAGAGCATATGAAAGAACAGGGGATAAACCTAGATCAAGATATGGAATTATAGTATAAAAACTAGTTATGTTCCACTGGAACATAAGTTGAAGAAACCCAGTGTTTATGCGGGGCTTGGAAGATATATTAGAAAGGTAAAGTCCCTTCGGGGGCTTTATTTTTTTGCCCTTAAAAAGAGGGATTGGGAAACCTCCCAAATTTTAAAAGGGGATTGGGGATACCCCAACAAGCTATTTGTATTACATCGTAATACAAATAGGAAGCTTGCTAGAAGACAGAAGTATATTTCTTTGATTCATTAGTTAGCTGATAAGGAAGAGGCCGGTAACAGAAAAAGAAACTTTGATATATAGAGAAAAGAGTGTAGACCCGCATAAACACTGGGATTGATTAACTTATGTTCCAATGGAACATAAGTTGAATTATTGTCAAATTATTCTTTATAGAAATAAATAAT
>OBXV01000085.1_pt1 | contig 134220 bp, 137 predicted proteins | sample 1495451 | NCBI WGS metagenome assembly OBXV01 (sample SAMEA2580178, study PRJEB22360) | human gut metagenome | biome: human gut; feature: human-associated habitat; material: faeces | place: Denmark | collected 2008/2010 | reverse complement strand
CGATGTTCTTTTAAGTAATTCGCTCTCTCGCTGACAGCTTGTTTACTTTACCACACTCAGAAAGGATTGTCAACAAGTTTTTTGACTTTTTTCAAAGTTTTTCAAGTTGTTTCTTCAAAAGAATCATTTCTTTGTGACAGCCAGATTAATTTACCACTTTCTTTCGCCTCTGTCAACTGTTTTTTGCACTTTAAAATACTTTGGTCGATATAGCTGTTTACCGGTCATATTCTTTGAATTCTATTGTCTTGTTTTGCCAAAATCCTACGATAACAGGTGAACCTGTCATTGCCGAAGATCATTTAAAATGCCTTTTAACCAGGCTGCCGGGAAGTTTCTCTGTTCCGTCATAAAATCTCCCGGCACTTCATATGATTAATCAGAAGCTTTTTATATTCGGTATTTTCCATTCACCGACACCCCGTGCAGCACGTACATATTCTGACCAGGAGGCGCACTCTATGAGTTCCAAAACCAAAATCGTTGTTTTACATATGAAAGAGATCATTTATACAGGAATCTTCCTCCTGTTTCTGATCGTTCTGGGAGTTCTGATGTTTTTTATGTTTGATCCCGGCAAAGCTAAATCCGTGTCCACGGATCCGGCTTCCGTTTATACTCCCGGCATCTACCGTTCTTCCATTGAACTTAACGGAAACAGCTTTGACGTGGAAGTTACTGTCGATGCACAGAAAATCCGTTCCATCCATCTGGAAAATCTCAGCGAAAGTACTGCCGCCATGTTTCCGCTTGTAGAACCAACCCTTGAAGAATTATCAAGCCAGATTTACAGCGGTCAGTCTCTGGATGAACTGAAGTATTCCAGCGATCAGAAATACACCTCTCTTATGCTGATCAAAGCCATTGACGAGGCTGTCAGCAAAGCTGAGTTAAAAAAATAAAACAGACAAAAATGCCCATTATCGTTTTCCCTTCGATAACGGGCATTCATTCTGTATAAATCAAAATTGAAAGCTCTTTTGTTTTTTAACTGATATAATCTTCAGAATCGTTTCTGTGGACGATTTCTTTCCTGTCTTTTCCCCGGCTTTTCTTCTCCGGTTCAGATCTTTATTCTGTCCAGCTGCCTGAGCCACAATGTTCCACAGGCATCGCTCGGCATACGAAGATCTCCCCTTGGAGAAACAGCCACACTTCCTACCTTCGGTCCATCCGGCAGACAGGAACGCTTAAACTGCTGGGTAAAGAATCGTCTGTAAAATATCTTCAGCCATTTCAGAATCGTTTCTGCATCATATTCTCCCTCAAAAGCCACCCTGGCCATACGGAAGATTTTTTCAGGCGGACAGGTCCAGCGCAGCATATGATAAAGGAAAAAGTCATGAAGCTCATAGGGGCCTACAAGATCTTCTGTTTTCTGGGCGATCACTCCGTCTTCCGGCGGAAGAAGCTCCGGACTTACCGGAGTATCCAGAATATCAAGAAGGATACCTGACAATTTCTTATCCTCGCAGGTATCTGCACAGTATTTTACAAGATGGCGCACAAGAGTTTTGGGTACAGAGCTGTTCACCCCGTACATGGACATATGATCCCCGTTGTAGGTCGCCCAGCCGAGAGCCAGTTCTGACAGATCTCCTGTTCCGATCACGATTCCTCCTGACTGATTTGCAATATCCATAAGAATCTGGGTTCTCTCTCTTGCCTGTCCGTTTTCATAGGTTACATCATGTTTGTCCGGATCATGACCGATATCCCTGAAATGAAGACTGACTGCCTCTCTGATATTTACCTCTCGAAGCTCCGCACCAAGACAGCGGCTCAGTTCACAGGCATTGGAATAGGTTCTGTCTGTAGTTCCAAAGCACGGCATAGTCACTGCTGTGATTTTTTCTCTTGAAAGTCCCAGCATATCAAAAGCCCTGACTGTTACAAGAAGGGCAAGTGTGGAATCCAGACCTCCGGAAAGTCCTATCACAACATTCTGGCAGTGAATATGATCCAGACGTTTTTTCAGACCTGTTGCCTGAATGTTCAGGATTTCCTCGCAGCGGCGGGCTCTTTCTGTTTCAGAAGAAGGCACAAAAGGTCTGGAGTCGAATTTCTGTTCCAGCTTTGTCTCTGTTTTTTCCAGATAAAACAGCGCCTCTCTGAAGCCTTCTCTTTCTCTGTCTGAAGCAAATCCACAGGTAGTCATTCTCCTGCGTTCATTATTCAGTTTATGGATATCCATAATTCCATAAACAGCTCCGTTTTCAAAGCGTCTGCTTTCTGCAAGAATGGTTCCGTTTTCTGCGATCAGATCATGGCCTCCGTAAACCACATCCTGAGTGGACTCTCCCGGTCCGGCAGAAGCATAGATATATCCGCACACCAGTCTGGCTGACTGACTGCTTACCAGGTTTCTCCGGTAAGTATCCTTTCCTGCCAGCTCATCACTGGCAGAAAGATTTACGATCATATTTGCTCCACGATATGCATGTAAATTGCTTGGCGGAGCTGCCACCCACAGGTCTTCGCAAATTTCTGCCGCAACCTTAAGCTCCGGAAACTCCGGACAGGTAAATATAAGGTTCGGAGAAACAGGCACTTCATATTCTTCCGGGTCATCCTCCAGATCATCTTCGTCTATATAGTCCGCATCATCCATGTCAAGCTCATCCAGGAAATCATCCTCTTCAAAATCAAGCCCATCCTCAGTATTTTCCCGGGCATCCACATCCTGCAGATCTTCTTCTCCGAAAAAATGTATCTCAATTTCAGGATCCTTTTCTGCATATGCACCGCAGTAGTCTTCCCCTTTCAGCAGAATCTTTCCATCCACATCTTTTCCCGGGGAAAAATAACGTCCCTCATAAAATTCATTATAATTGGGAATATTCACCTTTGGCACAAAACCCACAATTTTTCCACGATTCAGCGCTGCCGCAGCATTATAAAGTTTTCCCTGGTATTCCAGCGGCAGCCCCACAAAAATAAGTCCGTTTATATCCTCTGTCTCAGCTGCAATACGAAGAAGCTGAGACTTTGCTTCTTTCAGAAGTGTTTCCTGCCAGAAAAGATCCCCACAGGTATAACCTGTAATGCACAGCTCCGGGAACACCATGACCATTGCTCCCTTTTCTGCCATCTCATGTACCATACAGATAATCTCTCCGGCATTATATTCACAGTCCGCTACCCGCACATCAGGTGTTCCTGCACTGACTTTAATAAATCCGTCTTTCATATTTTCCCCTTTCCTGTCCGCATACAACGGACGCCAGGCATCTCTTACCAGCCTGACAGCTTTGCTATCTGCACTTTCTGAGAATCTCTTTCAGCTCTTCAACACTGAACACATAATTTGTATTGCAGAAATGGCAGTTCAGTTCTACTTCCTTTCCCTCCTGGATCATTTCATTCAGATCCTTTCTGCCAATACTGATCAGCGCTTTTTCCACACGTTCTTTGCTGCAGTTGCAGTAAAATTCTGTTGGAACCTTGTCTGTAAATTCAATGTCAAATCCGTCCAGCACTGCCTCCAGAAGACTTTCTGCAGTATGTCCCTGCTCCAGAAGAGTGGTTACAGACTGGATCTTCTGTACATTTTCTTCCAGCTTTGCAATGGTTTCCTCTTCTGCAAAAGGCATAACCTGAATAATAAATCCTCCTGCCTGCTGCACAGTATTGTCCTTATTCATCAGAACTCCAAGTCCTACTGCAGAGGGAACCTGCTCGCTGACTGCAAAATAATACGTAAGGTCTTCTGCAATCTCACTGGTCTGAAGGACTACCTGTCCGGAATAAGGCTCCTTCAGCCCCATATCCTTAATTACATTAAGAAGGCCGATCCCTACTGCGCCGGCAACATCCAGTTTGCCTTTGTCATTTGCCGGAATGATCACCTCAGGATTTCCCACGTAACCCTTCACTCTTCCCTGAGAATCCGCAGTTACAGTAATTCCTTCCAGAGGGCCGCTGGCCTGAATCTGAAGTGTGAGAATATCCTTATCACCCTTCATCATCACACCCATCATAGCCCCTGCAGTAAGCAGTCTTCCAAGAGCTGCCGTCGCCACAGGACTGGTATTATGAGCCTTCCTGGCTGTCTCCACTGTTTCTTTCGTCACTGCCGCGAAGGCGCGCACCTGACTGTTTGCCGCTGTTGCTCTTACAATATAATCACTCATTTTATTCCTCCTGAATCTGTATCTCTTAAATTTTGTCTTATAAAAATAATCCTTTATATTTATCCTTCAGGCTGTATGCTTGCCTTTTTCCTTTGCCACAAAAAACAGTCTTTCACTGTCTTTGGATGCCGGATTCATAGTATAGGCGTCATAAACAGCCACAAGCTCCATCCCTGCCTCAGCGATCAGAGCCTCTATTTCTGACTGCTCATATGCTTTCTGGCAGTGAAGCTCCTCACATTTTTCATAAAGCCCGTCTTCTCTCGGCAAAAAAACTGCCAGCTCATAGATATTTATACCATTTTCCGGATCATAGCTGTTTTCCCAGATAAAGCTTCCTTCATCCCGATTTTCTGCTATGGTTGTCTCTCCCAGAATATCCCGGTATTTGTGAACTGTATTCATATCAAACAGAAAAATACCGCCCGGATCCAGATAATTATTTACCAGTCTGAATACCTGAAGCAGCTCCTTCCTGTCTGTAATGTAATTCAGGCTGTCGCACACACTGATGATCGCCCGTACAGTTCCATACAGTTCAAATTCCTGCATATCCTGAAGAAGATAGAGAATATCCTGCCCGGTCTCCATTTTTTTCTTCATTGCTTCCGCAAGCATTTCCTCAGAATTGTCCACACCAATCATATCATATCCCTTTTGTGCAAGCAATCCCGTCATGGTGCCTGTGCCGCAGCCCAGTTCCAGAACCAGTCCGTCCTCAATTCCCCGGGCTTTCAGATGCTTTTCTACATAAGCTGCCCAGCTTTCATAATCAATATTGTCCATAAACAGGTCATACACCTGTGCAAATTTTCCGTATGCTTCCACTGCACTTCTCCTTTTTATGTAATAATACGCCCGGGAAATCTGCCCGGAACAGACTCTCTGAATGAGAGGAAAAGGCAGATGATCGCTCACCTGCCTTAAATATTCCGCTCTATGATCGCCTCTGCCTCTTATTTACTGAACCGGCATATAGTATACGTCAGCAGCCTCTCCATGCCAGTAATAGCTTGTGCCATCCTCTGTATACACATCCTGGTCATTTGCAAAGCTGTAGGTATTTCCGTCAAAATCAACCCAGTTTCCGTTTCCGTCCGGCTGAATTACCAGCGGCTTACCGTCAGAGTTTCTGTAAATAGTTCTTGTTTCATCTGTATTGGAAAGCTGTTCTTCTGTAAAGCCTGCAGAATTTGTTGTTCCTTCAGAAGAAGGCTCTCCGCTTTCCTGGGAATCAGCGCCTGTATCAGCAGTTCCCTCATCTGTATTTCCTGTATCTGCTGCGCCTGCATCAGTGTTTCCTGTATTTGCTGCCGCATCGTTTCCTGTTGCGTCTGCGCCTGCCGCGTCTTTATTTTCTGTATTTCCGGCCGGTGCTGCTGTTCCCGGAGCCGCCTCTTTCAGTGAAGAATTTCCAAGAATCTTAAAGGAATCCACTGCGCTCTTTACAGATGCCAGGGCTTCTTCTTTTTTTACTGAAGCTTCAATAGAATAGTATTCACTGGCATTTGCAAATACTTTATGAACCACATAAAGAGCTCCGTCACTCTTTTCTGTATTCAGCATTTTTGTCACATAGCTGTACACACCGATTCCGTTCACATCCTCAGCTTTATAGTCCTGGATCTCAAAATCAGTGCCCTGAACCTTATCTCCGTCTGCCTGATCCAGAGAAACAGCCATATCCTGTGTGCTTGGAATCACAGTAGCAGCCATTGTCTCTTCTCCCTGACCATGAAGAATAAGGATATTGCCATTGTCCGGGGACTCAAAGCTGATGGTATCTGTCTCGTCAGTTTTGTTTGCCCAGGTAGCATCCGGAAGATTAATGGAAACAGATTTATCTGCGGAGGTATAAGTGGTATCCTGTACATTGGGGGCAATGGTAGGTGTAGCTGTTGGAGCCTTTGTCACCTCCGGCGCCGGTGTTACGCTGACAACCTTCTGAGCTTCCGGCTCGTCCTCACCGAAACCGCAGCCTGCCATAAAGACAGATGCTGATATTGTAACCGCTAAAACAGCAAGTAATTTTTTGTTCTTCATAATATCCTCCTAAAAAAATTCTGAATTCTACTCAAACTCTTTGTTTCACATTTTACAATTTTATTACATACATGTCAATAAATTTTCCCCGGCATGATGTGAAATTCCTATGAAAAAAGTATAAATTTCTGTCATATCCTTAGTTGAAGTCCGGCTTTTCAGCCTCTGACTGTATACATAAACAGTTCATGAAGCGCTCTGGTTGCCGTAATATATTCTGCCTGAATTTTCAGCGGGCTTTTGTCTGAATCCATAAACACACCGTATACTCTGTCAAATTCCAGACCTTTTGCAAGATAAAACGTAGTGACTGTCAGGCCCTTACAAAACTTTCCGCTGTTCCGGTCAAGATAAGAAATCGTATCCCTCTGCTCCGGCGCTTCCGTTTCCAGCTTCTGCTTCAGATAAGCCCCTGCAGCTTCCGCTTCCTTTTCTGTCATAAAGATCACTGCCCCTGTCTCCAGGCGATCCCTGTCTCTGAGCCAGATTTTAAGAACTTCATTTAAAGCCTTTTCTGTACTTTCAAATGTTTCTTCCCGTACAGGCTCTCCATGCCGCTCAAACAGTTCCATACCGGTAATCCCCGCAAGCCGGTTTGCATACTCTGCGATCTCCACTGTATTCCTGTAGCTTCTGTTCATATAGATTTTTCTGATATTTCTGCCGAAAATTCCGGGCAGAAACTTCATAACATCCTGCTGCTTTTCCTCCATGGTCTGAGCCCTGTCGCCCAGTATGGTCATTCTGCATGGAAAAAGCTTCTTCAGGATCAGATACTGGATCCAGGAATAATCCTGCATTTCATCTACAACAAGGTGACGGATATCCCGATGCTCCCTGCACCGGGTCAAATGATATTTCAGATATAAAACAGGGTAAACATCCTCATACTTCAGCCTTCGTTTTTCCAGGGGACGTCTGGGCAGAGGACGAAACCCCTCTCTGTCCAGAAAACGGCTGTAAAGGACATAAAAGTCTCTTGTTCCATACATTCCCAGAAACTTTTCTGTTACCTCATCCTTTTCTTCCTCTGAAAGGTCTCTGTCCCTCAGTGTTTCCACCTGGTCGATAAAATATTCTGCAACAGCTTCCATTCTGGATAAAAGGGGAATGTCCTGAAACCTGAAATAAAACAGACGGATGATCTCAGATTCTTTTATGGAACAGCCTTTATACTCCACATCCCGGAAATTCATCAGTTCATCTTCAAGGCTCATCATAAATCCCTGCAGCCGTGAAACAAATTCCGGAGACTGTTTTTCTCTGTACTGTTTCCAGGTATCCGGATTTTTTACTGCCTTTTCAATCTGATCGTACTTGTCCTCACAGTCTGCTGCCACATCCTGCAGCTCTCTGTAAGCAAAAAGATCAAAACTCATTTCACGGATATTTTCTTCTCCCAGCTCCGGCAGGATATGTGAGATATAATCTGCAAACACACTGTTTGGAGAAAGGATCAGAATGTTGGAAGATTTCAGGTTTTTGCGGTCATGGTAAAGAAGATAAGCGATTCTGTGAAGAGCCACAGAGGTTTTTCCGCTTCCTGCTGTTCCCTGGATCACCATGATCCTGTCCTCTGTATTGCGGATAATGGCATTCTGCTCTTTCTGAATAGTACGGATAATGTTTTTAAGCTGAACCTCTCCGCTTCCTCCAAGCTCTGCTTTCAGAATATCATCATCAATTTTAATGTCGCTTTCAAATTCATAAACAAGCTTTCCCCGGCGGATCTTATACTGCCATTTAGAGCTTATCTCCCCTTCAAAAACTCCCTGAGGAGCTTCGTAGGAAGCCGGCCCTTTGTCATAATCATAAAAAAGGCCGCTGACAGGAGCACGCCAGTCATTTACAAGAGGACGGCTTCCTGCTCTTTCCGCCAGATTTCCGATTCCAATGTAAAACTGCTCCGGCTCCTCATCTCCCTGATAAATAAAATCCACCCTGCCAAAAAACGGGGAATCCTGCATATTGCGGAATCTTTTCCTCAGAAGAAGCTGCTCCTGATTGGCATTTACCTGGGCCAGAAGAGCCTGTCTGTTATCAAATTCCTCATATCCGTACTGGTCCATTTCTGTATAATTTTCCCAGTAGTATTCATGCATGTCCTCGATTTCTCTGACGCCGGCCTCAATGGAAGCATTTACTTCTTCCAGCCTTTTTTCAAGACATGCAAGCACCTGTTCCAGATATTCCTGTCCGGATTTTTCTGTCTGCATACGCTCAGGCTACCACAACAGCAGTACCGCTGACAGTTACCATAAGCATTCCATTGTCAGATCCGAGAACCTCATAGTCCACATCCACGCCCACTACGGCATTTGCGCCCCTCTGTGCTGCCCTTTCTTCCATTTCTCTTAACGCCTCTTCTCTTGCGTGCATCAGCTCATCCTCATAGCTTGCGGATCTTCCGCCGAAAAAGTTTCTCATTCCTGCTGTGAAATCCTTCAGCACATTTACTCCGCTGACCACCTCGCCAAAAACAATTCCTTTATATTCTACGATTTTCTTTCCATCTACATTTGCAGTTGTTGTTACGATCATTTGATGTTCCTCCCTTCATCTTCCGGCTGATTTCTCTATACAGCTCTGATGTACGAAACTCATTCCATCTGTTTACGGTATATTCGTTACTGTTCACTCTTTTCACAGCAATTTGCCCTGTGAACAGCTGCTGATATTATAATATATTTTGCGTAAACTGCTGTAATCCATACCTGCCTGAAAGAATTATTGTCTTTCACAGTAATAAAGAATTTTCTGTATTTTTCATTATATCCAAAAGAGCAGTGGCTGACAAGGATTTATTCCTCAGTCAGTCCACTGCCCTGTGTTATTGTTTACTGTCTCTACCTTTTACTGCCCTGTTCGAAATCTGTTCCGGATGTCTGCTGCGGTCAGAATTTTATCCCCTCAGGAGCACTGAGCCTTCTGCTCAAACTGGCTGTTATACAGTTCTGCATAAAAGCCGCCTTTTTCCAGAAGCTCCTTATGATCTCCCTGCTCGATGATATCTCCGTCCTTCATAACAAGAATCAGATCCGCATCCTTGATGGTGGAAAGACGATGTGCGATCACAAAGCTTGTTCTGCCTTTCATCAGGTTATTCATGGCCTTCTGGATCCTCATTTCCGTTCTTGTATCTACAGAAGAGGTCGCCTCATCCAGAATCAGGATTTTATTGTCTGCCAGAATCGCTCTTGCTATAGTAAGAAGCTGCTTCTGTCCCTGAGAAATATTGCTGGTCTCCTCATCAAGAACCATCTGATAGCCGCCGGGCTGCTGCATGATAAAGTTGTGGATATGTGCGGCCTTTGCAGCGGCGATCACCTCTTCATCTGTGGCATCCAGCCGTCCATACCGGATATTTTCCATGATGGTTCCGGAAAACAGCCAGGTGTCCTGAAGTACCATTCCAAACATTTCACGAAGCTCGCTTCTGTTAAAATCCCTGATATTATGTCCGTCAACCATGATCTCTCCGCTGTTTACATCATAAAAACGCATCAGAAGCTTCACCATGGTTGTTTTTCCTGCGCCTGTAGGTCCTACAATGGCAATCTTCTGTCCGTCTGTGACTTCTGCAGAAAAATCATGGATGATGATCTTTTCCGGATTGTAGCCAAAGGAAACATGCTCAAACTGCACATCCCCTGTAAGATCTTTTATCGAAACAGGGTTCTCCGCTGTCTGCTCTTCCTCCGGCTCCTCCAGAAACTCAAACACACGCTCAGAAGCTGCCGCAGAGGACTGAAGAAGGTTTACCACCTGAGCGATCTGCTGGATCGGCTGAGTAAAGTTCCGGATGTACTGGAAGAAGGACTGAATATCTCCAACCTCAATGCTTCCTTTAATGGTAAAGATCCCTCCCAGGAAAGCCACCATTACATATCCCAGGTTTCCCACAAACTGCATAACCGGCATCATCATTCCTGAGAAAAACTGTGATTTCCATGCAGATTCATAAAGCTTTTTGTTGTCCTTTTCAAATTCAGCAACAACATCCTGCTCTTTGTTAAATACCTTTACCACATTATGTCCGCCGTAGTTTTCCTCAATCTGTCCGTTGACCTTTCCAAGATAATTCTGCTGATCGCGGAAGTATTTCTGAGAATGTTTCATGACAAAATTAATGATCACCATGGAAACCGGCAGGATCAGAAGCGCTGCCAGCGTCATCCAGACGTTAATGGACAGCATCATAAACAGTACGCCGATAATGGTAGTAACTGAGGTGATCAGCTGTGTCATACTCTGGTTCAGGCTCATCTGCAAAGTGTCCACATCATTTGTTACCCTGGAAAGAATCTCACCGTTTGTCCTGCTCTCAAAATAATTCAGCGGAAGACGGTTGATCTTTTTTGAAATATCTTTCCTCAGATTATAGGTAACATCATTGGAAATTCCTGTCATCACAAAGCCCTGGATAAAGGAAAAACCGGAACTTGCCAGATAAAGAATCATAACTCCCAGAAGGATCATTGCAATCTTTTCAAAATTGATCCCTCCTGTTCCGTTTACCTTGGCTACCAGTCCGGAAAACAGCTCTGTGGTAGCTTTTCCCAGAATCTTCGGTCCCCATATGTTAAAAATCGTACCTGCTACTGCAAAAACAAACATCAGTATAAACCGGAATTTATACCGTTCCATATACCGGAACAACTTTGCCATGGAGCCTTTAAAATCCTTTGCCTTTTCCCCTCCATGCATTCCTCTTCCATGGCCCATGGGGCCTCTTCTATTTTCACTCATTTGCCAGTTCCTCCTCTGATAACTGTGACATGGCGATCTGACGATAAACCTCACAGTTTTCCATCAGTTCTCTGTGAGTTCCCAGTCCCGCCATCTTTCCGTCATCCAGTACAAGAATCTGATCTGCGTTCAGAATCGTACTGATACGCTGGGCAACGATAATGGTCGTCGCATTTTTTGTATGCTCCTTTAAAGCTTTTCGAAGGGCCTTGTCTGTTTTAAAGTCCAGAGCAGAAAAGCTGTCGTCAAAAATAAAGATCTCCGGATCCTTTGCCACTGCCCTTGCAATGGAAAGCCTCTGCTTCTGTCCGCCTGAAACATTGGTTCCTCCCTGAGCGACCGGAGACTCATATCCATGAGGTTTTTCTTCAATAAAATCCTGCGCCTGGGCAACCATGGCCGCTTTCTTTACCTGTTCCTCTGAAATATCGGTTTTTCCATAACGGATATTGGAGTCAATGGTTCCGGAAAAAAGGACCCCCTTCTGAGGAACATACCCCAGACAGTCACGAAGCTCCTTCTGAGACATCTCTCTTACGTCCACTCCGTCAACCCTTACGCAGCCCTGTGTCACATCATAAAATCTGGGGATCAGATTGATGAGAGAGCTTTTTCCGCTTCCGGTACTTCCGATCACAGCCAGTGTCTGGCCTTTTTCCGCTTTAAAGCTGATGTCAGTAAGAACATTTTCTCCGGCATCCGGATAGGCAAAGGATACATGGTCAAACTCTACGGTTCCTTTTATTTCCTGTGACGGATGAACCGGAGCTTCCGGCTCCTTCAGACTGTTTTCTGTTTCCAGGATTTCCACAATTCGCATTGCTGCAACATTTGCTCTCGGAAGCATAATGGACATGGCAGTAATCATCAGGAAGGCCATAATGATCTGCATAGCATACTGGATAAACGCCATCATATCGCCAACCTGCATGTTTCCTGCATCCACTGCATAGGAACCATTGTATACGATCAGAACTGAAATCCCGTTCATGATCAGCATCATGGAAGGCATCATAAAAGTCATACAGCGGTTTACAAACAGGTTTGTTTTTGTCAGTACCTTATTTGCATCTTCAAATCTGTCTTCCTCATGTTTCTCTCTGCTGAAGGCACGGATCACAGGAATACCGGTCAGTATTTCCCTTGTAACAAGATTCAGCCTGTCGATCAGTGTCTGAAGCTTTGTAAATCTGGGCATTGCAATGGAAAACAGAAGTCCGATGATAACAAGAATCAGCACAACGCCCACACCAAGGATCCATGTCATGGAAGAATCTGTTTCCAGCACACGAAGCACTCCTCCGATTCCAATGATCGGAGCATACAGAACAATACGGAACATCATTGCCATAGTCATCTGTACCTGCTGCACATCATTGGTACTTCTGGTGATCAGAGATGCCGTGGAAAATTTATTGTACTCATTGCTGGAAAATCCGATTACCTTCCTGTAAATATCTCCTCTGATATCATGGCCCAGACTTGCAGCCACCTTTGCCGAAAGGAAAACTACGGAAATGGAAGCTGCCATGATAAGAAGCGCCATCAGGATCATTTTAAGCCCTGCTTTTCCGATGTATTTCATCTGAAGTCCATCCACATCCTCGCCAAGAGCCTCATACTCAGCCTGAACATAGGAAACCGCTGCCTGGGTTATCATAGAATCCGGCATGTCCCGGAATTTTTCACCCATGTTCTCTGTCATCTGCACTCTCGCTTCCTCCGGCATCTGTGCAATGACCTCCACAGGATCTGCTCCTTCCGGTATTCCCATCTGTGCCAGCATTTCCCCGGATGCTTCAGTTTCCATGGTCAGTCCGCCCAGCATCAGCATGGGTTTTCCAAGTATTTCATTGAGGGAAGACCGTGTGTCTTTATCAATATCCTTCAGTACATAAAGCTCTCCGTCTTCTGTGTAAGCGGTTTCCAGCTCAGAAATATCCTCCTGGCTCATAAAAAGCTCCAGAGCGTCCATGGAGGTCTTTCTTATTTTTTGCGGAACGCCGTCTTCAATTCCTTTTTGCTGGATACCTATGTTGACAATTTTTGATGTATAGTCCGGAAGGGACAGATCACAATATGCCTGCAAAAACAAAAGGGCAATGATCAGCGCCACATATCCGGCTGATTTTTTCAGATATTTCATTAATTTAATCACTTGTCAGCCTCTCCTTTTCCTGTAGATTCTCTGTTTTTTCCTCCGGAATACACGAAATATTTGCAACGATCTGTTCCATAAAACGTCGGAACAGGCATTTTTCAGCATCACTGAATCCCATAAAGGCATAACGTTCATTCAGCTCTATCTGTTCTGCTACCTTCTTCTTCATTTCATATCCCTGATCCGTAAGAAAAATCCTTGTGATTCTCTGATCCTTTTCATCATGTCTGCGGCCGATCAGACCTGCCTTTTCCATACGCTGTACCATAACATTCACTGTCGGAGGCTTTACACACAGTTCCTCCGCGATCTCCCTCTGGCTCATCTCCACACGTTTTGCCAGAAGAAGCAGAATGGGGATCTGTCCCGGGTGTATGCCAAGCTCAGTCATCTGGCTGAAGCATTTGGCGGCATAAGCTCTGTTCAGCTGCATAAACAGGTGCTGAAAACCTGTTTTTTCCTGCGTCTGCGTATCTTCCACGATCTCACCTCGTATTCATTATATATAATTAGTCGGCTAATTATATATAATACTCATTTGCACAAAAAAGGCAAGCTATTTTTGTGCACTTTATACTTATTTCACCGTTTAAACACACTTTTTTCACAAAATAATCATTAGCGCAGCAAATGTTTTTCAGTATTTTTAAGAGAAATGTAAAACAGTAATTTCATCTTATAACGTAGAATTTATTTTTTAATTCTCTGAACAATGTGAATATTTTTCAAAAAGAAAAGCCGGAGAAAAATCTCCTTTATCAGGAAATCTTCTCCGGCTCTCCATCATATAAACTGGTTTGTATTTTCGTCATACTCATAATCAATGGTTCTGAGTTTTTCTACCAGTTCCTGTTTTTTCAGACCTCTGCAGGTACAGAGCGCTTCCAGGGAATCATAATAATCCCGAAGCTGCGTGTTCACATAACTCAGTAAAATTACCGGGTCCTTGGGTATCATCTGTTTCCGTCCTTTACATTGATAATAAACTGGCCGTCCCTTACATCCAATTCCAGCGTATCTCCTGCATGAACATCACCGGAAAGAATCTTTTTCGCAGCAAGTGTTTCCACATAATTCTGCAGATAACGCTTCAGAGGACGGGCTCCATACACAGGATCATAGCCGTTTTCCACAACCTGCGCTTTTGCCGCCTCTGTCAGAGTCAGGGAAAGCTCCTGATCAGACAGACGCCTGTCAAGCTCTGCCACCATCAGGTCTACTATGTTACCAATATTATTTTTTGTCAAGGGTTTGAACAAAATTATTTCATCCAGACGATTCAGGAACTCCGGTCGGAAATGACCTCTCAAATCATTCATGACCATATCCTGAGCTTCCTGTTTTATATCTCCCTTTTCATCAATGCCGTCCAGAAGATAGGGTGAACCTATATTGGATGTCATGATCAGAATGGTGTTCTTGAAATCCACAGTCCTTCCCTGAGAATCCGTGATACGTCCGTCATCCAACACCTGAAGAAGTACATTAAACACGTCCGGATGAGCCTTTTCAATCTCATCAAACAGCACAACGCTGTACGGCTTTCTTCTGACAGCCTCTGTCAGCTGACCGCCTTCCTCATAGCCCACATATCCCGGAGGCGCTCCGATCAGACGGGATACAGAATATTTCTCCATATATTCACTCATGTCAATGCGGACCATATTCTGTTCATCATCAAAAAGCGTTGCTGCCAGTGTTTTTGCCAGCTCCGTTTTACCTACGCCGGTAGGTCCCAGGAACAGGAAAGAACCAATAGGCTTGGTTGGATCCTTGATTCCGGCCTTTGACCGCAGAATGGCATCTGTCACAAGGCGCACACCCTCATCCTGGCCAATCACCCGTTTATGAAGCTCATCTTCAAGACTCAGAAGTTTTGTCCTCTCGCCCTCAGTCAGACGGGTAACAGGGATTCCTGTCCATCTGGAAATGATCTTTGCGATCTCATCATCTGTCACAGCCTCATGCACCAGTCGGTTGTCACTTTCCTTTGTATTGCGTTCCTCGATCTCAAGCTGCTGCTGAAGTCTTGGAAGCTCTCCATACTGAAGCTCTGCAGCCTTTTCCAGGTCATAGCTCTGCTTTGCCTTCTGTATCTGCTTATTCACATCCTCGATCTGCTCACGAAGCTTCTGAAGCTTTTCTACAGAATGCTTTTCATTGTCCCACTGAGCTTTCTGAGTATTAAATTCATCCCGAAGATCAGCAAGCTCCTTCTGAAGGTCTGCAAGACGCTCCTTACTTAAATTATCTGTTTCTTTTTTAAGGGCAGACTCTTCAATCTCCATCTGCATGATCTTACGTCTCTGCTCGTCAAGCTCGGTAGGCATGGAATCCAGCTCCGTCTTGATCAGCGCGCAGGCCTCATCCACAAGGTCAATGGCCTTGTCCGGAAGAAAACGGTCTGTAATATATCTGTGCGAAAGTGTTGCTGCCGCCACAAGAGCACTGTCTGTGATCTTTACTCCGTGAAATACCTCATAACGCTCCTTCAGTCCACGAAGAATGGAAATGGTATCCTCCACAGTAGGCTCATCAACCATAACCGGCTGGAAACGACGTTCCAGAGCAGCATCCTTTTCAATATACTGACGATACTCGTCCAGGGTGGTTGCTCCGATACAGTGAAGTTCCCCTCTTGCAAGCATTGGCTTCAACATATTTCCCGCATCCATGGCGCCGTCTGTTTTTCCTGCTCCGACGATCAGATGAAGCTCGTCAATAAAGAGAATAATGTTTCCCTCGCTTTTTTTCACTTCCTCCAGAACTGCCTTCAGACGTTCCTCAAACTCGCCTCTGTACTTGGCTCCTGCTACAAGCGCGCCCATGTCCAGAGCAAAAATCTTTTTGTTTTTCAGTCCTTCAGGAACGTCTCCGGCAACGATTCTCTGAGCCAGTCCTTCAATGGCTGCTGTTTTACCGACGCCCGGCTCACCGATCAGAACCGGATTGTTCTTTGTCTTACGGGAAAGAATCCTGACAATGTTGCGAATCTCCGCATCACGGCCAATTACCGGGTCCAGCTTCTGGTTGCGGGCTTTTTCCACCAGGTCCTCTCCGTACTTATTGAGAGTATCATAGGTTGCTTCCGGGTTGTCGCTGACTACCCTCTGATTTCCCCTTACTGTGGAAAGCGCCTGAAGGAAGCGTTCTCTGGTGATTCCAAATTCATCAAAAATCTTCTTCATGCTGGGGCTCGGCTGCTTCAGAAGAGACAGAAACAGATGCTCTACAGAAACGTACTCGTCTCCCATAGCTCTTGCTTCGTCTTCTGCGCTGACAAGAGATTTATTCAGGTACTGTCCGAACCTGAGATCTCCGCCGCTTACCTTTACCCGGGCATCCAGGGCTTTTTTTACTGTATTGACAAAATATTCCTTATTGATCTCCATCTTCTCAATAAGCTTGAGAATCAGGCTGTCCTCCTGACTGAGAAGAGCATACAGAAGATGCTCCTGCTCCACTTCCTGATTGCCGTATTCATAGGCAATCTTTTCCAGATCCTGAACAGCCTGTATGGATTTCTGCGTAAATTTACTGATATTCATAGGCTCTCCTCCTCTATCTGCAAATAAAAATATAACTGGTTACTTCTGATCCTTTGGACCGTAACATTGTTGTCTTGTTCTAGTTCTTGTATAACATATCACATTTTGTTAGCAATGTAAAGAGGTGAGTGCTAATTATTTTGTGAAGAATTTGTGAAGCCTTGATTTTACGGGCTTCACAGGGATTTTTCACTTGCTTTCGCACTCGATTTTCTTGATTTGACCACATTTTACAACAACGACTTCTGGTTTATACCACAGCAGTCACAGTTTCTGCAGGTTCATTTTAGACATCTCGTTCTCCACATGAGGCTTCTCTGCAATATGATTGTAGACATTCATTGTGATCTGTGCATCTGAATGTTCTTCGCTCCGCTACGGTCGGTGCTAAACGGATCTCCACCGGACATCCAGCACCCCATCACATACTGCATAACTTTGGGATTGACATTGTTCTCACCCAGCCTGGTACATCCCGTATGACGAAGCGTATGTGGATGTGTCAAGTATAGGACAAAAAAAATTTTATTTTTTCTGCCAAAGACTATCTGACGCTTCCATCAGGTAGTCCCAGCACCTTTAGTATCTTTTGATAAGTCATTCTTGTCCTGCTCAAGTTATCTCTGTTCTGAAAAAATATCGTCAAAATTCCATTCGATTTCAATTTCATCCTGACTATACTCTCAGACTACTACGAAAGCTCCGTTGCCATATCAGATATTCATAGCCTTTGCTAATAGCAGTATTTCTGCATTCTGATTTAGGCAATCCCCGTTTAGTACAGATATAAACATAGCACATATATTGTCGGTTGCGACTTTCATCATTTTTCCACTTACTGTGGCGGTCAGTCTGGAACACTTGTGGTCAGTTGCTGGCTTGCCCTTCCACCCTAGACTGCATATCGTTTCAATCAATTTTCGATATGGCTGACGATAGAACACCTCTGATTATCATTCAAGCAGTGTAGCTTTCAACCTCATATATATTTCTTATCTGACACTCAGTCGCTACTTCATTGATTAGTAGACTTGTGCTTTTCTGACATGCTTTTGTCGCCATCGAGTTTCCTCCTCCGGTTAAGTCAGTTGATAACGGGACGTTAGTGTTTGTCCCGACGCCTTACTATCGGCGCATTTTATATCTGTCCGCGGTGCGATTTATCGCACCTTACGGGCGCACCCAGGCTTCATCAATCCCATATGGCTCGATCTTGTCCATATACTCCGAATAGATTTCTCTTGCCATCTGTGAAAATCTCAAATACAAGTCCATCCATGGTGGTACAAATATGATTTCCGGACAAATCTGTTGTGCCTGCCATAATGCCATTCCGGTCTTTACACCTTTTCGCTTTGCAATATAATTTGCTGTCAACACTATTCCATGTCTAGCTTCCGGATCACCGCCAACTGCAAGAGGCATTCCGGCAACTTCCGGGTGATGCAGCATTTCCACACTTGCATAAAATGAATTCATGTCGCTATGAAGAATTATCCTGTCTCCCATTAACTCCACCACATTCTCTCTGTTTGGTTAATTGTCTTATCAATTTCTGTATGCTTAGTATATATCTCCGTATTGGAGATAGTTAAGCGACGTCTCGGTCGTATTATCTCCATTGTGGAGATTTTTCTTGATTTTAAATTTTATTCGGGTTATAGTGCACATAGAAAAATCAAAAAGAAATGAGGCGAACATATGCGTGCTTTCGGAGAAGTACTAGTAGAAAACAGAAAAAAGAAAGGCTACTCCCAGGCAGATCTGGTGGACTTACTTGCTCAGGAAGGAATTGAAGTTACTACGAAAGCAATCTCCAAATGGGAGAATCAGACAAGAGAACCATCATTGCACACAATCCTGACCGTTTGTCAGATTTTAGATATTGAAGACATCTACGAAGTATTTTTAGGCGAGAATCCATTTGACCATGTTATGAAAAATTTGAATGAAGACGGAAAAGCTAAAATTATTGAATTTGCCAATCTTCTGCGGGAATCCAGAAAATATCTTCCACATAGAGCCGATATTATTCCTTTTGAAAATTATCAGCCAATCGCAGTAGAGCCAGCTTCTGCCGGTACTGGAAATTATATTGAAGACAGTGTAAAAGAAAGTTACAATGTTGGGCACCTTGCACCCGAGAAGACGGATTTTGGAATCCGCATATCTGGTGACAGTATGGAACCAATGTATCATACCGGAGATGTTGCATGGGTTCATAAACAAGACAGTATCTCCAACGGTGAAATCGGTATCTTCTGTCTCAATGGCAATACCTACATCAAAGAACTGCATAACGGTCCAGATGGTGTTTATCTGGTTTCATTAAATAAAAAATATCATCCAATCCAAATTTTTGAATCTGATTCTCTGAAAATTTTTGGAAAAGTAATCGGAAAATGCAAAGGGGCAGAAATCCCTGGCTTTCATTAAAGCTTAACAGCAGACGTCTAACCTGCTCTTGCTGAAAATAAAAAAGGAAGTGATGAAATGGCAATTAACAACACACTTAAAGATATCCGGGAAGAACGAAATCTCGTTCAGGCGGATCTCGCAAAAGCTGTCGGATCCTGCAGTGATACCATCGGACGCATTGAACGTGGTGAGCGAAATGCCTCTCTCGAAATTGCAATCCGGCTGGCACATTATCTGAAAATGCCAGTAGAAGAGATTTTTCAAATTGAAGACTGAACCGCAAATATCAGAAAACCGAGGACTGATCCCCGGTTTTCTTTTTCGCTTAGCTATTTATAGTTCTCTTACAAACTCAACTGCATTTTTTATATCTTCTTCATCCGGATGCCCTTTTTCTATACCACCCACCAGTTTAAATGGACCAAATGTGTCATAGCCCTTGCATCCGAATTTTCCGATTACCGTAGAATACTTCTTGTCCAAAATCTGCTCTATTGATTTGTAATTCGCACTTCCACCATAAGTACAAATCAGAAATACCCTTTTTGTCGTTCGATAAGTTTTTCTCAAGGAATACAGTGTTCTTGCTGAGGAGCTTTCCATACTGCTGGATGAACGACATCCGGAACGGAAAATCGAGAGGGCAAAACAGGCGTTGTATGATGCATACGTGGAAAGCGAGCGTTCATTGAATGAAATCATTGACTTGATTCGGAATGCCGATGAATGGATATAGGCTGGATTTAGTTGTAAAATTTCTGGAAGTTCACATTTTTCTTTTTCATACTTGCCGGATCTTACGATCCGGCACTCCTTCTTTAAAATGCAAAATTCCGCTCACAATAAGACACAGCTGTGAGCGGAATTTTTTCAGGTCAGCTTCCTGATCCATTTATAGCTCCTGAACCTTAAGAACACAGGCACACATTTAAACAGCTGATCCGACTGGACAGCTACAACTACCCATTCCACCGGCAGCTTCCATACAAACGCTGTCAGGAAAGACAAAGGCATTACAATTCCCCATGTTGAAATCAGATTCATGTACATCTGGAATTTTGTATCTCCGCCGCCCTGAATAACGCCTACAGAAACAGGCATCTGATAAGACATTCCCACCATGACCACACTCATGACTATCATCAGATGGTCTGCAAGAATTGTTGCCTCCTCTGTGAGATTATACATAGACAGCAAAGGTTTTCTCAGCATAAGTAAAACTATTGCCAGTATAATTCCTATGGAAATATCGATCACAGACAATGTCCGTCCAACAGCCTTCACTTCATTTCTGTCACCCCGACCGATAGACTTTCCGATCACTACAGAGGAAGCAGAAGCGATCGCTACTACTATGACTTTTAAATACTGAAAGAACGTTGTTGCTACGGAATTTGCTGCAATCGCATCTGATGAAAGATGTCCCAGTATTGCAGTCTGCATAGGGATCGAAATTGCCCAGACCAGTCCTGAAAGAATGACAGGGGTGGATACTTTAATAAAATCCCTGCACAGCTTTCTGTTCTCAGCTGTGAATGTTCCTCTTAATAAGCCACCATCAAATACCCGGACTTTCTTATCAATCTTTGCCACATAAAACAGAACGATCAAAAACTCCAGGCTTCTGGCTGTCAGTGTTCCTATTGCAGCACCTTTAATCCCCATCTCCGGAAATCCAAAATGCCCAAAGATCAATGTATAATTAATTCCACCATTTACGATCAGAGATATCACAGAAACAATAAATGAAATCTGTACTGTCTCCACACTTCTCAGCATAGATATCAGAAAATTACTGATTAGAAATAAGACAAACGTCCATTTCAATATCTTAAGATAAATCTGACCTTCCATAATAATATCCGGTGATGTTGTGAACAGGCCAAGCAATTGTTCCGGAAATGCCGAACACACTGCAAGGATGATCATTGCTGCCAGCAGGCTGAACGTCAGTACAATTCCTGTCAGTTTCCTGATCGCATAGGTATCTTTTTTTCCCCAGTACTGGGAACTCATTACGATCAGGGCATTTCCAATCGCAATGGCAAGCTGATTTACAACAAAGAAAATCTGGTTCACAGTGGCTGCCCCGGAAAGTGCATTCTGATCATAGCTTCCAAGCATCATATTATCCAGCATATTCACACTGTATGCCACCAGATTCTGCAGCGCCACAACCAACATTAACCTGAAAAACACCTTATAAAAATTTTTGTCCTTTGTAAAAAATGTCTCCATATTTATAATCCCTCATCAAACAAAAAAGGTCAGAAATCTTTATCTGATTTTTGACCTCAAAGACTATACCTTATTATAACTTTTTTCCAAGTCTATAGCAATTCTTATATTAACACTAAAAGACAAGCCTTACAATTTTTTTTCGGTCTTCGCAGAAATACCGAAACCAGACAATCTAATATTCACAATATGTTTCGCTTGATGCTTTTAAAAATGGCGGGATTCCCCGCCATTTTCAAAAAATCATATTAATGAACATCTACCCATGTATGAGTTTGTGCTGATTTAAGAATTGCATCTGAAATCAGTTCTATTTCATATCCATCTTCGAAATTCGGGCTTGCCTGTGTATCGTTTGCAATAGCATTGAAGAAATCATAACATTCCACAATTTTAGTTTCTGTATAACCAATACCAAGAGCAGGAATTGGCCACAGTCTATTTCCATATGGATGATTTGGTCCTGTATAAATGGTTCTGAATCCTCGACGATCATCCGGATCACTTGCAAAGCATACCTGCAGCTCATCTCGACGTTCATAATTGAAATATAAAGAGCCTAATGTTCCATGAATTTCAAATGTAATATAATTATTTCTTCCCCATGCATTTCTTGTTGCTTCAATGCTTCCAAAGGCTCCATTTTCACATTCGATCATAAACATACACTGATCATCTACATCTACTGCTTTTTTCGGTGTATCCTTGTTCAGACGTGCATTTCCAAGACTATCTGTAAGTCCGCTCTGAACCGGCCGTTCCGGAATATAGGTTGCTGTTCTTGCATTTACCTTTTTAAAGTCGCCTACCAGGAATCTCAGCATATCTACCACATGAGTTCCTATATCACCAAGAGCTCCGCTTCCGCAAATATTCTTCTGGAATCTCCAGGACAGCGGAGATTCCGGATCAGCTGACCAATCCTGTAAATAAGTTCCTCTGAAATCAAGGATCTCACCAATAGCGCCTTCTTCAATATATTTTTTAGCCAGCTGAACAGCCGGTGTTTTTCGATAGTTGAAAGCTACTAATGTTTTAATATTATTTTCTTTTGCAGTAAGATACATTTCTCTGGCCTGGTCAACAGTTAACGCCAGTGGTTTTTCACAGATAATATGTTTTCCTGCCTTTGCAGCTGCAATTGCAATTTCAGCATGAACATTATTCGGAGTACAGATATCCACAACGTCAATCTCCGGATCATTTACAACATCATGCCAATCTGTAGAATAAGATTCAAAAGCAAACTTATCCTTAGCTTCTCTGGCGATTGCTTCATTCATATCAACGATCATTTTTTTAACCGGGATAATCGGTGCCGGCCAGAAAAACATAGGCATACCAGCATATGCAATAGAATGAGCCTTAGCCATAAATCCTGCACCAATCAAACCGATATTCATTTTTTTAGGACTTGCATTATTCTGATCCATTTTTATTCTCCTTTCCGTCTAGCTGCGAAATCAACCAACGAAATTTCTTAAATATTTTGCTGACAGCTTCACTGCTTTTTTAGCATTATCAAGACTGCCTTCAAAAGCCTTATCTTCTACTTCAATTACACTGTAGCCCTGATAACCAATGTCTGTTAATGCAGATGCATATTTGCCCCAGTCAACATCTCCAAGACCACATAATTTCGGTGTCATGTACTTCAAAGGATATGCCATAATACCAACATCATTTAATTTATCCTGGTATATTTTGATATCTTTGTAATGCACATGGAAAATCTTATCTTTAAACTCGTAAATTGGTTTAATATAATCAATCTGCTGCCATACAAAATGAGAAGGATCATAATTTAAACCAAGATTGTCGTACGGAAGTACTTCAAATACTTTTCTCCAGTTTTCCGGAGAAGTCATCAGATTCTGTCCTCCCGGCCATTCATCTGCAGTAAACCACATAGGACAGTTTTCAATAGCGATTTTTACCCCTTTTTCCTTCGCATATTCCAAGATCGGAGGCCATACTTCTTTTACAATTTCCAGGTTTTCTTCAACATTTTTGTCAGGTACTCTTCCAAGAAATGTTGTAACCATATTTACATTTAACATACTGCTGGCATCTATCAATGCATAAATATGATCGATATACTGTTTTCTCTTTTCCAGATCCGGATCAAGTGTATTTGGATAGTAGCCCAGAGATGAAATCTCTACATTTCTCTCTTTGCAGTACTGGATGATTTCTTTAGCTTTTTCTTCTGTTAACGCTTCCGCATCAATATGACATACACCAGCATAGCGTCTCTTAGCCCCACCTGTATTTGGCCAGCAGGCAACTTCAAGACATTCCAGCTGATTCTCTGCTGCAAAATCAACTGCTTCTTCAAATGTTGTACCTTCAAGAATTGCTGTTAAAAGTCCAAACTTCATAGTCAATTTCCTTTCATCAAATATTTACATCAACACACTGATTTGTCTCACTTGAAAGCCTGGCTGCCTCCAGAAGTTTCATTTGACGTATGGTATCCTCAGGTTTTACTAAGAACTCTCCTTCTCCCTTTAATGCAGCAATCAGACTATTCCAGAAACACATAGTTGTATCGCCTTCATTCGGTAAAGGAATTTTTTCTTTATAAAGACTATCCAGAGGTGCTAACGTCAGACTGGGCGCAACGCTTCCCCTTTTTGATAACTCTTCAGCATCTACTTCTGTTTTCAGACGAACAATGCTTCCGTTTTCTCCTGTCATATCATCCAGACGTAATGTTCCTCTGTTGCCAAGCGCAAACCATCTTGGCATTTCACATAAAGCAAATGTTGTTAAGACAATTTTTGCATACACATTATTTGAAAATGTTAAATTCAATTCCACATAATCTTCTACATCTTCTACAAGAATTGATTTCAGCCTGCATTGGATGCGGACCACCTTTTCCTCCGGAAACAACTGTAAATACTGATCGATCAAATGTGTTCCCCAATCATTCAGCAAACCTCCACCGGCTTTTTCTCTGCCACGCCATCCAAAAAGAACTCCTCTTTCTCCATGAACACGTGACTCTATCGTATGAACCTCACCGATCACATGGCTGTCAATCACTTCTTTTAACATCAGATAATCCCTGTCAAAGCGTCTCGGCTGATGTACTGTAAATTTTCTTCCTGTTTTATCAGATATAGCAATTATTTCTTCAAGTTCTTTCATATTCATGGCCACCGGTTTCTCACATAAAACGTGGAAACCGGCAGTCATTGCCTGAATGGCATAATATGCACGTTCTTCAATTTTAGTTGCCACGATGACAATATCCATAGTTTCTTTAAAAAATGTTTCCAGCTGTTTTTCCGAATATACATGATATCCATCAGACAGACCTTCTTCTCGTCGTCTTTGTTCTTTATCAAGAATTGCAACTACACTTGCCTGACCACTTTGAACTATCTTTTTTTTATGGAACTGACCCATATAGCCATATCCGATTATTCCAACTCTTATCATCGTTTTTCTCACTTAATTAATGCATATTTATTTAACTTTTACCCAAGCACCTGTTTCATTGGACTCAAGAATTGCATCGCAAACTCGATCCAGTCTGTATCCAACACCAAAATGAGTAGATGGCTGATATCCTTCTACAATTGCTTTACCAAATTCATACATTTCAATTGCTTTTAACTCACCATATCCGATATTCATACCTGGAATGTTCCATGTTACATCACCATGTGGGTTTGCAGGACCTGTGTAGATTGTCTTAAATCCTCTTTCTCCATCCTGATCTTCCATTCCATAGCATACATTCAGCTCATTCAGACGTTCATAACACCAGGAAAGGCTTCCCTTTGTTCCATGAACTTCTAATGTAATATAGTTATTTCTTCCCCACGCCATTCGTGTTGCTTCGCAGCTTCCGATAGTTCCATTTTCAAATTTCAGAAGTGTTGTTACCTCGTCGTCAACATCAACTGGTTTTCTCTTTGCATCCGGTCCTAATTTTACAGTACCAAGAAGGTCAACTCCGCCCTCCTGTACCGGACGTTCAGTGATATATGTTTTAACAATAGAAACAACTTCAGAAATATCTCCTGCAAGATACTGAGCAATATCCAGTGCATGTGTAGCAATATCACCAAGTGTTCCTGCTCCTGCAGTTGCTTTTTCAAATCTCCAGGATAATGGAGAAGATGGGTCTGCAGACCAGCTCTGAAGATACTGAGTTCTGATATTTGTCAGCTCACCAAGTCTTCCGGATTCAATGATCTTCTTCGCTTCATCAATTGCAGGTACACGGCGGTACTGGTAACCATTCATGGAAACCACACCTTTTTTCGCTGCCTCTGCTGCTGCTTCAGCCATTGCTTTCGCATCTTCAGTTGTGGATGCAATCGGTTTTTCACAGATTACATGTTTTCCTGCTTTTAATGCTGCAATAGAAACTGCTGCATGTTCATTATTAGGTGTACAAACACTTACAATATCGATTTCCGGATCATTGATAATATCCATCCAGTCTGTGCATGCTTTTTCAAATCCATATCTTTCTTTAAAGTCTTCTGCAATTTCAGGAACAATGTCACATACTGTTTTAAATACAGGGATGAATGGTGCATCTGTAAAAAGTTTTGGCATATTTGAAAATGCTACCATGTGTGCTTTTCCCATAAAACCAGCGCCTACTAAACCAATGTTCATTTTTTTCATAATCTAACCCTCCGTAATCATCATATAAATAATCTCTTTAAAAATCTTAATCACATATATCAATCTTTAATAATTTTATAAATCTTTAATTTGCTTTCTTTCTCTGTGCCAGGTTGCTAAGTGCAACTGCTGCAATGATAATAAAACCATTTACCATCTTCTGCTGTGCAGATGAGAGGTTTGCAAGAATCAAAGCATTGCTGATCATTCCCATAAGAATGGATCCTGCAAGGGCTCCAATGATAGAACCACTTCCACCTGACATAGATGCTCCACCAAGAACAACTGATGCGATTACAGACATCTCATCGCCATCACCAAAGGAATATCTTCCTGACTGCATACGTCCTGCATACAGAACACCTGCAAAAGCAGAAAGCGCTCCGGATAAGATAAAGACATACATCTTGATTCTCTGTACTTTTATTCCTGAATACTGAGCTGCCATCTGATTTCCACCTGTTGCCAGAGTATGTTTTCCAAATGGTGTTCTGTTGAAAAGTATAAAACCTAAAATGTAGAATAAAATAGTCCAAAGGATCAGAACAGAAACAGGTCCCACAAATCCTGTACCGAATATAGTATTAAATACTGTATTTGAAATCGGCACTGCCTCTGTATTTGTAATCCACATTGCTGCACCTCGGATCACCTGCATCATTCCCAGAGTAGCAAGGAATGCAGGAAGTCCTAATTTAGTTACAAGCAGACCATTAACAACACCTACTGCCATACCAAAAACTAAAACAGTGATAAGTGCAAGGAAAATGTTGTTGGTAGCTTTTAAAACCAGAGCCACTAACATGGCACACATTGCTGTATTAGAACCAACAGTCAAGTCAATCTGACCTGCACTTAATACAAACACACCAGCTACTGACATAATTGAGATCATGGCTGTCTGTCTTAAAATGTTTAAAAGGTTCTGTGTACTGGCGAAACCGTTATCTCTTAATGTAATTGCGAAGAATACAAATACAACTACCAGAACGATATACACCATATATTTGCTCATCTGTATTTTTTTATTATTTCCTCTGGATTGCATGTTGCAGTTCCTCCTCTTTCATAAGTTCTTTGCGGCTTATTCTTCCTGTGATCTTTCCATCAAAAATTGTTATGATGTCATCACAGATCGCCATCATTTCTGCTAATTCGGATGAAGCAAAAATTACTGCGCCACCCTTATCCGCAAACTCTCTGATAATAGATATGATCTCACCCTTCGCACCGATATCAACACCTGCTGTAGGCTCATCAAACATAAAAATTTTAGGATTGGAATTTAACCATTTTGCAATAACAATCTTCTGCTGGTTTCCACCTGAGAGCAGCCTGATCTCCTGACTCATATGGTCGGCTACAACTCCCAGATCCTGGATATTTTTTTCAACAATAGCATTTGCAGCCTTATCATCATTAAATATCCCATTTTTTACTAAATTAGTAGAAATTGGAAGAATAGCATTTTCTCTAATGGTATGTGAAAGCACCAATCCTTCTTTTCTTCTGTCTTCCGGAACCAGGGCAAAACCACAGGCCACCGCGTCGGAAGGATTTTTAATCTCAACCTTTTTACCTTCCAATTCAATGCTTCCACTTACGGCCTTTCTAAGACCAAATAAGGTTTCCATGATTTCTGTTCTTCCGGCTCCCATTAAACCGGCCAGACCAAGAATCTGGCCAGGTTTAATGCTGAAATTGATATTATCAATTTTGTCATTAATTTTTAAATGTTTTACAGTAAGAAGATCCTCTGAATTGTGATCATAATCTCTGGGAACATACTCAAACTTTGTTTCTTTTGCTTCATTTCCCATCATCTGAGCTACAATCTCTTCCATTGTCAGATTTTCTACTTTTTCTGTGATTACCTTTTTCCCATCTCGAATAACCGTTACTCTGTCACATATTTCAAGTATTTCGTTCATTCTGTGAGAAATATAAACCATTGATACGCCTTCTTCTTTCAGCTGACGGATCATCTTAAATAAGAATTCCGTTTCTGAATCAGATAAAGCTGCAGATGGCTCATCAAAAACTAAAATAGATGCATTTTTGGAAACAGCTTTGGCAATTTCTACCATCTGGCACAAACCAACACTGAGTTCTGAAACCGGTGTGCCTGGATCTAAATCCAAACCTAATCGTTTTAAAACCTTCTCTGTTTCCTGCTTCATTAATTTAACATCTCGCATACCATGCTTTTTCAGCTCATATCCCAGAAATATATTTTCTGCAATCGTCAGGCTCGGAACCAGGGACATCTCCTGGAAAATCATAGCGATTCCATTTTCTTTTGCATCATTTGTACTTTTAATTTCTTTTTCTTCACCCTTTATGATGACTTTTCCACTGTCTTTTGTGTAAACACCGGTCATAATCTTCATCAGAGTGGATTTTCCGGCTCCATTACCGCCAACGAGAGCATGCACTTCTCCTTTTGCAAGATCAAAATCAATGCCTTTTAATACGTTTACTGCACCAAAAGATTTTACAATCTGCTCCATTTTTAAAATGCTTTGGCTCATTTTGTTCCCCTATCTACTATTTATCTACTATTTGAAATAGTCTTAGTCTACATAAGCTTCTGTTAACCAGTCTGGTGTTTCAACATGATATACATCTGTATATGCTTCCAGTACATTCTCATGAGTAAATGTTTCTGCCGGAACAGCTACATAAGAAGGTGTTTCTTCACCAAGAAGTGCCAGTGCTGCCAGTTTTGCCTCTGCAACACCCTGGTCGTATGGCATCTGAGCACCACCACCTGCAATATTTCCGGATGCGACCTCACGTGCTACGTTATTACCAAGGTCATTACATGCCAGAGTAACTTTTCCTTCCATACCAGCTGCTCTTACAGCGGAAAGAACACCTTCCATAGGCACATCCCAGCTTGCATAAATACCATCAATGTTCGGGAACTGTGTAAGGATCGCATCTCCCTGTTCAGCACAGGCGGATTCATCAGTAAAGCCCTGTTCTGTTACAATTTCAATATCCGGATAATTCTTCATTGCATCACGGAAACCTTCATCACGCTGGTTTGTAGGAGCGAAATTTGCATCATAGTAAACCATTGCAACTTTTCCTTCTCCGCCCAGAGCTTCTCCAAGAACAGTTCCTGATGCATATCCATTACCATAGTTATCTGCAGATACAACGCTTACATAGTCTTTTCCTGCTTCCAGACCGTTTGCTCTCTGATCCATGAAAACAATTTTAATGCCGGCTGCTGCTGCCTGTTTGTAAGCATCTGCTGTTGCAGTAGCATCTGTAGGAATGGAAATAAGGATATCAGGTTTTTTTGCCATAACTGTTTCAATATTAGATACCTGTGTTTCTGCTGAGAAGTTTGCATCTGTTACAGCTACAATTTCAATACCAAGTTCTCCAAAAGTATCTTCCAGTCCCTTCTGCTGAGAAGTTGACCAGTCGTTTCCGCCATAGTGCAAACAGATAGCAGCTGTATATCCGCCTTCTTTAATCTGTGCAATCTGATCATCTGTCAGTTCAATAGTAGAAGCATCTACTGCTGTTTCACCATCCGGTCCCACTGAACGGATTTCTGCGGCCTGTACATTCCCTGCTAATGCCATTGTTAATAAAGTAGCTGTTGTAAGCATTCCTACTATTTTTTTTCTCATTTTGCTATCCCCCAATTAAAATTAATAATTAAAATGATTAAAATAATAAACCTTTTAAATACTCATAAGACTGTTTGCAATCTGCAACCGGATCATTCGGCCATGCATCACATTCTACTAACCAGTCTCCATCATAGCCTTTGCTCTTTACATATTCGATAACACCTTTGTTATCAACATTTCCTGTTCCAAGAGGTGCAAATGTACCATTATCATGAAGATCTTTTAAATGGATAAAAGCAATTCTGTCATAGTATTTTTTGATAAAGGTTAACGGATCATAACCGCCGGCTTTTAAGTGTGCCAGGTCCGGACAGATCTTGATATCAGATGCTGCAAAGAGTGCATCGATCTCTTCCGGTTTCTCTGCGATAGATCCAAGATGAGGATGGAAACATGCTACAAGTCCATACTCCTCTGTAATCTCCATTACTTTTGAAAGGCCTTTTGCAAGAAGTTCCACATCACCTGGCTGGATTCCATTTCCTCTAATAGCACCACCACAGATCACAAAATATTTGACACCAACCTTTGCTGCCATTTCAGCTACAGCTCTTAAGTGAACCAGTTCATCTTCCAATGCATCCTGATAAATAAAGTTTGCCCCCACACAAACACTCATCATATCCGCACCGTATTTGTTCAGCATATCAATTAACACCTGTGGGTCATTTGCATAATTTGTAAGATTACCTTCCAGAACTTCGATGCTCTTAAATCCAATCTTAGTAATCTGCTCTAATGCAGCCTCATCATCTGTCATTGTTACGTAACGAATATCCTTTACACTAGTTACTCCACCGCCAGCACCAACAAGTGGTCCAAAAGCATTTGTCATATACCCTATTTTCATTTCTGCACCCTATACCTTTCATTTTTCCAAATTTTTCTGATTGGTTAAATTTACGTAAATTTATTGTAGCTTTACTATATCATTTATTCCTTTCGCTGTCAATCCTAAGGTGCTTATTATCATTCACTTCAGCACTTTTCACATTTATACCACCCTGTTTTTGTTTATTTTTCTATATTTAACCATATTTTTCTCAAAAGTAAAAAAACAGAACCTGACATTCTATTTTTAACATCTAATAGAAGTCGATCCTGTTTCTTTTTTTCTATAATCGTCTTATATTTTTCTATATTTCATTCAGGCAAGTCCAGTTTAAGGCTTGTTTAATCTCTTCAGGCAAAGGCTCTTTATATGACTTCTGCCATACTTTCTGCAGATTATAACGATCCACATACACTGGTTCCACACCAATATAGGATGGCACCACTTCATCCAAAAGAGCTTTTACTGCAACAGTCGCAACAGCCTCTCCCTGTTCATAAGGCATCTGTGCACTGATTGCTTTTACCATTCCACCCTTAGCCAGGTTTAATGCAATGTTATATTCCAGGTCACCTGTTGATACAATAACATCTTCTCTCCCCATATCTGTCAGGGCATTTAATACATATTTTGCCGGCGCATCCCAGGAAACATAAATTCCCTCAATCTGAGGATGTTCGTCTAACATTTGTTTTGTTAATTCATATGTTTCTTCTGCTTTGACAAAGGTTTTCGTATCGCAGATCTTTAATTCCGGAAATTCCTCCACAATAATCTGCTCTGCAGCACTGTCTCTCTGTCTGGTGGCATAGAAATCTTCTGATTTATGTTTCATCATGCCAACATTTGTCAAACGCATTTTTCTCAGATTTTCGCCAAGTCCCCGGCCAATATTTCTTCCGTGAGAACGCTCATTAACAGAAATACAGCTTACATAATCATTCGCCTTAAAACCATTTGGTATATTAGACATGAATATCATTTTTGTTTTTCCACTTGCAATCTCATGGTACGCCTGTGATGTGATTTTGGTATCCGTTGGAATCGAGATCAAAATATCCGGTTCCAGAATTTTAAGGCTTCTGAGCTGCTTTGACTGTAATTCCGGATCAAAATGAGCATCTACAACTGCAATGATCTGAATATTGAATTTATCAAATATATTACGGATTCCTTCTTCCAGAAGCAGAGAATGGGATTTTCCTGAATAATGAAAAGACATTGCCGCAGTAAATGTATGTCTCTGGCACTCTTCCTGCTCTTCCTCTGTCAACACTAAATCTGATATATCTCCTGCCCTTTCACCGAAAGGTCCTCTTCCGATCCCGCTGGTAGAGTGTCTGACACAAAGCTGAGTAGGAAGCAAAATAGTCTTCGGTTCACTTTTTTCTGACTGCGTTTGAATTTCTTTAATTCTATCCTGAATGCACCAAAAGGCCTCTTTACAGATCTGATCTACATCCTGTTTCACAGTAGTAGTCGGTGGATTTATCAGGGTTGCCCAGGAGAAATCATTAAAGCATACAACGGAAAGATCCTTAGGACAATCAATTTCATGCTCAGAAATATAATTATAAACATGATATATGGTATCCAGATTAGCCACAAAAATAGCCGATGGCTGGTGTACACCATTCAAAAGCTTATCCAGGGCAATCTTTACAGATACTTTACCCTTCAGATCATCAACAATATACTGATCCTGAATGGGAATCTGATTATCTCTCAATGCCCGTTTATAACCTTCGATCCGCTCATGGTTAAATTCCCTGTCTTCACTGCCACACAAAATCGCAATATTTTCATGTCCTGAACGGATCAGATGCATAGTCGCCTTATAAGCACCCTCTTCATTTGCTGTGCTTACCCTGTCACATACCACACCCGGAATACTGCTTCCAATAATCACAACAGGCACAGAAACTGAATTAAGCATTTCACTAAGCTTCTCTATTGCTACAGAAGCAGTAACAAGAATACCCTTCATTTTTGAAGAATTAATTAAACTGCAATTTAAAAGCTCCAGCATCCCTTCACTTTCTAGGCTTACACGAACCAGCTCACATCCCTGTTCTCCCGCCAGTCTGCGCAATTTCTGCTCAACAGAACTATCAAAATGAGCAAAAGGAGATGACGTAAGATAGAGATAAAACTCCGGTCCTGCATCTGCTGCAATTGCTTTTTGCTTCTCCATCAGTATCTGTTTTTTACTCCGCTCTTTTTCCTGCATTTTCTTTTTTACTACAAAATTTGGAGGAGTTTCTGCATTTGCAATCGCTTCTTCAACTCGTTTACGTAATTCAGGACTAACAAAACGTGTATTATTAACAACATGCGATACAGTCGCAACCGATACTCCTGCCGCATTTGCAATATCTTTAATCGTCGCCATAATTTACCTCTTATCATTTTATATCATAACCATCATTTTTATTATAAAATGCCATACGTAAAATAGCAACTGTTATTCTACGTATGGCATCGCCTTCTTATTATATACGTTATCGTTCAAACCATCGTTGTAGAAATATCCTCATGTCCGAGGAAATCTCTGATATAGACGATATTGATACCGGCTTCCAACATATCTGTTTCTGGGAAAACTCACGGAAAGCAGCATTGAAGGCATCCTGATCACGTCCCTTGAAAATACCAGATAAACCGGAGGCTCTTTGCTCTTGTCTTTTTTCAGAGCATAATTGATTCCGTATTTTCTGGAATACCGTTCAAAGGACTTGATATTTTTGTCCGTGATCTCGATATTGACCATCCCGGCATTCTGTTTTGCCAGCTCTTTTACCGTGACCTTTTCCTGTTTCGGCTGAGATCCAGAAATAAGCTGTATAAAATTTTTGCTGTATTTGACAGATTTTTGAATTCTTCCACTTGGAACAGCATCTTTGGCACCTGCAAACAATCTACCGGCATATACTCCATCTTACGGATTACATACACTGGAATCATGATACTTCCGATCAAAGCTCCAATGATGACACTTAATGCAGCCATCCCAAGTGTTGCTGTTATATCCATTCCTTTTGGAATCAGGATCAGCCGCATTTTATGCATTCCAAATGGAAGTCCGGAAAGAAATATCCACCAGAATAAGTCTGTCTGTCCACTGACTTTCATGATGGTGGATACCATCCAGAACCAGAATAGCATAAATTCCAGTGGCAATATTGATTTTTTAATTACATCTTCTATCATCATCTTTTCATTCCTTCTGTCCAACTTCGCATATCATATTATTGTTTGCATTTAAACATAAATCAATTCCTTGAGAATAATCTCTTCTGCAATCGCTCTGTGCTAATTGGCAGCTCTTACCCATGCCATCTGATCTTTCTCCTTATCCGGCAGTGGTTCTTTTTCTTCCAACTGTTTCAGAATTACCTCTTCCCGTTTTCTGGCTGCCTTGTCCACTTCCAGAAGATGCTTTCCAAGCGTATCCTGCAGAAGCATCACCTGATACGTTGAATTTCGATGGTTTTTCAGATAATCTCTGCGAAGAAAACCATACTTGCCAATCTGCTCCATCTGCTCACCGGATTTATAGGTGAGATTCGGAATCAGGTATCCATTTACATTCGTGTACGTTATTAAATAGGACATTCGCAATCCGCTTTCGCTACTTGCTCATGAACGCAGTTGGTTCGCTGCCTGCGTTCATTTTATTAGCACTCTCCATTTCTCATCATTTTTTGACCACAAATTTACGACATTTACGAAAAATCTGACACTGCTTTACAATACCAGACAAAATGACTGATGCCCCGGAAAGCCTGTAAAACAGGCACTTTCGGGATACACAAGACAGGACAAAAATCGACTTCCATTATCAAGAGGTGAGTACTAGTTTTTATTCTAAATAAATGCGTTGATCAGAGAAAAGAAAACTAATGTAAAAAAAGTTGTGAATGATGCCATTATTTCTCTTAATTGGGGAATTGGAAAAAGACTTAGTGTGGAGTTGACTGGAAATAATAAGCCTGAGTATGGAAAAAAAGTTGTTGCATAAGTCAGTAAAAGGCTGGAACAGGAGTATGGTTCAGGATTTGATAAAACATCAATTTCAAGAATGATTAAGTTTTATCAGGAATTTCCTTACTTTGAAAAAGTTGCGACACTGTCGCAACAATTGACCTGGTCGCATTTTGTAGAGATTCTGCCAATACAAGATGAGTTAAAAAGAGATTTTTATGCCGCAATGTGTATGCAGGAAAACTGGTCAGTGCGAACACTGCGTGAAAGAAAAAAATCCATGCTTTATGAACGAACTGCAATATCGAAGAAAGCAGAAGAAACGATTAAAAATGAAATTGCGGAATTACGAGATGATGGAAAAATGAGTCTGGATCTTTTTTACAGAGATCCATATATGCTTGATTTTCTCGGTTTACGTGATACTTATAGTGAAAAAGATTTAGAAAATGCTATTCTTGCAGAATTAGAAAAATTTATTCTGGAAATGGGAACGGATTTTGCATTTTTAGCAAGACAGAAACATTTTGTACTGGATGGCAAGGACTACTATATGGATTTATTATTCTACCATAGAGGCTTGAGAAGGTTGGTTCTTGTTGAACTAAAGCTTGGGGAATTTGAACCGCAGGATAAAGGACAAGTCGAGCTGTATTTGCGATGGCTGGAAAAGAATGAAAGAGCGGAAGGTGAAGAAAGTCCGGTTGCACTTATATTATGTGCAGAAAAATCGCAGGAAACCATAGAATTAATGCAATTGGATCATGGAAATATTCATGTGGGACAGTATATGACCAAAATGCCTCCAAAAGAACTTTTAGAACAGAAGTTATCCCTTGCTATTGCAAATGCGAGAGAATTGTTAGAACAAAGGAAAGAAGAATAGAAATTTTCAATTTAATAATGAAGTATAGAGAAAGGCGTGAGTCATAGAAATGTGGCTTGCGTCTTTTTCTGTCTGGAAAGGAAGTGAGGTAGAATGGCACAAGTCTTTCGTGTAGAACGAAACAAGAATTTTACTGTAATGAGCAACCATCATTTCAAGAACAAAAATTTGTCATTAAAGGCAAAGGGATTGTTATCCTTGATGTTAAGTCTGTCAGAGGACTGGAATTACAATATGCAGGGACTGGCATCTCTGAGCAGGGATGGAATTGATTCTGTCCGGTCAGCACTTAAAGAACTGGAACATTACGGGTATGTGAAGCAAAATAAGGTTAGAAATGAATATGGGCTTTTTACGGATACGGAGTATATCATCCAGGAGATTCCAATGTGCTAAGAAAATCAGACAAATATATTTTTTCAAGAATTTGTTGTAAAAATGTGGTCAACTCAAGAAAATCGAGTGCGAAAGTAATGGTAAAGCCTTCGTGAAGCCTTTAAAACCAAGGCTACACAAATTTCATCATAAATGTTATCAATATTATCTGCTATTAATATCTCTTTTTTCATTATCGATTCCCTTCTATAACTTGAAATGCCAAATTGGCATTTCAAAACCATCCCAACTGCTTACTGTTATATTACCCTATTTTTCTCATTATGCCTACTGCTATTTCATGTTCACATATAATAATGAGGTCGCAATCCACGACCTCATCACCTTCATTTAAGCATAAATCACTTCCTCGTTTTACTGTTATTTCTCTTCTGAATTGAACAATTCACTTAAGGTTTCCGCCTCTTCCTGCAGTACCTTCAACACATACTTATCAAAGTGTCTCGCATCCTGTGTCAAAGAACCGAATTCATAAGTTTCCTGCCCATAATCCATAACATCAAACCCCGGAGTTGCTTTACTGGCTCCTTTGCTTCTGTAGGAAGCCGCATCTGCCAGAGTAAATTTTACCTCTCCGTCTTCATAAGATACCCAGCTACTTATATCTGTTCCTGTTGCTTCTGTGTCAGTTCCGTTTTGTGTCTGGAGCTGTGCCTCTGCTTTTGTTACTTCTGCTGCTCCTTCTACATATTTCCCATACATTTCGTCAACATAAAGCGCCAGTGATTCTCCGAAGATCTCAGACGGAACGTGTCCACCGTCCCACTGCCATTCTAATTTTGCATCTGTTCCGCTGTTAATCCATGCAATCTGCATATTCATGGACGCAAACAATGACATGTCACCTTCAGACGCGCCCATCACAATTCTGGTCCATGTCGGACTTTCTGTATCTTCATCTCCTATATAGTTGATTGGATTATATAAATCTACAATATTATTACCATATTTGTCACCATCCTCAATAGAGGCGATATCGCTTTCATAAGACTCCAGCATTTCTTCATAACTACTGTAGCTTGAGGAATCTGTTTTTGAATCTGCTGACTGCGTTGTTCCGGAATCCGGAGTTCCGACTTCGACTCCCATTCCACTTGTGACCAGTTCATCCTGAGCATTGCCGTCCGAAGTTTCTCCACCTGGCATACTTCCGGCTGGTGCTCCCTCCGGCTTTTCTCCATCTGAGTCATTTCCATCTGGTATTCCGTCCGGCTTTTCACCCGGCATTTCATTTCCATCCGGTCCGTTACCATCTGGCATTCCGCCGCCAGGACCCGCATTTTGTCCGGACTCTCCTTTGGCATATCGTCCTTCCAGAAATGCCTGAGCTTTCTCTTCTGTTGTCATCTGTGACACACTCTCATCACTGAGTGCATTTCCATCACTGTCAAACCACGTCCAGTCATCTGCATAATCCAGATTTTCCGGATACCATTCCAGGTTTTTTTCAAATTCTTTCAGATAAAGCGTAAGATAGGTTTCTCCGTATCCGTTGGTATCTGCATATTTTTCCTCATTATATTCTATTGTCAGATCCACTGCATCGTCTTTATCCCCATCTCCATTGATATCAATGTCCACTGCCGACTCGCTAACACTCAGATTCTGGTCATTGATATATTCCATATATTCCTGAGACAGGTATTTTGCCAGCTTTTTCTGAAAATCCGTATTAAATTCATAATCTGTATCAAGATAGTATTCAAATGCCATTGCCATGTCAGCTTCCTGCAAAGAAGTGATCGGACTGTATGCAACACATCCCCATACTCCATCTGAAATTTCGATATCTTCTGAGCCTATTGTCTCAGAATAGGTTCCGTCTTCATTCTGATAAATGCCAACTGCCCCTGCTTCTACTTCATACGGGAAATAATCCGAATTGTCAGAAGTTGCTGCTACCATCGCAGCATGTGCTCCACCACCGGAACCTCCTGTAGACACGAAGTATTCTGTATTTCCTGGAAGATTTCCAAGAATAATATGATACTTTACAAAACGGATTGCATTTTTCTGATCTGCCAGGCAGAGCGGTGCATCACCGGTATAGTATTCCTCCCCATTCTCGTCCGTTGCCGTACTCTGCTTGCCACGGTTTCCACATGCTACATTGATATATCCATATGCCGCATTGCTGGAAGATGCCTTTTGATTTTCCTGTGCACTGTATCCTGCTGCTCCTGTATTTATAATAACCGGTGCTGTAGAGCAGTATAGGTTTGTCCGTTTGTATTCGCAATTTTGGCACTATCATCAATCACAAGCCGTCCATTCACTTCTTCCGAATAAGTTTTCCCTGTTATATCCTCCTTTCCGTCCCCATTTGTATCAATTCCTTTTACATATGCACCAGGAACATTTACAGAAACGCCCTGATAATCCGGCAGCTCCGGATTTGCAACTGCGCATGTTACGGACATTGTCCAGGAATCTGACTGGCTGTCATAACTCCATGTAATTTCATCGTTGTTTGAAATATTTAAGGTACTTTCAATTTCTGTCTGTTCTTTATTCTCCTGCTCTGCGCTTACGTTTCCTGATCCACATGCTGTGATTCCCAGCACCATTGTCATTGCTGTTATCATTGCAGTTATCTGCTTTCTTTTCATTGACTGCGCCCCTTTCTTAATCAGAATTTTTTACGGGCACGATTATATGAGAAAAACCTTGAAAATTCCTTGAAAAAACAAATTTTTAAGGAAATTCACAAGGTTTTCACAAATCTTTTATTTTCTGTGAAGTAACGGAAAGTCTATTATAAAACAGTTCCATCCATTCTCGCTTATCACTGTTATCTCTGTATGATGTTTTGCAGCAATTGACTGTGCAATAGCCAGGCCCAATCCATAATGCCCCTCTTCCGGGTTTGAATCATGATAGAATTTTTCAAAAAGTCTTCTTTGTTCTTCCTCTGGAATGGCTTCACCCTGGTTTTCCATAGACAGTCGTACTTTTTTCTCGTCTTTCTTTAAAACAATCTTTACTTCTTTTCCGGCCTCTGTATGCCGGATTGCATTTTCCAGAAGGGTTTCTGCCATTCTCTCCAGCATTTCTTTGTTGCCGGCAATAACCAGGTTCTGTTGTATATCAGTTATCAGTATAACCTCTTTTTCAAAAGCCATTGCCTCAAACTCCAGTGAAATCCCCTCTATGCACTGGCTGAAATTTACGCTCTCCTGGAAACTTTTTTCTTCCTGATACTCCATTTTGGAATAGTCCAGAAGCTCTATTACCAGTTTGCGCATTTTTTCATTTTCTTCTGCTGCATAATTAAGATATTTGCTGTGAATTCCTTCTCTTTCAAGCATATCCAGACTTGCCTTCATAACTGTAACCGGTGTTTTCAGTTCATGTCCTGCAAACAGTACAAACTCTTTCTGCAAACGGTTGGCTTCCTCTAAGGGTGCAATCATTTTTCCTGTAATTTTCCATGCCGGATAAATCCATAATATTCCTAAAACAAAAGCTGCCAGCAATGAAAAAATGAAATATTTCTGCTCTTCCATCTTTAGAGATGTTATATCCGCAAAGGCAATGAGCAGTTCCTCTTCATGAACAGAAATTTCAAACTGATAATTTTCATAACTTCCAGATGTTTTTTTTGTTTCCAGAAATTTTTCTGCTGTTTCTATGATCTCCTGTTCTGAAAATCCGGTATCCGGCAGCATATTTTTAACATATAATGTCCCATTCTCTGCTTTGGCTACAAGATAGCTCTTTTTGACATAGCTGTCTTCTTTTTGCTCCATTACTGTTGCATTTTCACTTCTGGCACCACTAATTCTTTCCTGTTCTTTTGGAACTTCCTCTTGTTTATTTCCGTTCTGATTAGATATGATCTGAAATTTCATGTTCAAAATTCTGGAAATACTATTCTTATTATTCTGCACATAAGAAAAATTCAGGAGTGCCAGAATGAATATTGCCGCAATCATATAAATCAACAGAAGTAGTCCCATGATCTTCTTCTTAAACTGTTTCATTGTTTTTCCCTCTGAGACGATACCTGACACCTCTGACTGTCTCAATCACTGTATCCGTTCCAATAAATTTCAGCTTCTTGCGCAAAAAAGAAATATATACCTCTTCATTATTGTATTCTACATCTGTGTCATAGCCCCAGATTCGAATCGTAATCTGCTCTTTAGACAATACCTGATCGTAATTTTCCACAAAATAAGACAACAGTGCATATTCTTTTCCTGATAATTTCACCTTTTTATTCCCAACAGAATTTTTCAATATACGACTGTTTTTTCCAGTACAAAATCAGGTTTCTTCCTGGTTTCCTCTGCTATTGCTTCCGTTCCCTTCTCATTTTTTCTTAACAGAACTTTTACTCGTGCATCCAGTTCCTCCATTTCAAAAGGTTTTGTAAGATAGTCTTCTGCACCTGCATCAAATCCCTGCAATTTGTCCTGCAGCTCTACTCTGGCCGTAAGCATAATAATCGGTGTCCAAACTTTCATACCCCTCAATTTTTTTACTATGGAAAAACCATCTATACCTGGCAGCATTACGTCTGAAATAATTGCATCATAAGAATTTCTTAATGCTGTCTCATATCCGGATATTCCATCATGGCAGACAGTCACCTGAAAATTTTTATTGTAAAACCAGTCATATAAAACATCCGACAGTCTTATTTCATCTTCTATGATTAAAATTTTTGTCATAACCTGTATTATATCTCCATTTCATTTACCTGCATTTATAGTACTATACCATATTCCAAAGCAAATCCATATATATCCATAAAAATTTCAAGCTATCAAATTTAACAGCGGATTATAAATTTGATAATATCTTCCGCTTCTTCCCAGCGTTCCAGTTCTCTTGCCGCTGTCTTTAAATTCTGTTCCCTGGGAAAGCTTCTCCATTCCGTTTCCAGACATTTCCGTCTGGTCTCCAATTCCCCCAGTCTCTCCTCGCATTCCCGGATTTCTTCCTCCTGCAGACTGCAAAGCTCCTCAAGCTCTCCAATCTTTCTGAGGCGGTACACCTCTCTGCGCCAAACACCTCCGGTAAAGATTCCCGGAATTTCGGGCGTTATTGCATCTGTACTGATAAATATCCAGTACCTATTATATTCATTTTTTCTCTTTCAGCAATGCTATCTTGAAAAACAGGCAATAAACTAGTACAATGAAGGCAACAAAATATCATTTAATTTCAAAGATACAATGGGGGGGACTCAGATATGCGGGTTGGAAAGAGTAAAAAGGCGAATGCTACATGTATCAGAAGGAGTGAAGCCTCATTAAATCACGCTATCCGTAAAATTAAAGAGTCAGGTATTGCCCCTTATGTCAGTGGTCTGTATTTATATGGCAGCTGTGCCAGAAAAGAACAGGATTTTAACAGTGATGTTGATTTGCTGCTTGAACTTTCACCTGACTTTAATACAAAAAGATACAGGGATGTTGTGATTTTACTCAAAGGTTCTGTATCTCCTTCTGCACTGGAACTGCCAGATGTGGACTTAAAGGTCGTAATAGGGGACTCCTGGAAAAATAACAATATGTTATATTATAAAAATATAAAAATGGAGGGAATTAATGTATGGGAAATTCATTAGAATCATATTTTGACTTTGCAGAAAATGACTATCTCTTTTTTCGACAGGCTTACGATTCTAATGTAAGAGGAAGTGCTTTAGCAGCGCTTGGCCAAAATATATGTGAAAGATATCTGAAACACATTATTTCAGAATATGCGATCCCGGACACAAATCATGAGATGCGCGAAAAGGAATGGATTTTAAAATCACATAGTCTGAACAAACTTATGAAATATATTATGGATGATATGGGAATCAAAATACCAGATGAAGCAGAAACCAATATGGGTGTTATTGACGGATTCTACTTTACCACGAGATATCCCGGGGCAGATAGTTTTATGCCCACTTCCAGAGATATAGAAAAAGCAAACAGAGCAGTAGAAAGCACACGTAATTTCGTACTTGACGTTTGTCATAAATTAGATCATGAGCAGCTGTAGCTATAAGTCAATTACGTCAATCTTTTCACCTGAAAGCCGTTTTAAATCAAGACCACCCGCTTAGCCGGTGGTTTGCTTGGATCCTATAAGGGTCTATTACCGGCACTGGAGGTTTTATACTGTAAGCTGAAGCATCCTCAACCACCCGCAGTGGTTTATTTGTTTTTCAAAGTTTCGTTTTTCGGAACAACGAAAAACTCCACAATGCAAAACAGGGCCTTGCCCTAACAAAAAAAGAGACTGCACACTCCCAGAGGATTGGTGTATAGATATCGGCTGGTTTTTCTGCTAATTCCCTTTTCTTCATCGTAACCATGATCAAGATATGTCACTTCTTCACTCGGATGCAGTCTTTCTTTTTCTTCTGCTTTATACGGATTCATTCGGTATATGAATCAAATTCGATTACCGTCTGTGACAAACTCACAGACTCCTCCCCACTCCCATGCTATACTGTTTCTATCAAACTCAGGAGGTCTCACTGTGGAAAAAAAGATCAGAAAAAAGAAAAAAGCCTTTGTCAGTACCGGTGACTGTGTTGCCTGTGGCTGCTGTCTGAAGGTATGTCCCAGAAATGCCATTGAAATTTGGAAAGGTATTATGGCAAAAATAGATATGAATGCATGTATCGGATGCGGCAAATGCGCAAAAGAGTGTCCCGCATCTGTGATCGTGATACAGGAGGCGGACGCATGAAAAAACACTGGTACGATTATCTTTGGATCTTATCTCTGACATATCTGATACTGGGATTTTTTAATATCCTGTTTGCCTGGCTGGGACTTCTTTGTTTCTTTATCCCCTTGATCATCTCTGTAGTAAAGGGAACAAAAGGATACTGTAACCGCTACTGCGGAAGAGGTCAGCTTTTCGACCTTCTGGGAGGAAGATTTGGGTTTTCTCGCAAAAAGGATATTCCGAAGTGGATGAAAAGTAAATGGTTCCGCTATGGATTTCTGATTTTCTTTTTTGTCATGTTCTTCCAGATGCTCTGGAATACCTGGCTGGTATTCTCCGATGTACAGGATCTGAAGCAGGTGGTAACTCTACTGTGGACCTTTAAGGTTCCCTGGCGCTGGGCATATCATGGAGCCTTTCTTCACCCAGGCATTGCTCAGTTCGCCTTTGGATTTTACAGTGTCATGCTGACCTCAACGATCCTTGGTTTTTTCACTATGGTTTTGTTCAAGCCTCGAAGCTGGTGCGTCTACTGTCCCATGGGGACTATGACGCAGCTGATCTGCAAGGCAAAACAAAAAGGTCAGAATACCTGACCTTTTTTGTTTTGTCTCCGTTTTAGTGAATCTCCTGATCCGAGAACTCCAGTGTCACTGCCTGTACAAGATCCATATCTTTAAATTTTTCCGGTTCAAAATAATCCTCAGTGGTATAACTTCTCATACTGTTTCCATTGTCATAGACCAGGACTGATACCGGAATTTCCTTACCCAGCTCGATTTTCTGCGCTTCCTTCAAAAAAGCCTTTCCTTCAATTGTATATTCCTGGTTTTCCCCGATATCTTTTGTGGAAAAAGCTCCCTGCCCGGCCATATTTATGTGGAAATCTATGCTGCGGTCATCTTGTATCTGCATGGTAAAGCTTCCTGAAATCTGCTCTGCAGGTTCTTTTTCTTTTCCAATGGACATGGAACCGTCCCCTATGATCTCCCAGTTCAGATCCTCCTTCAGTTTATAAACCCTGGCAGTAACTGTAATGACCGTTTCCGGAGCACAAAACGATACAATCTGCGAATTTTGATCCATCCCAAAAGCTTCCAGAAGCTGTGTCTCACTCTCCGAAAGTTCATATGGAGCTACCTGTTCCTTTGACAGCGTCTGTGCATTCGTCTGTGCACATCCTGCCAATGCTGCCATATACACTGCAAGCATGCTCATTCGTATTTTTTTCATTTGAACGCCCTCACTTTTCATATATTTCAATGGCCAGCGGTTCTTTGGCAAATACCTGGCATCCCAGCCGGTATCCTTCATCCAGTTCTTTCTGAGAAAACCAGATTTGATCCATTGTATTGATCTTTGCCTCCCCTTTCAGTATCCTTACCTTACACTTTGCACAATTGCCGCGTCCTCCGCAGGGCGTAAGAATATGGATATCATTTTTCAGAAGATACTCCTGAAGTCTTGTATCGGCCGGACATTCTATGATCATATATTTCTCCTGTTCTCACCGGAAATTTCCGATGTCCTATCTTTTACTGTCTATATATTCACTGATCTCCTGCATTCTCATATCCAGAGAATGGATTCCTTCCGCACATTCTTTTAGTTTTTCCACAATTTCCGCAGTAGAATCATCAATGTTTTTCTTATATTTTACTTTATGCTCAATGCTTGCCCAAAAATCCATGGCAATGGTACGAAACTGCACTTCCACCGGCATCCATTTTTTTTCATTGGCAAAAAATACAGGAACCTCCAAAATCAAATGAAGGCTTCTATACCCATTTGGCTTGGGATTTTCGATATAATCTTTCTTTTCCAGCAGGTGGATATCATCCTGAGAACATATTTTCTCTGCAAGCTTATAAATATCCTTTGGAAAAAAACACACGATACGGATTCCTGCCACATCATGAAGATTTTCTTCAATACTCTGAAGACTCACTTCCAGTCCCTTACGTTTCAATTTTTCTGCAATACTTATAGGCTTTTTGATACGGCAGGAAATAGATTCAATCGGATTCCGGTCGCTGTCCAGAGAAAGTTCTGTGTTCAATACCTCAAACTTTGTCCTCACCTCCAGCATGGCACACTGATACTGCATCATCAGCTTCATAAAAGGATACGCTGACTCGATAAACTCCTCCGACCGGTTTCCAGTCATAAGCTCATCAAAGGTAAAACTCCTGTTGCTTTTCAATTTTCTTTCCTCCGTTTTCAACTTTATAATCCGGCAAAAAACAGCTCATAAAAATCATCTTCACCTTCCAGCATAGGAGAATTTTCCCCACCTCCGTTGGTGCTTCGTCTCATCGTCGCATAAAAATCCTCTCCGGCACTAATCAGATCCATTTCATATACAGGATACCCCAGTTCCCGGCATTTCTCACAAAATGCTTCCAGCGGATGTTCTTCTTTTCTTGTCGCCAAAAATTCTTCCCGGAGCCTGTTGTCTGCAAGTGCTCTTTGTTTCAGAATATCCAGCATTTCAGGTATTTCCATAAATTTTCTCCTTTTATTGTGTTTACTCCTGTCTTAGACAGACCTTCTCAATCTGTTATTTATTTTAGCATAATCATCTCCTCCGGTACAGAAATATTTGCCCAAAGACAAAAACCTGTGTCAAAGCGATTCTTTAAAAAAACCTCATTGACATCCCTGCTGCAATGTGATATACTCCGGCTCAGTTAGTTTTTGCTAACTAACTTATTTTATTATTATGGGAGGATTTCTTATGAACTTCAAAAAAACTTCGATTTTATGTGTGCTGTGCACTTCTTTAGCTGCCATTCCCGTATATGGAGCTCAATCACAAAACAACGAGGATACAGCAGTCTCTTATCCCCTTACTATTGAACATGCTTTTGGAGAAACTGTGATAGAAAGCAAACCTGAACGTGTTGCTACCGTAGGATGGGAAAATCAGGATACTCCCCTGGCTCTTGGAGTTGCTCCCGTAGGAGTTTCTGCTGCAAACTATGGGCTTGTCACTGAAAACAATCTTCACCCCTGGACAGATGAAGCTTTTCAGTCTCTTGGAGTTGATTCTCCAGTAGTATTTAATGATGTTGACGGTTTAGATTATGAAGCAATCAGCGACTCCCATCCGGATGTAATACTGGCTTCCTATTCCGGATTTACCCAGGAGGAATATGAAACCCTCAGCCAGATTGCCCCTGTTGTCCCTTATAAGGAAGCCCCCTGGCAGACTACCTGGAAAGAGCAGACCATTGAAAATGCCACTGGTATGGGTATGAAAAAAGAGGGTGAAGAGAAGGTTGCAGAGGTTGAGGCTCTGATTGAAGAAAAGCTTGCGGACTATCCTGATCTGAAAGGTACCAAAGCAGCCTTTTGCTGGATCAGCGCCGACGATCTTAGTTCCTTCTATATCTATATGCCTTCTGATCCGAGAGCCTCCTATCTTCTGGATCTTGGACTGGAATTTCCGGAAAGTGTAAAAGAGCTGGCTGAAAATACCTCTGATTTTTCCATTACTGTCAGCCGTGAAAATGCGGATCAGTTAAAGGATGTGGATATGATTGTTGTATATGGAGATCAGTCGCTTCTGGACGCACTTCAGGAAGATGAACTTATGAGCCAGATACCTGCTGTAAAAAACGGAGCAGTTGCCCTGATCGACAGCACTTCTGCCCTGGCAGGTGCCTCCACTCCATCTATCCTTTCTATTCCATATGAGATTGATGAGTATCTGTCACTGTTATCTGAAGCCCAGGAGCAAATTCAATGAAAAACCGCCGGTTTACCATGACGGTTCTGCTGTGTATTCTCAGTCTGCTGTTCTGCGCACTTCTGTCTGTAGCTTACGGTTCCAAAGCCGTAAGCTTTCAGACCGTATTCCGCAGTCTTTTTCATTTTGCCTCAGACTCCTTTGATGCTTCCGTGGTCCAGGCACGGATTCCCCGGACTGTTTTTGGAATTTTGGCCGGCGCTGCTCTGGCCGTTTCCGGTTCTGTCATGCAGGCTGTCACCCGTAATCCCATTGCGGATCCCAGTATTCTGGGAGTAAATACCGGCGCCTCTCTTTTTGTTGTCTGCGGTATTGCCTTTTTTCACATCAGCTCGGGAAACCAGTACATCTGGCTTGCTTTTGCAGGTGCGTCCATTACTGCTGTTCTGGTTTATGGACTGGCATCTGCAGGACACGAGGGGGCTACTCCGGTAAAGCTGGCTCTGGCCGGCGCTGCTGCCAGCACTGCTCTTCAGTCTCTGGTAAATACTGTCATGCTTCCCAACACACAGGTTATGAATCAGTTTCGTTTCTGGCAGACCGGAAGCATCAGCGGCGCTGCATGGAGTGACATCCGCCTGCTCCTCCCCTATTTTCTGACAGGCTTTATTCTGTGCATATTTCTGGCGTCTTCGCTAAACACCCTGGCACTGGGAGATGAGGCCGCCACCGGCCTTGGACTCAACGTTCCCCTAATCCGTGCAGTCAGTACTGTTGCCAGTGTTCTTTTATGCGCCTCAACCACAGCACTTGCCGGTCCCATCAGTTTTATCGGTCTGATGATTCCTCACCTGGTAAGGCTTCTCCTTGGTTCTGACATGCGCCGGATTATTCCTGTATCTGCAGTCTGCGGATCCTGTCTCCTTCTTATTGCAGATGTTCTTGGCCGGGTTCTCGGCCGTCCCGGTGAACTGGAATCAGGAATTATCACTACTTTGATCGGCGCCCCTGTATTTGTTTTTATCATCAGAAAGGTAAAGGTACGTTCTCTATGAAAAAACAGGATATTTCCCCATCAGCAATTACAGCAGGATACCTGAAACGCCAGAGACGTTATATCCTTACCACAGGAATCCTGCTTCTGCTCACACTTTCCCTGGCTGCGGTTATGATGCTCTATGGAAATACCATTTATTCCCCCGAAACTGTCCTTCGCGTTCTTTCCGGAACAGATGCAGGGGGTGCAGCCTTTACGATACGTACACTGAGATTTCCCAGAATGCTCACTGCCATTCTCTGCGGCATGGCCTTTGGCCTGTCAGGAAATACCTTTCAGCAGCTTCTGGGCAATCCCCTGGCAAGTCCGGATATTATCGGCGTCACTTCCGGCGCCAGTGTTGCTGCCGTATTCGGGATTCTGATTCTTAAGCTGGACTATGGAATTGTGGCTGTAATGGCTGTTTTTTCCGGACTTCTGGTTTCTGCACTGATTTATTTTCTTTCCCATAAAAACGGCTTCTCTAATACCCGGCTGATCCTCACCGGAATCGGTATGCAGGCTTTTCTGAATTCCATCATATCTTGGATGCTTCTGAAAGCATCGGAATATGACGTTGCCAGTGCTCTGCGGTGGCTTTCTGGAAGTCTGAACGGCGTAAAAATGGATACGGTGCCGGCACTGGCTGCCGTTGTCTTTACTGCCGGACTTGGCATCCTGCTTCTGAGCCGCCATCTTCTGATTCTTCAGCTTGGGGAAGCTCATGCTGTCACCCTGGGAATTCCAGTCAGTATAACCAGGCTTCTTCTGATTCTGCTTGCTCTGGTACTGACAGCTTTTGCCGCCTCTGTCACCGGCCCCATTGCTTCCGTAGCTTTTCTCTCCGGTCCCATTGCTGCTCGGATTTCCGGAAGAGGACGAAGCAGCATGCTTGCCGCCTCCCTTACAGGCAGTATTCTGATCCTGATTTCCGATCTGGTGGGACAGTTTACTCTTCCCTCCCGCTATCCTGTTGGTGTGATCACAGGTATCCTGGGAGCCCCATATCTGCTGTTTTTGCTTCTTCGCATAAATCATAAAGGAGATTAAATCTGATGAATGAACATTTACTTGCCGCTGACAGGCTTTTTTCCGGATATGACAAACAGACAATTCTTCACGATATCAGCATCTCTGTTCCCCAAAACAAAATCAGCGTTATACTGGGTGCAAACGGATGCGGAAAATCCACCTTACTGAAAACCTTTGCGCGGCTTCTGAAACCCTCTAAAGGAACCATAACCCTTGATGGAAAGCATATCTCCTCTCTTCCCTCCCGACAGCTGGCACAGACTCTCGGTCTTCTTCCCCAGACGCCGGTTACCCCTGAGGGTATCAAGGTTACAGATCTGGTTTCCAGAGGGCGTTTCCCTTATCGCCGGACCTTCAGCGGACTGAGTTCTGATGATTTTTCTGCTGTTTCCGATGCTCTGGAAATGATGGGAATTACAAACCTGGCAGACCGGAGCGTAGATGAGCTCTCAGGCGGACAGCGCCAGAGGGTGTGGATTGCACTGGCCCTGGCACAGCAGACGGATATTCTGCTGCTGGACGAACCCACTACCTTTCTGGATATTTCCTACCAGGTAGAAATTCTGGATCTTCTCACAGAGCTGAACAGAAAACGGCGTACTACTATCATTATGGTTCTCCATGATATTAATCTTTCTGCCAGGTACGCTGACTATATTTTTGCCATGCATAACGGAAAGCTGACTGCCCAGGGTTCACCCAATGAGGTAATATCTCCTGAGCTTATGAAAGAGATTTATGGTCTGGACTGCACGATCATACAGGATCCCGTTTCAAAAACTCCGCTTATCATCCCCAAAAGTCGTTATCACAGATAAACAGAAGTAACCGTCTGTCGTAATCCTTACATTTGCAGGATTTTCCGAATATTGTCCCTCTATTTTTTATTAAAATTGCATCTTTTTTAATGCGCAGTTATATTGTAAGGTATATGTATTCTATAATAACAGGAGGAAACCTGACAATGAACAGTACTACGACTAACGACAATCTAAAAAAAATGGTCACTGCTGCTCTTCTTGCAGCACTGACCTGTGCGGCTACCATGTCCGTACGAATTCCCACCCTGGGAACCGGAGGCTATATCCATCCCGGAGACGCCCTTGTAATTCTCTGCGGTATAATTCTCGGTCCATCCTGGGGCTTTTTGGCTGGAGGCATAGGTTCTGCCCTGGCTGACCTTCTTGGCGGTTATTTTATTTATGTGCCTATCACTCTGGCAATTAAAGGACTGGTAGCCCTGTCCTCAGGTATTCTTTACCAGCATATGGGAAAATATTTCAAAAGTCATTACCCGTCTGTAATTCTTGGCGGTATAGCAGATATCATCCTGGTAGCCGGAGGATATTTTTTATGCGAATCCATAATGTACGGTGTGGCCGGAGCTTCCGCAAGTGTCCCCGCTAATCTGATCCAGGGAGCCGGCGGGCTGGTGATCGCCTGCATCCTCTATCCTCTTATTCGCTCCATACCGGGAATACTCCAGCTGAATCATAAAGCAGAGGCTCACAGCTGAATCACCTTATCTTTTATAATTTTCTATATAATTCAGAATTTCTTCAGGATCTTCCATAAAACGGCAGAGATCAAGGATTTCTCTGTCCATAAACTTCTCATCTGCTGTATGCTCCAGAAGGGCTTTCATCCTGTCATAATATCCATTGATATTAAAAAGAACAACCGGGCGGTCAATTCTTCCAAGACTTTTCAGTGTCAGGATCTCAAAAAACTCTTCATAAGTTCCAATACCTCCGGGCGCAACTATGGTAGCATCGGATCTTTCTTCCAGAAGCTGTTTCCGCTCTCTCATGGTTTCTGTAAAAATAAACTCTGTACAATGCTCATACAGAACTCCCGGCTGATCGAAAAACCGGGGAGCAATCCCCAAAATATATCCGTTTTCTGAATGCACGCCTCTTGCGGCTGCTCCCATCATTCCGGTTGCTCCCCCTCCAAACACAAGTCCGTGTCCCTGCTTTCCCATCAGAGCTCCAAGCTCCTGTGTCTTTTTGTAATAAATTTCTTCAAGCCTTGCGCTGGCAGCGCCATATACACAAATATTCATGATATCCTCCCTGTTGTCCTGAAAATTTGCAGTTATCCACATACAGTCCTCTGACTGCCTGATTTTTATATCAGTTTACCACACTCTGCCTCTACAGTATATAAAAATTCCCTGCAATAAAGAACAGACAGAACGCTCATTGCCGTTCACAGCAACAAGCTCTCTGTCTGCATTATAATGGGTCTGCCAATAAAAACAATTCCATAACCTTTACTCAGATACCACCTCTGAAACTTCAGCTTGCCTCGCAGGGCTCTGCATCAGAAATATTTTGCTCTGTTTTTTGAACAGAAACTTCTACCTCAAGCTCCCGGGCAACCTGATCCTTATATTTCTTTCCGGTAAGAAGGACTGCACTGGTAAGCGCTGTAAATGGCGCAACGGTCACAAGCCCAAAGCTTCCCACAATGGTATCCAGAATTTCCGCTGACACATACTTGTAATTCAGAATATTCTCTATGGGTGTTCCCTGTGCCATAAAAGTCATAAGAAGCGCAATATAGCCGCCGGAATAGGCAAGAAGAAGAGTAGTTGTCATGGTTCCCATAGCCGCCCGTCCCACATTCATGCCGGAACGCGCCGCCTCTTTCCATCCGATAGAAGGCTTTTTATGCACCACCTCATTCACCGCAGAGGTGATATCCACAGCAAGATCCATCATGGCGCCGGAAGCTCCGATAAAAATACCGCTCATAAATATTTTCGTCAGATTCAGATCCTGATAGCCAGAGTATAAAAGGCTCTCTGAATATGCCATTACCGCCCCGTGGATTTTAAACGCATCTGTAAAAATACACCCGATCACACAGGTGATCAGAACGCCCAGAAGAGCGCCTCCTGTTGCCGCCACGGTTTTCCGGTCAAACCCATACACCAGAAAAATAATGATCAAAGTCAGAAACCCTGTAATAAGAATCCCGCACCACACCGGGTTGATCCCGCCCAGATAAGCCGGAACAAGGATTTTCCAGATAGTCAGTATGGTGATCACAAAGGAGTACACTGCTCTGAGTCCTGTCCATCCTGCAAAAGCAATCAAAAGAATCACAAACATCCCTGCCAGAAGAAACTCTTTGTCCAACCGGTAATGATCGCTCATGGTTACAGAGGTGATCCCGTCATCATTATAGCTGACAACCACATGAGCAATATCGCCTTTTTTAAACATTTTATCAGATTCCAGAGAGCCGCTGAGCATATTTACTGCTCTGGTTGTCTCCCCTTTGAATTTGCCGCCAAGAAGCTCCACCTGACAGAACTGCTCTCCTGACTGGATCAGACCGGAGCTTTTTACAGTGCTCTCATCTGTAGAAACCACCTTTGCCTTAACCTTATCTGTTCCCTTAAAAATAACAGCATCCTCATAGCCCGTGGGAAGAACTATGAGGATGACCATCAGAAGTATGGCAATTAAGGAAACAGAGCTTTTTTTCAGTCTGTTTTTCATTCCTTACTGTACTCCTGTAATTGCTGCCAGCTTATTGAAAATATCTGTATTGTCATAGTAGCCGTCAAACTGCTCCTGCTCTGCGCCCATTGCAAAAACCTCTACCGGAAGTCCTGTATGTGCATAGGAAGCAAAGTTAATTCCGGATTTATTGTTCAGGATATGGGTAATGGTTACGGTAAGAGGCTCATAGCTTCCATAAAGAAGATACTCCTCCTGACCGAATTCTTCTTCCTCTCCTGTACGGCTCATAGTCTCGTCATAGGCTGCTTTCAGCTTGTTGTATTCATAGTCTGTCATTACCAGAGTACCGCTTTCTTCTCCCTCCGGATGTACGTCCTTGCTGTCTGCCTGATTGGTGGCTTCCGCTTCTCCCTGAGGAGCCTGCAGTCCAAAAAGCTCTGTAATGTCTTTCATAACCGTGTCAAAATCTGTTTTGTTTTCTTTATATCCAGCTACATAATCAGAATCAAACTTTGCATAGGAAATTTTCTGGTTGCTGATGTTTGTAAGGAAGGTATCATAATCTGTTCCTGCAAAACCAATAGTCATACCGCCTGTTTCATGATCTCCTGTTACCAGGATCAGAGTCTCGTCCGGATGTTCATTATAAAACTCTACTGCTTTTCCAATTGCATTGTCCATAGCCACAGTATCTGTAATGGTAGCTGCCGCATCATTGGCATGGCAGGCCCAGTCGATTTTTCCGCCTTCTACCATCATAAAGAAGCCTGTATCATTATCCAGAACCTCAATGCCTTTTTCCACATAATCTGCAAGCGCCCATTCGCCTTCCACACGGTCCATATCATAGCTCATGGCATCATCATCTGCCAGAGTCTCGTCAATGACAATTGCTTTTCCGTCTTCTGCTGTCAGCGCCTCTGTCTCAGCCTGAGTTTTTACTACTTTATAGCCTGCTTCCTGTGCCAGCTGATAGAGATCAGTCTTGTCTCCGTCCTCTCCGGCAGGCTTTTTCAGACCGCCGCCTGCAAAATAATCAAATTCACTGGCGATCATTTCCTGTCCGATTTCATAGTAATTGTTTCTGGATGCCTGATGAGCGTAAAAAGCTGCCGGGGTAGCATGATTGAGATTTACTGTGGAAAGAATTCCCACCTTATAGCCAAGCTGTTTTTTCAGCTTTTCTGCAATAGTCTCATAGGAAGTTTCCATTTTCTCATCCATATTAATGGTTCCGCTGTAGGTTTTATGTCCGGTAGAAATAGAGGTTGCTGTGGATGCGGAATCCGGACAGAAAGAGGTGCTGTCATAGGTCTGTGCTGAACCTGCTACCGGAAATTTCATCATATTCAGTTTGCTTTCACTTGTGAGAATATCATCTCCGTCATCCTCTATGGCATTCAGGTAATAGTTTGTTGTCTGAATCTGAGGATAACTCATTCCGTCACCAATAAAAAGGAAAATATATTTCGGTGCCTTTACCTCTGCATCCTGTGCTGCCGTTTCTTCCTGAGCTGTCTCTGCCGCATATACCTGTGCCGGTGCCGCACATGGGATCATCATGGCTGCTGCCAGCAGTAACGCACTGATTTTTTTTGCATTCATAGAATTTTGCTCTCCTTTTCCTGTTTCTTTCATTTTATTGAGATTACAGTTATGGAAGCCATTTGCCTCCTTACAGGAACATATCTTATCAGTGCAAAGTCAAATGTACACGCATGCCCATGTTAAATATACTTAAAAGTTTTTACGGAATGTAAACTTACAGATAATCTCCATGCAAAAGATCACCACAGCTCTGCGTTGCCTCTCCAAAAATATTTCTCTCAGTTTTTCCGGCTTTCAAAATAAATAAAACGTTCAATGGAATCCAGGATATCTGCAAAATCCTCCCTTGGCGCCAGCTCAATATATTGGGTCAGAATCTGTGCCTCCTGTTTTTTGTACCTGCCGTAAAAAATATCATAAAGATTATGGCCTCTCATATAGATTCTGATCTCCTCCATATGAGCTTTCACATCCTCTGTTGTTTCCAGGTTCTTTCCAAGAACCTCTGTAAGCTTTTTCCCACTGCTGATCCGGTGAAGATACTCTTTCCATTTTGCCAGAAAAATCTTATAAAATTCCTGCTCAGACTCCACGATTCCAAGCTGAGCCATCACGGTTGGATTCAGGAAATAATTCTCAAAAGAATAATATTTCAGGATCAGTACATTTTTCGGCATTACCCGCGGCAATCTGTCCACATCCTCCAGATTCCGTTCCTCATAATATTTACAGAGCTGATGCTTCAGCATTTCTCTGTCCCTGCCGTCCCCGTCCCGTATCATGAGGAAGTTGTCCTTCAGATAAATCTGATTCATATATTTCAGATTGGCATAGGTTTTGATATTGGTACAGCTGTTTGTAGTAATGATCGCAATCCTCTGAAGATTTCCATTTTCATCATACATCTCTGAATAATATTTTTTCAAAAGTAGAGGAAGTCTTGATTTATCCTGCCTTCCTTCTACAATAAACACAAAATTTACATTCATCAGATCTCCTGCGGAATACCCCAGATCATCCAGAACTTCACTGATATCTGTTTTTTCACTGATTCTGGCATACCCGTCCTCTCCCTGAACCATCTGCCGGATCTGTCTGCTGTTAAAATTTGACAGAAGATTTGCCGCATGAGTAGAAAAAATCACCTGGCTTTTTTTGGAAAGACGATACAGGATATCCCCGGATTCATTCTGGAGCTTTGGATGAAGAAAAATTTCCGGATTCTCCACAATGATCAGATCCGTCGCATCATCCATTGTTTCCTCACAGGTTTCCAGAAGAGACAGCATATAAATGCTTCTCATTCCCTTTCCAAGAGAATTAATGGACTTATATTTTTTCTGCTTTTCATCATAAACCTCTGCGGTAACAGAAAGCATCTTTTCAATATCCCGGTTCATGGAATAAAAAATCTGCTCTTTCCCTCCGTTTTTCCGAAACCTCTCATTCACCCGTCTGGAAAAATCATTCAGATTCAGCTGATAAAGCTTATAATCCAGAAGTCTTGCCGTCTCAAAAGCGTTCAGCTCCTGAACTGTTTTCTGCTTCAGATAGCCAATACAGGAAAAACAGTGGGTACAGGTTTTGGCCCGGTCAAACATACAGCAGTCAGAACGCATCTGCTTCAGCAGCTCATCCTCCTGCAAAAGCAGAAGGTTTTCCTGCAGAAAATCCAGCTTTCTCTGGGCGTCTATATAATAAACTCTTGGAAAAAGCTTTGGAATGCTGATATTGTTTTTCTGATAACCGTCACTGTACCGGATTCTTCCCTGCCTGTTTGCCACAAACTCAAAGGTCAGAATCCCATCCTGATAGGAGGGCAGCTTCCGGCAAAAATCCTGATACCAGGAAGCGTAATTCCGGTAGGGACTGATCATACGCTTTTTCTGCAGTCTTGTAAGATCTTCCTGGGTAATCCTCAGTTTTACCATAATCTCTATATTAGGGTAATCTTCCAGAAAATCCTCCTGCTGAATCTGATAATCGCCACTGACTGCTCTGACAGCATCCAGCACTGCTGTTTTTCCCGTGTTATTCTGGCCTACCAAGATCAAAGCATTCTCAATGTCGGCAATATGAAGATTTTTAATGGATTTAAAGTTGCGGATTCTAAGATCAGTGATCTGCATAGTGTGCGCCTCCCTCCGGATCAGATAGCATATCTGCTTGCAAAACTAAATGTTTCTTATATAGATTAGCAACAGTCTTAATCTCCTGTGCAACCTTCTCTCTGTTCTGTTGTTTTCCCATCTGAATTTTCCAATCATATCATACTTGTAGTATAAACTTGACAGAGAGTTAAGAAAAAATCCGGAAACATTTTATACGTTTCCGGATCCAGTAATTCTTTATTTAAGCATCTCTCACATATCCTCATACTGCATCAAATATTTACAGATTTTCTGCAGATCCTCTTCTTCGCTTGCAATGATCTCCAAATGAAGTTCTTCACTTTTAGAGAATAATTGTGTCATTGATATATACTGGCACAGCTTTGATTTCAGATTCAGACGATCGCCTTCCCCGGTCAAAAGCTCTACATGTCCTTTACAGCTGTCCACAATCTTAAAAAATTCCTGTGCATTTGTAATTCCATTAATTTTCATAGAATCTCCTTTACAGTGTATAATAATCGGTTTCCTGATATATCCCCTGAATTCTTTCTCCCAGGTTTTCAGATAATGCCTTTTTCAAACCTTCAGCATCTTTATTTTTTAAGAAATCAATATAGCTCTGATGTTCTGCAATCATTTTTTTTACGCCTGTAGTATTTTTAATTACATCTCGACCATATATCAGCTTAAAAAATGACAGTGTATCCCATAAGGATTCTATCACTCCACAAACTCTGTCCATTCCGCATGTGGAATAAATAGCAAAATGGAATTTTCTGTTTTGAAGATACAGTTTTTTGGCATCTAATTCCTTTTCTTCCACAATCCGGATATATTCCTCCTGAATATTTTCCAGTTCATCGATCTGCGCTTTCGTAATCTTCCTGCATGCTTCACCAGCTGCAAGTGGTTCCAGTAACTGTCTCATTAAATAAATCTGCAGTATATCCTCCTGCTGCAGTGAAACAAGTCTCATTCCAACATAAGGAACAGATTCTGCCAGCCCCATTTTTTCCAGGCTTTTCAGTGCTTCTCTGATCGGCATACGACTGACGCCAAGCTGACGTGCAAGCTCCTCTGTGTTCAGCTTTTCCCCCATCTTCAGCGTCCCATCCATAATCCAATCCATCAGCTTATTCAGCACCTGAATTGGTAAAGTATCTCTCTGCAGCATCACAGAATCATCCTGATTCATCGTCACTCGATTACTCATATATCGCATACTCTCTTATCTTTCATATTTACAGACCGAGCTTCTCCACAATTTTATCCAGAATAGCTACCTGTGCTGTCTCTTCTACTAATTCTGCTGTATGTTCTGCTGTAAGAGGATCTTTTCCCATCGCAACTACGCCATGATCTGCAAGAAGAAATGCCTGAATGTTTGGAGTTTTTTCAAACATTTTTTCCACCATAGGCACATCCTGCGGACGTACCATTGCAGCATGTACATCCAATGTAGGAAATCCCTCCGGATTTTTCAGTTTTGAATGCCATGTTACAAGTGGAAGATCCTTCTTGGAAGAAGACCATCCAATTGCATACGGAGAGTGTACATGCACAACTGCCTGGATATCTGGACGAAGTTTATAAATATAACCGTGCAGCAATGCCTCTCTGGTTGGTTTCCCGGTCCCTTCTATCAAATTCCCCTCAAAATCTGTAATCAGAAATCCTTCTGGACTACAGTCTCCCAGAGATCCTCCGCTTGCTTTTACAAGCATTGTTTCTGTTCCTGGTATTCTGGCACTTACATTTCCACCACTGCCAGTCTGTATCCCTCTATTATAAGCCCTTTTACTTGCAATAACAAGTTTTTCTGCTATTTCATATGCTCTCTGGTCCATAATTCCATTCTCCTTTTATTCTTCTCCAAAATCTTTTGGAAGTTTCCCCTGATTTTTCATCTCTTCCACAATATAATGAGCTGCCTTGATTCCAAACTCCGGAGTATCCAGATTGTGAGGAATCACAATCACTTCTACATTATCATTTACATTATTTATGATTGTCTGAATCAGGATGGAATCACTTTCCGGCTCATATAATTCCTGTCCTTCCAAAGTGTTATGTCTCATTCCCTTTGTAGGAATCAATAATTTTACCGGATATGTAACCTTACTCAGTCGTTCTGCAAGAATCTTTCCTAATGCTTCCGCTTCCTCCGGAAGAATCTTTATATGTGCTGTATTTGCATTATGGAGCATATATTTTCTTTCATCCATTCTGTCCGGAAGTTCGTTTGTACTGAAATCTACAAAATCAAGACCTCCCAGACTGATTACAAGAGGAATCTTCTTTTCTACAGATTCAACCAGACGGATTTTTGCTTTTGGCCCATATGAGAATCCACCGCCAAAATATTCTGAAGTAAGTTCATGCAGAGTCAGATCAAGAATTCCATCCACCAGACCATTGGCTGCCATATCCTCCATGGTTGCTCCTCCAACACCAGTTGCATGAAAACCGATTACTTCAAGCCCCATTTTTTCAAGTTCTTCAACTGCTGCAACTGCTCCCGTATTTGTAACTCCCATAAGAGTCACAGCTACCACCGGCTTTTCTCCTTTTTTCAGCACCTGCCCTGCACATTTTACCATTCCCACACAACAGGCACATGCATTGGAAATAACCTGTCGGGTTACAATATTAAGACCTGTAAAGTCACAAATTGCCGGCATAACAGTAATATCCTTATCCCCGACTACTAGATCAAATTTTCTGGTTCCGCTTGCAACAGTTGTTGCCATTACTTTAGGAAATCCTACAGGCAGCTTTTGCATTGCATTTGCCGCCATAACGGTATTCTGAAGACCGCCTACAGAAATAATCCCGTCTATTTTTCCTTCTTCATATAGTTTACTTACATAAGATGCAACGGCTTCCTTCATAAAATCAATTTTTTCGCCCTTTGACTTCGGTTCCATCTCCTTCCATGGAGTTCCATAGCTTTCTGCAATCTCTTCTCTTGAAATATCATAATTGTAAGAAGGTGCCGGTCCGGTTGCAGTATTAATCACCAGTGCATTTAATCCCTCATTTTTAATGAAATCACTGATAAATTTTGCTTCTTTATATTTTGTATCACAGCTTTCTATTACCGCTATCGTTTTCATATTCTCACCAATTCTCCTTCTATACAGATATTGTGAAGATCACCTCTTTCGGGCGACCTCCACAATATCTTACTACAGTTCCTTATTCATATAATACTTTTCAATTAATTCTGGCTGAAATATTTTGATTCTGCTTTTTTTGCTGCCTTTTTAGCATCTTTATCAATAATTGCTTTCTTATATTCATCAAATACAAAATCTGTATCTTTCTTTCCGATTACCGGAATCTTATTTTCATGAGAATCTTCATACTTTTCTACTGCTGCAGACAAAATCACATCATGTGCAAGCAGAAGATGCTTATGAGGATCCACTCCTGCTTCTTTGCAACGACGAACGGTATCTCGCACTGTTTTCCATGCAGCAACAATATCTACATAACGTCCAGGAGGACAGATATCGTAATGGAGTTCATCCTGCATTTCCTGCGGTGCATCAATGTTGCCCATTACAAATACAGAATCTCCAACACAGAAGTAAGGTCCTTCCTCTGTTTCAACTACAACCGTCATATGTCCCGGACAATGTCCAAATGACTCATATACACTGACACCTGGTGCAATCTCAACTTCACCTTTTACCGTTTCAAATCTTTCATACACACCCGGCTGGTCGTATGGAGCGATAAACTGATCACCGCATGTTACATCTCCATCTTTTGCAATAATAGGACGGCAGTAGGATTTGTAATGAAGCGGTACCGGATTATGTGCATAATCCCATTCTACTTCATTGCAGATAAACCGGGCTTTTGTAAATTTCTCCAGATAGAAGATATGGTCCCAGTGGAGATGTGTAAATAATACAATATCTACATCTTCCGGCTTATACCCTACCTGAGCCAGACGGGATTCAATATCATCGATGCCTGGTCTCTGAAGAGAAGGGCCGTGATGATATTTGTCTGCATGCTCTGTCCATGACATTCCTGTGTCTACCAGAATCAGCTGATCTCCTCCTTCAATCAGGAAAGTCATATCCGGAAGCTGATCAGATTCATTTGTGATGCCCATTTTCTCTACATATTTTTTGCAGGAAAAATGATACCAGTACTCCAGTGGTTTTGTTGGGATATAACCTGAATTAAGTGGTCTGATTGTTAATGTCATAATAAATTCCTCTCTTTCTTAGATAAATTATCTTATTTAATTGTTCAATTGTATTACTTCTCCGTATTTGTCTGTGTTTCACGTTCCTTTACGGCTTCATCTGAATAAATACCGAGCTTTTTCTTTCTCATGTGTTTATCACACAGAGATGTAATCACCGGAGCTGTAAATGCCGTTACAATCGCTGCAACAGCAAGCTGTGCTGTGGCTGTGCTTGCAGCTGCCTGCCAGGTTGGATCTACTTCTGCCAGAGAAGCCGGAACACTTGTTGCATTGGCTGCTGTAGTTCCGATTGCTGCTCCCATCGCATTCCTTTTTTTCTTAGGCAATGTCAGCTGGAACACAAAGTAGAAAACAAAAGCGGACAATGCGGAAATAACTGCAAGAACAACTCCTCCAATTCCTCCGGCTGCAATACTCTTCAAGCTCATTCCTGCTCCAATAGGAATCATCATAAAAAATGTAATGATTGGCATTGCATCAGCCGCAACCCTTCGGAAAGTAGTATCCAGATTTCCCCAGATGATACCAATAATAAGCGGGATCAGGGTTGCAATAAAGGATTCTATAGGAATGGATGCCATACCGGCTGTTCCCATTGCAATCATTGTAAAAAACGGACCGTCATTTAATGACAGGATAGAAATTGCACCTGCATCCGTCTCATCGCCATACTGCTGTGCAAGGCCTAAATATAAGCCTCCTGCCGAGTTTGTAATACCAGCAATCATTGCCATAGATGTGATTCCAAACAATCCGGCTTCTCCACAGAACTTCGAAACCAGAAGACCAAGTGCGACACCCAGTACAAATTTCATAAGTGTCAGTGTACAGCCCTTGTACAATGGCATTCCTATCTTTTTAATGTTGATGGATGCTCCATTCAGTAAAAGAAACATTCCCAAAAGACAGGCCGTTCCGTTCTTAAACATTCCGGATGTAAAGCCTCCGATTCCCAGCACTTTCGGTATGAATGTGTTTGCAAGAACTCCGATCAGCATTGGCACAATAATCAATCCGCCCGGCACTTTCTGCATCAACTTGAAAAAACTCTTCTCTTCCTTCATCCCTTTTACCTCCTTTTTCTTTTTGGATATTGGATATTGGATACGATTTATTGTGTCTTTATATTACATCCTAAATAGTTATTTGTCAATCTGACGATATCTATAATTTTTAAATTATATTTTTATGCATTTTTACTAGGTATTCTTCTGTTTATATGTATGGATAGAGTGACGTATCAATTTGTCAAAAGCATCTGCGTCCCAAGCTGCTCTTCCCACAAACAAACCATCAATTGCCGGCTGAAGAATCAATTGATCTGCATTCTCAGGATTGACACTGCCACCATAAAGTACAGGAATCTGTTCTGCATTATCCCCAAAGATTTCCCTTAATGCCTTTTTTATTTCCATATGCATTTTCTGTGCATATTCGGCGGTTGCAGGAATTCCATTCACTCCAATGGACCATACTGGCTCATATGCCACCCATATATTCTTACATTCTTCAGGATCTATCTCATAAAAACCGATTTTCAGCTGTTGGCGCAGAATCTCCCCACTGATCCCGTATTTTTTTTCTTCTGCTGTTTCTCCAATACATAACAGAGGACGGATGCCATGCCTCAGGGCAGATTTTACTTTTCTGTTCTCTTCTATATCACTCTCCCCAAACACATGACGTCTTTCGGAATGACCGATCATAACTAACTTTATGCCCAATTCCTCCAACATACAGGGCGATATTTCTCCGGTAAACTGCCCCTGATCCTCCCAACACATATTCTGAGCCCCAAGTTTTATCATCTGAGAATCACAGCAGGATACAGCTTCCGGTAACGAAGTATAGGAAGGAATAATAAAAAGCTCCATTTCCTCTCTATTGATATTTTTTGTATTCTCTTCCAGTTTCTTCAGATATTTTTCTGTGTCCTGTATCCCTTTATACATTTTAAGATTGCTTCCAAAATACAGTTTTTTCATAAGTTTTCCCTCACCATTAACGATTGTTATCGTATTCTACAAATGCATCCACTTTAGGCTGAGAAGAACAACCCTGTATGAAATCATTTGTAAAAAATGCATCCACCAGCATTTCTCTTACCTTTTTTCCCGTAGTAAAAGCTCCCATACACATGATATTAGCATCATTACTCAGTCTTGCCCTTGTTGCAGAATATACATCTGATACCAATGCCGCATATGCACCTTTTACCTTATTTGCAGCAATCGATACCCCCAGACCTGTTCCACAGAGCAAAACCCCTCTATTAAATTCTCCGGAGGCCACCTTTTCTGCAACTTTAATAGCCGTATGCGCATAAATAGGATCCTTACTTCCAAAATCTGTAACTTCTCCATAGCCTTTCTTTTTAATGTACTGAATCAGTTCTTCCTTTTCTTCCTCTGCGTTTGGATCACAGCCAATTGCAATTTTCATAATTTCTCTCTCCTTTTGGATATTGGATATTGGATACGATTTATGTTTTTATAATAACACCACAACAAATACTTGTCAATGCATATTTATTTTTAAACGATCTTTGGAATATCTACAGGAATATTTTTTTAGTATTTTGTCACCGACTGCTTTATATAAAAAAACACCACCATACAGAAAACTATACGGTAGTATTTTCTAATCAGAAGGATTCTCCTTCCAATCAGCAGCTTTCATATTCTCTTTTACTCCTCAGTATTACGGAGCCGTTCCACAATACTTTCTTTTTTCATCCGGTTATAAGCCAGATAAGGCATCAGAGCTGCCAGAACAAGAAACAGCGGAAGCATGATCACAAATGCCAGGAAATTCGGACGATAAGCAAAAAACATGATCACGTTATTCAGAGCCAAAAGAATTATTCTGGAAAGAGCAGTGCCCAGAGCCACGCTGATGATTCCTGAGATCAGAACATAATACAGGCTTTCCTCCAAAATCATCCGCTTCAACTGCTGCTCGGTCATTCCTATGCTGCACAAAACTGCAAATTCATGCTTTCTGGCAAGAATTCCGGTAATAATAGAATTAATAAAATTCAAAATACCAATAAAGGCGATCACGGCGCTGAGTGCAATACCTATCATACGGATTGAGCCGATCATGGTCTGGAATCCCTCTTCCAGACTGCTCTTTGTCAAATATCCCATATTTTTATTTACATTCTCTGAATAATCCTTAACTGCCTGTGTAAACTGTTCCAGATATTCCTTTTCTACCTCATAAGAAATACCGAAGCACCAGCTATCAAGGCTGTTCTGTACATCCTGCTTTGGAAGCACCACCTGTACACCATTGACCGGATAAGACTGATCTGTCATGCTTGCCGGAATTTCCACAATTGCCATTACCTCATATTCTGTTTCCTTCAGGTTTTCCCAGTACCCACCTGTGGAATTTCCATTTTCATCCTTTGTTTCTATAAAATCCGAATCCTCTGAGGCCTCAAGAACTTTCAGTTTTTCTCCTGGTTCATACACAGAAGCGCCGGCTGTATAATCTCCTATAATATCAGTGAGAAGAACGTAACCTCCCTGGGCAAATTTCTGCAGATCCAGTTCTCCCTTCAGTACCTTCAACTTTGGCAGTACAGCTTCATCATAGGCATAGATCCTTGTATCAAGCTGCTGTTTTTCTTTTGCATTATGAATAACCTCCATACCCCATTCATCCTGACGAAGCTTTCCTTCCTCCTGATATTTCCGATAACGGTTCAGGGCTTTCTCATCCATAAAAATATCTGCGATTCCATAGACCTGCCATAATTCATTTTTGGAAATCACTCCCGGCTGTGAATCTGCCAGCTTTACATAGTCTTTGTCCAATTCATAATCAACAACTCTTACTGCCCCGTTTCCCACAATATTCGTTGATGCCAGCAGAACATCTCCCAGAAGCCTTTGTTCCAGATAGGCATCCACACGAAAGCTTCCCACCCCTGTGAGAACCATACAGAGAAGTATCGTGCTCATGGATAGAGAAACCAGAACCAAAGCTGTCTTTTTTCTGCTGCGTCCCAGATTGGAAAGAGCCATACGGTGAATCTGAGCGCCGGTTTCTGATTTTTTGTTCTTTTTACGGCTTCTGTTTCCCTCTGTATAACGAATAGCTTCGATAGGAGAAACACTTCCTGCAATTTTTCCCGGTTTGCGACAGCTGATAAATACTGTGATCAGGGCAAACAAAATTCCAAATACTGCCACTGACAGCCGGAATTTTATTTTAAGATCCAGATCTGTATAGGCTGTCATTTCCATTACAAAAGGAAAAATAAGATCTGACACCGCATATCCTGATGCAAGTCCAATGGGAATTCCCACTGCCGACAAAATCAGAGCCTGCCTGCGTATCATACTTCTGATCTGTTTCTTTGTCGTTCCCACTGTTTTTAGCAATCCATAAAAACGGATATCCTGAAATACAGAAATATAAAAAATATTATAAATGATCAGATATCCAGCCAGCAGAATAATAACAAACGCAGAACATAAAACCACAATTGTCAGAGGATCTGAATTTTCTGCCCGGTTCTGCATATACGCCCAGTTTACACCATAATCAAGAGATTCTTCCCAGCTGTATCCCTCATCCTCTCCATTTGGATAATAGCCTGCTTCCCGGATTACGGAACGAACGGTTTCCTCACTGTTTTTTGGACTTTCAAAATACAGGCCAACCGAATACAGACCAACACCTGTATCCTGTGGATTTTCCTTTGCCCATTTCTTAAAATCCCTGTCTGTAAGGTTTCCCTTCAGCTGGTTCCAGAAGGCTTCTGATACATAAAGCTCCGAGGCATGTCCCAGCCTGTTTCCCTCATACCAGCCGCACACCCGGAAAGTCCTTGTGATCTTTTTCCCATGAAACGTAAATTCCAGAGGTATCTCCCCTCCCAGCTTATGAGGAAGTCTCAATTCATCTAAAACATACGTGTCAACAATAATATCCTCCTCTTTCTGTGGCATAGTGCCTTGTTCCAGTTTGATAAAAGAATTTTCCAACTCCTCTTCTCCCTGTGGCATCCTGATCTCATACTGACGTTTATTCAGATTTTCAGCTACGCTAATAAAAATATTCCATGTATAATCTTTTACCCGACTGTCTGATACTGTTTTTTCCATCTGCTCCGCTGTTGCAGCCTTCAGACCTGCATGAAATCTTCCCCCGACCTCCCGCATGGTAGACTCCTGCATGGCATCGGAAATTCCTGTTCCCATAGCTGCCAGTGTGGTAAACAGCATACAGGTAAGAGCAATGGCTACAATGGCAAACGCATTTCGCATTCTGTTGTTTTTCAGACTTCGCATGGAAAGGCGCCGCATTACTTCCTGATTATTATTTTTCATCCTGCTCCCCTCCTACGATCTTTCCGTCCTCAATACGGATCACCCTGTCTGAAAGCTGAGCCATAGCCTCATTATGAGTGATCATCACAATAGTCTGCTGAAACCGCTCTCCAGTCAGCTTCAGAAGTCCCAGAACCTCCTGACTTGTCCTGGAGTCAAGATTTCCTGTTGGCTCATCAGCCAGGATGATCGCAGGTTTGCTTGCCAGAGCCCTTGCAATGGCAACTCTTTGCTGCTGCCCTCCTGAAAGCTGGTTGGGCATACTGTTCTTTTTATTCTGAATGCCAAGCATCTCCATAATCTCCTGAATAAACCTGCGATCCGGCTTTTCCCCGTCAAGCTGAATAGGAAGTACAATGTTTTCGTAAACATTCAGAACAGGTACAAGATTGTAATTCTGAAAAATAAATCCAATATTTCTCCTTCGGAAAATCGTTAGTTCTGATTCATTCAGCTTAAAAATTTCTTTTCCTGATACAAATACACTTCCTGAAGTAGCATAGTCCAGTCCGCCCAGCATGTGAAGAAGGGTTGATTTTCCGGATCCGCTTGTCCCCACCACTGATACAAACTCCCCCTCCTCCACAGAAAGGTTCACTCCATCCAGAGCCTTTACCTGATTTTCTCCTGAACCATAATATTTTTTCAGATCTACTGTCTTTAAAATTTCCATGATCTTCGCCTCCTTCTTTTCTGCTTTTATCATATCACCGGTTTCTGACATATTCCTGACAAAAAAGAAAAAAGTTCTTACAAAACTGTCAGAACTTCATTCAGAAGGAAAATACGGAAGCTGCTGCCTTCGCCCGGTCGGGAAACTGCCGTAACATATCCTTTTTCATTATTTAAAATTAACTGGGCCAGATACAGGCCGAGACCGCTGCCCTGCGTCTGCGCCGCATTGCCGCTTCGGTAAAAACGTTGGAAAATTTTATTATATTCTCCCCTGGGAATTCCGATTCCCTGATCTGTGATTTCTATCTGGGTATACAGTTCCATCGGATATACCCGAACCGTAACTGTACTTCCTGAAGGAGAATATTTTACCGCATTATCTAGAATATTTTCAAGCGCCTCTGCTGTCCATTTAGGATTGTGATACAGCTTTCTGTCCTCAAATGCTTCTACCATAATCGTAATATTTTTATCCTCTGCCTGAGCATAAACGCCGCTTACTGCCTGTCCGATGGTTTCACGAATACCTGTATATTCCGCAGAAAAGGAGATGATTCCCTTTTCCAGCTGGGACGCTTTCAGCATATTTTCAAGAAGCCACTGCATCTTTTTTGCCTGAGTTCCGGCCAGATGTGTGAATCTCTCTCGTTCCTCTGCTTTAAGAGATTCATCCTCCAGAAGCTCCGTATACATGATCACATTTGCCATAGGCGTTTTCAGCTGATGGGTAAGATCTGAAAGAAGCGATGCAACCTCATCTCTTTCTTTTTTTGCCTGAACCTCTTTTTTCTCAGCCTGATTCAGAAGTCTCTGCAAAGTGTTTTCCAGTTTTGACTCCTGTGTCTCTTTCATAGTAGAAAAACCGGCTGTGCCTGTTTCCTGATAATCCCGCAGCAGCTTCTGCATACGCTTTAAACATTTCAGATAATAAAGACCAAGAAGAAATACTGCCGCAAGAGCCAGCACCAGACCCCCTGTCAGTAATTTCTGCGTCATTTCCGCTCCTCCCACAGATATCCCATTCCGTGTACTGTTTTTATGTACTCCGGATGAGAAGCGTCTTTTTCTACTTTTGTACGAAGCCGCCGGATATTGACCATTAAAGTATTTTCCTCTACAAATTTTCCTCCATTATCCCACACATGGGACAAAATCTGCTCTTTTAAAAGCACCTGGTTTTTGTTTTCCAGAAAATACTTCAGAATACGATATTCCGTCAGGCTTAAGTCCAGTTCCTCATCCTCTTTCCATGCTCTCATTTCTTTATTATCCACACGGATCTGCCCTGAGATAAGCTGCCCGGCTTTTTCCGACTGTCCTCCCTGCCTGCGAAGGAGCGCCACAATCCTTGCCTTTAAAACTGCCAGTGAAAATGGTTTCGCAATATAATCGTCCGCTCCGCTTTCCAGACACATGACCTGATCGATCTCCATGTCACGGGCAGTGATCATCAGTATGGGGATCTTCCACTTTTCTGATATTTCACGGCAAAGCATAAGCCCGTCACCATCCGGCAGATTCCAGTCCAGCAGTATCAGATCCGGCTGAGTTTGTTCAAGAGCCCTGCGGCTGTCGCTGCAGGCAGAAAACCGTTCTGTCTCATACCCTTCTTTTTCAAGCATGAAGGAAATCCCCTCTGCCAGAGCCTCATCATCCTCAATTAAAAATATAAGCATTTATGTCCCGACCTCCTGAGTCCTGCTGCCCTAAAACAGCATCTTTGATCCTGAAAGAATCACTTTGTTTTTTAGGATATCATGATATCTTCCATGAAGCAAGACAGACTCAGGAAATCCTATTATCTCTTCATACAGATCCACAGTGAAGCCTCGGCTCCCTGTGACTTATCCACATTATGGTATTCTACAAATCCCCCCTGCCGTTTCATAAAATCTGCTGCAATCGAAAGCCCCAGCCCCTGATGAGTTCTGTCATGGCGGCTTTCATCTCCACTAAAAAATGCTTCTTTTCCATGAAGAAGGGCCTTTTGACTAAATCCCGATCCATAATCCCTCACAGAAACTCTCAGATATTCCCTGTGATCCTGTCCACTGTCTGATATTATGATAAAATCTGTTTTCCCTGCAGAATCTTCTTCACCCATAATCTCTGCCTGTAAAATTTCTCTTTCAATGGTCACACAGATTCCTTTCTCCGGGTCTGTATGCTCTATGGCATTGTCTACCAGATTCCCCCAGGCTCTGAGAATCTCCTCCTTACAGCACAGAATACTTTTCGCTTCTTCAGGGCTTCCCTCTAAGGGGAAGATATCCTGATTTACGTTTTTCCCGGAATCTTTTTTTGCTTCTTTTTTCTGCAGCTGTTTTTCAGTCCTCACCTCAAAGGATAGCGGTATTTTTCGAACTGCTGCAAGCTGCCTTACAAAATCGCAAATTTCCCCTGACAATTCTTCTACTGAAACTTCCTGCCAGCTCTTTTGTTCCTTTTGCCCTTTCAGTACCTGCCTCATAGAATCCAGATAATCTGCGATAAATCCTGTATTTTTCAGGATTTCTTCTGCACATTCCCGGTCATCCTCCTGCAGTTCTGCCTCCACAAGAAGCTCCGCATTCCCCCGAACTACGGTCAGAGGTGTTTTGATATCATGGGTAAGGGCAGAAAGCTGCTGTTTTTTCAACTGTTCAGTATCCCACTGGGTTTTCAGAGAGACCTTCAGAGCCTCTTTCATTTTTTCCAAGGAAGCCATAACCTCGTCCACCTCCCGGATCTCAGAGGTCTCAGCAGCAAATTCCAGATCATTTTCAGAAATACGCGCTGTTGCCTCAGTAAGGCAGGCAAGCTGTTTTTTCAACTTTCTGCCAAATTTCCCGGACAGGTAACATCCGTTTAACACAGTAAGAGTAATAAAAACTCCCAGCGTCAGAATCATATTAAAGGTTTCCGGCGAAGGAAGAATCTCATTCAGTTTTTCTTTTGCATAGCGCATGGCAACAAAATACTTGATAATACAGATTTCACCGTTATTTTTTTCCACAAAAAAATAATATCCCTTTCCCTGAGGGTATATAGTATCTGTTTTATATTTTTTCCAGGCGTCCTTCTGCACCTCTTCATCAAAGGTTCCGTAAAGAAAGCTGCCCTCCCGGTCAAACACACCGTAAAGACTGCCCGAAGGAATCATTTCCTCTTCTGTAATATCCGCTTCCTGAAGCGTTTCCTTTGTATTTATCAGCTGCTGCTCCGCGTAATTTGCCGGAAGAAAAGGACCGGACGGAATCAGGATCAAAAAAAACATTACCGCGCCGGAGATCAGCGCCGCAAAAAAAGTTCCTGTCACAAACATAAAAATATAACGGCCAAACAGTCCTGCAAGCGAAATCTTCTTTTTTCTTATTTCCATTTATATCCGATCCCCCACACAGTCTCTACCGGCGATACCCCATACTTCTGAAGCTTTGCCCGGATATTTTTTATATGCTCGGTAATGGCAGAGCTGTCCCCCTCTCCGTCGTACCCAAATACATGCTCGTAAATCCTTTCCTTGGAAAAGACCTGTCCCCGATTCAGAGCAAGATATTCACAGATGGCATACTCGCTTTTTGTAAAAGGAATCTCCGCTCCCTGAAAAAACACCTGTCTGGAATTCAGGGAAAAAGACAGCTCTCCCAGAGTTATCACATGCTTTCTTTCTCTGTTTTCTCTCCTTAGGTGGGCGGCAACCCTTGCTCTCAGCTCTCCCAGGCCAAAAGGCTTTGTAATATAATCATCTCCGCCGATTCCAAGACCGGTCATAAGATCGGCCTCGTCTGTTTTTGCTGTCACAAAAAGGATAGGACAATCTACCTGGTCACGGATTCTCCGGCACAAACTGAAACCGTCTGTCCCCGGCATCATCACATCCAGAAGAATCAACTGATAATCATTCAGGCGCCGAAAATCCAGTTTTTCCGGATCGTCCAGAGTATCTGTCTGATATCCTTCTTTTTCCAGGGCTTTACGTATCACGTTCAAAATCCCTCTGTCATCATCAACTACCAGAATCCGCGTCATTTTTTCCTCCTCCTATTCGGAAACCTCTCTTCCCTCATAAAAATGAAACCATATAAAGATTATGACACAAAGAACCGTTCCCAGCAAGATACAGGTCAGAATATCTCTCAGATCTGTATTGGCAGCTCCCAGAGCCACTCTTCTATTAAATTTTTCCGCAAGATACAAAGAAGTTCCCCGGGAACTCCAGGAACAGGGGAAATACTGCCATTTTCCCTGTCCAAGTCCTGTCAGAAACAAAGCGGAGATCAGAAGCTGCCCTATGGAAACAGCAATAGACACTGTTTTTGAAAAACAGAGATTCAGAAACAGATGCTCCAGATAAAGAGGCAGACTTCCAAGCCAGAGAAACACTCCTGCTTTCAAAAAAATAGAAAACGGGATCTCCATATCACCCAATATCGTTCTGTTTCCCACTCCATAGAGTATCACAGAGCCCATTACTGCCAGGAAAGCCAGAATTTCAAGGCTCATCCATTTTGCCAGAAAAATACTTTCTCTTTTTCCCGTAGTCATAAGAAATCCCTGCAGATGACCGGATAACTCCAGCTCTATGTTTCCGGCGCAGATCACAGATGCCAGTACCGGAAAAACAACTCCCACTGCCTGCACAAAAACGGAAAACTGAAGCTGTGCGCTGATTCTTGTCCATGCCAGAAAAAGAACGCCGGCAGCCACAGGAACAATCACATGAAGGGGAAACAAAAAGGTGTGGCGCATTTTATAAAACTCTGCTTTTAGCTGTCTCATTATTTTTCCACCTGCCTTTGAAACCATTTTCGTGTAAAATACCAGAGCGCAGCAAACCACAAAAGAGAGACCACAACTCCAACCGCAGCAGCCGGTATGCTCATAAGCTGAGGCGTATATGTCATCTGTCCCGGCTGTGCCGGCAAGCCGTTAGGCAGAGTCTTTAAAACAGGACACATCACTCTTGGAGTGATCCCATAAGGAATAAGGAAAAATAATTTTTCCAGAGCCATAAGAGGACCGGCTACCTGGCTTAGTCCCACACTTATGATCACCATAACCAGCACTCCTGTTTTCTGCACCAGAAACAGACAGAAGGGAAGCTGCCACAAAGAAGTCAGCCAGATCAGTATTGCCGCAAGAATCTGAGCCGGTACGGACGGGGCATTAAAAAAGGTCATATGAAGTCCTCTTTCCATAATGACAGAACCTGCAAGAACAAAAACCGTCAGAAACAAAGTAGCAAGTCCGCTTACCATAACCGATAACAGCACCTTTGCATCCCAGATCCTTCTCATATCTGCCGGAAGCACCCAGATTGTACGGTTTTGCTTTTTATGATCCTTTCCTCCAATCTGAGAGCAGGCCACTGCCAGAAATCCCGGCATCATCAACATGTACCACCAGTTATATCCGTCCATGGCAAAATAATTATGAGTCAGCTGGGCAGACAGAAAAGCGCTTACCGCAGGCATCAATATCATCAGCCACCAAAGAAACGTATGACGGTATTTCATTTTTTCTGCTTTAAGATATGTATTCATTTATCTCACCCCTCTCTCTACTGCCACAATTTTCATAAAAAGCTGTTCCAGATCCTGACTTTCATCCACAATTCCCTCATATCCCAGTTTTCCATTTGCTATAATTCCTATATAATCTGCAGTCTGCTGAATCTCACTTAAAATATGGCTGGATACCAGAACCGTGATCCCCTGATCGGGAAAGCTCCGGATCAGATGGCGCAGTTCCTGGATACCCAGAGGATCCAGACCGTTTACCGGTTCATCCAGAACCAGAAGCTTTGGATGTCCCAGAAGAGCAATGGCAATTCCCAGCCTCTGCTTCATTCCCAGAGAAAATTTCCCGGCGGGCTTTTTTCCTGTGTCAGTCAGATCTGCAATCTCCAGCACTTCCCTCATTCGCGCTTCTGTTTCCCCCAGGATCAAAGCCCGTACCTTCAGGTTTTCCCAGGCAGAAAGATTTTCGTAAACAGGCGGAGTTTCAATCAGGCCTCCGATATCCTTCAGATCCTTTCTGCTCCAGGGATGCCCCTGAAAAATAATCTGCCCGGAATCCGGCCTCAAAAGCCCTGTTATCATTTTTAACAAAGTGGATTTTCCTGCTCCGTTCGGCCCGAGAAGCCCATATACACAGTTTTCCGGTATAGACAGAGAAATGTTTTTTAAAACCTGCTGTTTTTTGAAAGACTTTTGAAGATTTTTGATCTCAATGATATTCTGACTCATCTTTTCCCTCCTGTAAGTAAGATATGTTTAAGAATCCCGGGAATTTTCGGTCTGACGTTACCCGTTGTTCTTATTGTACCTACAGGATAAAAGACAATTATAAGGAATTTATAAGGAAATATACTTTTGAAGAAATTTAACAACAAAAATTTCGCTCTGCTCCTGACGAGCCATAAAAAGGGGGGCTCCTTAATTGTTTCCTATTCCTCCACTATAATGGTATCGTAATTTAACTCATTGTGCTACTTAAAATACGACTGCTTATCGACTCAAAATTGCCCAGATTACCCCTATATAATTGAAAGCACTTTTTTAGAAGATGAGATGTTTTATCTGTCCAATATCACATTGTTCTCCAAATACACTGTTGAATGCCATGCACAGGTTGTGCCCCAGAATTTTATTCTGTAATCGGGTACATAATCCATGAAAGCTTTTTGCGAGAACTTTTTCCGCATTTAACTGTTCGCTAAGCTGCGAAAATACAGTTTCCACCCTACGACGGAAGCGGAAGATCAGCTGCCGTATTTCTTTTGGCCAGTTGTTCTTATGATTAGATGGTTTGAGAGACATCAGGCAGATACCTTTTTCACGCATATCCTGCAAAAGGTTTTCCCCAGTATAGCCTTTATCTCCAAATATTGTAACCCGCAGATGGTTTTCTGCAAGGTCGCGCAGTCCTTCCCGGTCATCCACAGATGCGGGCGTAATCTCAAAAGCAGTTACATAACCTTCTATGGTAATAAGGGCATGTACTTTGAACCCGAAATAAGTTTCCTTTTTGGATGGACATTTTCCATAATTTGCGCCATCCTCGCGGAAGGAACGGCAGTAACGCGCATGCCCAAATTTGCAGACTGGAAGAGGGAAGCTGTCAATTACAAAATAACGGCTGTCAGGTATTGGGAAGGATTGAGCCAGTTTCTGCCGGAGCAGTTCCGTTACTTGTAAAAGAGCTCTTCTGGTTCGGTTAAATCGCGTGCGGCAGCATAGATGCGGAAAAAGGTGTCGATAATTACGTTTCACGAAAGAATACCATGCCTTTTCAGAATCTATACCAATGAGTTCACCACAAATGCTTAGCGTAATTATTTCAGAATCAGACATCTTTGCAGTATGCACATTCCGCCTTTGGGAAACGCATACAGGGACAGACCGTTGATACAAATCATCAATAACTGTATAAACAAGCAAAATAAAATCTTCAAAAGTTGCTGTGAGAGTGGTATAATCATCTTTAAACTTCAACATTATGTGTGCCTCCTTTCATAGCATGTAGTGGTGTACAGCTATAGGATAACATATTTTGTTGAAGTTTTTTATATTAACTAGCACAATGGGTTAAGTTATCTTTTCTTAATTGGTAGTAATCCATAATTTTCACGCAATCGGTTGAATCTCCGTCTTTGCTTGTCGTCCATATTGAATTTCTTCATTATTCTGATAGTTTCTGAAATATCCTCTGTCATAACAGCTCGCCATATTTCCTCTGAAATAAATGCGATATTAGTATGCTTATCTGTACCACCTTCACTTACTGGAATTTTCCTTATACATTTCATTTGATGTACATTCAGCCTATTCCCCATGACATAACAGTTCCCCTGTTGCACGAGGTATGCAGAAATACTATTATCATTCAGTAGTTATATGTCCCAAGATTTCTGAAATGACCGGAAGAGGGATCTCATGCTCTAACAGACGACTTGCAAGGCTGTGACGAAGCGTATGGGAATCTTTCTTTTTCCCTTCAAGATGAATCCCTGATTTCTGGAGATGAACTCTTACAAGGCCACCGACTGCACCCGGATTAAAATTCGTATACGGTGGAACTTGCCTCACAAAAACATGATCTGAATCAGTTTTTGGCCTTGCGTTCTTCAGATAATTGATGATTGCTTCACCCACATCTTCAAGCAGAGGAAGTTCCAACGGATTTCCTGTTTTTACCTGAGTTAAACGGATAATCTCTTTTTCCCAATCGATATTGGAAAATCTGAGATTGGCCACATCACTGCTGCGCAGCCCGAGTCTTGCAATCAGAAGAATGATTGCATAATCACGGATTCCACAAGGGTTTCCAAGATCAATCGAATCAAGAAGTTTTTTTACTTCGTTTGCAGTATATGATGAAGGTAAACGGCTTTGCCTGTTGTAATGGGGATTGGGAAGCTTGGAGAACATCTCCGTATTCATAAAGCCATTCTCATAGCAGTATTTCAGATAATATCGAACTGCCCGCATTGTATGATTTACGGTTGGTTTTTCATAGCAGCTCAGTGATGCCATGAAATCCAAAACATCTTTAAGAGACAGTGTATCCAGAGAAGATATGTTTTCCTTTTTCAAAAATGCAAAAAATCTTTCCAGATATAAACTGAAAACCTTATTTGATTTTTTAATGATTCCTGTTTTCTCTCGATGGGAGAGGTAGGACTCAGCACTGCCTTTGAAACTGTCAGGAAAAGTGTATGCTCTTTTATCCATAACAAGATATAGAGTCACATTTCCTGAATGTTGGTATTCTGCTAAAGCATTAATACAACGGGAATAGGTTGCACACCATTTCTTCTGCTCGATTTTAGATGACATAGAATAATGGTCTTCTAAAAACTGCGATCCAAAATCCATACTGAAAGATTCCGTGTTATGTTCTTTTGCGTAGAGCAAAAGTTGCTTTGTAAGAGTTTTAAATACGTTTTGGTAATAGTTGGATGCACCAGCTTCAATGAGTGCCTCCTTGGTTTGGTTGATTAGTTGCTGCAAAGTTAAATTTTCCACCTTGTTTTCCTCCTTAAGTGCTTTGATAAAAATACACTTAAATCGTGATAGATTATGAAAAGTAAATCAACCAAAGAATCCTTTATTTATAAGGTTTTCTATCGCCTGCTTTGCATAATGTGTAGCTTTTCATAACCAACGCCGCCTTTCTGGTTGGCGATGGCGATGATTTATGTGTTCATGACTTCACCTCATTTCTGATTGTTGCTGTTACTTCTGGAAATAGAAAAAGCCGCCACTCCAAAATCATAAAGTGACGGCCCTTTCTAATGCCGGAATCTCTGAAACAAAAAAAGCACCCAGTTATTTGTTACTGAGTGCCTGCATTAGAATCGTATTTAATTGTTCAGATTTGGTCAGATTATGCCAAACCCTCCAGCGAAAAATCCGGTGTCTGAGAGTGCCAAATCACCCTCAAAAATACACCCGAAATTGCTCTCTGGGTGTCCTATTTTTTAACCACTAAGGCCGTTTTTTGACCCCATTTTTGCCGGTTGTCCTATATTTAACCACTAAAAATTGGGTGAAAACGGCTCTCGTTTGGTCAAATCAAGTCAAACTATATCAGCCCGTTTAGGTATAAGAAACCCCCGGAAAACCTTGATTTTCCGGGGGTTTTGAACCATTTTGATATAGTCTGAGCAGTCGATTATCTCTTGCTGAACTGAGGTGCTCTACGAGCTGCCTTGAGACCGTATTTTTTACGCTCTTTCATACGTGGATCACGTGTAAGGAATCCAGCAGCTTTCAGAACTGGTCTGTACTCAGCGTCTGCCTGAAGCAGTGCTCTTGCAACGCCGTGTCTGATAGCACCAGCCTGTCCTGTGTATCCGCCGCCTTTTACATTAACGAGAACATCAAATTTGCCCTCTGTCTCTGTAGCAGCCAGTGGCTGACGAACGATAACTTTCAGTGTTTCAAGACCGAAATACTCGTCGATATCTCTTTTATTGATTGTGATTTTGCCTGTACCAGGTGTAAGGTAAACTCTTGCGATTGATTTTTTTCTTCTTCCTGTTCCGTAGAATTTTGCGCTAGCCAATGTCTCTTACCTCCTCATTAAAATGTTAAGACTTCCGGTTTCTGAGCCTCATGTTTGTGCTCCGGTCCGGCATAAACGAAAAGTTTCTTGTACATGGTTCTTCCCAGAGGTCCCTTTGGAAGCATACCTTTAACAGCCAGCTCAATAACCTTTTCCGGTTTCTTAGCCATCATTTCTTTTAATGTGGTCTCTTTCATTCCGCCCACATAATCAGAGTGGTGATAGTAGATCTTCTGATCCATTTTCTTTCCTGTTACTTTGATCTTGTCAGCGTTTACGATGATCACATAATCACCTGTATCTACATGCGGTGTAAACTGAGGTTTGTTTTTACCTCTTAATACACTTGCAACACCAGATGCCAGACGGCCCAGTGTACAGCCTTCTGCATCAACTACATACCATTTTCTCTCGATTTTATCTGGATTAGCCATATAAGTCTGCATGGTTTTACCTCCTGTTAATTATCAACGATTTAATTTGTCTGACCGCGGTATCCCGCGATAATAAATAATTCCTGGTGATCAGTGCAAAATAATCGCGGAAATGTCCGAAACCGCTGATAAAACGCCTTTGCCGGGGCTTTGGCTCAGGAGTTATCGCACTATGTCACATTGAGTAATTGTACTATACACTTTATGTTCTGTCAACATTTTTTTCCATATTTTTAAGCGAAATAGAAAAAGAAACGGAACGCGCAGCTGCCGCATCTCTGATCGATGCGGCAGCTCATTTTGCTCCGTTATGGCATAATATGATTTAAAATAATTCTTTTTTATCAGAACCTGTATTTATTACTCCCTGATATCCCCCTGATTTCTTTATTACTGCCTGACGCTGAGCCGCACCAGGGCCCTTTGAAGTTTTGCCTTTGCGTTTTTATACTCCTGATCAGTCAGGCCTGTACGCTCCAGTACTGCCTCTGCCCGAGTCTTTGCCGCATCTGCTCTGGCTTTGTCAATATCTTCCTTCCACTCCCAGGTAGTTGCCAAAAGACTGCATTTGCCATCTATCACAGAAAGCATCCCGCCAATGCAGGCTGCCTCCCGTCTGGTGCCGTCCTCCATGACTACATGGGCTTCTCCCATGCCAAGAGCCGTACAGAAATTACAGTGCCCGGCAAGAATTGCCAGATCGCCTGTAATGCTTCTGCACACGACACGGGCCACATCTCCCTCAAACAGAAGACCATCCGGTGTTCCGATCTGCAATGGAAAGGTGCTCATAAACGGCCTCCTTTACTGTTTCTTTGCTTTTTCAAAAACTTCGTCAATAGTACCGGAGAACAGGAAACAGCTTTCCGGAACATCATCACAGTCTCCGTCCAGGATCATTCTGAATCCTCTCAGGGTTTCCTTCAGAGGAACATACTGTCCGGGCATACCGGTAAACTGTTCTGCCACAGAGAAGCTCTGAGACAGGAATCTCTGGATTTTTCGCGCGCGGTTTACAGAGAGCTTGTCTTCCTCGGAAAGCTCATCCATACCCATGATAGCGATAATATCCTGAAGTTCTTTATATCGCTGCAGAACCTGCTGCACACGGCGGGCAATTTCATAATGTTCTGTTCCCACCACTTCCGGTGAAAGAATACGGCTGCTGGATTCCAGCGGATCTACTGCCGGATAAATACCCTGACTGGCAATATCACGGGAAAGTACTGTAGTCGCATCCAGATGAGAGAACGTGGTTGCCGGAGCCGGGTCTGTCAAGTCATCCGCAGGCACGTAAACAGCCTGTACGGAAGTAATGGAACCTTTGCGGGTAGATGTAATACGCTCCTGCAAAGCGCCCATTTCAGTAGCCAGTGTAGGCTGATAGCCTACTGCTGACGGCATACGTCCAAGCAGGGCGGAAACCTCTGATCCGGCCTGGGTAAAACGGAAAATATTATCAATGAACAAAAGTACGTCCTGATTTTTTACATCACGGAAATACTCTGCCATGGTAAGCCCGGAAAGACCTACACGCATACGGGCTCCCGGCGGTTCGTTCATCTGTCCGTAAACCAGGGCTGTTTTATCAATAACTCCGCTTTCCTGCATTTCATTGTAAAGGTCGTTTCCCTCACGGGTACGCTCGCCAACACCTGTAAATACGGAAAGTCCTCCGTGAGCAGTGGCAACATTGTGAATCAGCTCCATGATCAGAACGGTTTTTCCCACACCTGCGCCGCCGAACAGGCCAATTTTTCCACCTTTTGCATAAGGACAGATCAGATCGACTACCTTGATTCCCGTTTCCAGTATCTCTGTAGCCGGAGTCTGCTCCTCGTAAGACGGAGCCGGACGGTGAATTGCCCAGCGTTCCTTAATCTCCGGTTCCGGACGGTTGTCCACCGGCTCGCCCAGAAGATTAAACACACGGCCCAGACATTCTTCTCCTACCGGAACGGTTATAGGACCTCCGGTGTCTACGGCCTTCATCCCCCGCACCAGACCGTCTGTGGAACTCATGGCAATACAGCGGACTGTATTATCACCTATCTGCTGAGCCACTTCCACGATCAGCTTTGCGCCTTTATTATCAACTTCAATGGCATTGAGAAGTGCCGGCAGTTCATCGTGCGCAAAGCGGATGTCCAGAACCGGACCGATGACCTGCACAACTTCGCCAACGTGTTTCTCGCTCATTTATGAATCTCCTCTATTTTTTGTTATCATCCGAAACATTACTGTCTGCAGTCAGCTTTACAGTCCTTCCGCGCCTGCAACGATCTCCGTGATCTCCTGAGTGATACTTGCCTGACGGGCGCGGTTATAAAACAGGTTCAGCTGATCGATCATTTCTCCTGCATTTTTTGTTGCCGCATCCATGGCTGTACGTCTGGCTGCCAGCTCACTTGCCAGACTGTCGCACACGCCTCCGTAGATCAGCCCTGCCAGATATTCCGGAACAATGGCATCAAACACCTCCGTACTGCCCGGCTCATAAAGTATCAGATTTCTTGTTACAGAATTTTTTTCCTCTGATTCATTTTTAAGATCTGTCAGAGGAAGCACAGAAAACACATCCGGCTGCTGTGAAAGCATGGACACAAAGCTGGTATAGCAAAGCTCTATGTGACCAAATTCTCCCTCCCGGAATTTTCTGCAGAGAATATTTGCGATTTGAAAACAGTCCCCGACAGAAATATCTGCGATTTCTCCAAATTCTTCCGTAACGATTTCAATCTTCCTGCGGTTAAAATATTCTACAGCCTTTTTTCCTACAGGCAGAACCATGTAATCCCGTCCGGCGCTGTCTTCTTCCATACGTTTGAACAGATTGGCATTATAGCCTCCGGCCAGACCGCGGTCACCGGCAATCACTACATAACAGAATTTTTCGCTTCTGGCCTCTGCCGCGTACACAGAACTGAAATCCGTATTATTTACAGCAATATCCTTCAGTGTACTGTGCAGAGTGCGGAAATACGGTCTGCAGACTTCAGCCCGCTCCTTGGCCTTACGCAGCTTGGAGGATGCTACAAGTTCCATTGCCTTGGTAATCTGCATGGTACTCTGTACACTTTTGATGCGCAGCTTTACCGCTTTCATGTTTGCAGCCATACTGTCTCCTCCTTACTGTTTTGCAGCTTCCGTTTCCAGAAAATCTCCTGTGAAGTTTTCCAGAGCTTTTTTTAATTTTTCTTCTGTTTCTTTTTCCAGCTTTCCTGTGCTGCGGATCTCCTGCATTGCCGCTGCTCCGTCTGCATCCGAATCCAGGAAACTGTACAGCTTTTTCTCATACTGACGCACATCTTCGGTTTTTATGTCTGTAAGGACTCCGTTGATTACCGCATACAGAATCGCTACCTGCTTCTCTACAGGAACCGGCTCGTTCTGATCCTGCTTCAAAACTTCTACAATACGTGCTCCCTGCTCCAGACGAGCCTTTGTATCCGCATCCAGATCAGAGCCAAACTGAGCAAAGCTTTGCAGCTCACGATACTGAGAATAGATCAGCTTCAGAGTTCCGGCAACCTTTTTCATTGCTTTTATCTGCGCGTTTCCGCCAACTCGGGATACGGAAATACCCGGGTTTACAGCCGGCATAACACCAGAATGGAAAAGTTCTGTTTCCAGGAATATCTGTCCGTCTGTAATAGAAATTACATTGGTTGGAATATAGGCTGATACGTCTCCGGCCTGTGTCTCGATAATCGGAAGCGCAGTCAGAGAACCTCCGCCATGCTCATCATCTAGCTTGGCAGCGCGCTCCAGAAGTCTGGAATGAAGATAAAATACATCTCCCGGATAAGCCTCACGTCCCGGTGGACGACGTATCAGAAGAGAAAGCGCACGATATGCAACCGCATGTTTACTCAGATCATCATAAATGATCAGCACATGCTTTCCTTTGTTCATAAAATACTCGCCCATTGCGCATCCGGAATAAGGCGCAATATACTGCAGCGGGCTTGCCTCGGAAGCAGTCGCCGCCACTACCATGGTGTATTCCATTGCTCCGTTTCTGGTAAGCGTTTCTACCAGAGAAGCAACTGTAGACCTTTTCTGTCCAATGGCAACATAAATACAGATCATGTCCTTGCCTTTCTGGTTAATGATCGTATCTACTGCCAGCGTTGTTTTTCCGGTCTGACGGTCGCCGATGATCAGCTCTCTCTGTCCTCTTCCAATAGGAATCATGGAGTCGATCGCCTTAATTCCTGTCTGCAGAGGTTCATGTACTGAACGTCTTTCACAGATTCCCGGCGCCGGGCTTTCAATAGCCCGAAATTCTTCTGTTACAACAGGTCCCGCTCCGTCAATAGGCTGTCCCAGAGCATTGACAACACGACCGATCATGGCGTCTCCCACCGGAACGGATACTACCTTTCCGGTACGCTTTACTGTCTGGCCTTCACCAATGCTCTCACCGGAACCAAATAATACAATAGACACACTGTTTTCTTCCAGGTTCTGCGCCATGCCGTAGCTTCCGTCCTCAAATTCCAGAAGCTCTCCGGCCATACAGTTCACAAGACCGCTGGCTCTGGCAATTCCGTCACCTACCAGCAGAACTGTACCGGTCTCATCCTGTTTAATAGTGTTTTCGTAATATTTGATCTGACTGCGGATGACCCTGGATATCTCTTCAGGTTTTAATTGCATGTTTCCATACCATCCTTTAAACAATTATTTCGTCAAGTTTTCTGGAAAGACCGGACAAACGGCTCTGGACTGTGCCATCCAGAAGCTTTCCTTCCAGCTCCACACGAAGCCCTGCCACTACAGAAGGATCTTTCTTCTGAAGTAAAGATACTTTTTTGCCGCTGATCTTCTCCAGTTTCTGTTTCAATGCTTCCATCTGAGCGTCACTTAAAGCCACCGCGCCTGTCACCACTGCCTCAGCGATTCCATGATCCGCGTTATAACGCCTCCTGAATTCTTCACAGCAGCTTCCATATTCTCTGAGAATATTCCGCTCACATAAAAGCTTTATAAAATTCACCAAATATTTCTGTGCCTGTGAGCCAAAGGCTTCATCTATAAGCTTTGCCCTCTCCTCCCAGGGAACAGAGGGCTCGCTTAAAAGCTTCATATAATCCGCATTTTCATGAAAAATCTGCCGGATTTCCTCCATCTGTCCGCCTATGGCTTCCACAAGCTGTTCTTCGACAGCAAGCTCATACAGGCTGCCGCCGTACATTCTGGCAGTCTGTGTCATGATGTCTCACCCACATTCGCAATAAAATCATCAATGAGTTTCGCGTGATCCTCCTCAGAAATCTCTCTCTCGATCACCTTACCTGCTATCTCCATTGCCATGCCGCCAATTTCATCCTTGATCTCATTGACTGCTTTTCGCTTTTCCTGCGCAATATCTGATTCTGCCTTGGCTTTCATGGCTGCCGCCTGACTTGCCGCCTCTTTCAGAAGCTCCTCACTCTGAACTGCAGCTGTCTTCTGAGCTGCCGCCACGATCTCATTGGCTTTATTTCTTGCATCACGTATTCCCTGCTCATACTCAGACTTCATAGTCTCGGCCTCTTCTTTTGCTTTTACCGCCTCCTGAATCTGAGCATCTGCCAGTTCTTTACGTTTTGCCAGCATATTATTAATCGGCTTAAACAAAAATCTTTTGATCAGATACACCTGTAAAAAAAGATTGCAGATCTGTGCAATAAAGGTCCAGGGCACAATTCCGACTAATTCCTGTACCTGCATAAATTTAACCTCCTGTTCTTATACCCGACTGTTATCCCAGGAAATTCATGAACATGCCAGGCGCTACAAAGATCAGCAACAGACCTGTAACAAAACCATAAATACCGGTTGTCTCTGCAATGGCACAGCCAAGAAGCATGGTGGAAGTTACGTCTCCTTTACATTCCGGCTGACGTCCGATCGCCTCAAGTGCCTTTGCCACAGCGTTACCTTCACCGATACCAGGTCCAATACCTGCAATAAGCGCACATCCTGCTCCAATCGCACATCCTGCAAGTGCAATACCTTTTGCTAAAATCTGAAAATCCATAATACAAACCCTCCTGTTATTTTAATTTTTTATGATTCCTATGATTCTTCTGCTGCATTGGCAATGTACATAACCGTCAGCATACAGAATATAAACGCCTGCATAAAGCCTGAGAACCAGTCAAAGTAAACAGACAGAACTGCAGGAATACCCACATCAAGAATGGGGATTTTTGCCAGAACATCTCCTACAATACCTGGAAGAAGTCCCAGAAGTGCCGAGCTGGCAACTGCCAGTGCTCCGTAGATCAGTCCGTTGATAACCACACCGGAAAGAATGTTTCCAAAATGTCGGCATGCCATGCTGATAGGCGTAGCCAGCTCAGAAAGAACATTAAACGGCGTCATAATGGCAATAGGTGTTGTAAATCCCTTCAGATATCCGCCCACACCGCCTGTTTTGATCTTCTGAGCAGTGATCATGATAAATACCACAACTGCCCAGGCTGCCTCAGTGGACAAGTCTGCCGTAGGGCTTCGCAGCCCGATCAGACTGATCAGATTGGATACAATGCTTGTGGCAAACAGAGCCGCTACAAAAGGAATCAGATGGCGGAATTTTTCTCCCATGTTTCCAACCACAAATTTATTCGCCTGCTCCACGATCATTTCTGCCAGCGCCTGCCGCTTGGAAATATTCTCCACCTTCAGATCATGGGTCAGCCAGATACAAAGTCCTGTGATCAGGATCATAACGATCCAGCTTACGATCATTGTCTCGCTGATCTGAATATCTCCCAGAATGGGGATTTCCGTCGGAATGGTAAAATAGACCTTTGCTCCGGATATGTCCAGTTCCATGTACGCTTCCACCTCCCGTCTTTTTATTTTTAAATACTATGGAAAACTGCTGCGAGTTATTTACAGTCAGTATTTCATCCTATTTTTTCTTAAAAATCGCATTCAGCTTGATCCCCATGGAAGGGAACAGAAGCGGTAAAAGTCCTGCAGCAAACTGAAAACAGGGAGCAATAATAGCGGCTATGCCCCAGCCCAGCTGAAGAAGCATTCTCTGAGAATAGCTGGCTTTCAGTCTCATGCGGGCAGATCCCTCGTCTTCACAGGCTGCAGCCTTCTGTACGGTTAGTCCCATAAGAAAAAAGTTCAGAACAGCCACTGCTCCGCCTCCCAGGCCTCCGAGGATCACTGTGTAATCAAACGGTACTTTCTCCGGCATCGTGCCATGAAGAACAGCAAATACGATCCACATAAGGACAATTCCTGTAAGTGTATAAATGATCACTTTTTTTGTTTCTTTTTTTACTGCCGGCTGAATTTCACCAAACATATTATATCTTCCCTTCTGTTATTAAATACATTATCAGCTCAGTTAATTACATATTTTCTCTCACGTCCGTACCTGTATGCGGAATTTCTGTATTTACACATGTCTGTTAAAAGACACTTTTTTATGCTTTTTTTTGTCTTCCTTTTTCTGTTCTTCCATGATCTTCAGATAAAGCTTATAGGCTACCATGAACGAACCTCCCAAGCCGAAAAAGAACCCCGGAATATAGACCCATGCCCCAACTCCCATATGAATGTTCAGCCACCAGCACAGGGCAAGGCATAAAAATACAGGAGTCACAAAGGACAGACCAAACTGTGTGAGCATGGTAATATTTTTCAGCATATCAGCCCAATTTTTCACAACTGCATTCTCCTCTTACACTCATCACTCCATCTCCAACGGTAAGTGTTGTGGATATTTTATCATAATTGTATAAAAAATACAACTTTTTATTGTGTATATTAACGACTTTTTTGTTCTGTTCCATTAAAAAATATGTAAATATTTCAATCTTTTCGTTGTTTTTTTGCAGTGTTTCCTATAAGAAATTCAAAAAATCCCGGGGAATCTGCATAAACAGACTCTCCGGGATTCTTCCTGCATGATAAATTATGAACATCCAGACTCTTGCTTATTTTTCGTACTCTACAACAACGGTTTCTCCCGGTACTGCAGCTCCCGCATGAGGAGTTACCCCCTTGATATCATCCATGTTTGTGACGATCATAGGAGTTACACAGCTGTAGCCTTTTTCTTTAATGAAATCCATATCAAATTCCATCAGAAGATCTCCTTTTTTTACAGAAGCTCCGGCTTCTACCTTTGGAATATATCCCTCTCCCTTCAGGGCAACAGTGTCCATTCCGATGTGGATCAGAAGCTCCAGACCGTCCTGTGTGTTGATGCCGATTGCATGTTTTGTATCTGCGATCATGGATACTGTTCCGTCTGCCGGGCTGTATACCTTTCCTTCAGATGGCTCGATAGCAATTCCGTCACCCAGGATCTTCTGAGCAAACATCGGATCCTCAATATTTTCCAGAAGCACTGCCTCGCCCTTTAACGGTGCATAAAGCTTATTGTTTTTTTCTTTTTTACCAAATAATCCTTTAAACATGATCGTATCCTCTCTTTCTTTTTTGCTACTGTCTACTTCATTTCCGGTGATCCTGCCAAATACCTTCCGGCTTATATCCGCTGACAGCATTCTGTTCCGTGTGTGCCGGAATTTTGGCAGAAAACACATCTGAACACCCGGAGAAATATTACCTGTAAACAGTTATTACTTTTCTTATCCTAACATATCTTTACAGCTTATTTCAATGTAATCTGCAAGCCTAAATATATTTTATACTCAGACTTTGACCAGAAGCAGACCATTCTCTCTGCCCCTGACAGCAGAAAGGAGGATGCCGCAGCACCCTCCCTCTTGTTATGTATATTATTTACATAATTTTTTGAACTCATCCGCTACGAACTGAACCTGTGTACCTACAATAACCTGTACATTTGTTTTGCTCGGACGGATCACGCCTGCTACACCGGCTGATTTGATCTTTTTCTCATCAACCTGAGTATAGTCTTTGATCTCAAGACGAAGTCTTGTGATGCAGTTGTCGATTGTGGACACGTTCTGCGGTCCGCCAACACCCTCAAGGATGATCTTTGCAACTGCTGTAAAGTCGTTGTTTGCAAGAACTACTTTTGTCTCATCTTCATCGTCGTCTTCACGTCCCGGAGTTTTAAGATCAAACTTAACGATTGCGAAACGGAATACTACGTAGAATACGATAAATGCTGCGATTCCAAGAGGAATGATCAGCCATGTTTTCTGTGCAGCCGGCAGAGATGCGGAGAACAGGAGGTCTGTGGCACCTGCGGAGAAGGAGAATCCTGCACGGAATCCAAGAGATACTGTAATAAATGTAAAGATACCATAAAGCAGAGCATAGATTACATACAGTACCGGAGCAAGGAACATAAATGCGAATTCAAACGGCTCTGTAACACCGCAGATGAAAGAACATACTGCTGCGGAAGCTACAAGACCGATAGCGATTTTTTTCTTGTTGTCTTTTGCTGTGTGGATCATAGCAAGGGCTGCGCCAGGGATACCAAACATCATACATGGGAAGAATCCGGACATGTACATACCAAGGCTCCAGGAAACATCTGCTGATGTTTTGCCAGCCCAGAAGTTTGTGATATCACCAAGACCGATAGTATCAAACCAGAATACGTTGTTCAGTGCATGATGCAGACCTGTCGGGATCAGAAGTCTGTTCAGGAATGCGTAGATACCGGCACCTACAGCGCCCATGTTTGCAATACCTTTACCTAATGCTACCAGTCCGCCGAAGATCAGAGGCCAGATAAACAGAAGGACAGCTGCAACGATAATGGAAACAACACCTGCAACCATGGCTACGCAGCGTTTTCCGCTGAAGAATGCAAGCCAGTTCGGAAGTTTTGTGTTCTTGAATCTGTTGTAGCATGTAGAACCGATCACACCGGCAATGATACCGATAAACGGGTTCTGAATCTTCTGGTAAGCCAGAAGCTGTGTTGCGTTTTCAGCAACGCCAGGTCTGAGAATTGTAACAACTGCTTCACTGAGAAGTGTTGTCATCATCAGCCAGGAAGCAAGAGCTGCAAGACCTGCTGTACCATCGTGATCGTCAGACATACCGACACCGACGCCGATCGCAAACAGAATTGCCATGTTATCAATGAGTGCTCCGCCTGCCTTAACAAGGAACAGACCGATTGTAGGGATGATACCTGTGATCTCCCCCCCCTGCATGGTGGCCGGACACAGAAGGTATCCAATACCCATAAGGATACCGCAGATCGGCAGACATGCAACTGGAAGCATTAAAGCTTTTCCCAATTTTTGAAGCCATTTCATAATGAAAATCCTCCTTCTTTTTCGCTTGTGACCTATGACAAACTTTATCTTTTTCTGCTCTTTTTCGACATTTTTCCAATGTTGTCCAGAACATCCGCAATAAAATTTGTACATTTTTCACAATCACGTTAATTCGTGTCTACTCTAACAGATAATATTCGCTAAGTCAATATGTTTTTTTATGATTAGTTTATAATTTTTTTAGATTTTTTATATATTCTTCAGTTAGTTAAAAGTAATCCATGTATCAGTTCCCGGACAGTACTTCCCGGTATATTTTCGTATGTTTTTGGTTCCTGTTCACGTAATACTGTCCCGTGGAGTTTTCGGCATAAAAATACCGGGACAGCCGGGACAAAGTCCCTTGATTTCCGGCATTTCACCAGATATAATAACATTATATTTTTAAGAATTTTCAGACTTTTATTACAAACCGGAAATGGAGATGATCTTTTGCAGAATATGACAAAATATGCCCTGAAAGAGTCCCTGAAAAGGCTTATGCTGAAAAAATCCCTGGACCGGATCACCATCAATGATCTTACCTCGGACTGCGGGATCAGCCGCATGACTTTTTATTACCATTTCAGAGATATTTATGATCTGGCAGAGTGGACCTGTCTGGAGGAATCCAGAAAAGCTCTTCAGGGTAAAAAAACTTATGATACCTGGCAGGAAGGACTTGTACAGATTTTTGAGGCTGTTTACGAAAATAAGACTCTTGTGCAGAATGCCTGTCATGCCATTGGAAGAGAAAAAATTGAGAATTATCTTTTTAAGCTCACTCATGATCTGATCATGGGTGTGGTACAGGAACAGTCCGCGGAGCTTTCCATTACAGAAAAACAAAAAAATTTTATTGCCGATTTTTATAAATACAGCCTTGTGGGAATCCTGCTGGACTGGATCAGCCGGGGAATGAAAGACGATTATCAGGCAATGACCGACAATATCTGTACCACTCTTCACGGCTGTATTGCAAATTCTATTCATAATTATACAGATCAGGGGAAATGATAAACTTTTTATCATTTCTCTTTTTTTGTAAATTGAACCCGATGCAAAAGGGCAATACTATAATATCACGACAAAAGTACATCTGTTTTTCAGAAAGGTGGTTTTTTTAATGGCAAAAAAAGGTATGAAGATCGGACTTGCATTGGCAGCAGGCGCTGGCGCCGCAGCGGTGCTGGCAAAAACAACCTCAAAAGAGCACAAAGCTCCTGCTCCGGTATCAAATAGCGATTACCGGAATACAGAGCGCGGAAAATATGAAAAAAACAGCAAAGGAATCTATTACAGCAACGGAAACTACGAAGCCTTTGCCCGTCCGGAAAAGCCGGAAGGCGTTGACCATAAAAATGCCTACATTGTAGGAAGCGGTCTTGCTTCTCTTGCCGCTGCCTGCTTCCTGGTACGCGACGGCCAGATGCCCGGCTCTCATATTCATATTCTTGAGGCAATGGATATTGCCGGAGGAGCCTGCGACGGCATCTTTGATCCCAGCCGCGGCTATATCATGAGAGGCGGACGTGAAATGGAAAACCATTTTGAATGTCTGTGGGATCTTTTCCGAAGCATTCCTTCTCTGGAAACACCGGGAGTATCGGTTCTGGATGAGTATTACTGGCTGAATAAGCATGACCCCAATTATTCCCTTTGCCGCGCCACAGTCAATCGCGGACAGGACGCCCATACCGACGGTAAATTCAATTTAAGTCAGAAAGGCTGCATGGAGATCATGAAGCTTTTTATGACAAAAGACGAGGATCTTTATGATAAAAAAATTGAAGATGTCTTTGACGATGAGGTATTCAATTCAACCTTCTGGCTGTACTGGAGGACCATGTTTGCCTTTGAGAACTGGCACAGCGCGCTGGAAATGAAGCTTTACTTCCAGCGATTTATCCATCATATTGCAGGGCTTCCTGATTTCAGCGCTCTGAAATTTACCAAATACAACCAGTATGAGTCTCTGATCCTGCCCATGCAGAAGTATCTGGAGGCTGCAGGCGTTGATTTCCAGTTCAACACAGAAGTTACAAACGTACTTTTTGACTTTAAAGACGGAAAGAAAATTGCTTCCGCTATTGAATGCAGGGTAAAGGGCGTGGAAAAAGGAATTGTCCTTACAGAAAACGATCTTGTTTTTGTCACAAACGGAAGCTGTACCGAGGGAACCATCTATGGTGATCAGAACCATGCGCCTAATGGAGATGCGGAAGTCCGTACAAGCGGCTGCTGGAATCTCTGGAAAAATATTGCAAAACAGGATCCAAGCTTTGGACATCCGGAAAAATTCTGTTCCGACATTAACAAAACCAACTGGGAATCTGCAACCATCACAACACTGGATGCAAAAATCATTCCTTATATTACCAATATCTGTAAACGCGATCCCCGCACCGGAAAGGTTGTTACAGGCGGTATCGTAAGCTGTAAGGACTCCAAATGGCTGTTAAGCTGGACCATTAACCGTCAGGGACAGTTTAAAGAGCAGGATCCAGATAAGGTCTGCGTATGGGTATACGGACTGTTTACGGACGTTCCCGGCGACTATGTTAAAAAACCGATGAAAGAATGTACAGGTAAAGAGATCACTGAAGAATGGCTCTATCATCTGGGTGTTCCTACAGAGCAGATTCCTGAGCTGGCAGAAAAAAGCGCTGTCTGCGTTCCTACTATGATGCCCTATATTACGGCTTTCTTTATGCCGAGAACAAAAGGAGACAGACCGGATGTCATTCCTGACGGCTGCGTAAACTTCGCCTTCCTTGGACAGTTTGCAGACACACCGAGAGACACTGTATTTACCACAGAATATTCTGTAAGAACAGCAATGGAGGCCGTGTACGGACTTCTGGGCATTGACAGAGGTGTTCCTGAAGTGTGGGGAAGCGTGTACGATATCCGTGAGCTTCTCAGCAGTACCGTAAAGCTTATGGACGGAAAATCTCCTCTGGAGATTCAGCTTCCCGGTCCTCTGAATGCACTGAAAAAACCTGTTCTCCATTTTATTAAGGGTACTGTGATCGAAAAGGTCCTGAGAGATTACGATGTGTTAAAAGACGGAATGTAACATTCTGCTAAAAGGCTTCTGCAATACATGAGCCTGATAAAAATGGTTCTATAATAAATGTTGGGGCGCATGAATGAAATTTCATGCGCCCCGGCATTTTTTTATTTTATGATTCTCACTGCTTTTATTTTTTCACCGAATATTCTCCGGATATTCCACACCCTCAGGAAGAGGATCCCATTCATTCAGCCCTATACTCTGCTTAAATTTTGCCTGTTCCAGAGTCAGTGGCTCAAGATCATCCTTCAGGTATTCCAGAAGTTCATCTATCCCCTCTCTGGTAGCGTTATCCACCAGGAATATGCGCTCACATCCTACATTTTCCAGCCATTGACGAACCATGGGAATATTGGCATGAGGCGAATGGATCTTGGTGATTACGCCGATCATAGGACGAAGAATAAAATTTTTGCCCCCCGGGCCAAAAAGACTGAAAGGCTCGTCTGCCGCCTGAACCATGGCAACCACGTCCGCCTCAAAGGAAAAACATGCCAGTCCTACACTGAAATGCTTGGACTCCGCATACTCTCCGGGAGAATCAATGGTATTGTCCGCTGTGTTGGTGTATTGAGTTTTTTCGTAATGAAGCTTTTCCCCTTTCAGAGCCTGTGTCAGAGAGGTTTTTCCCGCTTCACTTCTTCCCATTAAAAATATTTTTTTCATTTTATGCCTTATCCTGTTTTTCAGCTTTTATGGACTTCACAGGTTTTAAATCCAAGCACCTGATCAAAGAACCTGACAACTTCCTCCACTGCAGTCTGAACCTGGCTGAGCCCTCCGGTAAGGATCAGCGTACCGCAAAACCTGTCCATAAACCCAATCTGAACGTCTGCTGCCTTAATCGCCACATCCGCAGCGACAACTACTGCCTCCCAGGGAGTAAACCGGATCATTCCCACAGCTTCTCCTCTGTGATCCTCCCCCTCATGAACACCAATATGAAGTCCCAGATTTTCATAAATACATGCCTCTGACGGACTGATCACATGGGCCAGACATACTTCCTTGCCCGGAACACGCACACGGGTAAGACGCAGCCTTTTCCCCTTCAGATGTTCATAATCATCCCTGAACAGCTTTTCCAGCAGTTCCTCTCTTTTTATACGAGCCATGACTGCACTTCCTATCTCTTTGTAATGTTACAGACTACATATCCCAGTGAATCCCGGAAGTAATCCACCACCTCTGTGAGCGCTGACATAACATCTGAAATTTCTCCTGTAATGATCAGAGTTCCTGTAAAACGGTCTGCAAATCCCAGATACACGTTTCCGCTTTTCACTGCAATATCAGAAGCAATCACCGCAGACTCCGGCGGCGTCATATTCATGATTCCAATTGCTGAAGATCTGTAATCCACCTGTGGATTCAGACCAAGCTTCTGATATATGATCGGAGCCGGACCGCCCATGACATGAGCAAAAGTAATCTCTTTACCGGCTACCGTTTCCTGTACGATTCTAATCTGTTCTCCGTGGTCGTTTGGCATTTTATCTGTTCCTCTCTTTCAGAAAGTTTCTGACACAATTTCTCTTTATAAATCATACTATCGCCAAAATTTTATGTCAAGTTGATTTCTTTTGAAAAACCGTTAAAAAACCGCTGTCTTACTTTATCCCAACCATGCAGCGCTTCTTGAAAAACGAAATCCCGTAACAGAAAATATGGTCATAATCATCTTCAAATTCTTTCGCATACATCTTTTCGTTTATCTGAAAAAGAGCTTTTTCGCAGAAATTTTTCATATCGTTCAGGTTCCTGGACTACTTAGCGCTGTTCGGTTTTCCCCCGGAAAAGCTTTCAGCTCTGATTCCCTGACCTTGGTAAGATAACCGGTAAGATAAAGTACGCTCCACAGATTTTCCTCCGAAGAATGCAGATAATCATAGGTAAGATCTTCTTCAATTTTCTCTGTGATATAGCCACCTTCCATCAGAGTCTCCAGTTTTCTGGTAATACTGTTTCCTGCAAAATCAATAAACGACCGGATAATACTGTTGCTGCTGGTATTTTTCCAATAACTGACAGGTCTGGCATCAGGATCAAACTGAAGATCTCTTACATAGTTCATCACATCCCAGGGACAATACACGTCAACATCACCAAAATGATATCCGTCATACCAGCTTTGGATTCTCTCTCCATATTTTTCAAGATCCGCTGATTGCAGAAGCCTTTTTACATCATTCCCGGTAAATCCAAAATATTCATCCATAAGAAGAATCACAGGTTTTTTATAATATTCCTGCATCATTTTTGTAAGCACCAGAAGCGAACTCTGTATGTCTGTAAAGGATGCCCAAATAAGAATGAGTGATACAGATCTGGGAAATAACAAATTTAAGCAGGCCGAAAGCATTTTCAAAGCTGGTTCCCTCCACATCCTTTAATGACAGAAACAATACCGGATATTGATTCATCCACTTTTCGCAGATTTCTGTTCTGTTCATAATCTGCAGTCCATCAAACAGCTCTCTGCTGTTCCTGCGGATATCCAGAAAGCTTTCCAGCATACTCATGGCAAGGGTTTTGCCAAAACGCCTGGGGCGGGTCAGAAGTGTAACCTTTGCCGCTGAATTTTTAAGAAGGTCAAAGATCAGTCCTGTTTTATCTACATAATAATAATCTCTTTTTCTCAGTTCCTCAAAGTCTGAAACCCCAACAGGTATATTCAATTTCATAAAAAACCGCCCCCTTTTATATAAAAGGGGGCGTAAAAAATCAAGGGGATTATCTCCAAATATATTCTCCGTTTTCTTTTACTCCGTAAAAGTCTCCGAAGCTCAGGCTGAATATTCTGTCTTTCTTATCACTGAGATCAATCTGATTCTTGATCAGGTACTGATAAATTCCGTCATGGGAAATATCACCCTGCTGAAGGAATCCCACCAGTTTATTGTCTGTAAAGATCGCTCTCTGATACTGATCGGCTGCCTCTCTGGCAATAACTTCATCTCCCTCTTCCGGATTCAGTTTTCCCACACACAGAGAAACCAGGCCAAAGAAATTAATGGTGTTCTTTGCGGCAAAGCGGTCTTCATACTGATATTTATTGCCAAGGACCATATTCTGAGCTGCAATTTTGCCCTGCTTCTGAGCATTTGGCCAGATTCCGGAAAGACCTGTCACATCACCTGCTGCATAAACGTCTTTGACACTTGTTTCCAGATAATCATTTACCTGGATTCCGCGGTCAATGAGAATACCACTGTCCTCAAATCCCGCTACAGCGCTTCTCACTCCGGCTGCTACGATCACCAGATCACAGGAAAGCTTCTCTCCATCATCCAAAACCACATGAGTAACTTCACCGGCATCATTGCAGACAGTATCTGCGCCTCTTCTGCCAAGGCGGAACTGACAGCCTGCCTGTTCAAAAAGCTTCTGGTACTGTGCAGCTCCTGTCTCATCCAGCTGGATAGGAAGGATCCTGTCAGCCATTTCCACGATCACAATGTCCTTCTTCTGTTCCAGAAGTCCGTAGGCAGCATCCAGTCCTACCAGTCCGGAGCCAATGATCACAACTTTCTGAGCGTTTTCTGCACATTTGTCAATTGCTTTTGCATCACTTAAATGACGCAGCCCAAATACATTCGGCGCAGTACGAAGAGCCCCCACAGGAGGAATAAAGCTTTCTGCTCCGGTAGCAATCAGAAGCTTATCATAAGAACATACAAAGCCCTTGTCACAGATCACCTGTTTTTTTTCTGTATCCAGCTTTTCTACTCTCTGTCCTGCAGCCTGGGTGATCCTGTTTTTCTCAAAGAAATCTGAAGGAACAAAATTCAGTCCGTCTTCATCTCTTTCATGGCTCAGATATTTGTGGAGCATACATCTTGAATGTGGCTTTTCATCTACAGAAATCATTACGATATCATCTTCCGGAGCCAGTTCACGAAGAGTTTTGGCTGCAGTCATACCTGCTGCGCCGATTCCGATTATCACATATTTCATATGTTATACCTCCTCTACGTGAATTGCCTGCTTCGGACAGGCTTTTACACAGCTTGGCTCTCCGCCGAGATCTTTGCAGAAATCGCATTTGATCACTATAGATTTTGTTGCATCATCCGGCTTCAGAACCCCGTACGGACAGTTCATTACACACATAAAGCAGGAACCGCATTTCTCTCTGTCATAATAAACATGTCCATCCTCCGGATTCTTGGTAAGAGCGCCGCTCATACAGGAGATCACACACTCCGGCTCATCACAGTGGCGGCAGAAAATCGGACGGTAGGAGCCGTCTGGCTGTTTATAGATAAAGTTACGGCTTTCATTATTAATATCGTTCAGATCCAGGGTATAAATATCTCCGGAATCCTTTCTGTGTGCCTGCATACAGGCAAGGCTGCAGCTTTTGCATCCGTCACATTTTTCAGCTTCTATGATAATTCTTTTCATATAAGCAGCCTCCTTTTTAAATATTCAGGCCAGCACGTTTTTCCATAATAATCTTTTCCAGAATATCTGCACTTTCCTTTGCATCTCCGTTAATGATTACCTGACCGCCTGTAAGCTGTTTCATATCCTCTGTCAGAACCTTTGTCACCAGCTTGCTTCCGGTTACAAATGGCGGAAGTCCAAGATGGAGCGGCAAGCCCAGAGCCAGACCGAAGCATCCGTCTGCAAGCGCCTGCTCTTCCAGCCACTGTGCTGCAGAAAGTACCAGCGGAAGCTGAGGAAGGTCTACGCCGATTTCTTTTGCCAGCTCTGTTGCAACAATCTCCAGACGGCCGATTGCCAGACAGGGACCAAAGTTTAATACAGGCGGAATTCCCAGTTTTTCACAGACTGCGCGAAGCTTCGGACCTGCCAGCTTCGCTGCGGAAGGCTCCATAAGACCACAGTTCTCCAGACCGCCTGAAGAACATCCTGCTGTCAGGACAAGAATATCCTTTGCGATCAGCTCTTTTGTAAGCTCTACGGAAAGCACATCATGTCCGCCTGCTGTCAGATTAGAACATCCTACCACGCCGGCAATTCCCTTGATATCTCCGGATACGATCAGATCGATCAGAGGCTTCCAAGTATCGCCCAGGAATTTTTTCAGAGATACTTCACTTACACCTGTTAAGGTATCGTCGTTTCCGTGCTCCGGGAACAGATTCATAGGAACATTGCCTCTGCGGGCCTTATATGCTTCTACGATCTCGTCAATGATTTCCATGCTCTGCTCTTCACGTCTGTCAAAATCAAAAGGCATCATTTTTGCATTTGCTTTTTTTGCCACATCATCCAGACATATCTGTTTAATCTTCAGCTCATCACAGATCGGTTCAATTCCCGGAAGAGTACAGTTAAACTCAGAAAGAACTGCGTCAATTCCGCCGGTGGCAAGAACCGCTTCACTTGTGTAGTTGTTTCCTGCGTGTCCTTCAAATACCTCTGTGTAATGAGCGCCGCGAAGCTGAAGATCCTGTCCTACGCAGGTACAGCCTACAAGCTTAAAGCCTTTTGCACCTGCCGCCTGTGCCTTTGCAACTGCTTCCGGGCTTTTCAGTTTTTCCTGAAGATCAACAAAAATTGTATGCTGATGTCCGGTGATCATAATATTTATGTATTCAGGGTCAATTACGCGAAGTCCTACCGGAGCCATGCGGATCTCAGGCTCTCCCAGGAGAATATCGTTCAGAAGATTTGTCAGTGTCAGTCCGTAAAGTCCTGTGGAAATTCCAAGCTTCAGACAGTCTGTAAGCATATCAACCGGATCGGAATTCAGGTTTGTAGAACATTTTACCACTCCGTGGAATACTTCTCCCTTTGCACCTCCCGGAAGAATCCCCAGTTCTTTCCATCTCTGGAAACGCGGTGCATAGGCAAGCTTTTCTACCAGCTCCATTTTTTCATATTCCGGCTTATACAGATCATCCAGAACCTTACGCGCAACTTTTTCTGCCTTTTCGTAAATGTCATCACATACAATGCCCATTTCATCTGCCAGATAGTTTAACGCATTCAGGCCTTTCAGTTCGCCTTTTGCCTGTGCTGTTTTCAGTACGTTCAGTGCAGTATTTTCTACAATGTGGATGTAGCAACCGGAGCCTGATGCCACTGCTCTTAAAAAGTTTCTTGTTACAATAACATCTGCAGTTGCTCCGCAGATTCCTCTTGGCGCCTTTGGTGTGATACGGCACGGTCCGTTAGAGCAGAGTCTGCAACAGACACCCTGAAGACCAAATCCACACTTTGCACTCTGTCCCTCTACTCTGTGATGGGAAGTTTCCATAGGCAGATCCGCGATAAATCCTTCCAACGGCTTATCTGCGCTTTTGCAGGTAGAGCATCCAAAACACTGATTCATAATTGTACCCTCCATTTTTCTTGATTGACAATATTTTATCATTCTGGATGAAAATAGTCAACTATTTTATTTGACAAATTTTTTGACTGCTGTTGAGATTCTGAACCGACTCCCGGTAAATACAGGATGGCTTCAGTCTGATTCTTTTCGGATAATCACTTTCATCTCCATTCATCCTGCGCAGCAAAAGCTCACAGGCTGCATCTGCCAGTTCTGCAAGCGGCTGACGTACTGATGTCAGTTTTGGATTTACCATAACAGACAGCTCAAAATCATCAAAAACAACAACTGACAGCTGCTCGGGAATTCTGATTCCCAAATCATAAATTGCCTCCATAGCTCCCATACTCATGTCATAATTTGTAACAAAAACAGCTGTTGGTTTTTCATTAAGCTTCCACAGCTCATGAATTCCCAGATATCCCCCCTGATAGATATAATCCCCCTGAACAACATATTCCGGTCTTACAGGAATTCCATAATCCTCCATAGCCCTGAAATATCCTTTCATTCTCTCGCTGGCAGTCAGAGAATTTCTGCGTCCCTCAATAACCGCAATACTGGAATGTCCGTTTTTTATCAGATGCTCCGTAATCTCATAAGCTCCCTGAGTACAACTTGTCTGTACACAATCCCCCTGTATGACTCCACTGTTTTCCTCAATAGTAACCACCGGAATCCTCAGATTCTCCGGAAAAATCAGCTGACCTTCCGTATTTCCCGGAATTGTGATCAACATTCCATCCACTCCATTTGAAATCATATACTCCACATATTCTTTTGTTTTATCCAGATTTTCGTCAAAACTGAAAAATGAAACAGAATATCCATGATCTCTCAGCTTCTTTTCTATTTCATTCAGTATCGCTGACGTATGAGGGCTGTTTACAATTCCCGCAATTACACCGACTCTGTAAGTTTTGCTTGTCCGAAGCCACCGGGCAGTATTGTTCGGAAAATAGTTCAGTTTTTTTACTGCCGCTTCAATAAACTCCTGATTTTTTTCTGACTGTGCCTCCATTCATATATTTGGAGATTGTGGAAATTGCAAGATTCGTTTCCCTCGCTACATCTTTAATGGTTGTTCCACTTCTGTCCTTCTTTTTCATATTCTGTCCCCATGCATGATTACCACACAATTTTCCCCTCTGAAAATACACAGAACGGTTTCTTTCAGTATATCAGTTTCCTTTGCTTTGTGCAATGAAGGCAGCCTTGTTTCAGGCTTTATTTCCGCCTCTTTTTCTGTGTTTCCTTCTTAGCGTCCGGAACTTCTGGCGCTTTAATTTATTTTGACTTTCTTCTCCCACACTTTTATAATATAAACATGTCAGAAAGTTTTTGCTCCATATGGACTTCCTGACTTTTTCACTCAAAAACATCTGCGCAGAATCATCTTTTACTGCTGCAGGTTCATCTAAACGGAGGTACATGAATGAATTACAAAATCGATCCGCAGTCCTGGAAACAGGATATGCCCGCTTTCAGAAAAAAAACCATAGCATTTTATAACGGCGAAATAACAAAAAAAGACTACAAAGGCTTTTCCGGTCTGTACGGAAGCTATGCACAAAAAGACGGAAAAAAGGGAATGCTCCGTCTCCGGATGACTGCCGGAAGAATCACAAAGGAAAAGCTTGCTTTTACAGCAAAGGCGATTCAGGAGCACAAGATCAGCCGTATCCATTTTACTACCTGTCAGACAGTCCAGCTTCATGATCTTCAGCCGGATACTATCTGCACACTGGCAGAAGAAGCGCTTTCCTCAGGTATTGTTACCATGGGCGGAGGCGGTGATTTCCCCCGCAATGTCATGTGTTCTCCTCTTTCCGGTGTGGAATCAGGCGAATATTTTGATGTGCTGCCCTATGCAGAGGCTGCCGGAGAATATCTTATGAATTTTATAAAAGCTCCGAAAATGCCCCGGAAATTAAAGGTGGGATTCTCAAATTCACCTGCCAACCTTACTCATGCAACCTACCGTGACCTGGGATTTGCAGCAAATAAAAACGGAACCTTTGACGTATACAGCGCCGGAGGACTTGGAAACAATCCCCGCCTTGGTATCAGGGTTGCTGAATCTGTTCCGCCATCAAAGATTCTTTACTATATTAAAGCCATGTGGCTGACTTTCTGCGCATACGGAAATTATGAAAACCGTGCAAAAGCAAGAACCCGCTACATGCAGGATTCTCTGGGCGGCGCTGAAAACTATAAAAAAGCATATCTGGAAAAACTGGATGAGGTTTTTGCTTCCGGAGAGGATCTGGATATTACTGTAAATGTTTCCTCGGTATCCAAACAGCCGGACGGCAATACTCCGGAAAGTTCCCGTGTGATTGCCCAGAAACAGGAGGGACTCTACACTGTTATCTGGCATCCTATTGGCGGTCAGCCTTCTGCTGAGTCTTTCTGTCGTCTTGCAGAATATCTTGCGGGCATCAGAGATGCGGAAATCCGTCTTTCTCCGGATGAAAGCGCATATATTGTAAATCTTACCGGAAAAGAAGCAGAAAAAGTTCTGGAACTGACAAAAGACGGAGCTGAATCTCTTTTTGAAACCTCTGTAAGCTGTATCGGAGCTTCCATCTGTCAGATCGGTCTTCGCGACTCTCAGGAGCTTCTGCTCTCCTGCGTAAAAGCAGTCCGTGACGCAGAAATTCCGGACGGAGCCCTTCCACAGATCCATATTTCCGGGTGCCCGTCCTCCTGCGGAACACATCAGACCGGAGAGATCGGTTTCCGTGGCGCCGCAAAATCTGTGGACGGCAAAGTTCATCCGGCTTTTGTGCTTTATATCAATGGCTGTCAGACACAGGGAAATGAATCCATGGGAAAAGAAATCGGAACCATTCTTCAGAAAGATATTCCTGAGTTTCTTGTTACCCTTGGAAAAACAGTTGCCCTGTCCGGACAGGATTTCCATACATGGAGAAATGCCAATCCGGAAGAGCTTGAACGAATGGCAGCAGACTATCTTATTGCATAACAAATAGGACAATTCTGCTTCAGACCCCCTCAGTTCCTGAGGATCGCTTTATGGTACTAAAAATGCCGCAGATCTGCCGGTCGCCCTGGTTACGTATTTTATCTGTAAAACCAGGTGTCCGAAAGCAGTTCTGCGGCGTTTTTTCTGTAAAAATTAAATATATGTTCTCTCCAGATTATTTCAGGCCAGAATGGTATGCTCCAACAGTATCTTAACTCCCATAAGGATCAGGACGATACCTCCGGCAATTTCTGCTTTTGATTTATATTTTGCCCCAAACCGGTTTCCGATCAGAACTCCCGCACAGGAAATCACAACGGTTGTAATTCCGATAAAGCTCACTGCCGGAATGATCTGAACCTTCAGAAACGCAAATGTCACTCCCACTGCCAGAGCATCAATGCTTGTGGCTACAGCCAGAGGCAGCATTGCCTTAAATGTAAAGCAGGCGTCCAGATTTTCTGCCTCTCCTCCGGATTCCCGGATCATATTGATACCGATGAGGGACAAAAGAATAAATGCGATCCAGTGATCAATGCTCTGGATTTTTTCCTGGAAGCCAGTTCCCAGAAGATATCCCACCAGGGGCATAAATCCCTGAAAAAATCCAAAATACAGTCCTACGGTCAGAATCTGCTTTTTTCTGATCTGACAGACAGAAAGTCCTTTACAGACTGCCACAGAAAACGCATCCATGGAAAGTCCCACTGCAAGTACAAAAAGTTCCCATAATCCCATTTGATTTTCCTCCAATGTAAGTATTTTATCAGAGAAGCAGTAAGCACAGACGATCTGCTTTTCTTGCACAGGGCACCAAAAAACGAGACTATCCGCCCTGTGCAGATAAGTCTCGTCATTTCAGATGGGGCCAGGATCTACTCCAGAATGTTGACCTCATCATACCATTTTTCAAAAATCTTATTTTTCCATATGATACCGACTACTCCCTTATGTCGGTTCAGTATACCAGAAATAATTCTGTTTTTCAATCCCCGTTTTTATCATTTTCCTCATCCATACAAGGATACTCCATGCAGGGATCTCTGTCCGGCATCACAACAAACTCCTTATGATGTCCCACATATTTATATGCAGGACGGATGATCTTGCCAGCGTTAAGGATTTCTTCCAGACGGTGAGCGCTCCATCCGGGAATTCGGGCAATGGCAAAAATAGGTGTGAACAGTTCCTTGGGGATGCCCAGCATAGTATATACAAAACCGCTGTAAAAATCCACATTGGCGCACACATTTTTAAACATTTTCCTCTGTTCCATAACAAGACGGCTTCCCAGTCGCTCCACCAGCTCATAAAGAGCAAATTCCTCCATCATTCCCTTTTCCTCGGCAAGCTTGCGGGCAAATTTTTTCAGTATCACCTCACGGGGATCGGACAGAGTGTATACTGCATGACCCATTCCATAGATCAGACCGGAATGATCAAAGGCTTCTTTATTCAGGATCCTGCACAGATATGCCTCTACTTCTGCCTCATCTGTCCAGTTTTTCACATGGGCTTTGATATCGGCAAACATATCCTGCACCTTCAGATTTGCCCCGCCGTGTCTCGGACCTTTCAGAGAGCCGATAGAAGCTGCCACTGAGGAATAGGTATCTGTTCCTGATGAAGTAACCACATGGGTGGTAAACGTAGAGTTGTTTCCTCCGCCATGCTCTGCATGAAGCATCAGAGCAATGTCCAGAACCTTGGCTTCCAGCTCTGTGTAAGAGCTGTCCGGTCTCAGCATCAGAAGGATATTTTCTGCAAGAGAAAGCCCCTTCTGCGGATTCCGGATAAATAAAGTCTCATCCTTACGGAAATGGCGGTATGAGTGATAGGAATAAACTGCGATCAGCGGCAGCTTGGCAATCAGTTCAATACTCTGGCGCAGAACATTTTCTGCAGAAATATCCTCCGGTCTGGAATCATAGGTGTATAAGGTAAGAATACATCTCTGCATGGAATTCATAATGTCCGCATTGGACGCCTTCATCACAACATCCCGCACAAACCGGCCTGACAGAGTTTCAAACTGCGCCATCACCTCTTTAAACATTTCCAGTTCCTTTTCTGAAGGAAGCTGTCCGAAAAGCAGAAGATAAATGGTTCCCTCAAATCCAAATTTATGTCCTTCCAGTCCGTTTACCAGATCATAAATATTATAGCCCTGGTAATACAGACTTCCCTCAGCCGGGATCTTCCTTCCATTTACAAGGTCATAGGCATTTACATCTGAAATTTCTGTAAGTCCGGTAAGAACGCCTTTACCTGCTGAATCTCTCAGTCCTCTTTTTACATCATACTCAATATAAAGGTTTGGATCGATCCGGTGATTATTCAGAAGTGTTTCCTGCAGGCTCTCCATACTGGTCTTCAGGCTTCCCATTTCATCCAGATTGATCATTTCATGATCTGACATTTTTATTCCTCCGTTTCCTTTCCCCGAAACTCAATTGTTCTGTCTGAAGCTTAAAGCATTTTTTCTTCCCATTCTTTTTCACGGAATCCTGTCAGAACAAAATCTGTTCCGACTACAAGAGGTCTTTTCACCAACATTCCGTCTGTGGCAAGAAGCTTCAGCTGCTCTTCCTCTGACATATCCTTTAATTTATCCTTCAAATTCATCTGTTTATAAAGATTTCCGCTTGTATTAAAAAATTTTTTAAGGGGCATTCCGCTTTTTTCATACCATTCTTTCAGTTCTTCATATGTTGGATGTTCTTCTACCATTGCTCTTTCCTCAAAGCTGATGCCATGTGCGTCCAGCCATTTAAGAGCTTTCTGACAAGTACTGCATTTTCTGTAAACTAAAACTTTCACTTTGCATCCTCCTTTATTTCTCAGCTTTTTCAGCTGTTTCCTGTAAAAACACATAGTCCGGCAGACATCCGGTTCATTCTGTCAGATTCTGTCAAACATTTTCTGCTTTTTCCCTTTCACGTTTTATCATATAAAAGAGCTAAAGAAAAATCAAGTTTTTTTGAAAATTCCTAATTTATTCTTCCAAAAATCTCTGTACCCACATTCTCTTTCCATCTGTACAGACTGACACAGCCCCGCTTTTCATGGTAAATTCTGTTTTTGCCCCTGATTTTTTCAGACGGAGTGTTGTTTCCGGTGAGGGATGCCCGTAGGTATTGGAGTCTGAGCATGAGATCACTGCAACCTCTGCCTTCACCTGATCCAGAAACTCCCGGCAGGAAGAATAACGGGAACCATGATGCCCTACTTTTAAAAAATCCACATCTCTCAGCCTGTTCAGGATTGCTTTTTCCGCAGGTTCTCCTGCATCTCCGGTAAAAAGTCCGCGAAAATCTCTGTACTCCAGCTCTACAACCATTCCTTCTTCATTCACATCTTCTCCCAGAGCGTCTTTTGCAGGAGCCAGAATATGAAAACCGGCTTCTCCCATACGAAAACTGTTTCCACATTCCACCTGAAGCACCTTCATTCCGGCACTCTGCGCAAGATGGATCAGAGTATTATATACTTCTGGCGGTTCCTCCCAGTCAGGAAGTATCAGAGCATCGCTTCTTACAGAGGTCAGGCCCTGCTCCATAAATTCAAGAAGCTCCATGATCCCACTGATATGATCCTTATCTGTATGGGAGATCATAATCCCGTTTATATGAGAAATCCCTCTGCTTTTCAGATAAGGCAGAAGTTGATACTGGGCTGTATTTTTCTTGTTGCTGCTTCCGCAGTCCATAAGGAAAACTCCTCCATCCGGAATTTCCAGCACAATCCCGTCACCCTGTCCGATATCCAGACAGGTAATTCTGAGCTCCTTTCCAGGTTTCCGGGAAAGGACAAAAATCCCTGCCGCAGCTGCCAGAAGAAAAATCCCTGCAGGATACACCCTTTTTGCAGCTTTCCTGAACACTCCTCTGATTTTGTCCGAGTTCTCGGACACTTTTTTCCCAACAGCCAACTGATTTTCTTCTTTTTTCTGTATCCCGGATGCCATAACATATGCCAGGATAATTCCTGATGCCAGCAGCAGATAGTAGCTGATACTCTGCCATATTTCCGGAAGCCCCCCGATCCAGGTACAAAAAGGCAGCTTTCCGGCAAACATACAGACTTTTTCGTAAAGCCATAAAAGTATTCTGCCCGGAACCGCTGCCGCCCTCCCTGCATTCACACTGAAAAGCCCCAGCACTGAGCAGCACAGGCCGCTTATAAGAACACCTCCCACAGTGGGAAGAACAAACAGATTCAAAAGGATTCCGATCACAGACACCTCTCCGAAAAACACCAGCATAACCGGAAGCGTTGCGGCCTGAACAGAAAGAGAAGAAATCAGAGCTTTCCCTGCTTTTCCTTTTGCTCCTGTAATTCTGATCAGATGCGGCGATACTGCCCCCAGCCCCACAACTGCTCCGAAGGATAAAAGGAAACTGCTGCTGTAAAGATATGCAGGGGAATCAAGCAGAAGAAAAATTGCTGAGAGAGCCAGTGCAGTCATAAGATCATAGGTTCGTCCCAGAACTCTTGCTCCTACATTTAAAACAAACATACACACTGCTCTCATAGCAGACACGCTTCCTCCTGTAAGCATTCCATATTGAAGCATCACACACAAAGAGACAAGTCCTGCCCCTGCGTTCCCCAGCCCGATTCTTTTTAAAAGGGAGAACAGCCCCATCCCCAGAATACTGATATGCAGGCCTGATATAGCAAGAATATGGACCATTCCCGCCATCTGATACCGGAGCTTCAGATCCTGATCCAGCTCACTTTTTTCTCCAAGAAGCATTGCCTCAAAAACCGGCGCATCCCTGCCTGCAGAAAGCTTCAGTACCGTATGTATCCGGTCCTTCAGCTCAAGCAAAAACTGCTGATATCCTGAATAAGCTCTGCTTTTTCTTTTTATGATTCCATTTTTCATAAAATAATAAATGTGCTGGCAGGCATAATACTGCCTGGAATCAAATTCACCGGGATTTCTCGGCGCTTCCACCTGTTCCAGCTTCCCGGAAATACACACAGCCGTGCCTGCCGGAAGCTCTTCTTCTGTTTTTAAAAATACTCTTACATTTTCAATGGGAATTTTTTCTGACCGACAGATCAGAACGACTTGTTTCAGATAGACAGAAAAGGAAAATTCCGTTGCCTGGCATCTCTGTACCTCCCCGCAGATCACAGAGTCCGGATGCTTTTTTATGTAGGTCTGCACTGTTTCCGGCAAAGGAGTTCCGCGTATCAGCGGAACCCCTGCCAGATCAGCCAGACACATACACAGCATCAGGAACAGACAAACAAGACAAACCGGACGTCTTGTCATTTGCCTTCCTTTCCGTATAAAATCATGTAAAAAGATATGAATGACAGTTGTCAGGATTCCTCTTTTTCGTGAACCACCAACTGATCATTTTTTTCATAAAATGTATAAAGGGGCATACTGCTTCTCAGATTTCCGTCCATACTTCCTTCTACAGAAAGCTGAACCTTATCTGCCTCACAGGAATCCAGAAGAGAATTCACTACAGAATAGATCTGAATGCTTTCTGACACATCCAGTGCTTCCTCCTGAAACGCCCTGTTCATATTGATATAACAGATCCGGTCTGCAATGGTAGCGCTGAGGATCACGGATTTTTCCGGAATCACCGCATAATGCCCTTCCTCCATGGGACCCTTGGCAAGCTGTTCCAGCACCACTCTTTCTTTTGGAAGGGTACGCCTGTAATAAATATTTCTCTCCTCTTTTACCAGCTTCTTCCCGCTTTTGTCTGCGAAATACAGGGTAAAAGTATCATACCTGTAATCGGTATCCTTGCCGGAAAGCTCCAGGAAGCTTTCTTCTGTCATATCCCCGATCTTATTGTTCCGGGAATCCGTAAGCTCCTGCCCCTCCACAGTAAATCGAACACGGTGGATATCCGGCATCTGCAAAAAGGTTTTTACAATCCCGGCTCTGGTAAGGACTTCTCTGGCTCTGCTCATTTCATGGTACTGGGCGCTGAAATCAATAACCAGCACATCATCCTGAAAATTATAAGAATTAAGTATTACCTCTTCCGGAAGCAGTGCGATCCCGTCCTCCGGAACCTTCCTGTTTCCAATGCTCTGCATCAGCTCACGGACCATAAAGTCTGCTGATTCCTCTTTTGGTTCATATGCTTCCCTCTCCAGAGTTGTCTCTGCTGCATTCAGATAATAAAAGCTGTATTTATCCGGCGTCTGCTGTTCTTCTACTTCAATACTGCAGCCGGCAGCCAGCATACATACAGAAACAGCCAGAAGAAGGACACTTAAAAATTTCTTCATCCGGCACCTCCTACGGAATATATGACAGCGGAATACGAACGGAAAACGTTGTTCCCTCGCCTTCTCTGCTGAATACTTTGATCACGCCATGATGCATGGCAATGGTACTTCTTGTAATGGCAAGTCCCAGTCCCGTGCCTCCGATCTCTCTGGAATGTGATTTGTCCACACGGTAAAATCTCTCAAAAATACGCTCCAGGGAATCTTCCGGAATTCCCATCCCGGAATCTGCCACAGTCACATAAAAATATTTGTGGTCCGCGTCTATGGATACTCTGACCCATCCGTCGTCCACATTGTATTTAATGGCATTTTCCACCAGATTACTGATAGCGGAAGTAAATTTGATCTCATCCACATCCGCCTCCACCGGACGGAAGCTGTCAAGGATCAGGTCAATGCTCCTTTTATCCGCAATAGGTCTTAAACGCTTCAGGATGTCCTCAAGAAGCTGGTTGATATCCATGTGCTGTATGGAAAGATCCGCTGTCTTTTTATCCATTTTTACCAGACTGAGAAGATCTGTAATAATCCGGTTCTCTCTGTCGATCTCAGCAGTAATATCCTGCAGAAATTCCTGATAAAGCTCCTCCGGAACTCCCTGCTGGCCTACCAGAGAATCTGCCAGAACCTTCATGGAGGTCATTGGTGTTTTCAGCTCATGGGACACATTGGAAACAAACTCGGACCTGGATTCATCCAGAACCTTCATTCTTGCCAGCATCTTATTAAAAGCATCTGTGATCAGCTCTGTCTCCGTATAATCCGGTACGGAGATCTCATCATTCTGATATCCGTCCGTAAGATCTTCAATAGACTTGGTTACACGGGCAAGAGGCTTCACCAGAACAGTGGCAAGAATATATCCAAGGAAAACAGACAGAACCACGATCACTGCGATCAGAAGAAGTCCCTGATAATTCAGTTCCATCATGGTAGCCGTGATCTCACTGCAGGAGATCGTCATCAGCATGGCTCCCTGAATCTGAGGAACATCCGCACTTCTCACAGGAACTGCGAACTCGATCACCTGTCCCTTTCTCTGATAATCCGTAGGTTCCCCTTTCTTAAAGTTGCGGATGATCTTTGGAGAAACCAGAGTTTTCCCCTCATCCACATGATAGGTATCCTTTACGATCTTAAAATCCCTGTCCACGATCAGGATACGCCCGCCATACACATTGGACAGCATTTCAAGCTTGCCGTTTACAGCCTCGGAGCTGGGATCATTGAGATAATTTTCCTTAATGATCTGATTGCAAAGAATACTGCACTGATTGCTGACTGCCCCTGCCCTTACTGCCACAGCCTGTTTCTCATAATTGCCAATCATCATCCGCGTAACGATTACACTGGGTACAATTCCCAGAATCACCAGAATGATCAGGATCCGGAAACGCAGACTCTTAAAAAACCTGTTTTTCTTTTTCATGGCTTATGCCTGAAAATAATAGCCTACACCCCATTTGGTGTGTACATACTTCGGCTCACTGGGATTCGCCTCGATTTTTTCACGGAGACGGCGGATATGTACATCCACAGTTCTCACATCGCCCGGATATTCATATCCCCAGACAATATTCAGAAGGTTTTCACGGCTGTAAACCTTGTTCGGATTAAATACAAGCAGCTCAAGCACATCAAATTCTTTCGCTGTCAGATTGATCTCCTTGCCTGCGATAAACACACGACGGCTCTCGCAGTCAAGCTTCAGATCACCTGTCTCAATGGTCTTGGCCTTTTCCTTCTCCTCGCTTTCTGAACGGGCGCGGCGCATGATCGCCTTGATTCTTGCCTTTACCTCCAAAATGTTAAAAGGCTTGGTAATGTAATCGTCTGCGCCGTATTCCAGTCCCAGGATCTTATCCATATCCTCGCCTTTGGCAGTAAGCATTACAATGGGAACATTGGAAAACTCCCTGATCTGCTGGCAGACTTCAAGGCCGTCCATCTTGGGAAGCATAAGATCAAGAAGGATAATGTCATAATGCTTTTCCTTTGCCTTTTCCACTGCTTCCTCACCATCGTAAGCGCAGTCCACTTCCATACCGTCCTGTTCCAGATTGAAACGGATGCCCTTTACGATCAGTTTTTCATCATCTACCACTAATACTTTCCTGCTCATTTACAATCTCCTTATTCTACTGCAATCTTGTCTTTTATCTTTGAAAAGGTGCTTTCCTTGATCCCCGGCACGTTCATCAGCTCCTCCGTACCGGAAAAGCCGCCCTTTTCCTCCCGGTAGGCCAGAATGGCCTGGGCCTTGGCTTCGCCGATACCGGGCAGTGTCTGAAGCGCTGCAGAATCTGCTGTGTTCAGATTTACTGTTCCTGAATCCTGCGTTTCCCCTGTTCCTGCTGCTTCCGTTACAGCTCCGCCGGTACCCGGATCTGCAGCGCCTCCTGACGGCTGCCCTGCCATTCCCTTTTCCGCCTCTTCTTTTGTAGGTACATAAATCTGCTGTCCGTCGCTTAACGCGCAGGCCTGATTAATGCTTGTTCCCGCCGCATCCGGAAGAAAGCCTCCGGCTGCTTCAATAGCCTGAAACACTCTGCTGTCAGACTTCATTGCGTATACTCCCGGCTGCACAACAGCTCCGCACACATCCACGTAAATTTCCTCCGGCGGCTGCGCGGGCACAGAAGACGGTTTCTCCGTAACAGCTTCCTCTGGGGAAGCAAGGTCCTTCTCCTGCTCCTTATCAGCTGTTTCCTCAGCCTGAGCTGACAGTTCCTCCTGTTCCTCTTCCAGAAGAAGCTCCGTTTCCCTATCTGCGCAGCCGCACATTCCCGGACTGACAATAAAAAGGAAAAAAAGAAACAGGATTCTCAGATTTACTGATTTTAGATTTATTTTCTGTACTCTGATATCGGGTCACTCCTTATCTTTTCCCCGATTCTCATACCTGACCATACCCTATTTTAACGAATTCCCGGTGCTTTTACAATAGGTAAGTACTATTTTTGCCATTTAAAGATTATGATACCTGCAATAGCCACAGCCATTCCCACAACCTTTCTCCACTCAAACACAGCCTTTTCCACACCGAAAAGTCCAAAAAGCTCGATCACATAGGCCACAAGAAGCTGGGAGACAACGATCAGCATGGCTGCCTTTGCCGGTCCCAGGGCACCCATGCTCTGAATCACGGTAACTGTGATAAAGGCTCCTATAACTCCGCCCAGCAGCGTATATTTATTTTCCACCTGCCACAATGCAGCGATACTTTCTCTGCCTGTAAAAAGCCATGCAAGCACACAGACGGCAAAGGCTGAAAGCTGGACCCAGCCTGTAGATACCCACAGGCTGGTCTGCTTTGTCACTTCTGTGTTAAAAACTCCCTGAATACTCATAAGCGCGCCTGAAACAAGTGCCACAATAAATCCCCACATAGTAATCCCTCCATATGATCCAACATAAAGATATGAAAAAAGGCCGGTATTTTTAACCAGCCTTTTGTTACTATCATCATATACAGAAATTACTTTTTTATTCACAGACTTTCCTGCACGTTTTATTTTGTGTGATTTTCTTTTAGCTCTGAACTGCAGCAATGTCCTCCGCAGCTTGAGCAGTCACAGCCGCACTGAAGAGATTTTCCGGCTTTTTTCGCCCGAATCATACTTCTCAGCACCAGCCCCACTGCCAGTATAAGAACTGCAAGTACAACAAATGTTCCCATTAATATCCCTCCTGACTTCTGTCAGATTTTTCCTGTTCCCACACAGCCTCCTGAGATCAGCGTACCAATAACGATATGGGGTTCTCCCTGATTTACCATAGATAGCGGCATCGTTTTTTCACTTCTTTCTGTGTCTTATAATGCCAGTCTCTCATCCGTGTTAATTATGTACAGTCTTATTAAAGTTAGTATATATAAACTATTTTTATCTGTCAAGACCTCTTTTGTAAAAATAAAGTAAAAATCCCTTTTAAGCAGTCTGATCCGCACTCATTCTGCTTAAAAGGGATTCTGACAGCTGTCACGCTGTAAAACCTTATTTTCTGTTCATGATAAATTCGTTATTCTTTTAATAAAAAATGGAAATTCCAGCTCTCATATTCCTGTTTTGCTTCCGGAAGCGGAAATCCTGCATACATCAGCGCGCCTCCTGTATATTCTTTTCCGTCACAGAGATAGATTCCGTTTTCCTGAAGTCCTCTCAGAAGCACTCTGGCCGGCTGGTCATTGGCACGTACCCTGGAAGCCACCACGCTTACAAGAGCCTCTTTTTTATCCAAAGCAGCAAACTCCCAGGCGGAATAATACCTTTCTGTATCCGGAGATGTGAGACGGAAATAATCTCCTGTTTGTATCAGCTCATAATACTCTTTAAACCTTATAATCTGTTCCCTGATCTCTGCCTTTTCTTCTGAAGTCAGCTTTGCAGGATCAAGCTCATATCCAAAGGTTCCTGCCATGGCTACTGTGGCCCGTGTACTCAGAGGGACAGATCTTCCTGTCTGATGATTTGGGCAGGCGGATACATGAGCTCCCATCGTGCTGACCGGGTAGCAAAAGGAAGTTCCGTACTGGATATCCAGACGTTCAATGGCATCTGTGTCATCACTGCACCAGATCTGAGGAGTATAATAAAGCATTCCTGCGTCAAAACGTCCTCCGCCGCCGCTGCAGCCTTCCATCAGCATATCCGGATATCGTTTTCCAAGCCGCTCCAGAAACTCATACAGTCCCAGCACATAACGGTGCAGTACCTCTCCCTGACGGTCTGCAGAAAGTGCGGCAGAATATACGTCACAGATACTGCGGTTAAAATCCCATTTCAGGTAATCCACTTCCGCCCTGTCCAGTACGGCGCTCATCTGATCAAAAATATGATCCCGCACCTCCTGTCTGGAAAAATCAAGTACCAGCTGGTTTCTTGATCTTACCGGCTTCCTTCCGGGAACGGTAAACGCCCAGTCCGGATGAGTCCGGTAAAGATCGCTGTCCTCAGATACACACTCCGGCTCGTACCAGATACCGAATTTCATGCCAAGGCCATGGATTTTTGCGGAAAGTTCCTGAAGAGTACAGCCCAGTTTTTTCTCGTTGACATACCAGTCTCCCAGACCGCTGTTATCAGAATCTCTTTTTCCGAACCAGCCGTCATCCATTACAAACAGCTCCACGCCCATATCAGCCGCTTCTTCTGCCATATGGAAAAGCTTTTCCCCTGTAAAATCAAAATAAGTTCCTTCCCAGTTGTTGATCAAAACCGGACGTCTGGCATTCTTAAATTTTCCCCGGCACAGATGATTTCTGATAGCTTTATGATAATTATGGCTCATTGCCTCAAAACCGCTGTCACTGTACACCATAGCGGCCTCCGGCGTCCAGAAGCTTTGTCCCGGAAGCAGCTTATAGCAGAAATTCCCCGGGTGGATTCCCATCAGAACTCTTGTCTGATCAAACTGGTCCTTTTCTACCTGAGCCAGAAAGCTTCCGCTGTAAAGAAGAGATACCCCAAAGCAGTTTCCCTGAGTTTCTGTTGTATGAGGAGCTGCCAGAACCACAAAAGGATTATACTGGTGACTGGAGGTTCCTCTTAAACTTCCCACAGACTGTATGCCATGATGAACTTGCGTACGGGAAACCTGTCGTTCCATTTCATGTTTTCCATAAAACGTCATCCAGTCCCAGTTTCCGCAGGTCTGATCCACACAGCAGGACAGGGCTCTTTCCAGATAAACCTCCTCTTCTCCCAGGTTTTCCACACAGACTGCCCTTGTGATCAGGTCAAATTCCTCAAACACACCATAATAAAGCTTTACCAGAATTTCCCCCTCCCGGTCTTTCATGGATATCACAAGTGTGTCCGCCTGTGCGCTGTCTTCTGCGTAAAATGCCGGTAAACCCGGAATCTCATATTTGCCTTTCAGAATCTCATACCCCTGGAACCTAAGATCAGAAGCAGAAACTCCATACTGGTTTCTTACAGCAAAAGCGCTTTCCCTGTAGTCGCCGTTTCCCTGACAGGAATATTCCTGAGGCAGCGTATCCAGTGAATATTTTCTGTCCGTTTCTGCATCATAAGGATTTCCGGAAAATCCGTGATCCCTCTTCTGGATCAGATAGGAAAAATCCATCTGCTCTGTTCTTTTTCCATAGTAGGTATGAAGCAGTACCCCATGTTCATCTGCTTTCATCTGGTACATGCTGTTTTTTGTGCAAAGGGTAAATACTTTTTCATTCACTGCTATTGCCATAATTGTTTCCTCACTTTATCCCCTGTGGAGATATACTTTCTTTATGATTTCAATTCTGTTTTTATCATTTCACTTCTATTTCACTGCTCCGTTTACCACACCGTTCAGAATCTGTTTCTGACAGAACAGATAAAACAGCAGAATCGGGATCAGAGCCAGCAGATAGGATGCAAAGGCCAGGTTATAATTTGTTCCGAACTGCGTCTGGAAATTAAGCTGCGCCAGAGGCAGAGTATTCTTGCCTGTGCCGGACATAATTACAAGAGGCGTCATTACGTCATTCCAGGTTCCCAGGGCAGTCAGTACGGCAACCGTTGCATGCATGGGCTTCATCACCGGAAAAATAATACTCCAGTAAGTTTTCCAGGTTCCCGCTCCGTCCACTCTTGCAGCCTCTTCCAGTGCAAGAGGAATATTTTTCAGATATCCGGAATACAGAAGAAGATTCATAGGCATATAAAATACCACATAAAGGATAATTACTCCAGCCCTGTTTCCGATTCCCATCTGAGATGTCTGTTTTACCAGAGGCATCATAAGAATAGCAAAAGGAACAAACATTCCGCTAACGATGTAGAGATATGCGAATTTATAAAATTTACTGTTTCCCATATTTCTTCCAATGGCATATCCTGCAAGAGAATGTACCAGAATGGCAATTATTACTGTCAGCGCTGTGATCAGCAGAGAATTTCCCAGAGAATTCCAGAAGTCAGTCACTCTCATTGCCTCAGCAAAATTGTCAAAGCTCCAGGAAGAAGGAAAGGAAAGCGCTCCCATAATATCGTTTGTCATTTCAGAGGGCTTTTTAAAAGCAATGATCACAGCCATATAAAGAGGAAAAAAGATCGTAAAACAGCCCATGATCAGAAGAATTGTTACAGGCCAGTTTGTTTTACCGGTGTGCTTGCATTTTTCTTTCATTATAACTGCTCCTCCTTCTTATTCATAAATGTCAGCTGAAATACAGAAATTGCAACAATGACTACAAAAAATATCACTGCATTGGCGCTCTGGAATCCAAACTGTCCGCCGTCCATACCATTTTTGTAGATTAAAAATGAGATGGATTCTGTGCTCTGTGCAGGGCCGCCTTTTGTCAATGCCATAATCTGATCAAATGCCATCAGGAAGTTTTTCATACAGAGAACCATATTGATGGTAAAAAACGGAACGATCAGCGGAAAGGTCAGGTTTTTAAATTTTGTCCATCCGGTTGCCCCGTCAATGGCTCCCGCCTCATATACATCTTCCGGCACTGTCTGAAGACCGGAAATATAAATGATCGTATTCATTGCAATTGCCTGCCATGCCGCCACGATCACAATAGCAAACCAGGCGCTCTTTGTATCTGCCAGCATACTGCTGCTGAGAAAATCGATTCCAAGAGCTTTTCCCACAGCTGGAAGAATATAAGTAAAGATAAAGCTGAAAATATAACCCACTACCAGGCCGCCCAGAACATTGGGAATAAAATAGATTCCTCTGAGCGCACTTTTTGCCCGTATCTTACTGTTCAGCCCCAGCGCAAGGATCAGACTGAAAATATTTACAATAATAGTTGCCACAATGGCAAACTTAAAGGTAAACAAATAGGATTTCCCTACTCTTACGTCCTGAAAAAGATCAATATAATTTCTGAGTCCTACCCAGTCATAGCTTCCATACCCTTTAAAGTTTGTAAAGCTGTAAATAAATCCCTTGATCAGAGGCAGCGTATTAAAAACAAAAAATAATGCCAGAATCGGAATGGTAATCAGCAAAAAAGTACGTTTTCTGTCATTTCCTTTCATGATCTACTTCCTCCTTCCCCGTTTTCCTCCTGGTATTCCTGCACCTTGCGGATCAGATCACGGTTGTATCGCTTCCAGTCGCTGTCAAATTTTTTCAGCCAGGCATCTGTATCCTGATTCATAAGATATGTCTGTATCATTGCATCCACAGCCATTTCCGCCGGATAGTAATGATCCTGATAATCTGTCATTTTTCCCTGTTCAATATATTCCTTCATACCGTCCAGCATAGAAGGCAGGGTAAAGTCTCCCTCTTTGCACGGCACAGCATTCTGATCGTCCAGATAAATCTGGATGTTTTCATCCTCCAGCATAAAACGCAGAACCTCATAGGCGGCTTCTTTGTCTTTGCAGTCCTCCATAACGCAGAACTGAAGGTCAACACCTGAGTTCAGGATCTGACCGTCTGCGCTGTCATTTGCCGGGAACACAAAAGAATCAATATTCATATCAGGATTTACTGATTTAATCTGAGGTACCGCATAGCTTCCGATACAGTACATGGCAGACTCTCCTCTTGCAAAAGCTGTGCAGGCGTCATTATAACTGTATGCATAAGGATCCTCCTGAGCATAGGGAAGAAGCTGAAGGATCTTTTCTGCCAGTTCCCGGTATTCCACTGAGAAAGTCGTCTCTCCTCTGTTTACCTGCTGGCACACATCTGCGGGAGCCAGATCACAGGCCATTGCATTCCAGGGCGCCAGACAGGTCCAGACATCCTTAAATCCAAAATAAAGCGGCTGCTGTCCGGATGCCTGAATGGTATCAAGAAGTTCAAGAAACTCATTCCAGGTTTCAGGGATCTCCCATCCATTTTCTTCAAACATATCCTTGTTATAAAGAATACCTGCGGCATTTGCGGCATAAGGAACTGCATATACTCCATCCTTTGGAATAAATTCCAGATTTTTGTCAATGTCCAGATATGCCTGCTTGATATCTGCCAGTCCCTCAAAGTCAGAAATATCCATCAGCATATCCGCATCCAGAAAATTGGAATAATTAATATCTCCTCCGATTCCGATAATATCCGGCTGATCCTCTTTGATAAATCTGGTCTTCAAAACAGTCATAGCCTCATTGGGAGACTCTATGACCAGCTCAATATCATCATGAGAGGCATTAAATTTTTCTTCCATCTTCTCAAAAGCTTTTACTGCCTCCGGTTTGTACTGGACCATTTCTATTTTTGTCTTTTCATTGTCCTTTTCCGAAGCTCCGCAGCCGGACAGCACCATACCGGAACCAAGAATTCCTGCCAGGGCTGCCCAGGTAAACAGTTTTACTTTTCTCATTACGTTTCCCCTTTCCTCTGTTTTTCGATCCCTTTATATTCTGTACAGTTTATACGGTTTCTTATGAATCCATTTTATCATTACCTTATCTTTCGGTAAATGGAGGCATGAATCCATTTTTATATCATAATGCGTTTTTTCACGAATATAGTTGAAGTTACTACTTATTCAGGTATATAATATAAAAAAACCAAGTTTTTTTGTTTAAATATAACATAATTATCATTATTTTTTTAGCACTATTGCACATATACAAATTAAAAAGGAGGAATAAATATGCCTATTCCCTTGTTCCATGTGTTTTCTGACGACCGCTTTATGGATCTGACCTTATACCAGTATGGGTATGAAAAATGCCGTCCTCTCCACTCCTTTGGTCCTTCTGTCAGAAATCACTTTCTGTTCCATTATATTTTTTCCGGCAAAGGTACACTTCTTGTTGACGAAACAAAAACCTCAACAAAAGAATACAAGCTTCACGGCGGTATGGGTTTTCTCATTGAACCGGAACGGATCAACACCTATTTCGCCGACAGAGAAGATCCCTGGGAATATGCATGGGTGGAATTCAGCGGACTGAAGGCAAAAGAGATCCTGGATACTGCGGGACTTTCCACGGAATCCCCTGTTTTTATCCCCACCTCCCATCAGATTTCCGAAACTCTGAAAAGTGAACTGCTCCATCTGGCTTCCAGTCCCTCCGAAACCTCGTCCCTTCATCTGATCGGACACCTTTATCTGATCATGGACGCCCTGCTTACAGGTTCCGCCTCCAGACGCAGAGTTCAGAACGGAAAACGATTCCAGTTTTATACGGATGAAGCCATTACCTTTATCTCTCAGAATTATGCGCTTCCCATTACCATAGAAGATATGGCTCAGAGACTGAATCTGGACAGAAGCTACTTCGGCAAAATTTTTAAAGAAGTGATCGGACAGGCTCCACAGGAATTCCTGATCCACTACCGTATGTCCAAAGCCGCAGAACTTCTGAAAACCTCAGATATGCCTGTGAAAAACATCAGTGTTCAGGTAGGCTATCCCAATCAGCTTCACTTTTCCCGGGCTTTCAAAAATGTATATGGACAGTCTCCCAGAGAATACCGACAGAAAAACCGGATCATTCATGAATAGCTGTTCAGAATCCTGGAGTATTTATGCCAAAACGCCTGGCCGGACAGTGCTGTATGATCAGTAGCAATAACCCTTAATTCCAAATAAAATCAGTAAGAAAAATATTTACAAGTAGTTTTGAAAACTATATAATAGAATGCAGAGGTGATAAACTATGACGATCAATACACAGGATATGATAGGCAGTATACTGGAAAGTATTTCAAGAATTGATTATATTAAACCGGAAGATATTCCGAACATTAATTTATACATGGATCAGGTCACTACTTTTATGGAGGAACAGCTTGCCTCCTCCAAGCGTTATCCGGAAGATAAGATCCTGACAAAAACCATGATCAATAATTATGCCAAAAATAATCTGCTCCCGTCCCCGGAAAAGAAACGTTATTCCAGGGAGCATCTTCTTCTGCTTATTTTTATTTATTATTTTAAAAACATTCTTTCCATTAATGACATACAGACGCTTCTGGGGCCTATCACAGAAAAATATTTCCGTTCAGATTCAGACATGGATCTGACTTCCATCTACAACGAGGTGTTCAGCATGGAAAAGGACCAGGTAGAGCTTCTGAAAGAAGATCTGGTAAAACGCTACCATACCGCTGAAGCTACTTTTGAATCAGCGCCTGAAGAAGACCGCAGATTTCTGAAGCTTTTTTCCTTTATCTGTCTTCTGAGCTTTGATGTGTACACAAAAAAAATGCTCATCGAGCAGCTTGTAGATGAACTGCGGGATGAGAACAATGAAGAATTTACCAAAAGCAAAAAATCGAAAAAATAACATTGCTTCTGATCACCGGTGATATAAAAGGGGACTTTTTCAAGCCCCCTTTTTGCATTTCGCTTTACATTTCAGCGAAGTTCTTTTTTATCAGTAAAGATAATCTTTATTTACATATCCGCTTTTTCCAAGCTTTGGAGAATATACATACCAGTAGGTTGAATCACTGGTATCCGTTACCTGTACCGTATCGCCGGTATATAATTCCCCGATCTCATTGGCTGCGTCATAGGCTTTGGCGCTTCTCAAAGCAAGATATCCCTTACTTACGCTGACTGTTTTTGTAACAGTTCCTGAGGAAGAAGAACCTCCTGTCAGATAATTCTTGTTTACAAATCCGTTTTTGCCAAGCTTCGGAGAATATACATACCAGTAGGTAGCGTCGCTGGTGTCGATCAGCTGTACTGTATCTCCTGTATACAGTTCCCCAATCTCATTGGATGAATCATAGGCTTTGGCATTTCTCAGAGCAAGATAGCCCTTGCTTACGCTGACTGTTCTTGTTTCTCCTGAAGTGCCGGAAGAGGTGCCCTGAAGATAATTTTTGTTTACATATCCGCCCTTGCCAAGTCCGGGAGCATATACCAGCCAGTAAGTGTCATCATTTGTGTTGGCGATCTGTACGGTATCTCCGGTATACAGCTTGCCCACCTCATTTTTGCTGTCATAGGCCTTGTCGTTTCTCAGGGCAAGATAACCGCTGTCTACCTTTACTGTTCTGGAGCCTGCTGAATTTGCCAGATACGCTCTGTTCACATATCCTGTTTTTCCATGCTTTGGAGAATAAACAGTCCAGTAAGTAGACCCACTTGAATCCGTTACATCCACCGTATCCCCGGTATACAGCTCTCCGATCTCATTGGATGAATCGTAGGCTTTTGCATTTCTCAGAGCAAGGTATCCTGAAGCAACTGTTACTGTGTAATTATTTGCCGCAAATCCGGTCTCTGCTGTTACAGGCAGAGACAGCACAAATGCCACTGCAAATAGCGCCGCCCATTTCAAAAGGGCAATTCCTGAAAACTCTTTCCATTTCCTACTCATATCGTTGTCCTCCTTTTAGAATATTATGTGAATCAGCTCCTTTGCTGTTTCAATCCCTGTAAACGACGTCCCTTCTGCTGCCTTTCCTACTGCTGATAATAGTCGTAAATCTGCCGGCTCAGCGCCGCTATGGTGCTCTGGGCAGAGCCTGCTTCTGAAAGCTGCTCTGACATAAATACAAGAATCAGATCATTTTGTGTATTGTAAATAATTCCCGCATCGTTTTCCACATCTGCAAGCTCCCCTGTTTTATTTGCCACACTGACGCCTGCAGGCATCCGGGCCGGAATCTTGTTCCTTCTCTCCTGAGCTGCCAGAAGATCAAACTGTGCTGCTGCCTTTGGATCTCCTGACTTCCATCCGTCATAAATCTTTTTAAGAAAATGTCCGCAGTCTGCAGGAGACGTATAATTATCATCCAGTTCATTGCTGTGCAGCAAAAGCCTTCCCATGTGCGTATTGCTGTATCCGTTTACACTGCAGTATTCATTGACAACATTCATTCCCACAGCAGCGTCTCCGCCTCCCAGATATCCGGTAAGAGTATTTGCCGCATCATTGTCGCTGACAGTAATCATGGAACGGAGATTGCTGTCCACGTTTCCCTGACCGTACTGCGCTGCCAGATTATCATAATTCTCATAAGCAGCTCCCATAATATAAAGCTTGATGAGACTGGCAGCCTGCATTCTGTGTTCATTGACACTTCCCTCTGTGTTTGCTGAAATATTACATACATATGCGGACCAGCTTCCGTTATTTGTGGGAAACGCCAGACTGGAAAGCAGTCCGGAAAGCGCTTCATCTGTTACTGCTCCTGAGGATTGAGTTCCCCCGAACACACTTCCTGATGAAGCATCTGACGGAGGTGAAAGCGCTCCGTCCCCTGTGCCATTCTGTATCTCCTCCTCAGGCGGCGGCTCCGGATGATGATCCGGATCTCCCTGTGGTTCTGAATTTTCCGGTTCCTCCGCCTCGGGCTGAGGCCCCTGCATTTCTCCCGGAGTAATTTCCGGCTGTGTCTCTTCCTGTTCCTCTGCAGGCGCCTCTGCCACCTCCTGTACTTCCTCTTCTGTCTGCTGCGCCTTGTCTGTTCCGCAGGAAGACTGAGCCGAGATTACCAGGAACGCCAGAGCCAGTAATCCTGCCTTTTTTGCATTCATGTAACTTTTTCATTCCTTCCCCTGCAATCCACCTTTTCCTGTGTGCAATTTGCATATTTTATTCCGTGTTTTTTGCAGTTTTTTCATGTATTGTTATTATAATTTTAATCTAAAAGTCTTGCAAGTATTTTTTTCTTTTCAAATTGTTTATTATAGCTTATCATATAGGAAACAGGATTCTGTAAAATCCATGTTCAGCAAATGCTTTTCAATTTTTATATCACATAAATCATTATTTTCAGGAGGATTCATATGAAAAAAATACTGAAATTTCTTTCCGCCGGATTTCTTATACTGACCTTCCCGGTTACTGCCCTTGGCGCTTCCTACGAAAGCGAGGAAGGCCAGGCCATGATAGGGCCCCCCTCTTCCCAGACAGAGGACGGCTCCGAATCCTTCTCTGATTCCCCCGCTGAGGGAACCCCCTCCGGCATCGACTGGGACGCCGCCAATACCGCTGCGTCTCCGGCCTCAGGAAGCGGTGATTTCACTGTGGTGATCGACCCCGGACATCAGGGGCCTTCTGTTGATATGAGCGCCCCGGAGCCTATGGCTCCCGGTTCCAGTGAAACCAAGGCAAAAGCAACCTCCGGCACACAGGGAAACTTCTCCGGCGTTCCGGAATATGAGGTCAACCTGCAGGTTTCCCTTCTTTTACAGCAGGAGCTTACTGACAGGGGCTATCGAGTTGTTATGACAAGAACCGATAATGAAACCGCTATCAGCAATAAAGAACGAGCGGAGCTAGCTTCTCAGCAAAATGCTGATATTACAGTGCGAATTCACGCAAACGGCGCAGGAGACAGCTCTGCTTCCGGAGCCCTGACCATGGCTCCCACTTCTGCCAACCAGTATCTTTCCTCAGATATCATAGAAAAAAGCAACACTCTTGCTTCCTGTATCATCAACCACTACTGCGCTGCCACAGGGCTTGGAAATCAGGGCATCATATCCTCTGACAATATGACAGGAACCAACTGGAGCACTGTCCCTGTTGCAATTCTTGAAATGGGATTTATGAGTAATCAGAATGATGATCTTTATATTACCAATACTGCCAACCATCCGGCAATGGTTGCCGGGATTGCAGATGGGATTGACGAATATTTCAGTATTGTAGAACCGCAGACAGCAGCCAGAGGCCAGCATCTCAGTCAGCTTACGGAAAGCCTTCAGACTCAGTATACTTCTCCTTTGGAAAAATCAGGTGAAAACTGGGCGATTGCTGTTATGGACCCTGCTACTGACGATTACAGCACCATCCATGCAGAAGAGACCATGCAGGCTGCCGGTCTGATCCGGTCCTATATCATGGGCGCCGTATATGAAAAACTGGTTTATCCTGATCCGGCCTCAGAGGCATCCGTCGATTATCAGAAAACCCTGAAGCCCCTTCTCCAAAAGATGATCGCATCCAATGACAGCAACGCTGCCAATGAACTTGTTACCCTTCTGGGCAGCGGAGATTTTAAATCAGGCGCTGCTGCTGTAAACCAGTTCTGCCAGGATCATGGATTTACATCCACCAGACTGGAAGCGCCACTTACCGCAGACAGCTCAGAAAAAACCAATACCACCAGCGCCTCAGACTGCTGCCGCCTTCTTTCTGAAATCTATAATCAGACCCTTGTAAACAGTAATGCTTCCTCAGAAATGCTGTCCCTTCTGAAGCAGCAGGCAGAAAAGGATAAGATTCTCTCAGGTTTGCCGTCTGAAACAGAAACTGCCGGTACAGAAGGCACTCAGTCAGATTCTGTTGAAAACAATATGGCAGTTGTACTGGACAGCGCCAGCCCCTATGTGTTCTGTGTTTTGTCCAATAATATAAAAAATTCCTCAGAAGCCAAAGAAAATACAAAAAAGATTTCTGCGGACATATACCAGTATATGACCTCTGAGTCCAAATCTCCGGACACTCCTTCATAAGAAAAAAGCAGAGATGCGGTAAAGCCCGTATTCTCTGCTCTTTTTAATCTGTGTATTATTCTGTTTTTTCGGAATTTTCTTTCTGAGCTTCCTTTTCTCTCATTCTGGAAAAAACCATTTCGTAGCCGTCATTTCCGTAATTCAGAGAACGGTTTACACGGCTGATAGTGGCAGTGGATGCACCTGTTTTTTCTGAGATATCCAGATATGTCCGTTTATCCGTCAGCATTTTTGCTACCTCAAAACGCTGTGACAAAGAAAGAAGTTCATTGATCGTACATACATCCTCAAAAAACGTATAACATTCTTCTTTATCTTTTAAACAAAGAATCGCTTCAAATAGGTGATCTACCTCTTCTGTTCTGATTTTTTTACCCATATTCTCTGCTCCTTTAAATCACTGTCCTATTACTGCATAACACATTTTAACACTTTAGCACGTGATAGGCAAGTGCTTTTTGCCGGAAAAACAGATAACATACAAAGAAAATACAGGTATCCTCAAATGGCACAAAATGGAGTATAATAAAGGGGATACAAGGAAATAAAACTGAAAACGGAGGTTTTTATGAAATACGCATCTGTTCTTGATCTTCATACACATACAGTTGCCAGCGGACATGCCTACTGCACCATTCACGAAATGGCTGCCGCTGCTGCCGGAAAAGGCCTTGAAATTCTCGGAATTACAGAGCATGCGCCTGCCATGCCCGGTACCTGCCATAACTTTTACTTTCATAACCTGAAGGTTGTCTCCAGAGAGCTGCACGGCATCCGGCTGCTTTTGGGTACTGAGCTTAATATTCTTGATTCAGACGGACAGGTAGATCTGGGGGAAAAAGAACTCAGAAATATGGACGTGGTGATCGCCAGCCTTCATCTTCCCTGCATGAAACCGGGTTCACGCGCTGAAAACACAGAAGCATACCTGAATGTTATGAAAAATCCCTATGTAAACATTATCGGCCACCCGGATGACGGACGCTATGAAATTGATTATCCTGCACTTGTTCAGGGAGCCAGAGAATACGGCAAGGTTCTGGAGCTGAATAACCATTCTCTGGAGCCATCCTGCTTTCGCCAGGGCGCAAAAGAAAATGATACGGAAATGCTGAAATTGTGCATGAAATATCAGGTGCCTGTTGTTATGAGCAGCGACGCCCATTTTGACAGCGCCATCAATGAGTTTGAAAGCGCGCGCAGCCTTCTTGAAGAGCTTGATTTCCCGGAAGAACTGGTTTTAAACCGCTCTGCAGAAGCCCTGAAACCCTTTGTAAACCGTAAATTTTAAAAATATTTCTGACATTCCCAGGGATAACAGTAATAACACAAAACCAGATTTATACTTTCAAAATGGAGTGATTATTATGGATTTATTTGAATATGCAAAATCAAAAACTCTGGACAGAGAATCTCCTCTTGCTTCCCGCCTCCGCCCCACTTCTCTGGAAGAGGTTGTAGGCCAGGAACATATTGTAGGAAAAGACAAGCTGCTGTACCGCGCTATCAAGGCTGATAAACTGACCTCTGTTATCTTTTACGGACCTCCCGGAACAGGCAAAACAACACTGGCAAAAGTAATAGCCAATACTACCAGCGCTAATTTTACTCAGATCAATGCAACTGTAGCAGGAAAAAAAGATATGGAAGCCGTTGTAAAAGAAGCCCAGGATAATCTGGGCATGTACGGCAAAAAGACGATTCTTTTTATTGATGAGATCCATCGCTTTAACAAAGGACAGCAGGATTATCTTCTTCCTTTTGTAGAGGACGGAACAATCATCCTGATCGGCGCAACTACAGAAAACCCTTATTTTGAAGTCAACAGCGCTCTTTTGTCCCGATCCATTATCTTTGAACTGAAAGCTCTGAGCAATGAGGATATTCAGACTTTGATCCTCCGGGCTGTGAACGACTGTGACAGGGGCATGGGAAATTACGGCGCTGTCATTGATCAGGATGCTGTGGAATTTCTGGCAGATATGGCAGGCGGCGATGCAAGAAGCGCGCTGAATGCAGTAGAGCTTGGAATCCTTACCACACCAAAAAGCCAGGACGGCCTCATCCATCTGACTCTTGACGTTGCTTCAGAGTGCATCCAGAAACGAGTGATTCAGTATGACAAAAAAGGCGACAATCACTATGATATTATTTCTGCCTTTATAAAAAGTATGCGCGGCTCCGACCCGGATGCAGCTGTATACTATCTGGCTAAAATGCTCTATGCAGGGGAGGACGTCAAATTTATTGCCCGAAGAATCATGATACTGGCATCCGAGGATATTGGAAACGCTGATCCTCAGGCAATCTGTGTAGCTGCCGCTGCCGCACAGGCTGTTGAGCGGGTAGGTATGCCGGAATCTCAGATTATTCTCTCCCAGGCTGTTGCCTATATGGCCTGCGCCCCAAAAAGCAACTCTGCAGTAAACGCAATCGCTGCTGCCATGGACTCTGTAAAAAAAACACGGACTACTGTGCCGGTTCATCTTCAGGACGCCCACTACGGCGGCCACGAAAAGCTTGGCAAAGGAATCGGTTATCAGTATGCCCACAATTACCCGGATCACTATGTCAGACAGCAGTACCTTCCTTCTGAAATACAGAATGAACATTTTTACGAATTAAGTGATATGGGATATGAAAAAACCTTAAAAGAACACATGAAAAAAATCGGAGCTCTTTAATGAGCCCCGATTTTTTGAGATGGAATTATTTATTTTTTCTTTTTTCTAAGCATCTGGATAAGACCAATCATAGAACCACTTCCAAGTAAGCCTGCTACTAACGGTACAGTATTTGTTGCATCGCCAGTCTTAGGATTGTTTGTTTTAACCTCAGACTTATTTGTATCAGCTTTATTCTGATCGTTGTTCTGGTTATTGTTGTTGTTTGGTTTCTCCGGAGCTACAGTTGGTTTATTCTGATCTGGAGTAGGAGTCGGATTTTCCGGATCAATTGGCTGATCTGGGGCTTCCGGATTAGGAGTAGGAGTCGGCTCTTCCGGATCTGGGGTCGGAGTCGGCTCTTCCGGATCTTCTTTCTCTGCACGGACTGTAACTACCACTGTGTTATCCTCAATTGGAAGATCTCCAATGATTGCAATTACATAACCTTCCGGTACATCTGTAAGAATACTTGTGTTGATGTATGTATCTTTTTCATCTACAACAAGTGTACCTGTACCTACTTCTTCACCTTCTTCTGTCACATATTTAACTGTAACATCTTTTGTATATTTTTTCTGTCTTACTACTACTGTTGCTGAGTTGGTCTCAAAGTCTACCGGGATATCTCCTACATTTGCAATTTCCCAACCGTATGGTACATCTGTAAGGATGCTTGTGTTGAAGTATGTTGCGTTCTCATCAAGTTTTGATTCCAGATGTAAGGATGTTGTTTCCTTCCTCATCTACATAGTTGATTACAACGTCTCTCTGGTATACTTTCTCTCTTACTACTACTGTTGCTGAGTTGGTCTCAAAGTCTACCGGAACATCTCCTACATTTGCAATTTCCCAACCGTATGGTACATCTGTAAGGATGCTTGTGTTGAAGTATGTTGCGTTCTCATCAAGTTTTGATTCCAGATGTAAGGATGTTGTTTCCTTCCTCATCTACATAGTTGATTACAACATCTCTTGTGTACTGTTTTTGTCTTACTACTACTGTAGCTGTACCATCTTCATTTAAAGAGATATCACCTACATTTGCAAGTATCCAACCATATGGCACGTCTTTCAGAATACTTGTGTTGAAATATGTTTCATCTTTGAGGAGTTTAATGCTTGTTGTAAGTACTGGATTTCCAGCTTCATCTACATAGTTTACAACAACGTCTTTTGTATATTCTTTTTCCCTTACTACTACTGTTGCAACATTGTTGTCACCTACTGGCACATCACCTGCATTTGCAATTTCCCAACCATACGGTACATCTTTCAGAATACTTGTGTTGAAATATGTTTCATCTTTGAGGAGTTTAATGCTTGTTGTAAGTACTGGATTTCCAGCTTCATCTACATAGTTTACAACAACATCTTTTGTGTATTCTTTTTCTCTTACTACTACAGTTACTGCACCATCTTTGATAGGCATGTCGCCCGCCTCTGCAACTTCCCATCCATATGGGATATTCAAATCCCCTGTGTTGATATATTCAGTACCTTTGTAAACTTTAATACTTTCGGAAAGTACTAAATTTCCGTCTTCATCTACATAATTTACAAAAACACTCTGATTGTAATCTTTCTCTCTTACAACGATGTTAACAGAGTTGCCACCTTCATTAAGGTTGATATCACCTGTGCTGGCAAGTTCATAGCCATATGGCACATCTTTCAGCGCGCTTGTATTGATGTGATTTGCACCAGCTTCAACTACTGCATTTCCTGTTCCTACATTGCTGCCGTCTTCCAGAATGTAGTTAACCATGATAGTCTTTTCTTTAAGTCTTACCAGAACATCAACAGAATCAGAATCTGGTACTAATGCAACATCACCTGTAGCAGCAAGTGCGTATTTTTCTGGCACATTCTTCAACAGACTTGCATTGAAATTACCGGCATTTTGCGGAACTTCTACTGTTTCAGTTCCAATAATATTTCCACTTTCATCAACATAATTAACATTAATAGATCTTGTCTCTGCTGCTTTCTCTCTTACATATACTGTAATAGTAGTTTCGCTAGCTGAACCACTGATATCTCCCGACTCACAAAGCTCATAGCCTCCCGGAACCTGAGTCAAATCACTTGCTTTGAAAGCAAAACAATCGTACTTATTTACTCCTGCACTTACTGTTTCTGTACCAACAACGTTGTCAGTTCCTTCAAGCGTGTATTGTATTGTAACATCTACAGAATATGTTGGTTCTTCCTGTTTTTCTGTATCTTCTGTTGTTTCCTCTTCTGCCACTTCTTCGCCAGTCTCTTCTGTTGTTTCTTCTTCTGCCACTTCTTCGCTGGTCTCTTCTGTTACTGCTTCTTCTCCTTCAACAGGTGTGAGAACCTCATCTTCTGCTGCGTTTTCAACAACAACATCAGTAGTAGTTGCATCCATAGATGCAGCTGTTACGCCTACTGTGCTTGTGAGAACTACAGAGGAGCTGAGGCCAACCATGAGAAGTTTTCTTACTACTTTGTTTTTCATAGCTTCTTTTTCCTCCATCTCTGATTTTAGGGATTTCCCCTAATCCTATGTATCGTTCTTATTATACCCCCCGTATTATTAAGTCAATCCAAATTCTCCTATTTTTATCTGTTTTTCAACATTTTAACACCCAATATCTTTACAGATTCCAACAGCTTTTTCCTGTAAACGGCAAACAAAAAAAGACACTGTCTTCAATTATTGACAGTGTCCATAAATTATCAGATTTTTCAGATCAATTCACCCATGATGGTTGTATAAATATCCTGGCATTTCTGAGGCCAGCTTTTGCATATGGCCCGCGCAGCCGCTTTATTTGGCGCTGCCATTGTCAGATCCATGATCGCTGTATCTTTTTCGATCAGCTGGCATCTGACTGCATAGGTTCCCTGAGGGGTTGTATAATAATCAGCCGGCGTAAGAATCCTTTCCGGCATTTCATATCCATAATCCTTCAAAAATTCTTCGATTTCATTTCTGATATCCTGAGAGAGATCATTTTCAAAGTAGGAGAGTGTCTTACTTCCCTCATCTGTCAGCTCGTAATGAGAACTGTTGGAAACGGTTCTCCGTCTCAGAAGTCCTGTCTCCACCAGCTCTGACAGCACCTGCTGAAGATGAAAATAATCCGTATAATCCCTGTCCAGCACAAATTCTGATATCTGAGAATTTGTCAGCTCCTTCCTGGAATGCTGGGCCATATAAAGTACCATCAGTTTATAAATTGTAAATGGTTCTGCCATTCTACCACCTCTTTCTCATTTACATCCGGAACATGTCTGTTCCTTCTGTTCTTTCACAATCAGAAACTTTCAAACTTTTTCCCTGGTAACTGTTCTGTTCTTTCATCTGATGGTGAAGCAGATTCAGAACCTCCCGTTTTCTCGATGCCCACAAAGGAGCGATCAGAAGATCTTTTGGCCCGTCTCCTGTAATCCTGTGGATGACGATTTCCGGATCAAGATTTTCCAGACATTCAATCAGTAAATCCAGATATTCTTCTCTCTCATAAACCTGAAATCTTCCTGCAAGATAATCATATGCCAGGTCTGTCCCTTTCAGAACATGAAGAAGCTGAAGTTTGATCCCCTGGATATCTTTTTTATTCAAATATCTCATTGTCTCAAGAATCTCTTCCCTACTCTCTCCCGGAAGCCCCAGAATCGTATGAACGATCACCTCAATATTCCGTTTGCGGAGATTTTCCAAAGCCTGATCGAAGCAGGAAAGCCGATATCCCCTTCTGATGTACTGAGCTGTTTTTTCATGGATCGTCTGAAGCCCCAGCTCGATCCATACCGGCTTGATCCGGTTCAGCTCTTCCAGAAGATCCAGTACCTCCTCTCCCAGACAGTCCGGTCTGGTGCCTACAGACAGAGCTACGATCCTGGGATGAGACATTGCCTCTTTAAAAATCTTCCTCAGGTATTCCACCGGCGCATAGGTGTTTGTATACGCCTGAAAATACGCAATATATTTCTGAATAGGCCGCTTGCCGGAAAGAAGCGCGATCTGACTTTCAATCTGCTCTGTAACAGACAGCGATACGTCTGCCGCAAAATCTCCGCTTCCTCCCTCGCTGCAGAAAATACAGCCTCTTGTCCCAAGAGTTCCGTCCCTGTTTGGACAGGACATCCCCCCGTTTAAGGTTACTTTATATACTTTTTCACCAAAACGCTCCCTGAGCATATAGTCCAGGGAGCAATAAGGTTTTCCGTTCCAGCTCTTACGCTGTTCCCGGCATTCTTTATTCAGTTCATTCATCAGGACATTACCTCTGTTTCTTCCGAAACACTCTCCTCAGGAATATACTTGTCAAAAATTCTCACAAAAAAGTGTGAATTCCCATATGCAATTACTGCCGGGCCAAACAGAATCACCAGCATAATCAGCGACATCTGTATCTGAAATGACGGAATAAATAAAATCAGGATCGGACAGGCACAGATCAGCAGCATCAAAATTGTATACGGCAAATGACGGATTGCCATTAAAATTGCATTCTTAAAAGTATTTTTTACAGAATTATAAAACTTTGCAAGAAGCGGATACACGTATAAAAGGATCATCACATACAAAAGGGTAAATGCCGCAAAAATCATTCCCAGAATCTTTCCTGCGGGCTGCCCCATCTTTCCTGCAATATTGGTATCTATATAAAGAAGAGCTGCGGCTGCAAGCATGATTATATTTATAACAGTCGCCTGCTTAAAGTTCTGCTTAAAAGACCGGAAAAAGCTTCTGAATATATATGCCTCTTCATTTCTTACCATCTTCATTGTCACATAATACAAAGCCGTCAGAGATGCTCCTGCCGTAACAATCGGTATACAACAGATAATACAGAGAAGATTCAGCATGCAGAGATCTGCAATTTTCCCCATAAATACAAAAAACTTGTTATCCATATTAAAAAAACGACCCATATCTTACTGCTCCTTTGTTCTTAAATGTGAATCATTGTCTAACAGTATAACGAAAAAAGACAGAAAAAGCAAGCTTCACGGAAGAATCAGACGGTCAACTGTCACAAATTCCCATCCCTGCTCTGTAAACTCGTCAACCAGAGCAAGCGCAGCCTCCACAGTTGTTTCGTACTCGTCGTGCATCAGAATAACAGAACCGTTTTTTATATTTTTACGGGCTCTTTGAAGCACATCCTGTACATTTTGGGTTTTCCAGTCCAGAGTGTCTATGGTCCAGAATACAGGAATCATCTCTACACAAAACTCTGTGTCCTTTTTCCAGGCGCCATAGGGAGGGCGCATGTATACAGGATACTCTCCTGTAATCTCATAAATTCTGTTGTTTGTTTTCAGTATTTCCTCCCTGGCTCTGGTCTCTGAAATTTTGTCAAGCTGTACGTGATTATAGGTATGATTTCCGATCAGATGTCCTTCTCTGTGCATTCTTTTTACAATATGCTCATTTCCCTCTATTGATTTTCCCAGAAGAAAAAAGGATGCTTTGATTCCCCGCTCCTTTAATCCGTCCAGAAGCTTTTCTGTATATTTCTCATCAGGTCCGTCATCAAAGGTCAGGGCAATCTGAGGTCTGTCCTGATCTTCCCTTACAAGTCTCTGCATTCCTTCTCCTGCAATTATTTTTGCGGCAGAAATACCTGCTTCCTGAATTATAGCATTATCGGTCCGGCTGAGAACTGTAAACGCCGCAAACAGAATTCCTGCGCAAATCATACAACTTTCAAACTTTCTTTTCCTTTTTTTCAATTGCTGCCGCTCCTGTTCTCTTGCTTCCATAAAAGATTCTATGCAGGACAAAGCAGCATCCATGACTGTACAGACAACGTTTGAAAGATAATTTTCCTGTAAATTGGGGAAAAGAAAAAGAAAAAACAAGAGCTGATTTCTGTCTTTATACAAAAATCAGCTCCTGCTGAATGCTCAGTCACAACTCTATGTTCTGCTTTTTCATAAGTCTTTTCAAAAAGGATTCCGGAATCTATCCTATTTATTAAGCATGATCTTTAACTGTGCTTCAATAGCCTCCGCGCATCTTTCAAACCCAAGCTTCCCGCTGTTCAGACAAAGATCATAGTTGGTGGCATCATTCCACACTCCGCCTGTAAACTTACGGTAATACTCCTGTTTTCTCTTGTCATCTTTTAAAAGGAATTTCTCAATTTCTTCCCTGGAACCGGAAATCTTTTCGGATGCCTGTTCCATGCGGAAATCCCAGGGCGCGTGTACAAACACACGCAGGGTATTGGGACGGTCCTTCAGCACATAGTTCACGCAGCGCCCTACGATCACATAGGATTCTTTTTCTGCAAGATCTTTCACAACCTTCGCCTGATAGCTGAAAATATTTTCATCAGAAATAAATTCCTTACTGTCCGGCTGAACCAGCTTTCCCCTGTAAAGTGAGGACTTATTAAACAGGGATGGCTTTATTTTGTTTCCGCCCTCAACCTTTCCAAAAAGTCCCAGATCGATCCCGCTTTCATCAGAAGCCATCCGGATGATCTCTTTGTCATAGAATGAAATTCCCAGCTTTTCTGCAAGCATCTTTCCTACGGTACGTCCGCCGCTTCCATACTGTCTTGCAATTGAAATTACTATATGCTCATCCATTCTTATTCCTCCTTGCAACATTCCCACAGCTTTCAAAGCTGTTTTATTCTCCCAGATAAGCCTTCTGTACTGCCTCGTTGTGAAGCAGGTCGTCCGCCTTTCCTTCCAGAGTAATACTTCCTGTTTCCAGTACATAAGCTCTGTCTGCAATGGAAAGAGCTTTTTTTGCATTCTGTTCTACCAGAAGAACTGTAGTTCCACTTTCGCTTACTTCTTTGATAATATCAAAAATCTCATTTACAAAAATCGGTGACAGTCCCATAGACGGCTCATCCATCAGAATAATCCTTGGTTTGCTCATAAGAGCCCGTCCCATGGCCAGCATCTGCTGCTCTCCTCCTGATAAGGTTCCGGAACGCTGTCCCTGACGCTCTTTCAGACGGGGAAATCTTTTATACACCATTTCAAGGCTCTGCGTAATCTCATTTTTATCTTTGCGGGTATACGCGCCCATAAGAAGATTCTCATAAACAGTCATATCCGCAAATACTCGTCTTCCCTCCGGAACATGAGCCATTCCCATTTGTACGATCTTATGCGCCGGAACTTTCAGAAGATCCGTTCCCTCAAACATAATGCTTCCTGCTTTGGCCGGAAGAATTCCTGTCAGTGTCTGAAGGGTTGTAGTCTTTCCTGCACCATTGGCGCCGATCAGAGCAATTACCTCCCCCTGATTTACCTCAAAAGAAATTCCCTTCAGAGCCTGGATCACCCCATAATAAACCTGAAGATCCTTTACTTCCAACATTGCCATGATTATGTTCCTCCTATTCTCCCAGATATGCCGTAATAACAGTCGGATCATTCAGTACCTCTGAGGTCTCACCCTCAGTAAGCACCTGTCCGAAATTCAGCACGGTCAGCTTTTCACAGATGCCGCCCACCAGCTTCATATCATGCTCGATGAGAAGGGTAGTCATATGGAAATGTTCCTGTACAAAACGAATGGTATCCATCAGCTCCTGAGTCTCATTGGGGTTCATTCCGGCTGCCGGTTCATCCAGAAGCAGAAGCTTTGGGTCCGTAGCAAGAGCGCGGGCAATCTCCAGCTTACGCTGTTTACCATAAGGAAGGTTTCCTGCAAGGATCTCAGCCTCTTTGTCCAGATCAAACACCTTCAGAATCTCCATTGCCTTTTCGTTCATTTCTTTTTCTACTTTGAAATACTTCGGCAGTCTCAGGATTCCTGTGAGAGTAGAATACTGATAATGGTTGTGAAGTCCAACTTTTACATTATCCAGAACTGACATCTCTTTAAACAGACGGATATTCTGGAATGTACGGGCAATTCCGGCCTTGTTAATCTCTATTGTACTTTTCCCTGTAATATCCTGTCCATCCAGTCTGATAATTCCCTCAGTTGGCTTGTATACACCTGTCAAAAGGTTAAAAACTGTTGTTTTTCCGGCTCCGTTTGGACCAATCAGTCCATAAAGCTGGCCTTTTTCTATATTGATATGAAAACCGTCAACTGCACGAAGACCGCCAAACTGAATTGACAAATGATTTACTTCCAGCATTGCCATAATCAAGCTGCCTCCTTTTTCGTTTTTCCGCCCCGGATTTTTTCTGCTATTCGACTTCTCCATATTCTTGCTGCCGGAGCCCAGTTAAAGAGCATCATAACAATCAGAACAATGGCATAGATCAGCATACGGTAATTTGCAAAACCGCGGAGAAGCTCTGGAAGAGCGTAAAGGATAATCGCCGCGATCATGGAGCCACGGAGATTTCCAATACCGCCCAGAACCACATATACCAGGATCAGAATTGACATATTGTAATCAAATACTGATACCTTGAGCATGGAAATATTATGGGCATAAAGCACGCCTGCCACACCTGCAAGGGCTGCAGAAACCGTAAACGCCAGAAGCTTATATTTTGTCACATTGATTCCCACTGACTCTGCCGCAATACGGTTGTCTCTTGTAGACATAACTGCACGGCCGCTTCTGGAATGAACCAGGTTCTGTACAATAAACAGAGTAAGCAGAACAAGGAGTACTCCGATCAGGAAAAAATATGGCTTGATCTCTTTATAAAGAGTGGCTGTTCCGGAAATACCCAGAGCGCCTTTCATAATCTTTTTGCCGCCTGCCGCAAGCTCAAGACCTGAGGAAGTTGTTGCTGCGTGAATACCGTTTTTATCTGCGCCAACATAGAGAATATTGATAAGATTCTTGATAATTTCTCCAAAAGCAAGGGTGACAATCGCAAGATAATCGCCTCGGAGTCTCAGTACCGGAATACCGATCAGAATACCGAACACGCCTGCCACTGCCGCGCCGATCAGTATCGCCAGAATAAATCTCGGAACCGGAGGAAGAGCGTCTGCTGCCAGATGCGAAAAGAGAGCGCTGGAATATGCGCCCACGCACATAAAGCCTGCATGGCCCAGACTCAGCTCGCCGGAAAATCCAACTACAAGGTTCAGAGAAATGGCTGCGATCGTATAAACGCACAGAGGAACCAGAAGACCTGTCAGAAGTCTGGAAAGATTTCCTGTGGAGGAAAGAATCTGGACTACCGCAAACAGAACGATCACAATTCCATAAGTTATAAAATTACTTCTTGTTGTCTTATTCATATTTTTTTTCATATCGGCCACCTTACACTTTCTCCTGAATGTTTTTACCAAACAGTCCGGTAGGTTTCACAAGGAGCACGACAATCAGTACTGCAAATACAATCGCGTCCGCAACCTGGGATGAAATGTAGGCTTTTCCGAAAATCTCAATGATTCCCAGAAGGATACCGCCTACCATGGCTCCCGGGATTGAACCGATACCGCCGAAAACTGCAGCCACAAAGGCTTTGATTCCAGGCATTGCACCTGTGTACGGAGTCAGTGTGGGATAAGCGGAACAGAGAAGAAGGCCTGCAATAGCAGCAAGTCCTGAACCAATGGCAAAGGTCAGGGAAATTGTTGCATTTACATTCACACCCATTAACTGAGCGGCATCTCTGTCCTCAGACACAGCCTGCATGGCGCGTCCGGGTTTGGTTTTACGTACAAACCAGGTCAGAGCCACCATAATAACAACGCTGACAACAATAGTTACAATGGTAATTCCCTTAATAACAAGCTGTCCGCCAAACAACGTTACTGACGGAACATCAATCACAGTGACAAAACTCTTGGCATCTGCTCCAAAGATCAGAAGTGCCAGATTCTGCAGAAGATAACTAACGCCAATGGCAGTGATCAGAACTGCCAGATTGGAGGACGCCTTTCTGAGAGGACGATATGCAACCTTTTCGATCACAACGCCCAATACCGTACACACCACAACAGAAAGTATCACTGCCGGAACCGGACCCATTCCTCCTCTGGTGACTGCGGTGAGAATCACAAAAGCACCGACCATGATTACGTCACCATGGGCAAAGTTCAGCATCTTCGCAATTCCATACACCATTGTGTAGCCCAGCGCAATGATCGCATAGATACTTCCCAGGCTGATTCCATCTTTTAAATAAGATATAAAACTCATAGTGCACCTCATATAGAAATTTTATTGTTACATAAAAGGAACGGAGGACAGTCCTTATGCACAGGCACCATCCCCCGTCCCTTAAATTTCCAGTGTATATTTATCCACTGATTATTCCATTTCTTTATATTCGCCGTTTTCAATTACAAAGGCCTTAGGCTCCTTGTCGCACTCTCCGTCCTCTGTCCATGTAGCTTTTCCTGTAAGTCCGTCCAGCTCTACCTCAAGCATAGCCTCAGACATTGCCACGCTGATATCCTCGTTTGCCATATCCGGTGTAATTTCTGCTGCATCTGCCGCTGCTTTCATTGCATAGATCACATCATAAGTATCTGCTGCGAACTGGTTAGGAATCTCGCCGTTATTGGCATCGCCGTAAGCCTTTACAAATGCCTGGCTTGCCTCATCCTCTGCAGTTGCAGAGAAAGGAGTCAGAAGCATAACGCCTTCTGCCAGAGAAGTATCAAAGTTCTCAACGCCAAGGATTCCGTCCATGCCGTCAACGCCGAAGAATTTAATATCCATACCTGCTTCTGATGCCTGCTGAAGGATCAGAGCATTATCTGAATAGTAGTTTGGCAGGAAAAGAAGCTCTGCGCCGCTGTCAGCAATTTTCTTCAGCTGTACGGAATAGTCTGTGTTGTTGTCTGTTGTGTATGCCTCATCAGCTACAACTTCCAGTCCGTTCTCCTCTGCCGCTTCTACAAAAGAATCATGTACACCGGAGTTATAATCCGCCATGGAGTCATAAAGAACAGCAACCTTTGTTGCAAGTCCATGCTCACCGATATACTGTGCGGATTTTGCTCCCTGAGCCGGATCAGTAAAGCACATACGGAATTCATTGCTTCCTGCTGTAATAGAATCAACGGCTGTTGCAGACGGTGTAAACAGGAATGTGCTCTCTGCCGCCTCTGCTCCTACTGCAATACAGGAACCGGAAGTAGTTGCTCCGCAAAGCATCTGCATTCCTTTATCAAGAAGGTCATTATAAGCATTTACCGCCTTCTCCGGATCACCCATATCGTCGCCGGCATCAAGTACCTCAACCTGATATCCGTTAAATCCTCCGTCTTCATTGATTTCGTCTACCGCAATTTTAGCTGCATTATATACGTTTGTACCATACTGTGCATAATCGCCTGTCATTGGGCCGATCACACCGATTTTAAATGTTTCGTCTCCTTCTGCGAATACTGCTGTGGGCATGGCAGCTGTTGCTGCCACAGCTGCTGCCCCCGGTTATTCTGTATA